>ERZ780167.8-NODE-8-length-186939-cov-6.474160_pt1 | contig 186939 bp, 164 predicted proteins | sample MGYA00510982_ERZ780167 | MGnify/ENA primary metagenome ERZ780167 (study PRJEB29588, sample SAMEA2146107) | human gut metagenome | biome: human gut; feature: human-associated habitat; material: faeces | place: Denmark | collected 2008/2010 ... | reverse complement strand
GCGAAGATCGACTTTTCTATGCTTGGGGGCAAGACGTCAAAATTGGATGCTTACAAACATAATCAAAGGTCGCATTACAAAAAAAGAAGAACCTATTTGAATGAAGAAAGCAAAGATTGAGATTTGAAAAGGATAATATCGTTTTTAATCTGCCCCTAAAGCTATTATATGTCTACTTCAATGAGATTTCCGAAAAGATCCGACTACCTTACATTGAAAGGTCGAAGCAGGCAAATCGGCACTATTCACTAAATTAGCACGGGTGAAAGGTTGCCAACCATAACGTACGAAAACCGGATGAGGTACATGTTCAGACCATACAATCACTTTGTCGCCGCAGATAATGGCTTTCGCAGGATAATATAATCCTGCGACCTCTGCCACTTCAAAACAGTTCGGTGATTGACCATTAGAAGTTGTCAGACCGTCGCCGTAATCGAACTTCAAGTATACTTTACCACCTTTCACTTGAGCTGATTGATAGAGCGGCCCTGAGGGTAAGATATCGAAGTTATAGTCACAATGCAGTGCCCAACGTGCCAACCGTTCACCTACGGGGCGTTTATCGCGAGGATGCACATCCAGCGAGTCTCCTTTGTCAGAAGATACTGCCATACCCATATGAGGCAGTTGCTGCATGAGTCGCCGTTGACTGTCGCGGAACCAGGTCCAAGACGGACGGTTCAGGCTAGATAATTGTACGAAGTAGAACGGCATTTCAGGGTTATCCCAATAAGTACGCCAGCTTTGCACTAACAGTTTAAACAGCCTCTCGTGCAACTGTACGTGGTGAGCATTTGATTCACCCTGATACCAGACAACCCCTTTAATGGTATAGTGCCGCAAAGGCAAAATACCACTTTCATATAGGTAACAAGGGTCGTAAGGATGACGTTGCAGCTTAGGACGGAGTTCGATGTTCTTCAGTGCTCGTTCGCCCACCCATGGCTGAATATAATCATTGTACGGCCAGCCTCTCAAAATGCCAGGTAGTTGATGTTCGATAGTACTGCGATCTATCCACGATTCAGTGGGCGAACCGCCAACAGCATTACAAATCAGCCCTATGGGCACATGCAAGCTGTCTTGCAACATCTGTCCGAAATAATAGCCGATGGCTGAAAAGCGAGCTGCTAATTGTGGTATACAGGTTTGCCAACTAGTATTAGCATAATATTCCATCCTGTTGACCGAATCAAGAGCAGTCACAGGCCAAGCGCAATCGCTGGTAGCCCAACGCCCTTTCATGTCGAAGAGTCGGATGTTGGGATTGTGAGCTTGCGGAATGTCTTCGCTAGCTGTGAGAGCCTGCTCCAGTCGAAACTCCATGTTCGATTGTCCTGAGCATAACCAAACTTCACCAGCTGCCACGTTGCGATAAATCAGTTTTTGTCGTCCGTCTTCTATTTGCAAGGTATAATCAGTCCCTGCCACCAAAGGTGCCAATGTGACACTCCAGTGACCATCTATCTCAGTCACCGCCGTATGCTTTTGTCCAGCAATATCGACAGTCACCTTCATTCCAGCATCGTTGATGCCTTCAATTTTTATCGGACAGTCGCGTTGTAGCACCATATTGTCACTGAAAAGTAAAGGCATTCTCAGTCCACCAAAGTCGCCCGTAATGGCAGAATAAACAGCCCGAGCTAAACGATTTAACCCCTCTTTAGTAGGGTGAATAGCATCTGGCAACAATTGCGGATAGGAATAAAGCACCTCGTGGAAATCTATCAGTTGCAAATTTGACACTCGTGCTACTTTTTCAACCATAACTTGAATTTCGTCTTCCCAATCGCGAGTACTCGATTCGAAACGAGGATGACGGTCAAAAATTGGAGTCAAGCGACAAATCAAAATGCGTACATCAGGGTTGACAGCACGACAAGAATCAATCAATGCCAGGTAGTCGCTCAAAAAGAAGTCACGGTAATTGGGCCAGTCACGCGGATCAGTATCGTTAATACCAAGGTGAATAACAACGATATCTCCAGCAAAGTCCATGGCTTCACGGAATTCTTTCTGCTCCATGTAAGGCCGATGCCCTTTGTTCAGCAATGTAGCTCCCGACTTACCAAAATTACCTACTTTATAGCGCCCCCCCAGCATAATCTGTAGTTGTGCCGGGTAAGAATCGACAGCAGGATTCTCGGTACCTAAGCCATACGTGATGCTGTTACCGATGCAAGCTACTTTAATTTTCTGATCCTTATTGGTAGAAGCATAGCTGCCAATACCCATTAAAAAGCAGCACAACAGGATAAATATGCTTTTCTTTTTCATCATTTTAGTTTTAATATGAATTCGACAAAAATCAAAAAAATTGTAGTCCGTCATTGATACAATTCATGTCAATGACGGAGTTCTTTTCAAAGAAACAATTAGTCAATACAGCCACACCACTGCAGGATTACAACAAGAATTTGCCCATAATGACAATGTACAAAAGAAGCCAAGCAGCCAACATACATTCATTTTTCCACACATAATTAATTCATTATTTACAGATTTCAATTGCGCATATTCACAAATTTAGCATTTTGCAGCACTTTTACTTCCTTCTAAAATACCAGTACAATAATGTCACACAAATGCTATATAACATATTTTACATTACAATTCAATTATTTATCACCAGACGATTTAAAGGAAATAAAGTGACCTGAGGGGAACGTACTCCAGGCTTCAACTCTCCACACACCATAAATAACTGATGGTCGTATATCAACAGTATACCGCCAGCCCTTGCCATTCCTTGAACATCATGCAAAATTCGCCAATCCTTACCGACCCAGTCATATATCAATATGTCAGTATTAAACCGGTACCAATCAACAGGTTTCCTCATATAATCATCCGGTCCCTTCCCCTCCATTGCCTGTTTAAAGACTGAATAATTAACTCCTCCAGCAAGAATTAGGTTATCGCCTAACACAATCCCACTTCCTCCAACCATACAACGTCGTCCTCCTTTCTGTTCAGGAACAAGAACATCGTAGGTACTCCATTTTCTATAAGCGACATCATATCTCAGCAATTCTGTGGACAGGATGCAATCGTTAGTTTCTGCAATAAAATCATATCCTCCAATCAAAAATACTCCACCTGACACAGCCAATACAACTGGTTGTATCCGCCGATATCCAGGATAGTCGGCAAGTCGTTTCCACACCACGGGAAAAGATAAATCCAAAGAATACAGAGCCTTTCCACCATTAGGCTGATTGCCTCCGGTCACATACACCGTCGTTCCATAAACAGCAGCTCCACCATTATCGATGGGTACAGGAAGCGAAGGCAAACTCACAATCTGACCGTCGGCTTTTAACAGAAAAACACGGTCCAATACGCCCTCTTCATTTTGTCCACCAATACATACCAGTCCCCTTTCTGTTGAGACAGAAACTCCATAGGCTATTGGAAAGGGCAAGGAAGAAAGGTATTGCCACTGACGCTTTTCCGCTTTCACATCAACAGCATAAACCGCATCGTAAAACTTTTTCTTCCCGCCTTCTGCTGCCGGTATATCGGGGAAATTGCATCCACCTGCAACAATCAGCGAATCGCCTACAAATCCGGCAAAAGGAGCCGACACACCTTGTGACAGCGGGAAATCAGGGAAAGACATACCGGCATTTTGACCACAGGCATACTTTCCCCACCCCACAATAACCAGCCAGACAAGCGTCCGGAGAAACAAACGAAACATAGATGTATCTTCTTAAGACCCAAACATCACTTGACCAAATCCTGCAATTTCACTGCCTGGAACGTCATGTGGGCCACGCTACTCTCGTAAAGGATGCCGATAGTCTCACGGTCTATCAAGGTCAGACAGCTATATCCCCATCCTTTATCTTCGTCCAGCATCAGCTGATACTCAGGCGGCCAGGTGTTTCCACCATCCAAACTTACCTTAATCGTAATATGATGCCTGCCTTTGGTTGTATCAGGATTAGAGAACACCAACAGGTCTTTATTCAACACATTGTCTGCTGCAGGAATGCGCAACAGGCTGGCCATACAAACGGGCTCCCTCAACGCCTTACGGGAAGACGGATGCTCCACCCAAGTCTTGCCCAAATCAGACGTTGTCGCCACCGCACGACTACCTCCACGATTGTCACGCATATTTAACATCAGCACCCCGGGTTCTACCTCAACCACCTGGGCTTCAGTAGTATTGGTACGGGCCAAATTATGAATTTCCCATGTTGAGCCCTGATTTTTACTGTACATAACCCCCGCATTAGGCACACGTGTAGAGTCTATAAACTGGATGGGGAACACCAATGTTCCATCGTCCATCGTAATACCCCGACCCGGACCTTGCAGCAAAAGATACCAAGAAGGATCTTTGACTTGAGCCGTCACATTGATTGGTTCAGACCAGGTCTTGCCATCGTCGTTGCTGCGGGTCAGCACCAACTGTCCTGTCTCCTCTGGAGTCATACCCTGATGCGAACTCCACCATGCACGCTGATTGCCGCATCCATGTGTCCACAAAGCCGCAATCCAGGCCGTATGGGTCTTGGTGTCAAACAAAATGCAAGGGTCGCCCGCTCCGTTCTGTGCGGCAGGAAGTCCGCCCACATTCTTGAAAGCCAACGGAACCCGCATTTTTTCCCATGTACGGCCACCGTCCACACTGCGACTCAGACCTATATCAATATGTTCCTGCAAATCGACAGAATTATTATAACGAATATCATACACTGCCAACAAGGTCCCTTCACTGGTTGTCACAAGGCCAGGAATACGATAAGCGGCAGCTCCATCATCACCAGCATGACGTACGCCGACACCTACACGGTGCACAATATCCGAGGCTGAAACAATCTTAACAGGAGCATTTCTCCCATCCAACTTCACACATGACAAATCAGCCTGAATTTTAGTCTGCAAAGAAGCTCCAGGCTTCATTTGCAGACTAATCCAAAAGAAATTTATTCCATCGAACAAGTTGTAATCACATTGCAAAGTTATTCTGCCGGCAGGTCGTTTTACTTCAGCACACAAAATTGAATAAGAAGGGTTTGCAGCCAATGTTTGCCCTACATTGAACCCTGAAACATAAGATACAGGAGCAAATCTATTCTTAGCTCTGTCTTGCAAAGCCTCAGTCCCTCCATAATACAATTTCACAGATTCTATCTCCGAAAGGTTCTGAGATGAAATGTTTAAAGAAACTTCTGTCAACTTTCGAGACTCACGGGCATCCAAACGCAAATAAAACAACACATTATCTTGACGCTCGATTAAGATAGGAATTTGTGTTTCACGTACATAAACAGTATCAGCAGCCTTCAGCTTCCCAACGCATAATATTATAAACAGCAAGAAATAGCAGAATACTCTCATAGCAATTACTCAACTTTATTCCAACAACAATTTAATTTCCAATACACAATCTATATCCACAAACCATCATACGAGGAATGTGGAAAGGTCCCTTGAACAAATTGCCTTTTGCCGGCTGAGCCACAGTACCGTCACGATGAAGATAACCGTACCACTCACCAAACTCCTTATCAGGGAAATGAGCATAAGTCCAGTCACTGATCTGTTTGTGCATTACCAGATATTTTTCATCATGCGTAGCTTGATAAGCATACAAAGTGGCAATGATAGCTTCAGTCTGCGGCCACCAGAACTTCATATCTTGCGAATAATCCTGTACAGGGAAATTACGACAATCACGGAAATTGATGATGCCTCCATATTCCTTGTCCCAGCCCCACTCCCAAGACCATTCCAATATCTCAAGAGCCATCTGAACTAAATTTTTGTCCCAATTGCGATACTTGGCCTCTTCCATGATAAACCAAGAAGTCTCGATGCAATGTCCGGGGTTAATGAGACGGCCATTGCAAGTATCCATAAATTCGCCATTGGGGCCCACCATTTCAAGCACGGCCTTGAACTCCGGATGCATGAAATAATGACGAATCGCAGACAACGATTCATCAATCTGTTTGTCGAGTATAGGATCAGCAATTGCCGCACGTATACGGGAAGCCGTATTGATGAGGATCATCGTAATGGAATGTCCACGCGACTGCAAGGTCGGCAGATACTTGGGTTCCAAAAAGCCTGGAGTTGACAAGAACTTCTGAATATTTTTAAACATATCCAAAGCCTTCAACGCATAGGTCGTGTCGCCCGACGCAATGGAATATTCCGACATGGCAATGGCTGCAAAGCATTCAGAAAACACGTAACGACGTTTTCGCAAAGGTTGTCCGTCACCTGTCACCTCAAAAAACATATGTCCGTCTGCATCGATGCAATGCTGCTCTATAAAATCTACGCAACTTTTAGATGCTGCCAACCAGTCGGGATTTTTCTCCACCTGATTGTATGCATAAGCTGCTATAAAGCCAAACCTGCCTTGAAACCAAACCGATTTGGTCGTATCCATCAAACGTCCTTCCCTATCCAAACAAGTATACACTCCACCATGCTGACGGTCCAGACCATGTTCCAGCCAAAACGGCATAATATTTTCTTGGAGTTCATGCTTATAATCAGAAGCCCAGGTATTCAAATACTGTTTTATATCCATAGCATTCAGAATTTGTTGCAACGTTCAAAGAAATTAATGGCCTCCAATTCCACTTTCATACGCTTCTCTTCCTCATCGGTCATATTCTGGAAAGGTGTACGGTTCTTTCCCAAATCAAGTCCTATCAGCTTCATAATCCGTTTGCCTGCAACTATATTACCCCGATAATGACAAATGACATTAATGACATCTTGGGAGAAATTTTGTAATTCACGAGCCTTCTCAATATCACCGGAATTCCAGGCATCAATGATACCTACCAAATTAATGCCATTGTAATTGGTCGTTCCACCAATACCTCCCTGAGCTCCGCCCATTGCCAATGAAGGAAGAATGGTTTCATCCTGACCGTGAAGCATATCAAACTTGCCATTTTTATACAGACGGCACTGGTTGTATTCATAAATGCTCTCGTAGGTATATTTGATTCCAGCGAAGTTAGGTATACGCCCATCCACAGCTTTCAACAGTTCGACCATCGGCAAAAAAGCCCCATTGAATGCGGGGATATGATAGTAATAAAAAGGCAAATTGGGAGCTCCCATCGCAATCTCCTCGCAATATTTCACCAATTCCTCAATACGACCCACCTTCGGAAAAGGGGGAGCCATCGCACCAATACCCCATGCACCTATTTTCTGCGCATGTTCGGCCAGCATTTTGCTAGCCTTGACACAACAACTGCCCACATGAACAATCACCTTGAAACCTTCAGGCGCCACTTCTATCCAACGTTCCGCCAGCTTCATGCGTTCTTCTTCCGTCAGCATATAGCCTTCACCGGAAGAGCCATTAATAAAAACTCCCTTCAGACCATTCTTTTCCAACATCTTGGCATACGCCTCAATGGGTTCATAATTCACTTCTCCATTCTCATAAAACGGAGTAAAAGGCGCGTCAATCAATCCGATAATTTTCTCCATAACTTTCATATATTAAAGGTTTATTATTCTACATTATCTGTCCTGGGACGTAAGAAATACAGCTGTAAGCCCAGGGCAACCAGCACCACTATACTTAACAACGCAAATCCCAATCCCAAATTTCCGCCATCGGTCCATTTTCCTAAAAGCTCTGTAACAGCTGCACCGGCAAAAACACCGGTCATATTCATAATTCCGTATGCTGTAGCACGATGTTTGGCTGACACAAATTGGCAGAGAATTGGCATATTGTTCGCATCGAATACGCCATAACCAATACCAAAAAGCAAACCGGCTCCTACAACCGCAATCAGGCTATGTCCAAAGCCTAACAAGAGCAAAGCTGGTATCGTCAAACCCAAACCTATTGCGCCGGTATATACCCGACCCCGTATATTTTTCTGCACCCAACGGTCGGACAACACTCCACCGGCAAGCACACCAATAAAAGAAGAAACCGCAATAGTTATTGTCGAAATGGGGCCTGCTTCCGACATCGGAATATTCAAATTCTCGGCAAACAGAGTAGGCAACCAATTTTTAGTAGCCCAACCGGGCAAACTGGGAGCAGCAAAATAAAAAAGAATAATCCAAAAAGCCCACGTCGAGAACAACATGCCCAATCCACTGAATAACGAAGTCTTTTTCACCTCATTCTGGACAGGTTTCACTTTCTCTACAGAAGCATGAAGAGGATTTTCGCGGAGAGCCAGCATCAGAACCAAGGAATAAGCTACACCAATAATACCAAACCAATGGAATGCCGAATGCCATGAAAACATAGCGGCCACCGTTGCACCAAATCCGCCAATTGCCTGACCAACATACAAACCTGTCATATGTACACCAACAGCCAGCGAACGGGACTTACCTTGATGCCAATCAGCAATCAAAGACAAGGCAGAAGGAATATAAAGAGCCTCACTGATACCCATCACAGCACGAAGCCAATATAATTCATGAAAAGTATCAGCGTATCCCATCAAATAGGTAACAGCAGACCAAACGAACAAACTGCCTACGACCAGCCATTTCCGGCTGAAACGATCTGCAATCATACCTGCAACCGGACTCATAAAGCCATATATCCATAAAAATATAGCCATCAGGGCACCGAAGGCCTCAGCTTTATTCAATTCCACAATATCGACCTTCATAGCCTCCTGCATGGTAGAAAGCATCTGACGATCCATATAATTAAGCAAGGCTACCACCCAAAGCAACCCTACCACAACCCAAGGATACACTTTTCCATTTCCCATAATATCAATTACAATTTAACCTTTGCTATAAGTTTTCTAATTTTTCCCTCGCCAATGCATGGAGCATGAGCATCCTCAGGATAAGCAACCACAAATTGACCAGGCACCAAATCCACATATGTAGTCGGAGCATCGCTATACAAGGCACAATCACCTTCCGGAGAATAAGCCTTTTCCTCTTGAATCAAATCAGATGCAGCCTTCCACCCTATTCTTTCACGACCCTCCAATAAAATATGGACATCAAGATATTGATTATGAAGCTCAAGCAACTGCTGCTCTTGAGATACAGCTTCAGTTTCCGTATTCATAACATAAAGATTATCTCCATCTATATCAATCCGTCCCAAGGGAGCACAAGAGAAATCATAAGATCTCACAAAATCAAACAACTTTTTAAATAATGGATGAAGAACCTCCACCCGACTTGAATTAACTAAATTCGAGATTATCATAGCAAAACATTTAAGTTTTTACATTATAGAGGACAAATATAAAGATTAATTTTCAAATCACATATAATTAATAAAATATTTTATTAACAATGCTGTAAAACATATAAAATATGACCTATTTAGTATATAACAACGGAGCAATTACTATATTTTTATGAAAAACATTCGTATATTTGTCGAAACAACTAATAAATTAAGACACATGAAACAAGCGTTACTTAAAGAAATAGAAATAGGCAGCAAAAATGCCTTATTTAAAAAGAAAATCATTACACATTATATATATAATGGATGTTCAACCATCACAGATTTATCCAAAGAGCTGGATTTAAGTGTACCGACAGTAACCAAATTCATCTCAGAAATGTGCGAAGAAGGCTATATCAATGATTATGGGAAACTGGAAACAAGCGGCGGAAGACATCCAAGTTTATATGGACTCAATCCAGAATCAGGATACTTTATAGGCGTAGACATCAAAAAATTTGCAATCAATCTGGCACTGATCAATTTCAAAGGCGATATGCTGGAATTAAAAATGAATACTCCCTATAAATTTGAAAATACTCCAGAGGCACTGGAAGAACTTTGCAAACTCATCAAAGATTTTATCGCAGAAACAGAAGTGAAACTGGAAAAGGTGATGAATATCTGCATCAACATCTCCGGGCGAGTCAATCCAGAATCTGGGTACAGTTTCAGCATGTTCAATTTTTCAGAAAATCCATTGGCTGATGTCCTAAGAAAAAAAATAGGATTTCCTGTATGCATTGACAATGATACACGCGCTATGACTTATGGAGAATATATGAAGGGATGCGTCACTGGAGAAAAGAATATAATTTTTGTCAATATCAGCTGGGGATTAGGTATTGGTATCATTATTGACGGGAAAATATATACAGGTAAATCAGGTTTTTCTGGAGAGTTCGGTCACATCAACGTATTCGACAATGAAATCATCTGTCATTGCGGCAAGAAAGGATGCCTGGAAACAGAAGCCTCAGGAAGTGCCTTCCATCGTATTTTTCTGGAAAGAATAAAAAACGGAGAAACATCCATATTGTCTGAAAGGCTTAAAGAAAAGAACAAAGCCCTCACCTTGGACGAGCTGATAGCAGCAGCATGCAAAGAAGACCCGCTCTGCATAGAAATAGTTGAAGAGATAGGACAAAAACTCGGAAAGCAGATTGCAGGACTGATAAACATCTTCAACCCTGAACTGGTAATAATAGGAGGTACGTTGTCACGAACTGGCGACTACATCACTCAACCAATAAAAACAGCTGTCAGGAAGTACTCCCTAAACCTGGTAAATAAAGACTCGGCTATCCTTACTTCTAAACTAAAAGATAAAGCCGGCATCATAGGAGCATGTATGCTGGCCCGCAGCCGCATGTTTGAAGGGTGATACCAAATAAGAATCCTCTCAAGTCTAATTTACCATTAACAGAGGCTCCTTCCTGCTATCTCAGGCACCCAAAAAAAGAAGGCCATATCATTCCGTCCATTAAAAATTTAAGGGGAGCAAGACAAAAAACGCCCCTAAACCTTTTGATTTTTCAAATAAAGCTGTACCTTTGCACGCCGTAAGACATAAGGGCTTATGATTGCCGATATAGCTCAGTTGGTAGAGCAACGCATTCGTAACGCGTAGGTCGCCGGTTCAAGTCCGGCTATCGGCTCAAAAGAGATGCAAACAATGCATCTCTTTTTTCTTTATTAGAAATTTCATATTTTTGTGCCTCAATTTCAACAAAAGCAATCGTATGACCAAAAGGAAAAAGCTCATTACCCTGCTATTGGCTTTGACGACCATTCTGTGCATCTGCATGGGAACAGCCTACTACCTACTGCTGGCTCCACAATTCCACCCCAAGAAACCGGTTTATATCTATATAGACAAAGACGACACGGCCGACTCGGTGTTCCACAAGCTCCATACCACAGCTTCTCCCGGCCATCTGGCCGGCCTGTACGCGATAGCCCGTCTGAAAGGATATGACGAACACCTCCATACGGGACGCTATGCTGTCCGCCCCGGCGACAATGCCTACCATGTATTCGGAAGGTTGTCACGGGGACACCAGGAACCCGTCAACCTGGTCATAGGCAGCGTACGTACCCTGGACCGCCTGGCACGCAACGTAGGCAGGCAACTCATGATAGACTCTGCGGACATTGCCCGGGGGCTACAGGACTCTGCCTACTGGAAAGAACAGGGCTATACAAAAGAAAGCCTCCCCACCCTCTTCATCCCCAACACCTATCAGGTGTATTGGGATATGGATGCAGAAGGTTTCTTTAGACGGATGATAAAGGAACACAACCGTTTCTGGAACGAAAGTCGCCTGAGCAAAGCCGACTCGCTGGGCATGACACCCGTAGAGGTAGCCACCCTGGCATCCATTGTGGAAGAAGAGACCAACAACGCACAAGAAAAGCCGATGGTAGCCGGCCTGTACATCAACCGCCTGCACGCAGGCATGCCGCTCCAAGCTGATCCTACGATCAAGTTTGCCTTGCAGGATTTCGGCCTGCGCAGAATCAGCAACGCCCATCTGGGCATCGACTCTCCCTACAACACCTACCGGTATGCAGGTCTGCCTCCGGGCCCCATACGCATTCCCTCGCCTGCGGGAATAGATGCCGTGCTGAACTACACGAAGCATAATTATCTGTATATGTGTGCCAAGGAAGACCTCTCGGGTACCCACAATTTTGCCGCCAACTACGCCGAGCACATGCGCAACGCCCGAAAATACTGGAATGCCCTGAACAAGCGAAAGATTTTCCAATAGATTTGATTTAATAAGAGCAAAAGCTTATATTTGCCCTTCGTATAACCGAATCATAAAAAATACGAAGAAAGATATGAGCAAGCAACTCTTACTTGGCGACGAAGCCATCGCCCAGGCGGCACTCGATGCAGGCCTCTCGGGCGTTTATGCCTATCCGGGCACTCCTTCCACAGAAATAACCGAATACATTCAGGCGGCTCCCGTCACTGCTGCCCGAAACATACACAGTCACTGGTGCAGCAATGAGAAGACGGCGATGGAGGCAGCACTGGGAATGTCGTTTGCAGGCAAACGGTCGCTGGTGTGCATGAAACACGTAGGCATGAACGTGGCAGCCGACTGCTTCGTCAACTCAGCCATCACCGGTGTAAAAGGCGGCATGATAGTCGTAGCAGCCGACGACCCCAGCATGCACTCTTCACAGAACGAACAGGACAGCCGCTTCTACGGCGACTTCGCCCTGATTCCCATGTATGAACCCAGCAACCAGCAGGAAGCCTACGACATGGTCTACAACGGATTCAAATTCTCCGAACAGACAGGCGAACCCATCCTGCTGCGCATCGTCACCCGCCTGGCCCACTCCCGTTCGGGCGTGGAACGTCGGGAAGAACAACCGCAGAACACCCTTGCGTTCAGCGAAGATCCCCGCCAGTTCATCCTCCTGCCCGGCAATGCGCGCAAACGCTACAAGGCGTTGCTGCAGCAGCAGGAAGCCTTCATTCACGCCTCCGAGACATCGCCCTACAACCGCTACACGGAAGGGAGCAACAAGAAAATGGGAATCGTGGCTTGCGGCATCGGCTACAACTACCTGATGGAGAACTATCCCGAAGGATGCGAATATCCGGTGTTGAAGATTGGCCAATACCCCTTGCCCAAGAAACAACTGATGAAGCTCGTGGAGGAATGTGACGAAATCCTGGTTCTGGAAGACGGACAGTCGTTCGTAGAGAAACAACTGAAAGGCTACTTGGGTCTGGGCGTCCATGTGAAAGGACGACTGGACGGAACCCTGCCGACCGACGGCGAGCTGACCCCAGACAGCGTAGCCCGGGCCATAGGCAAAGAGAACGTAGCCACCTTCAGTGTTCCTTCTCTGGTAGAGATGCGTCCGCCAGCCTTGTGCGACGGATGCGGACATCGGGACATGTACACCGTGCTGACCCAAGTTCTGAGGGAAGAATATCCCGACCACAAAGTATTCAGCGACATCGGCTGCTATACACTGGGGGCCAACGCTCCGTTCCATGCCATCAACTCCTGCGTGGACATGGGCGCCTCCATCACCATGGCCAAAGGCGCTTCCGACTCCGGTGTACATCCGGCAGTAGCCGTCATCGGCGACTCAACCTTCACCCATTCGGGCATGACAGGCCTGCTGGACTGCGTCAATGAAAATGCAAACGTCACCATCGTCATCTCGGACAACGAAACGACCGCCATGACCGGCGGACAGGACTCAGCCGGTACCGGACGTTTGGAAAGCATCTGCGCCGGCATCGGTGTGGCACCGGAACACATCCGTGTCGTCGTGCCCCTGAAGAAAAACTACGAAGAGATGAAGCAAGTAATCCGCGAAGAAATCAATTACAAAGGCGTGTCCGTCATCATTCCCCGTCGAGAATGCATCCAAACACTGGCACGCAAGAAACGTAACAAATAAACAAGAACAGCCATGAAAAAAGATATCATATTGTCGGGCGTGGGAGGACAAGGCATCCTCTCCATCGCCACCGTTATCGGACAAGCCGCCCTGAAATCGGGTCTTTACATGAAGCAAGCCGAAGTGCACGGCATGAGCCAGCGCGGCGGCGACGTACAGTCGAACCTGCGCATCAGCGACCGCCCCATCGCTTCGGACCTCATCCCAACCGGAAAATGCGACATCATCCTCTCGCTGGAACCTATGGAGGCGCTGCGCTATCTGCCCTACCTCAGCCCCGAAGGCTGGCTCATTACCAACGAGACGCCGTTCATCAACATTCCCAATTATCCGTCGACGGAAAGTATCCAGGCGGAGCTGGACAAACTGCCCCACAAAATCACGCTGAACGTCAACGAAGTGGCCAGACAGACCGGCTCACCACGCGTGGCCAACATTGTTCTGCTAGGTGCCACCATTCCGCTACTGGGCATCAGTTACGAAACGGTACAGGAAAGCATCCGGGAAATTTTCCAACGGAAGGGAGAAGAAATCGTGGCTCTGAACCTGAAAGCGCTGGCTGCCGGAAAGGAAATAGCCGAAAAGAACATCTGAAAAATACAACAACTATCATACAACCACAACCATGAATAGCAAATACTGGGAAGAAGAGATCGAAACCATGCCACGCGAAAGGCTGCGTGAGCTGCAGTTGCAAAGACTGAAAAAGACCATCGGCATTGCAGCTCACTCGCCTTTCTACCACAAAGTGTTTCAGGAGCATGGCATCACACCGGACAGCATCCGGACACTGGACGACATCCGCAAAATACCTTTCACAACCAAAGCCGACATGCGCGCCAACTACCCCTTCGGACTGGTGGCCGGCAACATGCGCGAAGACGGAGTGCGCATCCACTCGTCCAGCGGCACCACCGGCACACCGACCGTCATCGTACATTCACAGCACGACCTGGACTCTTGGGCCAATCTGGTTGCCCGCTGCCTGTACATGGTCGGCATCCGCAAAACAGACGTATTCCAAAACAGTTCGGGCTATGGCATGTTTACCGGAGGACTGGGATTTCAATATGGAGCCGAACGACTGGGAGCACTGACCGTACCGGCAGCAGCCGGCAACAGCAAACGCCAGATCAAGTTTATTACCGATTTCCACACAACGGCCTTACACGCCATTCCCAGTTATGCCATCCGCCTGGCAGAGGTATTCCAATCGGAAGGGATAGACCCGGCCAGTACCACTCTGAAAACCCTGGTCATCGGAGCCGAGCCACACACCGACGAACAGCGGAAAAAAATAGAGCGTATGCTGGGCGTAAAAGCCTACAACAGCTTCGGAATGACAGAAATGAACGGACCGGGAGTGGCATTTGAATGCCAGGAGCAAAATGGCATGCACTTTTGGGAAGACTGTTACCTGGTAGAAATTATCAATCCGGAAACGGGAGAACCTGTACCCGATGGTGAGATTGGCGAATTGGTGCTCACCACGCTTGACCGCGAGATGATGCCATTGATACGCTACCGCACCCGAGACCTGACCCGCATTCTTCCGGGAGAATGTCCCTGTGGACGTACCCACCTGCGCATCGACCGCATCAAAGGCCGCAGCGACGATATGTTCATCATCAAGGGTGTAAACATCTTCCCGATGCAGGTTGAAAAGGTACTGGTACAGTTCCCACAACTGGGCAGCAATTACCTCATCACGCTGGATACCATCGACAATCAGGACGAAATGATTGTAGAAGTAGAGCTCAGTGACCTGTCTACCGACAGCTATGTCGAACTGGAAAAGGTACGCAAGGAGATCACCCGCCAGCTGAAAGACGAGATTCTGCTGACTCCCAAGGTCAAGCTGGTCAAGAAAGGCACCCTTCCCCAAAGCGAAGGGAAAGCCGTCCGGGTCAAAGACCTGCGCAACAACCGATAAGGGAAGGAGAAAGAAAAGAGGGATGGTTCTTGAAAGCCATCCCTCTTTTTTATAGAAAGCCGCACCGATGATGTGATGAAACTCCGATAGACATGATTTGAGTGCTCGTCCTCTTTGTAATCCACCGACTCAAAGGTTACCCCGAAGGGCGTGGCCCGCCATTGAGAAGCGAAACTTGTCTCGGTATTTCTTATAATTTGATGAGTTTCCCGATCCAATCAATGCGGCTATTTTTTCTATAACAAAGGTAAGAAGTTTATCTGAAAGAAACAAGCAAAACACAAAAAAAGTGTCGGAAACTTATAAAAGTCCCGACACTTTCCTTTAATCTTCAGCTATTCAGGATAGCTTATGCTGCTTTAGCCTTAGCAACGATAGCCTTGAATGCTTCCGGGTGATTTACAGCCAAATCGGCCAACACCTTGCGGTTGATTTCGATTCCGGCTTTGTGCAGAGCACCCATCAGCTTCGAATAAGACAAACCTTCCAGACGGGCAGCAGCGTTGATACGCTGAATCCACAGAGCACGGAAGTTTCTCTTTTTGGCCTTACGGTCACGGAACGCATACGTCAAACCCTTCTCCCAAGTATTCTTGGCAACGGTCCAAACGTTCTTTCTTGCACCAAAGTAACCTCTGGTCAACTTCAAAATTTTCTTTCTTCTTGCTTTAGAAGCAACATGATTTACTGATCTTGGCATAGTTTTTTCTGTTTTTGAATGTTAGCGCCATTGCTCCACGCAACGGACTTCAAGCTAATGCATTCGGTTAATAACTTTAATTTCTTTAGCAGCTTTCTCTGATTACTTCATAGCCAAAAGCTCCTTCACCTGGCTCACATTCGTAATGTCTACCAATGTAGAGTAGCATAAGTTTCTTTTTTGCTTTTTAGTTTTCTTAGTCAGGATGTGACTGTGAAAAGCATGCTTTCTTTTGATTTTACCCGTTCCGGTAAGAGTAAATCTCTTTTTTGAACCGGAGTTAGTCTTGATCTTTGGCATCTTACTTATTTTTAAATTATTAAAATTAGATGGCAACGCACTATACCTGCGGCGTTACTCATTATTTTCATTTTCAGTGGCAGCGTCCTTCTCTTTCAGTGCTGCAGTGGCTTCAGCTTTAGGAGCGGCAGCTTTCTTGGGGGCTCCAGGTTTCTTCGGCGAAAGCTGGATGGTCATGCGTTTCCCTTCGAGAACAGGCATCTGGTCTACTTTGGCATAGTCTTCCAAATCGTTGGCAAAACGGAGCAGCAATACTTCGCCCTGCTCTTTGAACAAGATGGAACGTCCTTTAAAGAAAACGTACGCTTTTACCTTGTCACCGTCTTCCAGGAAACCTTTGGCATGCTTCAACTTGAAGTTGTAGTCATGATCATCGGTTTGAGGTCCGAAACGGATTTCTTTCACGTTGACCTTCACCTGCTTGGCCTTCTGTTCCTTCTGACGTTTCTTCAGTTGGTAAAGGAATTTAGAGTAATCGATAATACGACAAACAGGGGGTTGTGCATTGGGAGAAATCTCTACCAGGTCCGCTTCATGCTCCTCAGCCAGTCGCAAGGCCTGACCGATGGGATACACTTTGCTTTCCACTTCGTCGCCCACAATACGGACTTCTTTGGCACGAATCTGTTCATTGATTCGGTGTTGCCCTTTTAAGCTGTCATTCTTCATTCAATAATGTTACTACCTCTTTTTGTTTTTTTATTCGTTACTACTAAATTGGCCGCAAATTTACCACTTATTTATCATATTCTGAACTTCTTCACTAATTTTTTTAGCGAAATCTTCAACTTTCACGGTTCCCTGGTCGCCTTCACCTTGCTTACGTACAGAAACTTCGCCGTTCTCGGCTTCTTTCTCGCCGACTACCAGCATGTAAGGAATGCGCTTCATCTCGTTGTCGCGGATCTTACGCCCGATTTTCTCGTTGCGTTCGTCGACCAGCGCACGGATATCGTATTTCTTCAAGGTCAGACGCACTTCGTTGGCATAGTCGTTGAACTTCTCGCTGATAGGCAGGATAGCTACCTGGTCGGGAGTCAGCCACAAGGGGAACTTACCGGCTGTATGTTCGATGAGTACAGCTACAAAACGTTCCATAGAACCGAACGGTGCACGATGAATCATGACCGGACGATGCTTCTGGTTGTCGGCGCCGGTATATTCCAGCTGGAAGCGTTCGGGCAGGTTGTAGTCCACCTGGATGGTACCCAGCTGCCAACGACGTCCGATGGCATCCTTCACCATAAAGTCCAACTTCGGGCCATAGAAAGCGGCTTCGCCATATTCTACCTTCGCTTTCAATCCTTTCTCTTCGCAAGCCTCGATGATGGCACGTTCGGCCTTTTCCCAATTTTCATCGCTACCGATGTATTTGTCACGGTTCTCCTTGTCGCGCAACGAGATCTGTGCTTCGAAGTTCTCGAAATCCATCGACTTGAACACGATGGAAATGATGTCCATCACGCGCAGGAATTCATCCTTCACCTGGTCGGGACGACAGAAGATATGGGCATCGTCCTGCGTAAAGCTACGTACACGGGTCAGTCCATGCAGCTCGCCGCTCTGTTCGTAACGACATACGGTACCAAACTCGGCCAGACGCAAAGGCAGGTCCTTGTACGAACGGGGTGAGTTCTTGTATATCATGCAGTGGTGCGGGCAGTTCATAGGTTTCAGGAAGTACTCCTCTCCTTCCTCCGGTGTGTGGATGGGTTGGAAAGAGTCCTTGCCATACTTCGCATAGTGGCCGGAAGTAATGTAGAGCAGTTTGTTTCCGATAGGCGGACACATCACTTCCTGATAGTCGTAACGAGCCTGGATGCGACGCAGGAAGTCCTGCAGACGGATGCGCAGTGCCGTTCCTTTCGGCAACCACATGGGCAAACCCTTGCCCACGGTATCCGAAAACATGAACAGGTCCATTTCCTTACCAATCTTGCGATGGTCGCGTTTCTTGGCCTCTTCCAACATCACCAGATACTCGTCGAGCATTTTTTTCTTCGGGAAAGTGATGCCATAGATACGGGTCATCATCTTGCGGTCTTCTTGTCCGCGCCAGTAGGCACCGGCCACCGAAGTCAGCTTGATTGCCTTGATGGGAGCGGTTGTCATCAAGTGAGGACCGCGGCACAAGTCTGTAAAAGCGCCTTGTGTATAGGTCGTGATATGGCCGTCTTCCAATTCCGAAATCAGTTCGCACTTATAGGTCTCACCGCGGTCACCAAACATCTTCAAGGCATCGGCTTTGGAGATATCCCGACGAACCACGGCTTCTTTCTTGGCAGCCAGTTCGGCCATTTTCTGTTCGATAGCAGGAAGGTCAGACTCCTTGATGGGAGTTTCACCCGGATCGACATCATAATAGAATCCATTTTCGATAGCCGGACCGATACCGAACTGGATGCCGGGATAGAGTTCCTGCAAGGCTTCGGCCAACAAGTGGGCGCTGGTATGCCAGAAGGCATGCTTGCCTTGCTCGTCTTCCCATTTATAGAGTACAAACTCGGCGTCGTTCTGGATAGGACGACCCAAATCATACGTTTCACCGTTCACACCGCAAGCCAACACTTCTTGAGCCAGTCTTGCGCTTATACTTTCTGCAATCTGCAGTCCTGTTACTCCTTCGTTGTATTCACGAACGGAGCCGTCTGGAAATGTTATCTTTATCATAATGTCAGGTATTTCAAATTCTGCACGCAAAAATAGAGATTTATTTTTTGATAACCATTCATTTCACAAAAAATGTTATTCGCGGATATCGGTAAAGCGTTTGATGATGTTGTAGGCCGATACGATACCCAGTTCGCCCGCCTTACTCAAGTCCATGATTCCCTGTTTGTTATTGCCCAGGAAGATATGGGTCAACCCACGGTTGAAATAAGCTTCGGCAAACTCCGGATCCATTTCGATCACCTTGTTATAGTCTTCCAACGCCGAACGATAGTCTTTCAAGGCCGAGAAGACATTGCCGCGGTCGTAGTAGCCGTACACAAAGTCGGGAGCCAGCTCAATCACCTTGTCCAGGTCCTTCTTTACCACTTCGTAATCGACGCCTGTCACGCCCTTCTCCTGTTTCCCATCGCCTGCCGACGACGAATTGGTGTCGGACAAGGCCTCGGCCTTCTTGTACTCCAGCTGCTTGAAGCGGACCAGGGCACGCATGAAATAGGCTGGGAAGAAATTACCGTCCAACAGGATACTCTTCGTAAAGTCGGCGATCGAACTATCAAAATCCTGTACCAGATAGAAATCCATGCCACGCGAAAAGCGCTTCAGGGCATTCTGCGGATCGGCCACGATATCCGACGTATGGGAATCGATCAAGGCAAAATGATACTTCACCTGTTCCTCGGTCAGCGGAGCCTCCATATTGGTAATGTGCAACGGCTTGGGCAACTTTTTCGTCAGGTTCAACTCATCGATTGCCTTATAGAAGTGGACCGTTTTCTTGATTTCACTGATTTTCTCATAATAAGTCAGCGCATACATGGGTTCCAGCTTGACCACCACATTTCGATCCTGCACACGTCCACGATAGTCGCTGGTATAACGCTGGGTAGCTTCCGAGTCGTCGGCAATCACAATCTTCCGATAGTTTTCCATGTTCTTGTCCGACTTCTTGCGGGTCTTTTCGCCGTCATTCCCTTGGCCGTCGGCTTCGGCCATGTCCTTCTTATCGCTTCCCTGCTTGCCGTTCAAGCGGTCCAGCTGGGCTTGCATCAGTTTGAATTCATCCTGTTCGGCTCCCTTGCGGTCTCCTATTTTCCGACGGGCTTCTGCCCGGTAATGATACCCGGTCAGGAAGTTGGGATATTCAGCTATCACCTTCGAATAATCGTCGATGGCTCCCCGATAATCTCCCGTCTGGGCGCGCAACAAGCCACGGTTGAAAGTGGCCATCATGTTGTCCGGCTCCATTTGCAAGACAAAGTCGAAGTCTTCGATGGCGCGGTTGTCATCGCCCACCTGGGCCCGAAGCAAACCACGGTTGTAGTGCCCGATAAAGTTATTGGGGGCAATATCCAAGGCCAAGTCATAGTCCTGCATGGCTCCCCTCAGATTGTTCTGATGGAAACGGGCCAAGGCACGGTTGATGTAATTGCCGGCATTCTTGACACTCAAGCGGATGGCACGATCCAGATCGTCCTCCGCGCTCTTATACTCTTTCTGCTGAAGTTTGACCATCGCACGAGCACTCCACGCATCGGCATCATAGCGGTCCAGTTCGATGGCCTTGTCAAAATCGCGCAGGGCACTGATGGTATCGTTTTGCTTCAGGTTAACCTCTCCACGCATCAGATAGGCGCGCGTGTAGCGGGGCGAAATGGCCAGCAGCTTCTCCAGATCGTCTTTGGCGGCCGTATAGTCTTCCTTCTGCATGTGACAAAGGGTCAGATTATGCCATAGCACCAAATTCTCGGGATCGTATTTCAACGCCATCCGATAGTCTTCAATTGCTCCGTCGAAATTGTTCTGACGAATACGGGCCAAGCCTCTCACTTGATAAGCACCGACCACAAACGGATTGCGGCGGATAGCCTCATCGCAATCGGCTTCCGCCCCCTGATAGTCGTCCAGGTTGATTTTGGCCAAGCCACGGTAGAAGTATGGTTCAAACAAGTAAGGCTTGGCACTGATCACCTGATTGAAGTACTGGATGGAAAGCACATAATCTTCGAAATACAGAGCATTCCGAGCAATCATCATTACCCGCTCCGTATTGATCTGGGCACACAGACAGGCCGGAAAGAGCAGTATGGCTATCAGCAGTTTCTTGATCATTATTCTACCCCTATCACATCGTTTTTATTTTACCCTCACCGTCTTGACGTTGTACGTGCAATGGGCCTTCCCCTTCAGCATGGCATTGAGTTTGCCCTTGATCATCTGCTTGCGCAGGGCCGACAGGTGGTCGATGAACATCTTTCCTTCCAGGTGGTCGAACTCGTGCTGCATGACACGGGCCAGATAACCCTCTACCACTTCGTCGTGCTCCTGGAAGTTCTCATCCATGTATTTCACACGAATCTTGTTGCCACGCTTTACACTCTCATGAATACCCGGCAGGCTCAAGCATCCCTCTTCCATCGAGACCTCCTCTCCGGACACTTCTTCGATATGGGCGTTGATGTAGGCCTTGCGGAAACCCTTAAACTCAGGCAGGTCGTCAGACAGGACATCCAGATTGATCACAACCACTCGGATAGGCAGTCCAATCTGCGGAGCGGCCAATCCCACTCCGTCTGCATGGTCCATCGTTTCGAACATGTCCGCAATCAGCTGTTTCAATTCAGGATAATCGGGAGTGATATCTTCGGACACCTTTCTCAGGACAGGTTGTCCATACGTATAAATCGGTAAAATCATATTTTGTTTCCTTTCAGTTGGTTTTGTTCTCTATATTATCTAAAACTTCGGTTCTCCAGATAGCTCTGCAAAATGATGGTGGCACTGATTTCATCGACCAGCGCCTTGTTCTGCCGGTCCTTTCTTTTCAATCCAGCTTCCAACATGGTCCGATGAGCCAAGACGGAGGTAAAACGTTCGTCCACATACTCCACCGGCATGTCGGGCAATCTTTTCTGCAACGAACGGACAAAGGGCTCGATGCGCTTCATGTTCTCCGAAGCCTCGTTGTTCATCTGCTTGGGCAGTCCCACCAGGATGCGCTCGACCGGCTCCCTGGCCACATAGTCCAGGATAAAAGCCAGCAGTTCGTGAGTAGGTACCGTCGTCAGACCGTTCGCAATCAGTTGCAAGGGGTCGGTTACCGCAATCCCCGTACGCTTCTTTCCGTAATCTATAGCCAGCAGTCTTCCCATATCGGCCACAAAAATACAACTTTAATTGCTTTTGCCAAACAATCAATAAACGAGTTTCACATTATCTATCCAAAGGGAGTTGCCGGGCGAACCGATATAGGCTCCCCCGTGGCTGGACGTAAACTGAAGCACCATGTGGGTGGGCACGTCGTCTTCCGTTCCCCATGCCACCTCGTGGATGGGTACGCTCTCGCCCTTGCTGTTCATGGCATAACGTTCCTCTACCTGCAAGCGCATCATGTGGGCCTTGTAGTTAGGGTTACCCGTAATGTCGCCATACATGATGTCGTATGTGGCATTGTTTTTCCAATCAGGCGTAGTCGTATAGTAGCGTACCACCATCGTCCCCACACGCTTGGCATAGATGTTGCCGTCCTTGTCTTCCCAGCGCTTCTGCAACAGAAGAATGGCGGCAGGAAAGTCTTTTCCTTCCACATCCGTGATGCGACTGAAGCCTGTAGCACGGATACGCTTCTCACGATCGGACATCTTGACCTTGTAGTCGAACTGGATGGCAACCGGCTTCTTGGTGAAAGGAATGCCCGAATTCAGCATCTTCTGCGGGTTTTGCGTTCCCTTAATCGGTTCGTGCACATCGCCCAAAAAGATGGAGCCGGCAGCCAGCACCGTAATATTCACCAGTCCCAGCACCTTGACACTCTCCATGCGGGTATCGAGCCGGGCACAATACCCGTCTCCCCTCTTTTCGGGAAAGACAGACGTGTTGGTCTTCGTAATGCCGGCCACCTTGGCCATCACGTTCGAGGTAGCCCAGGGCGATCCTCCCATATTGGTATACGGCTCGTCGCCCACAATCGTCTTCGTAGGTCCGATGGCATACACATGCTTGGTTGCACCGCCAATGATGCCCGACTCCTTGATTTGCCGGTCCACCCATTGGTCCATATCACCAAAAGCGATGGGTTCTACCCGAGGCTGAGCTTGGGCAATCCCGCCCCAAAGCAAGGCAATACCCATCAGCATATATATCATAAAAAATCTGCGAATCATCTTTCTACCATTTACCGTTTACAACTCATACTTCCACTGTTCCAAGGCAAAGCCCCAGTTCTCCTGCACCAGATGCACCGTCCGGTCATCGTATTTATATTTGTTCTTCTTGTATCCCTTCTTGCCTCCCACATACTTCTCGATGTCGGTACGGGCTTCCTTGAAGCCGGGGAGGGACAAAGCCTGATAGATATGTTCGGTCATGCCCATGGCATCAGCCTCAAAATCCTCAAACTTCACTTCTATCAGATTGCCGGCAGGGATGCAACTCTTGTCCGCCTCGTACTTATGATACAGCTTGGCGTAGATGGAGAGGATGTTCTTCTCCAGTTCTTCGTTGCTGATGTCCTGAAGCTTCAACGGCTGGATGGTGTTGGTGAAGAAGCTGCGCGTACTCTCGAACACCGTATAGGGATTGCGCATCAGGTAGATGAACTTGGCGTTAGGGAACATCTTCACCAGCTCCTTCACACGCCCCGTGTGGGGAGGATTCTTGCTGAGGAATTGGGTGCCGTGTGTATTCCACAAGGAAATCTTGATGAGTTTCACGAATGTTTCTTCGAACACCTTCAGCTCTTCGGCCGTAATGTCATCGAAGAGCAGATACTTGTCGGCATACTCCTGCATGTACTTGGGCAAGAACCAAAAGTTGTAATAGGTGTAGGGCATCATGTTGGCCAGCGCAAACTCCTCCTCCTGAGGCAGGTCCACGGCCAGCTCCATGTTGTCCGTCGGACGTTTGTCGGGCATCAGCCAGCTCATGTTCTTCTTGAAGAAGGGCTGTCCCCACATCATCAGGTGTGGAAAAACGGTCTGGTAGGTAGTGTTGTAACCGAAGTGCTTGTCGCACGAAAAGACGTTGTGCACAAACGTCGTACCGCTCCGCCAATGCCCCAGGATGAACACAGGATCGTGCTCCAACGGCTTGTCAGCCAACAACTTCTCATATCTTCTGTCCTGCAACGGCACCAGTGTCGAGAGCAGTCGGCACACCGCCTTCGTCAGGCGGTATTTACCTTTGTAGGCAGGGTCAATGGTACGTCCGGCGGTTATCTGGTTGAAGGTTCTCCAGTCGGCACCCACCAAGGTATTGATAGGCAGTTTGTTAAATTCTAATAAACCCATATTATTTCCTCAAATATTCACTCTGTTTTTACTCACGATGCTCCACCTGAGAGAAAACCATCTTTTCGCCACAAGAAAACAATGTTTTCGCCAAGGCAAAGCATCCTTTTTTCCTTACCAGGTCTTTTTTACTTCACAATCCGAATGCCAAACCCCTGACGTTCGAGTTCCTTGACCACTTTTTCTACCGCTTCATAATGCTCAGGAGCAATGCCCAGTTTCGGCAGGTCGAGAACAGGCAATTCCATCTGATTGTGCATATCCTTGTCGGCCACCTGGTTGATAATCATACCTACGGCACTGGTGTTGTTGCTGATGGGGTCAATCAAGATGAAGGCGCCCGTAGCCTTATTCTTCGTATAAGGGTCGAAGAACAATTCCTTCGAAGACGTCAGCACCACATGAGCGATTTGATTGAGCTGCATGGGCACATCGTCTTCAGCCAAGCGTCCGTTCTCTACAGACAGGTGCTCCATCGTGTTGATATCCACCTTATATTTGATACTGTCAATGCGCGTACGGCTGGTATTGGTGGTCTGCTTGAGGAAGAAAGATTTTTCCATATCCATCTTCTCCTCGTCCATCCACACCAGCATCGCTTCGAAGTTACGGCCAATCATCGGCAGGTTGTCGGGATGTACCAGCATTTCACCGCGCGACACATCAATTTCATCTTCCAAGGTCAGGGTAACAGACATCGGCGGGAAGGCATAGTCGAGTTCACCATCATAAGTCACGATGCTCTTCACATGCGAACGTTTGCCAGAAGGTAATGCCACCACTTCATCCCCCTTATGGATTACACCAGAAGCGACCTTTCCACAGAAGCCGCGGAAATCAAGGTTCGGGCGGAGCACGTACTGTACAGGGTAACGGAAATCCTTCAGATTATGGTCGTTGCCGATGTGCACGGTTTCAAGAAACTCCAGCAGAGCCGGTCCTTGGTACCACGGGGTGCGGTCGGACTTCTCTACCACATTGTCGCCTTCGAGAGCCGAGAGCGGGATGCACTGCACATCGGGCACGCCCAGCGGAGTGATGAAGGCGGTATAATCGGACACAATTTTGTCGAACACCTCCTTGGAGAAATTCACCAGGTCCATCTTGTTGACGGCCAGTACTACGTGCTTGATACCCAACAAGGACACCAGATACGTGTGCCGACGGGTCTGTGTGATGACACCCGTACGGGCATCCACCAGAATCACAGCCAGGTTGGCGGTAGATCCGCCGGTAATCATGTTGCGGGTATATTGTTCATGCCCCGGAGTGTCGGCAATGATGAACTTGCGGTTGTTGGTCGAGAAATAGCGGTAAGCCACATCGATGGTGATACCCTGCTCGCGTTCGGCCTTCAGTCCGTCGAGCAACAGGGCGTAGTCGATGTGCTCGCCCGCATTTCCCATGCGCTTGCTGTCGCGCTCCAAGGCATCGAGCTGGTCTTCATACAATTTCTTACTATCGAAAAGCAGACGCCCGATCAGGGTGGATTTTCCGTCATCTACTGAACCTGCGGTCAGAAAACGGAGCAGGTCCTTCTGTTCGTCTTTCTTCAGGAACTCTTCGATGGACATCTTGCCTCTGCTCTCTCCCTCCATCGGATTTCCCGACTTGCTTTTATCTAAATGTTCCATGTCGTTGCGTAATTAAAAATATCCTTCACGTTTCTTTTCCTCCATACTGGCCTCCTGATCGAAGTCGATGACACGGGTCGTACGTTCACTCTTGGTCGTGGTCATCATTTCCTCCACAATCTTTTCGATGGTGTCGGCTGCGCTTTCGATGGCACCGGTCAGCGGCCAGCACCCCAGTGTACGAAAACGGATTTTCTTCATTTCAATCTTGTCACGATACTTCTCCGGCAGACGGTCGTCATCGGGCATAATCAGCTGTCCGTCGATGTTGACCACCGGTCGCATTTTGGCGAAATACAACGGCACGATGGGAATCTTCTCCAGGCGGATGTATTGCCAGATGTCCAGCTCCGTCCAGTTGCTCAGCGGGAATACACGAATGCTTTCTCCCTTACGGATACGGGCATTGTAGATGTCCCAAAGTTCCGGGCGCTGGTTCTTGGGATCCCACTGGTGAAACTCGTTGCGGAAAGAGAAGATACGTTCCTTCGCACGCGACTTCTCCTCATCACGACGGGCTCCGCCAAAGGCTGCGTCAAACTTGTATTTGTCGAGGGCATGCAGCAGGGCCTGCGTCTTCATCAGGTCGGTGTGCACCTTACTGCCATGCGTAAAGGGGCCTACCCCTGCCTTAAAGGCTTCCATATTGCTTTCCACAATCAGGTTCCAGCCATATTTCTTAGCATATTCGTCGCGGAACTGAATCATTTCCTTGAACTTCCACTTGGAGTCGATGTGCATCAGTGGGAAAGGCACCTTGCCCGGATAGAAGGCCTTCTCGGCCAGACGCACCATCACAGACGAATCCTTGCCGATACTATAGAGCATCACCGGATTCTCGAACTCGGCCGCCACCTCACGGATGATGTGGATGGACTCGGCTTCGAGTTCCTTCAAATGACTAAGCTTATACTCTTCTTTCATCTTTTTCTCTTTCTATCTTATTTTTTCTGAATTCTAGGTAATATGAGCTCCAACAACCTGTAAACGGAGTCTTCCAGCGAAAGCACCGACGTGTCAAGCGTCAGAGACGGGTGTTCGGGTGCTTCGAAAGGTGCCGAGATGCCCGTAAAGTTCTTGATTTCCCCTCGACGCGCCTTGGCATAAAGTCCCTTTACGTCCCGTCGTTCACATTCCTCGATAGGGGTACTGACGTAAACTTCCACAAAATCATCCTTCCCGATGATATCGGCCGCCATCTCGCGGATGTCGTTGCTGGGGCTGATAAAGGCGGCAATGGTCACGATGCCCGTATCGACAAAAAGTTTGGCCACTTCGGCAATACGACGGATGTTCTCCACCCGGTCGGCCTCTGAAAAGCCCAGGTTGTTGTTGATGCCGCTACGGATATTGTCACCGTCCAGAATGCGGCACAAAATGCCCCGCTGATACAGCTCGCGCTCCAGCGCAATGGCAACGGTACTTTTGCCCGATCCGCTCAGCCCCGTAAACCACACCATGACGCTGTGCTGCCCCAGCAAGTTTTCCTTGTCGGCCCGCGTCATCATTCGGTCGAATATCGGATATATGTTGTTATTTTCCATATTGCTTATTCTTATATATTTTATACATTTAAAAAGGCCAGATTACTGGTATCAGAAAGACGGATATCAGAAAGGTGATGATGTTCAGCGGCAATCCAATACGCACAAAGTCCGTAAACTTATAGTTACCGATACCTTGCACAATCAGGTTCGTCTGATAGCCGATGGGCGTGGAAAAACTGGCCGAGGCCGCCATGCAGATGACCACAAAAAACGGCACAGGACTCACCCCCAGCTGTGTCGAGATAGACAGCGCCAGCGGGAAAGCCAACGCCGCCGCCGCATTGTTGGTAATCAGCTCTGTAAACAGGTTGGTGATGATGAATACAGCCGCCAGCAGCACGTGAGGCCCATAATGGTCGCTCAGGCCGATGATGTACCTGGCCACCAGGTCGGCCACACCCGAATTGACCATCGCCTTGCTGATGGCAAAGGCACAGGCAATCGTAATCAGCACGTCCCAAGAGATATATTTGGTGTATTTGCGCGGCGGAAATATCTTTGTCCACGCCATGATGATGGTCGTAATCGAGACAAAGAAAAACATGTCCAGCTGCATGTCGGGCACGGCCTCCTTCACGAAAGGCAGCTCCCCGACCGTGGCCCCCACAATCATCAGCACCAACAAAGCCAGCGCCAGCCAGCGTTTGCCCCGTCCGGGAACCGGCTCGTTGTCTTTGCCGTTGGCTATCATGACGAAGACCGAAGACTCGCCCCACGTCTGGATGAACGAATCATCGGCCATTACCACCAACGTATCTCCCTCGCGCAGGTATCTGTTTTCCAAGTTCTCCGTGATGCTCTGGCCACCACGCTTGATTTCCTTTACCTCCGCCCCGTAATGGCGTTTGAAGTTGAAGTCCTTCAGCCGTTTGTTGATACCAGGGAAACGCGGGCCCAGAACCGCTTCTACCCGATGCAGGTTTCCTTTCTGCTCTTCCAGCTCCTCTTCCACCTCGGCCGAATCTTTGCGCACGTCGGGCAAAAGTTTCGACGAGAAAGCAAACAGGTAAAGAATGCCCGCAACGGCAATAAAGATGCCCACCTTACCCAGTTCGAACATCGTAAATCCTTCGTAACCGGCTTCCAGAATCATGCCGTGCACTACCAGATTGGTCGACGTACCAATCAGTGTACAGATACCTCCCAAAATCGTGACATATGACAAAGGTATCAGAAATTTTGTGGCAGGCAGCTTCACCGAATCGGCCCACCGCTTAATGATGGGAGCAAAAATAACCACTACCGGCGTATTGTTCAGAAAGGCGGATATGAAAGAGATTGTAGGCAACATGCGGAGCTGGGCCTTAAAAACCGTTGTTTTCTTCTGGGGTAATAATTTCTTAATCAACTGACCTAATGCCCCCGATTGCCGGATGCCCTCGCTCACCAGGTAAAGCATGGCCACCGTAATCATACCCTTGTTACTGAAACCTTCGAGCATCTCCTTGGGAGTCAGAATGCCGGCACAGAGAAACAGGACCACCACCGACAGCAACACCATGCCCGGACGCATCTTGTCCAGCACCAGTGCGGTCACCATGCCTGCCAGCCCTAACAGTACGAATACGATTTCAAACGTCATCACTCTATCGTTTTATCATTCACAACCGCTTCGGCTCAACGATGAACCACGGGTTCAGCAAATCTTCCTTATTATATTCCAGCGGAGTGTCGGTACCGGCCCGATACACCTCCCGTCCGGCAGCACGCGCAATGGCATGTCCGGCCGCCGTGTCCCACTCCATGGTCGGAGCAAAACGGGGATACACGTCCGCCGTTCCTTCGGCCACCAGACAAATTTTGATGGAGCTGCCGCTCGATATCAGCTCAACGGCCCGATGCGAAGCCCGGGCCTCCTCGATATATTTCTCGGTCTCGGGAGTCGAGTGCGAACGCGAAGCCACAATCACGAACCGATCATGTTCCGCCTCCATCGGCAGCCTGACTGCCCGCGCCGTCAGTTCCTCCAGCGAAGCTCCGTTGCGCGAAGTCACATCGGACAGCCGATAGGCTCCGATGCCTTCGATGCCGACATACAGCACCCGCTTCACCGGCACATAAATCACCCCCATCCGTGGCACTCCCTTCTGCACCCAAGCAATGTTGACGGTAAACTCTCCATTTCGCTTGATAAATTCCTTGGTACCATCCAGCGGATCCACTATCCACAAGTCATTCCACGTCTTGCGCTCGGCAAACGGGATAGCTTTCCCCTCCTCGCTCAACAGCGGGAAAGGCGTATCAGCCAGCAGGCGGCTGATGGTTTCGTGTGCCGCCCTGTCGGCAATGGTCAAAGGAGAATTGTCTGCTTTCCTTTCTATCTGAAAGTCAGATGCAGGATCGTTGTAAATGGACAAAATGTTTTCTCCTGCCGCCAAAGCTGCATCAATAGCTTTTAATATATATCGTTGCTCCATACCTTTCTCAAAATAAGGCGTAAAATTAGAAACTTTTCCCTTGGCAAAAGTTTTCCTTCTTTATTTTATAACTTATTTTAAGTGTTATTCACCTATCAGAAAGCACTAAAAAAGGCAGTGACCTTGAAGTCACCGCCTTCTTTTTTTATGAATGACACCATTGCTCGTCTTTTTCAATTGAGGCGATACAGCAACCACGCACCCTGGAAATCCTTCCGATTGGGATATTTAGCCTTGAAAGCATCACGGGCATCTGCAGCCGAAGCTCTATCGTGATAAGTGGCCACAATCACACGATACATGGCGATATCAGCATTGAATGCAACCGTCGCATTATATCCTTCTTTATCCAAGAAATCCTTCAGACTTTCAGCATTGGCCTTTACAGAAAAACTGCCAGCTACGACATTGAAATCTTTCAGCTCGGAACCAGATACGACGGAAACTTTTTCCTGACGTACTCCAGTACTTTCTACCACCTTAGGAGCCTCTACCGGAGCACTAACTACTGGAGCAGCCTCTTCGACCGGAGCAGTTTCCTGTGGGGCCGTTTCAGCCAATTCCTGCTTCTTTGCATTTTCATACGCTTTTTTATACGCACTTTCACTTGACTTACAAGAAGAGAATGCCAGTGCTACACAAACACTCACTCCCAATACTGCCATTTTTTTCATTTTCATTATCATTTTAAAAGTTTATTGTTGCATATTAATAATTACGGAAAACGTATATCGTATCATGATAGTTCAACCGGATTCTCTTCGATGTCAGTTCTTCCACCTTGAAAGTACGCGAATTGTTTTCCCATCCGAACCATTTCTGGTAGGTTGCATCCCCTACAGACGGTTGCCAAAGATTGATAGTAATTTCATCGTTCCCATCCTCATAATAACCATACATGGAACGATAATTACCATCCGTTCCCATATAATAAGTAAGGAATGAACCCTTCTGAAAACCATAGAACACACTGTCGACCTTTGCCGTAGATCCATTAGGATACTGATACTCACGCAACTGCCACTTCCCTACCCATGGAGAATCTCCCCCATTCATACAAGAAACGCAGCAGAGCATCCACATTGCTACAGATGCCGCTTTTATACCAGTTTTCAGCTTTTTCATACTTATCTTTATATTTGAACGACAAAAGTACAGCGAAGCAGTTATCTGACACGCCCCTCTGCCGTTAAATATATTTAAAACAAGCAACATATATCTGAACAAGCCCATATTTCCCGACAAAATATAGTGAAGAAATAAAAGGATATTTGTAGATTTGCAGATAAACCATTAAAAAATAAATATTATGAAAGGATTAAATGTTTTAGCCGCTTTCTTAGGCGGAGCTGCCGTAGGCGCAACGTTGGGCATATTGTTTGCCCCCGAAAAGGGAGAAGACACCCGTGCCAAAATCGCAGACATCCTGCGCAAGAAAGGTATCCGTCTGAACCGCAACGAGATGGAAAATCTGGTAGACGAAATTGCAGCAGAAATCAAAAATGAAGATGCTGAATGAGCCCCAATCAGGAATTAAAGCAGAACCACCATGTTTTCCAATGATCAAAATATAGAAACGATCCAGCAGCTGTTTATTGAAGTCAAAAAATATCTGTCCCTTCAGAAAAAGTACACCCAACTGGAGATTGCAGAAAAATTGACCGTGCTGCTTTCTACCCTAATTTTGGTATTGATAGTCATTATTTTGAGCATGGTGGCTCTGTTTTATATGTCCTTTACATTTGCTTATTGGCTGGCCCCTGTTTTTGGGAGTATCATGGCGAGCTTTGCACTGATAACCACCGTCATCATACTGCTGATTATTGCAGTTATCACTTTCCGCAAGAAACTTATTATCAATCCGATGGCCAAATTCATTGCCAGCCTATTCATTCAGGAACCGTCAAAAGAAGAAAAGCATGAATCCTAAAAGCAATCTCCCCAGCACATTGGACGAAATCCGTGTTTTGAAGGAAAAAGCATTGGAGGACGTACGGCAACAACGGAAGACCCTGAATGCCACTACACGCAAATTGTTTGCGCCGCTTGCTCCTGCCGCCAGTAAAAGCAGCGCTATAACGAGAGCTTTCCATACAGGAATGGCCGCTTTTGACGGCCTTATGCTTGGCATACGGCTTATCAAGAAGTTTCGAAAAGCATTCAGAAAATAAATTTTCTACCATTATAGGCAAAACAAAAAGGCACCGCCCTCCAAAGGAAGAGCAGTGCCCACTTTTATGCAACCTATATATCGGTCAGACATAAGCTTCCAACAATTTTACTTTTCCATCTGGAATGATATGAACCGACTGAGTCGTAGCAGGGAACAAAACCGTTTCGCCCGCACATAAAGTAATTTCATTCTGCACATCGTCTACCATACGACAAGCTCCCTCCACACAAACGAATATAACAAAAGAATCGAGCTCCGAATAGTCGCAGGTAATATCCTCCGTCATATCATACAAAGAAACCGAAAAATAGGGAGTGGTCAATATTTCAACCGGTTCATTGGGGACAGCTTCATACTCTGTTCGAAAATCGTCTTGCACATCAGCGAAGTTAATGGCATCCAGCGCCTGACTGACATGCAGTTCGCGCAACTTCCCGTCCTTATCTCTTCTATTATAATCATAAATACGATAAGTGACGTCAGAAGACTGCTGCACCTCGACAACGAATGCACCGGCACCAATTCCATGCACACGACCTGCCGGCACATAGAAAACATCCCCCGGCCGGATGGCACACGTCTGAAGTACTTCATCAAAAGTACCGTTATGCACCCGCTCTTTATACTCCTTCGGCGTAATCTGGCGAGAAAAACCTGAAATCAGCGTAGCTCCTTCATCAGCAGAAACCACATACCACATTTCATTTTTACCAAAACTGTTATGCCGTTTTTTAGCCAGTTCGTCACCCGGGTGAACCTGAATGGACAACTTCTGCCGAGCATCAATAAACTTAACCAACAAAGGGAATTTATTACCAAAACGGGCATAATTGCCCTCACCAACCAATTCCTCACGATACCTGCGAACCACTTCGGGCAAAGTGAGTCCCTTATCGGCACCATTGGCCACAACCGACTCGCTACCCTCTACGGCAGACACTTCCCAACTCTCTCCCACGTTGGGCAAATTTTCATTCAAATGTTTGAAAGGAATAATCTTGTCGCCCCCCCAAAGCGTCTGCTTCAGAACAGGCTCAAATTTCAAAGGATACATTTATTAAATTATTATGTTTAAAAAGTTTTTCATATTATTATCAATCAACAAGAGCCTGACATCCACCCAAACACAAGCTATTTTCCCCGCATCAGGGCATGCGACTCCAGTCAAAGCCATTTTTATGGTGACAAACATACAAAAATTATTTGTTATTACTTGGGAGAACAAAAGAATTTCTGTTTATTTGCAAGAAATTTAATGAATACCATGGATATGACAACGTCTAATATTTACGAAAGCAACCTTTCCGGTCTTGAAAGGAAAAACTTTCAAAAAGAAGTAAACAACAAGCAGACAGACCTATACTTCCTGAAGAACAAGCAAGGTATGGAAGTGGCCGTTACCAATTATGGATGTGCCATCCTTTCTATTATGGTTCCCGACAAGAAAGGCCAATATGCCAATGTAATTTTAGGGCATGACAGCATCGATCATGTAATCAACAGCCCGGAGCCTTTCCTCAACACTACGATTGGACGATACGGAAACCGAATTGCCAAAGGACATTTTACCTTGTATGGTGAAGAGCACCAACTTTCCATCAACAACGGTCCCAACTCTCTGCATGGTGGTCCTACCGGATTTCATACCAGAGTATGGGATGCAACCCAACCCAACCCGGCAACCATCATCTTCAACTACACCTCAGCCGACGGCGAAGAAGGTTTCCCCGGCAAACTGGAAGTAGAGATGACTTATCGTCTTGAAGAAGAGATCAATGCTTTGGTTATCGAATATCGAGCCACGACAGACAAGGCTACCATTGTAAACTTGACGAATCACGGATTCTTTAACTTGACAGGAATAGCCAATCCTACTCCGACCGTCCTTAATCAATCAGTGACCATCAATGCAGATTTTTATGTTCCGATTGACGACGTTTCCATTCCTACAGGCGAAATATTAAAGGTGAAAGGTACGCCGATGGATTTCCGCACCCCGCATACAATCGGCGAGCGCATTGACGAGCCATTCCAACAAATTATCAATGGAGCAGGTTATGACCATTGCTACGTACTCAATAAAAACGAAGCGGGCGAACTGAGTCTGGCCGCCACTTGTACAGATCCGGAAAGCGGACGCCAAATGGAAGTATATACTACTGAAAACGGAGTGCAATTGTATACAGGAAACTGGCTTAATGGGTTTGAAGGAGCTCATGGAGCAACATTCCCTGCCAGAAGCGCGGTATGTTTCGAAGCTCAATGCTTCCCCGACACCCCCAACAAGCCGCATTTTCCTTCAGCCATTCTCCTGCCTGGAGACGAATATCAGCAAATAACCATCTATAAATTTGGAATCGAAGATAAATAATAAACTCTTTATAAACACTTTTAAAACTAAAGAAAAACCATGACACAACAAAAAAAGAACGGTAATCTCATCGCAATCATTACGATGTTCTTTCTGTTTGCGATGATCTCTTTCGTGACCAATCTGGCTGCTCCGTTTGGTACTATCTGGAAAAATGAATATGCCGGTGCCAATACCTTGGGTATGATGGGTAATATGATGAACTTCCTGGCCTATCTGTTTATGGGAATCCCTGCCGGCAACATGCTTGTAAAAATCGGCTATAAGAAAACGGCCCTCATCGCAATGGCAGTGGGCTTTATCGGCCTGTTCATCCAATATCTCTCCAGCCTGTTTGGTGCAGGTGTCGGAGTTTTCACCATGGGCGAATATACCATCCAGCTGAACTTCATCATTTACCTGTTGGGAGCTTTCATCTGCGGTTTCTGTGTATGTATGCTGAACACTGTAGTAAACCCCATGCTTAACCTCCTCGGCGGTGGTGGCAACAAGGGTAATCAGCTGATCCAAACAGGTGGTGCACTCAATTCTCTGTCGGGTACTTTGACTCCCCTTTTTGTTGGAGCATTGATTGGTACCGTCACTGAAAAAACTGCCATGGCCGATGTTACACCGCTGTTATTCATCGCCATGGCCGTATTTGTAGCAGCCTTTATCATCATTTCGTTTGTATCCATACCCGAACCTCATCTCAGAAAAGGAGGCGCAAAGAAAAAAAAGTTCGAATACAGTCCTTGGAGCTTCCGGCATACAGTGCTGGGTGTTATCGGCATTTTCATCTATGTAGGTATCGAGATTGGTATCCCCGGCACACTCAACTTCTACCTGGCCGATGCTTCGAGCAAAGGAGCTGGAATTCTCATCAACGGTGCCGCTATCGGTGGAGCCATTGCGGCCATCTACTGGTTGCTGATGCTTGTCGGACGTTCAGCCAGTAGCGCCATCAGTGGTAAGGTAGCCACCCGCTCCCAGCTGATTGCTGTATCGGCCACGGCTATCGTACTCATCGTCATCGCCATGTTCTTGCCCAAAAACGTAGGTGTCAATGTTCCCAAAATTGTTTATGACCCCGTAGCCAAGACCACAGAAATACTGACCAACGCAGGTGTTCCTGCCGAACAGATATCGGCCTTCATCGCCAACCCAACTTCTGTTGACCTCACTCCGTACGCCGGAGCGTTGAAGGAAGAAGCCGCTATGGCCCCCGAAGAGATGGTAGGTTCACTGGCTACCCCCAAAGTTCCTCTGAGCGCATTCCTGCTGGTATTGTGCGGATTGTGCACATCGGTCATGTGGGGTGGTATCTTCAATTTGGCTGTTGAAGGACTGGGCAAATACACCGCCCAAGCATCAGGCATCTTTATGATGATGGTAGTAGGTGGAGGTATTCTGCCGCTCATCCAGAACGCCATAGCCGACGGTGTTGGCTACATGGCAAGCTACTGGCTCATCATTGCCGGCCTGGCCTACCTGCTCTACTACGGTATAGCAGGTTGCAAGAACGTCAACAAGGACATCCCTGTAGAATGAAACATATATAGGTAATTATAATTATTCACCTTAAAAATATCAGTATTATGGATATAGAATACGTAAGAAGCCGTTTCATCAAGCATTTTGATGGAACAACAGGAGCAGTTTACGCTTCTCCGGGTCGCATTAATCTGATCGGCGAACACACCGATTATAACGGCGGCTTTGTATTTCCCGGTGCCATCGACAAAGGTATGATAGCTGAAATCAAGCCGAACGGCACCAACATTGTGAAGGCTTACTCCATTGACCTGAAAGATTATGTAGAGTTTGGTCTCAATGAAGAAGACGCTCCCCGCGCCAGCTGGGCAAGATATATCTTCGGTGTATGCCGTGAGATGATTAAGCGCGGTGTAGATGTAAAAGGCTTCAATACCGCTTTCGCAGGCGACGTTCCATTGGGTGCCGGCATGTCTTCATCCGCAGCATTGGAAAGTACGTATGCTTATGCGTTGAACGATCTCTTTGGAGACAACAAGATTGACAAGTTTGAGCTTGCCAAAGTTGGCCAGGCTACAGAACATAACTATTGCGGTGTCAACTGCGGTATCATGGACCAATTCGCTTCTGTATTCGGAAAGAAAGGAAGCCTCATCCGTCTGGATTGCCGTTCCTTGGAATACCAATATTTCCCATTCGATCCGAAAGGCTATCGCCTCGTGTTAGTTGATTCTGTTGTAAAACATGAACTGGCTTCTTCCGCCTACAACAAACGCCGCCAAAGCTGCGAAAATGTGGTTGCTGCCATTCAAAAGAACCACCCGCATGTAGAATATTTGCGCGATTGTAACATGGAAATGCTGGATGCAGTCAAAGCTGACATTACAGAAGAAGACTACAAACGTGCCGAATACGTTATCGAAGAAATCCAACGTGTACTTGACGTCTGCGACGCATTGGAAAAGAACGATTACGAAACAGTGGGTCAAAAGATGTATGAAACACATCATGGAATGAGCAAGCTTTATGAAGTAAGTTGCGAAGAGCTGGACTTCCTGAACGACCTTGCTTTCGATTGCGGTGTTACAGGTTCCCGCGTAATGGGCGGCGGCTTTGGCGGATGTACCATCAATTTGGTAAAAGATGAGCTCTACAGTACCTTTGTAGAGAAAGCCAAAGAAGATTTCAAGAACAAATTCGGCAGAAGTCCAAAGATTTACGACGTAGTAATCGGAGACGGTGCTCGCCGACTGGAATAAGACTTCTAATTTTCATCGCGCATAAAAAACAATCCCTTCCTCCGACACTGCTTGGAGGAAGGGATTTTTCACATTTGACCCATAACAGTAAAAAAGGCAGCCAAGAACGATGGATATTCACGCATAAAAGCCTATCTTTGTCCGTACGAAAAAAAGCTAATCTTTTAAACCGTTAAAACATGAACGACAACAAGCTAATGAATCGCGCGGCAGACAACATCCGTATCCTTGCCGCCTCCATGGTTGAAAAAGCTAAGTCCGGCCATCCCGGTGGTGCAATGGGCGGTGCAGACTTTGTAAATGTACTGTTTTCCGAGTTTCTGATATACGATCCCGAGAATCCGGCATGGGAAGGACGCGACCGTTTCTTCCTTGACCCGGGGCACATGTCACCCATGCTCTATTCACAGCTGGCTTTGACAGGCAAGTTCACGATAGATGAACTGAAAGAGTTCCGCCAATGGGGAAGTCCAACCCCCGGACATCCCGAACGCGACATTATGCGTGGTATTGAAAATACATCCGGTCCTTTGGGACAAGGACATACCTTTGCCGTAGGCGCTGCCATTGCAGCCAAATTCCTGAAAGCTCGCTTTGGGGAAATCATGAACCAAACCATATATGCCTACATTTCAGACGGCGGCATTCAAGAAGAAATTTCACAAGGTAGTGGCCGCATAGCCGGTACTCTGGGCCTCGACAATCTTATTATGTTCTATGATGCCAACGACATCCAGCTTTCTACCGAGACCAAAGTTGTCACTTCAGAAGACACAGCAAAGAAGTATGAGGCTTGGGGATGGAAGGTCATTCTCATCGATGGCAACAATCCCGATGAAATACGTCAGGCACTCAATGAAGCCAAAGCTGAAACAGAACGCCCCACGCTTATCATCGGTCATACCATCATGGGCAAAGGAGCACGTAAAGCTGACGGCAGCAGCTACGAAGCAAATTGCGCTACCCATGGTGCTCCCCTTGGAGGCGATGCCTATATCAATACCATCAAAAACTTGGGAGGAGATCCGGAAAATCCATTCGTCATTTTCCCCGAAGTCGCAGAACTATATGCCAAAAGAGCTGAAGAACTGCGCAAAATTGTAGCCGAACGATATACCCAAAAAGCGGAGTGGGCCAAAGCTCATCCCGAACTGGCTGCCAAACTTGAATATTTCTTCTCCGGTAAGGCTCCACAAGTAGATTGGGAAGCCATTGTACAAAAGCCGGATGCCGCAACTCGTGCCGCATCGGCCACCGTACTCGGAGCACTTGCCACCCAAGTGGAGAATATGGTTGTAGCATCGGCCGACCTTTCCAATTCGGACAAGACGGATGGATTCCTGAAGAAGACCCATGCCTTCCAGAAGGGCGATTTCAGCGGAGCTTTCTTCCAGGCCGGCGTTTCTGAACTGACCATGGCCTGTTGCTGCATCGGCATGGCTCTGCATGGTGGTGTAATTCCGGCCTGTGGGACCTTCTTTGTATTCTCCGATTATATGAAACCGGCTGTCCGTATGGCAGCTTTGATGGAAGTCCCTGTCAAGTTCATCTGGACACACGATGCTTTCCGCGTTGGCGAAGACGGTCCTACTCACGAGCCGGTTGAACAAGAAGCCCAGATACGCCTCATGGAAAAGCTGCAAAACCATAAAGGCCATAACTCCATGTTGGTACTCCGCCCGGCCGACGTAGAAGAAACGACCGTAGCATGGCGTCTGGCGATGGAAAATACAACGACTCCTACAGCCCTCATTTTCTCCCGCCAGAACATTACCAACTTGCCGGCAGGCAACGACTATGCGCAGGCAGCCCGTGGAGCATATATTGTAGCCGGTTCCGAAGACAAACCGGATGTAATACTTGTAGCTTCCGGTTCCGAAGTTTCCACTCTCGTGGCCGGTGCCGAGTTACTCCGTAAAGACGGTATCCGGGTACGCATTGTGTCGGCACCTTCTGAAGGCCTTTTCCGCAGCCAGCCCAAGGAATATCAAGAAAGCATCATACCTACAGGCTCCAAAGTGTTTGGCCTCACAGCCGGCCTTCCTGTGACCTTGGAAGGTCTGGTAGGCTCTAACGGCAAAGTATGGGGTCTCCCTTCCTTCGGTTTCTCTGCTCCTTATAAAGTCCTTGATGAGAAATTAGGATTTACCGCAGAAAACGTATACAGACAGGTAAAGGATATGATTTGATTTATTCAGCGGGAGAATGGCAAGTGATTTTAAGAGGCAATCATACAGATACTCTTTATCACTTGCCATTTCCCATTGTTATTTACATTCTTTTTTGCAAAAAACATGAAAACGATAGGTTTAGCTTCCGACCATGCAGGATTTGAACTCAAGCAATATGTCAAACAATGGCTCGATGCCAAAGGATGGCCTTACAAGGATTTCGGCACGTATTCTACCGAAAGTTGTGATTATCCCGATTATGCCCATCCGTTGGCTCTCGCTGTAGAAGCCGGCGAATGTTATCCGGGAATAGCCATCTGCGGCAGTGGCGAAGGCATCAGTATGACACTGAACAAACATCAGGGAATTCGTGCAGCTTTATGCTGGATACCCCAAATCGCTCACTTGGCCCGCCAGCATAACGACGCCAACGTACTCGTCATGCCCGGCCGATTCATCACGCCGGAAGAAGCCAATCCCATTTTGACAGAATTCTTCAATACACCGTTCGAAGGAGGACGACACCAGAAACGCATTGATAAAATTCCGGTTCGTACCGCCGAATAGTTTTTGAGGAGACATCGCATGATTTCGGAAGTCTGAACAAGACACATAGACAAAGAGTTACGATTTGTCCAAATAACGAGTGACCATGCAGCAAACCAGTCTGCGTGGTCACTCGTTCGCATATAAAATCTGACGATATTCTTCTTTTTCTAAAAGAAGAACTCCTATTTTCTCATTTTTCACACCGAAAATGACCGTTGTCTGAGATAAAAAGCTATCTTTGTGATTTGAACAAAGAATCAGAAAATGGAACGACTGGACATCATCAGAGAATACATCAGCCAAGGAGAAGTAGAAAAGGCCTGCCACGAACTGGATATTTATCTACAAACCTCAGACACAGGTAAGGACGAAGCCTATTACCTCTATGGCAATGCCCGACGAAAACAGGGCAATTGGCAACAGGCCCTCAACAACTACCGACGCGCGATGGACATCAATCCCGACAGTCCGGCACGTCATGCCTATCAGATGGTGATGGACATCCTGAACTTCTACAACAAGGACATGTACAATCAATAACAATTCATATAAAGGAACGTATATTATGGCAAAGATCAAAGGAGCAATTGTAGTGGACACTGAACGTTGCAAAGGTTGCAACTTGTGTGCCGTGGCTTGTCCACTCCATGTAATAGCCCTCACCAAAGAGGTGAACATCAAAGGATATAATTACGCACACCAGGTACTGGAAGACACCTGCAACGGTTGCGCATCATGCGCCACGGTTTGTCCAGACGGATGTATCTCGGTGTACAAAGTAAAAGTTGAATAAAAAATCAGTAAGCTATATGTCAGAAGAAGTTGTATTAATGAAAGGGAACGAAGCCATCGCTCATGCAGCTATCCGTTGTGGAGCCGATGGATACTTCGGTTACCCGATTACTCCCCAATCGGAAGTACTGGAAACGCTGGCCGAACTGAAACCCTGGGAAACAACCGGCATGGTAGTACTCCAGGCTGAAAGTGAAGTGGCCGCAATCAATATGGTATACGGCGGTGCCGGAAGCGGTAAAATGGTGATGACCTCATCGTCCAGTCCGGGTGTCAGCCTGAAACAGGAGGGTATCTCCTACTTGGCCGGTGCCGAACTGCCCTGCCTCATAGTCAACGTCATGCGTGGAGGCCCCGGATTGGGAACCATCCAGCCCAGTCAGGCTGACTATTTCCAGACAGTGAAAGGTGGCGGACACGGTGACTACCGCCTCATAGCCCTGGCACCCTCCTCTGTACAGGAGATGGCCGATTTTGTAGGGCTGGCCTTTGAGCTGGCCTTCAAGTACCGTAATCCTGCCATTATCTTGGCTGATGGTGTCGTTGGACAGATGATGGAGAAGGTTGTTCTCCCCCCCATCAAGCCGCGCCGCACGGAAGCCGAAATCATTGCCCAATGCCCTTGGGCCACTACTGGCAAATCCGGACGGAAGCCCAACATCATCACTTCACTCGAACTGAAACCCGAAGAGATGGAAAAAAACAATCTCCGCTTCCAGGCCAAGTATCGTAAAATAGAAGAAAACGAAGTACGTTTCGAGGAAATCAACTGTGAAGATGCCGATTACCTCATTGTAGCTTTCGGATCAATGGCCCGCATCGGACAGAAAGCAATGGAACTGGCCCGTGAAGAAGGTATCAAAGTAGGAATTCTACGCCCCATCACCCTTTGGCCTTTCCCCACTAAAGTGATTGCGTCTTATGCCGATAAGGTGAAAGGCATGTTGGTTACCGAACTGAATGCCGGACAGATGATTGAAGATGTCCGCCTCGCCGTTAACGGCAAAGTACGGGTTGAACATTTCGGCCGTTTGGGAGGCATCGTCCCCGATCCCGATGAAATCGTAGCTGCATTGAAGGAAAAGATTGTTGTCAACTCATAACCATCCAATCACTGACAATCCACCATGGAAACGGATAAAATAAGGAACATACTGAACATCATCTTCCTCGTGCTGGCTGTGGCAGCCGTTGTGACCTACTTTGTGTCGGACGACTTCATGGACTTCGTTTATGTCTGTGCGGCAGCCATCTTCGTCAAAGTGATGGAGTTCTTCATACGATTTACCAACAGATAAGAGAAGAGAGGAGAATCAATTATGACAAAAGAAGATATCATCAAACCTGAAAACCTGGTTTACAAGAAACCGACGCTGATGAACGACAACCCGATGCACTATTGTCCGGGCTGCAGCCACGGCGTAGTACATAAACTCATTGCCGAAGTCATCGAAGAGATGGGTATGGAAGACAAAGCCATCGGCATCTCGCCCGTCGGCTGTGCCGTCTTTATCTACAACTATCTGGACATCGACTGGCAGGAAGCTGCCCACGGACGTGCACCAGCATTGGCCACAGCCATCAAGCGTCTTTGGCCCGACCGTCTTGTATTCACTTACCAAGGAGACGGTGACCTTGCCTGCATCGGTACGGCTGAAACCATCCATGCCTTGAACCGCGGTGAAAACATTACCATCATCTTCATCAACAATGCCATTTATGGCATGACTGGAGGACAGATGGCACCTACCACACTGGTAGGCATGAAGACGGCTACCTGCCCATACGGCCGCGATGTACACCTGCATGGCTATCCGCTGAAGATGGCTGATATCGCTGCCCAACTGGAAGGCACAGCCTACGTGACCCGCCAAAGCGTACAGTCGGTACCCGCCATCCGTAAGGCCAAGAAAGCCATCCGCAAGGCTTTTGAAAACTCCATGGCCGGCAAGGGCTCCAACCTGGTAGAGATTGTGGCTACCTGCAACTCCGGCTGGAAGATGACACCTGCCGCAGCCAACAAATGGATGGAAGAGAACATGTTCCCCTTCTACCCGCTCGGCGATTTAAAAGACAAATAACCCATTCGTAAAATTATTCTTATGAAAGAAGAAATCATTATATCAGGATTCGGCGGACAAGGCGTATTGTCCATGGGTAAGATTCTCGCCTATTCAGGACTGATGGAAGGCAAGGAAGTGACCTGGATGCCGGCCTATGGCCCCGAACAGCGAGGCGGTACGGCCAACGTGACCGTCATCGTCAGCGATGAAAAGATTTCATCGCCTATTCTCAGCAAATACGATGCAGCCATCATCCTCAACCAGCCTTCGCTGGAAAAATTCGAGAGCAAGGTAAAGCCCGGCGGCGTACTTATCTACGACGGCTATGGCATCATCAATCCGCCGACACGCAAGGATATCCATGTGTATCGCATTGATGCCATGGACGCCGCCAACGAGATGAACAACTCCAAAGCCTTCAACATGATTGTATTGGGCAGCCTGCTCAAAATCAAACCGATGGTCACCTTGGAGAATGTCATCAAAGGATTGAAGAAAACCCTCCCCGAACGCCATCACCACTTGATTCCGATGAATGAAGAAGCCATCAAGAAAGGAATGGAATTGATCAAGGAAGTCTGATGATATAACATGAACCGTCCCTGCCAATCTGAAATTGACAGGGACGATTTTTTCACACCAGGTACATGCAGCTATTACTTATATGTAACAGTGAAAACCGTTTCGTTCTAGCATAGTAATCACTACCATAAGCAACAGCCCCCCTTTATTGATAAGGACAAACACCCGTATCACGCATCTTGCAACGGGTATTCGTGATCTTGCAGATATCCTGTCCGCGAATAAGGTCATCGGTCAGCTGGTTACACGACACGATATGTGTACGGCTTCCCTTACCGGACCCGCCATATCCGCTGAATACCAACGTGAAAATCAGATACAGCACCAACAAGATCAGCACCCCCACAATCAGCATCCAGGTAAGGGTAAAAACCGCATACGTGGTAAACAGCATATAGGCATACATCCACTTCAGACGCTTCCGGTCCTGAGGAGCAGCCCGACGTACCCGAAACACGATATATGCCAGAAAGGCGAACAAAGAAACAAAAATCATGCCGAAAATAAAGTCCTCTTTTTCACGGCCGAAGAATTGGGATACAATCCCCACAACACCCAACACACAGCCTACGAGATAGTAGGTGATGGACGGAGGCACCACATCGACTCCCGACATGTCGCGCAAGCGGCCGGGAACAAGAGACTTCCACTTGGTCAGGGACAGCAAGACGGCAACAAAAGACATAATTACCGCCACCATCCATCCTCCGGACAAGGCCGCATAGTTCAAGAGGCAATCATAATACAGACGCCACCGGGCTGCCCTACGGTCATTACAACTTTTCAGATGCCTTATACGGCGTACAAGTCTGTAGGCCGGATAAGTCAAACCTACCAGCAGGAACAACGAATACAGCAATACAAACTGATTGTCGGTCAGTTGCTTTTCCGAATAAAACGACATAGTGACCAATACGCCCACCATGGCCATCACCCACTCCAGTACAATCGTAATGCACAATGTCCGGACATCCCTGAAACGGACCGTAGATACAATCTCTGCACCCGCCTTCCTGTTAAACCAGTCCTTCACTTTTCCAAATCTGAAAAACAACATAAAAGCCAACGCCAGTCCTGTCCAAAAGACTATTTGGGAGAGCAGCAACAATCCCGTAAATGCAGTTATCATAAAAGAATAAATACGTTATATGTTACACAAATTATTTATTACAAATAAATTCAAGCTGAACTTCACTCCACGAATCAGGGTACATGAGTCGTATACTCATGTACCATCTCTATAGGACTTATGCCACATCAGTCGTATACTCATGGTACAACAAAATACCCACCTGATTATCAATTGTTTACAAAAGGCGTATACAAGTCCGAAGAGCACAGAAAAAAGTATACATTCACCGGTACCGGCACACTCTCTCCACACACCTGCCTACTCAACATTTCCGTATAGGAATAATCCCCTTGGAGATGGCAGTCATAATCAGGTCGGCCACGTTGCGCGCTCCCAGCTTGTCAAGCAGATGCCGGCGGTGCGTATCCACCGTATTGGTGGACACACACAGTTCGCGTGCTATTTCCTGTGTATTTTTCCCTTCGGAGATCCGTTTCAAGACATCCAGTTCCCGCAGAGTCAGGTCTTCGGGCTTTTTCTCCTCCGTACGTTTCATTTGGGCGCGGATATGGTCGGCATACGGACAATAATAGACTCCACCCGCCAACACCCGTCGGATGGCTTCCGTAATCTTGCCCGAATCGGTAGACTTGAACAAGATGCCGTCCACCTCGCATTGCAGCAGGTTCTTGACATACCAGATTTCTTCGTGCATGGTATTCACCAGAATACGGGCATGAGCATTACGGCTGCGGATGGTATTGATGAGATCCAGGCCACACACATCGGGCAATTCCATATCCAGTACAAAAAGGTCGAATTGCTGCGAAGCTGTCAACAACTCCACCTCATGCCCCGATGAAGCGGTACACACATTCTTTACTTCCGGGAGCGAACATTCTATAATACGTTTCAATCCCTGCAACACCAAATCATGGTCGTCAACCAATAGAATCCGTATATCTTTTTCTTTCATCAGCCTTCTCAATACCTGTCTTGTTATGATAGTGCAAAGAAAAGCCATTTATCCTTATTTCACATCATCAGAAATAGTGATTTTAACACCTATTCTGCAGAAAAACGGACTTAAACAGCCAAAGGAACATTCAACGTCATCCGTTGTTCGCCATTCTCTGCCGCGACAGTGAAGGCAGCACCGATTGATTTCGCCCGTTCGCTCACGGTGGTCAGTCCGATGCCGTTTCCTTTCCCCGCATGGGAGGGACAAGGCTTTCCGCAATAGGCAATCTGCAAAACCAAGTCCTTCTTGGAAAGACACAGCCGGAGGTCTATCCGAGTGGCCTCCGCATGTTTCAGTACATTGGAAAGCAGTTCCTGCAGAATGCGGTATACTTCATATGCCTGATCCTCGGGGACACGGCTCCAGTCGCACCCTCCGTCATCGACCGCCAAAGCCCACTCGGCAGGCTGCGCAGCCAATATCCGTCCGGCATAATCCTCGACAACTTCTTTCAAGGTGACACGCTGGAATTGCGGAGGCATCAGTTCATGAGAAATGAGACGCACATCCTGGCGGACTTTTTCCAACATCGCTTTCACTTCGGCCTTGCCCTGTTCCGTAGGAGGCAGACACTGCAACTGCATGCCTATCCCCAGCAAATCGTTGCACACCCCGTCATGCAAATCTTTGGCCAGGCGCCTGCGTTCGCGTTCCAGTCCCTCAATGTAGCGTTGTGCCAGTTTCAGTTCTTCTTCCTTTTTCTGCCGGCGACGACGCAATTCATACCAGATGACCAACAGTACGACAACTCCCACAGCCGTTACCGCCACAAATCCCAGCTGCATAATGCGGTTCCGCTGCTTCAGCTGCTGTTCGTTCAGGTGTGCAATTTCCAATTCCTTCTCCTTCGTGTCATACTTGACGGACAATTCCGACAACTCGGCCTCCACCTGTGCCGTATGCAAACTGTCGGCAACCGTCACCGCCCGTTCATAGCAGTCGAAAGCCCGGGCATAGTCTTTCAGGCCTTTGTAATTACGGGCCATGTCCAGATACAGACGGTCCAACGGTACCGCCATATTGACATCCTTCAGTCCCAACAACCGGTGTTGGATATCAAGGCTCTCCCGATAACGTCCCATTCCGGCATACACCTCATACAATCTTTCGTAAAAACCCAGCACTTCCGTCGAGTTCTCCGGCAGGACAGCCAGAAGAGATTCCGCCTCGGCCACGCATTTCATCAGGTCTGCCCTATTGCCCAGACGCCCGTAGGTACCTGTCAGATAAGTCAGGCACCGCAATACGAACTTCGGTTTCTTCTGTTCGCTGGCCATGTCCAGAGCCTGGCGTATGGCCTTGATACCGTCTTCCTCCTTGCCACACAGACTGAATATTGCTCCGGCAGTCGATGCCGCATGAATCACCATATCCATGTCACCGCAGGTGGGAACCACCTCCATGGCCCGCCGGATGTAGGTTTCCGCTTCTTCCAGACGCGAAGTGTTGGCATAGAGCACGGCAATGTTTGTCAGCAACTGCGTACGCGAGCCGGTTTCGTCAGACTTCTCCACTCCCAGCAAATCCAAGGCCCGGTTGTAATAGACCAAGGCCGAATCGGGCATAGACATCCGCCGGTAGCACACGCCGATAGAACTCAGTATCCCGGCCTGTTCCTCCGCATCCAGGTGCAGCCTCACCGCCTCGGACAGAGCCTTCCTGAAAGCCGGCAGACATTCGTCCATACGCCCCTCATCCAGGTAGGTGACTGCCAGATTGACCAGCAGCACCACGTAAGGCTCTGCCTTGTCACGGTCGGCATACTTCAAGCCCTCCTCGCAATAATAACGTGTACTGTCCACATCCCGATAAGCATAATATTCACTCAAGTGACAACAAGCAGCCGATAGGCTGTCACGATGGCCGCTTTCGCATGCACGTGCCAACGCAGCCCGGCACTCCGCCAGTTCCGGATCCGGCGACTGTCCCCATACTGCAACAAGCGGCAGCAGGAAGATCCACACAATCAGTCGTTTCATAAAATCATATCAATGGTTAGGGTGTTGCAAAGATAAGAAAGTCAAGACAAACAGCAAGAAAGTGACCCGATATCTTGCTGCCCCACCATAAAATATTCCGTTTGCAAGCTGTTCTGTCAAATTATAATAAGAGTTGAAAACTCTGTTTTCGTTTTGTGCTTCACTTGGTTTCCATTATCTTTGCCGCATGAAAATGAAACAAATCATACTGATATATATACTGCTATGTCTGATGGGAACGGGCCTGGCACAGGCGCAGCAAACGCTGACTCCCGTCGGAGGCGGGCAGACCCTGCGCGACCAATACGGCAACCAGATAGACCCTTCAACCCAGCCGGACAACCTGAACGACAGTACCAACGTAGACGTCCAGAGCCTGCCGCCCAAGCTGTACATGTGGCAGCTGGACGAACTGCTGGGCGAACGCACCATCATACCGGCCGACACCGCCAACCTGAACTTCCAGAACACCAACCTGGTGGAAGGCATGGAAGGACACTACAACTACCTGGGCAATCTGGGCAGTCCGCGTATGTCGCGCCTGTTCTTCGAACGCACAGACTACGGACCTACCATGTTCCTAACGCCCATGTCGAGCTTCTACTTCCGCCCGAGCGACTTCAAGTTCACCAACAGCAACATTCCGTTTACCAACCTGACCTACTACAAGGCCGGCAGCAAGCAGAACGGTGAGGAACGCTTCAAGTCCTACTTCTCGGTCAATGCCAACAAGCGCCTGGCCTTCGGCTTCAACATCGACTACCTGTACGGCCGCGGCTACTATACCAACCAGTCGACCGCCCACTTCAATGCAGGCCTTTTTGCCAACTACATCGGCGAGAAGTACCAGATGCAGGCCATATACAACAACTTCTTCATGAAGATGAACGAGAACGGTGGTATCACCGACGACCGCTACATCACTCGTCCCGAAGAGATGAGCGACGTAGGTGGAAGTTCGTACATTCCCGTCAACCTGGAAGAGACATCAAACCGCAACCACAACTTCTACGTACACCTGACCCACCGCTACCGCCTGGGCTTCACCCGCGTAACGACGAAAATAGAAGAGACCAAGGACGAAGCCGCCCGCCGCAAGGCCCAGCGCGACAGTACCGCCATTCCGATGGACACCATCCAGACCGAAGAGTACGTACCCGTGACCAGCTTCATCCATACGTTCCACATCGAACGTTCCAGCCACCGTTTCCGCTCGGGTACGGAACCTACAGGCGAGAACAGCATCTACGACAACACCTACCTGCAGGAAGGCATGAGCAACGACAGCACCGTAGCCCTGAGCGTAAAGAACGTGCTGGGCATCTCGCTGCTCGAAGGCTTCAACAAGTACGCCAAAGCCGGACTGACCGCCTACGCCTCGCACAAGGTGAGCCGCTACACCCTGATGAACCTGGGCAACGGGGAAGGGACAACGACCGATGAAAGCGGGCAGACCACCCGTCCCTACCTGCCCAACCAGATCTATACCGAACACGAACTGTACGTGGGAGGCGAACTGTCCAAACGCGAAGGACGGCTACTGCACTACCGGGCCAACGGTGAAGTGGGCCTGGCCGGCAAGGCAGCAGGACAATTCCGCGTCAACGGCGACCTGGACCTGAACTTCCGCCTGGGCAAGGATACCGTGAACTTCTACGCCCGCGGCTTTGTGAGCAACACACTCCCCTCGTTCTACATGCGCCACTACCACTCCAACCACTACGCATGGGACAACGACCTGAGCAAGGAGTTCCGCACCCGTGTGGAAGGCGAACTGAACATCGACCGCTGGCGTACCAACCTGAAGGCCGGTGTGGAGAACATCAAGAACTACACCTACTTCAACGGACAGGCCCTGCCCCAGCAGCACAGCGGGAGCATCCAGGTGATTTCGGCCATGCTGAAACAGGACTTCAAGCTGGGCATCCTGCACCTGGACAACGAAGTGACGTGGCAGAAGTCGAGCAACCAGTCTGTCCTGCCCCTGCCCGACCTCTCGCTCTACCACAACCTCTACCTGCTGACCCGTCTGTTCAAGAAGGTACTGACCGTACAGCTGGGTGCCGACGTACGCTACTTTACCGAGTACAACGCTCCGGCCTACCAGCCCGCCATCCAGCAGTTCCACCTGCAGCCGGAGAGCGACCAAGTCAAGATCGGAGGATATCCCATCGTCAACGTATACGCCAACCTGCACCTGAAACGTACACGCATCTTCGTGATGATGTACCACATCAATTCGGGTATGGGCAACCGCAACTCGTTCCTCGTTCCCCACTACCCGATCAACTCACGCCTGCTGAAGATCGGCGTTTCCTGGAACTTCTACGATTGATGTCCTCCATCGTTTCCACCACTCAACCCGAACACCATGAAAAACAAACTGAACCCCAAGATCTGGAAATACGTGGCGGTAGCCTTCATCGGCTCGCTGGTAGCCACTTTTATCCTGCAACGCGAAGAGGAACCCGCTCCCTCTCCACGCGATTATGCCGACATTGCGGCCGAAGGCGTCCTGCGTGCCGCACTGGAATACAATGCCATCAGCCTTTACGTGGACGGCGACACACTGGCCGGCTTCGACTATGAGCTGATGGAGGCCTTTGCCCGCGACCACGGCCTCAAGGTGGCCATCATGCCCGAGATGAGCTTCGAGAAGCGGCTCGAAGGACTGGCTGACGGGACGTACGACCTCATTGCCAACGGCATCCTGGCCACCAGTCCGCTGAAAGATTCCCTGCTGCTCACCGTCCCCATCGCACTGACCAAGGAAGTATTGGTGCAGCGCAAACCCGCTTCGCCCGACGACTCCCTGTTCATCCGCACCCAGCTCTCACTGGCCAAGCGCACCCTGCACGTCGTGAAGGGTTCTCCCTCCATCCTGCGCATCCGCAACCTGGGCGACGAGATAGCCGACACCATCTATATTAAAGAGGTGGAAAAATACGGTCCCGAACAGCTGATAGCCATGGTGGCCCACGGCGACATCGACTACGCCGTATGCGACGAGAACATTGCCCGTGCCGTCACCGACAGCATGCCCCAAATAGACTTCTCGACCGACATCAGCTTCACCCAGTTCTATTCCTGGGCGGTCAGCAAAAAGTCGCCTGCCCTGCTCGACAGTCTGAACACTTGGCTCGAAGACTTCAAACAGGGCAGGGAATATCAGAAAATATATCAGAAATACTACAAATGACCTCCGGCTAACACTCCCGCAGCCAGGCATCCGAAGAGGCATCGCTCGGCATGCGCCAGTCGCCACGCGGACTCAGCGACACGCTGCCCACTTTCGGTCCATCGGGCAGGCACGACCGCTTGAATTGCTGGTTGAAGAAACGGCGCAGGAAGGTATGCAGCCATTTTTTGATGGTATCTTCGTCATACACACCCTTGAATGTCCGGGCCGCCAGATAGAAAATCTTCGACGGACGGAACCCGCCGCGCAGGAAGTGGTAGAGGAAGAAATCGTGCAGCTCGTAGGGTCCTACCAGGTCTTCGGTAATCTGACTGATGTTGCCGTTCTCGTCGGCCGGTATCAGCTCGGGACTGATGGGAGTGTCCACAATGTCGAGCAGCGTGCGGCGTGAAGTCTCGTCCATTCCGTTCTCGGCCACCCACTTCACCAGGTGCTTCACCAGCGTCTTTGGCACACTGGCATTCACACCGTACATCGACATGTGGTCGCCGTTGTACGTGGCCCATCCCAAGGCCAACTCCGACAGGTCGCCGGTGCCGATGACCAGTCCGCCCGTCTGGTTGGCGATATCCATCAGAATCTGGGTACGCTCGCGGGCCTGCGAGTTCTCGTACACCACGTCGTGCACCGCAGCGTCGTGGCCGATGTCTTCGAAATGTTGCAGGCAAGCCTTGCGGATACTGATTTCGCGCACCGTCACGCCCAGTGACGTCATCAGGTCAACGGCATTGGTATAGGTACGGTCCGTCGTGCCGAAGCCGGGCATCGTCACACCGACAATACCCTTGCGCGGCCATCCCAGCTTGTCGTACGTCTTGACACACACCAGCAGCGCCAGGGTCGAATCGAGTCCGCCCGAGATGCCTACCACCGCACTCTTGGCCTTGGTATGCGTCAGGCGCTGTGCCAGTCCGGCCACCTGGATGGAGAATATCTCTTCGCAACGTTCGTCCAGCGTGGGTCCTTGGGGGACAAACGGATGAGGGTCATACGTACGGGTCAGGTTCAGCTCACGGCTGTTGACCAGCTCCGTCGATACCCTGACGGCAACCTCGGGAGCCACCCGCCTGCGGCAGGCGGCAAACGTCGTGTTCACCCGCCGCTCCGTACGCAGGAATTCCACGTCGATCTCGCTCACCACCAGCTGCTCTTCCAGCGAAAAGCGTTCACTGGCCGCCAGCAGCGTGCCGTTCTCGTATATCAGGCCGTTGCCGGCAAACACCACGTCGGTGGTCGACTCGCCGAACCCGCACGAACTGAACACATAGCCTGCCAGGCAGCGGGCCGACTGCTGGCTCAGCAGCGAACGCAGGTAGGCATGCTTGCCTATCGACTCGTTGTCGGCCGAGAGGTTGAAGATAATCTCAGCTCCTTGCAGGGCCAGTGACGAACTGGGAGGCACGGCCGCCCATACGTCCTCGCATATCTCGATGCCGAAAGTCGTGTCGGACGTTTCAAACAGCAGGTTGCTGCCCAGCGGAGCCACCTGTCCGCACAAGCGGATGGTCTGTGCCGGAACATCGGATGCCGACACAAACCAGCGCATCTCGTAGAACTCCTTGTAGTTGGGCAGGTAGGTCTTCGGCACGACGCCCAGCACCCGGCCCTTCTGGATGACGACCGCCGCATTCAGCAGATGGCCTTCGCACACCACCGGCATGCCCACAATCGAGATGATGTCCAGCTGGCGCGTCGAGTTGAGTATCTGCATCAATCCCAGTTCGGCTTCCTCTAACAGAAGCTGCTGGGCAAACAGGTCGCCACAGGTATATCCGGTGATGCACAACTCGGGAAAGGTAATGATCTGCACACCCTTGCCGTCGGCAATGATAATCTCTTTTTCAATCTGTCCGGCGTTGAACTTACAGTCCGCCACGTGTACCCGAGGCACAGCCGCCGCCACTTTCACGTATCCGTAATTCATAAGATAGGGGTTTAATTACTGCAAATTTAAATGAATTTATCAATATGACCACGAAAAAATCAGGAAAACCTTTGGTAAGTAGGAAGAAGTCACTATCTTTGCATCAGAATTAAAAATGTAATGATTACAACTTTGTATTAGAGCGAATATGGATGTTATAGAACGTTTGCAAAGCCACAGCATCAAACCTTCGGTGCAACGGATAGCCATCATGCAATACCTGATGGACCACCACACGCACCCGACCGTAGACGAGATCTATACGGCCCTCGCTCCAAGCATGCCTACCCTGTCGAAGACCACGGTGTACAATACGCTGAAGCTGCTGGACGAGCATGCCGCCATACAGACCCTGACCATCGACGGCCGGAACACCTGCTACGACGGCGACACCACGCCCCATGCCCACTTCTTCTGCAAGGTGTGCTGCAAAGTCTACGACCTGCCCTGTTCTCCCGAACTCTTCCGGCTGGCAGAGTCAGGCTCCGAAGGCCATGAAGTACAGGAAGTCCATTATTATTATAAAGGTATCTGCAAACATTGTAAGGAGAGAAATTGTTATTGATTGAAACGATAAACGAAAAAGACTAATTAATTCAAACTAAAAAACTGAGTAAAAATGAAAAAGTTTAGATGTACTGTATGCGGTTACATTTACGAAGGTGATGCCGCTCCCGAGAAGTGCCCCTTGTGCAAGGCTCCTGCCAGCAAGTTCGTTGAAGTAGAAGAAACTGTAGCCGGCGGCCCGCTGACTTTCGCTGACGAACACGTTATCGGCGTAGCTAAAGGTTGCGACGAAGAAATGATCAAAGACCTGAACAACCACTTCATGGGCGAATGCACCGAAGTAGGTATGTACCTGGCCATGAGCCGTCAGGCTGACCGTGAAGGCTATCCCGAAGTTGCTGAAGCTTTCAAGCGTTACGCTTGGGAAGAGGCTGAGCACGCTGCCAAGTTCGCTGAACTGCTGGGCGACTGCGTATGGGATACCAAGACCAACCTGGAGAAGCGTATGAACGCTGAAAGCGGCGCTTGCGAAGACAAGAAGCGTATCGCTACCCGTGCCAAAGCTCTGAACCTGGATGCCATCCACGACACTGTTCATGAAATGGCTAAGGACGAGGCTCGTCACGGCAAAGGTTTCGAAGGCCTGTACAACCGCTACTTCAAGAAATAAAATTCTGAATATTCCCTGAACGGAAAGAGGGTGCATCCACCGACGGATGCATCCTCTTTTCTTTTTTTCTCCCCCTTTTCTCCACTGATTGTGGTCGCATACAGTCGGCCGTCCTCACGCAGTGCTCCGTCGCCCTCCCATGCAGTGCTTTGTCACCTCCTCACGCAGTGCTTCGTCAGCCCCTCACGAAGCACTGTGTCACAACCCCACGAAGCACTGTGTTGCAACGTCAGGAAGCACTTCGTCCGGCCGCCTTCCAATACGGTACTGAGACTCCCGGAATCTTTTTCTTTGCCCTTTCCCACATTTTTTTCATCTTTGATGTCACGTTTGCTTTTCCCGAACGTCCTATAGGTGTAAATGGAACTCAACGAATTCAAAATATCCGTCCTGCCGCTCCGGCCCAAGCTGCTGAACTATGCACGCAAGCTGACCGAAAGCCCGGAGGATGCCGAAGATGCCGTCCAGGAAGTCCTGCTCAAGCTGTGGAACAACCGGCAGGAGCTGGACCAATACCGGAGCATCGAGGCATTCGCCATGACCTTGACGCACCATGTCTGCATAGACCTGTGGCGGCGCAGCAGGGACAACAGCTCCATCGACCAGCTACAGACCGAAACCGACGGCCCCACGCCCGACCACCTGCTCGAGCTGAAGGACGAAGTGAGGCTGATACGGGCCATCATCGACTCGCTGCCCCCGCTGCAACGCACCATCATGCGGATGAAGGACGTGGAGGAATACGAAACCGAAGAGATAGCCCAGATTACGGGATGCGGCGCCGAAGCCATACGCGCCAACCTGTCGAGGGCACGAAAGAAAGTGAGGGACATCTACCTGCAAACCATACAAGAACGTAAAAGGAGGAAACAGTCATGAAGACGGAAGAACTGCTTGAAAAATATTTCGACGGACAGACTACCTGCGAGGAGGAACGTGCCCTGCGCCGCTTCTTCGCCTCGGACCAGGTGCCCGAACATCTGGAGGTGTACCGTCCGCTCTTTGCCTGCATCGACCGGGAAGCCGAAGCCTTCCGGGAAACGCAGAAAGAGGAGGCCGCCCCGGCCACGCATCCGGCAGGCGTCCGCAAACCCACCCGCCTGTACCGCCTGTACTACCTGACCACAGGCATCGCCGCCGCCCTGCTGCTGTGCATCGGCATCGCCGGCCTGCTACCCCACGCCACACCCGCCCGCACCGGCTACGCCATCATCGACGGACGCTACTGCGACGACCCGCAACTGGTACAGGCCAAGGCGCTGGAAGCCCTGCAGAACGTGGGCTTCACGGAAGAAGAACTCAAGGAAACCATTACTCTACCGAACCTATTACCCTAAAGCATCATGAAGACAAGAAACCTCATCGCATACCGCCGCCTCGTCGGCATCGTGTTGCTGACCCTCTGCTTCGGCCTCTCCGCCTACGCCCAGGAAGGACTGCAGATAGCCACCTTGTTCGAGAAATACAAGAACGAGAAAAACGTGACCTACGTGGAACTGAACGGAAGCATCCTCCGCTCCTACCGTATGACGGCCTACAAGAGCCTGGTCTTCGAGGAGGTGACTCCCTACAAAAAAGAAATCATGCAGTGCCTCAAGCAGGCCATCGACACCTACCAAGTGCAGAAGACGCAGGAAGTGAACGAAAGCGGCGAACTGCTCAGTGCCTACTACCGCCTGAGCCGTGTCACCCGGAAGGGGAAAAAGGTGAACCGCTACATTCTCTACAAAGTAGGCAAGCAGCAGAAGGCCACCCTGGTCTACATTGAAGGCCCGCTGGACGAAGACGAGCTGATGGAAATGCTGTACAAACAATAAAATGAAGAATGAAGAATTTATCACTTACCACTAATCGCTAACCACTAACCGTTATATTGACATGAAAACAAAGACAATCCTCACAGCCGGCTGCCTGATACTGGCCACCGTCTGCACACAAGCCCAACAAACCACCGAGCCCAAACGCGAAAGAGCCGTCGTCGAAACGCAGGGCGACTCCATCATCATCCTCAGAGGAAAGGGAGACATGCGCATCAGGCTCTACGAACAGCAGACAGAAGACGACGAGCAGAAAGAAGTGGAAATCTTCGAAGGGGTCTACCTGGAGAAAGTGGATGCCGACAAGCGGACATTCCTCGATGTCCTGCCCTTCATCCCGCAAAAGAAGAAATACAACAAATATGAGGCACATGTTTCAGGAGTATTCTTGGGCTTCTCCCGCCTGGCCGACAACTTCATGGGATTCGGCTCCAGCCCAAAGGCACACCTCGACCTGTCCGAGTCATGGGAATTCGGTTTCAACCTCCTTGCCGCTTCCCACAACTTCAAGAAGAATCCACACTGGGGCCTCAACATCGGTCTCAGCTGGGGTTACCGCTCGTTCAGCATCGACGGCGACTATGCCCTGCTGAAGCAGAACGGGGCCACCGTCTTCCAGAGCGGACAGGCGATGCTGCCCGAAGGTAACGACGACACCACTCCCTACTACAGCGACAGCCGCCTGCGCCACTTCTTCTTCCGCATCCCCGTACAGCTCGAGTGGCAGCAGCGGTGGAACAAGAGTCTCGTGTTCTTCAACTTCGGTCCCGAATTTGAGATACGCCATGGCGTGAAGTCATTCAGCCACGTGGACGGCGGCAAGAAGCAGACCGTGGGCAAAGGCATGTACGTGCGTCCCATCGGCGCCAACCTGCTGCTCCAGGCCGGTTACGGCAACCTCGGCGTTTACCTCCGCTACTCCATGAACACTCTGTTCCAGGGCGGCAAGGGCCCCGAAATGATGCCCTACTCCTTCGGCATCGCCTGGTATTGGTAAGCTCCCCACCGACCCGTCCGAATACAGTTCAGGCACGAATGAACATGGATTATTCCGTATGGTTTCCATGTCCGTCCGTGCCTGAATTTATGGATAAGGGCAAGTGCCTCAGAAGCGCACACCCAGCGTCAGCAGCACCTGGCTGCGGCGGTCGGTCACCTTTGTCACTTCAGGTGAAGCTATTTCCAGCGTATTGCCCGACTGGTTCATGTTCACAAACGGATAGAACTCTGACTTGCAGCTGGTGAACTTATAGGCCAGGTCGGCATAGAACATCGAGCCGCGATAGCCGATGCCCACGGTATAATTGTTCAACGCCTGGGTATTGGAGAAGTCGGTATCCGTCTGGATGGAATTGTAAGGCAAATCCTTGAACGCATCCTTGTTGAACAGGGCCGAACGGTAGTTGTAGCCTGCACGGATGGCAAACTGGGGAATCACCTTGTACTCCAAGCCCGCACGGAAGGTGTGTACTCCTTTCAGCATGGCCGTCGTACTGTTTTCATACTCAAACGAATCAGAGAAGCCCTGCGGATCGCGGAACTTCATCGACGAATAGTCCTGATACTCGTATTCGGCTCCCAAAGCCAAGCTGCTTCCTAGCGTATAACCCAAGCTGACATTGTAGAGCCAAGGCGTCTGAAGTCTGAACTCACGGATCATGTCGCCGTTCACGATGTTCTCCGTCGCCACGCTGGCCGCTTCGTTCTTGCCCGTCACGGGGTCGTAGAGCGATGACTCCACATAGGCCCGCGTCTTGTAGTCCAGGCTGTAGAAGGTAGGTGTATGAATGGCCAGGCCGACACGCAACGGCGAATACTCGAAGGGGCGGATGATGGCTCCCAGTTTCACGTCGAAACCGGCTCCCACAATCTGGTTGTCGCTCGTCAGCGAATAGTATTCATTGTTGGTATAGCTCTCGCCATACACGGTATACTTGCTGTAGTCCACCGAATAGGCTCCCAACGTCACTCCCAGATACAAGCGGTCCTTGATGTTGAACGACACGTTGAAGTCATACTGCTCGATGCCACCCCGCTGCTGCGACCGATAGGTAGCATTGCCGCCGTCATACAGGCCGTAGAACGTACCCGGCGTGCGATACAGCAGGTTGCCGTTCACGTCGCTGATCTGGTTTCCGTCCTCGTCTACGTACGGAGTGTTTGTCGGTTGGGTGGTAACGTCCGTAATCATCCAGCCGTCATATCCCAGTACCGAGAGCCAGCCGATATTGGCATCGGTATAAGGGCTGCTGCCCCAACTTTTTATTCCGGCCGCCTGCTGGGCCATGTAGTAACTCTGCGACAGTCCGTTTCCCAGCTGTCCTCCCATCTCCATGTTGCCATAGAAAGAGTTCGACTTGTGGTAGTTGAAACCGAAGTTCACGTAACGCAAGGTGGTCTTGTTGCCTATCTTGGTAGAGAGCACAAAGCCCAGGTTGTCATAAGAGCCCTTCATCTTGCTGGTGCTCGTCGCATTGCCCGCATAGTTGGCATCCGTGCCGAAGGACGACAGGCTGAAGGAAGTCATCACGTCGTGACTGCGGTAGATGCCGATGCCGGCGGGATTGGTGCCGATGGTCGAAATGTCGCCGCCCAGCGCACTCATCGCGCCGCCCATCCCGACGAAGCGGGCCGTACCGTTCAGGTCCTTGTCTGCTATCTTGGCGGCGTCATAGACCGTCTGCGCCGTCACAGGGGCCAGTGTCAGGCACAAGCCCATGACAGCCAGAAACATTTTTCTATTTTTCATACTCCAATAATCTTAAAACAAACATTCTTAAACACACATGTTATCTTCTGCTTCTGGACGAACCGCCTCCGCCACCCGAACGGACAGCACCGCCACCGCCAAAGCTACGCGAACTGCTGCCCGAGCCGAAGCTGCTGCGCGACGACGAGCTGCTGCGCGTGGACGAATTGAAGTTCGAACGTCTGCTCTCGTTGTTATTGTTATTGTTCATCGGCGAATAGGAACGCGTGCGCACCGAGTTGGAACTGCCGCGACTATAGGTGGCACCCGACGAACGGAGACCGCTGCCGCGTGTATAGGTGGAAGTGCCGCCAGTACGTCCGGCCTCGGACGACGATCCTACACGCGTGCTGCTCGGACGGGTATAGGCCCCTGTATTGCGACGCGAATACGTGGACGGTGTGCCGGCCGAAGCATCGTTGCGTGTCGTGGTGGAGCGTGAGCCTACCACCCTGCGGACGGTCGTTGTCCCGTTCTGGTTGCCCGAGCGGTAGGAAGTGGTGCCGCTCACACGGCCATTCGTCGAACGTACCGAACCCTGGTTGCTGACCACCGTTCCGTTACGGTAGACACTCCGGCCAGACGAGCGGCGCGTGGTGTACGTGTCGCGCGAAGCCCAGTGGCCGGGTCCCGGATGATGCCAGCCCGGATAGTAGTGCGGATAGTGGTAATAGGGCCAACCCCAGCCCCATCCGCCGTACCAGCCGCCCCAGCCGGCATACCAACCGCCGTACCAGCCATCATACCAGCCGCCCCAGCCCCAGTTCCAGCCGTAGTAGGGCCAACCCAAACCCCAGCCGTAGGAGTTATAGCGCCAGTCCCACCACAGGCGGTTGGTGAATGTCGGGAAAGCATAGGCATACAGGCCGTCGGTATAGACGTTCCAGTCCCACGAATTCAGTCCGTAGACCACGTCCCAGTAGAGCGGACTGCTGATGCTGATGGCATAGCGCGGATTGCGGAAACGGATGAGACGCATGGCGTATTCATAGTCGTCCTGCGAGCCGTCGAAGCCGCCCACCCATTCCCCTTCGGGGTCGGGCACGGCCTTCTCCTCTATGTAGAGGGTGTCCTCGTTCTGCGTGAAGTCATATTCCTTCGAGTTGTAGCGGCGGTTGTATTCGTCCACGTCGCGTACGTTGCCCTTCTTCTCCTTCACCACGATGGTGGTTGTGTTGCCCGAATTGGTGCACACCACAGGCTTCTGTGTTTCCACGACCACCACGTTCTCCGGAGCTTTCCGGACGGTCTGTTCCTCGGTCTTTTCGGTCTTCTGTTCGGCCTTCTTCTTCGAGGGTACATAATAGAGGTCGTCCTCCACACTCTGTGCCGCGAGTGTCCACGGGAGGCACAGGGCTAAAAGTGATAAAAAAACAATCTTCTTCATATATCTGTCAGTTTATAGTTTACAAACACTTACATAATCGGTACTGCAAAAATAATGCCTAAGTTCGGTTTTTCCCAGAGATTTTCCCCTTGCCTTGATAGGGATTTCCCTAAATCGGCCTATCTTTGCAGGCAGAGGTTGGTCCGCCAACTTCCTTCAAAGATACAACAAATGATGTAACAAGATGCCACGGCATCCCCACATTTTAACAAAACCCCAGTAAAACAATGAAATATTTAGAATTTACCTTCCACACCCGCCCCTGCACGGAGACAGCCAACGACGTGCTCTGCGCCCTGCTGGGCGATGCGGGTTTCGAGAGCTTCGTCGAGCAGCCCGACGGCATTGCCGCCTACATCCAGAAGGACCTGTACGACGAGGAAGCGGTACGCCAGGCCGTGTCCGACTTTCCCCTGGCCGACACCACTATCGACTTCAGCTACACCGAAGCCGAGGACAAGGACTGGAACGAGGAGTGGGAGAAGAACTTTTTCCAACCCATCGTGATAGGCGACCGCTGTGTCATCCACAGCACCTTCCACCACGACGTACCTCAGGCACAATACGACATCGTCATCAACCCGCAGATGGCCTTCGGCACGGGACACCACGAGACGACGAGCCTCATCATCGGCGAACTGCTGGACAGCGACCTGCAAGGCAAGTCGGTGCTCGACATGGGTTGCGGTACGTCCATCCTGGCCATCCTGGCACGCATGCGCGGCGCCGCCCGCTGTACGGCGGTGGACATCGACGACTGGTGCGTACGCAACTCGCTGGAGAACATTGCCCTGAACCACCTGGACGGCATCGACGTCTACCAGGGCGACGCCTCGTCGCTGGCCGACAAGGGACCCTTCGACGTGGTGATAGCCAACATCAACCGCAACATTCTGCTGGCCGACATGAAGCACTACGTGGCCCGCATGAACCCCGGCGCCACCCTGCTGATGAGCGGCTTCTATACCGACGACATCGCCGCCATCCGCGCCGAAGCCGAAAGCCTGGGCCTGACGTTCATCGAACACAGGGAGAAGAACCGCTGGGCAGCGGTGAAGTTTGAATTATTTAAGTAAAAGTGAGTCGAGCTGGGCCTGCGTGCCGTTGAACACGTTCAGGTCCACCTTCTTCTCGATGCCCGGCACGGTACCCACATCCGTATGCTGCCAGAAGTGCCACGACCCCTGGTAGCGCACAGAGTCCACGTAATAGTGGGCTATCCAGTAGGGATAGGCGTCGAAGACAGGGCTGTCCAGGTAGCGCATCTTGAACTTATAAGAGGTGTAGAGGATGGGCTTCACGCCATAGTGGGCTTCCACGCGGTCGAGCCACGTCTTGACACAGGCCTGCAGCTCGGCCTTGTCCTTCTTGCCCGTCGTCTCCACGTCGAGCACGGGAGGCAGGTCGCCCGCCGTGAGCGGCACGGTGCGGATGAAGAAATCCGCCTGCTTCAGCGCGTCGGTGCGCGGCAGGAAGTAGTGGTAGGCCCCGCGGATGAAGCGGTAGGCGCGGGCCGAATCGAAATTCTGCAGGAAGGTGTCGTCCTGATGGTCGCCGCCCTCGGTAGCCTTCAGGAAGATGAAGCGGATGGGAAACTCCCCTGCCCGATGCTCGGCCAGGCGCGACCAGTCGATGCGCCCCTGATAGTGGGACATGTCCACGCCGTGCACCTCGAAGTCGCAGGGCATGCACACGCCGTAGCCCTTCAGCCCGTAGCAGGGCTTCCAGCGGTAGGCATAGGGGCGGATGAAGAACCAGTAGAAGCCAGCCGAAAAGACCAGTACCACACAGACGGCCAGCACGTTGCGCACCCACACGGGCATGGTGCGCTCTACCGCCTGCCGCCTGGCAGCCTTGCCTCGCGGAGCAGCCGTGCGGCGGCGCACGGGTTTCTTGGTTTTGCCGTCGTTTTTCTTCTTGGAGGATGCTTCAGTCATACACTCAATCTAAATCGCCTGCAAAGTTAACAGTTTTCCGAGATATCCGTCCATTGATTGTCTTATTTTGAATGCCCCCACTCTTTTTTACCCCATCGCACGGCCGGCAGGAAAGCAATGCTTTGTCCGCGACAAAGCAGCCTTTTCCTCATGAAAAAACAATGCTTTTTCCACAAAGAAAATGAAAAAAACACCCGCCCCTGGTCCTATCATAAATAAAAACACTATCTTTATCCCGAAAATCTAACTTAAAACTCAAGATTATGGCAAGTAGAAAAGCATTGAAGAAAAGCGTGAACTATATCGCAGGTGAGCTCTTCACCGAATGTCTGGTCAACAAACTATATGTACCCGGTACCAACCCCGAAAAGGCCGATGCCCTGATGGGCGACATCCTGAGCATGCAGGACGAATTCCTGAGCCGCATCAGCCACACCGAACCGGGCAACGTGAAGGGCTTCTACAAGAAGTTCCGTGCGGACTTCAACGCACAGGTGAACGAGATTGTGGACCGCATGGGCCAGCTGAAGTAACCGTGACGGAGGAATGAAACAGCAGCTCTGCCGTTTTATCTACCACCGCCTGCTGGGCTGGAAGACGGTCGTCACGGTGCCCTTCCACGAGAAGTGTGTCATCTGTGCCGCTCCCCACACCTCCAACTGGGACCTGCTCATCGGCAAGCTCTTCTATGGCTCGCTGGGACGCAATGCCAGTTTCATGATGAAGAAGGAGTGGTTCTTCTTCCCGCTCAACCTGGTGTTCAAGGCTATGGGAGGCATCCCTGTGAACCGCGGCAAGAAGAATTCGCTGGTCGACCAGATGGCCCGCCGCTTCGCCTCGTGCAGCCGGTTCAACCTGGCCATCACGCCCGAAGGCACCCGCAAGGCCAACCCCGAATGGAAGAAAGGCTTCTACTACATCGCCCTGCAGGCGCAGGTACCCATCATGCTCTTCGGGATAGACTATCCGTCGAAGACCATCACCTGCACGAAGGCCATCATGCCCTCGGGCGACATCGAGAAAGACATGCGCGAGATAAAGCGCTATTTCATGCAGTTCACCGGCCGCCACCCCGAATACTTCTCCGTCGGAGAGATTTGAAAAAAACACTGGAAACATGCGCATCAGCCTCATACAGACCGACATTGCCTGGGAAGACAAGCAGGAGAACCTGCGACGCCTCCGCCTCCGCCTCGAAGAACTGAAGGGGCGGACGGACCTGGTCGTCGTGCCCGAAACCTTCACGACCGGCTTCAGCATGAATGCCGACCGCCTGGCCGAACCTCTCACGGGGCCTACGGTCAGCCTCCTCCAGCAATGGGCGTCCAAATACTGCACCGCTCTGGCCGGCAGCTTCATCGCCCGCCACGACGACGGCACCTGCCGCAACCGTTTCTTCTTCTTCACGCCCGACGGAAAGGCCGCCTACTACGACAAGCGGCACCTCTTCCGCATGGGGCACGAAGACCAATACTTCGCTCCCGGCGGCGAACGCCCCGTCATCTCCTACCGCGACTTCCGCATCCTGCCGCAGGTGTGCTACGACCTGCGCTTCCCCGTGTGGAGCCGCAACGTGGACAACGGCTACGACCTGGCCGTCTACGTGGCCAGCTGGCCGGCCTCCCGCCGACAGGTGTGGGACGTACTGCTCCGCGCCCGTGCCTTGGAGAACCAATGCTACGTGTGCGGCGTGAACCGCACCGGCATCGACGGCAACGACCTGCTCTACGACGGAGGCAGTGTGGTCTATTCGCCCAAAGGGGAGCGTCTTGCCTCCCTGCCCGACGGTCACGAGGGGACCGCCACCGTCGACCTCGACCAGGCCTCCCTGCAACACTTCCGCAAGAAATTCCCTGTGGCAGCCGATGCCGACCCCTTCGTGTTACAGAAATAATGTGTAAATTTGTAGCGATTTACAGACACACCCATGGAAGAAATTATCAAATTGGATACAGTAGAGCAGTATAACCAACTCTTCGGCTTGAAAAGCCTGCACCCGCTGGTCAGCGTCGTAGACCTGAAAGAAGCCACCCGTTTTCCCACCCACGTCACCATGAACTATGGCGTCTACGCCCTGTTCCTGAAACAGACACGTTGCGGCGACATCCGCTACGGACGGCAGACCTACGACTACCAGGAAGGCACGGTGACCAGCTTCGCCCCCGGCCAGGTGGTCGAGGTACAGATGGACGAACGCCCGCAGGCACGGGGATTGCTCTTCCACCCCGACCTCATCCGCGGCACTGCCCTCGGACGTGAAATCAGGCACTACTCCTTCTTCTCGTACAACTCCAACGAAGCCCTCCACCTGTCTGAAGCCGAAAAAGGGCTCTTCACCGACTGCCTGGACAAGATACGCATGGAGGTGGAGCGCCCGGCCGACCGCCACAGCCGACGGCTCATCGTGCGCAACATCGAGCTGCTGCTGGATTACTGCATGCGCTTCTACGAACGCCAGTTCACCACCCGCTCGGCCGTCAACAAAAACGTGCTCAACCGATTCGAAGACCTGCTGGACGACTATTTCACCAGCCACCAGGCTCAGGAAAAAGGGTTGCCCACCGTCCGCTACTTCGCCGACAAGGTGTGCCTCTCGCCCAACTACTTCGGCGACCTCATCAAGAAGGAAACCGGCCGTTCGCCGCAGGAATACATCCAAGACAAAATCATCGACCTCTCCAAGGAAATGATAGCCGGCACGGACAAGACTGTGAGCCAGATAGCCTACGAACTGGGCTTCCAGTACTCGCAGCACTTCAACCGCATCTTCAAGAAACACGTGGGACACACGCCCTGCGAATACCGCAGGACACTGGCCTGACTGAAACGATAAAACCCGCCCTATGTCGAAACGCCTGGAGCAGGAAAAGGAAACCGTCGGACAGATGATCCGCCTGTATTGCCGCCGGAAGGAAGGCAACAGGGAGCTGTGTCCCCAATGCCGCGAACTGCTGGAGTATGCCCACGCACGCCTGTCGCACTGCCGCTTCGGCGAAGGCAAACCCACCTGCCGCCTCTGTCCCGTCCATTGCTACAAGCCCGAGATGAAGGAGCGAATGCGCCTCGTCATGCGCTACGCAGGGCCGCGCATGCTGCTCTACCACCCGATGGCCGCCCTGCAGCACCTGTGGCGCGAATATGTGAAAAGATAAGGCGTCAATACTTCACCAGCCGCTTGGGGCTTCCGTGCCACGAACAACCCAGGCACCAGACCTCGCTCAGGTCATAGCCCTCCAACGACGCCGCCGCGTCCTTGGGCACAATCTCCCCTTCGCCTGATACATAGACGGGCAGGCGGTTCCCCTGCGCGTCCTTCACGCAGAAGATACCGACCTTGCACTGCGGACAAAGCATCTTTTTCATCCCCATACGCCCACTGTCAGTTGAAATAATAGAGGAAGACGGCCACACCCTCGAGCGCCTTCTTCTTCTCGCCCTCGATTTCGATGGCAAACTTGATTTCGGCTTTGGCCACGCCGCGCAGGTTGGCCAGCGACTGCAGGGTAGCCACCAGACGGATGCTCTGACCCGACAGTACGGCCTGTCCGAACTTCATCTTCTCGATGCCGTAGTTGATCATCATCTTCAGGTTGTTCACCTCGATGATCTGGCTCCACAGGTAGGGCAGCATGGACAGGGTGAGGTAGCCGTGCACGATGGTGCTCTTGAAAGGGCTCTCCTTCTTGGCGCGCTCCGTGTCCACATGTATCCACTGATGATCCAGCGTAGCGTCGGCAAAGAGGTTGATACGCTCCTGCGGAATCTGCACATACTCTGAAATACCAATCTGCTGGCCTACCAGCTTTTCAAATTCTTCATACGAATTAATAATCACTTTTTCCATAGATGTCACTCTTATATTGTTCGATAGTATTTGTTTTTGAGTGGACAAATATCGCACTTTCCCCACAATCCGCCAAGAATTTCACCCGGCTTATGCAGCCGTTTACGCAAGAATTGTCTATATTTGCCCCTATATTGTACCAAAAAATCCCTCTGCAAGACATGAGCATCCGACAGATAGAATTTTCCCTGCCGTCGCACGGACGGGGATTCCACCTCGTAACCGACGAAATTGTGGCGCAGCTCCCCCCGCTTCCCGCCGTGGGGCTGCTCCACCTGTTCATCAAGCATACCTCCGCCGCCCTCAGCATCAACGAGAATGCCGACCCCGACGTACAAGCCGACCTGGAAGCCATCTTCAACCGGCTGGTGAAGGAACGCGAACCCTACTACCGGCACACCTGCGAGGGCGACGACGACATGCCCGCCCACGCCAAGTGCACCCTGACGGGCACCGGCCTCACCATCCCCGTCACGAACCACCGCCTGAACATGGGCATCTGGCAGGGCATCTACCTCTGCGAGTTCCGCAACGGGAGGGAACGACGAAAGATTGTAGCCACTGTCATCGGAGAATAGCCTTATGAAAAGAGCCGTCATCATCGGAGCCACGTCGGGCATGGGCCTGGAAGTGGCGCGCATCTGGGCCGCCCGCGGCTGGAAGCTGGGCATTGCCGGCCGTCGCGAAGAAGCCTTGCTGCGCTTCCAAGCCAGTTACCCCGCCGGCCAGGTGGAAGTGCAACCGCTGGACGTAACCCACGACGACGCCCCCCAACGGCTGGACGAACTCATCGCGCGGCTGGGCGGCATGGACCTGTTCCTGCTGAGCTCGGGCATCGGCTCGCAGAACCTGGAGCTGCAACCCGCCATCGAACTGGCCACGGCGGCCACCAACGTCGGCGGCTTCATCCGCCTGACGACCGCCGCCTTCCACTACTTCAAGGCGCACGGAGGGGGACACATCGCCGTCATCAGCTCCATCGCCGGCACCAAGGGATTGGGTTCCGCCCCTGCCTACTCGGCCACCAAACGCTTCCAGAACACCTACATCGAAGCCTTGGAGCAGCTGGCACGCATGCAGCACTATCCCATCCGCTTCACCGACATCCGCCCCGGCTTCGTGGCCACCGACCTGCTGAAAGGCGGACGCTACCCCATGCTGATGCAAGCCCCGAAAGTGGCGGCGCGCATCGTAAGGGCCATTGACCGACGGCAGACGGTGGCCGTCATCGACGGACGCTACCGCGTGCTTGTCTTCTTCTGGCGGCTCATCCCTCGCTGGCTGTGGAAGCGCATGCCCGTCAGAAACCGATAAATCCATCCGAAAAACAAACGTAAAACATAAAATGACTGATATGAAAAAGAATTTCCTCCGCCCCATACTGGCCTCCACGGCCACGCTGTGCATCGGCATCTCCCTGCCCTTCCTGCTGGGCAACGACCGCTTCGACCCCGAAGTGAACTCCGTGCGCAGCGACGTGTCCCACTTCACCGCCTCGCCCTCCGTCCCCGACCAGGTGAGCTTTGCCGGACAAACCATCCACATGGACCGCTACGACCACCGCGAGCGCATGGATCGCGAGCTGATGTCGTTCACCTACATGCACTCCACCACCCTGCTCTCGCTGAAGCGTGCCAACCGCTACTTCCCCGTCATCGAACCCATCCTGAAGGAATGTGGCGTGCCCGACGACTTCAAGTACCTGGCCGTCATCGAGAGCGGATTGAACCACCTGGCCAAGTCGCCCGCCGGAGCCGCCGGCATGTGGCAGTTCATGCAAGGCACGGGGCGCCAATACGGATTGGAGGTGAACCAGAACATCGACGAGCGCTACAACATAGAGAAAGCCACCCGCGCCGCCTGCAAGTATCTGAAGGAATCCTATGAGAAATATGGCAACTGGCTCTGCGTGGCCGCCGCCTACAACGCCGGCCAGGGACGCATCACCCAGCAGCTCCAGCGACAGATGGTCGACCAAGCCGCCGACCTGTGGCTCGTCGAGGAAACCTCGCGCTACATGTTCCGCCTGCTGGCCGCCAAGGCCGTCTTCACCGACCCGCAACGCTACGGCTTCATGCTCAAGCGCGAACAGCTCTACCCACCCATCGCCTGCACCACGGTGACCGTCACCAAGGGCATCGACAACCTGGCGCAGTTCGCCCAAAGCAAGGGCATCACCTATGCCCAGCTCAAGGACTTCAACCCCTGGCTGCGCGACACCTCGCTGATGAACAAGAGCGGGCGCACCTACGTGCTGAAGATACCCACCCGTGCGGGCATGCACTACAACCCCAAGAAGACCGTCGCCCACAACCGCCGCTGGGTCATCGACTAAGGCGTCTCACTCCTGCTTCTCCGTCAGGTACTTCCAGTAGCGCACGGGCATGTCCTGACGGTGCTTGCGCGGATTCCACCGCTCCTTGATGCAGATGGCCTTGAAGTACGTCTTCCACAGCTGCTGGAAGAGGCGTTCGTCCTTGTCCATCAGCTCCTCGTCCAGGCGTCCGTCCACCAGGCGGACGACAGGGCTGTCGTCGGCAAAGGTGACGTGCCTCACCTCCTGCCCGTCAAAGTAGAAGCCATAGCTGCGCCCCACGTCGTACACCACCCAGCGCTGGTCGCCCAGGCGGTCGCGGAAGTGGTCGACCACCAGCGGCAGGGCATCCTTCTCGGGCTCCACGGCGGCAAAGTAGGTGCCGTCGGCCGCCTTCTGGAAGCGGATGAACTGGATGAGGTGCCACTTCTCCGTCTCCACCCGCTTCCACATGCGCGCAAACGCCAGCACGTCGGGGTCGGCAAAGTTCGTCTCGATGGAGCGGGGCGCGTCGACCACCTTGCGGATGTAGCGGAAGAGCACCATGGGCGTCCCCGCCTCCTCGGCCAGCCAAGAGCGGGTCAGGCAGCGCAAGGCACCCGCCGAGAGCTTCTTCTGCACCCCTTTCCACACCCTTTCGGCCTTCGCCGTATCGGTCACTACCGTGAACACCTCGCCGTGGAAAAGCGGAAGCGGCTCCCCCTCCACCGACAGGACGTCGGGGAAGGTGCGCCGCGAATATGCCTCGAAGACGGCCGTCAGCAAGCCGTCGAAGGTATTGTCAAACTGAAATATCGTCTGCATATCTGCGTGTTTCTGTAAGTCTATTCAATGAACAGGACTTCCGTCCTTCTTGTCCGCCGGCCTCACCCGCCGAAATCCAGCGTCAGCTGTCCGTCGTCGCCGCCCTTCGCCTTGCGCTTCACCAGCAGGCGGCGCACGCCCTGAGGCGTCAGCTCGTTCACCGTCAGCATGGGCAGTTCGCTGCAGGTGATGAAGTATTGCGCCTTCTTCATCACCGCCCCCATCTTCTTCAGCTGGTAGTAACCCAGCCGCCCGAAGCGGCGCGAAGCCACGATGAGGCGGGCAGACTTCACCCCTATGCCCGGCACGCGGAGCAGCATCTCGTAGTCGGCCCTGTTGACGTCGACAGGAAACTGCTCGGGGTGGCGCAAGGCCCATGCCAGCTTGGGGTCTACCTCGAGGTCGAGGTCGGGATAGGCATCGTCCACAATCTCGTCCACCCGGAACTGGTAGAAGCGCATCAGCCAGTCGGCCTGGTAGAGGCGGTTCTCGCGCACCAGCGGCGGCTGCTTCAGGGCGGGCAGGCGCGGGTCGTAGGCATTGACGGGTACGTAACCCGAGTAGTAGACGCGGCGCATGGTGGGTTGGCTGTAGAGGGCCGACGACAGGCGCAGGATGTCCTTGTCCGTCTCCGCCGTGGCACCCACAATCATCTGCGTGCTCTGCCCCGCGGGCACGAAGCGCGGCGCGTGGCGGAACTTCTTCCGCTCCTCGCGGTTCTCCAGCACCCCCTGGCGGATGTAGCGCATGGGGGCGTACACGCTGCGATGGTCCTTCTCGGGCGCCAGCAGCTTCAGGTTCTCCTCCTTGGGTATCTCGATGTTCACGCTCAGGCGGTCGGCATAGAGCCCCGCCTCGTGCACCAGCTCCTGGGAGGCGCCTGGGATGCTCTTCAGGTGGATGTATCCGTTGAAGCGGTGCACCGTCCGCAGGTCCTTGGCCACGCGCACCAGCCGCTCCATGGTGTAGTCGGGGTTGCGTACCACGCCGCTGCTCAGAAAGAGTCCCTCGATGTAGTTGCGGCGGTAGAACTCTATGGTGAGCTCCACCAGCTCGGTCACCGACAGCGTGGCGCGCGGTATGTCGTTGCTGCGGCGGTTGATGCAGTAGGCACAGTCGTAGATGCAATAGTTGGTGAGCATCACCTTGAGCAGGGAGATGCACCGCCCGTCTTCGGCAAAGCTGTGGCAGATGCCCACACCACCCACCGTGTTGCCCACCATGCCCGCCTTGCCCCGCCGCACGGTGCCGCTCGACGAGCACGACACGTCGTACTTGGCCGACTCGGCCAACACCTTCAGTTTATGGAGCACATTTTCGTTCATCGTTCGCGGAGATAGGGTTGTGGGGACAAAGGTAATCGTAAATTTTAGACGATAAAAACGAAAAATCAGGTATAATTGTTAAATGTGAGCTTCCATAAACTAAAGTTTTCCGTAATTATTTTACGGTATCCATGAATTCACTATCTTTGTATGCAAAATAATCACCAGTAAGTATTGTCATGTTAACAAAATTTGCCGTCAAGAACTACAGAGGGTTCAAGCATCGTATTGAATGGGACTTGTCTCATCCAAGCAATTATGCGTTCAATAATCATGCCATCAAGAATGGCATCGTAAAGAATGGCATTATCTATGGCCCGAACGGTGCAGGCAAGTCAAACTTCGGATTGGCTATATTCGACATTGCCAATCATTTGTCTCATAAGTGGAAAAAGCCTGATTACTATCTGAATTATGCTTGTGCAAGATGTCACACGGAGCCTGTAGAATTCGAATACACGTTTTCTCTTGGCGGTCACACGTTGTTTTACTCTTACAGTAAGGTGGCATTAGAACTGAAAGGCAACATTATCCGCGAACAGTTAATCATTGACGATGATGAAGTTCTGTTGAAAAGCCAAAATAGACTGACGATTTCCGATGATTTCTGTTTGACTGCGGCAGCCGTCCAAAATCTGAAGGATAGTGCCAACAACATTTCCATTGTCAACTATCTGTTGAGCTCCGTACCTCTTCCTCAAGGCCATCCTTTGATACAACTCCGTGATTTCGTTGAAAACATGCTTTTTTTCAGAAGCCTTGATTATCGTGAATTTATAGGCTTGAAGGAAGGCGGTAGCAATGTGGAGGAATATATTGTCAAGAACAATCTTGCCAACGACTTTGCAGCCTATCTGAAGGAAGTAAGCGGACAGGAATACGAGTTTGCCCCCAACGCGCAAGGAGACAACACCCTTTTCTGCGTGATGGAAGGTGTGAGAATCCCCTTCCAATGGGTTGCCTCAACCGGCACCAAGAATCTGGAGCTACAGTATTATTGGCTGAAGGAGATGAGTAATGCGTCATTCGTTTTCATTGACGAGTTTGACGCTTTCTATCACCATGAACTGTCTTACAAGATTTGCAAGCGGTTGTTCGAAGGGAGCAACCAGGTATTTGTAACCACGCACGATACTTTCTTGCTGTCCAATGACCTGCTCCGCCCCGACTGTTTCTTTATTCTGAGAGACAATGAAATCAAGGCGATATGCGACATGACGGACAAGGAACTCCGCTTTGGTCACAATCTGGAGAAACTATATAGAGGCGGCACATTCGGCTTATGATTCTCTTTGTATTTGAAGGTAACGAACGTGAGCCTCGTCTATACAGGACATTGGAAAGGCTCTATTTTCCGAAAGAAAATAACAATATCATCTGTTCTTTCGGAAACAACATCTACGACCTCTATAATGAACTATTGGCATACAATGGTGATGGAGACATCGTTTCCATCATGCGAGAGCGTCTTGCTGCCAGAGGAGATTCTACTTTAAGCGGCATCAGAAGCTCGGATATTTCAGAAATTTTCTCTTTTTCGATTATGATTTCCAGCATTCCCAGCTCTCACTCGAAGAAATCAACCTAAGGGTCAAAGAAATGCTATTATTGTTTGCCGACGAAACCGAAAACGGCAAACTCTACATCAACTACCCGATGATTGAATCCATTGGTTACACCAAGGAACTGCCAGATGCACACTATGTCCATTATGTTGTAAGCAGAAAGGAATGTAAGGACTTCAAACGTCTTGCCCATGATTTCTCGGCTTACGACAATCTCGACCATATACTGTTCAAGGATGGTGAAACTCCTACCAAGGAAAAATATATTCTTGTGAAAGACAATTGGCAGCATCTGAAGCAGATGAATGTCTGTAAGGCCAATCTGCTGACAAGCGGGCAGAATGCGATGCCTGCCAAAAAGTCTGACATCAACCAGCTGGCAATATTCAACAAGCAGCTTTCACTGTTTGTGGAGACGGATGAGCGTGTCTCCATATTAAACACCTTCCCTATCTTCATCTATGAGTATTTGAAATAGAGAAGGATGGGGAGGATATGCACAGGTGGCAGGCAGAAGATGGAGATTCTGTTCAGACACCTCATTTTTCATCGGACAGAGCTGAAAGATGGAGATTTTTCCGTAAGTTTGCATCCGTTGTAAACCCTATCACCGCATGGCAGACAAGCTTACACCCGAACAGCGGCACAAGTGCATGTCCAGCATCCGCAGCCGCAACACCAAGCCCGAAGTTTTGGTGCGCAAGTACCTGTTTGCCCAAGGGCTGCGTTTTCGCATCAACGTCCGCCGCCTGCCCGGCACCCCCGACATCGTGCTTCGCAAGTACCGCACCGTCATCTTCGTAAACGGCTGCTTTTGGCACGGCCATGAAGGCTGCCGCTACTTCGTCCTTCCCAAGACCCGCACCGTCTTCTGGCAAGCCAAGATTGAGCGCAACCGCGAGCGCGACCTTGCCGAACGCCTCCAGCTCCGCCGCATGGGTTGGCACGTCATCCAGGTGTGGGAGTGCCAGCTCAAGCCCAAGAACCGCGAACTGACCTTAAAAAGTATCGTCCACACCCTGAACCAAATTTTCCTACAGGATTATTCCATCCGTCAAGCCAAGCCTTATACGGAGCAGGAAGAAGGCAGCGGCATGGGGATGGCTGCGGAAGCGGAAAGTGAATACTAAAACCATGAAACCTCCATACCAGACAAAGCATTTAAATACGGGAAAAAGTATCATTGAAAAACATGAAATTTTTAAAAATCACCGAATGAAATATCATTCCTGAATTTAAGATTAATCTATAAAAAAATAATATCTTTGCGACTAAGATTCAGTATATTCATATTTAAACTAACGATATCTACCCCAGCCAGATAAAACCATAATAAAAGTTTCAACCATGAAAGAATATTATCAGCTAAAGACAGGAGATACTTCCACTAATGGACAGGTCAAGATTATAGATAAAGATAGATTATGCTATATCGTCGAATCACAAAGTAAAGGAGCAAAAGGATTACGTACAATATCACAAAGACTACTCACCGAATATATTGAATATTTCAGGCAACATCCAAATGCTTCTGCAAATGATGCAAGAAATGATTTATGTGGGAAAACAGATATCGATAAATTTGAGTATGGTTATACCTCTACTCTGAGTGTAATGGCCAAAATGGTTCTTAACCCCAACGACATTGTAAACGAGGATTATAATGAAACTATTATAGGTAACGAAGTCCACTCATTCCGCCGCTACACAACCGCCATCCAATCCAAGCCATTTGTACTTTTAGCTGGTATTTCCGGAACGGGTAAATCGCGTATTGTGCGCCAACTGGCATATGCCACAGGTGGAGAATCCCCTGACAAGGTCCAAAAACCATACAACTATGAGATTATACAGGTACGGCCCAATTGGCATGATTCTACAGAACTGATAGGATATGAGACCCGTATTTCAGGAGAGCCAGAGTACAGGACAACCGACTTCCTGCGCTTCCTGGCCAAAGCCTGGTATTTTGAGGAAGTCCCCTTCTTCCTATGTCTGGACGAAATGAACCTGGCACCCGTCGAGCAATACTTTGCTGAATACCTGAGCGTACTCGAAACTCGTAAATTAAGGATCGGTAAAATTGTGTCTGATGCATTGTTGCCACCACTAAACAGTTTCGGAAAGAAAAAGAACAATGCTTGGGTAGGTGACTCCATCCTGAATGATCTGTTTGGAGAAGTATGGAAAATAAACGGAGAAATCGTTGAAAAGGATAAAGGCAGGGAAGCCCAACTTCGTGAAACATTCCGAACGGATGGAATCGGGCTTCCTCCCAACCTGATTGTCATGGGAACTGTCAACATGGACGAAACCACCTTCAGTTTCTCGCGGAAAGTACTGGACCGCGCCATGACTATCGAAATGAACGAAGCCAACCTGGAAAGCGGACTGACGCAGACAGACAACCAGCTACCTGACATTTCTGCATCCGACATCCTACCCCATGCCGTAGAAGCGATGGACGTGTATGAAAGGAACCGGCAAACGTGTGATATCGTCATCAAGTATCTGAACCAAATCAACGAAACCCTGAAAGGGACTCCGTTCAAGATTGCCTACCGTACACGCAACGAAGCCATTCTGTACGTACTGGCGAACATGAGATACACTGAAAACGATGACTGCTACAAACTGATACAGGCACTGGATGAAGTGACCAGCATGAAAATACTGAGCCGTATTGAAGGAGACAAGAACAAGCTGATGAACTGGGAAAAAAACGGATGTATCCTGGACGACCTCTTCTCACAAATCAAGCAACTATTCATCGACATCTATAAGAATTTCGATTTGGAGGAAGGAGAAAAATCCATGTATGGCAACGTGGAAGAAGAATCCATCTCCTTACAGAAACTGAAAGAGATGAGACGAAAGCTGGACAACACGTATTACTGTACCTTCTGGAGCTGACGAACAATGGAAGCCTTGCTGAAACTGGAACATAAGGATTTCGAATTGTTGGTTTCCTGCAACTCATATGACAGGATTTTCAAGAAAGCAGCTGCCTGCATGCGGGTAGCTCCCGATTCTGATGCCCTGAAATCATACTATACCTGGAATGACGACAACACAGTATTGACCTGCAAAGGGAATACAATTGAAAAAGGGACCTACGTTCCCTCGATATTCTTTGAAAATACCGATTACCAATATTGGATACGGTTCAAGACACCAGTTTTCCAGGCATATATCGACACCACATTAAGCAGCATCAGCGACGGATTCTGTTTCAACGAAGATGCCCAAGTGCTGTACGGACACATCAACTACGGTAACGACATCGGTCGTACCGACCTGAAAATCACCTACAAAGTCCAAGAGAACCATCAACAGACCTTCGTTTTCAGTTATGATGTGTTATCCGTCAAGCTGGATTATCACAGCGACCTGAAGCATATCATCCATGACATTGAAGAAGAATACCGGATGCTCTCCATCGACTTCTTCCGCAGGACACACCACTCCTTTACCGAGAAACTACAAGGGGAAACTCCGGACATTATTTGGTGGAACATATTTCAGGAAATAAACGAAGAGTTCATACAGGCCGTCAAATCGGTTGTCGACCGCCCGCACCATAAAGTGGTTTATACAGAAACATACTGCCGAGCAGACAAACTGAAACGGCTTACCCCCCAACTGGAAATGAAAGTCACCGAACATCGGACAGAACCTCAAAGACTATATCGGACAGAAATTCCCAACATGAGTGCCGATACGTTTGAGAACCGTTTCCTGAAATACGCTGTCAAATCGGTTTCCCAGAAATTTACGGAATTGAAAAACAGAATTCTGGAGAACTATCCAATGGATTTCAATATCCGATTTATTGAAAATCTGGGCAAGACAGAGGAGGAAATGAAACGACTGGCCCATCATCCTTTTTTCCGTACCATAGGGAACTTTAAAGGAATGAGCCAGGAGTCGTTAACGCTGAAACAAGGAACAGGATATTCCCAAATTTACCGCATCTGGCTGCTATTGACATGCAGTTATGATTTGGAAGAGGGTATCAGAAGTCTGGAATTGAAAGACATTGCCACACTATACGAAATTTGGTGCTTCATAGAAGTAAAGAATCTGGTCAAAACAATACTGGGAGAAGACAATCTTCTGGTGGACAACCAAAGCCGCATAGAGCTGAACAAGTACTTTACCTATGCACTGACCAAGGGACAAAAGTCCAAAATAGTCTTCTCAAGAACAACTTCCGAGGGCAATCCTGTTGAACTGGCAGAAGTAATCTATAATCTCAAGGGAAATACAAAAGCAACCAAAAATGAAACTTCCATCGACCATACCTACTCATTTACAGTTCCGCAAAAACCGGATATTGTACTTCAGCTGACCAGACGAGACATCGAAACAGGTTTCAAACTGACTTATCTGTTTGATGCAAAATACAGAATAGACCAAACGGACAGCAATGGAATCGACACCCCGCCAGACGATGCCATCAACCAAATGCACCGCTATAGAGATGCACTCTATTATGACCCGGGACAAGAAGGACTTCCTATAAAGAAAGAAGTTCTGGGCGGCTACATACTTTTCCCCGGCAACGGCGAAGAAGAAGAGGTGGCCAATGCCGACTTCTACCGCTCCATAGAAAAAGTAAATATCGGTGCCTTTCCGCTCCGTCCCAACAACGAAAACAGCAAAAGACTTCTGAAAGACTTTCTGTATTCGCTCATTTGGGAACAACCTACCATACAAATACTTCAGGATGTAAAAGCCCAGAAAGGCACCAATCTGACGTTGGAAAAAAGTGGTACTATTCTGGCCGTTACAATCTTTGAAAACGGAAAAAGGGAATATTTCCAGAAGTTCATTGACAGAGAAATGGAAATTGAATATTACTTTGGAAAGATAACACCCTCCAACCAACTGTCGCAACTGAATTTCCAAAAATACGATTACTTTGTCCCTATCATCAACGGGCAAATCCGTGACATCTATCAGATTGCTTTCAGTTCTATCCGATATCGCAAAGACTTACCCCATCCAGACAATAAGCTTATTGCTGATGATGATGTACGCATCGTCATGAAACTGGTAAAGCCTTCCTATCTGGTTGGAAATAAAAGATTCATCCAACTGCAACCCAAACTATTTCCTCCCCGCCGTTGGGGATTCAGAGAATTTGTATCGGTTCGCGAACTATTAAGTTACGTCGTCCAACAATCATAAAAACATTATCTACCCTATGAATACCTCCGAACAACCCTCATCGCCCACCCGCCACTCGTGCGTGGATTGCGGCACACAGAACTGCAAGTACCAGAATCGTACGTATCCCGAATTCTGCCCCACCACCCATCTGAAGGAGGAAGACCTGCAATGGGCACTGGAGCGCTACGACGAACCACGCAACCACGACATCATGGTGGCCAGCGCCGAAGTGGAATACGAAGGCTACTGCCAATGGACGCGCGTACAGGAAATCATGGAGTTTGCCCGAAAGATAGGGGCACACAAGATAGGCATCGCCCACTGCATCGGCCTCATCCGCGAGGCACGCATCTTTGCCCGCATCCTGCAAGCCAACGGCTTCGAACCACTGGCGGTGATCTGCAAGGTGGCGGGCAAGGCGAAGTCGTCCATCGGCATCCCGCAGGCGTGCGAAACCATCGGAGCGGCCATGTGCAACCCCATCCTACAGGCGCGCCTGCTGAACGAGGCGCGGACGGACCTGAACGTGGTCATCGGCCTCTGCGTGGGTCACGACAGCCTGTTCTACAAGTACTCCGAGGCCTACGCCACCACCCTCGTCACCAAGGACCGCGTGACGGGCAACAACCCCGCCGCCGCGCTCTACACGGCGGAGTCGTACTATCGGAAGAAATTCGGCTTGGAGCGGTAGTACCACACGCCCACAACATCGGCCAGCGCCCAACCGATGGGAACAGACCACCAGATGCCCGTATAGCCCACCTGGGGCAACGAAGCCAGCAGATAGGCCAGCAACACGCGCGTGCCCAGCGACACCACCGTGAGCACCACCGACATGGAGGGAAGGGCCACGGCGCGATAGAAGCCGTAGAGCAGGAAGAGGTAGCCGATGCCCACGTAGAAGCTGCCTTCGATGCGCAGGTACTCCACGCCGATGGCGATAATCTCTGCTTCGGACGGAGAAACGAAAAGCGACATCAGCCAGGGGGCGCCCACAAAGACGAGGGCGGAGACAAGCAGGGCGAAGACAGTGGTGAGCCACACGGCACTGCGGATGCCGCGACGGATGCGGTCGGTGCGGCCGGCTCCGAAGTTCTGGGCGATGAAGGTGGAGAAGGCGTTGCCGAAGTCCTGCACGGGCATGTAGGCAAAGGAATCGATCTTCACCGCCGCGGCAAAGGCGGCCATAACGGCCGTACCGAAGCTGTTGACCAAGCCCTGCACCAGGAGGATGCCGAAGTTCATGACCGACTGCTGGACGCACGTCAGCAACGAATAGGAGGACAGGCGGCGGATGGACGGAAAATCGACCACACAGTCGGCCTTGCGCAAGCGCAGAGCGGGAAAACGGCGGCGGGTATAAAGATAAAGCCCCAAGGCGGCCACCGTCTGAGCCACTACCGTAGCGAGGGCCGCTCCCTCGACACCCATATGCAACCCCAGCATGAAGAGGAGGTCGAGCCCGATGTTGAGCACCACGGACACGAGCAGGAAGCAGAGGGGCACCACGGAATTGCCCACCGCACGGAGCAGGAAGGCGTAGAAGTTATAGACGCACACAGGCACCATGCCCAGGAAGACGATAAAGAGGTAGCTGCGCGCCAGGGGCTCTACCTCGGGCGGCGTGTGGAGCAGGCGGATGACGGGTGTCAGCCAGAGGAGCGAAGCCACGTTGAGCACCAGCGTGACGCCGCCCACGATGAGCATGGACGAGAAGATGCTGCGCCGCAAGCCGTCGAACTCGCGCGCACCATACTGCATGGAGAACACGGCACTGCACCCCATACAGAGGCCGATGAAGATGGACGTGACAAACACGATGAGGGCATACGACGAACCCACGGCGGCCAGGGCATCGGCGCCAAGGACACGCCCCACGATGAGCGTATCGGCAATGTTGTAGCACTGCTGCAACAGGTTGCCCAGCATCAGCGGAAAGGCAAAGCGGAGCATCGTGCCCGTGATGCTGCCTTCCGTCAGATTTCCCTTGTACAAGTCGGCCATGATTTCGCTTCTTGAAATGACGCCCAAAATTAAGGCACACACGTCAGATATACAACGGCTGGACGAAGAGTTTTAGGGATACAAAGGGGTGAAAAGATAGATTTCTGCATATTTATTTGGAATATATTCATAAAAGTAATACCTTTGCGGCCGCAAAACCAAGAAAAAGACTCATGAACCAGACGTTACACATATCGAACAGGACCTGTCGGAAAGTCCGCCTGCACAAAGGTACGGACAGCCAGCAGACGGTACACGTCCACTGGTTCAGCGGGTTCATCTAAGTTTCCCTCCTCCCCTATTTTTTTGACCTCTATCTATCTGGCAGGCACGCATGACGTCTGCCCGCCCCGTTCATTGTGTTCAACCTCAAAAAAAGAGAAAGAGAGAATCGTTATGTTCAGCATTATATGTACCATGCTGGCCGGCATCGTCATCGGCCGCTTCCTGCACGACGGGAAGTTTCTGAAAAATATCGAGAAGAGCACTTCGCTCACCATCGCTGCCCTACTGTTTGTGCTGGGGCTGTCCATCGGCTCCAACCGCCTCATCGTGGAAAACCTGGGGCGCGTGGGATGGCAGGCAGCCATACTGGCCGTGCTGAGCCTGGCAGGTAGCATCGTAGCCGCACGCATCGTTTTCCAACTGTTTTTTGAGAAAGGAGAAGAGAAATGAAGAACAATCTGATTGTACTCGCCATCTTCGGCATCGGCTGCCTGGCCGGCGCCGGCTTCCAACCGGAGGCAGACATGCACAACTGGTCGCTCTGCATCCTCTATGCCCTGATGCTGCAGGTGGGCATCGGCATCGGAAGCAACCGAGGCCTGCAACAGGAACTGAAGAAGCTAAGCCCCAAGATGCTGCTGGTGCCGGCAGCCACCATCACAGGCACCCTGGCCTTCTCGGCCGCGGCAAGCCTGCTGCTGAGCCAGTGGAGCGTGTTCGACTGCATGGCCGTGGGCAGCGGATTTGCCTACTACTCGCTGTCGTCCATCCTCATCACGCAGTTCAAGGAGCCTTCCATCGGCCTCCAGCTGGCCACGGAGCTGGGAACCATCGCCCTGCTGAGCAACATCATCCGCGAAATGATGTCGCTGGTGGGCGCACCCCTCATCCGCAAATACTTCGGACGGCTGGCTCCCATCTCGGCCGCGGGCGTGAACTCGATGGACGTGCTGCTGCCCTCCATCACGCGCTGCTCGGGCAAGGAGGTGATGACCATCGCCATCTTCCACGGCATCCTCATCGACCTGAGCGTGCCCTTCTTCGTGAACCTGTTCTGCAACCTGTAGGAGGAGGCGCTCATCATCCTGAACAAATCCAGATACGCGTAGAAAAAGGGACATAGATTAATAAGTCAATCCAACCAACCATATCGGCAGTTTATGTCCCGTGGCATATTCCAACTGGTCGGCCAGGATGTACGATTGGGGCAAATCAGCAATTTGCCTGAAGGTCTTGTCCGCACCGCCTACCTCAAAAGTATAGGTGCGGTCAACCTTGAAGTCACCTTGCCGCTTCCCATATTCCACTATATGATTCACACACAACTGGCTGACAACAAACGTCTCGCGGGCCGTACCTATCTGTACGGATTCAGGAGAAAGAGCATAAAGCAGATTCGGGTTTTGCAAATAGATTTTATCCGGCTTCTGCATTTTCTTGACGGAAGCCACATCGGCATAGAGCAGATTGAGCAGTTCGGCACGAGCAAGCCCTTGCAGGTAAGTCAAAACAGAATTGCGTGTCAGGCCGATAGTTGAAGCCAGCTTGGTAATGTCCACCTCATAAGGAACAGACGTGGCCAATACACCCAACAAGGCTTTCAGCCTTCTGATATAGGCAGGATCGACTCCACAAAGCAGCGGCATCTCCTGCTCCAAAATGAGATTGATGACATTCTCAATGCTAATATAATAGTCGTCACGATTGCCTGTAAAGAACGGATAATAGCCTTCGTGCAGATATTCGTTGAACATCTGTACAGGACGGCACTTTTCATTGACATCCGCACAAATGACACCGGCATTCTCCAGCACCTCATTCAGGCTGTAAACGGGCAATGATATATTTTTATAGAACATCAGAAACTCCCGAAAAGAAAGCCCATACATATTATAAGGCAAGCATCTTCTGGAAAGGTCAGCATCGGCATTCAGAATGTTCAGCAAAGAGGAACCACTGAACACAATCTGCAAAGCCGGGTACAAATCATAGGCTTCCTTCAGCTCCTTACTCCAAGTAGGATATTTGTGTACTTCATCCAAAAACAGCTTCTTCCCTCCTTGCAAATAGAACCGCTCTATCAAATCGAGTAAAGAATGATTGCTGAAGTAAATGCTGTCGAGCGAACAATAAAGTACCTCCCTGCAACCCGGCGCATAATTCATCTTGATGTACTGCAACATCAATGTTGTCTTTCCTACACCACGTGACCCGCGGATAGCTATCAAGCGATTGTCCCAATGAACCTTGCCCATCAGTTCTCTTACGATGCGTGTACTGGTTTGCGCCAGCAACCTCTCTTGCTTTATAAACAGATTATCCATACCTTCTCCGATTAGTTTGCAACAAAGATACTAATTTGTTTACCAAAGAAAGCAGAAACGTCCATAATTTGTTGACCAAAGAAAGCAGATTTGGCATAAATTTGTTGAGAGCTCTCAACAAATATCCTATTCCTCCACCGCCATCGCCACCATTTCCTGCAGGGTGGCAACGGCTTCTTCGACCGTGGGCACGTCCTTGACCAGCATGCTGCGCTTGCCGTTCTGCTCGCGCAGGTCGCAACGGCGGGTGTACTTCATCATGTAGGCGATGACCTTGCCGAAGGCCTGGCTCTGATAGTAGGGGCTGTCGGGGTTGGACACAAAGAAGAGGGTCATGCGGCCACCCTTGAGGAACACCTTCTCGGCGCCCAGACGGGCGGCCAGACGACGCAGGGGCACGATGCGCAGCAGCTCTTCCGTCTCGGGCGGCACAGGGCCGAAGCGGTCTTCGAGGCGGGCGCGGAAGGCATCGACGTCCTTGTCGAGCGTCAGCGTGTCGAGCTCGCGGTAGAGGAGCATGCGCTCGCTGCTGCCCGTGACGTAGGTGGCGGGCAAGAGGAGTTCGAGGTCGCTCTCCACCTGGCATTCGTCCACAAACTGCTCGCCGCTGATCTGCCCGCTGCCGTCGGCCGCCTGCTGTTCTTCGGCCACGAGGTCGGCAAACTCGTCGTTCTTCAGCTCGCGCACGGCTTCGGTGAGGATCTTCTGATAGGTTTCGTAACCCAGGTCGGCGATGAAGCCGCTCTGCTCGGCGCCCAGCATGTTGCCCGCCCCGCGGATGTCGAGGTCCTGCATGGCGATGTGGATGCCGCTGCCCAGGTCGGAGAAGTTCTCGATGGCCTGCAGGCGTCGCTTGGCTTCGGGTGTCAAGCTGGACAACGGGGGTGCCAGCAGGTAGCAGAAGGCTTTCTTGTTACTGCGCCCCACACGCCCGCGCATCTGGTGCAGGTCGCTCAAACCGAAGTTCTGCGCCTGGTTGATGATGATGGTATTGGCGTTGGGGATGTCGATGCCGCTCTCGATGATGGTGGTGGCGATGAGCACATCGTAGTCGTAGTTCACGAAGTCGAGGATGACTTTCTCCAGCTCGGCGGGTTCCATCTGGCCGTGGCCGATGCACACGCGGCAGTCGGGAATGTTGCGCTCGATCATGGCTTTCAGCTCGGGCAGGTTGGAGATGCGGTTGTTCACGAAGAACACCTGCCCGTTGCGGCTCATCTCGAAGTTGATGGCGTCGATGATGACTTCCTCGTTGAAGGTATGTACCTCTGTCTGAACAGGGTAGCGGTTGGGCGGCGGCGTCTGGATGACGCTGAGGTCGCGCGCACCCATCAGCGAGAACTGCAAGGTGCGGGGGATGGGCGTGGCGGTCATGGTGAGCGTGTCGACATTCACCTTGAGCTGGCGGAGCTTCTCCTTGACGCTGACGCCGAACTTCTGCTCCTCGTCGATGATGAGCAGGCCCAGGTCCTTGAACTTGACGTCCTTGCCCAGGATGCGGTGGGTACCGATGAGGATGTTCACCTCGCCTGCGGCCAATCCCTTGATGACGGCCTTCGCCTGGGCGGCGGTGCGTGCGCGGCTCAGGTACTCCACACGGCAGGGCAGGTCTTTCAGGCGCTCCTTGAACGTCTGGAAGTGCTGGTAGGCAAGGACGGTGGTGGGCACCAGGACGGCCACCTGCTTGTTGTCGCACGCGGCCTTGAAGGCGGCGCGGATGGCCACCTCGGTCTTGCCGAAGCCCACATCGCCGCACACCAGCCGATCCATCGGCCGGGCGCTCTCCATGTCGGCCTTCACGTCGGCCGTGGCCTTGCTCTGGTCGGGCGTGTCTTCGTAGAGGAACGAGGCTTCGAGCTCGCGTTGCAGGAAGCTGTCGGGGCTGAACTGGAAACCTTTCTCCTCGCGGCGCTGCGAGTAGAGCTTGATGAGGTCGCGGGCGATATCCTTGATCTTCTTCTTCGTGCGGTCCTTCAACTTCTCCCACGCACCCGTGCCCAGCTTGTTGAGGCGGGGCGCTTCGCCCTCCTTGCCCTTGTACTTGGACACCTTGTGGAGGGAGTGGATGGAGACGAACACCACGTCGTCGTTCTGATAGACGAGCTTCATCACCTCCTGCGTGGTGTTGCCGTTGGGGATGCGCACCAAGCCGGCAAAGCGACCTACGCCGTGGTCGGTGTGCACCACGTAGTCGCCCGGCTGGAACTGATTGAGCTCCTTCAACGAAAGGGCCACCTTGCCGCTGCGGGCCTTGTCGCTCTTGAGGTTGTACTTGTGGAAGCGGTCGAACAGCTGGTGGTCGGTGAAGACGCACAGGCGCAACTGGTTGTCGGCAAAGCCTTCGTGCAGGGTCTTCTCCACCGCCGTGAAGGTAATCTTCTCGCCCCCGCGCTCCTCGAAGATGGCGCGGATGCGGTCGGTCTGCTTGGTGCTGTCGCTACAGATATAGATGGTATAGCCGTCGGCCAGATAGCGGGCGAAGCTGTCGGCCACGAGGTCGAAGTTCTTGTGGAAGATGGGTTGCGCCGACGTGTCGAACTGAAGCGAAGCGTCGGGCGTGCCTGTGGGCTTGGTGCCGAACTCCAGGCGGCGGAAGTCGAGGGCACGGACGGTGAACTCGCCTCCGTCGATGAGCTTGCCCTCCAGACGGATGTCACCGTTCTCCTCCGCCTCGCGGGCGGCGATGGCTTGGGGCGTCAGGGCCTCGTCGTGCACCTGCTGGATGCGTTCGCGCAGCCACAGGAAGTCGCGCATGGCCAGGACGGTGTCGGCGGGCAGGAAGTCGAGGAACGACACCATGCCGCCCGTGCCTCCTGCCGAAAGGTCATTGCTGAGGTCGGGTACGATGACCACGCTCTCCTTCTTCTCCTTGGACAGCTGCGTCTCCACCTCGAAAGTGCGCAGGCTCTCCACCTCGTCGCCGAAGAAGTCGATGCGGAAGGGGTATTCGCTGGAGAAGGAGAAGACGTCGATGATGCTGCCTCGGACGGCATACTGGCCGGGTTCATAGACATAGTCGGTATGCTCGAAGCCATAGCTGTGGAGCACCTCGGTGACGAATGTCATGTCCACCTGCTCGCCGGCATGGAGGGTGAGCGTCTTCTCCTGAAGCTCGCCCTGCGACACCACCTTCTCGGCCAGCGCGTCGGGGAAGGTGACGATGCACAAGCCGCGGCTGTCCTTCTGCAGACGGCTGAGCACCTCGGTGCGGAGGATTTCGTTGGCGGCATCCTTCTGGCCGTACTTGATGGCGCGGCGGAAGGACGAGGGGAAGAAGAGTACCTGCCCGTCGCCCAGCACCTGCACCAGGTCGTGGTAGAAGTAACCCGCCTCCTCGCCGTCGCCCAGCACAAAGACGAACGGGCGACCTGCCCGCCCCACCAGCACGGATGAGAGCAGGGAAGCCGACGAGCCGTGAAGCCCGCCCACGAAGAGGTGTTTCAGCCGGTCGTCGGCCAACAGGCGCAAGGCCGCCTCGACTTGCGGGTGGGCGGCGTATCGTTGTTGCAGTTCGGTAATCGTAAAGCTCATGATGCGTGAAAATTGTCCGCGCAAAATTACGAAGAAAATGGATAAGAATATATCCGCCGCAAAGAAAAGCATTGTTTTCCTGCTGAAAAAACAATGGAAAACACTACATTTGTGGCACATTTACAATCCACAGAAGATATGCATACATCAGACAGCATCGTCATCATCCCGACCTACAACGAGCGGGAGAATATCGAGAACATCCTGCGGGCCGTCTTTGCCCTGGAGCACGGGTTCCACATCCTGGTCATCGAAGACGGGTCGCCCGACGGTACGGCCGAGATTGTCAAGCGCCTGCAACGCGAAGAGTTCGCCGACCGCCTGTTCATGGTGGAGCGGCGCGGCAAGCTGGGCTTGGGCACGGCCTACATCGCAGGCTTCCGCTGGGCGCTGGAGCACGACTACGAATACATCTTCGAGATGGACGCCGACTTCAGCCACAACCCCAAGGACCTGCCCCGCCTCTACAAGGCCTGTGCCGAGGAGGGGGCCGACGTGTCCATCGGCTCGCGCTACGTGAGCGGCGTCAACGTGGTGAACTGGCCCATGGGGCGCGTGCTGATGTCCTACTTCGCCTCGAAATACGTGCGTATCATTACGGGCCTGCCCATCCACGACACCACGGCGGGCTTCGTGTGCTACCGCCGCCGCGTGCTGCAAACCATCAACCTCGACTCCATCCGCTTCAAGGGCTATGCCTTCCAAATCGAGATGAAGTTCACCGCTTACAAGTGCGGCGCACAGGTGAAGGAAGTGCCCGTCATCTTCATCAACCGCGAGCTGGGCACCTCGAAAATGAACTCCAGCATCTTCGGCGAAGCCGTCTTTGGCGTCATCCGCCTGAAGTGGGACAGCTGGTTCAAGAAATATCCGAAAATTAACGGCTAACAGACATGAAACGTACCCTCATCCACAACGCCCTCATCGTCAACGAGGGACAAACCATACAAGGCTCCGTAGTCATCACCGACCAAGGCCGCATCGCCGAAGTACTGACCCACGGCAAACCCCTCTCCGCCCCTTGCGACGAAACCATCGACGCCACCGGCTGCTACCTGCTGCCAGGCGCCATCGACGACCACGTGCACTTCCGCGACCCGGGCCTGACGCACAAGGCCGACATCCTCAGCGAAAGCCGGGCGGCGGCCGCAGGAGGAGTGACCAGCATCATGGACATGCCCAACACCCTGCCGCAAACCACCACCCTCGAAGCCCTCGACGCCAAGCTCAACCTGCTGGACGAACGCTGCATCGTGAACCACTCCGCCTACTTCGGCGCCACGAACAACAACTACGGCGACTTTGCCCGCCTGGACCGTTCGCGCGTGTGCGGTATCAAACTCTTCATGGGTTCGAGCACGGGCAACATGCTGGTGGACCGCATGGAAAGCCTGCGCGCCATCTTCGGCAGCACCGACCTGCTCATCGCCGTCCATTGCGAGGACCCTGCCATCATCCGAAAAAACACAGAGAAATATAAGGCACAATATGCCGACGAAGACGACGTGCCCGTCAGCAAGCACCCCAACATCCGCTCCTCGGCCGCCTGCTACGCCTCGTCGAGCCTGGCCGTGAAGCTGGCGCGCGAAACGGGTGCCCGCCTGCATGTGCTCCACCTCTCCACCGCCCGCGAACTGAACCTGCTCGAGGCAGGTCCCGTCAGTGGCAAGAAGATTACGGGCGAGGCTTGTGTGGCCCATCTGCTGTTCAGCCAGGCCGACTACCGCACGCTGGGCACCCTCATCAAGTGCAACCCGGCGGTGAAGACCAAAGCCGACCGCGATGCCCTGCGCCGTGCCATCAACGACGACGTGATAGACGTCATCGCCACCGACCATGCCCCCCACCTCATCACCGAGAAGAAGGGCGGCGCGCTGAAAGCCGTGTCGGGCATGCCAATGGTGCAGTTCTCGCTCGTGAGCATGCTCCAGCTGGTGAGTGAAGGTATCTTTACGATAGAGAAGGTTGTAGAGAAGATGTGCCACGCCCCTGCCCAACTTTATGGCATCTGCGAGCGCGGCTTCATCCGCGAAGGCTGGAAGGCCGACCTCGTGCTGGTGCGCCCCGACACGCCCTGGACGCTGGAGAAGAGCCTCATCCAGAGCAAGTGTGGCTGGAGTCCGCTGGAGGGACACACCTTCGACTGGCGCGTGGAGCGCACCTTCGTCAACGGCCATACCGTCTACGACGGCCATGCGGTAGACGAAAGCTATCGGGGCGAGGAACTGCGCTTCGACCGCTGACACCAGATTCGTTCGGAAAGCTGCTGACAACTTCATTCTGGCAACCTAACAAGTAATCGAACATGCTCCTTACCTACAACATCGCCGATACGGCCCCCTACATCAACTGGATCTACTTCTTCCACGCGTGGGGCTTCCAGCCGCGCTTTGCCACCATCGCCAACCTGCACGGCTGCGACTCGTGCCGTGCCCTGTGGCTGGCGTCTTTCCCCCAAGCCGACTGCAACAAGGCGGCCGAAGCCATGCAGCTCTTCAAGGAGGCCCAGCGCATGCTCGCCCGCCTGGAAGGGGTGCTGCAGATGAAGTGCCTCTTCCGCCTGTGCCGCGCCAATGCCGATGGCGACAACCTGCTGCTGGACGACATCACCTTCCCCCTGCTGCGCCAGCAGACACCCCATGCCGACGACAGCCCCTACCTCTGCCTGAGCGACTTTGTACGCCCCCGCTCGTCGGGCATCGCAGACACGGTAGGTGTCTTTGCCTCCACCGTGCAGGGAGAGGCGGAAGCTGCCTGCGGCGACGATCCCTACCGGCAACTGCTGGTACAGACCCTGGCCGACCGCCTGGCCGAAGCCGCCACAGAGCGCATGCACCTCTACGTGCGCCGCACCGCCTGGGGATATGCCCCCGACGAAGACCTGCCCATAGCCGACCTGCTGCAGGAGAAGTTCCAGGGCATCCGCCCGGCCGTGGGCTATCCGTCGCTGCCCGACCAGTCGGTCAACTTCCTCATCGACCGCCTGCTGGACCTCAGCCGGATAGGCATCCGCCTGACCGAAAACGGCGCGATGCATCCGCATGCCTCGGTCAGCGGGCTGATGCTGGCCCATCCGGCGGCCCGTTACTTTGCCGTGGGCCGCATCGGCAACGACCAGTTGGAAGACTATGCCCGCTGGCGGGGCCTGCCTGTGGACGAAATCAGAAAATTTCTGGCGGCCAACCTGCGGTGAGCTGTGATTTTCCACGTTTCCCAGCGACTTATCCATAAAAGCTTGCAACATCCATCCCCCGAGAAATGACCATGGACCCGATAGAACAAGCGTTCGTCAGCCTCATCAAGGAATACGAACGAGTCATCTACAAGGTGTGCTACCTGTATGCCACGCCCAATGCCCCGCTCAACGACCTTTACCAGGAAGTGGTGCTCAACTTGTGGAAAGCCTATCCCAAGTTCAGAGGCGAGTGCAAGGTATCCACCTGGATCTACCGCATCGCCCTGAACACCTGCATCAGCTTCATGCGCAAGGAGAAGAATATCCCCGAAATCGTATCGCTGACACCCGCCGAGGCCGACCGCAGCGAGGAGTGGGACGAGACACAGGCCATGCTGCGCCAGCTGTACCGCCTCATCAACCGGCTGGGCCAACTGGAGAAGTCCATCATCCTGCTCTACCTCGAGGAAAAGAGCTACGAGGAAATCAGCGAAATCACGGGACTGACCGTGACCAACGTAGCCACCAAGCTGAACCGCATCAAAGAGAAACTGAGAAAAATGAACAAGGAGGACTGAATATGGAACTGGAGGAACTGAAAAAATCGTGGCAGACACTGGACCGCCACCTGCAGACACAAAACATAACGACGGAAGAGAGGGTGGCCGCCCTCGTCGAAAGCTACCAGCGGAAAACCAAACGGCGGCTGGGCAACATCCTGAGCCTGCTGAGGGCCTCGCTGGCCATCGGCATCGTGCTGCTGACCATCATAGGTGCCATCGCCGTCCTGCTGCCCGCGTGGTACGACAACGAAGAAACCCTGCTCAAGCTGCAGGTAGTGCTGGCCTTCATCGCCCTCACCCTGCTGGCCGGAGGCTGCTGGGACTGGTGGACGTACCGCTACATCCAGCAGACACGTGTCGACCTGCTGCCCATCGCCGAGGTGAGCCGGCGCATCGTCAGGCTGCGGCTGTGGACCCGCCAGGAAGCGGCGGCCATCAGCCTCTGGGTGCTGCTCTTCGGAGGCATCTATTATTGGGGCATGGAGTTCTACCGCCTGCCGGCCCATGTCCAGGCAGTTATCCTCGGCGTATTTGTGCTGTTCGAGGCAGCCATCATCTACCTGCTCTACCAGAAACTCATATACAAGAACTTGAACCAAATCAAAAAAGACATAGAAGACCTGAAAGACGTATGCACCGAATCACATTAATCCTGCTCCTGGCCCTGCTCCTGCCCGACCTGTACATCTACCTGGTGTACATCGTGCGCCGTACGAAGAACTTTGCATGGCGTGCAGCCTTCTGGCTCCCCTCCGCCGTGCTGGTCGTGCTGTACCTGTACCTCATCTACCTGACGGGCGACAATGCCCTGGCCCACCATCCGCAGGCCATCGGCCGCCTGGCCATCGCCGTCATGGCACTGGCCGTACCCAAAATCCTGTTCATGCTCTGCTCGCTGCTCGGCATCCTGTGCCGCGGACTGGGTCGCTGCCTGTCGGCCGCCCTGCTGCACACGCCGTTCCGCAAGCCGCAGGCACCGTTCATCGTCCACCGCACGCCGTTCACAGCCGCCGGGCTGGTGCTGGGCGTCGTGAGCTTCGTCAACGTGATTTATGGAGCCACAGCCGGCATCACGCGTTTCCAGGTGAAGCACGTGACCTACGAATCGGAGCGGCTGCCCGAGGGATTCGACGGCTACCGCATCGCCCAGTTGTCGGACATCCACATCGGTAGTTGGCAGGGCCGCCCCGAAGCCGTGGAAAAACTGGTGAAGCTCACCAACGAACAGCAGGCGGACCTCATCGTCTTTACCGGCGACCTGGTGAACCAGCAGAGCCACGAGCTGGACAGCTTCCGCCAGACCCTGTCGCGCCTCCAGGCACCCGACGGCGTCTACTCCGTACTGGGCAACCACGACTACGGCACCTACTACCGCTGGAAGAACAGCCGCGAGGAGGCCGACAACCTGCAATACCTGCGGGAGCAGCAGCAGGCCATGGGCTGGCGGCTGCTGGACAACAGCCACGCCATTCTGCACCACCGCGGAGACAGCATCGCCCTCATCGGCGTGGAGAACGACGGAGAACCGCCCTTCCCCCAACATGCCGACCTGCCCCGTGCCACCGAGGGAACGCAAGGGATGTTCAGCATCCTGCTGAGCCACAACCCCACCCACTGGCGCCGCGAGGTGCTGCCCGAGTCGGACATCGACCTCATGCTGTCCGGGCACACCCACGCCATGCAGATAAGCCTCTTCGGCCGCTCGCTCGCCTCGCTGAAGTATCCAGAATGGTCGGGCATGTACCGCGAAGGCTCACGTGCCCTCTACGTCAACATCGGCATCGGCTACGTGGGCCTGCCCTTCCGCTTCGGCGCCTGGCCCGAGATTACCGTCATCACGCTGAAGAAAAAGAAATAGCTACTCGGACGTACCGTGGTACGTCCCTACATCGTTACAATATGGCGAGCGGCATAGTCAAACTGAAAAACTTTGTTTTTCGTTTGCCTCTGCCCTCGCCTTTCACTATCTTTGCCCCCGAAAAAACAGCCTGTGTTATGAAATTCTTCTACTACATCTATCAGATTTGCATCGCACTTCCCCTTTTCCTGGTGCTGACCATCCTGACAGCCGTTGTCACCATCATCGGTTCGCTGCTGGGCGGAGCACACTTCTGGGGCTACTACCCCGGCAAGATATGGTCGCAACTGACGTGTTACATTCTTCTGCTGCCTGTTCACGTCGTGGGACGCGAGAAGCTGCACAAGCATACCTCCTACGTCTTTGTCCCCAACCATCAGGGAGCTTTCGACATCTTCCTCATCTACGGTTTCCTGGGCCGTAACTTCAAGTGGATGATGAAGAAGAGCCTGCGGAAAATCCCGTTTGTGGGCAAAGCCTGCGAAAGCGCCGGCCATATCTTCGTGGAGCGCGGCAATCCGAAGAAGATGTTCGCCATGATGCGCAAGGCCGAGGCATCGCTCACCGACGGCGTGTCGCTCGTTGTCTTCCCCGAAGGCGCACGCACGTTCACGGGACACATGGGCTACTTCAAGCGCGGCGCCTTCCAGCTGGCCGACGACCTGCAACTGGCCGTTGTGCCCGTCACCATCGACGGATCGTTCGAGATACTGCCCCGCACGGGCAAGTGGGTACACCGCCACCGCCTCATCATGACCATCCACGACCCCATCCCGCCCAAATGCAAGGGGCCCGAAAACATCAAGGCTACCATGACCGAAGCCTATGCTGCCGTGGAGAGCGCCCTGCCCGAGAAATACAAAGGTATGGTGAAGAACGAAGACCAGGACCGTTGAGCATTCTCCTTCCAGGATTTTTCCTCCCCTTCCCACACAGTGCTTCCTGAGGGTCTGACGAAGTGCTTTGTTACCCCCTGACGAAGCACTTCATGAGCACCTCACGCAGTGCTTCGTCAGAGTGCCAGAAAGCACTGCATGACGAAGGCAGGCTGCAAACGGACAAGAAGACATACGACGATACGAAAAGAGAGCGAATTCCAAGGGCACGGCCCGTTGGAATTCGCTCTCCTGTTTTTTCTGTAAATCCTACTGCCCCATCAAGGCCGCGTGGCAGCCACATTCTGCTGCAACCGCTTGTGCTCCTCGATGAGCTTCATGTTCTCCTTCGCTTTGGAGACGTAATCCTTCACCAGCACATTGTCCTTGAACGAAGCCGGAGCATCCTTCAGGATGGCCTCGATGTTGGGTGTCATGACGGGATAGGGCAAGGTGCTGCACATCATCATGAAGACGCTGGGCCCCAGGACGTTTTCGTAATTGTCTGCAATGAACTGCTTCAAGTAAGTGTTCATCGCACCGACCAGCGAGTCGGACTCCTGCTGCAACTGGTCGTGGATATCGTCCAACGCCACACCATCGAGCACCATGCGGGCCTCCTTGCGGTCCACTTCCTCGATGGCCAGCTCCAGCGCATTGCGCTTGTCGATAAATTCATACAGCTTGTCGTTCAGGGGAGTTCCCTCGGCCTTCATCTGTACGTTGGCAATGTCCACACGGATGTGGCCGTTCTCCAGCACCAGCGGCATCAGACCTTCGTCACCCATATAAAGGGTCACCATCCGTACACTGTCCACCGGTCCTTTCATCTTGAACAGCCCGTGTATCACTTCCGCCGAGTCGACAGCCACCCAGTCGCCGTCCTGCAGGGTCTTCAGGTAAAGCATCTTGCCGTCAAGGCTGGTTACGGAGGACTGTCCTTCTATCCTGTACCCCCTGCTGCACGAAGCACACAGCAACAGCGCCAGCAAAGGGAAAGCATAATGAACAAACATTTTATACTTCATAAGAAATATATCATTTGAATTTCACGGCGCAAAGGTATTAATAATCCTTATAAAGGAGGAGGGCGGAAACGTATTTTCATTTGCTTTACGTATTTTTGCACTTAAATTAATAAAAAAGCAACAAGAAACGAACATGTCTACCTACGCACCTTTCGCCAAACCGCTCTACGTGATGCTGAAACCCGTAGGAGCCGTATGCAACCTGGCATGCGACTATTGTTACTACCTGGAAAAGTCCAAACTCTACAAGGACAATCCCAAGCACGTGATGAGCGAGGAGCTGCTGGAGAAGTTCATCGAGGAATACATCCAGTCGCAGACCATGCCGCAGGTGCTCTTCACCTGGCACGGCGGAGAGACGCTGATGCGCCCCCTGTCGTTCTACAAGCGGGCCATGGAGCTGCAGAAGAAATATGCCGGCGGACGCACCATCGACAACTGCATCCAGACCAACGGCACGCTGCTCACCGACGAGTGGTGCCGGTTCTTCAAGGAGAACAACTGGCTGGTGGGTGTCTCCATCGACGGCCCGCAGGAGTTCCACGACGAGTACCGCAAGAACAAGCAGGGACGCCCCTCGTTCCACAAGGTGATGCAGGGCATCAACCTGCTGAAGAAGCACGGGGTGGAGTGGAACGGCATGGCGGTGGTAAACGACTACAACGCCGACTATCCCGACGAGTTCTACCGCTTCTTCAAGGATCTGGGATGCCACTACATCCAGTTTGCCCCCATCGTGGAGCGCATCCTGCCCCACGGCGACGGACGTCACTTGGCTTCGCTGGCCGATACGGGTGACGTACCATTGGCCGATTTCTCCGTCAGCCCCGAACAATGGGGCAACTTCCTCTGCCGCCTGTTCGACCTGTGGGTCAAGGAGGACGTGGGCACGTACTACATCCAGATCTTCGACTCCACGCTGGCCAACTGGGTGGGCGAACAGCCCGGCGTCTGCTCCATGGCACGGACGTGCGGCCATGCCGGCGTGATGGAGTTCAACGGAGACGTCTATGCGTGCGACCACTTCGTCTTCCCCGAATACAAGCTGGGCAACATCTACCAGCAGACCCTGGTGGAGATGATGTACAGCGAACGCCAGCAGCGCTTCGGACAGAACAAGTTCGACTCCCTGCCCCGCCAGTGCAAGGAGTGCGAGTGGCTCTTCGCCTGCAACGGCGACTGTCCCAAGAACCGCTTTGCCCGCACAGCCGACGGCGAACCGGGCCTCAACTACCTCTGCGCCGGCTACCGGAAGTTCTTCAGCCACGTGGCTCCCTACATGGACTTCATGAAGAAGGAATACCTGGCCCAGCGCGCGCCTGCCAACGTGATGGACGCCATCCGCGAAGGCAAGCTGCCCATGCCCTGATAAAAACTTATAGAGAAACAACGTATAAATCATTATTAATTAAAGTGACATACATGAAAATCAAGAAGTACCTCGTTGCGGCCCTCGCCGCAGCATTCACCTTCTCGGCACAGGCCGACGAAGGCATGTGGCTGCTCCAGCTGATGAAGCAGCAGAACTCCATCGACCTGATGAAGAAACAGGGTCTGAAGCTGGAAGCCGACGACCTCTACAACCCCAACGGCGTGTCGCTGAAAGATGCTGTCGGCATCTTCGGCGGAGGCTGTACCGGCGAAATCATCTCGCCCGAAGGCCTCATCCTGACCAACCACCACTGCGGGTATGCCTCCATCCAGCAACACTCCAGCGTGGAGCACGACTACCTGACCGACGGCTTCTGGGCCAAGAACCGAGCCGAGGAGCTGCCCACTCCGGGACTGAAGTTCCGCTTCGTGCACCGCATCGTGGACATCACCGACCTGGTGAACGCCAAAGTAAAGGCCGGTGAGGTGAACGAATACGAAGCCATGACCAGCAAGTTCCTCGGCAAGCTGGCCAAGGAAGAGCTGGAGAAGAGCGACCTCAAGGGAAAGCCCGGCATCGAGGTGCGTGCCCTGCCCTTCTACGCCGGCAACAAGTATTACCTCTTCTATTATAAGGTGTACAGCGACGTGCGCATGGTGGCCGCTCCGCCCTCGAGCGTGGGCAAGTTTGGCGGCGAGACGGACAACTGGATGTGGCCCCGCCACACGGGCGACTTCTCCATGTTCCGCATCTATGCCGACAAGAACGGAGAGCCTGCCCAGTATAGCGCCGACAACGTCCCCCTGAAGACTCCGAAGTTCTTCCCCATCTCGCTGAAGGGACTGGACGAAGGCGACTATGCCATGATCATGGGTTTCCCCGGCTCTACCGAACGCTACCTCACCGAGAGTGAAGTGCGCCAGCGCATGACTGCCGTCAACCAGGCCATGATAGACATGCGCACCGTCTACCTGGACGTGCTGAAGAAGTACATGCGCCAGAGCGACAAGACCCGCATCCAGTATGCCAACAAGTTTGCCGGCAGCAGCAACTATTGGAAGAACTCCATCGGCATGAACAAGGCCATCGTGGACAACGACGTGCTCGCCACCAAGGCCGAACAGGAGAAGAAATTCGCCGCCTTCGCACAGGGTAAAGCCGAATACGAAGGTGTGGTCGGCAAGATTGACGCACTGGTAGAAAAGATGACTCCCGCCCTGCGCCGCGTGGAATACATCAGCGAAGCCTTGAGAGGCGCCATCGAGTTCGGCTGCCCCCCTGCCCTGATGGACAAGATGAAAGAGGCCATCGAGTCGAAGAACGACTCCCTGCTCCAGGCCACCAAGCAGCTGTTGCAGAAGGTGTACGACGACATCTACAACAAGGACTACGACCAGCAGGTGGACCGCGCCGTAGCCAAAGCCATCCTGCCCGCCCTGGCCAAGGCACTGGCACCCGAAGAGCTGCCCGCCTTCTACCAGACCATCGAGAAGGAGTACAAGGGCGACTATGACGCTTATGTGGACGACCTCTTCGACACTTCCATCATGGGAAGCCAGGCCAACTTCGACAAGTTCATGAAGAAACCCACCGTGAAGGCCATCGACCGCGACCTGGCCACCGCCTACAGCCGTGCCAAGCTGGCCAAGCTGAAGGAAGCGGCCGCCGACTACAGCCAATATGCACAGGAAATCAGCCTGCTGCACAAGGCCTACATCCGCGGACTGAACGAAATGAAGCTCCCCGTGCCTTCCTACCCCGACGCCAACTTCACCATCCGTCTGACCTACGGCAACGTGAAGTCCTACGACCCGAAGGACGGCGTACACTACAAGTACTTCACCACCACCGACGGTATTCTGGAGAAGGAAGATCCCGAGAATCCCGAGTTCGTGGTACCGGCCAAGCTGAAGGAGCTCATCCAGAAGAAAGACTTCGGACGCTATGCCATGGCCGACGGCACCATGCCCGTCTGCTTCCTGACGACGAACGACATCACCGGCGGCAACTCCGGCTCGCCCGTCATCGACGGTGAAGGCCGCCTCATCGGCTGCGCCTTCGACGGCAACTGGGAATCGCTGAGCGGCGACATCAACTTCGACAACAACCTGCAGCGTTGCATCGCCCTCGACATCCGCTACATGCTCTTCATCCTCGACAAGCTGGGCGGCTGCGGCCACCTCATCGACGAGATGACCATCGTAGAGTAATCAAACAAACAGGCACGGATTACACGAACGATCACGGAGAAAAACAACCGTAGACCTTTCGCGAAATCCGTGCCTCATTTTTCAGATATTCACCTATTCACCTGACTCTATCCTTATGAACAAACTTCTATTTGCGGCAGTCCTCTCTGCCCTGACACTCCCCGCCCTGGCCGACGAAGGCATGTGGATGCTGACCGACCTGAAGCGGCAGAACGAAGCCGCCATGCAGGAACTGGGCCTGCTGCTTCCCGCCGACTCCATCTACAACCCCGAAGGCATCGCCCTGAAGGATGCCGTGGTACACTTCGGCGGAGGCTGCACGGGCGAAATCATCTCGGCCGAAGGCCTGGTGCTCACCAACCACCACTGCGGCTATAGTGCCATCCAGCAGCACTCGAGCGTGGAGCACGACTACCTGACGGACGGCTTCTGGGCCATGAGCCGGCAGGAGGAACTGCCCTGCAAGGGACTCACCGTGACCTTCATCGACCGCATCCTCGACGTGACGGACTACGTACAGCAGCAGCTGGCCAAGGATCCTGACCCGCAAGGCACCAACTACCTGTCGCCCAAGTACCTGACTCAGGTGTGCGCCCGCTTCCTCCAGGAGCAGAACATCACCCTGGGCACCGGCGAAAAGGCCGAGCTGAAGACCTTCTACGGCGGCAACCGCTATTACCTCTTCGTGAAGACCGAATACAGTGACATCCGCATGGTGGGTGCGCCGCCGTCGAGCATCGGCAAGTTCGGCGCCGACACGGACAACTGGATGTGGCCCCGCCACACGGGCGACTTCTCCATCTTCCGCATCTACGCCGACAAAGACGGACGCCCCGCCGCCTACAGCGCGGACAACATGCCCCTGCGTGTGAAGAAACATCTCAACATCAGCCTCCGCGGCTACAAGGAGGGTGACTTTGCCTTCGTCATGGGCTTCCCCGGCCGCAACTGGCGCTACATGATAGCCGACGAGGTAGAGGAGCGGATGCAGACTACCAACTTCATGCGCCACCACGTGCGCGACGCCCGCCAGCGCGTCCTCATGGAGCAGATGCTCAAGGATGACGCCGTGCGCATCCATTACGCCAGCAAGTATGCCTCCAGCGCCAACTACTGGAAGAACGCCATCGGCATGAACGAAGGCCTCGTACGCCTCCACGTGCTCGACACCAAGCGTGCCCAGCAGGAAGCCCTGCTGCAACGCGGACGCGAGCTGGGCGACACGACCTATCAGGCTGCCTTCGACCGCATCCGCGCCATCGTGCAGAAGCGCCGCCCTGCCCTCTACCACCAGCAGGCCATCCAGGAGGCACTGGTCACGGCACTCGACTTCATGCGCATCCCCAACACCACTGCCCTCGCCACCGCCCTCAAGAGCAAGGACAAGGCAGCCATCCAGGCTGCCACAGACACCCTGCGCCAGGCGGCCGACCGCTACTTCGCCTCCGTCCCCTATCCCGAAGTGGAGAAGCTCGTGGGCAAGGAGATGCTGCGCACGTATGCCAAGTACATCCCCGCCGACCAGCGTATCGGTATCTTCAAGGTCATCGACAAGCGCTTCAAGGGCGATACAGACGCCTTCATCGACGCCTGCTTCGAATACTCCATCTTCGGCAGCCGCGAGAACTTCGACAAGTTCATCAGCAAGCCCAAGCTCTACAAGCTGACGGGCGACTGGATGGTGCTGTTCAAGTACTCCATCACCGACGGCCTGCTGCAGACGGCCATCGCCATGATGGACGCCAACCGTGACTACAACGCCGCCCACAAGACGTGGGTCAAGGGCATGATGGACCTGCGCCAGGCCAACGGACAGCCCATCTACCCCGACGCCAACTCCACCCTGCGCCTCACCTACGGTAAGGTGGCATCGTACGAACCTGCCGACGGCATGGTGTACGACTATTACACGACACTGGACGGCGTGATGCAGAAGGAAGACCCGACGAACTGGGAGTTCGTGGTACCTGACAAGCTGAAACAGCTCTGGCAGGCGAAGGACTTCGGCCGCTATGCCCTCGAGGACGGACGGATGCCCGTGTGCTTCATCGTGGACACGGATAATACCGGCGGAAACTCGGGCAGCCCCGTGTTCAACGCCAAGGGAGAACTCATCGGCACCGGCTTCGACCGCAACTACGAAGGCCTGACGGGCGACATCGCCTTCCGCCCCTCGTCGCAGCGCGCCGCCTGCGTGGACATCCGCTACACGCTCTTCATCATCGAGAAGTATGCCGGAGCCAAGCACCTCATCGACGAGCTGAGTATCGTGGAGTGAACCAAAATGACGTAACGTTTGTTAGTAGATATATCATCAACAACTAACAGGATTATCATTATGGAAAAATTTGAAGAACTGATCAACAACACCGCAGAGCCCGTACTGGTGGATTTCTATGCCACGTGGTGCGGCCCCTGCAAGATGATGCACCCTATACTGGAAAACGTCAAGACACGCGTAGGTGATAAGGCCCGCATCGTCAAGATAGACGTGGACGAACAACAGGCATTGGCCATGAAATACCAGATTCAGGCCGTCCCTACACTGATGCTCTTCAAAGGCGGGCAACAAGTGTGGCGACAATCGGGTGTGGTGCAGAGCAACGAGCTGGTCGAACTCATCGAGAGGCATGCATAAGGTTTTAAGTATTAGGTATTAAGTATCCATTGTACATTATTAATTACCCATTATTATGAAGAAGTTATTGCTTACCCTGACCCTTGTGGCCGCCGCTCTCCTCGGGCATGCCCAGGAGGTGATTGTGATGGACAAGGCTATGTTCATCGACAAGGTGTTCGATTACGAAAACAGCAAGGAATGGAAATACAAGGGAGACAAGCCCGCCATCATCGACCTCTATGCCGACTGGTGTGGTCCTTGCCGCAAGGTGGCTCCCATCATGAAAGAACTGGCCAAGGAATATGCCGGAAAGATTACCATCTATAAGGTAAACGTGGACAAGGAGCAGGAGCTTGCCTCCCTGTTCAACGCCACCAGTATCCCATTGTTCGTGCTTATTCCCATGAAGGAACAGCCGCAACTGATGACCGGAGCCGCCGACAAGGCCACGTACAAGAAGGCCATCGACGAATTCCTGCTGAAATAAAAGCTCCGGTACTTACGGACGAATACTCCAGTACTTCCAGTCAAGTACTCGAGTACTTGCATAGAAATACTCCAGTACTTGCACGGAAGTACTGGAGTTTTCTGTATAGATACTGTCCGAAGAACAGGTTTATAGAGGAGATTCCGTCCATTGTCCGCCCCGAAGCCGCATAACGGACGTGAAGCCTGCACGGCGCAGGGCCCGGTAAGCCTCGGTCATGCCGTTGATGATGCGCTCGGGATAGTGGGCGTCGCTGTTCACCTGCACACGGATGCCCAGCTCGCGCAGCAGCGGGAAGTAGCGTTCGTCGGGATAGAAGACGCCCAACTCCCCATAGGCTTTCGTATTGATTTCCATCTGATAGCCGCGGCGGGCAATCTCAGTGAAATAGTCGCGCACGAGGCGGTCGTACCACGGCTCGTCCACCAGCCCGGGCTGGTAACAGTTGGCATTGTAGTGCACCTTGTCGGCATGGCCCACGATGTCGAAACCACCCAGCTCCACCATCCGCCACGAACGCTCGTAATACTGCCTCACCACACGCTCCACATCCCCCTGAAAGTGCTCGTCCACCATCCGCCGGAACTTGTCGGCGGAAAGGTCGGCATCCACCACGCGTCCCTCGGCATCATAGAGCAGGTGGACGGAACCGATGCGGTAGTCCAGCGGCAGGCGGCGGAAACACTCGGCGGCGGGATGGCTCTCTTCGTTCAGGTAGTCAATCTCCAGCCCGATGTACAGCTCGATGCGTCCGGCATACTTCTCCTTGAGGCGGCGGAACTCGGCCAGATAGTCGTCCATGCGGTCCCACTCCATGGTCCACGCCGTGGGGAAAGGCAGCGGGGCGTGCGACGAGAAGCCGTAGGACGTAAAGCCCCGGCTCAGGGCAAAGCGGACGAAGTCTTCCATGCCCGCCCGGCCGTCGCAATAGAGGGAATGGCTGTGGTAGTTGGAAACCGCCGCCTTACAAATATCGTTTATCGGTGTCATAGATGCATTCATCTCTACAAGTCCCTCCCTATCCTTCTATCTCGCTCAACTCCAGCCAGCGCATCGTCTTCTCGTCAATCAGGTCCGTCAGCTGCGGCAGGCGTTTGGACTTCTCCGTCAGCTCGTCCACCGAAAGCGTGCCGCTGCACAAGGCTTCCTCGATGGCTTTCTTCTCGGCTTCGAGGTCGGCAATCTCCTTCTCCAGCTGCTCGAACTCGCGGCGTTCCTTGAAGCTCATGCGTCGCTTCTCGTCCTGCCGGGTGCGGACGGGCTTCGCGGCAGCCTGCGGTTTGGCAGCCGCCTGCTGCTCCTTGTCGTGGCGTGCCTTGGCCTCCTTCCATTCACGGTACTGCGTGTAGTTACCGGGGAAGTCACGAATGTCGCCCCCACCGTTGAACACCAGCAGGTGGTCCACCACCTTGTCCATGAAGTAGCGGTCGTGGCTGACGACGATAACGCATCCCTTGAAGCCTTGCAGATATTCCTCGAGCACCTGCAGGGTAACGATGTCGAGATCGTTGGTGGGCTCATCCAGCACCAGGAAGTTGGGATTGCGCATCAGCACCGTACAGAGGTAGAGGCGGCGGCGTTCACCTCCGCTCAGCTTGTAGACATAGCTGTGCTGCGTCTCGGGCGTGAAGAGGAAGTGCTGGAGGAACTGCGAGGCGGTGAGCCGACGGCCGTTACCCAGTTCGATGACCTCGGCAATGTCCTGCACCACATCGATGACCTTCATCTGCTCATTGAACTGAAGTCCGTCCTGCGAGTAGTAACCGAAGCGGACGGTCTCGCCGATGTCCAGCGTACCGCTGTCGGGCTTCACCAGTCCCATCAGTATCTTGATGAAGGTCGACTTGCCCGTCCCGTTGTTACCCACGATGCCCATCTTCTCATAGCGGGCGAAGATGTAGGAGAAGTCGTCCAGTATCTTCAGGTCGCCGAAGGATTTGCACAGGTGGTCGGCCTCGAAAATCTTGTTGCCGATGTAGGAAGCCTTGACATCGAGCTTCACGTTGGTGTCGTGGAAGCGCTGCTTGGCCACCTTCTCCAGTTCGTAGAAGGCATCCTCGCGATAACGGGCCTTGTGACCGCGGGCCTGGGGCATGCGACGCATCCACTCCAGCTCGGTGCGGTACAGGTTGTTGGCCCGCTCCACCTCCACCGTCTTGGCGTCGATGCGCTCCTGCCGCTTCTCCAGGTAATAGCTGTAGTTTCCTTTATAGGAATAGAGCGTACGGTTGTCTATCTCGATGATTTCGGAGCAGACGCGGTCCAGGAAGTAGCGGTCGTGCGTCACCATGAGCAGCGTCAGGTTGGTGCGGCGCAGGTATTCTTCCAGCCACTCGGTCATGTCGAGGTCCAGGTGGTTGGTAGGCTCGTCGAGGATGAGGAGGTCGGGCTCGGTGATAAGGGTGTTGGCCAGTGCCACGCGCTTCAGCTGCCCGCCGGAAAGGTGCTTCACCTGCTGGTTGAAGTCACGTATCTTCAGTTGGGAAAGTATCTGCTTGGCCTTCTGCTCGTAGTCCCACGCCTTTTCGTGGTCCATACGCACGAGCAGCTCGTCCAGACCGGGATGGCCTTCGGTTTCCATGCAGTGTTCATACTCTTTGATGAGGTCTACGGTCGTGTTGCCGTGGTGGAAGCAGGCTTCGAGCACGGTCAGCTCTTCGGGATACGAGGGGCTCTGTTCCAGATAGCCCACACGAAGGTCCCGACGAAAGGATATCTTTCCCTCGTCGTAGCCCTCCTTCCCCGAGAGGATGTTGAGCAGGGTGGACTTGCCGCTTCCGTTCTTGGCAATCAGTCCGACACGTTGGCCCTCGGCCAAGCCGAAGGATATATTTTCAAACAAAACCAGGTCGCCGAACGACTTGGTGAGGTTTTCTACTTGCAGGATGGGAGACATTAATTTAAATGAAGAATGAAGAATTAATAATGAAGAATTAATCAAGCATTGCAATAGGCTTCCGCCAGGTTGACTTTCTCGCCGGCCTTCACCTTGCTCCATGCCAGCTTCATGGGATCAGTCCATTGGCCGGTAGCGGTATTGAGCAAAACGAGGGCTTCGCGGTTGCCGTCGATCAGCGTACGCCACTCCAGCCCGTCCATTTCGTTGGCCATGATGACGCAGAGCGTGATGCCCAACGCCAACCACTGGTCTTTCTTCTTGGGACCTATCACGCCGCGGTCCACCACCTGCTGCATGCTCTCCACGTCTTCTTCCGCTCCCTGGAAATCTTTCTTCAGCAGGTCTTTCACCATCTTCTCCACCCATGCATAAGCTTCGTCTATCTGATAGATTTCGGACAGGCGGACGGGAATGAGCTCGGCGGGATACTTCACCCCCGGCTTGCGCACCTGTAGGGAAGCAATCACCCGCTGGGCTTCGGCCACAGGCTCTCCCTGGCGCACGGTGAACGAGCACTCGAAAGCCACGTCGTCCACGCCCGCAATCCAGATGTGCGAAACATAGCTTTCGCCGTTCTCCTCGAAGGCGTCCTGACTGTAGGCACAATCCAGCGTCCCTACCCGCACAGCCGTTGCCGAAGGATTTTCCTTCAACTCCTGCCGCACGGACGCGCGTCCGTAACCGGCGTTGCCACGGTAGGCCGAAATGCGGAAATTGCCCGTCCACTCGTCGGGATTGTAGAACAGAAACGAACCTTCGCTGTCCTCGAATTCGCTCCACGCAGCCGGGTATTCCATGGAGAACCATGCCCCCGGAGAGATATATTTCTTGAATGATTCCATATCGTTGATTCTGACTTGACTTCGCAAAGGTAGCACTCCCGACGCTGATATGCAAGCGGCAAGCGCAAAAACCATCCTTATTTGCCAATGGGCTGTATCTTCCTGCGCACCTCTTTCGATATCTCCAGAAACATGTAGTTCAGCTTGCCGGAGTGGATGCCTTCCTCGTGCTGGCGATATTTTTTCCCCGCATATTCCTTGGACTTGTCGAAGGTGATGCGCGACATCTGGTTCTGCGACTTGCCCACCATGGTGGAGTCCAGCTGCTCGTCGGGGAAGAAGTCGTCCAGATCGACATCGCCGATCATCGTCGTCTCCAGAAAGTTCATATCCTTGTGCTGGCTGTCGGTATAGTAGCCCACAAACATGTGGCCGGGTATGCGCACCAGAATCGGTTCGATGTTGACGGCCCGCATCAGGGAAGCAAACAGCACACTGCCGTCCACACAATTGATCTGCGACGACTCCAACGCATCGTCGAACGTACGTACCCGCTGGGAGAAGACGATGTTGCTCGAAAGGCTCGTGTTGGACACTGAGCTGTAGCGGAAGTTACGCTTCTGCAACACGTTCCACAGGGCATAGACCTGCTTGTCCACCGACTCGGCCGTACCGCCCTGATACCCCAGAAAGCGGTTGACGATGCGGGTATTGAGCGCTTCGCGCAACAGACGGTCTATCATCGGATTCTCCTCGTTGACGTATGCGGCAAAAAAGAGGCTGGTATCATGAAACTTGGTCCCGTTGGTGACATAGCCCAGCAGACACTCATTGATGCTGCGCACGGAGAAGGTCCGCACCTTCTGCCCCCACTCCTTGCCGTTCACCTCCACCGTGACGGCCACACTGATAGGCTCGGCCTGGCCGTTGGCCTTCAAGGCCTCGTAGTTCCAGATGATGTCGGGATAGATGATGTAATCGGTCCGCGGCCGGGGCAGTACGAATTCGGACACGGAACGGGAGAAGAAAGGCGTCTCGGCCACCTCGACCCGGACACGCGTATAGCTGCGGCCCGAACGCAGACGAACCGCAATGCACGACTTTGGATTGCCCACGTACACAGAATCGGAAGGAACAATGACCTGTGCGTCCGTAGTGGCAACCGACAAGATGCTCGAAGGAAAAATGTTGCCGCCCAGGTCATCGGTTATCTCGAATGTCTGCCGGAAAGGCAGGCCGTTGAACCACAAAGCCATCACTACTGCCACAACCACCAGTCCCAAGGGAATCGCCAACCGCCACCGGCCAACAGCCAGCTTCCGCCAATTCAAACGAACATTTTTCTTCATAACAATCAAACTTCAGTCACACAAAGATACGGTTTTCCCCGCAATCGGCACACTCTTTCCGACAAATTATTCCGACAAACCTTTTCCCGTCCGTCCGATTTGCCGGCAACGGCTTCGGCAAACGTACCCGCACGAAACGGGAGGTGTAACATCATTGTAACACTTGTTTCATGCTCCCGTAACAAAAATGCTCCAATTTTGCCGCACCAAAAGAATAAAAGCATACTTTTGTAAAACCATTCCTTACCTAAATAGACAGAAGAAATGAACAACTACCGGATATTGGTCGTCGACGACGAAGAAGACTTGTGTGAGATTCTAAAGTTCAACCTCGAAAACGAAGGTTACGAAGTGGATACAGCCAACTCGGCCGAAGAAGCCCTGCAGATGGACATCAGCCGATACGACCTGCTCCTGCTGGACGTGATGATGGGCGAGATATCCGGCTTCAAGATGGCCCGCATGCTGAAGCAGGACAAGAAGACGGCCCAAATCCCCATCATCTTCATCACCGCCAAAGATACGGAAAACGATACGGTCACAGGCTTCAATCTGGGCGCCGACGACTACATCTCCAAGCCCTTCTCCCTGCGCGAAGTGGCGGCACGCGTCAAGGCTGTCCTGCGCCGGAGCGCGACACCCGAATCCGAGCGGATGCCCGAACAGCTGGTCTACAAGTCGCTCGTGCTGGACATCGTCAAGAAGAAGGTCTGCATCAACGGCGAAGAAGCTCCGCTGACCAAAAAGGAATTTGAAATCCTGCTCCTGCTCCTCCAGAACAAAGGCCGGGTCTTCTCACGCGAAGACATCCTGAACAAGGTTTGGAGCGACGAAGTGTATGTCCTCGACCGCACCATCGACGTGAACATCACCCGCCTGCGCAAGAAAATCGGAGAGTATGGAAAGTGTATCGTAACGCGTCTGGGATATGGATACTGCTTCGAAGCCGAATGAAAGCCGGCATTTCCTGTCGTTCAGCCGGAAACTTTTCCTTTCGGTCATCCTGCTGTTCCTCCTCTTTGCGGGCAGCGTCATCACGTACCAATACCAGCGGGAAAAGGAATACAAGATAGAGCTACTCGACCTGCAGCTGCAGGACTATAACGAAGACCTGCACTACCGCTTGCAGGAAACACCCGACAGCCTGTGGTCTTCCATGCTCGGCGGCTACATCTCGCACACCAGCATCAAGGACCTGCGCGTCACCGTCATCAGCCCCAAAGGCATCGTCCTGTACGACAGCTCGAAAGGCAGCGAGAAGGTAGACAACCACCACAATCGTCCCGAAGTGCTGCAAGCCCTGCGGCATGGCAAGGGACACGACGTGCGCCGCACGTCGGAAACCACCGGCATACCCTATTTTTACTCGGCCACCGACTTCGGCCCCTACCTCATCCGCTCGGCCGTGCCCTACAGCGTTGACCTCATCAACCACCTGTCCACCGACCGCCACTACCTGTGGTTCACCCTGCTGGTGACCCTCGCCATGATATTCATCTATTACCAGTTCACGTCACGCCTGGGGACCGCCATCGCCAAACTGCGCCAGTTTGCCAAACGCGCCGACAAGAACGAACCCATCGAGACCGACCTCCAGTCGGCCTTCCCCCACAACGAACTGGGTGAAATCTCGCAACACATCATCCAGATATACCGCCGCCTGCGCGAAACAAAGGAAGCCCTCTACATCGAACGCGAAAAACTGATCACCCACCTCCAGACTTCGCGCGAAGGACTGGGCGTGTTCACCAAGGAAAAGAAGGAAATCCTGGTCAACAATCTGTTCATCCAATACAGCAACCTGATATCAGACTCCAACCTGGAAACCACCGAAGAAATATTCTCCGTCTGCGAATTCCAGAAAATCACCGACTTCATCGGCAAGGCCCAAAAGGGTCCGCTGGGGAAAGAAGAGAAGCGGATGTCACTCACCATTAACAAGAACGGACGCATCTTCATCGTGGAGTGCATCATCTTCCAGGACCTGAGCTTCGAGATTTCCATCAACGACATCTCGCAAGAAGAGGAACAGAACCGCCTGAAGCGCCAACTGACCCAAAACATCGCTCACGAACTGAAGACGCCCGTCAGCAGCATCCAAGGCTATCTGGAGACCATCCTCAGCACCCCTGACCTGCCACAGGAGAAAATGCAGACTTTCCTGGAACGGTGTTACGCACAAAGCAACCGCCTGACACGCCTCCTGCGCGACATATCGGTACTGACCCGCATGGACGAAGCCGCCAACCTCATCGACATGGAAAAAGTGGACATCAGCGTACTGGTGGGTACCATCGTCAACGAAGTAGCGCTGGAGCTGGAGGAGAAAGACATCACTGTAGTCAACTCTCTGAAGCCCCACATCCAGCTGCGCGGCAACTTCTCGCTGCTCTACTCCATCTTCCGCAACCTGATGGACAACGCCATTGCCTATGCAGGCACCCACATCCACGTACACATCAGCTGTTTCCGCGAAGACGAGAACTTCTACTACTTCAGCTTTGCCGATACCGGCGTAGGCGTCTCGCCCGAACACCTGAGCCGCCTCTTCGAACGCTTCTACCGCGTAGACAAGGGCCGCTCGCGCAAGCTGGGCGGTACCGGCCTGGGACTGGCCATCGTAAAGAATGCCGTCCTGATTCACGGAGGAACCATTTCCGCCAAGAACAATCCCGGCGGAGGGCTGGAATTCGTGTTCACGCTGGCCAAGGAGAGATAAACACTTCCTGCGTCACAAGGCCGTAAATGTGTTAACAAAGCACATAGAAGCCATAAAACATGTTATAAAACACATTTTAAAACTTGGATTATTTGCAGATTTCCGCAAAGTCCGTACCTTTGCAGCGTGTTTTTCATAGTATTAGATTTAAGGTTAATAAAAGGTTGGGCTCAGCGGAGCCCTTTTTTTATGCCCTTATGTTTCACCCACCTTTCTTGTCCGGCGGTCTCCGATAAATCTTTTGTCAGACTGCAGATATTTCCCAAATGTGCGGAAAATTGTTTCTAAACAAAAAAATAACACCCTCCCTGTAACTAAGCCGAAGCCTTGCACGACTAACGAAACAAAAAACAAGGATATGACGGATACTAACAAGGAAAAAGAATTCACCGAACTGCTGCTGCAACACCAGCACATCATCTACAAAGTGTGCCTGATGTATGCACAGGACAAGGAAGATATTGCCGATCTCTATCAGGAAACGGTGTATAACCTGTGGAAAAGCTACGCCACATTCGAAAACCGAAGCAGCTTCAGCACCTGGCTCTACCGTGTCGCCCTGAATACCTGCATCAGCGACCTGCGCCGCCGAAAACACCACGAGTACGTACCTCTACAACTGGCAGACACCGTCCTGCCCGACAACGACCCGAAGGCCGAAATGCTGAACACCCTGTACAGCCTCATCCGCCGCCTGAACAAGCTGGACCGCATGTACATCGTCCTCTGGCTGGACGAAAAGACCTATGACGAAATAGCCGAAATAGTCGGAACCAACCGCAATCAGGTAGCCATCCGGCTGCACCGCATCAAAGAGAAACTGAAAACAATGTCCAACCTTTAAATACCTCTTATTATGAACCTGGAAGAAATGCAACAAGCGTGGAAGGAACTCGACGAACGGGTCACACGCAACGAAATTCTGCACCGCGAAGAAGTGAAAAGGATACTGAACACACGACGGGAAAACAGCCTGGAACGGCTGACACGCCTGGAAAAGATGGGACTGGCAATGGCATTGATCGTCTGCATCGTATTCGCGTCTGCCTGGATTGCCCAGCCGGGTTTCCACCCCTTGCCCGGCATTACAGGATCCGTACTGATCTTATACGGTCTTCTTGCACAAATCTTCAGCCTGCACAAACTGGGCAAAATCAGACGGGAAACCAATCTGGAAAACCAGGTACGCCACATCCTGCAATACAAGAGCTGCTACAACCGCATGCTGTTGACGAGCTATCCGCTTGTCGCCCTGTTCTTCATCACCTTCCTCTGCTGCTACGGCACACGGTTCAACATCCTCTTCACGTCACTGCTACTGGCTGCCTGCATCGTGGCCGACTTCTTTACCTTCCACTACACGCACGACAGAGTGAAAGAGATGGTGAGTGCCAATCGCGAACTCAGGCAGATAGAAGAAGCGGAATAAAACGGCATCTGCCCCTGCACAGCTCCCGAGTCGGGCAACTTCTTAAACAAATCTAAATCCGCCGAATATCCCATGATATTCAGCGGCAGCTATTCGGATATTCAAAATTTATTTCTAACTTTGCCCTGCATTGGTTCGCCAGCCTTCCACCAAGCGGAGGCGGTGATTAAAAGGGAATCGGGTGCAAGTCCCGAACAGTCCCGCTGCTGTGAGTTTCACAAAACGTTGCCGGCACATTACCCCATGCCACTGGAGTTGCTCCGGGAAGGCCGCCTGCAACAGAAACGAGTCAGAAGACCTGCCATGCCAATTCTTTATCATTGCTTTCGAGGAAAAAGCGGTGAGTCTAATGAACCGGGACTTCCCCGTCCTTCATTTTATTCATCCACACTTGATTCAAAGAAAGTAAAACATTAAACTTCTGCCAAAGTTTATGAAAGGATGTCCGGGCGAAGGGATTTCGGCCGGACATTTTTCATTTCAAGACATTTGTATCAAAACATTTGCAAATTCCATTCTTTTATCATACTTTAGAGGCAGAAACATCTGATACCATGTTTTATTTCTAATAAAATATCAAAACCTTAAAAAAAACAAGTATGGAATTACCCTTTGCAGAATCCTGGAAAATCAAAATGGTGGAACCCATCCGCAAGAGCAGCCGCCAAGAACGCGAACAATGGCTGAAAGAAGCACACTACAACGTTTTCCAACTCAAATCGGAACAAGTATACATCGACCTGATTACCGACTCGGGCACCGGTGCCATGAGCGACCGCCAGTGGGCCGGCATGATGCTGGGCGACGAAAGCTATGCCGGAGCCACCTCCTTCTTCAAACTGAAGGAAGTCATCACCCGCCTGACAGGCTTCACATACGTCATCCCCACCCACCAGGGACGGGCCGCCGAAAACGTATTGTTCTCCTATCTGGTTCACGAAGGAGACATCGTACCCGGCAACTCCCACTTCGACACGACCAAAGGACACATCGAAGGCCGCAAAGCCACCGCACTGGACTGTACCGTCGACGAAGCCAAGGACACCCAGCTGGAAGTTCCCTTCAAAGGCAACGTCGACCCACGCAAACTGGAAAAAGCCCTGCAGGAACAGGGCGACCGCATCCCGTTCATCATCGTGACCATCACCAACAACACGGCAGGCGGACAACCGGTTTCCATGCAGAACCTGCGGGAAGTACGGGCACTGGCCAACAAATATGGCAAACCCGTCCTGTTCGATTCGGCCCGCTTCGCTGAAAACGCCTATTTCATCAAAACGCGCGAAGAAGGCTATCGGGACAAAAGCATCAAGGAAATCACCCGCGAAATGTTCAGCCTGGCCGACGGCATGACCATGAGCGCCAAGAAAGACGGCATCGTCAACATGGGCGGCTTCATTGCCACCAACCGGCAGGACTGGTACGAAGGCGCCAAAGGCTATTGCGTCCAGTTCGAAGGTTATCTGACATACGGCGGCATGAACGGACGCGACATGAATGCCCTGGCCATCGGCCTGGACGAGAACACGGAGTTCGACAATCTGGAGACACGCATCCGCCAAGTGGAATACCTGGCCGGCAAGCTGGATGAATACGGCATCCCCTATCAGCGTCCGGCTGGCGGACATGCCATCTTCATCGATGCCCCACGGGTACTAACCCATGTGCCCAAAGAAGAATTTCCGGCACAGACGCTGACCGTAGAACTATATCTGGAAGCCGGCATACGAGGTTGTGAAATAGGATACCTGCTGGCCGACCGCGACCCCGTGACACGCGAAAACAGATTTACCGGTCTCGACCTCCTGCGTCTGGCCATCCCGCGGCGCGTCTACACGGACAATCACATGAACGTGGTGGCCGCCGCCCTGAAAAACGTGTACGACCGCAGGGAAAGCATCACCCGGGGTGTACGCATCACCTGGGAAGCTCCCCTGATGCGCCACTTCACCGTACAACTGGAAAAGCTGTAAATCTTCTGCCCGAAAGGGTATTCGAACCCATAAAGGCCGGCAAACGGGAAAAAACGCTCCACCCGTTCCGGCCTTTCTTTCTTATTGCCGGACGACCGACCACGTCAGTACAAAATCCGAAGTAATCTGATAGGAAATGTGGAACATCTGCCTGTGGTCCGTCCTGTATTCACGGGCATCGAACGTACCCTCCCGCCGGGGGATAAAAGGAAAGATCTGCAAATGTTCCTTGAAATCGACCTCCGAGGCATTCAGGCACTTGAACATCGTTTCCTTGGCCGACCAGTGCAGCAACAGGGACCAGGCTTCGTTTCCCTCATAAGCCAAGGCCTGTTCGTCGGGCCGCATAAACTTGTGTGCCACCTTGCACACCCGTTCACCATACTGTTCGATGTCAATACCGACTTCCGAATCGGGTGCACCCAAAACGACAGCCGCATATCCTTTGGTATGCGAAATACTGAGAGCATACGAGCCGTCTGCCAGATAGGGCTTGCCGCTGGGGCGATAGGCTATCTCCCTCTCCTCGCCCAGCAACGTGAAAAGCAGTGCTCTCACCGCCAGCCATTCCAACCTCCGGTGGGGAGCCGCAAACCGACTGACGTAACGGGCATAGACCTCACGCCGGGGCAGCATGGACAAGAGTTCCTCTTCCGTTTCATCCATTTTCCAGACACCCCAACAGCAGTCTTCTCCCTTATGTTTCAAGAACAGAGACATCTCACTTCGCTTCTTCTCCTGCCGGTTCTTCGGCCTTTTCCAAGATGGTGAACTTCACCTTCAAGATACGGCGACTGTCCATCTCGAGCACTTCAAATTCATAGTTTTTATAGGATACGCGTTCATGCAAGGCGGGGAATTCCCCTTTCAGTTCGAGCAGCAGTCCGGCCACCGTATCGGCGTCTCCGGCCACTTCGTCAAACTCCTCCTCGTCCACTTTCGTAATCTTGTAAAAGTCGGTCAGCAGCGTCTTGGCCTCGAATACCCACGCATGGTCGTTCAGTACTACGTACGTACGTTCTTCGTCATCGTACTCGTCGTGTATCTCGCCCACAATTTCCTCAATGATGTCTTCCATCGTCACGATGCCCGAGGTGCCTCCAAATTCATCCACCACAATGGCAATATGAATCTTATTGGCCTGGAAATCGCGGAGCAGGTCGTCTATCATCTTGGTCTCGGGAACAAAATAAGCGGGACGGATCAGGGACTGCCAACGGAAATTGTCTCCCTTGTTCAGGTGTGGCAACAAGTCTTTGATGTAGAGGATACCCTTGATGTTGTCGCGCGTCCCGGCATAGACCGGAATGCGGGAATAGGCGTTCTCGATGATGCACTTCAGTACGTCCTTGAAAGGCGTACGGATGTCGAGGTCCACCACATCCAGACGGGACGTCATCACCTCCTTGGCCGTCTCACCGCCAAAACGGATGATACCCTCCAGCATGCTGCTCTCTTCGGAAATCTCCGTCTTGTCTGTCAATTCCAGAGCATGCGACAGCTCGTCCACCGAAATGTTATGGTTCTTGCGCGATATATGCTTGTCCAGAAAAGAAGTGGAGCGCATCAGCAATGACTCCAACGGATAGAAGATGGAGCGGAACATGGAAATGCCCGAAGCGGCAAAACGGCAGAAGCTCAGCGTCTTCTGTGCCGAATAGATCTTCGGCATAATCTCGCCGAACAGCAACAGGAGGAAAGTCAGGATAACCGTCAATACCAGAAACTCTGCAACGGCCGAATGAAACTGGAAGACATTCATGAAGAAGAAGTTGCAGAGCATGATGATGGTCACGTTCACGAAATTGTTCGTAATGAGAATCGTGGCCAGCAAACGTTCGCTGTCCGAGAGCAAGTCGCTGATTTTGGAGTCGGCCGGATGCTTCCGCCCGGCAATCGTACTCAAATCGGCCGGCGATAGTGAAAAGAAAGCAATCTCCGAAGCCGAGGCAAAACCCGATACAATCAAAAGAAGACCCGCCAACACGATGGCTATGATAGCCGATACGGTAGGAGTCTGTACTGAAATTCCATTAAAAACATCTGCCAACTGGCATAAATAAGCGTCTGGGTCCAAAGAGGTAGGTTTTAGTTAAACAATCAGAAAGGCAAGTCGTCTGCCGCATTATCCTGGGCAGGCATGGCTTGCGAAGCGGCAGGCTGCGAAGAAGCCGGCTGTGCTCCCTGCACAGGTTGCGGAGCCGGGGCAGCGGCCTTGGGTGACAACATCTCCATGTTATCGGCAAAAATCTCCGTCACATACCGCTTGATGCCAGCCTGGTCGTCGTACGAGCGGGTACGGATTTTTCCTTCAATATAGAGTTTGTCGCCTTTGTGCACATATTTTTCGGCTGTCTCGGCCAATCCACGCCATAAGACAATGTTATGCCATTCTGTCCGTTCGGGCACCTGGGTACCGTTGGCCAATGTATAAGCACGGTCGGACGTTGCCAGAGGGAATGTTGCCACTGCCACTCCGCTATCCAGATATCTTACTTCGGGATCTTTCCCCACATTCCCCAAAAGAATCACTTTATTGATTGACATAACTTCATCTTTTTTAAAACAGTGCCAAAAATAAACAGAATAATGCAACCTTGCAAATATCCGTCCAACTTTTACACATATTTCTCCAGGAAGAGGTGTATCAGGCGGGAAACCGCATAACGTTCCCAGTCGCCGACATCCACCCGCAGATATCCGTCAAAGGCATGCGAATCCTCCGGCAGACACATTTCATAGAAATCGGCATGGATGATGCGATGGGACAGGACATGCTTCACACCCAGCCACACCGGCCTCACCCAGGGACGAACCTTCGCTTCCGTCCATGCCGTTTGCAGGACCTCCTGTCGCATCAGTTCTTCTTCGGACAACCGATGGTCCGTCTCAATCAGAGGCAACTCATACAAATTGCGCCAGATGTCATCCTCCGTCCGCTTCCGCATCAGGAACTTGTCTCCCATGCGTATATATAAATAGGTAAAGAAACGGTCGGTCGTGCGGGCCTTATGCTGCTTCACCGGCAACGAGGACACGCGCCCCGAAGCCAGCGCCGAGCAGCTGTCGGCCAGAGGACAAAACAGGCAGGCAGGCGCCTGGGGCGTACACTGGATGGCGCCGAAATCCATAATGGCCTGATTGTACAGGGCCGGATGACGCTTGTCGAGCATCTCCTGCGCCAAGGCGGCAAACACCTTTTTGCCTTGCGTAGAGTCAATCGGAACATCGATGCCCAGGTATCGGGAAAGCACCCGATAGACGTTGCCGTCCACCACGGCATAGGGCATGTCGTAGGCAATGGAACAAATGGCGGCGGCCGTATAGTCGCCCACCCCTTTCAGGGCACGCACCCCTTCGTAGGTCTGGGGAAAATGCCCGTTCATGCTCCGGGCCGCTGCATGGAGGTTGCGCGCACGGGAGTAATAGCCCAGCCCCTGCCAGTACTTCATGACCTCGTCCTCGTCGGCCTCAGCCAGCGACGACACGTCGGGGAAACGCTCCACAAACCTCAGAAAATACTCGTAGCCCTGCGCCACGCGGGTCTGCTGGAGGATAATCTCGGATATCCATATCCGATAAGGGTCCCGGGTCTCCCTCCAGGGCAACTCCCGCTTGTGCCCGGCATACCATTCCAATAATATGGCGGAAAAATCACTCATTCTCTTTGTTGTCAAAATAGCAAAACATAGCCGCAAAGACCTATTATATATGTACATAGGTTCTTGCCGTCCGCAAACTTCCCAACGGTTTTGCAGGCGGGAGACAAAAGTAACGCTTTTCCGTCTAACAAACCTTAATCATCGGACTTTTTTAGAAAAATGTCCGAAATATATTTTTCAGAGACGCGGAAAAGCTATATATTTGCAGTCCAAAAAATTAAGGAAACATTAGTAATAATATTTTTTTTAAGGAAAAATGACTAAAGCTGACATTGTAAACGAAATTACAAAGAACACGGGGATTGATAAGACAACCGTACTTACCACCGTCGAGGCATTCATGGACGCTGTCAAAGCATCTTTAGCCAAGGATGAGAACGTTTATCTTCGTGGATTCGGAAGTTTCATAGTGAAGAAGAGAGCTCAGAAGACAGCCCGCAACATCTCTAAGAACACTACGATCATCATTCCCGAGCACAATATCCCGGCATTCAAACCTGCCAAGACCTTTACTCTGGCAGTGAAGAAATAATAAACAATAGTATTAACCCATAAAAAATTAAAGCTATGCCAAGCGGAAAGAAGAAAAAAAGACATAAAATGTCTACGCACAAGCGTAAAAAAAGACTAAGAAAGAACAGACATAAAAGCAAAAAGTAATTTTTAGTCTGAACGACAAAAAATTAAAGAACAAACTTGCGGAACAAATGTCTCGCGAGTTTGTTCTTTGTTTAAGTGAACCATTGGAACCCACAGAGCTTCAGCCTATACAGCCAGGCACTTCCTGCCTTTCCTGCATATCCCGAAGCTTTGTACATTCGTAAACCTAAAAGCGTTAAAGATAGTGACAAGCGAACTCGTTGTAGATGTACAGCCCAAGGAAGTCTCCATCGCGCTGCTCGAAGACAAACAGCTGGTAGAGCTCCAGAGCGAAGGACGCAACATATCCTTCTCCGTGGGCAACATGTATTTGGGTCGCGTCAAGAAATTGATGCCCGGCCTGAATGCCTGCTTCGTGGACGTGGGTTACGAGAAAGACGCTTTTCTTCATTATCAGGACCTGGGTCCTCAATTCCGATCTTTAGAGAAATACGTAAAGCAAACTTTAAGCGACCGCAAGAAACTCAACCCCATTACCAAAGCAACCCTGCTTCCCGACCTTGAAAAGGAAGGCACCATAGCCAACACACTCAAGGTAGGACAAGAAGTCGTGGTGCAGATTGTCAAGGAACCCATCTCAACGAAAGGGCCGCGACTGACATCCGAGCTTTCGTTTGCCGGACGCTACCTCGTGCTGATACCTTTCAACGACAAGGTTTCCGTATCACAAAAAATTAAGTCGAGCGAAGAACGCGCCCGCCTCAAGCAGCTGCTGATGAGCATCAAGCCCAAGAACTTCGGTGTCATCGTGCGCACCGTGGCCGAAGGCAAGCGCGTAGCCGAACTGGACGGAGAACTTAAAGTATTGCTGAAGCATTGGGAAGACGCCATCGTCAAGGTACAGAAAGCCACCAAATTTCCGACACTGATTTACGAAGAGACCAGCCGCGCCGTCGGTTTGCTGCGCGACTTGTTCAATCCTTCCTTCGAAAGCATCCACGTGAACAACGAGGCTGTTTACCACGAAATCAAGGATTACGTGGCACTCATAGCCCCTGAACGGGCAGGAATCGTGAAACTGTACAAAGGCCAGCTTCCCATCTACGACAACTTTGCCATCACCAAGCAGATCAAGGCTTCATTCGGCAAGACGGTATCTTACAAGAGCGGTGCCTACCTCATCATCGAGCACACCGAAGCGCTCCACGTAGTGGACGTGAACAGCGGCAACCGCACCAAGAACGCCAACGGGCAGGAAGCCAACGCCCTCGAAGTGAACCTCGGCGCAGCCGACGAACTGGCCCGCCAGCTCCGCCTGCGCGATATGGGAGGCATCATCGTCGTCGACTTCATCGACATGAACGAAGCCGAGAACCGGCAGAAGCTTTACGAACGCATGTGCCAAAACATGCAGAAGGACCGCGCACGCCACAACATCCTTCCGCTCAGCAAATTCGGGCTGATGCAGATAACCCGCCAGCGCGTGCGTCCCGCCATGGACGTCGATACGACAGAAACCTGCCCCACCTGCTTCGGCAAAGGCAGAATCAAGTCGTCCATTCTCTTTACCGACACTCTGGAGAGCAAGATTGACTATCTGGCCAACAAACTGAAGATAAAGAAATTCTCGTTACACATCCACCCGTACGTCGCCGCCTACGTCAACCAGGGCCTCGTATCCCTGAAGCGCAAGTGGCAGATGAAGTACGGACTTGGTATCAAAGTGATTCCCGACCAGAAACTCGCGTTTCTGCAATACGTCTTCTACGATCCCCACGGTGAGGAGATAGACATGAAGGAAGAAGTTGAAATCAAGCAGTAATCCATAAGCAAGGGAGGGCTTCAAACCGAAGTCCTCCCTTATTGTTTGATAACCCGGCCTTTTCTGACCCGAAAAGCAATGTTTTCTGACCCGAAAAGCATACTTATTCCAAAAACTTTCGTTACCTTTGCCGCCCTCCACAAGCATAGACAGCTGCTCTTTATTTTATTATTAACCCTTAAACCATTTAAACCATCATGAAAAAAATCTCATGTTTGGCGGCCTGCCTGTGCATGCTGATAGGACTGGCCGCCTGTAGCAAAGAAGAAACGCCCACCGTTGTTGTCCCGCCCGAAACCGAGCAGCCCACCATAGACGACGTCATTGTGGAAGCCGATATCAAAGTGACGCCCACCGGCGGAAAAGCCAGCGAGCACCAGCCGGGGCAGGACATCGAAAACAGCTTCGACGGGAAGTTCGGGGCCGACGGACAGCCCTACCACTCCATCTGGAACCAGCAGGCTGCCTTCCCCGTCACCCTGGAATACTTCTTCGACCAGAAACCCGACATCGACTACATCATCTACCACACCCGGAGCGGCAACGGCAACTTCGGTGAAGTGGACGTCTACACCGCCACCGAAGCGGCTCCCGAGTACCAGTTGCAGGGCAGCTACAACTTCAGGATGCAGAACGCGGCCAGCCGCATACCTTTCGCCCAGACACTGTCCAAAGTGACCAAAATCAAATTCAGTGTGAAGTCGGGACTCGGTGGCTTCGTCAGCTGCGACGAAATGGAGTTCTACCAAAAGAATCCCAACAAGACCCTCGACCAACAACTGCTGACGGTATTTACCGACCTCGCCTGCACCCAGGTGAAGGAGGAGGCCACCGACGAAGCCATCCAGGCATTGCCCGCCTACTTTGCCTCACTGGCCACCCAGCTGCGCAACGACACCTACGACCCATGGGAAAAGGAATTCCGCATCCAATCCTACCAGCCCTACAGCAACGTGGAAGAATGGGCCGAGAAGCTGATGACCAAACGCTACAGCAACCTGGACAACCCTACCGGCATCTACGTGGAAGCCGGCGACTCGGTAGTGATTCTCGTGGGCGACACGCACGGCAATTCCCTCTCCGTCCAGTGTATCGGTGAAGAAGAAACCAGCGACGGCAGCAAGAACTACGTACAGACAGCCGCCAGCGGCGAGACGCGTTTCCTGCAGGAAGGAGTCAACAAGGTGGGCTTCAGCCGCAAAGGCATGCTCTTCCTGATGTACACCGCCAACCTGACGGACGAGAACTCCCTCCCCATCACCGTCCACATTGCTCCCGGCAGCGGAAAAGTGAGCGGTTTCTTCGACCTGAAGATACATCAGACCAATGAAAAGTATCAGGAACTCATCGGCAAGGCCACCTACAAGTACTTCTGCGTACGCGGCGAACGCATCATGTTCTACTTCCACCGCGAACAGATGAAGCAGGCCGTTCCCACCGACATCCTCTCGGCCATCAACCTGTGGGACGACATCATCGGCTGGCAGCAGGAACTGATGGGCATCGAAGACGTACGCCCCTCTCAGGTCAACAACCACCTGTTCGCCATCTCGCCCGAAGGCAGCTACATGTGGGCCTCGGACTACCGCATCGCCTTCGTCTACACCTACCTGAACAACATCCTGCTGAAGGACAACGTCATGGCAGCCAAGGATAACGCCTGGGGACCGGCCCACGAGATAGGCCACATCCATCAGCAGGCCATCAACTGGCCCGGCTCCACCGAGTCGTCCAACAACCTCTTCTCCAACTACGTCCTCTACAAGCTGGGCAAGTACTGCTCGCGCGGCAGCGAGCTGAGCGCCCTGGCCACGGCCCGCTGCGAAAAGCACCAGGCCTGGTGGAACATGGGAAGCGCCACCCACCAGAACGAAGATACGGAGATACACATGCGCATGAACTGGCAGCTGTGGAACTACTACCACCGCTGTGGCTATAAGACCGACTTCTGGCAGACCCTCTTCAAGCTGCTGCGCGAAGACCGCATCGTGGAATCCGACCCCGGAGCCGCCCAGCTGAAGTTTGCCATGAAGGCCAGCCAGGCAGCCAACGAGAACCTGACAGACTTCTTCGAGATGTGGGGTTTCTTTGAGCCGGTGGACGCCACCATCGAACAATACGGCACGTGGAACTACCGCGTGACGGACACCATGATAAAGGAAGCCAAAGACTTCATGGCCAAGTTCCCCGCCCCGAAGCATGCCTTCTACTACCTGGAAGACCGCAAGAACGGCGATGTAGGCATCGGCAACTACAAAGTAGGCGATGTGGGCTACTACACACAGTTCCAGGACGACGTGAAGATTACCAAGGAAGTGGGCTACAGCCTCTCGGGCCAGCAGGTGAACGTCACCGACGGTGACCAAGCCGTAGCCTTCGAGGTAAGGAAAGACGGCAAATTGCTCTACTTCTCCAACTTCTTCCAGTTTACCGTACCATCGTCCATCTCACTGGAAGGAGCAGGCATCTATGCCGTCCAGGCCGACGGCAAGCGGATTGCGTGCACGGCCCGATAATATGCGGGTACTATAACTAAAAAACGTCATCCCGGCCTTGAGCCGGGATCCATCACCACACAGCCGGTGGAATATGGATCCCGCATCAAGTGCGGGATGACGGAATATTCACTTTATTTCATTGGGAGGCAATCCCATCTTTTGCCTACTGCACCTCGTCCGGCCAGGGGCAAGGCTTGCCCGTACTCTTGAACGTAGGACGCTGGGCATCGACCTTGCGCAGATACTGCCCCAGTTCCTTGGACAGGCGGCGCACGATGTCGGGATGTTCGGCTGCCACGTCGTGCTTCTCGCCAATGTCTTCGGGGATATTGAACAACTCTTTCTTACCGGTCTCGTAGTAATATACCAGCTTCCACTCGTCCTTGCGGATGGCACAGTCCAGATTGATGCCCGGTCCGTCATTGCCCCAGATGTTGGGGAAGTTCCACACCAGTGTACGTCCCTTCGAGGGGTCACCCGTACCCTTCAGCAACGGCACGAAGCTGACGCCGTCCAGCGGAGCCACCGTCTTGTAATCCTTCACGCCCGCCATCTCGAGCAGCGTCGGATAGAAGTCTTCAATCATCAGATACTTGTCGCAACGCGTGTCAGGCTGTACCACGCCCGGCCAGCTCACAATCATCGGCTCGCGGATACCGCCCTCGTAGAGCGAACCCTTGCCGCTGCGCAGAGGCGCGTTCTGGGTATGCACCTCGCCGTCGCGCCAGCCCGGTTCTGCAGCCAGACCGCCGTTGTCGCTCATGAAGATGACGATGGTGTTGTCGGCCTCACCGTTCTTTTCGAGCCAGTCCATCAAGTCGCCCAGACTCTTGTCCATACCTTCGATGAGCGAAGCATAGGCAGCTTCCTTGTCGCTCAGCCCCTTGCGAACGTACTTGGGGAAGAAGCGCATGTCCTTGTCGATAGGCACATGGATGGCATAATGGGACATGTAGAGGTAGAAGGGCTGGTTGTACTTCTTGGCCTTGTCCAGCGCCTTGATGGCTTCGCGCGTCAGAGCCTCAGTGGCAAAGACACCTGTACCCCAATAATTCTCCAGTCCGGGAATGGACATCAGCGAATAGGCCTTTCCGTCGCGTGTGTGGCCGTAGTTCTGCTCGCTCAGGTAGGTGGCCAGTCCGCCGGCAGCATGGCCGGCAATATTCACTTCAAACCCCCAGTGGGTAGGATTCTCTCCCGGAGTGTCGATGGAACCCCAATGGGCTTTGCCGCAATGGATGGTGTGATAACCGCTCTGACGGAGCAGTTCGACGAAGGAAGTTCCTACGTAGGTATTGTTCGTACCCTCCACCTGACTGACACCATTGTAGTTCCAGTCGGGCAGCTCCACCGTATTGCTCTTGCGGTCGGTCTGCTTGTCGCGCTCCAGCGTCCAGTTGGTCACCCGATGGCGGGCATTGTTGGCTCCCGTAATGAGGCTGCACCGGGTAGCCGAACTGATGTTGCAGGCATACGCCTGAGTGAACATCATGCCCTGCTTGGCCAGCCGCTCCATATTAGGCGTCTCGTAGGCTTCGTTGTAAGGAGTCTTCTGGGTCCAGAAGGGCAGCGAGGTATCCTGCCATCCCATGTCATCTACCATAAAGAGAATAATGTTGGGACGTTTCTGCTCCTCGGCAACCGGTTGTTTCTTCGTCGCTCCCCACCCGTCGGTCATGGGTACCAACGGCGTCAGAGACAATGCTGTAAACAAATATTTATTCATAAATCAGAGTGTTTAGATAATGGGGTTAGTAGAATATGAAAGTTTAAAGTCAGGGCTGCTATTCCGCAGAATAAACACTGAAGTTTCGTATCTGCGGAGTATCTGTGCACTGCTCCACAACTACACGGAATGCCGTTGCCTCTACAGGGTCGAAACGTTCGATGCGCTTGTGTCCCACCGATGTTCCCCGGGCCACAGTGACCCACTTCCCGCCTGTACGGGCTTCCACCCGATAGGCACGGATGCGTTCGCCCTGCGCGATGTCCTCCTGCAGGATGTAATAGTTGGCCGTCTGTTTGCCTTTCAGGTCCAGCGACAGCTTCTTCGCCTTGCCGGAAGTCTGTGCCAGCGGTGTACCGAAACGGCGGGCAATCTCGTCACCCCATTCCTTCAGGCGCTTCACGTCACCCTCGGGTATCACTCCGTCGGGGTTGGGCGTCAGGCCTACAATCAGCGTAGCATTACGTCCCACCGACTTTTCGTACATGTCCATCAGGTTCTCCAGCGGATAGACAGCCTTGTCGTCGTCACCCGGTTCCCAGAACCATTCGTGGCGGCCGTTGTATCCGCGCAGAGGCGTGTCGGCCATGGCAGGCACCCAGTAACGGCCGTCAGCGTCGCCGTGGGCCAGCAGTTCGTTGTGGTTTCTCGCTCCTTCGTTCGCATTGCTGTGGCTGTAGGGATAAGGGAAACTCGACCAGCAGGGGTAGCCTACCGTACCGCTCTCCGACCCTCCCCAGCGGAAGTCCGCGCGGTTCACGTTGTGGTAGAACAGACATTCCGGCTGATATTTGGTCACGATGGGTTCTACGTCGGGTCCCAGTCCCTTCGGGTCGTCGGCACCGCCGTCAAACCAAATCATGAACAGGTCGCCGTAACGGGTACACAGTTCCGTCACCATCTTCTCGCACAGGCGCTTGTACCAGGCCTGGCGGTTGCGTGCAAACTCGCCGTCGCCCTCGGCCTTGAAGTTGTGGATACCCAACAAAGAGTTCCAGCGGATGCCGATGTAGATACCGGGCTGGATGCCGTACTTGCGGCAGGAGTTCACGAAGTCGCGTACCACGTCACCCTTTCCGTCGCGCCACTTCACAGCCTTCAGGCAGTAGGGGTTCACGTCGCTCTGCCACAGGCCAAAACCCGTCTCATGGGTAGCGGTAAGCACGGCGAACTTCGCTCCGGCCGCCTTGGCTGCCTGTATCCACTGGTCCGTATCAAGCTGCGTGGGATTGAAGATATTATAATCCTCAACGGGATTGATGCGGTTGTTTCCCTGGCCGTATACCAGACCGTCGAACACATGCAGGTCGTAGTGGAACACAACACCTATTTCCGCCTCATGCCATTTCAGCTGATGAGGGGCAGGAACAGGGCCGGAGTTTTGCTGCGAATACATTGACAACGTTACCAGCAACGCGCTCAATAATCCTATTATTTTTTTCATAATCATTCTATTTTAATAATTATCATTTATTATGTCAATACCTATTTCTATATCCTTTCTTACTCGTCCTTGCCGCTCTGGTCACTGTTCTGCTTTTTATAAAAACTGATACGTTCATGCCAGGGTTTGTCTTCTAATGGGAATACATCGTGACTCTCCGCCCAAACATTCCATAAGTGTTCCAGTGACTGAACCTTTTCCGGATAACTGGCAGAAAGATCAACTTGTTCAAATGGATCTGTGGTCAGATTTATCAGTTCCCAAGGAGAGTTCCGGTCATTGCGCACCAATTTCCAATTATCGGAAATGACAGCACACGAACTCTGATGTTCAAAATACAAAGTACGTTCCTTCAATCCATCGCCCTTCAATGCAGGCAACAGACTTATGCCAGGCAAATCGGAATGTCCGAACTTATCAGATGGATAGACTGCTGAAGCCAAATTCATGCATGTAGGCAGTAAATCGATAACATGGGCTGCCTGATTGCAAAATCCGCCTTTATCCAGATTCTTTTCAGCATCGCCAAAAGTTAGAATAAAAGGAGTACTTGTACCGCCCTGATAGCACCACTGCTTATAACTGCGGTAAGGTGTATTGGACAAATCGGCCATCAGTTTCCCCAAATATCCACCTTCCAATGTGGCCCCATTATCACTCAAGAACATAAAGACTGTATTTTCCAGGTTCCCTTTTTTACGGAAAGCATCTACAATATGTCCCACTCCGTCGTCCATAATCTCGATCATGGCCGCATAAGTTGCCATGTCTTCAATCCATTTCTGACGCTGTTCCTCTGTCAAATCTTCCCATGCAGGACGTTTGCCGCCAAATTCCTTATTATAGACCGGCAACTCCATATCCGAAGGGACCAACCCCATGGCCCTCTGCTTCTCAAAGCGTTGCTGCCGTAATACGTCATATCCGACCATGTATCGGCTTTTGCACTTTTCCACCCGGTCTGCCGGAGCCTGGAGCGGAAGATGGGGAGCATAATAAGCTACATACAGAAACATCGGAATATCGGCCGGATGCTGTTGAACAAAGCTTGCTGCCGAATCTGATATAGCTGTTGTATAATAATAGTCATCGGGAAAGTCTGTTACGAGGCTCATGTCATTATAGACAGGTTTTGGTTTATAATAGCTGCCACCACCTGTCAGGCAACCATAATAACGGTCGAATCCTCGCTGCACAGGGAAACTGCCATTAGGTGCATAGAATGCTCCGTCTACCGTAACATGCCATTTTCCACACATATACGTCCCATATCCGTTGGCTTTCATTACTTCCGCAATGGTAGGATATTCCTTGGATATCTGTCCGCGATATCCGGCACGGTGTTCATCAACCGCCGTCATCCAGCCCATACCCACCTCATGCTGATAACGTCCAGTCAGCAAAGCGGCACGAGTAGGACAACTTCTTCCCGTATTCTTAAACTGAGTGAAACGTACACCCTCACGGGCCAGACTGTCCAAATGAGGAGTCTGTATCTCGCTCCCGTAACATCCCAAATCCGAGAAGCCCATATCATCACAGAGAATCAACACGACATTGGGAGAAGAAGCCGGCTGAGCCATTATAGAAACAGCACACAAAGAAAATGCGCCAGAAACATACATAAACCGATTCATAACAACAACACTTTAAGAGAGATCTTGGTATACTTACACCTAAACATTTCTCAACCGTTAATGAAGAAGTTAAGTTTAGGCAAGCACAAATAGAAATATCTATATTAAAAAAGGTGTGCCAAAGATAGAAAGATAAGCTTAATCCCTGGCACACCTAACTTATAAATTATTCAGAAAAGTCTAATCTTTACTGAAGGGCATAAGCACCGGCTTCAACAGGCCATCCTGGGTTCTGATATACTACAGAAGTAGAGACATCACCACCTTCTTCAGGAGTTGACATACGGAATACATCGTAGGAAATCGGAGACAAATAATTGGCCTCTTCGAAACAATAACCATTGTTCTCAATTACATAATCATTCTTGGCCTGCGGACGCAAATACTTGCTGACAGATGCATCATTGGGTGCCGTATATGTCTGTTTACAAGCTGCACAAGCATCTTCAAATTCAGTATGGAATTCATCCCAATAATTCATACCTTCCACCCAATAATTCTGCATCATGTCCAAAGCACGCCAACGATACAAATCTGCCCTACGCATACCTTCAGCAATGAACTCGCTACGACGCTCACGACGGATGTTGTAAAGTGTAGCATCAACCAGCTGTGTACCGGAATAACGCGCCAAGTCGATTTCCTTTGTCAGGTCTGTGGCAGCGATGGTCTTCTTGTAGTCAGTATCCACACCGGCACGACGACGCAAAGCTTTCCAATACTTGTCGCACGTGTCGTCCAGATTGCCATGACGCAGATAGTAGGCCTCGATATAATTCAGATAGGCTTCGGCTGCACGGAAGATAGGCAAAGCCAAAGGATAAGCATTATTATAAACTACATCATTGTCTACCCAACCTTTGCGGGGGATATAACCTGTACTGGTCACACGGATACCACCGGCGGCAGCCGTCAGGCCTGGAAGCTGGTACATGATATCCTTACCGTTGTAAGTCATAATCTTATCACCGGGTTTTCCAACAGAAGTCACCAGGCGCAAGTCACGGTCGGCCATCGTGCTCACCAGGCTCTTGTCACCCTGATAATTGGATCCCGCAGCATAGATAGGCAAACCATTGCTCATCAGATAGCTGTCGACCAACGAACGGGTAAAGCCGGTACCATCACCATGAACAAAGACAAATGTACCTTCTTCCGTTTCAATGGATCCATAACCGTGAGTGGCTCCAACCACCTGGTTCTGTACCTTGGCATCCGCACTGTACATACGCCACAGCAATACTTCATCACGCTGGCTGGAAAGGTCTGTCTTGTTGTACAGGCCGGCATAATCGTCCATCAAAGTAGATGCGTCACCCACCAGTTTAGCAGACTCAATGGCCTGGTCCAAGAAGAAATTCAATTCTGCCGTCATGTCGGTATTGAAAGAAGCAGCATCGCCCGGCCATCCCGGTCCACCCGGTACACGTGCCGTTCCAGCATGATACTTCTCCCAAGTAGCTTCGTACAAGGCCACACGGGACTTGAACAGCAAGGCACACTCACGGTTCAGACGATGAGCTGTAAAGTTATTCGACTTGGGATACAGACGTGCAATTGCCTCATCCAAATCTGACAAGATGAAACGGGCTACCTCATTACGGGGCTTACGCTTGTTAGCCTCCACATTGGCTGCATAATCACCATCGGTCAAGACTTCAGTTACAATGGGGAAGTCACCATAAGTCTTCAAGAGACTGAAGTAAACATAGGCACGGAAGAAATACATCTCACCGATGTAGTGATTCACATTGCCATCATTGCTCAGTGTACCGTTCTCAAGATTCTCGGCAGTGCGCTGCAGGAAAAGATTGCAAGTGCGGATGGTACTGAAACTGCCATAGCTACCGCTGGACGGTACCTGAACGCGCTGCGGCAGGAAGTTGTCCACTTGGCTGACAGCTGTCATGTCGTCACTGTTGTTGTCCGTCGTAAAATATCCGAAGGTACCTGTACCCGTACCGTGGTCGGGCAGCAAGCCGTACATGTTATTACAATAAGGCTCCAGCTGATTTTCGGCCGTGAAGAAGTTACCGTCCACATTGTCCGAAATAGGGGTTTTATCCAAAAAGTCTGCACAGGAAGTACCCATCAGCAAGGCTGCAGAAAATAAGAATATATATTTCAATTTCATAATTATAAATGCTTTTATAGGTTACAATGTTACATTAATACCACAAGAGAGTGTACGGCTCAACGGATAAGTCATACCGTTCTGATACAAGGCTTCGGGGTCGAAGTTCTTGTTGATGGCAGTACCGGTCCACAGGTTGTCACCCGAGAAGAATACTCTGACGCGTTCCAAACCGGCCTTGCTGGTCCATGTCTTAGGCAATGTATAACCAATCTGCAAATTCTTCAGACGAATGTAGGCTGCATTCTGCAGGAACTGCGACTGACTCTGACGGTTCTGGTTGGAGGTCCAGAGAGGACGCGGATAATAAGCGTCTGTATTGGCGCCCAAGGGGTCACCTTCCGGACGGAAGAAGTCCCAGTGCTCCTTATATCCCGTCGAAGACCATGCATCACCATTTACACCCCAGAATATCATACCGCTCAACAGATAGTCGCGCTTGGCCACACCCTGGAAGAAGATGCTCAAGTCAAAGCCCTTCCATTCTGCACCGATGTTCAATCCGAAACGATAACGTGCCGTGCTGTTACCAATCACCTTGCGGTCGCCCGGATTGTCTACCGTATTTTCACCGTTGGTAATCTTACCGTCGCCATCCAGGTCGGCATACATCATGTCACCGGCTTTCCAGCCCGAAGGTGCCAGACTGATGCCCGGAATTGTGTTCTGGTTCACTTTTTCCAGATGCGCAGCCATTTCTTCATCGGTCTTGGCCATACCTACAGATTCATACCCCCAAATCTGTCCCAGTTCCTGTCCTTCATAATAAGTGCTCAGGCTCTTGCTGGCATTGGGATATTCGGTTACATGTGTACGCGAGTCGGAAAGGTTGAAGGCAACATTGTAGTTGAAATCACCGATGCGGTCCTGCCAGTTCAGCTGAAGTTCCCAACCTTTGGTACGCAAAGACGTATTGTTGCGGCTCGGTGCCGATGCACCTACAATCGGAGAGATTTCCTGTGCGGGACCTACCATGTCCTTGGTATCGCGGATGAAGTAGTTGAAGTAACCGCTCAGGCGATTGTTGAAGGCTCCGAAGTCCACACCATAGTTGTAGCTATAAACGCGCTCCCAAGTCAGAAGCGAACTTACCAGTCCGGGAGCACCTGCGATATTCGATTTGCTGTCAGTGGTAAGCAACCAACGGCCACCGGCATCGGGGCTACCTACGGTTACATTCTGAATGGCATACGTAGGATAATAGGAGTTGGTGTTCTGGTTACCGAGGCTACCATAAGAGAAGCGGGGCTTCAACGTGTTGACCCACTCGGACAGCGGTTCCCAGAAGGATTCGCGGGCAATGTTCCAACCCACCGATACAGAGGGGAAAGTAGCCCAACGCTGGTCGGCGCGGAAACGGGAAGAACCGTCACGACGGATGTTGAACTCGAACAGATAGCGTCCATCAAAGTCGTAGTTCACACGGCCGAAGTAGCCCAAAGAAGACCATTCGCCGCGATAGGCACCGTTGCTCTGCGTTCCCGTAGAGGTATTGACGTCAGGATTGCTGTCGCTCATCACGTCCGAACGCTTGGCCCACACGTTGTTATACCGATAGCTTTCGCTGTTCATACCGACCATTACCTTCAGATTGTGTTTCTCCAGGAAATTGAGGCTGTAGTCAGCATAAGCCGACGAAGTGATCATTGAGCTGCGCTGCTGTTCGCTGTAAGCCCATGTCTTGCCGGCAGCCAGGTCGGCATCACCACCCAGCCACTGTTCGGGTACCGGATTGTTATCCTTGTCATACAGATAGACACGTGCCACATTATAAAGATGTTCGTAGCTGCCGGTACGGATGGCCAGATCGCCGTGAATCGTCAGTCCCTTTACCGGAGTCAAAATCAGGCTTCCCTGTGTAAAGTACGTATCGTTCTGTGTATTGGAACGACCGCCCGACGTCAGCTGCATCAGCTTCGGGTTACGGGTATAGTGTCCGTTGTTATCGTAAAGCGGCATGTTGGGATGCAACTTGGTCGTTTCGGAAAAGAAACGGTCGCCATACAGTTTCAGGAAGGTAGGCATACCGATGTCTTCACGGATGAAACGGCTGTTGAATTCCAGACGCATCCACTTGGTAATCTCGGCACTGATGCGGGCACTGGCATTGTAACGCTTCTTGTTATCGTCCGCATAGTTCATCTGGCCGTCCTGGTCGAGGAAGGCACCCGATACATAATATTGTACTTTCTCGTTACCACCTGACAAACTCAAATTATGCTCCTGACCGAAAGCGGTCTTGTCGATGAAGTTACGGGGCCAGTTCTGGTTATCATTCGAATTTGTATTGAATGCAAAGCAGTTACCATTCTGGCTCAATGAAGGATCGGCCGTTGTCGTGATTTCACCACGCATAAATTGCTGGATACGCTCCATCGTAATGTCCGAGAAGAAGTGAGCCGCACCGCTACCAAGATTGTCGATAGCACGGTTGAAATATTGAGCAAAAGTATAGGCATCCAACATATCGGGGATGTTGGTCGGACGAGACCAACGCAAGTTGTTGGAGTAAGAAATGCTCGTCTTACCCTGCTTACCTTTCTTGGTAGTTACCAAAATCACACCGAAAGGAGCACGAGAACCATAGATAGCAGCCGAAGCGGCATCCATCAATACAGAAATGTTGTCGATATCCTGCGGATTCAATTGGTTGATGTCACCGGCCACACCGTCAATCAAGACAAGAGGTGAAGCGCTGGAACCAGTACCCAAGTTACCCGTACCACGGATATTGAAAGAAGGATTGGCATCCAGCTTACCACCGGCATCAGGCATACTGACATTCAGACCGGGAACAACACCCTGCAGGGCCTGACCTACGGAGGTTACCGGACGAGATTCCAGTTTCTTATTGTCCACCGAAGCCACGGCACCGGTCAGGTTTACTTTCTTCTGTGTACCGAAACCTACGACCACCACTTCGTCGAGCATCTGGTTGTCTTCTTCCAGCTTGATGGAATAGGAAGTCTGCGAAGGATTGATTTTCACTTCCACATCTTTATATCCGATGTAAGAAATGGCCAGGACGCCGTCCGAAGGCACGTCCTTCATGTTGAACACACCGTTCAGGTCGGTGATGACACCGTTGGAAGTACCTTTGACAAGTACGCTGGCACCGATGATGGGCTCGTCCTGTCTGTCTGTGACTTTACCTGTAATACTGAGATGCTGGGCGTACGCGAAGAAACAGCTCCAAAGCATCAGAAAGAAAATAAGGCTTTTTTTCATGTTTTTCCTTAATTTTAAAGTTAAACAACGGTTTATTACTCTGCTGCAAATATAGATAATCGGCCACTGAAAGACCCTGCACGAACGTTTCATTCAACATACACGTTTAATACATCCTTAACTTTTCTTGCACTTTTGCAGCATTTTACAAGGTTTCATGTTGTCTTTGGGGCTACAGTCAAGAAAAAAAAGAGACCGAAAGGGGAAGATGCGACACGGTGCTTTCTGAGGGTGTAACGAAGCACTGTGTGAGGAGGTGACACGGTGCTTCATCAGAGGGTCAGGAAGCACTGCATGAAAGAGGGACGGAAACAGGCATCAAAGGTCTCCGAAGCAGCCGGGGTGTTCCATGTAAAATAATATAACCTCGGCACGGCAAGGGCGGCACATTTTCTATCAGACAGGCTTCACACAGAGGGAGCGAATGTTTCAAACATAGAGGCCTTGGGTTTCAAACATAAGGCCTCGATGTTTGAAACCTACGGGCATCGGGGTTCAAACTTCCTTTTCCGCCCACTTCCGGCAGGGAAAGAAAGAAAATCAAAATTGTATAATATTATAACCACGGCACCATATCAGAAGTTATAAACGGCGGCAAAGGGCCCCAAAAGTACACAACTTCTTTTTTAGCATTTCATTTCGATAAATAAGAGTTTTTTTATTTCTTTGTACTGCCTAATCAGACATGAAGCATGAACCTTAAGTATCTATATATACTACTGACCACCTGCCTGTGCCTCTGCGTGCAGCTGCCCTGCCACGCTTTCTTTGAAAAGGACCTCCACCTGCTGACCATGAAAAACGGCCTGTCGGACAACACCATCCAAGCCATCTGCAAAGATCGCAACGGGTTCATCTGGCTCAGCACACGCGATGCCCTGAACCGCTACGACGGCAAGCAAGTGAAAGTCTTCCTCTTCGACAACACCGATGCCAACCTTTCCGACCTGAAGGAAATATCGGACGGCCTCCTGTGCTTTGAAAGCCGGAGCTACCTCCATGCCTTCGACCTGCGCGGCGAACGCTTCGTGCCCATACGGACGGAAGATGGAAAAGAAATCCAAGCGATTGCCACCGCACCCGTGAACGAATCCATCCTCTGGATGATGAACAACCACGAGCTGATGCTGGCTCAAAAAACAAACCGTCCACAGAATGATACCATAACTTTCCGCATCCTGAAACGCTTTGAGCCCGGCAAGCAGGAGGGCAGCCTGCTGGCCAAGTTGTCACTCTCTCCCGACAAACGCTACCTCTGCATAGCCGATACGTATGGCCGCATCATTAGGGCCGACACGGAACGGATGGACGGCTTCCAGCCCGTAAACGGCACCGGCTTCGGAAGGCCAGTCCAAATCAACCATCTCCTCTACGACGAGGATGGGAACATTTGGATGACCACCCTCACCCACGGCCTTGTACGCCACAACACACGGACAGGACGTACCACCCGAATGACCTACCACAACAAGTATACGGCCAACCAGCTGTCGCACACCGATGCGTTCGAAGTGGTACGCCTTGAAAAAAACCGGTACCTGGCCGCCACGTGGAATGGCTATACCCTCATCAGCCTGAACAAGAACAATCCGGACGAAATGACGGGACAGGTATTCAACAACACCACCTCTTACGTGTTCCGCGACATCGAGACACGCATGGTTGCCGCCTACTACGACCCGCAAGGCATCCTGTGGATAGGGACGGACGGAGGAGGAGCCATCTGGTCGGACCTGCGGGAACTGTTCTACAACCGCTATTACCAGGACCGGCACAACGAAATCTGCTCCATGCTGGGCGACGACGAAGGCTACCTGTGGCTCACGACCTTCCATCGGGGCATTCTGCGCAGCCGCACTCCCTTCCATTCGGACGAGCCGTTGGATTTTGCCCCGGCCGGCACTTCCGAAGTACAGCAACGGCACACGGTGCTGAGCAGTACCCGGGACCGGGAAGGAAACCTGTGGTTCGGGAATGCGGACGGCACCCTGACCCGATATGACGCACGAAGAAAGAAATTCCAGATTATAAAACTGACCGACGGCTCCACTCCGGTCGAAGGCGCATCGGTATGGAGCCTGCTGGCCGACAGCCGGGGAACCATCTGGGCAGGGACACAGGCCGGACTTTTCGGCGTCGATCCCGCCACGACAACATCCCGACAAATACACTTTACAGACCCGGAAGGGAAGACGCTTCCCGCTCCCTATATCCGCGCACTGGCCGAAACAGCCGACCACCACCTCTGGCTAGGCACCACTACGGGGCTCTACCGATACGACTGTCAGGAAGAACGGCTGGAAACAGGATATGAAAAAGCAGCCGGCATTTCCGACCCTTCCATCCGCTCCCTCCACGCTGCCGGCAACGGACTGCTGTATGTGGGCTATATGAACAGGCTGGCCGTCCTCTCGCCCGCGGAAAACCGCATCGTGCAAACCTACGGCACCCAGGACGGGCTGTGCAACGACTTCGTGGGCTGCATCACCGAAGACGAAAAGGGAAACATCTGGATCGGATCCAACTCGGGCATCTCGCGTTACGACAGCCGCCAGCACCTGTTCTACAACTACTACGTGTCGGGCAGCAACCGTTCGGCCCTCTACTGGAAGCACACCCTGTTCTGGGGGAACAACAAGAACCTGACTTACTTCAAGCCCGACAAGACAGACCGGTTCGAAGTACCGAAGAAGGTCCTGATAACCGGACTCGAGGTCAACAACAGCCCCGTAGACATCGGCCGGCCGGTCAACGGACAAACCATCCTGCCCTATGGCATCTCCTATCTGTCGGACATCCGGCTGAGCTACAAGAACCGCGACTTTTCCCTCAACTTCAGCGACCTTTCCTACTCGGACGAACAGCAGATGTATGCCTACCGCCTGTACCCCTACCAGCAGGAATGGATCTACACGCAAGGAGAGGAAAAGGTGTCCTACACCAACCTGAAGCACGGCGACTACATTTTCGAAATCAAGAACATCCACCCCAACAAGACCTCGGACCAGATTACCCGCCTGCACATCGCCATCGACCCTCATTGGAGCAACAGTGCCTGGTTCCGCCTGTGCATCTTCCTCGCCGCAGCCCTGGTCCTGTGGTATGTCTGGAGGCGCATCCGCATGAGGGCCAAACGGCTGGAACACGAAATGCAGCTGGAGCATGAAGTGTTCACCGCCAAAGTGGAACGCGACAAGGAAAAGCAACTGCGCCTGGAACGCGAACGCTTCTTCACCGAAATAGCCCACGAACTGCGCACGCCACTGACCCTGATTCTGGCCCCGCTCCAGGAATTGCTCCACACCGACGGCCTGTCACCCCAGGCCCGGCGCCAGCTGCAGACGGCCTTCGACAACAGCCGGTCGCTGCATGCCCAGATGGACCAACTGCTGTTCTTGCAGAAGATAGAGGCCAACATGGTCCGGCTCAAAGTGGCGGAAACAGACATCAACCGGCTGGCCTCAGACGTATGCGAATCTTTCAAGACCATGGCCGAGAAAGGCCATTACCAGTTCAGCATCCACCTCCTGCCCGAACCGCTCCTGCTGTGGGTCGATGCGGAGAAGATGGCCACTGCCATATGTAACCTGCTGTCAAACGCCTTCAAGTACACCCAGCCACAGGGCACTGTGGAACTGATTTTGGGAAGAACCGTCATCGACGGACATCCCTTCTGCAACATTACCGTCAGCGACACAGGTGCAGGCATCCCGCAGGAAGTGAAGGAGCACCTGTTCGAACCTTTCACCACGGGAGTAAATACTCCCGTCCACTCCACCCTGACGGGCATCGGCATGCGCATCGTGAAAAACATCGCCGACCTGCACCACGGCTACATCCGGACGGCCGACCATCCCGGACACGGCACCATCATCAGCCTCTACATACCCGAAGGAAACGGCCACTTCGACACCGCCGGCGAGAAGGTGACCTTCGTAGGCGTCTCCAAGCCCGCAGCTCCCCACCCCGCCGTGCAACCGCCATCCGAAACGGCCGACGATGCAACCCGCCACCGCCTGCTCATCGTGGAAGACAACGCCGACATCCGGCAATACATAGCCAACCTGTTCGAAGGAGAATGCACGACCTACGAAGCGGCCAACGGCGAGGAAGGCATCAACCGGGCGGAGGAAATACAGCCCGACCTCATCATCTGCGACGTCATGATGCCCGTCAAGGACGGTCTGGAATGCTGCCGCGAACTGAAAGAATCGCCCCGGACGGCTTCCATCCCCATCCTGATGCTCACCGCCAAGTCCGAAGACTCGGACGTCATCCAGGCCCTGGGCATCGGTGCCGACGACTACATGATGAAACCCTTCAACCCCGAAATGCTCCAGACGAGAGTGCGGAGCCTGATACGCCAGCGCGAACGGCTGAAGCGGCTGTATGCCGGCACGTTGCGGCTGAAAACCGAAGAAACCGAAGAGGGGAAGAAGGAAACGGAAGACTACTTCATCCGCCAGGTGATACAGGTAATCGAAGCCAACCTGGCCGACGAGAACTTCAACGTCAAGATGCTGGCCGACCAGCTCCACATGAGCCAGCCGACCCTCTACCGCAAAATCAAACAGCGGAGCGAACTGGCAGCCATCGACATGATCCGCAGCGTACGCATGAGCAAAGCCGCCTCGCTGATTCTGGAAAACCGGTACAGCATGCAGGAGATTGCCGAGATGGTGGGTTACAACGACACACGCACCCTGCGGAAACACTTCGTGGCACAATTCGGCGTGTCGCCCTCCAAGTACAGCGAGCAGAACGCGGAAGAGTGAACGGGGTCAGTCCGCCGCCCCGATGTAGCGGCTGTAGCGGCCGAAGAAACGACGGAAAGCCCCCCAGCGCATCAGCCCCTGTTCGAACAGCAGAATGCCCAGCAAGGCACAGCAGATGCCCAGCGACACGTCGATGAGATAGTGATGGCCGGAATAGACGGCCGTCCACCAGATGCCCACCATGATAAAGGCAAAGACAGCGATGATCCAGCGGCGGCAACGGCCCATGACGGCATAGGCCAAGGCCACGACCATGTAGGCGGCATGCAGGGACGGAACGGCGGCAAAGACATTGGCGTTGCGCCCGTAGATGCCTTCGAAGACCGTAATGCCCAGCAACTCGTCGAAACGTCCCAGGCCGGCCACATTGCCCGGCGTGGAGAGATCCGGCTCAAAGCCATAGTTCATGGCGTACCAGGGCGGAGCGGCCGGATGGATGTAATAGCCGGCAAAGCCTATCAGATTGACCAGCAGGAATACCATCGCAAAACGCAGGTAGAGGCTGCGGCGCCCCTTGAAGTAAAGCCAAAGGCCGAAAGCGATGGGCACCGGCACCCAGCAGAGGTAGAAGATACCGGCCATGAAATCGGCCGCACTGCAATGGTGGAGGGCGAAATATTCGCAGGGTATCAGTGTCTGTCCGCCTGCCTGGATGCCGAACAGCGACTTCTCGGCTTCGTAAAGGCCGCGGACGTCAATGGGGTTAACTTCATAATTGGGCCACACGCGCATCCAGTCGTAGGACACGCCGAATATGATAAAGGGCAGCAGGGCCACAGCCAGCTTGCGGGTGGTTCTTCCCGCAAAAAACAGCAGCAGAAACAGCCCCACCAGCAAGAAATGCTCGGGACGGATGCCCACAAACACGCCCGTCAGCACCAGGAACAGGGCTGACACTACAAGAACCGGCAGGGACTCACCTGCCGGCGGCAAAACGTTCTGTTTCATCCGATTATTGCTTCTTCAACAGTTTATGACAATGGTTGATACGGACAAAGGCAGTCCAGTTGGCCAACACGGCTATCACAGCCAACGGAGCAATCAGGATGTACACGCTGTCGAAAGCCGTGCAGTCCTGGAAGACACCGCAGAAGATGGCACCCAGAGCCGTCAGCACGACACGCTCGGGACGCTGCATCAGGCCGACCTTGCAATCCAGGTCCAAGCCCTCAGCACGGGCACGCACGTAGCTCACCATCAACGAGCCGACCAGAGCGACGGCCGTAATGATGCTCCCCCAGAAATATCCCTGAAAGAGCAGGAAATAGAGAATGCCGAAAAGAGTGAAAAGTTCGCTGTAGCGGTCGAGCACGGAGTCATAGAGGGCACCGAAAGTGGACGACATGCCTCCCACACGGGCCACACGCCCGTCCATCATGTCGAACAGACCGGCAAACAGCACAATGCCGCCCGCCCATCCGGCAAGCGTCAGCGCCAGTTCATCGCCGGCCAAACCGGCGTATACAAACACAACGGCCGCCACGATGTTCAGCACCAGACCGGTGGTCGTAATGAAGTTCGGGGTAATCCCCACCCGGATCATGCCCTGCACGACGGGATTGATAATCTTGTAAATCAGTTGTTGTAAGTAGTCTCTGTAAGTCATATCTATTCTCTTTTTTTGTTTTTCAACACATATCTCCAGATTTTCCTTATATTATGATTCCGATAAACGAACACACGCTGCATATGGTAGTTCCAGAACAGAGCCACAACCACCGCAACAATAATTTTTGCCAGGATGAACACGTTGTCCACGTAATAGCCCAACAGGCTGTTGACCCACGTCATACCTGTCAGCCACTCGGTCAGGGCAAACGTGCCCCACGTGTTCAGCAAGATACTCCCTCCCCAAACGACAATGTATTTCAGCGCCACATGCACCTTCTTGCAATCTTCGGAATGGAACACCCACCGGTAATTGATGGCACAGTTCACCACCCCTCCCATTACCGAGCCCAGGAACGTGGCATACAGATAAAAGACATCGAACAGCTTGAACAACAGGATGGTCACCAGAAAGTCGACGAAACTGGCAAACTGGGCGGAAAGCTGGGCCTTGAAAAACACCCACACCACACGACGCCAGCCGACAAACCAGTCTTTCCCTCTCAATTGGCCAACCATCTTACTGCAATCAAAAGAATGAAACCATAGATGCCGGACAGGATATCGTCCATCATCACTCCGATACCTCCCGGAAGGCTCTCCATCCGGCGAATGCCCAAAGGCTTGAAGATATCGAACAGGCGGAACAGGACAAAGGCCGCCAATCCGTATCCGATGTGTCCGGCCGGAGCGGCCAGCAACGTAATCCAGACACCCACCATCTCGTCGACCACCACCCGAGACGGGTCTTCACCCCATACCGGTTCCAGACGGTCGGCAGCCCACACACCGGCCACCGTAAAGACCAAAATCAACGCGACCGTGACCCACAACAGCGTGAGCCCCGTCAGGAAGAACGACAGGAAAAACCATATCAAGGCTGCCAGCAACGCACCTGCCGTGCCGGGAGCCACCGGTGAAAAGCCCGAACCGAAGCCCGTGCCTATCAACATGGGAAGAAAAGGCGGTCTACTATTCATCATTATTTTTATGTCACACAAAAGAGGGTGTACACTCTTCATCATCGTGTACATCCTCTTTTTTCATGCATTTTTTCTCTTCTCAATCGAGATAACTCGGTTCCTTCTCGCCGATCATCGCCCGGAGCGTCTGCTTCACCATGCGCCATTGCTGGAACAGGTCGTGAACAGGCTCATGCTCGAAGTCGTGCATCGGACTCTTGCAGAAGAACGACAGCCAAGTCTGGATGCCGCACATCCCAGCACGCAGAGCCAGGTCGCTGAACAACACCAGGTCGAGCGCAATGGGCGCGGCCAGGATAGAGTCACGACACAGGAAGTTGACCTTAATCTCCATGGGATAACCCATCCATCCGAAGATGTCGATGTTGTCCCACGCTTCCTTGTTGTCCTTTCGGGGCGGATAGTAGTTGATGCGCACCTTGTGGTAAACATTGCCATACAAGTCGGGGAATTTCTCCGGCTCGAAGATGTTGTCGATAACCGACAGCTTGCTGACCTCCTTCGTCTTGAAGTTCTCGGGCTGGTCGAGCACCTCGCCGTCACGGTTGCCCAGGATGTTGGTCGAGAACCAGCCGCTCACGCCCAGCATACGTGTCTTGAACATCGGCGCAAGCACGGTCTTCATCAACGTCTGTCCGCTCTTGAAGTCCTTTCCGGCAATGGGCACATTCATCTTTTTGGAGAATTCCCACATGGCCGGCGTATCCACACACAGATTGGGCGCGCCCATCACGAAGGGAGCCCCTTCGGCAATGGCTGCATAGGCATAGCACATACTCGGCGAAACAACTTCCGTATTGTTCTCCTTCATGGCCTTCTCCAGCGCCTCCAATGACATGTGCTCATCGGACAACGGAACAAAAATCTCCGTACTGGCTGCCCACAGGACAACCACACGGTCACAATGGTTAGCCGCCTTGAACTGGCGGATGTCCTCACGCAACTGCTCTACCATGTCCCAGCGGGTAGCCGCATTCTTGACGTGCGTACCATTCAGACGTTTGGCAAAATTGTGGTCGAAGGCGGCAGTCATCGGCTGGATGGCCTGCAACTCGTCCTTCACCAGATTCAGGTCTTTCTCCTTCAACACCTCCGCATACAACGCGGCTTCGTAAGCATTGTCGGGGAAAATGTCCCAACCGCCAAACACTACATCACTCAAATCGGCCAACGGAACAATGTCTTTAATCAAATGCTCCTTACCGTCTTGTGTCTTCATGGTAGCCATTTGCGTAATCGAACCGATGGGCTTAGCCAGTCCCTTGCGGGCAGCCAATACACCGGTTATCATCGTGGTAGCCACCGCACCACCTACTCCTACGACCAGAACTCCCAGATGTCCGGTAGCAGGATTTACGTTTTCTTTCATCTCTATTCTCTTTTTTATATTAAAAAATTGCTCAAAATTAGGGCATTTAATTGATTTATCACTACTTTTTTTATCGCTTTTATTGTTCCATTAGTAAGATTTAAGTTAAAACCGCAGACATGGAATGGTTTAGAGCCCCTGATAATCTGCTTCACATTGTTTCTGATTCCTGCAATCACCCAATCAACAAACAAGATCCGATTATCGGCAAACGTTCAATCTGACCCAGCGACAGACTTCTCCCCACAATTAAACAAAACTGATGCGGAAACGGGTCAGGCCATCGTTATAAGTGCGCAGTGAAAAAGTACATTTATGCCGGCTCAAAACCTCACGAATAAAAATGAGACCGATGCCCTGTCCGTTGGGCTTGGTCGAGAAGAAGGGGCTGAAGAGCTTGGACTCCGTTTCCTTGCTGATGCCCGGCCCGTTGTCTTCCACTTCCAGAGTAGCCGGTGCCAAAGTACGGACTACGACAAGTCCCTGGCCGGCTGGTAATGTCTCGGAAGACGCTATACTCTCAACGGCATTCTTGATGATGTTCACCACAACCTGCTCAAACAAAGCCGGGTCCAAGTTGACCATCCCCACTTCGGGACTGCACTCCACGCGCAAGGTCACCTGATGGTCGTTGCACATCCCTTCCATAAACCGCGCACAGCCTTCGGCCACTTCATTCAGGTTGGCTGGAACTAAAGTCGGCTCAGGAATCTTCACCACGTCGGCAAAACGCGTAATGAAATTGCTCATAGAGTAACAACGCTCGATGCAGACGCGCATCACTTCACAAAAGTCTTCCATGCCCTGTTCTTCGGCCAACGCCTGTTCCACCGTATCGAGGGTCGAGGTAATGCCCGCCGTCGTATTGTTCACCTCATGGGCTATCATACGGATCACCTTCTCGTAGGCCTTCTTCTCGGCCTTCATCACTTCATCGGTCATGCGCTCTATCAAAAAGAAGGGATGAGGGAAACCACTGTCAATGAAATAAGAATGCGTACATTTATACACATTCGCGTCGTTCAAACGCACTACCGATGTATGTTCCAGTTCAATGCCAGCCAGTTCTTGCGCCAATGGGCAGTCCACCTGTTCCAATTTCTTTCCTTCTATTTCAGAAACTTCAATGCCCAACATCCTGACTGCCATCGGATTCAGCTGGGTCACCTTCTCATCGAAACTGGTAATGACCACACCCATGGGCGAGGCCTGAATCAACAAGTCCAGAAAATGGTTCTGTTCGCGCAGGCGCAGACGTTCACTCTTCAGCTGGTCCATCATGCGATTGAAGATCTTAACAATGCGGTCGGAATCATATTGCCCCACCGGGCTAAGGCGACTACTAAAGTCCTGCTCACGCAACAGCTCCATGCCATTGCCAATGGTATTCATGGGTTTCACCAGTTTGCCATAGAAAAAGACGAGGTATACCAGAATCAATACAATCCCCCCTTCGAGCACATAAAGATGGAGCACCCGCATATCGCCCAGCAAGCACGGGATACCAATCCCCAAGCCCACCAGCAACAACACCAATATGATAAAATAAGTCTGTATGCGCACCGATGTCTCTCCAGTTTAAAGGGTTCAGTCGTTTACCGTAATATTATATTTTTCCAGACGCCGATACAAGGCCGCGCGGCTGATGCCCAGCATGGAAGCCACCTGACTGAGATTTCCCTTGCACTGCTCCAAGGTCTGGAGGATGGTGCGGCGCTCTATCTCGTCCAGCGTCATGCCGGCCAGCGAAGCCACTCCTGCCGTCTGCGACGAATCGCCCGTATGCTGATACTGTACCTCGAAATCGGCCGCTTCCAATGTCTTCTTTCCACTAACCAATATGGTTCGCTCCACCAGGTTCTTCAATTCACGGATATTGCCCGGATAAGGCAGACGGGACAGGAAGCTCAAGGCGTCGGATGAAAATTCAACGTGAGGCAGACCGTTGGTTTCTGCCTGACGGTCGGCAAAGTAACGCACCAGCAAGGGAATGTCTTCCCGCCTTTCACGAAGCGGAGGCAATTTCACCGTTATCAGATTGATGCGATAGAACAAGTCCTCACGGAACGTATGTTCGGCTACCATCTTGCGCAAGTCGGCATTCGTAGCCGACACCACCCGTACATCCACCTTGCGGGGACGGCTGTCGCCCAGCACCTCAAACGTCTGGTCCTGCAACACTCGCAACAGCTTCACCTGGCACGAAAGGTCCAAATCGCCAATCTCGTCCAGAAAGATGGTACCGTTGTTTGCCAGTTCGAAGCGCCCCACCCGGTCGGAAGAAGCATCGGTAAAGGCTCCTTTCTTATGACCGAACATTTCGCTTTCGAACAAACTCTGGGAAATGCCGCCCAAGTTAACCTTGACAAAAGGCTGATGTTCGCGACGACTGTTCATGTGAATGGCTTCCGCTATCAGCTCCTTGCCGGTACCGCTTTCACCGGTTATCAGTACGGATGCATTTGTCTTGGCTATGCGCCCTACCGTATCGAGCACATCCATCAAGCCTTTGGATTTGCCGATAATATGACTGCGCTTCAGTTCACCGTTCTGGGCTATATTTTGCGACTCATCCGGATGGGACAGCTGCAAAGCCGTTTCGATGCGCTGGAGCAAAGCCGCATTGTTCCAAGGCTTGGTAATGAAATCAAAAGCCCCGGCCTGCATGCCTTGCACCGCCAACTGAATGCTTCCCCACGCCGTCATCAGAATGACAGGTACATGAGGACGGAATATTTTGACCTGCTTCAACAAGGTCAGCCCCTCTTCCCCCGTGGTGGACAACGTGAAATTCATGTCCATCAATATCAGCGAGGGTTCCTCGGACCGTACAATATCCATGGCTTCCTTCGGACCGGCGGCCGTCTTTACTTCATACTTGGCCCGCTTCAACATAAAGCTGAGCGACGAACGGACGGCACTGTCATCATCTACTATCAGTATCATATTCTTCTGTCTTTGTTCTTTGTATTCATACCATGCAAAGATAGCATAAACCCCATGAAGTACAAAATCAACCACCCGGTTTTCGGTCTTTGCCCTCAAAGCGGCAACTATCCAAGCCGCAGGAAAACCTTTCAGTCTTTCACCACAGCCTCAAAATCGACTTCCAACGCTTCGTTCCGTTCAAAATCCCACAACGTCAGACTACGCAACTGATAGAAATAATACCAATAAGAATAGAGTTCAGAAATATGTTTCTGACGTGCTTCGTCTTTGGAGTTCTGCGCGTCGTTCAAGTCCAGCGTACTGATTTTGCCAATCATGAAAGTCTCCACACTGGTCCGATAACGTTTCTCCGCAATGCGGTCCGCTTCTTCAGCTATGCCCAATTGCTGGGCCTGGTTATTGAAATTCTCCACCAGCAGGAAAATGTCCTGATTGAAGTCCATCTGCTCCTGACGGATTTTGGAAAGTACCACGTCGCGGTTACTCTTGGCCACCTTCACCTGTCCGCGCCGCTTGCCCCAATCCAGAATAGGTATCTTCACGCCTACCTGAACAATCTGATTATCGAGCAAATTTTCATAAGAAGCCTTGAAGTCACGGTTCTGACCCGTATAGCCGACGCTGGCGAAAAGATCGATGCTTCGCAGGTTGCCCTTGGCCGTAGCCACTTCATAATCGGCTTCCAGCTGACGCCGGCGGATGTTTTGGGCGAAAGAGTTACGTTCCAATGCCTTATCCAGCACCTGACGGTAATCCATGTGCAGATCGGGTACCGACTCGGGCAGTACAGGATTGAGCACATCCTGCTCGGACACGCCCAGGAACGAACGGAGCTGGAACATTTTCGCATTCAGGTCACTTTCAGCAGCCGTCACATCGGCCTTTCCCTGCAAAGCATTGAGTTTCAACTGGAGCAGGTCGTTTTCAGAGATCTGCCCCATCTTCCGTTTGGCAATCGCCACTTCATACAGGCGGTCGGCATTCTCCTTGTTTTGCCGGGCCGTAGCCAGCGTTTCCTTGGATAACAACAAATTAAAGAAATAAGTAATGGCTGTAATGGTCACATTTTCAGTAGCCGAGATAAATGCGGCTTTCGCTTCCGCATAGCGGACCGGCTCAATGCGGCGGTCCCACTTCAACGTATTCACGCCAAAGATGGGTTGGGTCAACTCCAACCCGACCGGCACCGACATGAACTGATGAAAACCGCCGGCCCCAAGCTGTTTCACATAGTTGAGTGACGAAGTCAGCGACAGCTTGCCGCCCGTCAACCAGATATTCTGATCAATGGATATTTCTCCCGCCAGGTTCAATGTATTGTTGCGAACAAACGTATACGAGCCATCGGAATTCTGATACGTACTATACGATTTGTTGTAACTGGGCAACGTACCGGTCAGATTAACCTCAGGAAGCAAATTGGCTCTGAAAGTACGATACTCCCAATAAGCCGTCTTCAATTCGTTCAAGGCGACAGCTGCATCCACCGACTGTACACGTGCCAGGGCTATAGCTTCCGCCAAAGTTATGTCGCGATTGCAGGCCAACGTATCCGTCTGTGCAAATCCCACATAAGGCAGGCAACAACAAACTGCTATCAAAATATTCTTTTTCATCATTTCACATGTTCTTGGTTACACCCACCCTACAGACAAAGACCGTGCCAATGTGCCAGAACATGTTCTCACAGGGGGGAGTGTTCATTTTCGGACATTTCACATGTCCGAAAGCGGACAGTGTCTCCCCTACTTCCCAACTTCTTGCAACCCCATCTTTTCCGCCCGTTGGAGCATAAACCGACGGGCGGCTTCGTATTCGTTGGGGATGACGCCGTCCAGAATGGCGTCCTTGATGGCGCTCTTCAAGGCTCCCACCTGCTGGCAGGGGGGAAGGCCGAACGTCTGCATGATTTCTTCCCCGCTGACAGGCGGCTGGAAATTACGGATGCGGTCGCGCTCTTCCAGGTCCTTCAGCTTCTGGCGTACCAACTGGAAATTCTCCAGAAAGCGTTTTTTGCGTTCGGAGTTTTTCGACGTAATGTCCGCTTCACACAGGGTCATCAGGTCATCGATGTCGTCACCGGCTTCGAAAAGGAGACGGCGGACGGCCGAATCGGTCACTTCCTCGTCGGCTATCACAATGGGACGCATGTGGAGGCTCACGAGCTTCTGCACGTATTTCATCTTCTCGTTCATGGGCAGCTTCATCTTGCGGAAGAGGTTGGGTATCATCTTCTCACCGATGAAATTGTGATTGTGGAAAGTCCACCCGGCCTTGGGGTCCCAACGCTTTGTGACGGGTTTGGCAATGTCGTGCAGCAAGGCTGCCCAGCGCAACCACAGGTTGTCGGTCTTTCGGCTGATGTTGTCGAGCACTTCGAGTGTATGGTAAAAGTTGTCCTTGTGTGCCCGTCCGTTGCGGGTTTCCACTCCCTGAAGGGCCACCAGCTCGGGGAAAATCAGTTCGAGCAGCCCGCACCGGTCCAGGTCAATGAAGCCTTTCGAAGGGATGGGCGCCAGCATGATTTTGTTCAGCTCGTCGGCAATGCGTTCTTTCGAGATGATGCCGATGCGTTCCTTGTTGCGGCAGAGCGAATCGAACGTCTCGTCATCGATATAGAAGTTGAGCTGGGTGGCGAAACGGATGCAACGCATCATGCGCAAGGGGTCGTCACTGAAGGTGATATCGGGGTCGAGCGGCGTGCGGATGGTGCGTTCCTTCAGGTCGTCCATTCCTCCGAAGGGGTCGACCAGCTCGCCGTAGCGGGCACTGTTGAGGCAGACGGCCAGGGCATTGATGGTGAAATCGCGCCGGTTCTGGTCGTCTTCCAGCGTACCGTCTTTCACGATGGGCTTGCGCGAATCGTGCGTGTACGACTCCTTGCGGGCACCCACAAACTCCACCTCCGTACCCCGATACTTCAGCTGGGCCGTACCGAAGTTCTTGAACACAGACACGTGCGCGCCCTTGCCCAACCGGCGTCCCAACGCCTCGGCCATGGCAATGCCACTGCCCACCACCACGACATCAATATCCTTCGACGGGCGTTGCAGGAAGATGTCGCGCACATAGCCGCCCACGACGTAGCATTCCAGCCCCAGGTCGTCAGCCGTTTCAGAAATCTGTTTGAATATCTTATCGCTGAAGCGTTGCTTCAGTTCGTCAGGAGTCAACTCTATCATCTTCGGTTCGTTTGCATTTTAATGGTTTGCGGAGGCAAAGATAGGAATATTATTTTTATTTTTGCCACCGCAAAGCTGGTCATCACGGCCATGCGGCAAAATTTAGGACAATTACGCTATCAAACTGGATATATGAAGAAAGCAATCATTCTGGCATGCCTCTGCGGCGCACTGGCTGCCTGCGAAAACGTGGAAAAGAAAGCGGCCCTGAAGCTGGACGAAGCCCGTGCCGCCTTCGAAGCCGGCAACTACAACGAAGCCAAGATGCAGATAGACAGCATCAAGCTGCTCTACCCCAAGGCCTTCGACACCCGCCGGCAGGGCATCTACCTCATGCAGGAAGTGGAGCTGAAGGAGCAGGAAAAGACCGTGGCCTATCTGGACAGCATGCTGGCCGTCAAGCAGCAGGAGTTCGAAGCCATGAAAGGCAAGTTTGTGCTTGAAAAAGATACCGCCTACCAGCGCATCGGCCACTACCTGGCGCCTTCGCAAGTCATCGAACGGAACCTTCACCGCTCTTTCCTGCGCTTCCAGACGGACGAGACAGGCCTCATGAGCCTCACGTCCATCTATTGCGGTGCCGGCAACATCCACCACACCGCCGTCAAGGTAACGGCCCCCGACGGAAGTTTTGCCGAGACACCCGCCTCACGCGACAGCTATGAGACGACCGACCTGGGCGAGCACATCGAGAAAGCCGACTACAAGATGGGACAGGACGGAGGCCTCATCGGTTTTGTAGCCGCCAACAAGGACCGCAACCTGCGCGTGGTTTACCAGGGAGAACGCTCTTACACCACCCAGATGACGCCTGCCGACCGCCAGGCCGCCGCCAGCGTCTACGAGTTGTCCAAGGTGCTTTCTGCCATCACTGAAATCAAGAAGAACCTGGAAGAAGCCCATCTGAAGATACAGTTCGTACAGAAAAAGATGTCCGAACGGAAGACGGAGGCCGAATAAGCCCCGCCTCCACGAGACCTGCATGCATACCCGCTTGCGGAAAACCAGTCGTTTGCCCTGGGAAAAGCATCCTTTTGTCCAGCTTAAACGAATGCTTTGTCCAGCTTAAACGAACGCTTTGCCCAGCTTGGACGAAAGGTTTGCTCAGCTTAAATTTCTTCGCAAGCGATTGCCTCATTCTATAAACCCCAATACATACAATATATATGATAAGCATAGACGGACTGGCCGTAGAGTTTGGCGGCACCACCCTGTTCAGTGACATATCCTTCGTCATCAACGAGAAAGACCGCATCGCCCTCATGGGCAAGAACGGAGCGGGCAAAAGCACCCTGCTGAAGATTCTGGCCGGCGTGCGCCAGCCCACCCGCGGCAAGGTGTCGGCTCCCAAGGACTGCGTCATCGCCTACCTGCCCCAGCACCTGATGACCGAAGACGGACGTACCGTGTTCGAGGAAGCCGCCCAGGCCTTCGCCCACCTGCACGAGATGGAAGCCGAGATAGACCGGCTGAACAAGGAACTGGAGACACGCACCGACTACGAGAGCGACAGCTACATGGAGCTCATCGAACGGGTGTCGGCCCTGAGCGAGAAGTTCTACGCCATCGACGCCACCAACTACGAGGAAGATGTGGAGAAGACCCTGCTGGGCCTCGGCTTCGAGCGGACGGACTTCAACCGACCGACGAGCGACTTCAGCGGCGGATGGCGCATGCGCATCGAGCTGGCCAAGCTGCTCCTACAAAAGCCCGACGTACTGCTCCTCGACGAACCCACCAACCACCTCGACATCGAGTCCATCCAGTGGCTCGAAGACTTCCTCATCAGCAACGGCAAGGCAGTGGTAGTCATCAGCCACGACCGCAAGTTCGTGGACAACATCACCACCCGCACCATCGAGGTAACGATGGGCCGCATCTACGACTACAAGGTGAACTACTCCAAATACCTCGAGCTGCGCAAGGAACGCCGCGAACAGCAGCAGAAGGCCTATGACGAGCAGCAGAAGTTCATTGCCGAGACGAAGGAGTTCATCGAACGCTTCAAGGGAACCTACTCCAAGACCCTGCAGGTGCAGAGCCGCGTAAAGATGCTGGAGAAGCTGGAGCTGCTCGAAGTGGACGAAGAAGACACCTCGGCCCTGCGCCTCAAATTTCCCCCGTCGCCCCGCTCGGGCACCTACCCCGTCATCATGGAAGGCGTAGGCAAGACGTATGGCGACCACGTGGTATTCAAGAACGCGACGCTCACCATCGAGCGTGGCGACAAGGTGGCCTTCGTGGGCCGCAACGGCGAGGGAAAGTCCACACTGGTGAAGTGCATCATGGGCGAGATTGAGCACGAAGGCACCCTGACGCTGGGGCACAACGTGCAGATAGGCTACTTCGCCCAGAACCAGGCCTCCCTGCTCGACGAGAACCTGACCGTCTTCCAGACCATCGACGACGTGGCCAAGGGCGAGATACGCAACAAGATACGCGACCTGCTGGGCGCCTTCATGTTCGGCAGCCCCGAAGCCTCGATGAAGAAGGTCAAGGTACTCTCCGGCGGCGAACGCACCCGCCTGGCCATGATCAGGCTGCTGCTCGAACCCGTGAACCTGCTCATTCTGGACGAGCCCACCAACCACCTCGACCTCAAGACCAAGGACATCCTGAAGCAGGCGCTGATGGACTTCGACGGCACGCTGATTGTCGTCAGCCACGACCGCGACTTCCTCGACGGCCTGGTGAGCAAAGTCTATGAGTTCGGCCACCAGCGCGTCCGCGAACACCTCTGCGGTGTCTACGAATTTCTGGAGAAGAAAAAAATGGAGTCACTCAGCGAGCTGGAAAAGAAATAAGAAGCTCCAATGACATAGAAGTCTTGCATGTGTACACGAACGTAGAAGAATATGCAGAAATCCGTTTACGAATACATTTGCAAAACTTGATTTTTAACGTTATCTTTGTCAACACATAACCTTAATATTTCTATTCATGGTACATCTCCTTAAAGACAGGCTGCTTCTGGTACTCCTGAGCTGCCTCTGCCTGACCCGCACAATGGCAAACAACGAAACCGGGCAACCGCAAAAGCCTTACTGGCAAGACATCCAAACGGTATCGGTGAACAAGGAAGCGCCCCGCTCTTCGTTCATGACCTATGGCGACCGCGCCACGGCCCTTACCGCCCGCTACGAAAACAGTCCCTACTACCAACTGCTGAACGGTACGTGGAAGTTCTGCTACACAGACTCCTACCGCCAGCTTCCCGCCGGTATCACCGATCCGTCGACCGACACTTCGGACTGGGCCGACATCACCGTCCCCGGCAACTGGGAAGTACAAGGCTTCGGCACCGCCATCTACACCAATCACGGCTATGAGTTCAAGCCGCGCAATCCCCAACCGCCCCTGTTACCCGAAGACATTCCGGCAGGCATCTACCGCCGCGACTTCACCATCCCCGACAGCTGGGACGGACGCGACATCTATCTGCACATAGCCGGAGCCAAGTCGGGCGTGTACGTTTACGTCAACGGACACGAGGTAGGCTATAACGAAGATTCCAAAAATCCTGCCGAATTCCTCATCAACCCCTACCTGCAACCCGGCACAAATGTACTGACCCTTAAAATTCTGCGCTGGAGCACCGGGTCCTACTTGGAGTGCCAGGACTTCTGGCGCATGAGCGGTATCGAGCGCGACGTCTTCCTGTGGTCTCAGCCCCGCATTGCCGTGCAGGACTACCGCATCGTCTCTACCCTCGACGACACCTACCGCAACGGCATCTTCCGCATTGCCATTGACCTGAAGAACCATAGCGGACAAGCCAAATCGGTCAGCATCGGTTACGAACTGATCGACAATGCAGGCCGCACAGCCGCCACATCGGAACAAACCCTGACACTGAAACCCGACGGCCCCACAACAGCCACTTTCCGGAAAGAGCTGGAAAACGTCAGTACCTGGAGTGCCGAACATCCCAACCTCTACAAGCTGCTGATTACCCTCAAGGAAGACGGCCGGGTGACCGAAGTCATCCCGCAAAACGTAGGTTTCCGCCGCATCGAAATCAAGCCCATCGACCAGATAGCCGGAAACGGAAAGCCCTATACCGTACTCCTCTTCAACGGACAACCCATCAAGCTGAAAGGCGTCAACATACACGAGCACAATCCCAAAACAGGTCACTATGTGACCGAAGAACTGATGCGCAAGGACTTCGAACTGATGAAGCTGAACAACATCAACACCGTCCGCCTGTGCCACTATCCGCAGGACCGCCGCTTCTACGAACTATGCGACGAGTATGGCCTCTACGTTTACGACGAAGCCAACATCGAGTCGCACGGCATGTACTACGACCTGCGCAAAGGCGGTACCTTGGGCAACAACCCCGAATGGCTGAAACCCCACATGGAGCGCACCGCCAACATGTACGAACGCAACAAGAACCATCCCTCCGTCACCTTCTGGTCATTGGGCAACGAAGCCGGAAACGGATACAACTTCTACCAAACCTACCTCTACCTGAAAGGGAAGGAAGAAATGAACCGCCCCGTCAATTACGAACGGGCCCAATGGGAGTGGAACTCCGACATGTACGTTCCCCAATACCCCAGTGCCAAGTGGCTCGAGGAAATCGGGAAAGCAGGCAGCGACCGTCCCGTCGTACCTTCCGAATATTCCCATGCCATGGGCAACTCCAACGGCAACCTGTGGGACCAATGGAAGGCCATCTATCGTTATCCCAACCTGCAGGGCGGATACATCTGGGACTGGGTTGACCAAGGCTTGCTTGTCAAGGACAAGAACGGCACACCCTATTATGCTTACGGAGGCGACTTCGGCAAAGACATGCCAAGCGACGGCAACTTCCTGTGCAACGGTATCGTAAGCCCCGACCGCACGCCCCACCCCGCCATGGCGGAAGTGAAGTACGCCCACCAGAATGTAGGCTTTGAAGCTACCGACCTGGCCGACGGCAAGATCAAAGTGACCAACCGCTTTTACTTCACCGGCCTGAAGGACTATTCCATCCGCTACGCCGTCCGTGCCAACGGCAAGACACTGCGTAACGGCCACCTTACGCTCGACCTCGCACCGCAGGCTTCACAGGAAATCACCGTTCCCCTGTCGGGACTCAAGTTCCAGCCCGGAACCGACTATCTGATAGACTTCGAAGTAACCACTACCCATACCGAAGGCTGCATCCCCGCCGGACACGTCATCGCTCACGACCAGTTCATTCTTCCTCAGATTCCTGCCGACAAGGATTCTTATCAGGCCGGTGGTCCCGCACTCCGCATTGCCGACGAAGGCAACGAACTGAAGGTCACTTCTTCGAAAGTCAACTTTACGTTCAACAAGCAATCGGGCATTCTCACCTCCTACCGCGTGAACGGCACCGAATACTTCAACGACGGATTCGGCATCCAGCCCAACTTCTGGCGTGCTCCCAACGACAACGACTATGGAAGCGGCAACCCCAAGCGGCTGGAGATATGGGAAGTGTCAAGCCGCAACTTCCAGGTAGAGAACGCCACGGCCGAAATGTCGGACCGCAACGCTTTGGTGAAGATAGCCTACAAGCTACCCGCCGGAAACGAATTCTTCATCACCTATAAGATATACCCCGACGGCGTGATGAACGTGTCCACCCACTTCACTCCTGCCCATCTGGACGGCGTCAAGATAGATATCTCCGAAGCCACCGCCACAGCCACCTTCTCGCCCGGACGCGATGCCCGTAACGTCAGTGCACGCGACAAGATGGTAGTGCCCCGCATCGGTGTACGCTTTCGTCTACCTGCTACGATGAACCGGCTGGCCTACCTTGGCCGCGGCCCGCAGGAGAACTACTGGGACCGCAAGGCCGGCAGCCCGATAGGACTGTATACCAGCACCGCCGATGCCGAATACTTCCCCTACGTCCGCCCGCAGGAGAACGGCCACCACTGCGATACGCGCTGGCTATCATTGAACGGACGGGGAAAGAGCCTGCTCATTGTAGCCGACAGCCTGATGGAGTTCAACGCTTTACGCAACTCCGTCGAGGATTTCGATGCCGGAAAGGCTATCAACCGCCCCTACCAGTGGAACAACTTCACTTCGGAGGAAATAGCCAACCGCCCCGAGATAGGCCCTTACGACAAGCCTCGCCAAACACACATCAACGACATCGTCCCGCGCGATTTCGTTGAAGTTTGCCTCGACTTGAAGCAACAGGGATTGGCCGGTTACGACAGCTGGTACTCGCGTCCCGAACCCGAATATACCCTGCCTGCCGACCGTGAATACCGCTGGGGATTCACCCTGATACCCGGAGCAGATGCCGGACAGGCGGTAAAGAAGCTGAAATATGCATATTAGTTAGAGGGAGCAAGCGGGAATCAAAGGCCGATAGCTTGATTGACGGATGACTGCCCGTAATACATCAGCATCCAATTCCTTCCACCTCCCGCTTGCTCCATTTTCCCTTTCCTATTTTTGGCAACTACACGATTTACTTTTATCTTTGCAACCATCTGAAGGAAAAGGCATGGAGAAAAAGAAACAGTACATCGCATACTTGCTTTTTTTAGTCAGCATCCTGATGCTGGCCGTGCCCGTCGTACCCCATCATCATCATGGCAGCGAGGCCATCTGCCTGAAGAACGACCTGCACACCGGCTGCAGTGAGGCGACCTACGCTCATCACCATCCGGCAGGCCACCCCAACTGCTGCCACGACAAGGGCTGCCTCACCCACCAGTTCGTCCAGCGTACACCGCGGGTGGAGCGTCAGACTCCCCAGCCGCGCCCGATCCTGCTGCCGGCCGACTTCAGTACCTTCCTCAAGGTACTGAGTCCTTACAGCGAACAACAATCCGACACTTTATACTCACCCTACGTCGAGTCCCTGCACGGCATCCGCGTTGTCTGTGCCTCAGGGCTGCGGGCTCCTCCCTCTGTTCTTGCCTGACGTGCGCAGTGTGCCTCTGCACATTGCAACCCGGTTGCACCCCGATGTCACTACCTTTGCAGCCGGAAAGCATATTCATTCAATACAGCAAGAACTTAATCCACATCTATCAATGAAGAAACTGATATTTCTGGGAGTCCTCGTCGCATGGTCGCTGGGCTCCTGCAACAGCCAGTCCGACCACGGACACGAAGGGCACGACCATGCTACCGAAGCCCACAACCACGAACATGACCATGAGCATGATCACGACCACGAACAGCATGCCCACGAGGAAGCAGGCCACAGCCACGACCACGAAGGAGACGTACATGCTGAAGAAGAGGGACACGCCGAAGCCGCCTCGGACGAAATCGTCATGCTGCCCGCCAAGGCACAGGCCGCAGGCGTAGAGACAGGTACCGTAGAGCCGGGCAGCTTCACCCAGGTCATCAAGACCAGCGGGCAGGTGTTGGCCGCACAAGGCGACGAACGGGTAGCTGTAGCCACCGTGGCAGGCGTCGTGTCGTTCAAGGGGAAAGTAACCGAGGGCATGAGCGTGCGCGAAGGCATGCCGCTCGTCCTGCTTTCGTCGGGCAACATCGCCGAAGGTGACCCCGTGCAGAAAGCCCGCGTAGCCTACGAAGTGTCGAAGAAGGAATACGAACGCATGCAGGCACTCGTAGAGAGCCGCATCGTCTCGGAGAAGGACTTCGCTCAGGCCAAGCAGGCGTATGAGAACGCCCGCATCAGCTACGAGGCCGTGGCCAAGAACCACACCGACCGCGGACAGGCCGTCACCGCCCCCATAGGCGGCTACGTGAAGAGCCTGCTGGTGAAGGAAGGCGACTACGTCACCGTGGGCCAGCCGCTGGTGAGCATCACACAGAACCGCCGCCTCTTCCTCCGCGCCGACGTATCGGAGAAGTACTACGCCTCGCTGCCCGCCATCACCTCGGCCAACTTCTGTACGCCCTATAACAGCAAGGTGTATGCCCTGCAAGACCTGAACGGCCGTCTGCTGTCCTACGGCAAAGCCTCGGGCGAAGGCAGCTACTACATCCCCGTGACCTTCGAGTTCGACAACCGCGGCGACGTGGTGCCCGGCTCCTTCGTCGAGATTTACCTGCTGGCCCGCCCGATGGAGGGTGTCATCAGCGTGCCCCGCTCGGCCCTAACCGAAGAACAGGGCAGCTTCTATGTCTACCTGCAGCTGGACGAGGAGTGCTACCGCAAGCAGCTCGTCACCCTGGGTGCCGACAACGGCCAGCGCGTGCAGGTGCTCAGCGGGCTGAAGGCCGGCGACCGCCTCGTGACCCGCGGTGCCTATCAGGTGAAACTGGCCGGAGCGGCGAACGCACTTCCGGCGCATAGTCATGAACACTAATTAAACGAAAAATGAAGAATGGAAGCTGCGCTTCCTAATGAAGAATTTCCATACACAGGAATTCTTCGTTCTTCATTCTTAATTCTTCATTTAACAAGTTATGCTCAACAAAATCATACACTTCTCCCTACAGAACCGCATCCTGGTGCTCGTCGCCTCGGTGCTGTTGCTCGTGGGCGGTACCTACACCGCCATGCACACGGAAGTGGACGTGTTCCCCGACCTCACCGCGCCGACCGTGGTCGTCATGACCGAAGCCAACGGCATGGCAGCCGAGGAGGTGGAACAGCTCGTCACCTTCCCCATCGAAACCGCCGTCAACGGCGCCACACACGTGCGCCGCGTACGCTCTTCGTCCACCCACAGCTTCTCCGTGGTCTGGGTGGAATTCGACTGGGACACGGACATCTACCTGGCCCGTCAGATTGTCAGTGAGAAGCTCTCGCTCGTGGCCGAAGAATTGCCGCCCAGTGTAGGCAAACCGACGCTGGGCCCCCAGTCGTCCATCCTCGGCGAGATGCTGATTGTAGGCCTTACGGCCGACTCCACCTCCATGCTCGACCTGCGCACGCTGGCCGACTGGACCATCCGTCCGCGCCTTTTGTCGACCGGAGGCGTCGCACAGGTAGCCGTACTGGGCGGTGACATCAAGGAATACCAGATACAGCTCGACCCCGAGCGCATGCGCCACTACGGCGTCACGCTGGGTCAGGTGCTCAGTGCCACACGCGGCATGAACCTCAACGCCAACGGAGGCGTCATCTACGAATACGGCAACGAGTACATCGTGCGCGGACTGACAGCTACGACCGACACCGAACTGCTGGGCAAGACCGTGGTGAAGTCAGCTACGAGTGACGAGCTACAGGCTACAAGTGGTAGCAGCCCGTCACTTCCAATTCTATTGGAAGACGTGGCCGACGTGCGCATCGGCGCGCAGACGCCCAAGCTGGGACTGGCTTCGGAACGCGCCAAACCCGCCGTGCTGCTCACCGTGACCAAGCAGCCCGCCACCAGCACGCTGGAGCTGACCGGCAAGCTGGAAGCCGCCCTCCAGGACCTGCAGAAGAACCTGCCCCCCGACGTGAAAGTATCGACCGACATCTTCCGCCAGAGCCGCTTCATCGAAAGCTCCATCGGCAACGTGCGCAAGTCGCTCGTCGAAGGCGGCATCTTCGTGGTCATCGTCCTCTTCCTCTTCCTGGCCAACGTGCGGACGACCCTCATCTCGCTCGTCACCCTGCCCCTGTCGCTCGTCGTGTCCGTGCTGGTGCTCCACTACATGGGCCTGACCATCAACACCATGAGTCTGGGCGGTATGGCCATCGCCATCGGTTCGCTGGTCGATGACGCCATCGTCGATGTGGAGAACGTCTGGCGCCGCCTGCACGAAAACCGCCTCCTGCCGCCCGAGCGCCGTCTGCCCGTGCTGCAGGTCGTGTTCAACGCCTCGCGCGAGGTGCGCATGCCCATCCTCAACTCCACGCTCATCATCGTCGTCAGCTTCGTGCCCCTGTTCTTCCTGAGCGGCATGGAGGGGCGCATGCTCGTCCCGCTGGGCATCGCCTTCATCACCGCCCTGGCCGCCTCGACGGTAGTGGCGCTGACGCTGACGCCCGTGCTCTGCTCGTACCTGCTGCGCAGTAAAGAAGATAAACATTCTGAAGACATTCAGATACACCCCGAAGTCAGCCCCGAAGACTCCCTAGAGTCACGGGCTGAGACTCTAGGGAGTCATGAAGCAAGACTCCTTAGAGTTTCGGGCGACGACTCCTTAGAGTCTCCGGCACCCCCATCCAGAAGTACCTGTGGGGCCGATTCGGGCGACTCCGTCGTGGCCCGCACGCTGAAGAAGGTCTACGGCATCGTACTCGAAAAAGCTTTACAACACAAGCGTGCCGTGCTGGGCTGCACCGTCGCCCTCTTCGCCGTCGCCCTGGGCCTGTTCTTCACCCTGGGCCGCTCGTTCCTGCCGCCCTTCAACGAAGGGTCGTTCACCATCAACCTCTCCTCGCTGCCGGGCATCTCGCTCGAAGAGAGCGACGCCATCGGCCGACGGGCCGAGGAACTGCTGCTCACCGTGCCCGAAATCCAGACCGTAGCCCGCAAGACCGGCCGCGCCGAGCTGGACGAACATTCGCGCGGCGTGAACGGGTCGGAAATCGAGGCCCCCTTCGAGCTGACAGACCGTTCGCGCAGCGAGGTGGTGGCCGAGGTGCGCGAGAAGCTCGCCACCCTGTCCGGCGTCAACGTCGAGATAGGCCAGCCCATCAGCCACCGCATCGACGCCATGCTCTCGGGCACGAAGGCCAACATCGCCATCAAGCTCTTCGGCGACGACCTGAACCGCATGTTCAGCCTTGCCAGCCAGATAAGGGACAAGATACAGGACGTCGAGGGCGTGGCCGACCTCACCGTCGAGCAGCAGATCGAGCGTCCGCAGCTGACGCTGACGCCCCGCCGCGAGATGCTGGCCCGCTACGGCATCACCCTGCCCCAGTTTGCCGAGTACGTCAACGCCTGCCTGGCGGGCGAGGCCGTGTCGCAGGTCTATGAGCAGGGCAAGTCGTTCAACCTCACCGTCCGCCTGCGCGACGACCTGCGCGACCAGGCCTCGAAGATAGGCGACCTGATGATCGACACGGGCGACGGTCGCCAGGTGCCGCTCAGCTATGTGGCCGACATCCGCTCGTCCATGGGTCCCAACAGCATCAGCCGCGAGAACGTGAAGCGCAAGATAGTCATCTCGGCCAACGTGGCCGACCGCGACCTGCGCTCCGTGGTGACCGACATCCAGGCCCGCATCGACGCCGACATCAAGCTGCCCGAAGGCTACCATGTGGAATACGGCGGCCAGTTCGAGAGCGAGCAGGCGGCCAGCCGCACGCTGCTGCTGACGTCGCTGATGTCCATCGTCGTCATCTTCCTGCTGCTCTACCACGAGTTCCGCAGCGTCAGGGAGAGCGCCGTCATCCTCATCAACCTGCCGCTGGCCCTCATCGGAGGAGTGTTTGCCCTGCTGCTGACCACCGGCGAGGTGAGCATCCCGGCCATCATCGGCTTCATCTCGCTGTTCGGCATCGCCACGCGCAACGGTATGCTGCTCATCAGCCACTACAACCACCTGCAGCGCGTGGAAGGCTACTCGCTGCACGACAGCATCATCCGCGGCTCGCTCGACCGACTGAACCCCATCCTGATGACGGCCCTCAGCAGTGCGCTGGCCCTCATCCCGCTGGCCCTGGGCGGCGACCTGCCCGGCAACGAGATACAGAGCCCCATGGCGAAGGTCATCCTCGGCGGCCTGCTGACGTCGACCTTCCTCAACGGGTTCATCATCCCCATCGTTTATCTGCTCATACACACCAAGAAGAAATGAAGAAGACAATAATCATCTGTGCATGCCTTGCCCTGGCGGCAGGGGTGCACGCCCAAAGCGGCATCGAAGCCATCCTCCAGCAGGTGGAGGCCAACAACAAGGAACTGCAGGCCAACGCCCGCACCACGGAGGCGCAGAAGCTGGAGAACCGCGCCTCGAACAACCTGGCCGACCCCACCTTGTCCTACGCCCACCTGTGGGACTCGCAGGACAAGAACATCACCGTGGGCGAGCTGGTCATTGCCCAAAGCTTCGACTTCCCCTCGCTCTACGTCAGCCGTGCCCGCCTGAACCGCCTCAAGGCCAACTCACTGGACGCGCAGGCCAACGCCCAACGGCAAGCCATCCTGCTCCAGGCACAGGAAGCCTGCCTCGACATCATCCACCTTAGCCGCCAGCAGCAGCTGCTGGACGAGCGACTGAAGAATGCCGAGGAACTGGCCGCCTACTACCGCCGCCGCCTGGAGACGGGCGACGCCAGCACGCTGGAAACCAATAAAATCAATCTCGAACTGCTGAACGTGCGCACCGAGGCCCGCATGAACCGTACGGCGCTGGACAGCAAGCTGAAGGAGCTCACGGCCCTGAACGGCAACCTGTCGCTCGTCCCCGGCCGCCCCATGCCCGACGGACCTGCCGCCGCCACAGCGCAGAACCTGGGCTTGACGGACTACCCCTCCGTCCCCCTGCCTGCCGACTTCGGCCCGCTGTGCGAAGAGTTGCTGGCCTCCGACCCTGCCCTGCTCTCGCTCCAGCAGGAGAGCCAGGCGGCACAGAAGCAGCTGTCCGTCAGCCGTCAGGGTTGGCTGCCCGGCCTGGAGCTGGGCTACCGCCGCAACACCGAGAGCCGCCATCCGCTGAACGGCCTGGTAGTGGGCTTCTCGTTCCCCATCTTCCAGAACCAGGGCAAGGTGAAGGCCGCCCGTTTGCAGGCCCTCAGCATCGACTATCAGAAGGAGAACGCCCGCCTCAGTGCCAGCACGGCCCTGTGGCAGCTCTACGACGAGGCCTGCGACCTCCATGCTTCCATGCAGGAGTATTCCGAGACCTTCGGCCGCCAGCAAGACCTCAAGCTACTGCGTCAGGCACTCGAAGGCGGTCAGATCAGTATGATTGAGTATTTCGTGGAAGTCTCCGCTGTCTACCAAAGCCAGGCCAACCTGCTCCAGCTGGAGAACCAGTACCAGAAGGTGATGGCACGCATCTACAAAAGCCGGCTCTGAATACAGACCATAAAATGGCGGCCAGCCGGGATTTCTTTCCCGTACTGGCCGCCATCGTTTTTGTATGCAGACGAGGTCGAATGCTCCGTCCCATACTATTCTTCTACAATATGCACGTAGGCACCCCAGTAAGTATGGGCAGCATAGATATCCTTGCAGCCTTTTGGCACGTAGAGAACGATATCGCCTGTATTACCGGACACGGCATCCGTTATTTCCGGAGGTACAACCGGCTTCGAATGCAGTTCTTTCAAACCATCATTATAAGAGAAACAGTCCTTTCCAATCTTTGTCACCGAAGCGGGTATCGTTACCGAAGCCAGCCCATTCATCATGAAGGCCCCTTCTCCGATTTCCTTCAACCCTTCGGGCAAGGTCAAACGAGCCACACCTGCCTTGTAGAAAGCCTCTTTTCCGATAACCGTCACCGTAGTAGGTACATTGACATCCTCGATGGCACATTCGTAATACGTGGACGCTTCAATACTTGTGATACCGACAGGAAACAACGGATGAGCCAACCGATAGCATCGGAAGAAAGCATACCCTCCAACTTCTTTCAAGGAAGCAGGTGTGTTAATCTGGCTCAACATCCTGCAATCCCGGAAAGCTGCAAGCTGAATCCGCTCCACCCCTTCAGACAGACAGACTTTGGACAAACTGTAGCAAGCTTCAAAAGTGCCCAGCTGGATATCTTTTACACTTCCTGGAACAGTGACTTCCTTCAATCGGGCACAATAATAAAAAGCCCGTTCACCCAAAAGGACCAAGCTCTCAGGCAAATTGATTTCCTCCAGAAACAGATTCTGATAAAAGGCATTTTCCTTTATCTCTTCCAGTCCCGGATACAGCGTCACACGTTTCAGCTGCTGCATGTAGGCCTGCCCCTCCTGATTGCCGAATTCACGGAAAGCTTCATTCTGAATGACGCGCAACGACTTCGGGCACTTAATGTCCTCCAGCTTCCAGCAATTGGTGAACATGTACGCCCCTATACCTTCGGAGTAATAGGAATAATTCTTTCCTCCTTCGGGAACCGTATCCACTCCGACTCCCCGGTCATTCGTATAATATTTGTTTCCGAACATTATGCCATAAGCGCCTCCACCCGCCACAATTTCCGTATCGGTCAGGTCCAGGGCTACCAGGCTGCCGTTCGTCGACGATGCCCCTTCGTAGGTAGCACCCGCCATCTCCCGCAGATATCGGATATCCGATCCGTTTATCCGGCCCGAAAGCCTCAGAGAAGAAATCAGATATTTGTCTTCGGCGTCAATCTGGTTGACCAGATTGCCCGGTTCCGTCACCTGTACGTAGCGATAACTTTCCTGCACCACGGTAATCGTATCCGAGATGATTTCGTTCTTCTGCCGTGCCACGATATAGCCGGTTCGCTTGCTGTTTTCCATCTGGTCGTTGTCTGTCACTTCAAACGTATAGCTCAGTTCATTCACGCCATCCGGCCCGGCCACCCGGGTAATCCAGAAATCACTGCACAACACTTCATAGTCCAAGCCGTCGCTTACCCGGAGTTTCACGTCGAACCTGCCCTTCGAAGCAGACAGGCGTACCGTATCCTGGTCGAACGTCAGTATACGCTTCTTGCCCTGTATCACTTCCAGATAGTCGCTCACTTCCTTGCTTCCCATCTTGTTGAAACGGATGTAGCCCGTACGCTCCACGCGGGATTCGCTGGCGGTCACCTTGAAGTAATAGACATTCTCCGTCAGGGCACGAGTCTTCAGCCCGCTCTTGTCCACCTCGCTCAAGAAGTCACGGAAGCCGGTATCGATGACAGGTCCTTCGGTCTGTACGTTGGACTGTACCTTCACCTGAAAGATGTGCTCAAACTCATCCAAACGATATTTCCCCCGCGGCTCCAGTATGACGGCATCCTTCTGAGCCTGCACGATGGTAAATGTCTGACTCAGTTCCGAAGTGCCCGCCTTACGCACCGTAATTTCTGCCTTCCGGTCCGAATATTCGGTGCTGGGGTCTACCTCAAAATACAATGTATGGCTGGAAAGCGAACGGGTAGCCGACTGCTCTGCCTGGCGCAGCCATTGGACCGACGGCATCACCACCTCAAAGTCAACATTACTTCGCAGGTCGAGACGCACCGTTCCGCCTTCACTTCCGATATATTCCACACCACTGCCCAAAACAATCTCGTCCCTGACATGCTGGTAAACATACACCTCTTCCTCCAGATAACTGCCGTCCGAGGTGTGGCCATAAAAGACAATTTTCCCTTCACGCCCTTCTTCCGGCGAGCCAGGGGCAGCCCGGAAGTAGAATGTCCGTTCACCGCTTCTGGTCATTACCCCCGCATTGGGAACTTCCCCTTCCGGAATGTTGTTTTCATCGACCGGGCTCAGCCAGTCCTGTGCTGTCGGATCTATCTCGTAGCTGCATTCCACATCGGCCTGTACCTTCACCACCATGTACTCACCGTTGCCGTCCAGTTCAAAACGGTCGGCCGTTACAGTCAGGCTTTTGGCAGACTTCTGCACGACAAAGAGCGATACCGACTGGTCACCGGCCCTCAGTGTCAATTTTACATTGCGGTCCGCTTCACCCGTGTTTTCTTCCAGCCAGACCTGTATCGTCTGCTCGTCCTCCATACCTTTACCGGCATCTGCACTGAACGTACACCAGGTGATGCCGTCTGCAGACAATCGCCAGTCGGCGGATGACAGGAAAGAGACGTTGAACGACTGGCGGTTGGCCGACAGCACCACTTCCGCTTCCGACTTCAGTTCGAGTATCCCCTTTTCCACTCCACCTTCGTTCCCCTCCCGGTCTGTACATGAAACGGCAAGCATAAACAGGGCCAGCCACATCCATAAACAAGTAATTCCAGCTTTCATGCATTTCCTTTTATTGATGGTCCTCACCCGTATTTCAGAATCCGAAAGCCTGCTTGCGGATGGCCTTGTAATCGGCTTCCTTCAGGAAAACAATCTTGGCAAACTCCGTATAATCATACGAATGGCAACTGATGGCTATCGGCGAACCGGCACTGTTGCAGGGATCGCCAGCCTTGATTGACTGCCCGTCAGCATACTCGAAAGCGGTATTGGCGGCATTGGAGCTGAAGGGGTTGAGCGTACCCAGGGAAATCAGATGATCATCGGCCTTCATCAGCGCATAGTAGAGACGCGTGTCCTTCAACGGATATTCTCCCTCGGCGCAATTGTTCTGCCACATACGTACCTCCATATCATATTTCGGCGTCACCATGACAGCCACTTCGATAGTACCAGTTTCCTTTCCGCCACGGTAGCCCGTAATCTTTGCGCCGGTCACCTTGAATTCATCGTATACATCGCCCGTACAGGGAATTTCTCTTCCTACCAGTTTCTGGCCTTCCTCTTCGGCCTTCTGCATGCACTCCGTCACATATTCATCATACTCTTTCAGCAGCTTGTCATGCTCCTCCACCCCCTTGGCATTTCTCAAAGACTCGTTCAGCGCTTGCTTCTCCTGAGCCATCTCCACAAAAATGCCGGGAACGCTTCCCAGCAATTCATTGGAAGCAGCCGAACTGCCCGCACCTCCTCCGCAGGCCGACAGGACAAACACTCCGCACAATGCGCCACACAACAGACTGATCAGATTTTTCTTCTTCATAACAATATTAATGTTTTAAGTGAATAAAATAAGACTTGCTCCCAAGGAAAGGGAGAAAAGCCCATACATACTTGTTGCAAAGAAAAAAAATATCGCGATGACAAACATCACCAAAAATGATGATTTGTCACGAAGGAAACGATGTTTTAGAGACAATAAAAGACCGTTTTACAATACCCGTATCTCTTCCGGCAGGTACCCGCTGCGGATGCGCCACTCCTGCGGATAGAGGTTGTTGGCCCGGTTTCCCACGTTCTTTACGAAGCCCAACGGCAAGCCCCGATAGGCCAGCAGCACGAAACCGCGGGGAGCCGTCCCAGCAAGGCTGACGGCCTCCTTGCGCAGATAGGCAATGGCCGTCGGGTAGTCCACTTCCTCGCAGGCAAACGCCTCCCGCCGGAGCAGGCTGCTCATGGCCAGCGCATGGGCGGGAATGCAGTCTTTCCCCTTGGCCTCGGCCAGCGTCACACCTGCCTGCAGGACACGGACATGCTGCTTCAACGACGACAGCACAGGGAGCCATGCCGTGTGGAAAGCCGCCAGCATTTGCCCGTCAGGCACCATGGTATATCGCTCTGCCCCGCGCAGCCAGCCCTGTACCGTGGCCTGCTGCTCCTTGCCGAAAGCCGACGGTGCCGAAGCCTTGCCGCCGCTTCCTTTCCTGCTCTTCGACCGGCCTGCATTCATCCGCTCCGCCTGCATCACCTGCATGCCGTCTGCTTCCTCCGCATTCCCCGCCTTGCGCAGCACGGCCAGGAAGAAACCCTCGCCCTGCGTCTTGTGGGGCAGGAAGCGATAGACGGGAAAGTCCTCGCCAGCCAGCAGATTGCCGGTAATACCCCATTCGGCCGGCACGTCGAGCGGTAGCACTTTCGCCCCCAGCTCGTCACGAATCCAGCGCACGTTCTCCTCGTTCTCCTTCGTATTGTATGTACAGGTGCTGTACACCAGCAGTCCGCCCGGCTTCAGGCAGGGCCAGATGTCCTTCAGGATGCGGCGCTGGCGCTGCCAGCAGAGGTCCACATTCTCCGGGCTCCACTCCCCGATGGCCGTCTCGTCCTTGCGGAACATCCCTTCGCCCGAACAGGGCACGTCGGTCAGGATGCAGTCGAACAGCTGTTCCAGCGGCGTGAATTCCGCAGGGTCGCTGTTGGTCACCACCACGTCGGGATGCCCCCACTTGGTGAGATTCTCCGCCAATATCTGTACCCGGTTTCGCATCACCTCGTTGGCCACCAGCAGGCTGCCCTCGGGCAACAGGCTGCGCAGGTGGATGGACTTGCCTCCCGGAGCGGCGCAGAGGTCGAGCACCGCCAGCGGCCTGTCGGGGAAACAGGCCTTCACCGCCTGCTCCACAAACATGGACGAAGCCTCCTGCACGTAGTAGCATCCGGCATGGAACAGCGGGTCGAAGGTAAACGTCAGCCGCCGGTCCAGGTAGCAGGCATCCGTTGCCCAGGGAACTTCCTTCAATGGAGAACGAACAATGGACAGGGGAGAACGACCGCACTTCTGCGGGTTCAGGCGGATGCTGACGGGCTGTTCTCCTTCCAGCAGGGCGGCAGACAGGCGGTTGTATTCTTCTTCGCCCAGCAGGGCGCGAGTATAGTTGGCAAATGAATCGGGTAGCTGCATGATGTCTTTTTCTTGTTCGCCACAAAAGTAAAGATTTTGCAGGAAAGTCTCCTCCAGAAGTTCACAGATATTTTTCCCTAACTGGGAAAATTCATTTCCGCAACTGAAGAAAAAAACATCGCCAAACAGAAAGATTGATAAGACCAAAGCTAAACGGGCATCCCAAAACAAATAAACGAGCCGACAAGGCCATAGGAGATCACAACCTTGTCAACCCGTTTATCAAATTCTATCCATCAATAGCTGATCTTCACCCCCGCAAAGTAGGAACGGGGCAGACCGGGACCGTAAATGTAGCCCGAATCGCGCAGCATGCCCTGGTCGAAGTCTTTCTGGTAGGCATTGAAGAGGTTCTGCACACCGGCGTTCACCTGGAGAGTGATGTTTCTGTAAAGGGCGAAGTCGTAGGCGGCCTTGAGGTTCATCTCCCAGAAGCGGGGCGTGGTCTCGGCACGGTCCTTCTCAATATACCCCTTGCGGTGCTCCACCAGCATGCTTCCCGTATAGGTGCCCGAGAGGGCGATGCTCAGCGGCTTCACGGGGCTGTAGGTGAGCGTCATGTAGCCGTAGGTGTCGGGCGTGCGGAAGACACGCTTCTCCAGAGGTACCGACTCGTCGTCGCTCCACTGACGGGCCTCCTTGTACTCGGCCTTCTGCAGGGTGACGCCTGCCTGAAGCTGGAGGCTGCTGAGCCAGGCCAGCTTGCCTTCAATCGTCACGCCATAGACGCGGGCACCCTTCTCGTTGTAGCGTTCGTTCTTCAGGATGCCGTTCTCGGTACCAATCTGGCGCAAAGCAAAGGCATCGGACAGGTTGGTGTAGAAGCCTTCGACCAGCAGATTGCCCTGCAAGGCTCCCCAGCGGTGGTACAGGTCGGCTGAGAGGCTGAAGCTGCGCGACTTCTCCTCACGCAGGTCCTTGGCCAGCTGGATCATGGACACATTGCCGCCCACGTTCTCCACATGCAGGTCTTCGTCGAAAGCCTGGGGCGCACGGAAGCCCACGGAGTAGGCGGCACGCAGGTTGATGTCCTTCGTGGGATTGTAGCGCAGGTTGACGCGCGGACTGAAGATGACGTGATTGATCAGGTTGTGCTTGTCCAGACGGCCGCCCACGAGGAAGCTCCAATGCTCGTTCTTCCACTCGTTCTGCAAGAAGGCGCCGGCGATTCGCACCGTCTGGTCGAGGTAGCGGTTGTAGCCCCACATCTGGTCGTGCATGGCGTCCTGGTTGTACTCCACGCCGCCCGTCAGGTCGGCAGGCAGGAAGAGGCAACGGTCGAAGTGGTAGACGTACTGCGTACCCACCACCCACGTCAGGTCCTTGGTGGAGCCGTAGGCGTCGAGCGAGTGGTCGCCGCCGTAATAGCTGTCGCGGTCGATGTTCTGCACGGAGGCGTAGACATTGACCTTATGCTTCTCGTTGGGCGAGAAATAGTCGAACTTCACGCTTCCGCTGTTGATGCTGTGCTGGGTCTGCTCGGTGATGTCGGTTTCGTGGGGCGGACGGTCGAGCAGGTTGCCCCCGCGGCGGAACTCCTGCAGGTGGTGGTATTCGAAAGTCAGCTTGGAGTAGGTGCTTGTCTTGAGGAAGGAGCGGAAGCCCACGGTCTGGTTGCGCAGCTTGGGCAGCTCGGTGAAGCCGTCGCCGTCGTAGTCGAAGCCGCTGCGCTCGCGGTTCTGCCCGAAGACGTAGATGCCCGCCTTGTGGTTGTCGGTCACGAGGGAGGCGTTCATCGTGGTATTGTTGTCGAAGGTCGAGAGGCCGCCCACGCCCATGAGGGTGTGTCCCAGCTGGGCGGAGTTGCGCAAGGGTTCCTTGGTGATGATGTTGATGGTACCCGCAATGGCCGACGCGCCGAAGAGGGCCGAGCCGCCTCCGCGCATCACCTCCACGCGTTCGATCATGTTGGCCGGAATCTGCTCCAGCCCGTACACACCCGCCAGGGCGCTGAACACGGGGCGCGAGTCAATCAGGATCTGGGTATAGGGACCGTCGAGGCCGTTGATGCGCACCTGCTGGAAGCCGCAGTTCTGACAGTTGTTCTCCACCCGCACGCCCGGCTGGAAGTTCAGTCCCTGGGCCAGCGTGGTGGAGTTGGTCTGCTCGAAGAGTTTGAAATCCATGACGTTGACCAGCGTGGGAGCCATGCGGCGGGTGGTCTCACTGCGGTTGGCGGTAACCACCACGCCGTCCAGCGCCACGAGGTCCTCCTCCAGTTCGAAGTTCTCTTCCAGCGTGACACCCTTCTTCAGGACCACTTCGCGCGTCACGGTCTTGTAGCCCACGGCGCTGACCTGCAGCGTGAAGCGGCCCTCGGGCAGGTTCTTCAGGAAATAATGGCCCGTGGCGTCGGTCAGGGTACCGATGGTGGTACCTTTCAGCGAAACGGTCATATAGGAAAGGTGTTCCTGGGAATGTTTCTCCAGAACATGTCCCACAATGTTGGCATCCGATTTTTTCAGCTCTTCGGCAAAGAGGGTGGCGGGCAGCAGTGCGTACAGCACGGCCACCACAAGAAACAGATATTTTTTCATGCGTCTTCTTTTTAAATTATTGAATAAAGGAAAGGGAAGAGGTGCCTGAACGGGGACTCACCACAGATTACACAAATTGGCACAAATCTTTCATCGGACAATCTGTATGATAGAAATCAGTGCCTATCTGTGTAATCTGTGGTAAACGATGATACACCTTACGTCAGGCGAAGAAGACACAGGCGGGAGGAGCGCGCAGACGGATGCCGTCCTCCAGCCGCGGCAGGCAGAGGCGCGTGCAGCGCACCACCGCCAGCAAGCCCAGCAGGGCACAGAAACAGGGGACGGCAGCAAGCAGCACAGGCACGGAAGAGGCCTCGTAATGGTCAAGGAAAAGAATGGTCTCGGCCTGGCCCGACGTGTGCTGGTGACCGGCTTTGAAGGGATGCGAGTGCACCATGATGACACCGTTCACCACATGCGAGTGGGTGAACAACGTCACTCCTCCCCAATACGACAGAAACAGCAGGGGAAGGAAATACTTCAGGATGTGGCGCAACTTCTCCAAAGAACGTCTGTTTATGGTTGGTTTGAGGGCGCAAAGATAAGGGTATTCAGACGAATACACAAACTTTCAAAGTACCTATTTATAGGCATAAGAGGCATTACAGATAATTTAATGCCCTATATGTTCTTCGAACTTCATCAACAAATTTTTTGTATGAATCCAAACGCATCAAGGATTCAATACTGATTTTATCCCCCATTATTTCATATAAGTCAGCTATCGAAAGCTTATGTCTACGATTAGGCAAATCTGAAGTTGCAATTCTAATAGCCTCTTCAATGCATGCCTTCGGATCTGCAATTATTTCTGGATTTCTATCAATTTTTAATTCATGATCCGATTTCCTTGTCCCAATCTCATTTTTTAACAATTCCTTATCGGCTAGCATCCAAGCCTCAATCATCCTGACCGGTATAACGGGGGTCAGCAACTTACAATAATCTTCATCTGCCTGTTGATTCAAAAGCTGTCTGGCAGGTTCTATTTTATCTTGAATTCGTTCTTCATACGTTTCTCTATCAGCATCCGTATGTATAGCCAACGTCATTATTCCACGTTTCAGTCCCTCTCCAGAACATTTAACTACATATTCAGGGAATGATAAACCACTCTTACCAACACTTATTGACTGAACAAATATATCAATATCCACAACACATTCTGTCAATGCTATTTCTTCAAAGGTCCTAACTATCAGACTTTTTAAAAAACGCTCATCAGTAGTTCCTTCAGTTGCCAAACCAATAAATATTTGTTTAGTCATGCCTTTTCTCCCACCATAATAGATTCATTATCATTCATTCGCATATATTCCATCAAAGAATGTAAAGTCAATTTCCTCTCCTGTCCCGAAAACTGGATTGACGTCTGAAGCGCATCTTCTTGTTCCAACGGTGTAATCTTAGTGACCAAAATTTTCTTACGAACCCCTTCTATCGTTATAACTCTATTCACCATTTCAGCATATGCAATTGTAATACATTTATCAGGCATCATATTATAAATTTCTTTTACAAAAACTGCAGAATGTGTATTTACTATAACCTGTCTTAAAGGTGAATCCGGAAAAGCAAAATCAACGGCCAAGTCACGCAACAAAAGGGTTGTTGCCTTTATCCGAAAAGGGTTGATTCCATTCTCAGGCTCCTCAAAACAAAGCAAACCTTTATGATGATTATCATATAACAATACACATAATGCCAAAATGCGTAACGTTCCCTCAGACAAAACTCTAGATGTATATTTTTTCCCATCAACATCCTGAAGTATAATAATGAACTGTTTATTCTCCACATCATCCAATACATCAACTTCCACAAAGTTAGGCAAAAACATATGCAATTTTCTTGAAATTTCTTTCAAGCTATAAGAGTTTTGCTGTTTAATACGAAATAAAGCTGCAGCCATATTTCTTCCTTCGCTATCAATAATATCTTCACCTGTAATTTTACTAGTAGGCAAACGTAACACTTCAGGATTCAGTTGCAGAAAACGCCAACTCCGCATTTCTTCCTTTGCGGCCAATATATGCTTAAAATCAACCGAATCAAAACCACTTATAATAGTTCTTGTCACATTATTCAACGGATAAAATCGCTTTTTTCCCTGAGATCCATCTTGTGGCACAATAACGGTAGGGATTCCATTGTGTTCTTCTGTAGACATATAGGGAACTTGACGTCTACCGGCCTTCACTTGAGGACGCCAAACAGCCGCAGTATCAGGCGGTAATATTTTAACCCATTTATCCGTATCATGCTTAATCGTATCAAGCTTCTCATAAACGACCTTGATATCTTCCATATCCGCATTATTTTTAAAACGCTGAAGTTTTAATTCATAATGCAAACGTGTATATTTCAATTTTTCCGTAGCACCCCATGTATCCGTTATACTAGGATTGACCAGCATTTCTACAACAAAAGACATCTCAGAAGCTATTGAATGGTCGTCATACCTTGTAAATAATTCCAAGAGATCTCCCCGTTGTTCTCTAAAGCTTTTTTGTATCTTATCTGAATCAGCCAACGACGACAGCAATCTTAGAGCATCAAAAAGATTACTTTTACCTGCCGCATTAGAACCCGCTATCACCGTCAAAGGAGTAAAATCCATTTCAAAATTCTGAAAAGACTTGAAGCCATCAATCTTTATATACGTAATCATATCTTATGTTTTTTATTTTTTCAATCCCAACCCACTATCTATATGACAAATCAAGTTTTTCAGCGAAGATAAGGATAAATCTCATATAAAAGAAATATTACTAACCTTTTTGCAAGTACAATAAAGGCCGCAAACGTTAAAAGATACTTGCAGCCTCCAAATATATTGGATAGCCAGACTACTGCAAAGCTATCGCATATTCACCGCCGACCTCGGTGGGAAAGTCCACTTCGTAGTAGCTGAATATGGCATTGGACTGCTTCCCGGCGCTGCGGGCCACCTCGCTACCGTCCTTGCTGACCACAATCGGCCAAGCGGTACGCAGCTTGCAATCCTTTCCGGAAAGCGAACGAATGACGGCACCGGTCAGAATACCGGCCTTCCACTGCATGCCCACTTCAAAGTTGCCGCGTGCCTTCAGTCCCGACACGCTGCCTTCGGGCCAGGCATCGGGTAAGGCAGGCAGCAGGTGGAGAAAGCCTGCATGACTCTGGAGCAGCATCTCGGCCACACCGGCCGTAAAGCCGAAATTGCCGTCGATCTGGAAAGGCGGATGCGCATCGAGCATGCTCTTGAAAAGTCCGCCTCCCTTGCGCCCGCTGCCGAAGCCGATGGGATTGAACAGGTTGGAGATGATCTTATAGGCATGGTTACCGTCGAGCATACGGGCCCACATGTTGATTTTCCAACCCATGGACCAGCCGGTAGCCTCGTCGCCGCGGTTCAGCAGGGTCTGCCGCACGGCATTGAACAGTTCGGGCGTGTCGGTCGTAATCTGGTTGCCAGGGTGGAAGCCGTACAGATGGGACAGGTGGCGATGATGGGGATCGTCCTCCTTGAAGTCGTACATCCACTCCTGCAGCTTGCCCCCCTCGCCTATCTGATAGGGAAGGAGCTTGTCCAGCTTCGTCTGCAATTCCTTTTGCAGGTCGGGGTCGACACCCAGCAGACGGGCAGCTGCCAGCGTGCGGGTGAAGTTCTCGCGGATGATGGCCATGTCCATCGTGGGCCCCATGCTGAGGGCTACCCGTTCCCCCTTGGGCGAGATGAACCAGTTCTCGGGTGAGAGTCCGGCGGGAGTCACCAGATGACCCTGACCGTCGTCCGTCAGCCAGTCGGCAAAGAACTCGGCGGCACCCTTCATCAGCGGATAGGCTTTGTCCCTCAGGAAGGCTTCGTCCTGCGTGAACTGGTAGTGCTCCCACAGGTGGCTCGTGAGCCAGCCCTGCACCATCGGCCAGAAGGAGGCACTGGGCACGTTGTCGTTGGGTACGGATTCGCGCCACAGGGACGTGTTATGGTGGGCCACCCATCCGCGGGCGCCATACATGTGCTCTGCCGTCTCGCGGCCCGAAACAGCCAGTTCCTCAATCATACGGAACAGCGGTTCGTGACACTCGGACAGGTTGGTCGGCTCGGCCGGCCAATAGTTCATTTCGGTATTGATGTTGACGGTATAGCCGCTGTTCCAGGCCGGGATGGTGTCCTGGTTCCAGATGCCCTGCAGGTTGAGGGGCTGGCCGCCGGGACGCGAACCGGAAATCATGAGGTAGCGCCCGTACTGGAAAAGGGTGGCTGCCAGGTCGGGGTCGCTCCGGTCGGCAAAGCGGTCGATGCGCTGGTCCGTCGGCAAAGCCAGCTGTTCGGGCGAGGACGGCAGCTTCAGACTGACGCGGCTGAAAAGGGCGTTGAAGTCGGCTGTATGCCGTTCCTTCAGCTGGTCGTAAGTGTAGGCTGAAGCCTTCGCCAAAATGGAAGCGGCCTTTGCCGAAGGGTCTATACCCTCGCGGCTGGGGCTCTTGTCGGATCCGTTGTAGCTGGTGGCCATGCTCAGGAGGAAGCAGGCTTCGTCCGTACCGCTCACACGGATACCCTTGTCGGTGACTTCGACCTTGCCACCCGGACATACGGGCAGCAGCTGGGCCTCAAAGAACATGCCCTTACCCTCTATCTCGTCGCCGTAGAGCACGCGCTTGTTGAACTTGCGGCGGCCCTGCCCGTCATACAGCTCGGGGTGTTTGTACTGGTCACCCCAGCTTTCCAGCTGCTCGAAGGTGCGCCGCTCCACATAGCCCGGTGCCTGCCCCTTCATCACCAGCTTGCCGTCGTGCACCGAACACCGTGCTGTGGGATGAACGGACGAGAGGCCGAGCGTGACGTCGAGTCCGTCCTTGCCGTCGGTCTTCAGGTGGATGACAAGGACGTCGTCGGGATGAGAAGCAAAGACTTCGCGCTCCACGGTCGTGCCGTCCGAAGTATAGTGCGTGCGGTTCACGGCTTCCGCGAGGTTCAGCTCACGGGAGTAGGCCGATACCTGCCCGGCACGGTTGTCCGTAATATAAAGGTCGCCGAAAGGCTGGTAACACTGGTGCAGACGTCCCAGCCAGTGCTTGCAGATGAGGTCTGAAGCCTGACCGTACTCACCGGCCTTCATCAAGGCCATGACACGTTCCTTCATTTCGGGCGTCACCCGTATATCCTTGAAGGTCATAGAGGGTTCGCCGCTGTAAAGTGTGTTCTCATTGAGCTGCAGATGCTCCCCGGCTGTCCCGCCGAAGACCATGGCCCCCAACCTGCCGTTGCCGACGGGCAGGGCCTCGTTCCAGTTGTCTGCCGGTGCATCGTACCACAACTTGACGGTTTCCCTCTCCTTCTCTACGCTGCCCGCGCAGGCCGCCAGGCAGAGCAGGAACAGTAAATACCAGTGTTTCATAAGTTTTTGGACTTTAAGAATTTATACATGTAGGTATGGCAAAGTTATAAAAACAGTCCGACAATCCAACACCTCTCCCGGACGGGAACATGATTTTGAAACAAAAACGCAAGAAAATGGTACGGCTTTATAATCCGACACTCGCAGGGAAGCGACCCGAAGCATCATTCAGCGCGATATACCAAGAGCTGAAAGCCAAACAAAATGAAAGCAAAAGCGCCGTCCGGCTGACAACGCCGTTCCATCGGGAAGCCACAACCAACGGAAAAGCACGAACCATTATCGATAATTATGCAGAAAAAAGGCAGAAATAGAACTACATATACACTTTTCCACACCAATCCGGGCGTTTGCCGACAGAAAACAAACGACTTGCCGACAGAAAACAATGCTTCCAACCACACAAAACATACGATTTGCCGAGGGAAAACATACGACTTGCCGGGGGAAAAGCGACGCTTTCCCCTCGATAAAGCACGGAAAGGGCCCCGTAAGGGAATGCCTGCGTTCTCTTTCTACTGTAAACATTTCGATACGCCACTGACTGTCAGCCGAATACAGAAAACCGTTCGCACGGATGGAAACGGACCGCCCTCCGGCCGGAAAGAAGCGATTCTCAGCCAACAGAAAATACAAAGTGTCAAAACGTCAAACCGGGGGAAAGGGCGGACCGTAGGCAAGAAAATGGGAGCAAAGCAGAAATATCTGAAAAAAAAGTCGTCTCTTTGCAACTTTGTAGGGCAGATGTCCCGTCTAACACACAAAGGAACCAAGAAACTAAAAACCGGAACCATATGAAACGTATCCTTATCCTACTCGGCCTGATGGCCGCCACCAGCCTGGGCATACAGGCCGAAAACAGAACCGTGACCGACACCGTGGACGGCAAGAAGCGCGTCATCGAACTGCAAGACACCGTAATAAACGGACAACAGACCACCGACACCCTCAGCATCACCACCTACGAAGGTAGCGATGCCGACGAGGCCGGCCATGACGATACCTACCGCCACCGCCACGACGGCGGCGGCCTGCAATGGGTGGGCTTCAACTTCGGCGACGACGCGCCGGAAACCGTCATCGCTCTGACGGCCATCATCTTCTCCCTGGGCCTGCCCGCACTGCTCATCTTCATCATCTTCTACTTCCGCTACAAGAACCGCAAGGCCAAGTATCGCCTGGCCGAACAGGCACTGGCCGCCGGACAGCAGCTGCCGCCCGAGTTCTTCAAGGAAGGCGAAGGAAAAGACCTGCGCAGCCGGGGCATCAAGAACATCTTTCTGGGCATCGGACTCTTCATCTTCCTGTGGGCCCTCACGGGCGTGTTCGGCCTGGGCTGCATCGGCCTGCTCATCATGTTCACAGGCTTCGGGCAGGTAGCCATCTATTACACCCAGCCGGGACAGGGCGACGGCAAGCCCTTCATCCGCATGGAGCGTGACGAAAAGAAGGGCTACCGCTACATGAAGGTGGGCGGCATCGAGCTCCGCGACCAGACCGAGAAGACCGAGAAGAAAGACACCCCCGCCGCCGAAGACACAAACGAACCGAAAGAATGAGCCAACTCAACGACATATCGCTGATTGCGCAGGTCGTGGTGTTTCACAACACCCGCGCCTTCGACCAGCTGGTCAGGAAATACCAGTCGCCCGTGAGGCGCTTCTTCCTGAACCTGACCTGCGGCGACAGCGAGCTGAGCGACGATCTGGCGCAGGACACCTTCATCCGTGCCTACACCAGCCTGGCCTCCTTCAAGAACCTGTCCAGCTTCTCCACCTGGCTCTACCGCATTGCGTATAATCAATATTATGACTATCTTCGCAGCCGCAAGGAAACGGACGACCTGGACACGGCACGGGTGGACGCCCAATGCAGCGTGCGCCAGCCAGACACGGGCCTGCAATCGGACCTGCACCGCGCACTGGCCACGCTGAGAGACATCGAGCGCACCTGCATCACCCTCTTCTACCTGGAGGACCAGAGCATCGACAAGATAGCAAGCATTACCGGATGCCCTACGGGAACCGTAAAAAGCCACCTTTCGAGGGCCAAGGAAAAGATGGCAACATACTTAAAACAGAATGGTTATGACGGAAAATGATGACAAGTTACTGGAGAGCTTCTTCGCCGGAAAGCGGCAGGAAGTGGCCGACAACGGCTTCACACACCGCGTGATGCGCAGCCTGCCCCGCCGGAGCAACCGCCTGGCACGCCTGTGGACGGCCGGAGGATTTGCGCTGGCCGCCGTGCTGTTTGTGGCACTGGACGGCCTGGAGCTGTTGTGGAACAGCCTGCGCGAGGCCTTCACCTCGACCCTGGCCGACGGCATGACGCAAGTGGACCCGCGCTCGATGGCCATAGCCGTACTGGTGCTGCTCTACCTGATGTACCGGAAAATAGCCTCTTTGGCCTGAAAAGATTATTTTTCACGGCCGGAGAACCATTTTGTCGACGATATGTTATATCTTTGCCGTTTGTAAAAACTGAAATGGTGAAGAGAGTTTTGAAACATATCGTCCCTGTCCTGACCGTGCTCCTCCTGTTCCTTGCCGGCCGGGCCTCTGCCCAGACCACCCGCAGCGACAGCACCGTCATGCAGCGCCTGAAGGACATGGGAATCCCCGTGACCTACAACAACCGGGTGGAACTGCTGATGAACGGACACGACAAGTTCGTCGACCTGTTCGAAGCCATCCGCGGCGCACGCCACCACATCCACCTGGAATACTTCAACTTCCGCAACGACTCCATCGCCAACGCCCTGTTCGACCTGCTGGCCCAAAAGGCTGCCGAAGGGGTGAAGGTGCGGGCCCTGTTCGATGCGTTCGGCAACTGGTCGAACAACCGGCCGCTCAAGAAGAAGCACCTGGAGGACATCCGCCGGCGCGGCATCGAAATCGTGAAGTTCGACCCCATCACCTTCCCCTGGTTCAACCACGCCGCCCACCGCGACCACCGCAAGATCGTGGTCATCGACGGGAAAATAGGCTACACGGGCGGCATGAACATCGCCGACTACTACATCAAGGGCCTGCCCAAGATAGGCGAATGGCACGACATACACGTGCGCATCGACGGCAACGCCGTCCGCTACCTGCAAGGCATCTTCCTGACCATGTGGAACCGCGAGACAGGGCAGCACGTCGGCGGGCCGGAATACTTCCCCGACACGCCCCAGCTGCCGGACAGCATCGCCGAAGAAATCATGATTGTGGACCGCACGCCGCGCGAGACGCCGCGCTCCATCAGCCGCGCCTATGCCGCCTCCATCCGCTCGGCCGACAGCCTGATACGCATCGTAAACCCCTACTTCGTACCGACCAAGTCCATCCAGGAAGCCCTCAAGCACGCGCTGAAGAAGGGCACGGAGGTGGAAATCATGGTGCCACGGGTGTCCGACGTGCCCTTCACGCCCGAAGCGGCCTTCTACATCCTGCACAAGCTGATGAAACGGGGAGCCAAGGTGTACCTGTTCAACGGCGGCTTCCACCACTCCAAGGTGATGATGGTAGACGGCAGCTTCTGCACCGTGGGCACGGCCAACCTGAACAGCCGCAGCCTGCGCTACGACTACGAGACCAACGCCTTTATCTTCGACCCCGAAACGACGGCCGAACTGACCGGCATGTTCGAGCACGACAAGGGGCGCAGCACGCTGCTGACACCCGAAGTATGGAAGGAACGCTCGGCGTGGAAGAAGTTCGTCGGCTGGTTTGCCCACCTGCTCACGCCGTTCCTCTAAAAATTACTTCCGGCCGTTTCGCCATTCTTTGCCTAAAAAGGTTACCTTTGCATTCAAAATACGAATCTCTGCAATGAAACAATACTTAGACCTGCTCAACCGCATCCTGACCGAAGGCGTCGAGAAAAGCGACCGCACCGGTACGGGCACCATCAGCGTGTTCGGCCACCAGATGCGCTTCAACCTGGACGACGGCTTCCCCTGCCTCACCACCAAGAAGCTGCACCTGAAGTCCATCATCTACGAACTGCTCTGGTTCCTCAAGGGCGACACCAACGTGAAGTACCTGCAGGAACACGGTGTACGCATCTGGAACGAATGGGCCGACCCTGACGGCAACCTGGGACACATCTACGGCTACCAGTGGCGCTCGTGGCCCGACTACCAGGGAGGCTTCATCGACCAAATCAGCGAGGCGGTGGAGACCATCAGGCACAATCCCGACTCGCGCCGCATCATCGTGAGCGCCTGGAACGTGGGCGACCTGAACAACATGAACCTGCCGCCCTGCCACGCCTTCTTCCAGTTCTACGTGGCCAACGGACGGCTGAGCCTGCAACTGTACCAGCGCAGTGCGGACACCTTCCTGGGCGTGCCGTTCAACATCGCCTCGTATGCCCTGCTGCTGCAGATGATGGCGCAGGTGACGGGTCTGAAGGCAGGCGACTTCATCCACACGCTGGGCGACGCCCACATCTACCTGAACCACTTGGAGCAGGTGAAGCTGCAGCTGACGCGCGAACCGCGCCCCCTGCCGCAGATGAAAATCAACCCGGACGTGAAGAGTATCTTCGACTTCCGGTACGAGGACTTCGAGCTGGTGAACTACAATCCGCATCCGCACATCGCAGGAAAAGTATCCGTCTAACCCCGAAAACAAGAAAAAAGACATGATCAGCATCATCGCCGCCGTAGACCGCCGCATGGCCATCGGCTACCGGGACAAACTGCTCTTCTGGCTGCCCAACGACCTGAAACGCTTCAAGGCACTGACCACAGGCCACACCATCGTCATGGGCCGGAAGACCTTCGAGTCGCTGCCCAAAGGTGCGCTGCCCAACCGCCGGAACATCGTCCTCTCGTCCAACGCCAACGCTGCCTGCCCCGGCGCGGAGGTATTCACCAGCCTGGAGGAGGCCCTCCGTCATTGCAGCGGAGACGAAGAGGTCTACATCATCGGCGGCGAGAGCGTCTACCGCCAGGCCCTGCCGCTGGCCGACCGCCTCTGCCTGACGGAGATAGACGCCGAGGCTCCGCAGGCCGACGCCTACTTCCCGCAGTTGCTGCCCGAAGTATGGCACGAAAAAAACAGGGACGTTCATCCTGCCGATGAAAAACATCCCTGTTCCTATGCCTTTGTAGACTACGTCCGCCGCTAAAGACGGACGGAACTTTGTCCTTACTCCTTATCCTCTTCCGGTTCCTCTTCTTCAATCAGGATAGGCATCTGGCGCTTGATGACCTCGTGGAAGGAAATCAGCGTCTCCGTCCGGGCCATGCCCAGCGGCTGGAGCTTCTCCTGAATGATGGTCTGCAGATGCCGGTTGTTGCGTGCATACAGCTTGATGAACATGTCGTACTTGCCGGTCGTGATGTGGCATTCCACGATCTCCGGTATGTTCTCCAGCGCCTTGATGACGGTGTCCGACGACGAAGGATCCTTCAAGTAGATACCGATGTACGCACACGTCTCATAGCCTATCTTTTCAGGGTCGATGATGTATTCCGACCCCTTCAATATGCCCAGATTGGTCAGTTTCTGAATGCGTTGGTGGATGGCCGCTCCCGACACGTTGCAGGCACGGGCCACTTCCAGGAAAGGTATGCGAGCATTGTCGGCTATCAGCTTCAATATCTGCTCGTCTAAAGTATCCAATTGATGATGTCCCATTTTTAACTTCTCAAATAATATTGACTATAATTCTCAGGCTGCAAAGTTAGCATTTTTTTCAGCATAAAAAATACAGATTGTTACTTTTCTTGTATATATATGATAAAAGACGTACCTTTGTGTGACACATAAAAAAGAAAACGATGAAAAAATATGCATGCATTCTCCTCCAGCTGCTGATGACGGCCACACTGGCAGCCCAAGACTTTTCCCAGTATTTCACGGACCGGACGCTCCGTGTGGACTACTTTTTCACCGGTAATGCCGACCGCCAGGAAATCTGGGTGGACGAGTTGTCGGTATTGCCCGGCTGGAGCGGACGCAAGCACAACCTGGACCGGCTCCCCCTCGGCGGTTACGGACAAATCACGATGCGCGATGCCGAAAGCGGAACGGTCATCTACCGCACGTCCTTCTCCACGCTCTTCCAGGAGTGGCTGGAAACCGACGAAGCCCGAAACGTGCAGAAAGGTTTCGAAAACACCTTCCTGCTGCCCTATCCCAAGCGGCCCGTCGAAGTGGAAGTGACCCTCCTCGACAAACGCCTGCAGCCGGAAGCAAGCCTGAAGCATATCGTCGACCCCGCTGACATCCTGATCCATCCGAAAGGATTCGAGGGCGTGACGCCCCACAAATACCTGCTGCAAAGCGGAAGCACCTACCGCTGCATCGACGTAGCCATCCTGGCGGAAGGATATACGGAGGCCGAAATGGATACGTTCTACCGCGACGCGGCCATTGCCTGTGAGAGTCTGTTTGCCCACGAACCGTTCCGGTCGCTGAAGGACCGCTTCAACATCGTGGCCGTTGCCAGCCCCTCACAGGACAGCGGCGTCAGCATTCCCCGCCTGCACCAGTGGAAACGGACGGCCTTCAGTTCGCACTTCAGCACGTTCTACTCCGACCGCTACCTCACCACCTCGCGCGTGAAATCCATCCACGACGCGCTGGCCGGCATCCCATACGAGCACATCATCATCCTGGCCAACACCGACGAATATGGAGGCGGAGGCATCTACAACGCCTATACGCTGACCACGGCCCACCATCCGATGTTCCGCCCTGTGGTGGTACATGAGTTCGGGCACAGCTTTGCCGGACTGGCCGACGAATATTTCTACGACAACGACGTGATGACCGACACCTATCCGCTGGACGTGGAACCGTGGGAGCCCAACATCACGACTCGCGTGGACTTCGCCTCGAAATGGGAAGACATGCTGCCGCAAGGCGCCCCCGTCCCCACCCCAACGACCGAAAGTGAACGCTATCCGGTCGGTGTCTACGAGGGAGGCGGATATTCATCCAAAGGCATCTACCGCCCTGCCGACAACTGCCGCATGCGAACCAACGAATACCCGACGTTCTGCCCCGTGTGCCAACGGGCCATCCGGCAGCTGATCGAATTCTACACGGAATAAATCCTCCATGTAAAACCCATAAACAAACGGATATCATGATTACCCTGCAACGCATCACCACGGCCGACGGGGAGCTTTATGCTTTTCTGGAAGGGCTGATGACCCGTTCATTCCCGTCCGACGAGTACAGAGACCTTGATGAACTGAGGGACTTCACGGACCACCGTCCGCATTTCTACAACAATGTCGTGCTGAACGACGGCACGCCCATCGGACTGCTCAGCTACTGGGATTTCGACGATTTCTACTACGCCGAGCACTTTGCCATAGATCCGACCCAAAGAAACGGGGGATACGGCAAGGCCGTCTTGCAACACCTCTGCCAGCTATTGGACAAGCCCATCGTGCTGGAGGTGGAAGAACCGGACGAAGAAATGGCCCGACGACGCATCGGATTCTACCAGCGGAACGGCTTCGTGCTTTGGGACAACGAATACCGCCAACCGCCCTACAAACCCGGAGATCCCTGCCTGCCCATGCGGCTGATGGTCTACGGACCGCTGGACAGCCGGAAGGACTACAACCGCGTAGTGCGGAGAATCTACCGCGACGTCTACAAGACCGAATGATAACGCTGGAATTCCAATGCCGGCCTTCTTGTCTCCTGACACGGTGCTTCATGAGGGTCTAACACAGTGCTTCATGAAGGTATAAGAAAGCACTTCGTGAGCCCCTCAGAAAGCACTTCGTCAGAGGGTCAGGAAGCGCTTCGTCAGAACCCCATCATCCAGTCGTGAAAGCGACACAAAAAAAAGGCGCATCCCGCAAAGGATGCGCCTTTCTCATTTGTATGTCTCAACCATTACTGACGCGGCTGCGCAGAATAGTTAATTTTCAATGCATAAGCTTGACGAAGAGCTTCCTTGATCTCGGTAACAATACCCATCTTAGTATCTTGGTCAATCTTCAAAGAAACAGTCATATTCGGCTGATCCTCTTCTTTCATACTGGCACGTTCACCGTTGATGTAGTCATATACCTCAGAAACTTCAGCAAAGCTGTCATTCAATTGGATACGGCTTTCTTCACCCAGCTTCGCACGAAACTCTTTCGTCGGTTTTCCTACATAAATAAACGTTACCAACGATTTCTTCTCAAGTTTCTCCAATTCAGTAGCTTGCGGAGCTCTAAACTCAACCTTCAAAGTAACCTCACGCATGGTTGTTACAATCATGAAGAAGAACAACAATGTGAAAATAAGGTCAGGCAGTGAAGAAGTGTTCAAGGCGGGCATGCCGCGCTTACCTGTTTTATTAAATTTTCCCATTACTTCTTTTCTCCGTACTTTTTAGGTTCTGCCTCAGAGATTACCTGAGGATAAATCTGACGTATAGCATCCTGCTGCTCTTCATTCAAGTCAGCATAATTTTTCTGCCACTTGGACTGTGCCAGTTCATTACGCAACTCGTTGTAGGCAGCTACCAGTTCATTCTGTACAGCAATATATGCTTTGTAGGACGTACCGCGGTCACAACGCAAAGAGATAACGTGGAATTTTGTCACCATCTGGGTTCCAAAGAAAGGAACTTCGACAGCCACTTTTTCCGGCAACTTTTCGTCGTTGTACGGATTGGCAATGAATTCCTTTGCCTTGTCGCGCAACTGTTCTACGCTGACATAGTCGCTTCCACACATCAACTGGTCGTTGAAGTTCACGAACACCTGCAGGATGTTGCGCTCCTTGATATCCTTGTCTTCCTTTTTCTGGTCTGGCCGTGGAGGTTCCGGCAAACGTCTTGCCAAACCTTGGTCGGTATCCATAGAAGTGGTAAGCAAGAAGAACAGCAACAAGATGAAAGCCATATCCGCCGTAGAACTTGAGTTGACTTCGGGAACGGTTCTTTTCTTTCTAGCCATATTAATTCCTCTTACTTGATTTATTTAAACTTTTTGGCAGCGCCAAATCCTATCATTAATAGAATCATCACACCTACTTCTATGTAAAGTGTATATATAAACATATCGGTCAATTTCAACCAGAAAGGAACGTTCTCTGTACCTTCATATCCCGGTATGGCCAAAGGTGTTGCATCACCCGCAGCCCATGTTACAACCAATACAACAACGAGCAAGGCAATACCAACCAATGATTTAAGAGCAGTCTTAGGAGAATCTGCGAACGTGGAGCCAAATTGATAAACGACACCAACAACAATAGCTATAACTCCCAACACAAACAAAATATAATTCCAATACAGGATAGCGTCCGTGTAAAGCGGCTCTGACAGCGAAGGGTCAGCCACCACACGCTGATCCATTGGGGTTTCTCCACCGAAGAAGAACAAGCCCAGGATGATCAGTGTAATGAGGAGCATTACAGACAGGATAAATCCTGAAACCCTTTGTATTTTAAATTTCTTCATCTTGCAATAAGATTATTATTTTTTGTACTTCAGTTCATATTTCACAACCATATCCAACAGCGTTACAGAAGAATCTTCCATATCACTGGTCAGAGCTTCAATCTTAGACAGGATGTAGTTGTAGAATACCTGCAGAATCAAGGCTGCGATCAAACCGAAGATAGTCGTAATCAAGGCCACTTTCATACCACCAGCAACGACCGTCGGAGAGATATCACCTACCTGCTGGATCTTATCGAATGCTTGCACCATACCGATCACAGTACCCAAGAATCCCAAAGACGGGCTCATTGCGATGAACAGCGTAATCCAAGAGCAACCTTTTTCCAAGTAGCCAGCCTGTACACCACCGTAAGAAACTACTGATTTCTCAACAACGTCCAAGCCTTGATCCAATCTCATCAGACCTTGGTAGTAGATAGAAGCGATAGGACCGCGGGTGTTACGTGCAATATCCTTAGCACCTTCTACATCACCTTTTTCCATAGCTGCTTCAATAGCGGCCATGAACTTCTTCGTGTTGATTTCGGCCAAGCTCAGATAAATGATACGCTCGATGCAGAAAGCCAAACCGATAACCAATGCAATAGAAATAAAACTCATGAAGAATGCAGAACCTTCGATATATTTGATCTTCAGTTCCTTGTGAATACCACCTTCTTCTACTACTACAGGAGCAGCAGCCTCGTCAGCAGCAGCTTCTACTGCGGGAGCAGCCTGTTCTGTTTGTTCCGCTGCAGGAGCATCCTGAGCTTTAGCAAGTTGAGTTGAGCCAAATGTTAAGACTCCCATCACAGCAACAATTGCAAATAACTTTTTCATTGTGTGTCTAATTTTTAAGATTAATTAATTAAATTACTTGTTATTATGTTTATTTATTATTCGCTTTTTATCGTCTGTTGCGGAGAGAGGGGGATTCGAACCCCCGATACCCTTTAGGGGTATACACGCTTTCCAGGCGTGCCTCTTCAACCACTCGAGCATCTCTCCTTTTCCTATGCTTTTCTTAAAAACGGCTGCAAATTACAAAAAAATTGCGAACCTCCAGCGTTTTCAGCTACAAATGTATTCTTTTTTTTGTTCTCGCATCGCATTCTTTCCCTATAATCTTTAAGAAAAACCCAAAATTAATAAACTTTAAAGTCTTTGCGACCTTATTTGAGCATTCCAAACACTTTTAAAGCGTTCTCGGACGTCTGTCCGGCAACGTCTTCGGGAGGACGACCACACACCTCTGCCAGCTTGGCCAGGACATATTGGACATAGGCACTCTCGTTGCGCCGCCCCCGATAAGGAACGGGAGTCAGATAAGGGGAGTCGGTTTCCAGCAGAATCCTGTCCAGCGGTATGGCCGAAAAGACTTCGGGCAGACGGGACTTCTTGAAGGTCAACACCCCATTCACTCCCAAATAAAAGCCGGGGAATTCCAGCACCATCACCGCCTCGTCCGCACTACCGGTAAAGCTATGGAACACCCCTCTCAGAGTGGTGGAACGATAATCTTCCATAATCCGATAAATTGGTTCGAAAGCCTCCCGGCAATGAATGACAACCGGCAAGTCATACTCCAGCGCCCAGTCGAACTGACGGCGAAGTACCGTTTCCTGTTCGGCACGGAAAGTGGTGTCCCAATACAAGTCCATACCGATTTCACCGATGGCCAAATAGCGGCGGCCAGAAGCCAGTTCGGCTGCCACGACATCCAGTTCCCTTTCATAATCCTCGTGCACGGAGGTGGGATGCAATCCGATCATCGGGAAACAATAGCCTTCATAGCGTTCGCACACGTCGAGCATCGGACGGATGGTCATACTGTCGATGTTCGGCATCAGGATATGGGTTACTCCCGCCTCGCGGGCACGTTCGATAACCTGGGGCAAATCATCAGCAAACTCTTCCAGAAAGAGATGGGAATGTGTATCGATCATATTCATGGTTCAACTCCTGACTTTATCTTTTCACTGGTACGATAGTAATAGACCAGTCCATAGGCCCGACAAAGCTCCAGCCGCTTGTCAACGGGTTCCACCTGACTGAACTTCTCTTCCACCTGGTTCCACAGGTCCAGAATCAACGCATCGGCTTCGCGACGCATGGAGGCAACTGCCGCCTGGCTACGGGCTGTGGCCGTTTGAAGGCTGCGCTGCTTCTCATAGCTTTCGGCGAAGATATCATAATGCACCTTCACCTTGGCAATGGTCGGATTATAAATGGGAATGCCGCCCTGCGAGGTACGCCGGTTCTCACCGGCAATAACTTTCCGCCCCCACTCCAGCAAAGCCTGCTCGCTCGAAAGGTCGGGCAAAGACGGACAGGCATCCAAACCATAGTAAGCCTTGTGAGCCGCCCGGATTTCCGAACGGATGACGGCCAGATTGAACACCTGGATGAAATGGGACAGGTACAGACGGGCCATCTTGACATTCGCCTGATGTATACGGCCGGCCTTGGCCTGACGATTGTAACATTCCATATAAAAGATGTGTGCTGCTTCGAAACGCGGCAGAAAGTTACGAGCCATCCCCACCGTCCGAAAGCTGAACGGAAGGCCATAGGGATTGTCGTAACCATCGGCCTTCTCGATCGCTGTTTTCAGCGCCCGGATGCGTGCCTGATCGGTATTGGGTAATCTTCTATATGGCATAATTCCAATCTACTATTATTATAGAGTTTTAGGATTCGCGATGCATCAAGGATTCCATCAGTGCCTGCAATTCTTGCTTGCGGTTTGTCGGGACACTGACCTGCGCCAGGCTCTCCTCAGCCCGACGGGTATACTCCTCAATCTTCCGTTCGCACAGGGCTTTCACCCCGATGGCATCGTACAGAGCCGTGACCGCAGCGATCTTTTCGGCAGGGTCAAACTGTCCGGCCTTCACCCACCGCTCCAACTCGGCGCGTTGGGCGTCCGAAGCCTGGCGGTAGGCCTGAATCAGCAGATAGGTTTTCTTGTTGCACAAGATGTCGCCTCCAATGTTTTTGCCGAAGACTTTCACGTCGCCATACACGTCCAGCAAGTCGTCCTTCAGCTGGAAAGCCACTCCCAGATTCATGCCGAAGTCGTACAGGCGGGCGGCGTCTTCTTCGGAAGCTCCGCCCAGCATAGCGCCCAGCTTCAATGCGGCGGCCAGCAGCACGGAGGTCTTCAGCCGGATCATTTCCAGATACTCTTCCTCGGTCACGTCGTCGCGCGTCTCGAACTCCATGTCGAACTGCTGCCCTTCGCAGATTTCCAAAGCCGTCAGGCTGAACAGATCCATGACCGGCTTCAACAAGCCGGCGGGACATCCTTCGGCCATGAACTGATAGGCCAGCACCAGCATGGCGTCGCCCGAGAGAATGGCCGTATTCTCATTCCACACCTTGTGGACGGTCGGCTTACCCCGGCGACGGTCAGCCTGGTCCATCAGGTCGTCATGCAACAACGTATAGTTGTGATAGACTTCGATGCCGGTAGCCTGGTTGAAGATGCTCTCCACATCTTCCTTATAGAGGTTATAGGCCATCATCATCAGGACGGGGCGGATGCGCTTGCCTCCCAACGAAAGCACATAGGATACAGGTTCGTACAATCCGGCCGGACGGCGGGTGAACTGAAGTTCGGCAATATGCCTGTTGATCTTTTCAAGAAGTTCGGAAGACTTGAACATAACGGACGAAAAAAGGAATGTGTAGGAACGAAAAGAGGCTGCACACAGGCAACCTCTTTCCTTTCTTTATCTATTTGACAATAAATTACTGCAAACGGAACATTACAGGCACGGTGTATTTTACACGTACGGCCTTACCACGCTGCATACCCGGTTTCCACTTCGGCATGGAGTTGATCACGCGAAGGGCTTCTTTGTCCAGATAGGGGTCTACACCACGGATAACCTTGGCATCTACGATACTACCGTCGGCATTGACAACGAACTGTACAGTCACACGACCCTGCGTACCGTTCTCCTGTGCGATGGTAGGATACTTGATGTTCTTGCTCAGGTATTGCATCAGACCTGCCATACCACCGTTGGGGAATTCAGGCATCTGCTCTACAACCTCGAAGATTTCCTGCTCTTCTACTTCTTCCTCTTCTACCGTAGGAGGCACGTAGGCGATTTCTACAGCCTGACCGGTTTCCTCAGAAGAAGCGATCTCGGTCGACTCGATATCCATATCGTCATCCACAATTGTCAAAGTCTCAACAATGGTGGGTGCTTCAGGAGGAGGCGGAGGAGTAGCCATTTCCGGTTGTTCCGTAATAGGAATTTCAATTTCCTCTTCAAACACAAGGTCGGCTACAGCCTGGCTCGTATCAATCTTCACATCACGTTTCGTCCATTCGAAGGCGATGAACATGAAAGCGAGCACAATTACATAACCGACGAGCAGCCAAGTAGATCTCTTGTTCTCCAAGTCTGCTTTAGGCGATTTTTTAACTTCCATAATCTATAATAAATTTTAGTGTTTCTCATTTGGGGCAAATATAGCACTTTTCCCACGATTGTGCGCGGGTGCGTGTCTTTTTTTACACAATCGCCCCTGCATTTTCGTTTTTTTAATTGTTCAAAAGGCTACTTTCGCTTTTGTGCTACAAATGTAACGAGATATTTTAAAAATAGCCTTATCTTTGGCATGTTTTTTTGAACAAAAAATGAAATGTTCCGTTTCTCCAGCAGAGATGTTGCATTTCGATAAAGGAACCACCTTATTAATATATAGAAAACGATGAGAAAGATAATCATTGCCATCGACGGATTCTCTTCGTGCGGCAAGAGCACCATGGCCAAAGACCTGGCACGCGAAATCGGGTACATCTACATCGACAGCGGCGCCATGTACCGGGCCGTCACCCTGTATTGCATCGAGAACGGACTGCTGCACGACGGCCGCATCGACGCGGACAAGCTCAGCCATGAGATAGACAACATCCATATCTCCTTCCGACCCAACGCCGCTACCGGCCGGCCGGACACCTACCTGAACGGCGTGAACGTGGAAGAACGGATACGCACCATGGAAGTATCCTCCCAGGTAAGCCCTGTAGCCGCCCTCGACTTCGTGCGCGAAGCCATGGTGAAGCAGCAGCAGGAGATGGGGCAGGCCAAGGGCATCGTCATGGACGGACGCGACATCGGCACCACCGTCTTCCCCCATGCCGAACTGAAGATATTCGTCACCGCCTCGCCCGAAATACGCGCCCAACGTCGCTACGACGAACTCAAGGCCAAGGGACAGGCCGTGGACTTCGACGAGATTCTGGCGAACGTGAAGCAGCGCGACTACATCGACCAGCACCGCGACGTGAGCCCCCTGCGCAAGGCCGACGACGCCCTGCTGCTGGACAACAGCCACCTGACCATCGAGCAGCAGAAAGCCTGGCTGACCGAACAGTTCGAACGCGTGGCCGGCAAATGAACCTCCCCCCTCCCCGACTGGCAAAGCATTGCTTTCCAGTCGGGAAAGCAATGTTTTCCAACCCATAAAACACCGTTTTATCACATGGCTAAAGTAGAAATAGACGAAGGATCGGGCTTCTGCTTCGGAGTGGTCAACGCCATCAGCAAAGCCGAAGAGGAACTGGCCAAAGGCGGCACACTGTACTGCCTGGGCGACATTGTGCACAACAGCCGCGAAGTGGAGCGTCTGAAGGCCATGGGGCTCGTCACCATCAACCACGACGAGTTCAACCGCCTGCACGACGCCAAGGTACTGCTGCGCGCCCACGGCGAACCGCCCGAGACCTACGAGACGGCCCGCCGCAACCACATCGAAATCATCGACGCCACCTGCCCCGTCGTCCTCCGCCTGCAGAAACGAATCAAGCAGGAATACACCCGGCAGGACGACGAAGACACACAGATTGTCATCTACGGCAAGAACGGACACGCCGAAGTGCTGGGCCTCGTCGGCCAGACCGAAGGCAAGGCCATCGTCATCGAGAAGCTGGACGAAGCCCGCTCGCTCGACCTGACCCGTAGCATCCGCCTCTACTCGCAGACCACCAAGTCGCTGGACGAATTCCGCCGCATCGTGGAGTACATCCAGGAGCACATCTCGCCCCAAGCCACCTTCGAATACTACGACACCATCTGCCGGCAGGTGGCCAACCGCATCCCCAACATCCGCAAGTTTGCCGCCTCGCACGACCTGATATTCTTCGTCAGCGGCAAGAAAAGCTCCAACGGCAAGATGCTGTTCAGCGAATGCCAGAAGGTGAACCCCAACTCGCACCTGATAGACAGCCCCGAGGAAATAGACAGCTCGCTGCTGGCCAAAGCCTCCTCCATCGGCATCTGCGGCGCCACCTCCACGCCCAAGTGGCTGATGGAACAAATATCGTCGGCCATCCAAGAGAAGCTTCAAAGTCCAGCAAATTAACGAAAATTATTATAGTCGCCCTCAGCTTTTTCGTATCTTTGCGGGCAAATTACTAACTAAAAGAAGATTGTCATGGGAACAATTAAGTGCATCGGTATTCTGACCTCCGGAGGAGACGCTCCGGGAATGAACGCTGCCATCCGTGCGGTGACGCGTGCAGCCATCTACAACGGCCTTCAAGTAAAAGGTATCTACAGAGGATACAAAGGCCTGGTAACCGGTGAAATCAAAGAGTTCAAAAGCCAGAACGTAAGCAACATCATTCAAATGGGAGGTACCATCCTGAAGACAGCACGCTGCAAGGAATTCATGACTCCCGAAGGCCGCCAGCTGGCCTACGACAACATGAAGAAGGAAGGTATCGACGCCCTGGTCATCATTGGCGGCGACGGTTCGCTGACGGGTGCCCGCATCTTTGCGCAGGAGTTCGACGTGCCCTGCATCGGCCTGCCCGGCACCATCGACAACGACCTTTTCGGCACCGACACAACCATCGGATATGACACGGCCCTGAACACCATTCTCGACGCCGTCGACAAAATCCGCGATACGGCTACGTCGCACGAACGCCTCTTCTTTGTCGAGGTTATGGGACGTGACGCCGGCTTCCTGGCCCTGAACGGTGCCATCGCATCGGGTGCCGAAGCAGCCATCATCCCCGAATTCAGTACGGAAGTAGACCAGCTGGAAGAATTCATCAAGAACGGCTTCCGCAAGTCGAAGAACAGTAGTATCGTTCTTGTAGCCGAAAGCGAACTGACAGGCGGTGCCATGCACTATGCCGAACGTGTGAAGAATGAATATCCGCAATACGACGTACGCGTCACCATCCTCGGCCACCTACAACGCGGCGGAAGCCCCACGGCCCACGACCGTATCCTGGCCAGCCGACTGGGTGCCGCTGCCATCGACGCCATCATGGAAGGACAACGCAACGTCATGATCGGCATCGAGCACGATGAAGTGGTTTACGTTCCCTTCACCAAGGCCATCAAGAACGACAAACCCATCAAGAAAGAACTGGTCAACGTATTGCGCGAACTGTCCATCTAAGGGAAAAACGAAACTCAAATCGAGTAGGAGGAAAACGAAGCAGTTTTCTTCCTACTTTCGTTTTCCGACCTCTCACACCACCGTACGTGCGGTTCCGCATACGGCGGTTCCTATTT
>ERZ780167.4-NODE-4-length-205858-cov-28.991254_pt1 | contig 205858 bp, 141 predicted proteins | sample MGYA00510982_ERZ780167 | MGnify/ENA primary metagenome ERZ780167 (study PRJEB29588, sample SAMEA2146107) | human gut metagenome | biome: human gut; feature: human-associated habitat; material: faeces | place: Denmark | collected 2008/2010 ... | reverse complement strand
AACATATACCAGTAATAATCTATAAACCCGAGTCAACCTAAATCAGGAAAGTACAAACTGAATCATCCTCAATTATTTGGGACAATTTTGGGACAAATATTTGTAAAAACCCCATTGGATGCACTCTATCGTGTACCAGACGCGAAAAGTAGCACGGAAAATTCGCGCCGAGAAGTAGAAAAGTGTTCCGTGCACAGATCAGGCTCTTCCGCTCACGAAGGCCCCATAAAGGCCCTGTTGTGAGCAAAAAGGCTGATCTGGCTCACGAGGTGTTCACAAGGAGCAAGGTGGTGCGCAAGAAGGGGGCGAATCACGCGCGAAGATCACGCGTGTGTCGCAGACGGTTCAATGTATTGGGTCAAGACTGGTCAAGTGCCTTGAGAATCTCGGCGGCGAGGGCCGGGGAGACGAGTTTGGAGAGGTCTTCGAGGGGGGCGGCGGCGATGCGGGCGACTGAGCCGTAGTGCATAAGAAGGCGCTTCTCGGTCTGCTCGCCGACACCTTTGATCTCCCTTAAAGCACTCTGGATCTGGGCTTTGCTCCTGAGGCTGCGGTGGAATGTGATGCCGAAGCGGTGAGCCTCATCACGGATCTGCATCAAGACTTTAAGAGCCTGCGAGTTACGGTCCAGAAACAGAGGATAAGGATCGTTCACCCTGATCACGAGTTCCATACGCTTGGCAAGGCCGATGACCATCAGCCTGTCCATCAAGCCCAATTCGGCGAGAGCCTGGCGGGCAAACTCCAGCTGGCCTTCTCCGCCATCGATCACCACCAGCTGCGGCAGGTCGTCCGGAGCCTCCACGAGCATCCGGGAGTAACGGCGGTTGACGACCTCCTTCATCGAAGCAAAGTCATTGGCCCCGATGACCGTCTTGATCTTGAACTTACGGTAATCCTTCTTGGACGGCACTCCGTCACGGAAAACCACACAGGAAGCCACCGGATTGGTTCCCTGGATGTTGGAGTTGTCGAAGCACTCGATATGGGTCGGAAGCTCCTTCATTCCCAAGGCCTTGCGCAAGTCCTCAAGAACCATCCTGCGATATTCGTCAGGATCGGTGTGCTCCCTCTGCTTGATGGAGTTGAAGAGATATTCCTTGGCATTCTTGACGCTCAGTTCGAGAAGGGAAAGTTTGTCGCCGCGCGCCGGGATGCGGAAGTCGATGCCGTCTATCTCCACATCCGGCTTGAACGGCACGATGACCTCTTTCGCCAATGCACCGAACTTGGATTCGATCTCGGCGATGAACGTGCTGAGTACAGATGCCTGCTCCTCCTCGATGTTCATCTTGAAGCCCAGGTTCAACGACTGGATGACAGATCCGCCACGAACACGCAGGAAGTTTCCGAAAGCCTCCTGGCCATCGAAAACCAGAGAGAACACATCACAGGAAGTATCTGCGACAGAGGATATTATCGAATGTGAATAGTGCTTCTTCAAGGACTCTATCCTGTTTTTACAGACCTGCGCCTCCTCGAAACGGAGCTCCGCGGCCGCACGCTTCATCTCGGCCTCATATTCACGGATTATCTCATTCACGCCGCCTTTCAGCAGACGGGTGATCTCGGTGACGTAGGATGAATATTCCTCCTTGCTGACCGCGCCAACGCAGCAGCCTTTGCAGCGTCCGATGTGGAAGTCCAGGCACGGGCGGAATTTGCCCCGGAGGATCGCGTCGCCGGTGATTTTCAGGTTGCAGGAACGCAGAGGATAGTTCTTGCGGAAAAACTCCAGCAGGTAGTTTGCGTGCGAGACCGAGCTGTACGGCCCGAAATAGGTGCCGTTCTTCCTGTCCACACGCCTGGTCAAATAGATCTTCGGAAACTCGTCGTTGGTGATGACGATCCACGGGTAGGTCTTGGAATCCTTCAGCAGGATGTTGTAGTGAGGCTTGTACTGCTTGATGAGGTTGTTCTCCAGCAACAGCGCGTCGGCCTCGGAGTCCACAACGGAGAACTGCGCGTCGGCGATCTTCGAGACCAGGATCCGAGTCTTCACGTTCAGCCTCTCCGGCGGCACAAAGTACTGAGCCACCCTCTTGTGCAGATCCTTGGCCTTGCCCACATAAATCACCTTCCCCGAGGCATCGTAGTAACGATAGACCCCCGGGGAATGTGGAAACAGGGCGATTTTCTCCCTGACTGTAAGACCCTTCTCGCTCAAAGCGTTTGAATATTACTTCTTGGCGGTCACGTACTTGGCGACCTCCTCCTCAATGCCTTCACCGCGGAGATCCCTCTTGACGATGGTTCCGTCAGGTCCGAAAAGGATGATGTGAGGAATGCCCTGGATGCCGTAGAGATCGGTAGGAACAGCCTGCGCGTTGATGATCTCGTTCCAGTTCACACCGTAGGCCTTCGCTGTGTCAACAGAAGCCTGAGGCTGATCCCAGACTGCCACGCTGAGGACATCGAAATCCTTGCCGGCGTACTTTTCGTAGACCTTCTTGATGTTAGGGATCTCCCTCTTGCATGGGCCGCACCATGAGGCCCAGAAGTCAACGAGGACATACTGACCCTTACCAACAAAGTCGGAGAGCTTCACGCCGTTGATGTCGAAGTCGGTGAACATCATGCCCTCGGCGGTGTTCTTCTTGGAGTCGTTCTTAGCTTTTATGGCGGCGACGGCCTTGGTCTCAAGGATGGCCGGATCAAGCATGTTCAGAACAGAATCAACCTGAGCAGGAGTGAGGTCATACTGAATGTTACCTAACAGGGACGCGCCAATGGCGTTGTCGAGATTCGCCTCAAACGTCTTCTTGCTGAGTTCCTCCACGGCGGACTGGTAAGCCTCGAAAACCTCATCCTTGGCAGAATCGGCGGCCTCGTCGCCAAGAGCCTCAAGCTTGGCTCTAGCATCTTTCTCAAATTGAGCCATAGCGTTGGCAAAGGCATTGTACCTCTCCTGTACAGAGACAGACGGAGTCTTGGAAGCGATCTCGCAAGTACCGTCTTCCTTGACAGTGACCGTCAACGGAGTACCGTCAGAAATGAATCTGGCTCTTACTCCTTCCCCGGTCAGCGTGGCGAGCACGGTCTTGGATGCAGGAAGCACAACGGCGAACTTCCCGTCCGTCACAGTGAGGGTAGTGTCAATTCCAAGATCGGAAATCTTGATGCTTACCTCTTCAGGAGCATTGCCCTCGAAAGTGCCTTCGATGGCTGTCTTGTCAGAAACCTTAGGGCCGCACGCGACAGCGGCAAAAGCAGCCACGGCTGCCAGAATGAATGATTTACGTCTCATATTCATGAATATTAATGTTCAACCTTTCCTGCCTCGGAGTGGCACCGCAAAAGCGAGCCGCTTTTCCGCAATAAATGTAAAGTTATGAATATTTTCGAGAATATGAGTACCTTTGTTATACAGAATCAAATAATTATTGAATATGACGCTGAAAGCCAGCATAAAATCAATGAGACTGAGGACACTTCCGCTGTCCTTGTCCGGAGTGATCCTCGGGGTGACGCTCGCAGCGGACAAGGCAGATGTCAGTCCGTGGACAGCCGCGCTGATCTTCCTGACAACGGTATGTCTGCAGATCCTCTCAAATCTGTCCAATGAGCTCGGCGACACCTTAAACGGCACCGACTCTGCTGACCGTCAAGGCCCCCAGTACGCCCTCGGCAGCGGAGATATGACCGTAGGAGACATCAAAAAGCTCATCGGAATATTCATCGTCCTTTGCATCGTCTCCGGTCTGGCGATGATAAGTGTTTCCTTCAGGAGCATATTCAAAACTGAGTCAATCTGTCTGGAAGTGCTTGGCGCGGCGGCTATCGTGGGTGCGATGAAGTACACTTTGGGCAAGAATCCTTATGGGTACAGAGGGCTGGGCGACGTGTCCGTGTTCATATTCTTCGGCCTTGTGTCGGTGCTTGGCGGGTATTACGTCGCGGCTCGGGAACTGCCGCCACTGATTATGCTTCTGCCGGCCTCCGCCATCGGGTGTTTCAGCGTGGGAGTACTGAATGTCAACAACATAAGAGACATGAAGACGGATGCGGTGAACCGCGTGACCGTGGCCATCAAACTCGGAATGAAGGGTGCGAGAATATACCAGACCATCCTGGTCACATTGGGCTGGGCCTTGATACTGGTGTTTTGCGCGGTCTATGATTTCGCGCCGGGACATTACATATTCATCATCACTCTTCCATTGTACATCAAGCACTTGCAAGGTGTATGGACCCGGAGCGAGCGGGCTCTCGACCCGATGCTGCCGATGCTTGTGATCTCAACATTCTTCCTCTCCATCCTCGCCGGAGCGGGATTTCTGATTTTCTAGGAATATGCCGACAAAGTCAAAGGTTAAGAATATGTTCGACAGCATCGCTGGCGACTATGACTCTCTGAATCACATACTTTCGCTGGACGTGGACAAGATCTGGAGAAAGAAGGCCCTGAAACAGATCGTGGACGCTCCGGCTCCGGCCCGTGTCCTGGACCTGGCCTGCGGAACGGGCGATTTCTCAATCGCCATCGCCAAGGCTTTGAGCAGGTCTCACAAACGAGTCGGGACTCCTATTGAAGCACATGCTAAGGCTTCAGTCAAAGCACCAGTCGAGGCTCCAGCCAAAGTACCAGTCGAGGCACAGGTCACATCGACAGGTTTTGTGACCGGAGATTCCGGGAGACCGGACTTAATGACCAAGGGACACGTGACCGGTGTGGATCTGTCGGAGGGTATGCTGGCGGTGATGCGCGAGAAGGTCGGCAAAGCCGGCCTGACTGAGATGATAAGCATCGAGGAAGGAGACGGCGAGAACCTGCGGTTCCCGGACAACACCTTCGACCGGGTCACCATAGCCTTCGGAATCAGGAACTTCGAGGACAGACCGAAAGGCCTAAGGGAGATGCTGCGCGTCCTCAAACCCGGCGGCCGCCTCGTGATCCTTGAGCTCTCCCGCCCAGAGAACAAGATAATCCGCTGGTTCTACGACCTCTATTTCCTGCACATCCTCCCGAAGGTCGGCGGCAAGGTCTCCGGTGACAAGGCCGCCTACGCCTACCTCCCCGCCTCTGTGGCCGCCTTCCCTGGCAAAAAGGCGTTCATGGCCACGATGCGCGAGGCCGGCTTCCGCACCGTCACCCACAAAGCCTTCACCCTCGGCATCTGCAGGATGTACACCGGCGAGAAATAGGGAAAAAAAGCGTGGCATCTAAATTACTGAATATCAAGATAATAAACTATGTCCTGGTGGGAGACATCGCACCAGGACATAGCGTTTTTCCTTGATTATAAAGGAGTTATCTGCCACGATCGTCACTTCGCATCGACACTGACATTGTCGCAGTTTTCGAACGTGAAAGGCTCACCTTGCGGATCATATTCATAATCCTTGTTGAGAGTCACCTTGTTGTCCCTGTAGGTGACACCGTCCACGCAGTAAAGGTTCAATATTCTTGGATCAAAGGTCTTGAAGGTGTTGTCCTCAATCGTGATGTTGCTATGGTAGCGGCTTGCTTCCTTCTGCGGGATTCCGCTGCCTACCGCGATGCAGGCGCTCCCCCATCCCTTGCAGCCATGTAGACAGTTCTCGAAGACATTGCCTCTGATGGTCACATCCTTGACACCTGACTGCTCGTACCAGTAATTGCCGTCGCCCTCGAAAAGGATCGCGGCACCGGGAACATGGAAATAGTTGTCTTCAATGACGACCTTGCCTTTTGATCCGATCAGAAGACCTCTTGCCCTGTTGTTGCCGAAAGAACAGCCTTTGATCAGCACCTCTGGCTTCACAGACGCGTCGGCAAGCACATCCCTCTCCTCAAACCCCTCCGGTATCGGCTCCTCGAAAGTCACGACGGAATAGTCATCGTTGAACTTATAGACCTCCTTGACTTTCAATGTGTCGTACGTCATCATCGTGTTGTGGCTGACAAACTCCATATCCATTCCAACCTCGGCGAAATCCTTCCCATAGTTCGACCACAGAAGCAACTGGTTGTCCGAGACTTTCCTACGAGCCACCGCATACCATCCATGAATGTTGGTGGCATCGTCCTTCTGGTTCATGAACGTGCATCCGATCATTCTGATGAAGCCCTTGCAGTTCACGAAATGGGTTGCGTCGGCTGTGATGCTTATCATCCTGCCCTTGCCCGGAGATGGAACGACATTGACATTGTTGAGTTCAAGATCCTTGGATCTTTGGGCAATAACGCCCATTCCTCCGCAGTGCCAGATGTTCACATCCTTCAAGGTGAACCCGTCACATCTTTCAAGCGTGAACGCGGGGTTCAGTCTGGCCGCGGCGCCGAAAACGAGGGTGTTGCCCGTGGTTACCCTGATGTCTTTCTCATAAACTTTGTAGTCTCCGTCAGGAAGAGCCTCGGCCTGAAGTCCCGGACCCCACACCCAATAGTCCCTGACATAATGAGCGACTTCTTTTTTCTCCGTGTCAAACTCCAGAAGATTGCCATAAGGGTACTTATTGCGGAACTCATCCCTAAACACGATGATCCCGCTCTCAAGGCTTATCCTATAGTCATCCGGGAACTTGACCTTGACCCAATCCTTGCCCGAACCCGTTATCAGACCTTCGGAATGGAATGTTCTTGTGTAATCAATGTCAAGACCGCTGACCGACACATTTCTGGAATCCTCGACATTGAACGGCGAGATGAATCCGGTGAACAGCAATGTCGTGCCGTTGCCTTCAATTTTAAGGCCGTCGGCTCCGACGATGTCAAATGCTATTCGCTTGTCACTCGGGTCGTTGTTGCTGATTTTCTGAAACTTGCCATAGCAGTAGTCCGGTTTGACAGGAAGAGTGCCTCCAGGCAGCACAAGGGTGCTTCCTTTGCTTTTCAGACAATCCTCCAAGGCCTTTCTTATGGCCGGCTCCACATCGTTCTGAACCATCTCCTCCGTCAGATAATCCTTGAGAAAGACTGTCTTGCCTGCCGGCTCCATAGAGCATGACGCGGCGACGCAGACAAACGCCGCCATCATTATTTGAATTCTTTGTGTCATTACCTAAGCGATATATTCTTGATTTCCTTTCCTGATTTTACTGAATACTCACGGAGTCTTCCATCACAACTGATTCCGATCCTGAGTCTCTGTCCATCAAGCCTTTTAACCTTGATGTCGAAGTCTTTACCGAATGCTTTTACGTGATTCAACGCCATCTCATCCCAATCGGACGGCATCCGGATCTTAAGATTGAATGAGTCGAATCCGGAAGGCCTTATTCCGAAAAGACCTTCGGTGATAACCCTGCAATAGAGTGCGCTCTCACCCGACAGATGCCGCTGCGACCCTTCAGGGTAGGCCTCGACCGGATACGGGACGTGGGTTCCGAGAAGGCGGCGCTCCGAATAATTGTGGAGTTGCGAGAGAGCCGCATCCGCATGACCAGCGGCAAAAGCCCCTCTAAGCGCATAGAGCGTTGACCTGTCCCAGAATGTGGAACTGCCCTGCTGGGTAAGAATGCCATCCTCTGTCATCATCTCGGATGAGAACAAAGCGGCAAGCGTGCCTTCAGCCCTGTCGTCAATCCCGAAACACAATGGCAGACAAATCCAGGACCTCAGCAAGTCGTTTCCTTCGTAGTAACGGTATGTCTCATAGCCGCTTACGTTGGCCGAGAAATAGCGACCTATTGATTCTCGCAATCGCGCCGCCCGCTTTCGGTACAGCCTTGTCACGGAGGAAGTCTCCCCCAGCAAAGGGGCAAGGTATGCGGCGGACACCAGCCCGTCGTAGTAGAGGCAGGCCGTCGAAAGATTGGCGTCTCCGGCAGGGAAACGGCCCTCCAACTCATCCGAGTCTGATTCCGGAACTCCGGCAGCGTTGAGTTTCCGGTGGCAATACTCCAGACACCATTTCAAGAACGGCCAGAGCTGCTCCGCCTCGTTCTTGTCTCCTCTCGCCAGAAGATACCTTGACAGCCCATGCGCTATCATGGCCGCATCCCCCCTGTCACCTGCTCCGTCCCAGATGTCCGTCCCCTCGGCAATTATCGAGCTTGGAACCGGTTTGAAATCATCATTCATGAATCCTGAATAAAGCCGGTAACAGTTGAACGCAGATTCGTTGCCGACCGCATAGCCAAGGAAAGGATAGAACGGATTGACATATTCACATTCGTCATTGCACCAAAGCGCGGCATAGTAGGACTCTCCGCCGGGACCGTGCATAAGGCCTCCCTTTGTCCTGTAAATGCTTTCCGAGGCTCTTATCTTGGCGAATCTAAACTCTGTGTTGATCACAGTGTCAGGTGTTTCCAGAATCAGGGACGAATCGATGGCGTCGCGGATGAAGGACATCCTGTCGGAATATTCCGCATCAAAGTCCGGTACGATCATCCTTTCCGTGTCGGCCCGATAAGCCTGAAAGGCCGCATGGAACCTTATCTCGTTCCGCGGCGCAAGGACATAAGTCCCGCTTCCGAATATATCGGCCCTGACCACATAACTGCCGTCCACTCCCTTGTCGGCCAGGGTCTTCGCCTCCTGGCTGAACTTCGGGACATTAAGCACCAGCGGACTGGCGGAGATATTCCTTATGCTGTAGATCTCGCAGAGCATCGGATGGACCTTGCTTGGAAACACCGTTGTCCTGACTTCGGCGACCGGCTTCGGATTGTCTCCTCTGGCTCCTCCGACATTCGCCTTGCCGACACCATATTCACTGATCACTGACAGGCCTCCGTCAATGGACACTTTTTTTGTCGACAGCTGTTTCGGCACAAGGGAGTTGATCCCGACCAGCGACATGACATCCGTACCCATCCTGTAAAGCAGGCTGGCGTGCGTGTCATTAGGGACACGGCGAAGCATCGGGAAAACCAACGATCTTTCCTGGCCGAACAAGCCTTTTTCGTCAACCATCCATCGAAGGACGCAGGAAACCTGTTCCCCGCTCATCTCGATGTGGTCGGAATATGGCAGGACGATCCTTTCGGGATTCAGCTCTATAGAACCGTCCGTTCCGATTGTCCAGCACGTCTGCGAATATGCCGCATTGGCGCTCGTTACCAGCGCCAGAATGGCCCACAGAATCCTTTTCATCACGTTTTTATTTTATTATTCCCACATCTTTGACTTCCCAGTCATCCGTTCTGAACGGAGCGAAAGGCTGACCGGAGGTTGTCATCACGTTTGCGTCCTCGGGATAGTTTCTGAAAGCATAGCGAGCGGCTACAGGCTCGGGGACATCTTCCGACCAGACTTCAATCTTATTCTGCCACCAGCGGAAGTTGACTTTGGCCTTATGCCAGACCTTGTCCGCCCCGGCGATCTCAAAGCCTCCCGGAGTGTAGTAGCCGTCCGAGGCGAAACCGAGAATGCTGTCGGACTCATTGAACTCATTCTGTCCGGAAAGATTGTTGAAACTCAGGACAAGCTGGTTGCACTTGTAGTAATCGTTGTACTCCTTCTCCATCGACTTGTAGGTCGGAGCAGGAAGCGGCACTCCATCGACACCATAGTCGTTACGGAGCGCGAGCCATGCAAGCCTGGTGCCCACCTCCATCTTCTTCCGAGGATGTATGCAAGTACGGCTGCCGATGTCTGTCGTTGCGGCAATGCCGCTATGAGGGATTTGAGCCATTGCCTGGTACTGTGCCTCCACGACCAGAGGCAGAGAGCGCAGTCCCTCGCCGTTGTAGGGGTAAGGGGCAAGCTGAACGAAATAGAACGGCATTCCCTCATCCTCCCAGATATTCCTCCACAAGTCAACCATGGAAACCATAAGATTCCTATAGTCAAACCAGTTGATCCTGTTCGACTCCCCTTGGTACCAGATCCATCCCTTGGCCGTGTAATGGCGCAGAGGCCAGATCATCGAGTTGAACAGCCTGTGGGGCTCACTGGTGACCCCTTCTCCGGAGAGGGCGAACTCATGGTTGATCCCCTCGGTGGAGAGGATTGCCTCATCGCTCATCCAGCATTCGATGCGTGTGCCTCCCCAGTTCGAGGAGATCAGACCCACCGGCACACCTACGAGAGCCTTGGACAACGCCCTGCCGAAGAAATAACCGCAGGCGCTGAACTGACTCGCGTTCCTCATGGTAGGCAAAAGCCATTCTCCTCCGCAGGTGTCCGCCGGTTCGTCAGCCGGAACCCGGGGAACCTGGAAAAACCTGATCAAGGAGGCCTCGGTAGGGACATCCATCAGGTACTCGGGATAATTTTCGACCGGCTGCATCATGAAACCGCAAAGCGGCATCTCCATGTTGGACTGCCCACAGCAAAGCCAAACCTCACCGAGCATGATCCCCCGGACGGTGACCGGCTCGCCGTCGGAGATGGTCATGGTGTGAGGGCCGCCGGCGTCAGCGGTCGCTACCCTGACACGCCAATTCCCGTCCGGATCAGCTTTGGTACGATACCTTTCCTTGCTCCATGACACAGACACTGAGACCTTTGCCCCGGCCTTGGCCTTTCCCCAGACATTCACGGAAGTGTTGCGCTGAAGAACCATGTTGTCACCGACGAGCGATGGAAGAGAGACTTTCGCAGACACGGACAAAGCAGTCAGCAACACCGCCGCCATCACAATAAGAAACCTTTTCATATCATTCAAAATTTTAATGCAGACATCAAGTGATCATTGAAAAATAACTTGAACTAAATCTGACACAAATTTAGTTCAACTTATTTTTTAACGCTTACCAAAAATAACAAAAATCATCGAATAGGAGCCATAACATAACAGGCACCGCCTCCCGGAGCAAGCGGAACGGCAAGTGTGTCTCCACTGGCCACGGTGTTTTCAGAGATGACATACTTTTCCGGACTGAAATCAGAATCTGGGGAATCCTCAATGGAACGCAATGAATATTCACGCCCTGCATCAAGAAAATCCAGACTGATTTCAATCTCGCGCGAATTCCAGTCGGTCAAGGCACCGATGTACCAGGCACCATCCTTCTCCCTTGCGGTCACGATGAAGGAGCCGAGCTCCCCGGCGAGGATTTCCGTACGATCAAACACCGTCGGCAATGAGGCGATGAATTCCGAGCATGGCAGATCCGACAGATAAAGTGACGGGGAGTCACACATCATCGCCAAAGGCGAGTCGAACACGACATAGGCCGCCACCTGACGGGCTCTGGTTCCCTTGCTCATAGGATTGTGCCAATCTATACGGAATGACTCCTCCGTGGCGTTCCGGTAAGAACCCTGCGTGTAGTCTGACGGACCTTGGATCTGACGGATGAACGGGAATGTGACATCGTACTCTACAGACTTCGGAGAGGCCCATTTCACCTCCTCCAATCCGTAAACACCTTCAAAATTCACAGCGTTAGGGTACGTCCTGTTCAAACCCGTAGGTTTGTATATTCCATGAAGATCCACCATCAGCTTGTGCCTTGCCAGCGCTTCCACGATGCGGTAGACCATGTCAACGCATTCTTGGTCATCCCTGTCAAAGAAATCGACCTTGAATCCTTTCACCCCGATTCCAGAATAGTAGGCCGCAGCCTCTTCCAGTTTATCATCCAAGACATTAGCAACCGCCCAGATAAAAACTCCGACTCCACGCGAGGCGGCATATTCAACCACCCTGACCAAATCAAGGTCTATGCCTTCACGCAGCGACATGATGTCATCCCTGGCCGACCATCCTTCGTCCATCACAATGTAGGGAAGTCCGAGGCGGGCGGCGAAATCGATGTAAGCGAAATAGGTCTCGGTGTTGACACCCGGCTTGAAGTCAACTCCCGTCAGCCCCCAGTCGTTCCACCATTCCCAGGCACACAGACCCGGCTTCACCCAATCCCACTCCGACGGGTCACCTTCGCGTGGCTCCGCCAACAGATAGACAAGGTCATTGACCGGCAGTTCCTTGTCTTCATCAGAAATCGCCACAATCCGCCACGGGTAAGTCCTTCGCGCGGAGGTCTTCGCGATCACATCCTTCCTTGCGGCAATCTTCTTCTGGCAACGCGCGGGATGGATGTAGCAACTGTCCGGCAGACAGGCGAACTCGCTCTTGAATCCGCCTTCCGTTCCCTTTAGGAACATCCCGGGATAGGATTTCAGATCAGACTCGCAGACCACAGCCTTCACCCCGTTGTCACACTCGATGGCCACCGGAAGGAAAGCCAAAGAAGACTCGGTTCCGAATTCGCTGACTCTCTGATGAGTATAGGCATTCTGGAAAGCGTTCGCATAGGGATCTTTCCCCACTGAGTAACTCAGCCATACCATCCTGTCCGACGGCAGGTTGAACTCTTCGGTCTCTCCGCGCACGACCACGGAATCCGAGGCGAAACAGCCATCAGTGACAAATCTCCAAGCCACACCGCTGTCGTAGGCCCGGATCTCCAATGACCAGCCGCCAAATGACAGAACAGCCTCGTTGCACTTCCCCGAAACCTCGGCTTGTCTGTAGAACATGGCCTCCACGCTCTCCTCGACGCTGCGACGACGCACCCTCATCTTTCCGGAGTCCCTCCCGAGAACCTTTCCTTCGGTGACAAACTCCATCTCCATCGCGGACGGAGAGATGAGTACGGAGCCGTCACGTGTGATTGAATATTCCAGCCTCTCTCCTGAGAGAACCTTGACGCAGGTTCTTCCGTCGGGGGATTCCAGAGAATATTCATTGACCCCGCAAGACACGGCGACAAGGAATGAAAGGACAGCGAGACTTGCCTTAATATATTTTGTAAACATTTCTACTTCAATGATTCTTCTATCAACTCAAGTTCCTTCTGGGAGTAGCAGGTCTTGCACACATCCTCGCCGGCGGCCTTTGAGACATAGGACAGGAAAAAACAGAATTTGTCATAGTCCGTCTTCAGCATGGCTGTTTCATCCTCTTCAAGCGCATACAGCAGCCTGAATGCCTCCTCATAGACCTTCCAACCGTACTTTCTCGCAATTCTCATGAAAGTGTAGTGCAAGGCATCACCGTTGTTCTTCGCGACACCGGCTCCGATGGTCTCATCGTAGGCAATCTTGTAGTAGTCCATATTCTCCGCTCCGGTGTAGAAAACACCGCGCTGTCCCATCCTGCCGCCACAGTCTTCCAGAGCGTAAGACATCCTGAAATTAGCGAATATCTCGTCGTTCCAGTTCCATGTGGAATTGGTTCTTGAGCCGTCGGGACGACAGTATCCGGAAAAAGTATGACCGATCTCATGCATCACACCGAAATTCCAGTCGCCATTATCTCTGGTGGACAGCAATGACTTGTCAATGCCGACATGGTTGTTCCACAGGATCGGATTACCTGCCAACGCCCAATAGCCCGCCTCAACTCCCGGTGTGGTCAGGATGGTGATCCTGGAACCGTTGAAAGGAGTGCCTCCGACCAGCCTTGAGTAACTTTCGTAGACCGAGTCAAGATTAGCCAGCCAACTGTCCAAAGTGGAATCGCTCACGCAGACTTTGTCGGTGTCGAGCGCCAGACGAATATGCTTGCCCTCACGGATGCAAAGCTCCTCCGGCAGGATCTCTCTCAAACTAATGCAGTCCCACCAAACCTTGCCGTGAGCCGTACCTCCATTGTACGTGCCTTCGTGGTCTCCAAGACGGCATCTGATCTGAGCCTTGCCTGTGGCGGCCGGCACAAAATCCACATAGACTTTCTTCCAGTCGCTGTCGCCATAACAGAATTCGGAAGCGTTCCATTCCTGATCAGTGTTCTCAGTCTCCACTGTCAACACCGCCCCACGGCCTTCAGACACTCCAGAAGTCTTGAGGAATGCAGACACGCGATAGATTCTCTCTGGATCAAGTCCTTCAACATCATGACAGACACTCACCTGTGCTCGTTCCGGAGAAGAGATGAAGACACATCCTCCGCCATCCATTCCTTCCTCCTGTCTCCAAAATGCAGCGGCTCCCTCGGGAACCTCACCGTCAAGCACTAACGTCCAGCTGCCGTCCCCCAGAACATCCGTGCTGAAATTCTCTTCATAGGAACAGGCCTTCTTCTCCCCGCAGGCCAGTACTGCGGTTGCCATGGGCAGCATGATCGCCGCCGCTAATAACGGGATTCTCATCTGATACTATTTCTGTGTTGAAAGATATTTCTTAATAAGATCAAGTTCGCCGTCAGGGAATGTCTCCCGTACATCCTGTCCGTCAGGAGTGTGCTTGCTGAGTATCGTAAGCAGGTAATCGAATTTCTGCCATTGATTCATCGAGCTTTCCATAACCGAGTTAATCCTTGTCCTGTAGATCTCGTCCCACGTGTCTATCCACACTTGCCATCCGTAGGCGTCACGGATACGCCATAGACAATAGGTAAGGCCATTGCCCATCTCCTCGCACCTGCCGGCCTTTATGATATTGTCATAGGAGTTGGGCGTGTCCGATCTATAGAGGGCAACAACCTCCTTGCCGTGATAGATCTTGTCATTGTTGAAGACCACTCCGTCAAGTTTTTCCAAGGCATAGTACATCCTCCAGTTCGCCATTACCTCCTCATTGAAGTCAAAAGCGCAGGTGGCGCTGAATTCCGTGAAGTGTCCCGGAGCGAAATCATGGCCGAGCTCGTGCATGAGCCCGAAGCACCAATCCCCTTCCTTCACGGACATCAGCGTCTCGGTAATATAATTCTCGTTCCATTGGATAGGATTGCCGGCATATGCCCAAGCGTTGATGGAACCTGAACGGATTCTTATCTTATTCCCACCATACGGTTTTCTTCCGGAAAAAAGCTCCACATAAGCCTCATAGACCTTGTCCAGCTTTGAAAGCCACTCTCCTATCATTGATTCAGAGATAGCGATGTATTTCTTGTCACACATCAAGACAAGATGCTCACTCTCCTGAACATACAGATCATTGTTATAGGAGATTGACACATTGTCGAAATAGGCTACGCCACGCGCGTCGTCACAGTTGGCGCCCAGCCTCAACGCTATCTCCAGATAGTCAGTCTCGGGCTCCAACTCCAAACTCACGGTAGTCCAATCCGTTGTGCCATAGACTCGTTTGGACTTCAAGGACCAGGCGGAATTCAGGGATATACAGGCTCCTGACTCCGGATTGGCTCCGCTGACTCCGCTTGTCTTGATCTTGACGGACACCTTGTAATTCTTCCCCGGAACCACCTTGATTCTCTGCACCACAGCCACATCGACCGTATGGTCAAGAGCCGCTATGCAAAGACAACGGCTGTCCTTGTAGCCGTAGCCGTCTATCTGAGAAACTTTTGCGCCAGATTCGCGCCATCCTCCGACATAGTACCATTTTCCATCCTCGGGGACATCACTGTTCTTTGTCAAGTTGATGTCATCCTCGAAGTTCTGATTAAATATGATGCCAGAAAGATACTGTCCGGTAGGGGGATTATCGGGATTCGGGTCATCCGGAAAATCAATCATAGGTTCATCCTTACCCGAACACGAAACGGCCACAAAAGTGGCCAGCAATAACGATGATAACAGGGAATATAGTCTCATTTCTCTTAGTCTTATCAATCTTCGCGAACTCAGCGGCGACTTATCTTTTACCGCCTGTTGAATCATAAAGGCGACGGGCGAAGTAACGCCCGTCGCCATATCGACCAACCCTATCGGGTCAGCCTACAGAAAAGCTTACGGGTGTTCCAATAACCAAAGACCGCCATCTGAAGGTCCCAGCTTCCGTCAGCCGGGTTGAATCTGGACTTGTTCCAGATCCAGTCATCGTCCGTCCTTCGGTCACTCACATTGACCATCCTGTAGAATCCGTCCTTGTCCGGTTCCTCGCTGAGGTCAAACAGGATGACACCATCCTTCCATTTTCCGCCGTAGATTATGTAATATCTCTGCGGAACTCCTTCATGAGCAGAACCGGCAGTGAAGTCGATTCTGTTGGAGAAAGAGTTATAGCCGGTCTCATTCTCGGTGAACGCTGTAACTTTCTGGGTCGTCTCGCCACCGCCTTTGTTTGCCGCCACAAAAGTCGCATCCTCTCCGACAGTCAGGTTGAACTCCCACTGGACACCTTCGACAGTCTTGACATAGTCTCCGGTGATCGTCTTCACGACCTCAAAGAACACAGTCTGCCTGCCTTCGTCAAACAATGTTCCTTTAGGGAATTTGTCCTGATCAACCGTCAGCGCCACCATATAGGCATCCTCTCCGTCATACGGCATAGCGGATGCATCTACCGCGAATTCAACTGTAGCCTTTTTGGACGCCGCCTTGATGCTCGCCTCGCCGACCGACACCTTGGAGACATCAAATGTCTTGTAAGACGTGCCGTTGGCGGCATTGTAGGCGCTCACAGCCTCCGGATCATACTTAAACGAAACCTGAAGGTCGTTGGACAGCGGGGCGTTCATCTGGATCGTGACACTTCCTTTCCGGTAGGACGGAAGAACCTGCTTGCCCACGGCCTCCGGAGTCCATGCCCTAAGGGATGTCAGACTGGCGATCACGTAGACCGGGGAGGATTGCTCCACCACATAGCCACCTGTCTGTTCAAGTACAATAGGGCAAAGATATTCCTTGCCTTCTGCCATTCCTTTGCTGCTGAATGAGATGACATCCTCAAAGGTCATCTGTTCCGGATTGAATGTGCCGTCGGAGACCTTGTAGCATGACGAAGGGATTGGTTCATACGAGGTTCCGTTGGCGGCATTGAATTCAGCCACTTTGTCATCGGCAATCTTGATACTCACTCTCTTGGTGTCAAGGTTATTGAAATTGGTACCGGCCTTAATTGTCACAGTCTGGTCAAGCGGATCTATGGACAGGAAAGACAAGACTTCCGGAGTCTCCGGCACATCGACAATGATTGTAGGCTCAGAGGTCGTCAATCCTATGAGTATCGATCCCATAGAACCAAAATCGGCCACCTCCATAGAGGCTCCCGTGAGGACTACAGGAATAAGAAGATTCTCGGCCCCCTTTCCGTTGTCCCTCACAAGCTCGGCGGTCTTGATCGTTACGACAAATTCCGCCTTCTGGGTGTTAGGCGCGAATGTAACGGATTCAGGCATAGTGTAATACTTGGAATCCATCTGTCTGAAACCTGTGGAGTAAATCTCGTTGTATGAATCAATTTCCGCCCCATCCACGGAAAGATTCAGCATAAGCTCCTTTGACACGCCATATGTACGTTTTACGGTAACGGTCACATCCGTAGTCTCGTACGAACTTATCGTGGCTGTCTTCTGCAGGCCGGACAAGGAGAATGCCGGGTCAGGAACGACATCCGGCCTTGGCAGTTCGACCGTACAGGAAGCGACTGTCACTCCAGCGAGCAGCAATATGGATGATATAATCTTTTTCATTTCTGTGATGTTAATAATCTTGGTTAATACGTTACTCAAACCCACAGAGGTGGCCGCGTCCGGCAAGCCACCTCACTAAGGGCGGCCACTAATAGAACGGAGCCTGCACCAGATTGGTGTTGTACGCCACTTCCGAAGCCTTGATCGGTGCCAGATAGTGCTCCATACGGAAGATTCGCGTCATTCCTTCAGTCATCGTGAAGAACTTAGGGTCGGTCGCATTCTCTCCCTCGGCGACGTTGAAGCCATAGACCGGGGTGTTGAGGACACCATTATCCCCATGGGCTATGAACCAACGACGCACGTCAAAGTAACGGTGGCACTCCCATGCCAGTTCGACACGGCGCTCCTTCATGAGCATATGTCTCATCTGTTCTTTGGTGTAAGTCCCTTTATATTCAGGAATCCCCGCTCTCTTGCGAATCTCGTTCAGGTAAGGAAGTATCGTTGAATGGGATGCCGCTCCGGCATATTCATTCATAGCCTCGCAGTAGTCAAGATAGATTTCTCCGAGACGAATGACCGGGAACGGTATCTGACTGGAGATGCACTCGCCCTTTCCTTTGTCCGAATAGGCCGACAGAGGTATGTTCTTCTGAGGAGAGAGACCCGTGGAGTTATGATCTCCGGTCGAGCGGCTTTTGCCGGCGTTGCCTTTGTTCCAGAACTCGATTGTGGTCATCACTCCGGAACCGTCCTGGTTTCTCATGTCAGGGTGGGTGTAGCGGTCAAGACGCTGGTTCGGGAAATGCGTGGAGGCATAGAACCTCGGCTCTCTGCCGACAAACATCCAGAACGTGTTCTTGATCGTACCGTGCTCCACATCATCCTCGGAAGACCACTGCTTGTTGTCAAACCACTCTTTCAACGGCCTGGCCTCGCTACCGTCCGCCATGAAATAATCATTGGCAAGATTGAGGCTCACGGCGTCACGCGCATTCCACGAATGGAAGCAAGCCGGCAAACACTGCATTGTCCACCAATAGGTGGCCTGCGGACGAGCCCAGATCAGTTCTTTATTCCAGGTTGTGGTTATCTTCTGATAGTTCTTGACATAATCCTCAAAAGTGAGCGGCTTACCATCCTCGGCCTTCGGCTCCAGAAGCTCGTACTTGCCAAGATCGATCACCGCCTTGGCGGCGTCGGCGGCCTTCTTCCATTTCTCGTTGTCGTAGGTCTGGCTGATCAACTGCTTGCCGTCATGGTTCTTCCAGTTGGCATAAACGGTGTTGCCGTTAAAAAGAGGGCTTGCCGCGTAAAGAAGAATCCTTGCCTTCATGGCCATCGCCGCGCCTTTTGTCGGGAAGCCATAGTCATCCTCCACCCTTTCCTCCAGCATTGAAGGTATCGCCGCGTCAATCTCGCCGCAGATCCAATCCACGCACTCGTCATAGCTGCTCCTGCTAAGTTTCTCGGAGATGAACGTCTTATCGACTATCGGAATCGGGCCATATTCACGAAGAATCCAGAAATGGTAGATCGCCCGCATGAAACGCGCCTCGGCCTTCATCCTCGGAAGTTCTGTGACAGGATCAAGTTCCTTGCAGTTGTCAACATTCTCAAGGAATATGTTGCAGTGGCGGATGGCCTGATAGAACAGTTGGAAATAGTACTTGTCAGTCGAGGTCACTGGAGTCTCCGGGCTGACCGAACCGTTCAGAACGTGAGGAATATGCCAGTCAAGAGCGTTGTTCGCATCGTCAGTTCCGAACATGTAGTGGTTATAGTAGGCTGATCCCCAGAGTTCAAGCGGGAAGTAATCGGAAGAGTACATTCTGGCGAACCACTTGCGGGTGTCATTACGCGAGGAGAACACCTTTTCCAGAGTATTGAGCTCCTCTGGATCCTGGTCAAGGAAGTTGCAGCCGGCAAACAGGACCGGAACTAAAAGCATAAGAATATATTTTCTCATAATACTCTCTTTATTAGAATGTTAAATTAACGCCAAGGAACACGGTAGCTTGAATAGGATAAGCATCCGCTCCCACTTCAGGATCCCAGAACTCTTTCTTGAACTTGCTAAAAGTCATGAGGTTCTGAGCAGACACATAGAATCTGAGATTGTCCAGTCTCATCCTGTCCAGAGCCTTGCGTGGCAATGTGTAGCCGAACTCAAGGTTCTTCAGACGCATGTAGTCACTGTTGCGCACCCACCATGTGGAGGATTTGTAATTGTTGACGTTCTGTCCCATGTAGAGCCTCGGGGAGAAGGCATACGGGTCAGGGTTCTCCTCTGTCCAGCGGTCGCGGAATTTGGTTATGAGGTTACCCATAAGCTTAGGGTCACGCTCTGCCTGGAAAGGCTGGAAGTACCATCCGGAAGTCAGATATGTAGTCGCCCCGAAAGCACCCTGCATAAGGAAAGAGAAGTCAAAACCTTTCCATGAGAGAGAGGCTCCGAGTCCAAGCACCTGCTCCGGCCTGGACGGAGAGGATGTCCAGATCATGTCATCCTCTGTGATCTTACCGTCATCGTTGACATCACGGTAGCGGATGTCTCCAGGACGCAGCTGCTCTTTGGTAAGAGAGAACTGACGGTAGTACTCCGGAAGGGCGTCAATCTCCTCTTTCGAGAAAAGATGCATGGCGTCATAGAGCTTACGCTCGCCGTAACGGGTACCACGCACATCCTGCCAAGGATTCTTGTAGACCTTACCGTCATCAATGTACTTATTCCGCGCGAAAGTGTAGTTGCCGCGGGCGGTGAACACCATTCCGTTGTCAAAAGCCTTGTTGTACTCAAGGGTCGCCTCGAAACCACGGTTGTCCATCACACCGGTGTTGGCATAGGCAGGATTCTGCAGACCCGCTATCTCAGACACCTGCGGCTGGATGAAGATGTTGCTTCTTTTCTCATAGAATCCTTCGAACGTGGCGCGGAAGGCGTTCCAGAAACCCAGTTCAAGACCCACATTGTACTTGGATGCGGTCTCCCACGTGATGTTCTGCGCCGCAAGCTGATCCTCGGCGAGTCCGCCGATCCCCTTGTTGAAGTTGAGACCGAAATCGGATGTTCCGTCAGCATCCTTCAGAGTTGAGAGGTAGGCAAAGCGGGTTGAACGAATCTGGTCGGAACCGACACGACCGTATGAAGCCCTTAGCTTGAGCCATGTAAGGACGCTGTTGTCCTTGAGGAATCCTTCGTTGGACACGACCCAACCTAAGGCCACAGCAGGGAAGAATCCCATCCTCTGCCCCTTAGGAAAGTTCTCCGAGCCGTTGAAACCAATGTTCACCTCGGCGAGATATTTCTTGTCATAGCCGTAGGTAACGCGCCCGGCGATACCGAGCGAGCGGTTTGGAAGGCTGGAGATGTAGCTGCTGGCCGTGTTGATCCTGTAATCCTTCATGTAGTAAAGCGCCAAGCCTCCCACCTCATGCTTGCCGAAGGCTCTGTCGTAGTTGAGGGAAGCCTCGAAGTACTGGCTTCTGTTGCCTGAGGCCGACGAGGAATAGTTCAGATACTCCTGTTGCTTGTTGGCGTCGATGACCTTGTACTGGATGTCTCCGGCCTCGTCACGTCCGAGAGCCTCATAGAGAGTAAGATCCCTGGAACGTTTGGCGACATCATAATTGACAGCGTCATAGGCATAACGGACTATGGCCGACAATCCTTTCGCCCAACTCCAGAAAGAGAAGTCCTGAGAGATTGACAGATTGGTACGCAGCTCGTTTGTGGTGGTGGTCTTGTAGCCTCGCTGGGTCAACTGGATGTAAGGATTGTAGAGCGAATCCCTGCCCGGGAACTTTCCATCCTTGTAAAGGACAGGGAATGCGTTAGGGGCGCAGTTGTTGATCCAGAGATAGATGTTGTCCGACCCTTCGGCCGGCTCGACATTGTTGGCCACGTTACCTTGAAGTCCCAGCGAGACTCTTGTCCATTTCGTGATGTCCATGTCAACATTGGTACGGAAGTTATAACGGATGTAGTTGATGTTCTTTCCGTACGATCCGATCTTTGTCGAAACCCAAGGATAGTCGCTGTTGTTCACGGCGTACTGTCCCTCTTGGTTATACACCGACATGGCGGAAAAGTACTTCACCCATTTTGAACCACCCGAGATGTTCACACTCAGTTTCTCGTTCATGGAATACTTCCTCATGAGCACATCCTGCCAATCCACATCCGGATACAACTCCGGATCCGTGCCGTCGCGCATCGCGATAATCTCTTCGTTGGAATATTTAAGGGACTGTGCGGCGGAAGGGTTGGCGTCTATGGCCTCGTTGAACAGGACTGATCGCTCATAGGCTCTCATATAAGACGGACGCTTGGTAGCAAAGGAGAAACCCTGCTCATAGCGGGCGTCAACTTTGGCCTTGCCGTCGAATCCCCGCCTCGTCGTGATGAGGATGACTCCGTTGGCTCCACGAACTCCATAGACAGCGGTGGCGGAAGCGTCCTTCAGCACGGAGAACGACTCGATCTCCAGAGGATCGACGTTGCTCATAGGGCGCTCGATGCCGTCCACCAGCACAAGGGGGTTCTGATTTCCGGTGAATGTGGAGATGCCTCTGATCCAGAACTGGGCATCATCCTTGCCAGGCTCTCCGGAAGACTGCACGGCGATGATACCCGCCACCTTTCCGGCGATGGAGTTGGTAAGGGAACGCACCGGAGCCGTCAGCTCCTTCGGCTTGATCGCCGCCACAGCTCCCACTACGGACTCCTTCTTCTGAGTGCCGAAGCCGACAACGACAACGTCGTCAAGGACATTCTCATCCTCCACCAAAGAGACATGTATCTTCTGAGATGACTTCACACGGAAGGTCTGAGAGACAAAGCCAAGGAAAGAGACCTCGACCGTGGAGTTGACCGGAACAGTGATGGAAAACTTACCATCAACGTCAGTTACGACACCAAAGGGTGTTTTCGTCTCCATCAAAGTGACACTCGCGCCAGGGAGCGGTTCCCCGCCTGTGTCCGTGATGACACCTGACAGAACGGCCTCGGACTGTGCGAAAGAAGCCACAGCCCCCAACAGTAATGTCAAGACAAGAAGCGAAACCTTTAAACTAAGATTTTTCATTCTGACTGATTTTTATGGTTTGCAATAATAGTGTTGTTAATCCGCCCAATGGCCATGTCAAAGGTAGACAGAAAGAGACTATCCCGACCGCTCGTTTATCTTAATTTATACAAAATTTATCCTATTTAGGGCTTTTTAACGGCGACAGAAGTGAAAAACATAGAACTTTTATATTATTTTTGGATAAAACTTGTACGACATGTCTTTAAAACGCACCACCGCTTTTATCGCCCTTTTCCTTGCATTCTGCCCATTCCCGGCCAGCGCGCAGAAGCACAAGTTCATACACTATGGGATGGAAAACGGCATGAGTTCCAACACCATATTCAAAATTCTGCAAGACAAGGACGGGCTGATGTGGTTCGGCACCAATGACGGACTCACAAGGTTCGACGGCACTACCTTGAAGACTTGGAGGAACACCCCGTCCGATTCCAGGTCGCTGGGAAACAACTCGATCTACTCCTTGAAGGAAGACATGAACGGCACTCTGTACATCGGTACGGAGAATGGCCTCTACGCTTTCGACAAGAACGAGGAACTCTTCACGGAGATCCTGACTCCTAAGTCGTTACCGGAAGCAGAGATGAACAGTCTCAGCAACATACTTGTACGAAGCCTGGACTTGGACAAGAAGAACAGGCTCTGGATAGCGACATTGGGACAAGGCCTCCTTCGCTACGACATCGAGACAGGTAGGCTTATCCGGTTCTCAAAAGGGAAGGACAACAAATTCGGAATAGATTCTGACTACATCACCTCCGTCCTCTGTGACGGAAGAGGCAGAACATGGTGTACAAATGCCAGCCAGAATATCTATCTCTATGATGACGACAAGAACATGTTCTCCAGAATACACATCTACGATGAGAGAGCGAAAGCCGAGGGCAACGCCGCTTTCAGCCTGTGCGAGGACTACCAGGGCAACATCTGGATAGGAGGATGGGGAAACGGTCTTTTCCGCTACGACAAGACCAGCGGGTCATTCACGAACCACAGGCTCACTTCCGACAACGGAAGCAAGCTATACACCGGCAGGATCCACACTGTCACGGAAGTGGAACCGGGGATCATCTCCTACGGCTGCGACAACGGTATTGTGAACTTTGACACAAGAACCGGCAGGTGCGAGAACATACGTTACGAGCCAAACACCAACAGAAGCATCACCGACAACTTCATCTACGACATTGTGAAGGATCAAGAGGGTGGAATATGGGTGGCGACATACTTCGGTGGGGTGAACTATACCAATAAAAGCTCCTCTCTTTTCAACTTCTCCATGACGGACACCACTGGGAAGAAAGGCAGGGTAATCAGCAAGTTCTGCGAAGATCCGGGCAAAAAACTTTGGATCGGGACAGACGACGGCGGCCTGTTTCTCTATGACATGGCTTCAGAAATATGCAAGGAAAAAATCGTGGACAGGAACATACCGAATCTCAACATCCACGCCCTGCTGAAAGACGGCGACGGGCTATGGGTCGGAACCTACAGCAAGGGTCTTTACTATCTGGACACGAAGAGCGGCGAGACAAGGCATTGGCCGAAATTCAACAGTGACAAGGATGGCACAGACGCCAGTGTCTACGCACTGTTCAAGGACATCAACGGAAGATTATGGATAGGCACCAAGACCGGGATAACGATCAAGGAAGGTGATGATTTCCGGGAAACCCTCGATCTCGGATTCAACAGTGACGTGATCGACATCCGCGGGGACATCCAAGGCAACATCTGGATCGCATCCATAAGCAGCGGCCTGATGAAGTACAGCCCGAAGACGGGCACGATAGGCAAACCTTCGACCAAAGGTGTGATTCCTGACAAGATTCTGGCGATAGAGATTGTCCGGGACATCATCTGGATAGGTACGGCAGGAAACGGACTGATCCGATATGACACAAACACGGGGATAATCACGCCCATCAACTCTAAGGACATACTCTCCTCCGACCAGACTGTCTACAACATCATTTCAGAAAACGACAACCTCTGGGTCAGTTCAAACTCCGGACTTGTGCGATACAACACACAGACGCAAAAAGCAAAATTATTCGGAACCGGAGACGGGCTGAGCGCCAACGCCCTCAATTACAACTCAGGAGTACTTACATCAGACGGGGTGGTTTTCCTTGGCACCAATGGTGGATTCAATTATTTCAGACCGGACGAGATACCTACAAACAGCATCGCCCCGAGACTTTACCTTAGCGACGTGGATTACAGTGAATCGGAGACCGAGGCGAGAGGACTTCTGGCCGAAGCCAGAAAAACCGGGCAAATGCACATAAGGACGGGTCATAAACCCTTGAGGCTGACTTTCTCTGTCCTGAGTTACATTGCTCCGCACAAGAACAGGTACAAGTGGAAAATCGATGATGGAGAGTGGAACGAATATGACTACAGAGGCAATGAGATCAGCTTGACCGGGCTTAAAAGAGGAGAGCACACGATCCTGGTCTCCGGATGCAACAACGACGGAGTCTGGAGCGCGGAGATCCCTACAGTGGTGAAAGTCAAGCCCTATTTCTACAACAGCACGGGTGCCATCATAGTATATTCCATCATCCTCCTGTCACTTGTCCTGCTTTTCGCCCGGATTCTTTGGGACTATCAAAAGGAACGGAAAGCCAACAAGGCTGAAAGGATACGCCGCGACAGGGATAGAGTACGTTTGGAGACCGAGCTGGAGCTGTTCACGGACATCGCAAAGGGCATCCGTACCCCCGTGATGCTCATCAACGGCCCCGTGGATGAGATCCTGGCAGAGAAGGGGCTCTCCGACAGGGCGCGGAAAAATGCGGCGATCATCAAGAACAGCAGCGACAAACTGCACGTCATCACTCACGAGATCCTTGATTTCCTGCACAATAGCATAGAGAGCCTCCGCTCGGACGTGGGAGATGTATCTATGCCGATGAAAGGAGAGTACCGGAATATAGCGGCAGAGATTGAGAAGACTGCGAAAAAAAGTGCGGCGGACACAGTCCTGCAGGACACCAACACCGCCAAACGAAGGGAGATCAGCATCATGATCATCGATCCGGATGCCCAGATGAGAGAATTCCTGTCTCTCGCCCTCAGCAAACACTACCAGGACATCCACACCGAGGAGAATGCGGAGAAAGCAAAACAGACACTCGACAACGGGGAACGGATAGACCTGATCATCAGCGACGCCGCCGTGGGGATTGATCTCTGTGGGGAATTAAGGAACGAGGAGCGCTTCTGTCATATTCCAGTCATTCTCCTTTCAAGCAGCGACAATCTCAGCCTGAAAGTCAGCGGCATCGGGAAAGGAGCTGACATCTTCCTGGAGAAACCGGTAGAGATCGAGTATCTCATCACACGGATAAACGGCATTCTCGACAAGAGAAAAATGATCTGGGACAGTTTCAGCAAACGTCCGTACGCCCCGTTAAGAAGCACCGTGCAGGGTAAAGGCGACGAGCAATTCCTTCAGCAAATCAGCGAGATAGTGTCTGTGAGATTTACCGACATGGATTTCTCCGTCGATGACTTGGCGGAGCAGATGCACCTGAGCCGTTCCGTCCTGTTCGAGCGTACCAAGGAGGCCTGCGGCATGACTCCTAACAATTTCATCAAGGAGATGCGTCTGCGCAAGGCCGCCAGCCTGCTGGCCGAGCAAAAGTACAAGGTCAATGAGATCTGCTACATGGTAGGCTTCAACACCCCGTCGTACTTCGCCAAATGCTTCTTCAGGCAGTTCGGTGTCCTGCCAAAGGATTTCGTCGGCTGAGACGACCCAGATGTGCGGGAATGCGGTTGACGTCACAGATCCGAGATTGTCTCGTTCCGCAGATCGGCGATGAGCCTGTCGATCGAATCCTTTGTGACATGCTGCATGACGACAACATGCGACAGCTTTCCGCCAAACGCCGCGTCCTCGCCGCAAGCGAGATTATATTTCCTTACGACTTTGGCGGAAGGACGGCGGAATATGACCGTGTTGCTATATTCATTGTTCCAATAAGGCCAACCTATCCTTTTAAGCTCAGACTTAAGGTATCGCGTGTTTTCAAAAATCCTCGCGGCCTGCTCTGTCCAGCCTTCATCGCCGACCGTTTTCATAAGCCACCAAAATTTGAGTGGCTCGATTCCTGATCGTGAGCAGTTTATCATGCGCATGTTGGCGTTCAGATAAGAGATGTCGTAGGTTGACTGATTGTCGTAAACGTCGCGGGTTGTGATGAAGAGTCCGCAAGGGCTGTCGATGCCGAAGAATTTATGACCGCTGACGCTAATGGAATCAAAGCCGGTTTTCCTGTGTACCAGCGGTAAAACTCCTCCAGTCTTATGTCATTGTTGCCTGGATAACCAAGGGTCATACTCCTTTCGGCAAGGCACTCGGACGCCCATCTGTCAAGTTGTTCAAATCCTGAAGAAACCACAACCTGAGCCGACAAAGCCAGACTGCCTGACAGCGCAGTCAGGCCGATCATCAAGCCCCTCATCAGCATGCTGTTCATAACTATTCAATACAATAACTATTCAATACATTATTGGTTATTATAATCGTTCCTTAACCACATAGAAGAGTCTCGGAACCAAACACAAAAATAATGAATTATAGTCATTTCGAACATTTGGATCCATGAGCCCACTTGAAAAAGTGCCATTTGCCACTTTTTACCCCTTACAGAAGTATCTGCGAGGCACATGTTTTTCAAAAAACGACTTTTTCAAGTGGACTCATCCATTGCGGATTGAAAGAACCGCGCCAATGATTTTGCCTTTTCGGCAAAACGAAGTAAATTTGTGTTCAACGAAACGGACGGACGGTTTGCCGGGTTTCTTTGGCCGGACCTCTGACGAACAGACGATAAACAGTGATATTCAAGAATATGAGAAAGTACCTTTTGATTGCGGTTCTGGCGGTGCTGCCGTTTTTGGCGGAGGCGCAGAACGGGCCGGCCATTGCCAGGATCGTGTGCGGGCCTTACCTTCAGAGTGTTACCACGGACAGCTTCACGGTGATGTGGATGACGGATGTAGATGCCGTGGGGTGGGTGGAGATCGCTCCGGACAACGAGGAGAATTTCTACTACAAGGACAGACCGAAGTACTACGACATGCGCGGCCACGGGCTGAAGCCTATCGGCAAGATCCACAAGGTGACGGTTGGCGGGCTTAAGCCCGGCACGAGCTACCGCTACAGGGTGATGATGACGGCGGTGCAGGACTACTACAACAACTACAATCCGGTCTACGGGAAAGGCTCCGGAGCGCCGGCCTACAAGGTTGACCTGCCTAAGGCCACCACTCTCAAAGAGGATTACAGCGAGGTCAGGTTCGCCGTTGTCAACGACGTGCACGCCCAGGACTCGCTACTGCGCAGACTGTTCGCTGACAAGGAGAAGAACAAGGAGTTCGACTTCGTTCTGTTCAACGGAGACATGACCTCCGACCTGGCCTACAGCGAGAAGATCGTCCGGCACTACCTCAAGCCCGCAAGCGACCTGTTCGCCGACCAAATCCCTCTCTTCATGGTCCGCGGCAACCACGAGTTCAGAGGCAAGGACGCGCTGCGGATCTCTGAATATTTCGACTTCCCGGAGCACGGCCCCTACTACACCTTCAAATATGGCAAGTTCCTGTTTCTGGTGCTGGACGGCGGCGAGGACAAGGTGGACAGCGACATCGAGAACCAAGGACGGCTCTGCTCGGAGCCTTATCTGAACGAGGAGGCCAAATGGCTCAAGGGCGTGGTGGAGAGTGATGAGTGGAAGAACGCCGAAAGAAGGATCGTCTTCAACCATATTCCCCCTCAGATCAAGGACGCATGGCACGGCAATCTGAATATGTCGGAGAAGTTCCTGCCTATCCTCAACGGTGCGGGTGTCGATCTGATGCTGAGCGGCCACGTGCACAAGTACTCTTTCCGCGAAGTTGGATCAACCGACGCATCCTTCCCTGTGATCACCAACGGCCAGTGGCAAAGGATGGAGATCACCGTGAACGCAAAAAAAATCGCCGTCAGGATCTACGACACCGACGGCAATCTTACCCACACAGCGGATCTTTAGTAACCTTCAAAAAATAACCTGCCTCATCTTAAGGAATCTTTTCGGTCTATATCTGTTTTCTCATCAGTCATGTGCCACCGGCACACTCCTTCTTCGAAAATAGATCTATCCTCGAAAATCTTCTCCTAATCTGAGGCTGGTTATTTTTTTCACGTTACTTAGAGGTCTTGTTCTTAAAGACTCGCAAGGAAGAGCGTAAGGCTCTGAGCCTAATCAAGGATTACTTTGAGTAAGTCCGGGATCACCAGCTCTTCACAGTGGATGGAGGCGAGCCGGATGCGGCCCTCGTCTGTAAGCGAGAAGATCATCCCCCGCTTGTCAGCCGGGTTAAGTTTCCGGCTGATGAGGGATGTTTTTTCCGCCGAGGCAAGAACCTTGGACATATTCGAATGTGTAAGCCCCAACTCATCTGATAGTTCCGATGCCGAAGCGCTTCCCTGCCCCGCAAGGAAGCAGAGAAGCATCGCCTCGTTCAGGTTCAGCCCGAATTTTCTCTGAAACTCAGCGTCCAGCCCGGAGATCGCCCTATGGATCTCGCGAAGGCGGCAGATTGTGTTCTTCTTATTCTCCACGACCTACCAACTACAGCTCAACTTTAAGAACATCCTTGATGATTCCCTTGAGCTCCGTCTTAGACAAAGCCCCGAGAGACCTCTGCGGCTTACCCTTCATCGGAATGAACAGAAGCGTCGGAATCGATCTTATGCCGAAAAATGTAGCCAGTCCCCTCTCATTGTCCACATTGACCTTGTAGATGGTGAGTTTCCCTGAATATTCCTTGGCCAGTTCGTCCAGCACAGGCGACAGCTGCCTGCACGGCCCGCACCAGTCCGCATAGAAATCGACAATGGCCGGCTGAGATCCGAGATATTTCCACTCATCGGGGTTCTTTTCGAAGTCGTAGACCTTCTTAAGGAAATCAGCCTTGGTGATGTGCACCACCTTTGTCGTCGGCTTTTCCTTCGCCGCCGTCTCCTCATCTGGCCTTACCGCACCCGTCATCTCAACACTCTGCTCAGCCGCCGGTCTTCCTGCACCCGACAGCTCTGCTTTCTGCTCAGCCGCCAACCTTTCGGCATTCGGCACCTCAGTCGTCAATTCATTCCCTTTCAGCGTTTTAACTCCAGAATTTTCCAGATCCATCTTCTCAACTCCCAGCTCAGCAACCCGAGTCAGAGCCACTTCGACAGACTCGGCAACCAAAGCACTTCCTATTCCCCACCTTTCTGTAGCCTTGGTCTCAAAAGAAGAGAACAGAAGAAGCCCACCGACAGCCACCCCGCTGATGCAAAAGAGCGCCTTTAACGTAATTGCATTCATAATAATCAGTGTTTTAAATAATTAACAAGCATTTATACAATAGTTTCCAACGAAAACTTTCCCAAAGTACGGAATTAATTTCCAATAAAACAAATTTCCAAAGGAAAATATTATCAAGAACTATCTTCGGTCATTCATCGCACCTGCGCTTAGAAAACAGAGAGACCAAGCCCCCCTTCAGAGATAGCCTCGTGCGCAGGAAGCGCCTTTCCGCTCACGGGAGCCCCACGCTGGCTCGCCTCGTGCGCAGGAAGCGCCTTTCCGCTCACGGGAGCCCCCCGCTGGCCTGCCGGGTATCATCATTGGCCGCCTGTTGGACCTAACCTTGGTGCTGTTGTTAACCGCATTTCGTAAAGAAACTTTACAGTTCCCGGATTTCGCGAATCTGTTTCGCGGCGGACGATTCTCTTATGCCAGCCGTTTAGAGGCTATTTTTGATTTGTTTGCTATAGATTTGCACTCCGGAAGGCCCAGCAAAGCCCCACACATATAATTCCTCTGCAATTCCGTCGCCAAAACAAGCCCTTACGGCGGTTTTGCCCGACAGAATTGCAGTCTATGCATTTTCAAAGACCTTTTTTCTGCAATTCTTAGAAGCTGTTTTGAATTGTTTGTTTGAAGGTTAAGAGCAAGCTCTTTCCCTGCTGCTCACCTCGGCAATCCGAACAAGTTCGATTGCCCTCGGTTCGGGCGCTGGGTTGAGAGTGAAAAACTTCAGTTTCGACCGCTTCTTCCAAGGAAGATAGCGGTGCTATCTGACTGAAGAAGCGGGAAGAAAATGAAGATTTTTCACCTCAAAGAACATTTCAAACAATTCAAAACAGCTTCTTAGTAACATGAAAAAATTAAGTTGCCTCAGATTAAGAGAATATTTTCGAGGATAGATCTATTTTCGAAGAAGGAGTGTGCCGGTGGCACATGACTGATGAGAAAAGATGGCTAGACCGAAAAGAGCGGAAAGCCTCTGTTCTGAATTTTGGTTACGTGCAAAATTCAGGTTAGAGGCTTCCCGCTCTTTCTATGGCACTGGACCTTCAATGTTCCTGCGCTTCGACAAGCCCGGAAACTCAATGGTCTCAGAACCAATAGGTCTAAACAACCAGAGGAACTCAGCGACCGAGACACCGGCGAAGCGACTACCTTCTTTCCAGCTACTATTTGTCGCCGAGGTCGAGGATGCGGACGTTGCGGATCTTCAGACCCTCACCGTGACCGCAGAATGAAATGTAGCCTTTCTTGTTGAACATTCCCGGATGGTTCTTGTGGTCAACGGTGTACGGATTCTTCTTGCCGCCGTCAGGAGCCACATTGTGACCCTTGCAGGCCCTGCGGATGTTGCCGTCCACAATCACCTCACCGTTGACGGTCACCTTGATTCTGTCGCCCTCGACACGGATTTCTTCGGTGCTCCACTCCCCAAGAGGCTTGTGGACGATTCTCTTCGCCGGGATCACACCGTAAACCGATCCGTGAACCTGATACTCACGAAGTTTGGCGTACATCGGAGCGTCATGATCAAGGATCTGCACCTCACACATTCCGTCATAGGCAGCGTCAACACCCATAGGAGTCCTCACACCCACACCATTGTTCACACCCTCACGCAGGAAGCAGAACTCGAAACGATAGACGAAGTTACGATATTCCTTCTTCGTGTAGAGATTGCCCGTGCTTCCATAGTTCGCTGACACATAAATGGTTCCGTTAACAGGAGTGTACCCCTCAAGGTCGCCCTGCCACTTGTCCAGATTCGTGCCGTCGAACAGCATCTCGAATCCCTGTCTCTTCTCCTCATCGGTCAGTTGAGAGATCGGTGAAGGCTCGGCCTCGCCGAGAATCTTGTTGATCGCATCGACAGCGTAGCCGTCATCCGCACCACCGGCGGCCTTGAAGATCACGACAGCCTTGTCAAGGTTGGACTTGAGGTCAGCGTAGTTGATCTCCTCCTTGGTCTTGGAGGCGATTGTCCTTACGCACTCAGCAGCGGCATGCCTGACTCCCTTGTCACTGTCATCCAAGTACTTGCCGGCAAGCAAGAATGCCTTCATCGTAGGTACGGAAGCAAGAGACTTGAGAATGGACTTCTTCACGGCAGGGGTCTGGGCAAGCTCAAGAGCCTTGGCGAAATCCATACGCTTTTTGTCAACATTGGTCTCGTATTTAGAGACAAGGGAAGAATATCTCTTCACAGCCTTGTCGGCCAGCCCGGCGTCCGAACCGGCAATCTTGATGAGAGTCGGAGCCACCTTGAAATTGTCGATGTCAAGCAACGACGCGAAAGCGGACTTGTCACCGGCCTCGTAGGCGGCGGCAAGATCGTTCACGGCCTCGTCAGTGCCTGTGGCGGCAAGGACAGGATAGTACGCGGCGACGTTCTTGGACTTCTTCATCAAAGCGCTGACCTTGGCGTACTGCTCGGCGGGAGCAAGAGTGTGCACAGCGGCGATCAAAGCGTTCTGGGCGGCCTTCTGATCAGCGGCGGAAGCGTTGTCAAGCAAAGCGCCGACCTTGTCAATGTCCTGGACGCCAACGATGTCCGCGAGCGCGAGCTTGGCGAGAGACGAAGCCTCGGCATCCTTTGAATCTATCAATGAATATACCTTCGGGGCGGCAGCGGTAATCCTTCTGGCCATCACAAGGCCGAGAATATTTCCAAGAGTCTTGTTGTCCTTGGCTACGTCAAGAGCGGCAAGAAGCTCGTCCTGATAGTTGCCCTTGAATGATTTCAAAGCGGCTATCGCAGCGGCGCTGTTCTCGCCTCCGAGCTGTCCCACGAGTGCCTTCGCGGCCTTGTCACCGCCGATCTTTCCGGCGGCAGCGATAGCGGCGGAGGCAACGTCTCCACCCTCGGAGAACGAACCGAGCACGATATCGGAGACAGACGAGATCTTGTTGTTACCGAACCAGTTGAGAAGATCAACCTTAACCGGAGCAGAGAGTTTCGCGAAATTCTTTGTGAAAAGAGGAACGAGATTTCCCGCGCCAAGAATCGAAGTGGCGTTGTCAATCACAGAATTCCTGTACTTAACATCCTCACTTTTGAGAGCGGCGGCAACGACCTTGACAGCCTTTGCAGGGTCGTTTTTCATCTGAGCCAAAGCACCGGCGGACTTGTAAGCGGACACTTCTGAAGCCATAAGATCCTTGGCGGCCTTGGCGACAGCCTTGCTCTTGGATCCATCGGCAAGTCTCACTGCCAGAGCGGCATAGTCAGGAGTCGAGTTCTCTTTAAGAATATTCAGGGATGACTCTGAGCCGATAGCCGCGAGAGTGGAGAAGTAAGCGTTGTCGTGCATTGTGGAGTTCAGGGCAGTCGGGATGACCCATTTCTGAATATAAGGCTCCGCGGCGGTGATTCCTTTCTCCGCGGCGGCGGTCGCCAGCAGTTTCCTGTCGGCGGTTCCTTCCTTCACAAGGTCAAGAATCAAATCCTCTGTTCCCGGAATATCCACGAGAGCGCCAACGGCCGTGGATGCGAGGGCAGGGTCATTGACATATTCCTTGAAGAACTGAGCGTCCGCTGGTTTGGCTATCTGGCGGAAAAGGTTCAACAAGAAAGCCTTGTTGTTGCTGTCTGTCGTGACCTTGACCGCCTGCGCGAATCCTTCGCGGACCTTGTCCACGCACTGTGGATTGGCCGAGGCATAGCTCGCAAGACCTGTGAGGGCATATTCATAAAGATTGTTCTTCACGCCTTCGCCAGCCGGCTTCATCATTTTGGCGGTCTCCACCACTGATGCCGGAGCGGCGGCCGCGAGGTCGGCAATCTGTGTGTTGAAATCCGACGCGTTGTTGGCCGGCATAGCCGCAAGCACGTCAGCCACAACGGTTTCCACGGTTCTCTGCCTTGCGTCCTGAGCGTTGATCGTAAGGGCGGCCGCAAGGAATAATATAGATGTAAGTAATTTCTTCATATTCAAGAGCATATTAAAGGATCATTGAACCCCAAGGGGCACGCATCGGCTGATTGATGAGCTGGTTGGCGGCATCATCACCTATAAAGAGCTGCTTGTCAGGATCGAAGTTCAGGGTCCTGCCGAGCCTGAGGGCGCAAGCGCCCATGTTGACTATCGTGCAGCTGTGGTGGCCGTTGTCCTCGGCCAGCGCGAATTTCTGACGGGTCTTCACGCACTCCAGGAAGTCAGTATTGCGTGGTTCCGGATCCGGAAGCGAGTTGATGACATCCATCACGTTAGGAATCGTGCACTCGAATCCTTTGTAAACCTTACCGTTAGGGCCTTCGATGTAAGGCACCTTGCCCTTGCTCTCGAAGCCTTCGCCCTCAAGGATGATCTTGCAGCCGTCAGCGTAGGTGTAGGTAATGCTACGCCATATTCCCACAGCGTCCGGATGCTGCTGAGGAGCGTCCACCTCGACCTTTACAGGGAAGGTGTCGTCCTTGCCGAGGATGTACTGCACTGGATCGATGTAGTGCTGTCCCATGTCACCGAGGCCGCCGGACTCATAGTCCCAGTAGCCGCGGAATGTCTGGTGCACACGATGAGGGTTGTACGGCTTGTAAGGAGCCGGTCCGAGCCACATATCGTAGTCCAGTTCAGCCGGGACAGGCTGAGGTACAAGGTTTTCCTTGCCCGTCCAGAAGAATTTCCAGGTAAAGCCCGTGGCTCCGGAGATCCTGACTGTCAAAGGCCAACCGAGAAGTCCGCTCTGCACGAGTTTCTTCAGCGGCTCGACCGTGGTGCCAAGGCCATAGAACGTGTCCTTGAAGCGGAACCATGTGTCCAGACGGAAGATCCTGCCGTATTTATGGACAGCCTCAACCACCTTCTGCCCCTCGCCGATTGTCCTTGTCATAGGCTTCTCGCAGAAAATATCCTTCCCTGCTCTGCAGGATTCCACAGCCATGATTCCATGCCAATGTGATGGAGTGGCTATGTGAACGATGTCCACATTGGAATCATGCACGAGATCTCTCCAATCCGTGTAGGCCTGAAGTTTCGTGCCGAACTTCTCGACGCCCTTCTTCAAAGCCTTGTCAAGGTGGTTCTTATCCACATCGCACACGGCCACAAGACGGCAACGCTCATCGCTGACAAAATGCAGATTGCCCATTCCGATTCCGCCCACTCCGATTATTCCGCGCGTGAGCTGATCGCTCGGAGCGACGTACTTCTTGTCGCCGCCCATGGCGCCGAACACATTACGTGGCAGGATCGTGAACAACGCCAGTCCCGCCGCCGATTTCTTCAAAAAGCTTCTTCTGGATTCACCCATAGTGCTATTGTGATTAAATTGTTTCCGTTAACGCAAATATACATTTTTTTCCAGCCGTATAATATTAAAGGCCACTCATTTTTTGCAAAAATACCATCAATGATTTCATTTTTGCAAAATAGAGTAGCCTGTATCTTCTCCCAGTGAGACTGACACTTACAGTCGGACATCCACGAACACAGGAAGATGGTCCGAAGCCTGCGTCACATCCCCCTTGTGGAACTCAGTCATAGTATGGGCAGAGACTTTCTTTACAGGAGCGGACATCTTGTAGTGGAAAATATAGTCTATGCACACGCGAGGATCTCTTGAGGAGAACGTGTTTTCTGTCTCGGAAAGCAGATCCCATGATTTCCTCAGAGTCTCGATAACCTCGGACTCCGGCGAAGCATTCATGTCTCCACAGTAAAAGACCGGCTTTTTACATTTAAAGTAATTTTCTTGTGCCCAAGCATTTACAACCTTCGCCTGAGCCAACCGGGCAACAGGAGACACATGATCCAGATGAGATGCGCCAATAACATATTTATCCGTCTCAATGACTGCAATGGCCCTTGGCTCGGCTCCCTCATCCTGAGGAAGAGCGACAGTGTATCTCTTAAGAATCTTCACCTTGCCTGGCACGATACAACCCTCGCCGTAAGCGCCACCCTGATAAGGCATCGCACGCCCAAAGTGCCATTGCCATCCTCCCAATGCCTTGGTAAGGAGAGAGAGCTCATCGTAGGGAAGCCTTTGTGTAAGGCTGTCAATCTCATTAAGCGCGACAACATCAGCCTCGGATTCCTTTATCATTGAGGCTATCATGTCGATGTTATCATTAAAAGGAAGGTATTTCGAGAAATTACCCACATTGTAGGACATTATCCTGAAAGAGCCCGCGGCCTTAGGATAATAAGCCTTCTCCTCTGAACCTTGGGTTCCGGCTCCGGATTGTCGGGATGATGTACCGCATCCACATGATGACAAGGCCAAAGAGAAAGGGACGACCGCAATGGCCAAAAGAAAACCGCTGATGTGTTTAAGCATATTATTGTGTAGCATTGGTGTCATTAATTAATAAAGGTGACGCGAAATTTCTTTCCCGTCACCTCCTTGTCTATTTTATTATCGGAATATTCCTACTCGGCCTGACGGTCGTTGCCACGGCGGCCACGGCCACCACGGCTGCCACGACGGTCTCCACCTCTGCGCTCGCCACGGTCTCCGCGTGAAGGACGTGATCCGCCCTGCGCATTGGCTGCGGCAGCGGTGTTAGGAGTGAGATCCTGCTTGCCGTAACGCTCGCCGTTGCAGATCCACACCTTGATTCCGAGGGCGCCGACCTTTGTGCTTGCAACCGCAAGAGCGTAGTCGATGTCAGCACGGAATGTGTGCAGAGGTGTACGGCCTTCCTTGAACATTTCGCTTCTGGCCATTTCAGCGCCGCCTACACGACCGCTGATCTGGATTTTGATGCCCTCTGCGCCAACCCTCATGGTTGATGCGATAGCCATCTTGATGGCCCTTCTGTAGGAAACACGTCCCTCGATCTGACGGGCGATGCTGTCAGCTACGATGTGGGCGTCAACCTCAGGCCTCTTGACCTCGAAGATGTTGATCTGAACGTCCTTCTTGGTGACCTTCTTAAGCTCTTCCTTGAGTTTGTCAACCTCGGCCCCACCCTTACCGATGATGAATCCAGGCCTTGCGGCGTGAATGGTCACGGTGATGAACTTGAGGGTTCTTTCGATGACAATCTTGGAGAGGCTGGCCTTGGCAAGACGGTTGGTCAGATACTTGCGGATCTCATAATCCTCAGCGATCTTCTCAGCATAGTTACCACCACACCAGTTAGAGTCCCAACCACGGGTGATACCGATTCTGTTAGAAATAGGATTTGTCTTCTGTCCCATATTACTTGTTCTCCTCTACTGTTGTTGGTTTCTTGACGTCGAGAATGATGGTGACGTGGTTCGAACGCTTGCGGATCCTTCCGGCGCGGCCCTGAGGGCAAGGACGGATTCTCTTGAGCGTGCGGCCTTCGTTTACCATGATCGTCTTGACATAAACGTTACCGTTGTCCAGCTCTTTGCTCTGATCCGGGTTTTTGGCTTCCCAGTTGGCGATGGCGCTGCGGAGAAGCTTCTCAAGACGGATGGACGGCTGCCTCTTCGAGAAATGAAGAAGGTCAATCGCACGGTTCACCTCCACACCTCTCACAGTGTCAGCGACAAGACGCATCTTGCGAGGGGATGTAGGAACATCATTCAACTTAGCTACTGCTGTATTCTTTTTGGCTTCCTTGAACTTTTCAGCCATTAATCTTTTACGAGCTCCCATAATGAATTCTCCTTAATTACTACTTATTGTTGCCCGAATGGCCTTTGAAAGTTCTGGTCGGCGCGAATTCGCCGAGCTTGTGGCCCACCATGTTCTCAGTGATGTAAACAGGAATGAACTTGTTTCCATTATGAACTGCGACAGTGTGGCCTACGAAGTCAGGGGAGATCATGCTGGCGCGGGACCAGGTCTTCACGACCTCCTTCTTCTTGCTACCATCATTCATAGCAAGAATTCTCTTTTCCAGGGCTTCCTGGATGTATGGACCTTTTCTTAATGAACGACTCATAATCTTAAAGTTTAATTCCGTTTAATTACTTCTTCTTTCTTCTCTCGATGATGAACTTGTTGGAAGTAGCCTTAGGATTACGTGTCTTGTAACCCTTTGCAGGAAGTCCCTTGCGTGAACGCGGGTGACCTCCGGAGGCACGACCTTCACCACCACCCATAGGGTGATCAACAGGGTTCATAACGACACCACGGTTGTGAGGCCTGCGACCGAACCAGCGGGTACGTCCGGCCTTTCCGTAAGACTCAAGATTATGATCTGCGTTAGAAACTGTTCCAACGGTGGCGCGGCAGGTCACGAGCACCATTCTGGTCTCGCCCGAAGGCAGACGAAGGATGGCGTAGTTGCCCTCACGGGCGGCAAGCTGCGCGAATGTACCGGCGGAACGTGCCATCGCGGCGCCCTGGCCAGGACGAAGTTCGATGTTGTGCACGAGCGTACCTACAGGGATCTCCGCGAGCGGGAGACAGTTGCCGAGCTCAGGAGCGACTCCTGATCCGGACTCTATGATCTGTCCTACCTTGATTCCGGCAGGAGCGATGATGTACTTCTTAACGCCATCCTCGTACTCTACGAGGGCGATGCGGGCGCTACGGTTCGGATCATACTCGATGGTCTTCACAGTAGCCTTGACGTTGTCCTTGGTGCGGAGGAAGTCGATGATACGATACATTCTCTTGTGTCCGCCGCCACGGTAACGAACGGTCATCTGACCGGTGTTGTTTCTACCGCCTGTGCTCTTAAGAGGTTCCAACAAAGCCTTGTACGGCTTCTTGGCAGTGATTTCATCGAATGCGCTGATAGCCTTGTTCCTGGTACCAGGAGTAGTCGGCTTGAATTTTCTGATTGCCATTGCCTTGTCCCTCCTTAAATATTACTGTAGAAATCGATCTTGTCATCACCTGCAAGGGTAACGTATGCCTTCTTGAAGTGATTGGCGCGGCCGCGGAGCATACCTGCCTTGCTGTAGCGGGACTTTCTCTTTCCGTGATAGTTCACGGTGTTGACGTCCTTCACAGTCACGTTGTAGAACTGCTCTACAGCGGCCTTTATCTGAAGCTTGTTGGCTTCCCTGTCAACGATGAAGCCGTAACGGTTGTACTTCTCAGTCTCAGCCGTGAGCTTCTCGGTTACTATTGGCTTGATTAAAATTCCCATCTCTTTGCGCTTTTAACGGTTGACCCTGGCTGCGAGGACATCCTGAACACCGTCCACAAGAACCATTGAGTTGGCGTTCATAACGGTGTAGGTGTTGAGTTCGTCAACAGTGATGACCTTTACCTCAGGGAGGTTACGTGATGAAAGGAAAATGTTGTTTGAATTCTCCGGAAGCACTACGAGAACCTTTCTCTGGCCAGCCTTGAGAGCGTCAAGGATGCGCATGAGTTCCTTTGTCTTAGGGGCTTCCATCGCGAACGGCTCAACGAGGACAATAGCGTTCTCCTGTGCCTTGTAGGTGAGGGCTGAGCAACGTGCGAGAGACTTCAGCTTCTTGTTAAGCTTGAATCTGTAAAGACGAGGCTTAGGACCGAACACGCGGCCACCGCCAACGAAGATGTTGGACTTCAAGCTACCGTGACGCGCGCCGCCGCCGCCCTTCTGGCGACCGAGCTTCTTGGTGGAATGAGCGTTTTCGCTGCGATCCTTTGTCTTGGAGGTACCCTGACGCTGGTTGGCGAGGTACTGAACGACATCAAGATAGATTGCATGGTCGTTCGGCTCCACACCGAACACCTTCTCGTCAAGAACAACCTTCTTTCCGGATTCTGATCCGTCAATTTTCAATACTGGTAATTCCATAACTAAAACTCTAATGCAAGATAAGAACCCTTGGCTCCAGGAACGGAACCTTTAATGACGAGAAGATTGTTTTCAGGGATAACCTTAACAATCTCGAGGTTGAAGACCTTGACCCTTTCGTTGCCCATGTGGCCGCCCATACGCATTCCAGGGAACACGCGTGAAGGCCAAGATGACGCACCGAGAGAACCCGGCTTACGCAGTCTGTTGTGCTGACCGTGTGTCGCTCCGCCTACACCGGCGAAATGATAACGGTGAACAACACCCTGGAAGCCACGGCCTTTGGAAGTACCGACAACATCAACGTACTTGACATCATCTGTGACGACATCGGTGACGGTGACGGTGTCTCCAAGCTTGAGCTCACCCTGGAAGTCTGCCGGAAACTCGACAAGCTTGCGTTTAGGGGTGGTCCCTGCCTTTTTGAAATGGCCCATAAGAGGCGCGCTGGCGTGTATCTCCTTGATTTCGTCATAGGCAAGCTGTACAGCGGCATAGCCATCTTTTTCTACTGTACGCAGTTGCGTGACAACACACGGACCAGCCTCGATGACGGTGCATGGAATATTTTTTCCATCAGCACCGAAAACGGAAGTCATTCCGATTTTCTTTCCAATTAATCCAGGCATTGGTTTGATTAATTAATTGTAAATAAATATTTTACGTAATCCGCACTATTTTGCGGACTGCAAAGGTAGTGATTTTTTTTCAATTAACAAAGTTTTCCACAGGCCTACTTCCTAATAATCAGAGAAATCGTCATCAGGCCTTGGGGAATAAATCAAGGATTAGTTATCTTTGTACCACGAAAAAGAACAATGATGCTTTTGAATATCTTCGGATTCCTCAACATCTCGTTTGCGGACATCCTGGACATACTAATGGTCGCAATATTCATCTACCTGGCATTCAGGTGGATAAGAGGGTCGGCGGCAATGAATATATTCATCGCCGTCATCCTGCTTTTCGTGCTGCGGGTGGTCGTGGCGGCGTTCAACATGAAGTTGATGAACGCCCTGCTGGGAACTTTCATCGACGTGGGCGTGATCGCGCTCATCGTCATATTCCAGCCCGAGGTGCGGCACTTTCTGATGAAGCTCGGCTCGCGCTATGGGATGGCCGGAAAAAGCCGCGACTTCTTCAACAAGCTTATGGGCATCCAGGACCAGAAGATGGCAGGAGGCACGGTCAACGAGATCGCCGAGGCGTGCAGAGCCATGTCCGCCGACAAGACCGGGGCGCTGATCGTGTTCCCACGCAAGGATTCTCTCGACTTCATCGTCGAGACCGGGGACATCGTGGACGCGAAGGTCACCAGGAGATTGATAATGAACATATTCTTCAAGAATTCCCCTCTGCATGACGGGGCGATGATCATCAGCGCCGACAGGATAGTCGCAGCGCGGTGCACACTGCCGATCACGGGACGTTCCGACATTCCGGCGCACTACGGAATGAGGCACAAGGCGGCGATCGGAATCTCGGAGGAGACCGATGCTGACGTGGTGGTTGTCTCGGAGGAAACCGGAGGAATATCCTTTGTCCGCGGAGGCAACATCAAGAGCATCAACAACATCAATGAACTTAAACTCCTTCTCGGCGCTGGCGAGGGAACCACGGAGGAAAAGCGCGCCACAGAGGGGAAACAATAATTTGCGAATATGCGGGAGCACGAATACGAAACAGAGATTGACACCAGATTGGAGGGCAAGTTGGGATTTGACAGGGTCAGAACCTTTGTGGCCGACAGATGTTCCACTGAATATGCAGTCACGAGGGTGACGGAGGAGAGGTTCAGCAACGACCCGAAGGTCATTAGGGAAAGGCTGGCGCTGACCGACGAGATGAGGCTTATAGTGATGTTCGAGGAAAACTTCCCGACCAACGGGTACATTGACTGCCTCGACTTCCTCAAGCCGCTGGAAAAGACCGGCTACACAATCGACATCCTTTCGCTGGGCAAGCTGCGCACCATGGTCGAGACCGTGCGCAAGCTGACCAACTTCTTTATGTCGATAAAGGACGGGGTATATCCCAATCTCAAACGGATGAGCGCCCCGGTGCTGAGTTTCCCTGAAGTACAGAGAAGGATCGACCAGATCCTGGACAAGTTCGGGGATGTCAAGGACACGGCATCGGACAAGCTGCTGGAAATCAGGCGCGCGATAAAGACAAAGGAGGGGGCGATCTCCAAAAGGGCGAACGCCATCCTCAAGCAGGCACAGGCCGACGGGCTTGTGGACGAGGACGCCGGGCTTTCCGTGCGTGACGGCAAGCTGCTGATTCCGGTCAACAGCTCCAGCAAGAAAAAGATCCAGGGATTCGTCTATGACACCTCGGCCACAGGCAAGACAGCCTTTGTCGAGCCGGCCGAGATCATCGAACTGGAAAACGAGATCGTGACCCTCCACGCTGACGAGGCACAGGAGATCCAGCGCATCCTGGCGGCGTTCAGCGACTTCGTAAGACCATACGTACCAGATCTTATCAATTCAGCTGAATATATCGGCGAGATAGATTTTCTGGTGGCCAAGGCACAGGTCGCCCTCGATTTCAAGGCCGGTGCCCCGATCATCTCCGACAACGGGGAGATGAACCTACGTAAGGCGCGTCATCCGCTTCTGGAGAGGGCATTGAGAAAAGAGAAAAAGGAGATTGTGCCGGTCTCTATCCGTCTGACCCCGGCCAAGCATATTCTTTTGATCTCAGGTCCTAACGCCGGCGGCAAGTCGGTGTGCCTCAAGACCACGGGGCTTTTGCAGTACATGTTCCAATGGGGAATGCTGATCCCGACTTCCGAGACTTCGGAACTTCCTGTGTTCGACAGGATCATGGTCAGCATCGGTGACGACCAGAACATCGAGAACGACCTCAGCACCTACAGCTCGTTCCTGGACGACATGAAGACGATGCTGGCCAAGGCCGATGACAAGACCTTGATATTAATAGACGAGTTCGGTTCCGGAACCGAGCCTGCCGCCGGAGGAGCCATCGCCGAGGCGATCCTCAGCGAGATGGACAAGAGAGGTGTCTACGGGGTCATCACGACCCACTACACGAACCTCAAGCTCTACGCCTCTGGTTCAGACACCGGGGTCATCAACGGGGCGATGCAGTTCGACGCGGCCAAGATCCAGCCTCTGTTCAAACTGGACATCGGAATGCCTGGGAACTCGTTCGCCTTCGAGCTGGCCCGCAAGATGGGCCTCCCGGAAAGCATTGTGAAGGATGCCGAGGCAAGAGCCGGAGAGGAGTTCGTAGGGATGGAGAGGAACCTGCGCAAGATCGTGCGCAACCGCCGTGCCCTGGACGAGAAGCTCCAAAGGATCAAGAACACAGACAAGACTCTGGAGAACATCACCGAGCGCTACCAGAAAGAGCTTGAAGGGCTGAAGCAGACCAAGAAAGAGATTCTGGACCAGGCCAAGAAAGAGGCTCAGGAGATCGTTCAGGGAGCCAACAAGACGGTGGAGAACACGATCCGCACGATCAAGGAGTCACAGGCGGACAAGGAAAAGACCTCCGATGCCAGAAAAGCTCTTCAGGATTTCGTATCCTCTCTCCAGACCAAGAAGGAGAACGATCGGAAGAACCACGATGACTACATAGAGAAGAAGCTCAAGCAACTGGAAGACAGGAAGATGCGCCGCAACGCCCGCAAAGGGAAGCCTCAGGACGATGGACAGGAGCAGGCCACGGAGCAGTTCAGAGGCGGAGCGCTGAAGGTCGGCGAGAAAGTGCGGATCAAGGACAATGGCATGGCCGGTGAGGTCATCCGTGTTTCCAACAAAGCAGTGACCGTCGCCATCGGCAACATCACCAGCAAGATGCCTCTCGACAGGGTCGAGCGGATCTCTTCCAATGAATATAAAGCAGCGGTGCGGGAGAACATCAAGCCTCGGGCCGCCCAGGATGATTCAGGCCTGCGTGAGCGCAGACTGGCGTTCTCTCCTGAACTGGACGTGCGTGGAGAGCGGGTTTCTGACGCTCTGGACATCGTTGTCCACTACATCGATGACGCCATCATGCTGAACATCGGCTCTGTCCGAATCATCCACGGCAAAGGCACTGGAGCGCTGCGCGATGAGTTACAGAAATACCTAAGGACAATTCCGGGAGTCACATCTGTCCACGATGAGCAAGTTCAGTTCGGCGGGTCGGGTGTGACGATTGTGACGTTGGGATAAGCATTTGAATCAAGACTATGAAAAACACTGAAAAACAGATGACTCCACGGATGGAGCTAGGGCGGAGGGGTGAGGATGTGGCCTGTGAGTTTCTGACCGGCAAGGGACACACTATCGTGCAGAGGAATTTCAGGGCCGGTCATCTGGAGATCGACATCATCAGTTTAGATCGGAATGGTGTGCATTTTGTGGAAGTCAAGAGCCGGGTTGCGCCTGTTATGGTCTCTCCGGAGGAGAATGTGACAATGAGCAAGCAGAGGAAAGTTGCGGACGCCGCGCTGAGATACTTGAATATGGCGAAAGACAAGCGGATCCCTCCCGATGCAGAGGTGAATTTCGACATCGTGGCCGTGACGTTTGGCGGAGGAAAAGAGATTGTGGAATGGTTCCCGAACGCGTTTTACCCGATGTACCTCTGAACGGGTGTTTCGATGCTTCGATGCTTCGACAAGCTCGGCAACCACAAGCTCGGCAACCGGAGCAGGAATGCGGTCACTGAACTTGTCGAAGTGACCGTGCTGATTTGAGAAAAATATACTAAGCACCAAGATATGAACAAAGATAACCGATACTGCGTCATCATGGCCGGAGGCACCTCTAACCACTTCTGGCCTATAAGCCGCGAAGCAAGCCCCAAGCAGTTTCTGGACATCGCCTACACAGGCGAGTCCTTCATCAAGACCACCTATGATCGTTTCTCAAGGATTGTTCCCCCGGAGAACATCATTGTTGTCTCCTTGGCCAGATTCGCGGATCTTGTCCGCAAGCAGATTCCGGATCTTCCGGCGGACAACCTCCTTCTTGAGCCTTACTCCAGAAGCACAGGCCCGTGCCTCGTCTACGCCACCTACAGCATCATGAAGCGCAACCCGGACGCGACCGTCCTTGCCACTCCCGCCGACCACACCATAGCGGACGAGAGCGGATTCAGGGACACGATCCTGAAGATGATGGAATATGCGGAGGAGAAGCCTGTCCTGATGACCCTCGGAATCCCTCCTACCAATCCCGACACGAGCTACGGCTACATTCAAGCTCCGAAAGGCAGCGAGGACGCCAGTTATGACATCCCTTTGAAAGTCAAGACATTCACGGAAAAGCCCGACAAGGCGATGGCCGAGGTTTTGTGCAAGACCGGCGAGTTTTACTGGAATTCGGGAATATTCGCCTGGAAAGTCTCCGTCATCAAGGAAGAGATGGAGAAGTACATCCCCGATGTCACGGCTGTCTTCTCCGGTTGGGAGAAGGCTCTCGGAACGGACGAGGAGCGGACATTCCTTGAGAAAGCCTACACGGACTGCCCGAAGGTCTCCATCGACTACGGGGTGATGGAGAAGACGGACAGGGCATGGCTCTACCGGGGGGATTTCGGCTGGTCGGACATCGACGGATGGGATTCCCTGTCAAGGAACTTCAACGGAAAGACCCCGGATGGTAACGTGGTGTTCGCAGACAATATCATGACCGAGGACTGTAGGGACAGCATCTTCGTGAGTACCGTCAGACGCAAGAAGTTCTACGCCGTGAAAGGGCTGAAGGACTACGTCATTGTGGACACTGGTGACGTGCTTCTGGTCTGTCCTAAGGATTACAAGCAGTTCAAAGATTTCCTCTCAGGTCTCGGAATGCCCGAATACGAAAGTTTCCGTTAAGGCAGCCCTTGAGGGGGAGACAGCGTGAGCGGCGTGGCAGCCAACCAATTGACAGTCAACCAAATAAGGCAACAGCCTAGTGCCAAATCCGACACCAGACTGTTGTTTTATTCCGCTGATTTACAACACGTTGTCCGCCACGGATCCCACGGCATTCCCCCATCCCCATCCCCATCTCCCCACACTCGCTCTACCTAATGCCACCTTCGGCTACTCAAAGTCATCAGAGCTGTCACGGATCCGCTACAGAGCCGCCATGGAGCCGCTACGGGAATCAGATGATGACTCCGCCGTCAACCGGGAGGACGGCACCGGTGATGTACGAGGCCATGTCGCTGGCCAGGAAGAGGAACGCGTCGGCGACCTCATCAGGCTCACCTACCCTGCCGATAGGAATGCGCGCCACCAGAGGCTTTATCATGGCCTCCGGAAGGTTCGCGACCATGTCGGTGCGGGTCACGCCCGGAGCCACGGCATTGACCCTTATCCCACGGGGAGCCAGTTCCCGGGAAAGGGATTTCGTCAGGCCGTTGACCGCGAACTTGGTGGTCGGGTACAGACAGCCGGACGGCTGGCCGTAAAGACTCACCACGGAGCTGGTGTTGAGGATGACACCGCCGCCGCTCGCCTCCATCAACCTCGCGGCGGCCCTGCAGCAGACAAACACCGCCTTGAGGTTGAGATCCAGAATCTTGTCCATTTCCTCGTCGGAATATTCATTCAAAGGAAGCGACTGCGAGATTCCGGCGTTGTTGACAAGGATGTCAATCCGCCCGAACCTTTTGACGACCTCCCCGAAAGCGCCCTCAACAGAGGCCGAGTCGGTGAGGTCAGGAGAGAGAGCCATCACGTTGGCTCCCGGCGACTCGGAAGTGATCCTTTCGAGCGCCGCGTCGGCGGTACATTGCCTCGACCCGAAAAGGGCGACGGACGCACCCGCCTCAAGGTATTTCCTGACGACCGCATAACCGATGCCGCGCGTGCCACCAGTGACCACCGCGACCTTGCCTTTCAGTGTAATTTCCATAGCTTTTAGGATTTTTGAATATGATTACTCGGCGAATGCGTAGGAGAAGCCTTGGATCTTGTCCCAGGCTCCGCGGGTGAAGTCCGGAACCTCGACCGGAGCGTTGCCGTTCTCGATGGAGATTCTACCCAGTTCCGTGAGACAGCACCATTCGGCCATGTCATAGACATCCATGTCAAGCGGAAGGCCGTTCCTCAGACAGTAGACCAGACGGTAGTCCATGATGAAATCCATCCCTCCGTGGCCTCCGACCTGCTTTGCAAGAGCCTCAAGCTCAGGAGTAAGGATCGGATTGCGGTTGTCCTCAAGAATTGCCTTGAGCCTGTCTCCCGAATAGGTGACCTCGCGGCCAAGGTTCTGGTAGTCAGTGGAAGCCTCGGTCAAGGCGTTGTCCCTCAGACAGAGCTGCTGGATCGGATACTTACCGGCATAGCCCTCGCTGCCCACAATCTGGTACATGCGGTTGTAAGGGCGCGGCGTCATCACGTCGTGTTCCACGAGGATGGTCTTGCCTTTCTCCGTCGTGATCATCGTCATCGTGAGATCGGCGTTCTGAAAGTCCTCACATTTCTCTCCGGTTCTGGCTTCCACATGTTTAGGACCGTTCACAGCCTTGGTCTCCATCGCGACAAGGGTCTTGAAACGGTCGCCGCGATGGATGTCCATCACCTGGCAGACCGGACCGAGGCCGTGGGTAGGATAGACATCCCCCTTGACCTCCTTGTTGAAATCAAGCCTCCAGTTGTTCCAATAGGAGTCCCAGAACGGATCCAGATTGTGATGATAGGAACCCTCTCCATGGAGAATCTCTCCGAGCAAGCCCTTCTGAGCCATCGTAAGGACGGCCATCTCATAGAAATCATAGCAGCAGTTCTCAAGCATCATGCAATGCTTACGGGTCTTCTCGGACATGTTGATCAAAGCCCAGATGTCCTCCAGAGAAGCCGCGGCCGGAACCTCCACCGCGACATTCTTGCCATGCTCCATCGCATAGAGAGAGATCGGAACGTGATGCTTCCAGTCAGTGCAGATGTAGACAAGGTCGATGTCGTCACGCTCGCAGAGTTCCTTGTAGGCCTCGGTGGATCCGGAATAACCGGCAGCTTTAGGCAACCCCCTGTCCTCCAAGGTCTTCTGTGCGGCCTCAACCCTGTCGGCCTCGACATCACAAAGGGCGTTGATCTTCACGCCCGGAATGTAGGTGTAACGCTCCACGGCGCTTGAGCCGCGCATTCCGACACCGACGAAACCGACACGGACGGTGTCCATCGCCGGCACGGTCAGCCCGAGCGCGTTCTCCTGACCCGCGGGACGGGCAGGTGTCTCTACCTTGATCGGCCCCTCCTCCTTGGAAGTGGCGCATGATACCGCCAGGACAAGTGACATGGCGGCCAATAAACTTCTGAATCTCATCGCTTATTACTGTTTACAAATCATTCTCTTACAAAGTTATCACAAATCCCGAAAAATCTGACGCTCCTTCACGGAATAAATAGCCAAAGGATTACTAATCTCGGGAATATTCCTAAAAATCAAATCCCAACGACTTCCGCACGCCCATCGCCCTGGCGGGGACTATCGCGAAGCGGAATGAATAGTCACGGTCGCTCCAGAGGCATCTGTCACCGTCCGGCCTTGACCCCCAACTGTCGTAGCCGCCGACTCCGCTTTGGGCATAATCCACGCAAACCTCCACGAAGTCTCTCTCGACATAGTCATTTATGTGGGTCTGGCGGCGGAGATGATTCTTCGCCTTGGCCGGATCGTTCTCGGTCAAAGGCCCTTTGTTCTCCCACTGATAGTCACGCTGGACAGCCTCTTCGGAATCGAGATCCTCGACCGCGCACCTGAGAGCGTTAAACTCAAAGCGGTCGGAGCGGATGGCCAGACCTCCGATGGAAAGATATTCACAATCAATATGATGCCCACATTCCTGCGGACGCACATAGCGGACATATTCCTTGGAGGCGGATGATGAATATCCCCCGATCAGCGTCCCTCCGAAGCGGTCGGCATAGTTTTCCTCAGGCCCCCTGCCAAGATAGGTGAACGAATCGGCGGAGGCAGGAAGCCTCATCCGGAACCCTATGCGCGGCACATCGACCGGCTTTGAGGACTTGACACCCTTGAAATCCGACTCGACGGAAAGGATGCCCCCCTCAAGCAGGGTGTAGCGGACTGTGAATATGTTTCCGCTTGCCAATGAATATTCAGCCACTACCGAGTCCCCTTCAAGACCCGCCTTCACATCGAACTCCCGGCTGGAGACCTTGAACGCCTGACAGCGGGACGGCATCCCGTTGCCGTAGTCATTGTCGGTCGGCGCCCTCCAGAACAGCGGTCTGAGGCCGAAATCCTCATTGAACATATTCTTTCCTTTGAATGAATATTCCTTCAGACATCCCAGTGCCTTGTCAAAGACAAGCGATGCGTCACGGCATTCGAGGGCGATCGCCGTCTCTGTCTCGGTGGCCTTTACTCCCCTCGCCAGCCGAGGAGTCGCAAGTCTCCTGGCGTCAGATAGTTTGATTTGATCGCAGGCGATGACGCTACCCTCCGGCAAAAGCCCGGCAGCCTTACTGGTGAGAGTCTCGAAGGTTATGAGACATTTCTTGTCGGACGGAAGTTTCGGCAGCCTCACGCGGACTTCCTCCTCGGACTGTGGAGCGGCGGAGAGAGCCACGTTGCCGGAAGCGATCCGGGTGCCGTCGGCAGTCACGGCCCATCTGAGGGCATATTCATTCAAACTCTTGAAATAGAATCTGTTCTGAACCTTGAAAAGCCCTTGGGAGGCATCCTCCGGTAAGACTTTCACGTCCTGATAGACGTGCTTTATCTCGGCCATCGCAGGGTGAGGTGTCCGGTCGGGCGCGATGACTCCGTTGCAGTTGAAATTGCCGTCACTCGGAGAGTGTTCCCCGTAGTCACCGCCGTATGTCCAGTACATTCTGCCGTCGCTGTCGGTCTCGTAGAGTCCCTGGTCGATCCAGTCCCAGATGAAGCCACCCTGGAGGTTCGGATATTCATAAATATACTTCCACTGGCGGTCGAGCGAGCCGTTGGAATTGCCCATCGCGTGGGAATATTCCGAAGGCACGACCGGCTTCGGGTAGCCGCTCTTTCCCATCTTGTGAAACCACTCGGCGTCAGGGTATTGCGGCACAAACATGTCCGTGTTCCATTCTAAGACGGCCCTCTCGTAGCAGACCGGTCTGTTCTGGCCGCCACTTTCCAGAGCCTTCAGTTCCCTGTAGGTGTCGTAGAAGTTGCAGCCGTTGCCGGCCTCGTTGCCCAGAGAGAGGATCGTGACGCACGGGTAGTTGCGGGTCCGGTAGTACATGTTGAGGATTCTGTCCCTGTGCTGAGGCAGCCAGTCAGGATTGTTGCCGAGGGTTTTCTCAAGATTATAGCCCATCCCGTGGGACTCGATATTGGCCTCGTCATAGACATAGAATCCGTACTCGTCGCAAAGTTCGTAGAAGAGCCGAGGCAAAGGATAGTGGCTGGTGCGGATGGCGTTGATGTTGTGTTTTTTCATCAGCCTGAGGTCGGCGAGCATGTCCTCCTCGGTGATGTAATGACCGGTGAACTGGTTGTGCTCGTGGATGTTGACTCCCTTGAACTTGACCGGCATGCCATTGACGAGGAAGCGGTCGCCGACAATTTCCAGACGGCGGAAACCGACATTAGCCTTGGCGTGTTTTCCCTCGACGCAAAGCAGCAGGGTGTATAGCTCCGGTGTCTCGGCAGACCACCTTCTCACATCCTTGATGGCTGATTGCCACTGTTTTACGCCTTTTACCGTTTCTGATTCTCCTTTAGCGGTCTCGTTGCCATTGGCATCCAGAAGGATCCAGCTGACATTGATCGGTTTCGAGGAGTTGACTTCCAGCCTGAAATCTCCGGTGCCGAGGTCTTCGGACAGCGTCGAGACCACATTCCAGTCAAAATCCTCCGGAACCGTGGCCGGCTCCCTTGACAGATAGACATCCCGCTCGATTCCGCTGATGCGCCAGAAGTCCTGACACTCAAGGTAGCTGCCTGTGTTCCATCTGGTCACGACAATGCGCAGATCCGCCTCCATGCCGCTTTCCACATAAGGGGTTATGTCGTAGCGGACCAAATCCTTGGAATCCTCGCTGTAACCGACAAATTTCCCGTTGACAAACACATACGCGCCGCCTTTCACTCCGCAGAGATTCAGGTAGCAATTCTCCCCTTTTTCAAACCCAGGCGTGAATTTCCTTGAATATACCCCCGTGGGAATCCTGTCCGGAAGCTGTGGCGGCTGCGGGTTCCTCGGGCGGAACTCGTACGGGTGGTTCACATAGACGGCGGTCCCGAATCCCTGAACCTCCCAGTTGCCGGGAACCTTGATGGCCGTGGGAGCCTTGTCCGGATCCGCCAGCATATCCTGCACGGAATCGTAATAGCGAAAATCCCAGACTCCGTTCAATGAAGAATAGTTCGGGCTCTGTTCCATGTCTTTTGACACAGCGTCTTTCGCCGAGTCGAAAAACACCGTCTCGTGACGGCGAGTCACAGCACCTCCCTTCGAAACAACTTTCTGGTCAAGATGTTCGGTGAAGTCCACGGCCAGCCCCTCCGGGGCGGACTCCCGGGCTTCCGTTTCCGGAAAGACCGCCGGCCTCCGCGAAAATGCGGTCTGGCCGGTCAAGCAGATGGCCATCGCGGCCAATGTGATAGATTTCAATTTCATATCCTTTGTCTATAATGTTGCCGAGTGATGAAGATAGGGATTCTTTTTGACTATTTCAAATTCTATGGTGTGACATCCGTCCTTTTGCCTGTGGCGGAGACCGCCATGAGCCTGTAGGACGGATTCCATCCGCCTGGAACGCTGAAGACCGCCTTGGAGGACGGGGCGAGCTTGCCTTCGGAGGCGAAGACCAGACCGCCGTCGGCGTCCCTCACCTCAAAGACAACCACATTCTTCCAGTCCGTCAGGGTGACGGTTCCCGAAGAGCTGACCGACACAGAGCCGGGAATCACCTCCGGCCTCGTCTTGAACAGACCCTTGTTGTTGTCTGTGATGTACTCTATAGGGGCGTCCGGCGTAGGAAGTCCCAGCGCCTCGACCCTTTGGCGGATCTCCTCGATCCTGCTTTCCGTCACTGTCATCCTGCCCGAGCCGTAGTCGTCAATCGACGCGTCCACGGGGGTGAGGAATCCCCATTTGGTGAAGAAGTCCAGCAGATTGTGTCCCGAGGCCTTGGAGCAGGTGAGGACGAACTCCGTCTGCTGCTCCCCGGCGGTTCCGAGGTCAGGGGAAGTCCTGACATATTCAAAGACATCGGGGTAGAACCCTCCTTTGTCCTCCCGCAGCTCGGGTGTCTGCCCCAGAACCTCTCCGAAGTAGAGCTGGAGCTGCCAGAAAGGGACGAGCTTGCAGAACACGTCTCCTTCTGTGGAATGAGGCGCGCCAGCGGCCAGAATGTCCCTCCAGGCTTTGGCGTAGCGGTTCGGCAGCCCCTCTCCCATGTCCTCGGTCTGAAGCCTTGAAGGCTGCCTGAGGATTGTGGTCTGGACATATTCGGACATTATGTTGTTCGTCACTTCCGTGGTACCCAGCCACTTGAGTCCCGGACGGGTCTGGTTGCAGTGGCCGACCTCGTGGGCGGGTCCCCAGCAGGAGCCGGTTGTCAGACTCAGGACGTCGCACAGCTGCGGCAGGGTGGAGTCATTGTAGGCCGTATAGTAGCTTGTGGCGTACATGTAGGAGGTGTAGATCACGATGAACCTCATCCTGTTCGGGAATGTCCTGCCGTAGCGGTACAGCCCCATCAGCTCCTGCTCCGCCCTGACGAACGAGTCGAACACGCGGACAAGGGCGGCCCCGTCCGGGGTGTGGGCGCGGAAGCGGGAGGTGGGAAAGGTGAGGTGTGAATATTCTCCCACAACATCAAAGAAAGAATATTCCGCCGCACCCAGAAGCCTCTGCCAGTCTGTGTCCTTGTGCCTTCGCAGGTCAAAGAGTCCGTTGACCCTGCCTCCCGCGAAATGCACCTTGACGGGATTGGCTGTCAGATAGTCGTCGCTTTGAAACACAACGTAGAGAAGCCCCTTGTCCATGGATTTGATCTGGTTCACTCCGTCGCTCAACGGAAAGGAGCGTCCGTGGAAGCCATCCCCGCCGGGTCTGTCCAGATTCTGGACGTAGACCGAGGCCTGACGGTTTCCAAGTCCATCGACGAGTACTACCATATCCTCGCCGCCGGGCGAGAAGATACCAGTGGCTCCGTCCATGAAACTGTAAGGTGAGATCTTGAGATCCCGCGCGACGACTTCCGGATAGGGATAGGCGGAATATTCCTGAACCCTGAATTCCGTAGGATAGCGGCCCGCCTTCATGTAGGCTGCCATATTCCTGAAAAACTCCGAGCCGCAGGAGCGTATGTCCTCGTCCGTGACCCCCGGCCTCAACGCTGAGCAGGCCCTGTCGGTGAACAGGGACAGGGGGTCGAACTTGTCCGGGTTGACCTTGTAGAACTCCATCTCGGAGCAGGAGGCGAATCCCTGTCCGTCCCCGGCTCCGGACCACACCGTGAACCGGATGCTCTCCACGTCTTTCAGTGTGGTCCGGAAGTCCACTTTGGACGGATGCCCCGAACCCTTGAAGTCATATTCCCCCGCGGCGGACCATTCCTTGCCCCGGGTCTTGTAGTGGATTTCCGTTTCCCTGAAGTTGCCGTTGGAACCGGATTTCCGGGGATGGTAGACAAGGTAGTCGATGTCCGTTCCCTTGGAGAAGCTGTAGGTCAGGGTGACCGGGAAGTAACCGCCCGCCGAGTTGTCCCAGGAGGAGTGGTAGAGGGTCTCGTAACTTCCGTCGAAGGATTTCTCTATGTTCTCACCCTGCTGCCAAGAGGAGGCGGTTCCGGACAGCACCTTGACCCTGATGTCATCCTTGATGTCCGGCTTGCCGACCGGAACATATTCCCCCTCCGGAACAAGAGGAGGAACTTCCGGTCCGTCAGGAGACTCCTTCTCCCCGCAGGAGAGCGGGAAGAGGAGGCAAACCATGTACACTATGATACGGAGCGCTTTCATTCCGCCTCCGGATCAACGACCTTCACCTGCCACAGCCGGAACTCGGACATCGTGAAGAACACCTCGCCTGAGTTGACGGCGTTCACGACCATCCTGATGTGGTCGAAAGGCTGTGTGACAGGCAGGTTCGGCGATGTGTAGGCATCGGTTGCCGTAACAGGCAGACCGTCCTCGTCCTTCGTGAACTTCTTGACGAGTGTCCAGTCCGAGCCGCCTGTGCTGACCAGGATGTCGAAGTCCGTCGGTTTCTGCCGTCCGTTGTTTCTCGGAGCGTACCAGAATTTCCAGTGTCCCTCGGTCAAGGCCTCCGGAAGCCGGATCTGGAGCCAGTGCGGCCCCGGGATTGCCACGCTCCACGCCGTGTGGAAGAACGTGGCGGTGTTCCCGTCGATCAGATTGGCGATGGGACCCTCGCTCGGCTCCTGGGCGTTCGTGCCGAGATGCTCGGCCTTGAGGATGATGCGTGTGGCCTGCTCCGTCACCGGAGCCCTGCCCGACCTTGCGGTCACGGTCTGGGTCTTTCCGCCGTTGTCCGTCCTGCTGAACGGCTGGATGGTGAAGCGGTAGTCGCCGAACCTTGCCCTGGTGTCAGGAATAAGGATGGAGTCACAGCTGGAAAGCCGAACCTCGTCTATCCCCAGCAGATGGTCGTGGTAGGACACTTTCACATAGTGGACACTCTTGTCGGCGGGGAGGGTCCAGAAGAGGGCGATCCCGCCGGGACGCTCCTCCGAACGGACATCCTTGATCGGGGACGGGACCGTTCCCTTGTCGTCATCCTTGCAGCCGACGGCGAGCAGCGGAAGCAGGAAAAGCAAATTGAATATTTTGACTGGTCTCATTGTTCTTTGTCATTATGGTGGTTTCATCAATATCCCGGATTCTGCACAAGATTCAGATTCTTGTTCACATCGCTCAGAGGAATCGGAAGAAGGTACTGGGTCGGTGACTCGAACTTGCGCTCGAACATGATGGTGCTGACGGTGGCGAAACTGTTGATGTCCCTTGCCTCTATGTTGAATCCCTCAGCCTTCACGCTGAAATACTTCTCAGCCATCTTCCATCTTCTGAGATCCCAGAAATTGTGGTTTTCGAGGTAGAATTCGATCTGCCTCTCCTGACGGACGATGTCCCTGAGGAGGGCCTGGTCCAGGGTCTTCCCCGCGATGGTCTCCCACGACTCCTCCACGGAAGGGATTCCGGCCCTTTCCCTGACCTTGTTCAGGTAGGTCTTTGCCATGGCGAGGTCTCCGGTCTCGACGCAGGCCTCGGCGTAGCCGAGATAGAGTTCGGCAACCCTCATAAGCGGCCACGGATAGTCAATAGGGGCTTTGAGAAAGGTCGCGACTGCATAGCCTGGATTAACGCCCTTTTTGTTGAGATAGCCCGAAGGTGAGTAGTTGTTGGTCCTTAGTCCGCCGTAGTCCCTGGAGCAGTTGCCTCCAAGGACGAAGTCGCAGACAAGCTTGCCTCTGTCCGTCCCGGAATGCCTCTTGTAGGACGGGTCGTTGGCGTACGCTCCGTTGGAGGCCGCCGAGAGAATCTCGTAGTAACCACCCTGGAACGCCACCCAGGCGTAGAAGCGCGGCTCCCTGTCCAGATTGAGCCTGATGGTCTGGGCTCCCACCTCGGCCTCGGAGGCATGTGCCTCATCGACGGTCACGACATCGTACATGCTCGACGGGGAGAACAGGCTCTTGTCCTCGCTCAGAGGAAGTCCGTTCTTAGTGTAGAACCGCTTCACCATCGCGAGGGTCGGAGCGACCCCGTTCCAGGCCGAGCTGCTGCTATAAGGCGTGGATTTGTTCTGGAGGCCGTAGTATCCTTCGCCGCGGGAGTCCGCCCAGATGATCTCCTCGTTGAGCGGCTCCATTATGTTGTAGCGGAGCCTGTGCTGCACAGGATCTGCCGGCTCAAGGTTCCCGTTGAAGAAGCTGTCGTTCATGTAAAGCTTGTGGCCGGCCTCCTCCGCGACCCTGATGGCCTCGGCGAATGCCTCCTTCGCCTTCTGCCATTTCGCCGGATCGTACTGCAAAGGCATCAGCTGTGTCCCGTCCTTGCCCTTGAAATCAGAGAAGAACTCGGAATTGCCGTTGAACAGAGGTGAGGCCGCGGTAAGCAGCATCCTGGCCTTCAGGGCTTTGGCGACCACGCTTGTCGCAAGTCCGTAGTACAGCGCAGGACGCTTGGCAGGGAGACCCGCCGCCGCTTCGTCCAGTTTGTCGCAAATGAAATCGACGCACTGGTCGTACGGTGTCCTGGCCTTGTAGTCCGAGGCCACGGTCAGGATACTCGGCTCCTCGTCGATGATGATGATCGGGCCGTAGCACCTTGAAAGCAGGAAATGATAGTAGCCGATGAGGAAGGTCGCCTGCGCCTTGTAGTCCGCGAGTGTGCCTGCGGGTAGATTAGGAACCTTGTCCACATTGTTGAGGAATATGTAAGTCTGCCTCAAGCCCTGGAACAGGGTGTTCCAGTACGATATGACAGGCGAGGAGGCGGTGAAGTTGCCTTTCGGGAACGAGGCGAATGTCTCGTGCTCGAAAGCGGTGATCACCTCGTCTCCCGTCATGAAATCCAGAGAGGTAGGCCCCTCGCGCGGATTCGGGAGGTAGCTGTAGCAGGAATACAGATACCGTTCGGCGGCTCTGACATCCTCGAACGCATCCTCGGCCTTCTCCTTCTCGTCGGGAACAATGTCCAGAAAGTCGCAGGAGACAACGCCAGCACAAAGGCAGGCAAGAAAGACTATTTTACTGAATGTTTTCATCGCTGTTATCATTTAAATGTCACTTGCAGACCAAGATTGAATGTCCTCTGGGTAGGGTACTGCATGCCTGCCCCTCCTCCCATCTCCGGATCCCAATGCTTGAACCTGGAGAAGGTCAGGACGTTGACGGCGTTGGCGTAGACTCTTACGTTGCGGATTCTCCAACCCACCTCCACGTTCTTCAGCTTGAGGAACGAAGCGTCCCTGAGCCAGAAGTCAGAAGCTCTGGAGTTGTGGTTGTTCTCGTACTTGGTAAGACGCGGGTAAGCCGCCCTTATGTTCTGGTTGGTAGGACTCCAATGGTCATCCGCCACGAACTGGAGGACGTTCCTGTTGTACTGCGCTCCGAAAGGATGGAAGCCAGACATCATCAGCGATGTCCTCGCCGCCCCCTGAAGGAAGAACGAGAAGTCAACGTTCCTGTACGTTATCGTCGGCCCGAAACCATAGACAATCTCCGGGACGGTAGGGTACCCCATCGCCACCACGTCGTCCGTGGTGATCTTCCCGTCAAGCTTGCCGTTCTTGTCGGGCTGGTCGATGTACTTGATGTCACCCGGGGCTATCGCTATGTTGCCCAGAGTGGATTCCGGACTGCGGTCCAGATCCGCCTGGTCGATGTAGAGACCGTCGCTGATGAAACCGTAGATCGTGTTGACCGGATGTCCGATCCTGGAGTTCGCCGGACGCGTGCCGGGGGCTTCGTCATATTCAAGAACCTTGTTGCGCGCGTAGGTGAACGTGCCGAGGAACTGCACGTAGAAGTCCTTGGAGAAAGACTTGCCGAACTCGGCGGAGATGTCGAATCCGTAGTTCTTAACCTTGGCGAGGTTGCCGTAGATGACGGTGTTTGCCGTTCCGAGATAGTTGGGAATCGACAGTTTCTGCTGGAATATGTTGCTCCGGATCTCCCTGAAAGCCTCCATTGTGAGACTGAGCGACCCGAACAGCTCCATCTCGACCCCCGCGTTCACCTTTCGTCCGATCTCCCAGGTGATGTCATTGTTCTGGAAGCGGTTGTAGGTAGGACCCCGGAGGCTTTGGGTCTGTCCTGTACCATAGCCGGTAGTGAACCACGGTGAGGCCTCAAGGTTCACATCCGCCAGATAGATGAACCGCGTCCCTCAGATCTGGTCGTTGCCGACAAGTCCGTAAGAGCCTCTGAGCTTGAGTCTTGAGATGACCGGCTTGACAGGAGCCCAGAACTTTTCCGAGCTGACGTTCCAGCCCAGGGCGACTGAAGGGAAAAATCCGTACCTGTGGCCTTTGGCGAAGTTCTCGGAGCCGTTGTAGCCGGCGTTGAACTCGAGCAGGTAACGGTGGTCGTAGTCGTAGGACAGCCTGGCAGCGTAGCCGACCTTTCTTCTCGGCAGCGAGCTGATGAGGTCGCCGCCGCTGTTGAACGACAGTTCGTCCATGTTGAACAGGAGCATCGCGCTGGCCGAGTGCTTTCCGAAGGTTCTGTTCCAGTCCAAGAAGGTCTGGAAATATATCCGGTGGTCTCCCTCCATTATTCTGTTGGTGGAGAGCACCGGCTTGCCCGGTGTGCCGATCGGCGTCACTTTCAGGTCATAGGTTCCGTCAGGATTGACAGTGTAGCCTTCAAGGGAGTAACGGTTGACGCCCTGCGAACGGTTCGTGGTGGTCTTGCTCCAGTTTTTGAACGAGAGCATCGCCTTGAACCTCAATCCTTTGGTCAGCACGTCGAGTTTCTGCTCGAAGTCAAGGTTGGCGATGACCGTGCTCGCGAAACTGGTACCGTAGCCTCTGGTGGCCTGCGCCAGCGGGTTCGTCGCACCCTGGTCGTTGCCGCCGCTGAACGCTCCCCACTTTATCCATTTCTCCTCTCCGGCAGGGAAGTAGGCAGGAAAATCCACAGGGTTGCAGTCCATTATGGAGGAGTAGATCCTGTTCATCTGTCCGGCGGGACTCGTGTCATTGTTGTTGATTGCCGGAGCGGTGATGTCATTGACCTGCGCGTTGAGGTGAAGCGAGATTGTGGAACTCTTGGACATGTGGAAGTCGATGTTGTTCTGGAATGCGTACTTCATCACGTTGATTCCGTTGCTGAACGAGAAGAAGTCCTTGCTCCTGTCGCGGAGCATACCCGTCTCGTGATTCACGGTCAGGTTCATGAAGTAGGTGATCTTGCCGGTTCCGCCGCGGATGTTGAAGTTGACCTTCTGGTTGAAGGCGTGGTTGCGGAAGATCTCGTCGTACCAGTTCACGTCCGGGTAGACGTAAGGGTTGAGCCTCTTCCTTGTGCCTTCGATCCTCTCCTTGGAGAAGAGCACGTCGCCTGTACCCTGGTTTGTCACGGCCTCGTTGAAGAGTTCCATGTACCTGGCTCCGTCAACGAATTTCGGCAGCCTGGTAGGGGTCGTGACGTTGGTCTCGATCCTGAATCCGATGATCGGCCTGTCAAGGTCGCGCCCGCTCTTGGTCGTGATGATCATCACACCGTTGGCCCCTCTTGTTCCGTACATCGCCGTGGCCGTCGCGTCCTTGAGGATGGAAAAGCCCTCGATGATCTCCGGGTCGATGGCGTTGAGGTCTCCTGCCGAGATCTCCACTCCGTCAAGGATGATCAGAGGTGACGTGACTCCGCTGATGGTGGAGATTCCCCTGATGTAGAAGTCAGACCCGTTCTGTCCCGGCATTCCGCTTCTCTGGAAGGAGACCACTCCGGCGAGTCTTCCCGCGAACGCCGTGGAGAGGTTGGCGGAAGGAACGATCAGGGACTCCGGCCGCACCAGCTGCACGGCTCCCACGACGCTCTCCTTCTTCTGTCCCACGCCGAACGCGGTGACAACCACATCCTCGAGAACCTCTGAATCAGGCTCAAGGAGAATCCTGATGTTGTCCCGGGTTCCGACATTCAAAGACTGGGAACGGTAGCCGAGCGATGTGACGGTGATGACCGCCCCGGACGGGACATCGATGGTGAACATTCCGTCAAGGTCGGTGATCTCCCCGCCCTGACGGCCGCGCACCTGGACCGCCGCCCCGATCACGGGTTCGTTCGTGACGGCGTCCAGAACGGTTCCCGACAGGATTCGGGTCTTCGGTTGCTGCTGTTGCGTCGCCGAGCCACCGGAGTGCGTCACCGCCGCCTTGAGGCCTGTCGAGGATAACAAGAGTATAGCGAGGGCAATACCACCCCTTATGCTCTTGACAATCATTGTTTTAAACATAATGAAATCAGTTTGTAAATGGTTTGTGAAACTTCTGTGCGACTCATGGTGTTCTCATTTCACGGTACCAGGTCCCTGGCCGGCCACCTTTGGCCATCCCGGATTCTGATAGACCACCGATGTCTCAAGATCCGTCTTGTCACCCGAGGCTGTCTGACGGAACACGCTCTGTGGAAGCGGATTGAGATAGTGGGCAGGTGTGAAGTTATAGCCTCCGAAGACTGAATTGTTCACCTTGGAGATCTGGTAAGGCCTGATGTAAGGCCCGCTGACCACCTTGTCAGACATATTCCCCGTTCCTCCGTCCACATCAACAATCACAAGGTCTTCCCCGCTTTGGCTCAAAAGCTTGCCTTCGTAGGAAGAACCCCAGTAGAGCATTCCCTCAATCTGGTAATCCTTCACCTGGTCGAGAGCCCTCCAGCGCTTGAGGTCGGCCATGCGCATCCCTTCGCCTATCAGCTCGTTCCTGCGCTCGCGGCGGATGTTGTAGAGTGTGGCGTCCACCATCCTTCCCTGCGAGTACGCCCCGAAGTCTCCCATCGCCTCCTTTGCCACATCTGTGGCGGCGATGGTGACGTTGTAGTCAGGGTTGACCTTCGCCCTCGTCCTGAGCGCGCGCCAGTACCTGTCCGCCGTGGCGTCGATGTTTCCGTTCTTCTCGTAGCAGGCCTCGATGTAGTTCAGCAGAGCCTCAGCCCCCCTGAACACCACGCTGGCGGTGGTTCCCTTCTGATGCTGGTTCTCCATGTAACTGTTGTAGTGCTTTCCCTTCTTCAGGGCGAACCCGGTCACATTGCGGGTCTCGTTGTTCCCTTTGACAATCCACGTCGGATCGAAGCGGTTGGCGGATCCGTCGGCGTTGTAGACATCGGCGTCCCCGTCCTTCTTTGTGAATATCCTGATTCTGGAATCCCTGCCCGTAAGGGTGGCCTTCACGCTCTCCTTCTCCCAGTCAGGGTTGTAGCCCGAGCCCGAAGCATAGACCGGAAGTCCGTTCTCCATCAGGAACGAGTTGACCAGACCACGTGTCCAGCCTGTGCCGCCTCCGTTGCGCATCAGCTGCATCTGGATGTTGTGCGTCACACCCTGTGCCTCGTTGTATTCCCTCCACATCAGCACTTCAGGGTAGTTCTCAAGGCTGTAGTCGCAGAACATCACGTAGTACGGATTCAGCGTCTTGAACGACACGTCCATCCCCTCTTCGGTGTCGGTGTTCTCCGTCAGTTTCCCGACAATCTCTTCCCCGACAGCCTTGGCCGAGGCCATCGCCTCTGTCAGGAAATAACTGATTTCGGAGTCGATGTTCAGACCGCTGGCATCCTCGGTCTTGCCCGGCCAGCCCTGACCGCCAGGGACGAATGCGGTGCCTTTGTGGTGCTTGAGCCAGGTTCCTTCGTAAAGAGCCACCCGCGAGCGGAGCAGATGGGCCACGGATTTGCCGACCCTTGTCTTACCCGCCGGAGAAGTCTCCAGGAGCATCTGTGCTGCCTTGTCCAGGTCGGACAGGATGAAACGCGCCACCTTGTGTCTCGGCTGCCTTTTGGACGCCTCCACCAGAACTTCCTCCTGATCAGGAAGGGCGGTCTCGACAATCGGACAGTCGCCTATGTTCTGAAGCATGTTGAAATAGGCGTAGGCGCGGATCAGGTAGATTTCCCCGATGTAATGCCGGATGTTGGCGGCGGAACCCTGGATCTCTCCCGCCTCGTGTTTAGGCAGCACCTGCTCCAGAAAATAGTTGCAGTGCCTTATCTGAGAGAAGTTCCACACTCCCGAGGTGGCCGACACCCTCCACTCTCCGGGAACCCAGAAAGAGGAGTAATCAACGGCGGCCTGGTTATCCGTCCCGTTGTCGCTGCCGAAGGTGCTTATTCCATAGGAACCAGGTCCGATGGAAGTGAATGCGTACAGGTTGATTGAATATGCCGCCAGATCCGCCTCTGCCTTGAAATAGGACGAAGGAGTCACGGAACTCTGGGGCTGCTTGTCCAGAAAATCATCGCACCCGGCGACACTGAAAAGAGCTGCCAGAGACATGAATATGTAGATAATCTTTTTCATGATCTTAACTGAATTAGAAAGTTATGTCAAGTCCGACAGAGAATGTCTTGGACAGAGGGTAGGTCTTGCCGAATCCCCAGCCTCCGATTCCGACAAGTTCAGGGTCGGCTGTTTCCGTGAACTTGGTGAGCGTGAACAGATTCTCCCCTGAAGCGAAGAAGCGTAGCCTTTCGACAAAGAACTTTCTTGTCAGGCTCTGAGGAAGGGTGTAGCCCAGCGTCAGGTTCTTCAGTCGCGCGTAGGCCGCGTTCTGAAGGTAGCGGGTCTGGGTGTTGTTGTTCCTGCCTCCTCCCCAGTTGGCCTTAGGGTAGTAGCTGTCAAGATTCTGCCCGAGAGGGTTTGAAGCGTCGGCGCGAAAATAGTCCAGATGCTGCTTCAGTCCGAGAGCCTGCCATTTGCCTATGCCCGAGGCTCCCCAGAACGGGGCCTCTCCGCCCGGCCAGTAGTCCCTCTTGAGAGTTCCCTGAAGGAATACCTTCAGATCCAAGCCCCTCCATTCGGCCGTGAGATTGAGGCCGAAATTGAAACGAGGTGTCGAATTACCGATTATCTTGAGGTCGCCCGGATCGCCGGCCGTACCCTGGCCCCTGTCCACAACCCCGTCTCCGTTGATGTCGGCGTACATGATGTCTCCAGCTGACCAGTTGCTCCCGAGACGGCTCTGGTCGGCCTTGGCAAGATGGGCGTTCATCTCCTGGTCGGTCTTGGCTATTCCGACCGTGGTGAATCCCCAGATGTCGCCAAGTCTCGCCCCCGGATAGTAGTTGTTCAGGTTCTTGGACTCATTAGGGTACTTGTCAATCACCACGATGTTGTCGCTCAAGGTGAGGACAATCCCGTAGTTGAAGTCTCTGATGTAGTCCCTCCATCCGATCTGAAGATCCCAGCCTTTGGAGGTCATGTCCAGATTGTTGACTTTAGGCACTCCTGTGCCGAGGATGTCAGGCAGTTCCGGAGCCGGTCCAACCATGTCGTAGGTCGAACGCTGGAAGTAGCCGAAACTACCTGTCAGACGGTCGGAGAAGAGTCCCCAGTCAAGACCGACCTCCCAGGTACGGCTTTTTTCCCAAGTCAACAGAGAGGAGACAAGACCCGGCTCGCTGGAGATGTTCGGCTTCTGTCCGCCGACGAGCCACCCTCCAGCCTTGGCGCTGTAGCCTATGGTAGGATAGAACGGGTACCAGTTGTCCGTGTTCTGGTTGCCGAGTTTTCCCCACGACGCCCTCAGTTTCAAGATGTTCACCGCATCCGAGTACGGTTCCATGAACGGTTCTCTGGCGATGTTCCAGCCCGCCGAGAAAGACGGGAACCAGTTCCACCTCTTTTCCTTCGTGAAGCGGGAACTGCCGTCGTAGCGCAGATTGGCCTCGAACAGGTAGCGTCCTTTGAAATCGTAGTTGAGCCTTCCGAAGAATCCGGCGGTTGACCAGCTGTTGTAGGCCCCTCCGACCTTCGGGTCGGTGGAGGTCGTGTTGAGGGTAGGAAGGCCGGACAGAATGCCGTTCTGCTGGGCTGAGAAGTCTCTCTCGTTCAGCAGCTCGCTCTGGAATCCGGCCATCAGGGTGACATTGTGGCCTCCTGACGAGCGGGCATATTCAGCCCACACATTAGGATTGAAGTAGTTGTTTTTCTCGTTGTACTCATAGACTGACGAGTTGGCGTTGTTCGTGACGTACGGGTTGCCGTCCACGTCGTAGCCGTAGGTGGTGAGCCAGTCCTTGTGGAAGTTGGAGTTGTTGATCCTGTAGTTCAGTTCCACATTGACAGTCAGGCCGTCAAGAGGTTTCACCCTCAGGGAAACCTGCTGGGCCAAGACATCGTTCTGCTCCTTGTGCTTTCCTCCGTCCTTCAGCTCGCTGATGAAGGATTCCGGCACCCAGTGTCCGTTCGGATCCTTGGTCGGGACAATCGGCCAGTACCGCATCACGTTGTGGTAGAAGACCTGGTCGTCAATCCACGAAGGAGACACATAGTCTGTACGCCCGAAGCGTACCTGGTAGCCCAGTTCCGCCCAGGATGCCAGCGCGGTTGTGATCTTTCCCGAAACCGAATAGCGCTGTATGTTGTCGTCGCCGTGCCTGAGGGCTCCGTCGCGGTCAAGCATGTAGGCGGAGAAGTAGTATCTGGTCTTCCCCGAGCCGCCGCTCACGCTGAGGTTGTGCTCCTGCGAGAAACTGCTGCCGAAATGTTCCTTAAGCCAGTCCGTGTTTCCCACAGGCAGGATGTCGGTGACATCCCACACTTCCCACCTGTTGGATGCGTTGGCGAACATCTTAGGGCTTTTCGGATCACTCTGGGCGTTCTTGATCTTGTTCAGATGAGACTCCTGGAACCACCTTCCGCTTCCTGAATTGACACTCGCCTCGTTCATGTACAGCGCCCAGGTGTAGGAGTCCATCATTTCGGGCATATTCAAAGGAGAGTTGAAGCGGAAGCTGTTGCTGTAGTTCACCGTGGCCCTGCCGTCAGCCCCGCTCTTGGTCGTGACGAGGATGACTCCGCCAGCCGCTCTCGAACCGTAGATGGATGAAGCGGAAGCGTCCTTGAGAACGGAGATGCTGGCCACGTCGTGTGGATTCAGGGTGTTGAGGTCGCCTTCGATTCCGTCAATGAGGACCAGCGGACGTACCGAAGATCCGGCTCCGATGGTGCCGGTGCCTCGGATGTTGAAGCTTTTTGGTGAGTTGAGCGCTCCTCCCAGACTTCCTGTGGAAAAGTTCATTCCCGGAACAGTCCCCTGAAGCGCGTCCACCACAGAGTTGACCGGCCTGGCCGAAATCTCCTTGGCGTCCACGGTGGAGACGGCGCCGGTCAGGTTCACTTTCTTCTGGGTTCCGAACGCCACGACCACAACCTCGTCAAGGTACTCAAGGTTGTCCTGCAGAACTATGCGCAGATCTCCGCCGGTCCAGGCCACCTCTTTGGTCGTGTAACCCTGGATGGAAACCCGGAGCACCGCTCCAGGCCCCACATTGTCCAAAGTGAAAACGCCAGAGGCGTCGGTCATCGTTCCCCGGACAGTCCCGGAGACCAGAACATAGGCTCCGACCACAGTCTCGCCTCTGGTGTCCACCACGACACCCCGGCAAACGCCCTGCTGTCCCGAGACGGCGGCCGCGCCGGATTCGGATGCGGCAATGCCTCTCCCTGCCAGGCCGGCGCCCAACAGGCAAAGGATGGTTAAAATCAATTGCTTAAACATGATAATTAAGTTGTATAAAAGTTGTTTAAATGGTTTGTGAAACTTCTGTGCGACTCCTCAGGACTTGCCGGAGATGTCGCGGTAGAACTGGATGCGGTCGAAACGTCCGCCCTCCTCGTGGTGTGAGGCGTCAAGACGACCTCGGAACTCGTCCAGAGAGCGGAATTTGTGGGCTGCCATCCAGTCTGAAAGGCGGCCGGTCATCCTGGAGATGGCCTCAGGGCCTTCCTTGTAGAGAACAGAGCAGATTTCGGCAGCCGTGGCTCCGGCAAGGAGGATCTTGACAAGGGCGTCCCCGTCCAGGACCCCGCCCGAGGCCAGAATCGCTGATGACGGGGCCTTGGCCGAGGCAAGACCGACCCAACGCAGGACATCATGGATCTCCTTTCCGTCGCTCAATGGGTCGGCGCTCCTGAACGAAAGGGTGTCCGTGTCGATGTCCACAGGACACATCTTGTTGAACAGAACCACGGCGGCGGCACCCTCAAACGTCAGTCTCCGGACAAGCGGGATCACGTTGGTGAACGTGTGGCCGATCTTGACAATGACCGGAATCTCGATCCGGTGCTTCACGGCCTTGAACATCTCCACGTGCATCCTTTCCAGGTCCCCGTCCACATAGACGGGGTCACTCTCCAGCCTCATCACGTTCAGTTCGACCGCATCGGCTCCCGCCTCCTCGAACCTCCCGGCGTAGGACACCCAGGCTCCGGCGGTCGCGCAGCACACGCTGGCGATGACCGGAATCGAGCAGAGGGCCTTCGTCCTGCGGATGATGTCGCAATACTCGTCAAGCCGACGCTCCATCTGGTAGTACCGCAGGTAGTCATAGCCTTCAGTGTGGAAGGAGTGGTCATACCGGTCGATCTCGGCGAGGATCTCCTCCTCGAAGATGGACTTGATCACAACCGCGCCCGCACCCGCCCTTTCATATTCAAGACACCTTTCCGGCCGCGAGGTAAGTGAGCAGCTGCCCACTATCACGGGGCTGCGCAGCAGCAGTCCCCCGAATGATGTAGTCATGTTGTTCATGTTGTTCATGTTGTTCTCCGTTGCTATTTATCCCATCCCGGATTCTGGGTGATGTTAGGATTTATCAGCATGGCATTCTTTGAGATAGGATTCAGGAAACACTTGTCGTTGTCGCTCCAGACACGCCCAGGGTCATTCAAGGCTTTCTTGTAAGGCCGGACATAGGTCTTACCTTCATAGCCCTTGCAGACACCCACGTTTTGGGGACACCGGACTCGGTGTCTGTTTGGTCAGAAGCCGCATAAGCCACTCCTCCCGCAATCAGAGCAAGGAGCAGCCTTGAGGCCGGAAAAGTCGACGTGAAAGGGAAGGCCGGCAGAATTGCCAATGCCGCACCGGGCCTGTGATGGTCAGGGAATATTACGGCACAGTCTGCACCCGCTACTGGAGCCAGCATCAAAACTGTTGAATATGTTCATGGCATCAATCGGTTTTTATGTTAAACTTCAGTTTGTATGTAAGTGGGACGCTTCTGAAAGGATGTCACCTTGTCGAAAGAATCCTCGGTCTGCCAGTCATATCATCCGCAATGATATCAATAATTATTCTAATTTGCAAATATATTCCCCTCCGCACAGAACAATTTGATTCATTGTGCGTTGCGCAAACGATTTTGTTCAAAAAAGAAAAAAAGACATGAAGTTCTCTGTCCTGATCCGCCAGCATATCCTGCACGAAATAGGTTTGCACTAATGATTGCCACTTTTTTTATTTGCCTTATTATGGTTTGCAAGCCTAAGTAAAGCTGTTGGCGCTGGTCTTGGTCACGGCGGGGGCATTATCCGCAAAGAATGCCAATCATTTACAAACCACGGACACGATAAAACGCCACCAACGGTATTCAATCCACTATCACTGTGGCTGACCCTCCCTCGGGATATGGGGGTCAGCCACACACTATGGCCTCCCAGCATTACCAGAGCCATTCCTGCGTGCCTGCGGTTTGCACAGGGTTTGCACAAGGCTCAAAAAAATCAAAACAACAGAGCCGTTATATAATGTTCAGGGTGATTCTATGTATTCAATTTTATCGATTGATGCAATTTTAACGCTTACTTATTTTTTCAACATTACTAAAGTGCACAAAACTTCAATTATCATCATTCCAAAGTGCACAAAACACAAGAAACATCAATTCTTAAATAAATCATCAAGCGTCACAACACTCTGGACTTCACTTGAATATTCATTGGTCGCAAGTCCGTCTGACGCGATCATCGTGAGATGCAAGGCGGCGTTGGTTTTCACCGTGTCGCGGAAATCCTCCATCCGTTCAAACATCTCCTGAAGATATTTTCCGGTCACGACGTAGGGCCTGTTGGAAAATTTTGCCTCGCAGACATTTATCACCTGGTCCCGGCGTTCTATAAGGATGTCGATCTGATGCCCTTTTATTCCCTTTTCACTGTCCCCTTTCTTGTACCAGGAGCAGACATTGCTAAGGATGCCACGGATGCCCAAGGCTTCCTTGATTTGAGGAATATGACTGAGGCTGAGCTGTTCAAAAGCATATCCTGACCAAGCCCGTCTCGCCGGATCGTCAATAGAGTTCGACCAGAAGGCCTCGTCCTTTCCGCCACCATTCTTGACGAACTTGAGATAGAACAGAATGAACATATCCCCAAGCTGATACATCGTGTCCCTGTCCTTCTTCCCGAACGCTGAATATGACCGTATGAAATCGCAATTCCTCAAGTTTTCAAGAATGGTAGTGAACGCTCCGCCATCGGAAAACTTCAGTTCTTCGCACATCTCCTTTCTGGTCATGCCTTTGGAGCGCTTGGCAAGAAGCTCAATCACACGCCTGTAGGTCTGCGAGTCCTTGAACAAGGATTTCAGCAAAACATCATATTCACCGTCAAGCTCGGCGTTGTTCCGAAAGAACAGGAAATCGACATTCTGAGGCAGACTATAGCCTTTGCGGAGCAGATCGAGATAGTACGGGGTGCCGCCAAGAACCATATAGCACTCCGCGATCTGGTGGTTTGTCCATTTGATGCCTTTCTTGGCCAGGAAAAGAGAAGTCTCGTGAAGATTGAACTGAGACAACTTTATCTTCCTTGTGACCCGATTGTGCAACCCGCCTTTCTGAGAGATGACATTGTCATTCATCCACGTTGTGGCCGAACCGCAGATGATCACCATAAGTTCGCTCCGCGAAGAGGCCCAATCATTCCAGAAATATTCAAAAGCCCTGACAAACTTCGACTTAGGAGTGTCCAGCCACGGCATCTCATCTATGAATATCACGACTCTCTTTTTCGCGATCGTGCCGAGATAGTGCTTCAGCTGCTCAAACGCCTCATTCCAATCGCGCGGCATAGGGTAGAAGTTTCCGGAGCCCTCCACGAGTTTCCTGTTCCACAAATACAGTTCGTCCCGAAGTTTCCCCTCGTATTGCCCCGTGACAAAGAAGTCAAACCTATCCTGAAACAGGTTTTTTACCAGATAGGTTTTCCCGACCCGTCTTCTGCCATACACCGCAACCAATTCAGCCTTACCTGATTGATAGCATTCTTCGAGCAGTTTGATCTCCTCTTCCCTTCCTATGATCTCATTCGTCATATTCATTATCGCTTTGCGACAAAGGTAAAAAAAATCGAGTTACCGCACAAGAATAAATTTTATTGTCTTGCGACAAGCGCTGATTTCAGGCGGTTATCGCAAAGGTATAATGTAAAAATATTCCTACGATAGACAGTTCCGGGCAATACATAACCGTGTTTATCGGATATGAGCACGATCAGAGGAGCATAAACAGGCAATATCGCTCTTGTCAGGGGCAAAAACACATACAACGGTGGCATTTTCCGCATATAATGCCACCGTCATGATCAACAAAGTCTCTCGGGCGACATTTTTGAGCGATTTCATTGCCGAAGAGGGTCAAGAGGCGCTCTTCGGTGACATTTCGGGGTGGAAACGTTCCCCGGGAGGTATGCTCACATATTCAAACCTGTCCCGTTTTGGTAAAATTCGGCAAAATGACTATTTTTGGTTTTTATTGAAATCAGCTTCATTACTATGGGTAATATGACACTGAAACAACTTCTTTTGACGGCGGCGATGCTCATCGGCTTGCCTTTCGCGGCTTTCGGGGCGCAGAAAATCTGGTCGCTTTCCTCTCCGGACGGGAGGATTGTCACGGAGATCTCAACGGGGGACGGCCTTAGATATTCAATAAGCCGGGATGCGGTGGCGCTTCTGACACCATCAGAGATCTCGATGACATTTGAGGACGGGACGGTATTTGGCGGAGCGGACAAGGTTCGCAGGAGCAGGAAAGGGAGCCACAATGTGAAGGGCATCCCGGCGATGAATTACAAGAAGGCGACCGTGGATGACGTTTACAATTTCCTGACGCTGGAGTTCAAGGGGTACAATGTGGAGTTCAGGGCGTTCGACAACGGGGTGGCATACAGGTTCATCTCAACAGCGAAGTCCGGGGAGTTCACTGTGACTGACGAGCTTACGGAATTCAACTTCGCCGAGGACTGGACGGCGTGGGTGCCTTACGTCAAGAGCGATGACGGAAAGACATTCAAGCAGCAGTTCGTCAACTCGTTCGAGAACACCTACGAGCATATTCATTTGTCCCGGATGAATCCCGCGAAGCTGGCGTTCCTGCCGATGACGGTGGACGCGGCTGACGGGGTGAAGATCGTCATCACCGAGTCAGATTTGTCCGGCTATCCTGGAATGTTCCTCAACGGGCAGGGCGACAAGGAATTGAAAAGCGTCCGCGCGCCATACCCGATCGGGCTGAGACCTAACGGGGTGTACGTCTATCAGGATATGGACTACGCCGACTACATCGCCAAGGTCGAGGCCGGGCAGAAGTTCCCGTGGAAGGTCATCGGAATCGCTCAGGACGCCAAGTCGCTGATGGAGATGGATCTGGTCTGGCAGCTTGCCACTCCGGCGGACGGGAACACGGACTGGGGCTGGGTAAAACCCGGGAAGGTGGCCTGGGACTGGTGGAACGACTGGAATCTTTACGGAGTTGATTTCCGCGCGGGAATCAACACGGAGACCTACAAGTACTACATCGACTTCGCTGCCGCGCACGGCATCGAGTACATCATCATGGACGAGGGATGGGCGCAGAGAGCCAAGGCTAACCTCTTCCTGATCAACCCCGACATCAACCTTGAGGAACTCGTCGCCTATGCTGACGGGAAGGGGGTCGGAATCATCCTTTGGGCAAGCTACAACAGCATCGTGAAGAACCCGGAGAAGGCGATGAGCCACTACGCCAAGATGGGCTTCAAGGGATTCAAGATCGATTTCATCAACAGGGACGACCAGCAGGCCGTGAAGTTCTGCGAAAGGATGGCGAGGATCGCCGCCGAGAACCATCTGCTGATCGATTTCCACGGGGTTTACAAGCCGGCGGGAATCCAGAGGACTTACCCGAATGTACTTAATTTCGAGGGAGTCGCCGGACTGGAGCAGTTGAAATGGAGTCCGGAAGGCTACGACGAGGTCACCTACGATGTGACGATTCCTTTCGTCAGGATGGTGGCCGGCCCGATGGATTACACCCAAGGGGCGATGCGCAACGCAATAAAGAAGAACTACCACCCGATCGGATCCGAGGCGATGAGCCAGGGTACCCGCTGCCGTCAGCTCGCGGAATATGCCGTCTTCGAGGCGCCGCTGACGATGCTCTGCGACTCGCCGTCCAACTATATGGCCGAACCGGAGTGCACGGAGTTCATCGCTGGCTTCCCTACCGTCTGGGATGAGACAGTTCCGATTTGCGGAGAGATCGGTGAATATGTCGCCGTGGCCCGCCGCAGCGGAGACATCTGGTACATCGGAGCGCTGACGAATTGGGATGCGCGCGACCTTACCCTTGACCTGAACTTCATCGGAGACGGGAATATGACCGTCTTCCAGGACGGAATCAACGCCGACAGGGCAGCCAGAGACTATAAGAAAACTTCCGCGAAGATCCCGGCGGACGGGATTGTGAATATTCATCTTGCCCCTGGCGGAGGCTGGGTGGCGAGAATCACCCGCTAAGCGACACAAAAATATTCACGCCATCGCGGCGGCATATTTTTTAACGCCTGCAAAAGAAGTTTTTGGTTTATGAGAAGAATATTATTGTTAGTGACAGCGGTCATCACGGCTTGGACCCTGTCCGGGATCAAGGCAGAGGCCAAGGAGGAGAAAGCCAGCGTGATGTCCTTCAACATCAGAATCCAATTTCCGGCGGACACCGGAAAGTACAATTGGGAGAGCAGGAAGGCCGGATGCGTCAAGGCCGTCAGAAAATACCGTCCAGACGTGCTTGGCCTTCAGGAAGTGACATCAGGACAAAAGTCATACATGATGAACGAGTTGAAAGAATACATCATGATTGACGGCAACGCCAAGCCGGGAACCGTCAACCATGATTCGGATTTCGGTTTCAACCCGGTTTTCTTCCTTGCAGACAGGTTCGAGTTGCTGGACTACGGCTCATTCTGGCTGAACGAGGATCAGACTCCGGAGAAAAAGGGATGGGATGCTGAATATGTCAGGAGCGCGAACTGGGTCAAACTACGCTTCCGGAAGTCTGGACAGATAATATTCTTTTTCAACACCCATTTTGACAACACCGGTGAGAAGGCACGGCATGAAAGTGCCGTCCTGATGGTTGAAAAGATAAAGGAGATCGCCGGGGACAATGCGGTCGTGTTCATGACCGGTGACCTCAACACCACCAGCGAGGACAAGGCTCTCAAGCCGCTGGCCACCTATTTGAAAGAATCCGCGAAAACCGTGAAAAAGGCGGACGAAACCCCTTCTTTCAATGATTTCGGCCGAAACGGAGCCAGACTTCAAATGATAGACCACATCTTCTACCGCAACGCCGAGGCACGGAGTTTCAACGTCGTTGACGAGCCGAAATTCGGTGTCAAGTACATTTCCGACCACTACCCGGTGATCTCGGAATTTGTCATCGAGATTCCGAAACATTAAGAAGCAGAACCGCAAGCAAGTCAAATAATCATAAGAGCCGATGAATATGGAATCCCAGCACAAGCAGAAGGAACTGCACAAGGAAAGCATCCTGAATCAGGTGAAGGAAATCCGCGCGTCCTCCGATGGCGTGGGTTGTCCGTACTGCGGGCAGCCAGTGAAGAAAAGTTGGGAATGGTGTCCGTCCTGCGGGCATTCGCTTGTGGACTGGTGCACATTCTGCGGAGCTGACATTCCACGCGGAGAGGATGAGTGTCCGGAATGCGGGATGAGCAGAAGCGGAATTGTCTGCCCGAAATGCGGGACCAGAAATGCCGGCGGTTTCTGCCGGAAATGCAATGAGCCGTTGACGCTTGCGGCGAAGAAGGAACAGGAAAGGGCATTGAAGGATCCACAGTTTGTCAAGGCGGCGGAACTGGCGGTACAGGCGGCGGAGTTGTTGGCGAGGATTGAGGCTGAGGAGCAGGAGGTTACTGGACAGGAAAGCAAGGAGGTTGAGTTGCCGGAGGATGTGTTGAGGCTCAATGAGTTGCTGGGAAAGACCACGCTGAGGCGCTTCGACAAGCTCAGCGACCGCAGCGACCAGAAGAGGGAGACTGGGTCGGTTGCTGATCCCGTCGAAGCACCGGCCCTTCGACAAGCTCAGGGACTGAGAACTTCGACGACTGGTGAGCCTTGTCGAACCACCTGTTCCGCGGCCAATAAGATGAAGAGCAAGGCCGAGCTGCGGGCTGAATATTCAAAAATCCAGGAGGAACTGAACAAGGCTCTGGAAGGAATGCTTCCGCCGGTGGGTTCCACTCCGCAAGAGCAACGGAACTATTTCTCGGCCAGAAAGCTGCCTGTGGAGAAGGTCATCCTGACAAAGGGCAGAGAAGCTTGGGTCTGCAACTTCTGCGGATGCTGGCACAACTGCCCGAGCGAGTGCTGCGAACCGTGGCACGGCGGGAAATGGGTCTATGAATATAAGGAAGAAAAGATACTGGATTTCAAATAGAAACGACAAGGTCAGCATAGGATAACAGCTTACAATAAAAAGAATTATGGCAGGAACCATAGCAGACAGCGGCACAGCCGTAGCGGACATCACCGCGACAAGCGCGTGCAGAACCGAATCTGATTCTGAATATTCAGGAACCGTGACCGCAAAGGCAACTTTCACTTGCGGGACAACCGGCACAGCGGCCGCGAATGGAACGGCGGACGATGCGGCCAAGATCCAGGCAAAAGAAGAGATCACCCTCAGAGGCAACCGTTACAGTGTTGACAGACTGATCGGCAACGGAGGCGAGGCCGAGGTCTATGTGGTCAGTTCGGCGAAGGGAAACTTCGCCCTGAAACTATACCGCCGGGGCAATGGCGTGAGCAAGGATATTCTTAAAAGATTGGAGCGGCTGAAAGGGAAGGCGGCGATCGTGGATATTCTTGAAAGCGGGACGGTCAGGATCGATGCCGCCGACAGAGGCTACGTCCTGATGCCGTTGTGCAAGGATGGCTCCGTGGCGGGCTACGATCTCAGGAAAGACGCTGCCGCCATCCTCCAGATCACTGCGATGACCGCCAGAAACCTCAGTGAACTGCACAGGGTCGGGCTGCTGCACAAGGACATCAAGCCTGAGAACATACTTTACACCGACAAGGCCTCAGGTCTGGTCGTGCTTTCAGATTTCGGGATCGCGGACGTTCTCGGGGACGACGGAAGCGTCAACACTCCGCAGTCCAGGACCGTGATCTATGCCGCGCCGGAACTCTACGCCAACACAACCCGCATCGGAGATGTTACCTATGCCATAATGACGGCGGCCTCGGACTACTATGCCCTCGGAATGTCGGTCCTCTCCATGTGGATGGGAGACAGCGAGTTCCGAAAGAAGGAGCCGGAGTTGGTGAAGCTCAAGATCCAAGGCAAGCTGCCAGTGCCGGACGATATGCCTGAGCCTCTGCGGACAATAACCCGAGGGCTTCTTATCGGCAAGCCGGAAAACCGCTGGAGTTACGAGGAAATCCGCAGAACACTTGAGGGCGAGAATATTCCCGTGGTGGAAGACGCCGAGATTCTGCGCATTGTCTTCGATTCAGGTAAGAACAAGATCGCGCACACGGCCAAGGAGCTGGCTCAGTTCATGATGGAGGATCAGGCTCTCGGAACGGCCTACCTGTACAAAGGCAAAATCAGCGGCTGGATAAGCAGGGTGATGCCGGAGATGGAGGTGAAGCTGAACGACATCGTGGAGAGAATCTACCCGAAGAACCAGTTGGCCGGTCTCTATGCCGCCGCCCTCGCTCTTGACCCGCAGCTGCCGTTCTACAACCGAAAAGGAAATGTCTGCGTGAATGTCAACAAACTCCTCAACGGCGACGGCGGTTTCGGTTCAAGTCTGGGCGACAGAAGCAACCCTGTCTATCTCTACAGCGAGGTGCGTCTTGGGAAAAAGGAGACTGACGGAATATATTCAAGAACCTGCGCCGCCCTGAAAGACAGCTTCGGCTACGCCAAGAGCGTGATAGTCTGGGGAATATACGACCGGAAATATTTCCGCACCCTCCAAGGCAAGAAGACCGGCAAGGAGGAGAAGTTCACCGAGGTGGACTGCCGCAACATCACGGATGTGGTGAAGTTCTGCTCTGACTACAGGGTCGTGGCGGACGAGGACAAGCAGTTCCTCTGCTCGCTCGGTTTCGTCGAGATGGTCAGCGTCTTTTCCGAGAAAGACGCTGACAGATTGATCCAGGTGCGCAAGGGCATCAAGGATTACGAGATGCTGTACCGGCTTGTTATCCAGACCATCAACCCTGCGGCGGACATCAGCTTGATCACAGACCCGAAAGACCCGAACTACGCGATGGACGGGGAATCGATCGGGCTGCTCGTCAACGTCGCCTTCTGCGCCTTCCGCTGCGTCTTCGACAGCGAGAGGGACAAGATGTACAAGGAATGGTACTCCGACATCAACCCTTATTCGGGAATATGTCCGGCCTCTTTGGCCGACCTGCTGCTCAAGTCGTTCCAAGGCGACTACAAGGATTCTTACCTGCACAAGTTCTTCCTCAGCAAAGGGGACAGGTTCGCGGCGCAGGACAAATGGGTCGCTTACTGCACGGACTACGACAGTGCGGACAACGTTGGGAAATCCGGTCCCTACAACGAGGACATCGCCATGATGAAGGCCGCGGAGGGCCTTGCGGACGGAGCGCAGTTCTATTTCCCGGCTTCCGGAGAGACCGTTTACTATCTTGACGATCTGAAGAAGATCAAGAAAGACGAGATCTGTGAGGCTCTTGACTTCTACGCCCTGGATGCCTGGCTTGCCGTCAAGTTGCAAGAAAACCCAAAGATGGATCTGAGCAAGCGGCTCACCTATGAGAGGTTCACGGTCAAGTACCTGAAACTCATAGGAAAATACGACAAGGATGATGAGAATTTCAAGCGCTACAACGAGGCCACGACTGCTGTCGGATGGCATCAATTACCACCACCTGTCCTGCTTCTTGGACTGCTGGAGAAGATCGCGGCGGTGGCGCTGTGGCTCATCCCATGTCTTGTGATGTTGCTCATGCTTGTCATAGGCGCGATCGACTATCCGGTCCTGGACAATGTCGGCAAGTCGGTCTACTGGGTCTGGGGAGGAGGAATCGTGTTCCCGCTGCTGCTGAACCTATTCTTCTACAACAGGAGTTACGACAGGAACCTGTTCACCTACATATTCAGATTCATCATCCTGACCGTCGCGGTGTATTTCCTCTGCAAATGGTTCCTCGGGAAGTACATCATTTATGTGACCATCGCGGCCGTGGTCGCGGCGATCGTGTGGTTCGCCAAACAGATGTTCTCGCGTGACGAGGGAGCGTCCGAACTTAGGAAGATGTGGAATCCTGACGAGGACCAGACGATTCTGGAGCCCCTTCACTATGCGTTCAATCCCTCGGAGGACAAATTTGTCTCCTCGTTGTTCGCCAACGAGAAGTTCTTCCGGTCAAAGTACCTTAAAAGCCTGCTGCACAAGCTGAAGCATTTGGTTTTAGCTGCGATGACGACCTTCCTGCTGCTCTTCCCTGTCGCGGTCATTCCTCGGATCAGCGACACGGAGAAAATCACGGAGAATCATCCGAAAATCGGTAACACAATCAACAAGATAACAGAAAAGGTTCATGAAAACGTGTCAGAAGTGCGGAAAGACGAACAGAAATGAGGCTTCGTACTGCAAATGGTGCGGGGAGAGGCTGGTTGCAGCGGTCGCTGCGGTTGCTGAGCCTGTCGAAGCAATCGAAGCGTCAAGGGCGGACGGCTCATCAGGAGCGGTCACTTCGGCAGGCTCTGTGACCGGGGACGGAATGATCGCGAAGGATTGCGTCAAGGAACCCCTCGCAAATTTCACCAAGCGCTGCGAGCAGACCGCCGAGTTCCGCAAGCGTACCGGCAGCGATGTAAGGCCAGGGCTTGACTGCATCATCACCGGAGAGACCGGCACCGGCAAGACCTATCTGGCCGGAAAACTTGCCGGGATCCTCTACCACAACAAGATCACGGAGAACCTCCGGCCTAAGACCGTGGACGCGGCTGACTGGAACGACTTCAACTCCAAGCTGGACGAGAATCTCGCCGCGCTCAAGACAGGAGTGCTTGTGGTCACGAACTGCCAGAATCTGGTGAACGCCAAGGGCGGCTCCTCACAGCTGGACAAACTCTTCGCAAGGATGAAGGTTGATGTGAATATGCCGGTGGTGATCCTGTGCGGCCTTGAAGACGGCTTTGGCACCTTTATCAGCGCTGACAGCAACGCACAGTCACTCTTCGAGTTCCGTTTCCACATCTCTCCATTCAAGGACAACGACCTCAAGGCGATGTGCGTGTCAATGGTCAGGGACAAGTTCAGGACGGCGATCAGTCCTCAGGCGGAAAGGAGGCTGGGACTTGTCTTCAAGAAGATGTTCCGTGGCGGCAGAACCAAGGAGAACGGAATCCTGGCCGGAAAAATAGCCGAAGAGAGCGCCTTCAACATGTTCAGCCGGGGTGGCTCCCAAATCGAGGAGGCCGACATTCCGGGAGAGCCGTTCGAGGAACTCTCCGAGGAACAGATCATGGCCAGGATCAACGCCTTCACCGGCCTGACAGAAGTCAAACAGGAGATTCAGTCCATCATCGACAGCATCAAGAGACAGAAGAGGGACAATCCCGGCAAGCCTGTGCAGCTGAAAAGCCACTTTGTCTTCACAGGCAATCCAGGCACAGGCAAGACCACGATCGCAAGGCTGTTCGCTGACATTCTGGGCAGCCTTCAGGTACTCCCGAGCGGCCATCTGGTCGAGGTGACACGCAAGGATCTTGTCTCGCAGTATGTCGGAGACACTGCCCTCAAGACCGAACAGGTCATCAACAAGGCAATGGGCGGAATCCTGTTCATCGATGAGGCCTACACCCTCAAGCAAGGAGACAACGACAAGGTTGGCCAGGAAGCCATCGACACCCTGCTGCCGTACCTTGAGAACAGGGCCGGAGACTTCGTCTGCATAATCGCCGGCTACACCAAGGAGATGACGATGTTCCTGCGCTCCAACTCTGGACTCGATTCCAGATTCAAGAAGAAAATAGAGTTCAAGGACTACAATGGCAAGGAACTCACCGAGATATTCCTGAATATGGTGAAAAAGAAGGGGTTGTCCCTTTCGGACGAGGCAGCGAGAAAGGTGGGGAAATATTTTGAGCGGATGTACCTGAGCCGTACCGACACCTTCGGCAACGCCCGCGAGGTGCGCAACGCATTCGACCGCTGCTTCGAGCGGCTCTGCACCAGAACGGCGGGTCTGAGTGATGATGAATATGCCAGCTCGGGCAAAGTCCTGACCTGGGAGGACATCGCCGGGCCGGACGGCACGAAGGAGATCTCGGTGGAAAGCGTGATGAAGGAGCTGGACTCTTTCGTCGGAATGGAGTCCGTCAAGAAAGCCCTGAGGGATCTTGCGGAGGAGATGCGTTTCCAGCAGCGCCGGATGGAGTTCGGAGGCAAGGCATCGATCCGTCCCGTGAACATCATCCTGACCGGAAACCCAGGCACGGGCAAGACCTCCGTGGCGAGAGTGCTCGGCAAGCTGTTCAAGGCTATGGGAATATGCTCCACAGACCGTGTCATCGAGAAGAGCCGCAAGGACATCGTAAGCACCTACGCCAACGAGTCGGACAAGAACATGGACAAGGCTGTGAACGAGGCGATGGGCGGAGTCCTTTTCATAGACGAGGCCTACGCCCTCGCTCCGTTCGACGACACCGGCCATTGCTCTGATTCCGAGGGGATCAAGGCTCTGGAGCGGCTTATGGTCCGGATGGAGAACGACCGGGGCAAGTTCGTGGTGGTCTGCGCCGGCTACAAGGACAAGATGCGGAACCTGATGAGAGCCAACGAAGGGTTCGCCAGCCGGTTCACGCACAGGATAAACATCGACGACTACACGCCTGAGGAACTGACGGAGATCTTCCGCCGGATGGCCGAAGGGCAGGGCTACTCCTTTGCAGGTGGCACTCTGGACAAAGCCCTCAAGGCGTTCCGGAAGCTCTCGGCGGAAAAGTCGGGGAAGGATTTCGGCAACGCCCGTGAGGCAAGGAATATGCTCGACAGCGTGCTGGGTAACATCGGCACAAGGGTCAACGGGCTTCCTGACAGCCAGGTCGGCAAGGAAACATTCTTCACCATCCTTCCGGAGGACATTCCGTTCGAAGAGCCGAAAGTGGCTTCCGAGGAGGAGTGCCTCGCGGAACTGGATTCACTGATCGGATTGGAAAGCGTCAAGAATGAGATCCGTTCAATGCTCAACGAGATGAGGCAGAAGAAGATGGACAGCGAGCTTTCCGGCGGGGACTTCACCGCGATCGTTCCTGACCACTATCTGTTCCTCGGCAATCCAGGAACCGGCAAGACCACTGTAGCAAGGCTGATGGGCAGGATCCTGTACTCTCTCGGAGTGATCGCAAGACCGGATGTGATCGAGGTGTCGAGGGCGGACATGGTGGCTCCGTACCAAGGCCAGACAGCTCCGAAGACACGGGAGACGATTGACAGGGCGATGGGAGGAATCCTGTTCATCGACGAGGCATATTCATTGATCCAAGGCGACCACGACGAGTTCGGCAACGAGAGCGTGACCGAGCTGCTGAAACTGCTGGAGGACCGCAAGGGCAGGTTCGTGTGCATCGCCGCCGGCTACACGAGGGAGATGGGCCGGTTCCTGGATTCCAATTCCGGCCTCAAGTCCCGCTTCACCAAGACCATCACATTCGAGGACTACAATCCCGAGGAGCTGATGGACATATTCCGGCTTTACTGCCGCAAGGAAGGATATTCCATTGAGCCTGAGGCCGAAACTATTCTGAAAGACCGCTTCATAGATATGTATGACAACCGCGCGTTCGACTTCGGCAACGGGCGGGATGTAAGGAATATGTTCGGAAAAGTCAAGTCAGCGGTGGCCGGCCGGGCATATTCAAGAATGAAGGAGCTCATCGCTGAGGGCGCTGACCGTCAGGCCGCTTACGAGGGTTCCAAACCAAAGACAATAACAAAGGAGGATCTGCTATGAAATGTCCGTTCTGCCAAGGTGTGATCGATGACGACAGCCGTTACTGTGATCTCTGCGGGAAGCATCTGATGTTCTGCCCGGAGTGCCGGCAGCCCAAGAAAGGAACTTCCTGCCCTCGCTGCGGCGAGTTGCTTGTCAGCGCCGAAGAATTCTTTGGCGCAAAAGTAGCCGTAAACTCTAAACCATCTGACTCTCCAAAGCCGATGGATACGGCCGCGCGACAGGATTCCCCCAAGCCATTGGAAAAAATTGATTTCAACCAGATATTCGATGCCCTGCTGACCTTGAAGGGTGAAGATATGACACTCTATGTCAAGGAAGGCGAGTTCGGCAGGAGCGAAGGGATATTCCCGGAACTCGGAAGTTGTAAATTTGTCTCCGGGCATCACGGAAAGATCGCTTTCAAGGATGGTGAGTGGAAGATCTGCGATCTGGGTTCGACCAACGGCACGGCCATAGACGGGGTGAGGTTGGAGAAAGACAAATGGTACACCCTCCGAAAGGGTCAAAAACTTAAGATAGCCACATTAAAATTCACAGTTGAATAGCCTATGAAACTAAGAATCAGCTGCGTCTCGGATGTCGGACGCATAAGGGACAACAACGAGGATATGGCATCCGCTGGGATGTACCTGATCAGGGACAATTCTCTGAATATAGAAAAGGAAGTCACTGAAAATGAGACCTTCTGCCTACTTGTCTCGGACGGAATGGGTGGCCACGAGAGCGGTGAATATGCCAGCCAGTTCACTCTGGAGACCTTGCGGGCCTACCTGTTGGACAAATCTCTGGAGCATCACAACCCTATCTTTGAATTGAAACTGAAGATCGAGAGCATAAGCGCCAATCTCAACGCCAAGGCCTGCGAGCGGCATCAAGGCAAGGCGATGGGCTGCACGTTGACTGGAATTGTCTGGATGCAGGGAAAGACTCTGCTCGTGAACATCGGTGACAGCCGGACGTACCGCCTGAGGGACGGAATGCTGAGGCAACTGACCTCAGACCAGACACTTCACGAAAGGGATATGGTTCCGCTTCCGGCCGGCAAGGCCTTGTACAACTGCATTGGAGCGGGCTGCGACACAGAGGCTTACATTCTGGACATCACCGACCGGCTGATGGAGTCGGACAGGATCCTTATCTGCTCTGACGGTCTTTCGGATATGCTGGAGGATGATGCGATCGAACGGCTGTTGGCATCCGGCTCCACGGAGGAAAGCTGCGCGGCCCTGATCGACGCCGCGAAACGGAACGGAGGCGTGGACAACGTCACGGCCATCGTGGCGGATGTCTCATAAGCAAGCACAAACACCAATAGGGAATACAATGTCCTCGCCTAATAATAGCAATCATCTTATGTTTGAATGCCAAAAGAGGACAATTATTTTACTCAATTGAAGAATATGGCAATAAGTTTGAAACCCAGAAAGACGGAATCCAACCTTTTCTGCTGCAGCAAATGGTGGGGCAACCCGGATCTGCCACCTCAGGCGGAGTACCCGATGATGAAGATCACGGAAGAGGATGGAACGGAGGGAGAATATCCCCTCACTTTCATCTGTCAGATCGATTGCGAGGACATCGCGCCTTTCGACAAGGAGGGGCTGCTGCCGCACGAGGGGATGCTCTATTTCTTTGCGGCGATCGATGAGTTCATCGGTTACGATTCCCCTGAGCATTTTCCGCTCGGTCGTTGGCCGAAGAAGGCGGTCAAGGTCAAGTACGCCAAGCAGATAAATATGGAGACCTTCAATTCGTGCATCCTTGTGGACGATGATGATCAGGAGCTCGCCGAGCCGGCTATGGCCATTGACTTCGCCGAGTGCGAGGACGATGCCGATGGCTTCAAGATTCTCGGCCGGCCGTACTTCGAGGAGATCCGCGAGGAGTTCCCTGACGCTGTCAACCTTCTCCAACTCGACGAGGATGACGATCTTGAGATGCGTTTCTACGACTCCGGCAACTTCAACATCCTGATTTCCGCTTCTGACCTCGGTTTCCAGAACTGGAGCCACGCCTTCGGCTTCCTGCACTCGCTGTAATCCTAAGGCAAGTTATAGTGGAGGAGTTCAGAGGTATTCTCCCCTTCCCGAATTTTTCACGTTACAAAAATTGCGGGAAGGGGAATACCTCTGAACTTACTGAAGCGTACCACAAATTCAGCGAGTGAGGTTTGCGAATCTTTGGTAAATTTCAAACTGAGTGGTGAGGACATCTTCAAGGATGGACTTTCCATCCTTGAATATTTCAAAGCAGCCGGTCTTGGAGGTCGGGGACCAGTTGCCGACGATCTCGCCGTCAAGGGCGATTACGGGCTGGAATATTCCGTTGTTGCTGTGGGCTTTGCGGGAATGCTCGGGCGGAAGGACGATGTCACGGCTCTTGTAGCCGATGAGATATTCATCATACGGAGCGATGAGATGAACCGTTCCGGAGCGGAATCCTCTGGTGCGGGTGGATTCGTGAATATAGAACTCACGGCCTTTCCACGTTTCCTTAACGAGTTCGTCACCAATGATTTCGACAGCTTTCTGACAGTCGCTGACATTCAGGCCGGACCACCAGAGGAAGTCCTCGAACGTGGCCGGAGAGTGGCTTCGGAAATATTTCCGCGCCAGCATTCCCAAAGCGTCCTCTCCCGAGATATTCAAAGAATTTCCAATCTTCTCACGCACAAGGGAATAGGTGCTTTTCATCGGGTGCAGGTCGCCGCTGCAAAGAAGTCCGGAAAGCTCCGCCAGACGGATGTGGTAGGACAGGCGGTGATCGTCCATCGTGATTCCCCTTTCGGCGAGCGCGGCGACAAAATCAGCCTTCCGGGCACTACACTGCCGGAGCAATGTTTCCTCGAATATTCCTGAAATCAGCTCCTGCTCTTCCGCCGGGATGGAGATCTTGTTGGCGCTCATCCAGCCTCGAAGGCCGGACAAGGCTTTCGTCCGGCAAACGGACAGAATCCAGCCAAGATCCTCACCCGCAACCAGTTGCCAAGTGCAGCGAAGCAGATGTGTCCTGACAATCCGCCCCTCGTTGAACGCTTTCTCGAACGCCTTGAGAGACGGACTCTTGGTCCGCATCGCCACCGCCCAGCGGACCATCCGGTACTCCTGCCCCTGCATCGCCCCGAACCACGACACAACCTCCTCCGGTTTAGTGAACTGAGGACAAATCAACTGCTGACTCAACAGCCTTGCGGTGACTGGATTCATAGTTGTACGGTTTTGCTGCAAAGATAATCAATTCCGCCTTTTGTTTCTTTGCGGTCTGAAATGAAAGACGTAACTTTACCATATTCAAAAACATTAAAGACAATGCTCAAAAAAATCTTCACGGCGCTGACGGTCGCGCTGTTCTTTGGTTTGATGGCTTCGGCTCAGGAATACAAGGGGCCGGAACTGACACCGGAATTTGTGTGCGACCTTGGGAAATTGACTCCGGATAACGTCAAGGTCAAGGGAGCTACACAAGGGTTTGCTATCTGGGGAAAATACGGGTTTGTGTTTCACGACAAGGGGCAGTGTGTCGTCATTGACATGAAAAAGAACAAGTTCGTCTCCACTTTCAAGTTGGATGGAAACACCTCTCACTGCAACAATGCATCTTTCGGAGTTGAGAAAGGATCCAGGTTCCCGTTGCTTTACATCTCCGGATGCAAGGGAGATCATTGCTGTTACGTCACGGACATCACATTGGATGGCAGCAGGATCGTGCAGAAACTTTTTCACACCGGAGAAGGCTACACAGGATCGTTCGACTGGTTCATAGACAGGAAGAACAAGATCATCTACACCTATGGGTCAAGCGGCGAGATGCGGAAGCTGATAAAGAAATTCAGACTTCCAACCTTGAAGGACTCTGATGAAAACGGTGAGGTACACCTTACGCAGGACGATGCGCTGGATGAATTCTATGTACCTGGCATAAAAATATATCAGGGCAGTGTTCTCAATGGGCATTACGCCTACCTTGGAGACGGCTACCCGCCTCACGACAGATTACTGCACGTTGTGGACATGAACACAAAGACTTTGGTCAAAACTGTCAATCTGAACGACCTGCATCATGAGCCGGAAGGCGTGGACGTCAAGGGCAAATGGCTCTACATGGTCCTGCACGTCAGCAGACAGCCACGCGACGGACAGATCTACAGGTTCAGGATCAAATAGAACACTACCCGACAAGCCCGGTAATGAAGATCACCGCGATGGTCACCGGAGCGACATACTTGATGAGGAAATAGACAACCGGAAACAACTTGTTGTTAAACTTGATGGAACCGCCGTTCGTGAGTTCGTCACGGACGGCTTTCTTGTCCATCTTCCAGCCGACAAAGACCGAGAACAGGAAGGCTCCGAGCGTCATCAGGTAATTGGAGCACATTTTGTCACAGAAACTGAATATCCCGTCTCCCAGAATCTTCACATCCGACAGCGGTCCGAACGACAGTGAGCAGAGCACCCCGACAGCGAACGTGGCGAAGAAGAGCACGACTGATGCTTTGTGCCTCGAAACTCCCTTCTCCTCAACAAGATAGGCGACCCCGACCTCAAGGATGGAGATGGACGATGTGAGCGCGGCGACCAGAATGGTCAGAAAGAACAGGATCGCCACCAGACAACTCACAATCTGCCCGCCGGCACCCATCTTAGCGAATATGTAAGGAAGGGTCTCGAACACGAGTCCCGGTCCGGCTGACGGAGCGATTCCGGCGGCGAACACAGCCGGCATAATTGCGAATCCGGCCAGCATAGCGAAAATCAAATCAGACACGGCAGTGCCTGCACCTGAAACTATAAGATTCTCATTCTTACTGACGTATGATGAATATGTCAGCATAGTCCCCACGCCCAGAGACAACGAGAAGAAACTCTGTCCCAACGCCGCCGAAAATGCCCCTGGGGTCAGTTTTGAGAAATCCGGCTTGACAAGATACTTGACTCCCTCGCCGGCTCCAGGAAGTGTGACCGAATAGATGGCGATGGCGACAATCAGCACGAACAGGATCGGAATCGAGATGTTGCTGAACTTCTCAATTCCCTTTTTGACTCCCAGAAAGACAATCAAAGCGGTCAGTGACAGGAATATAAACAAACAGATTATCGGTCCCCAGACCGAAGAGGCGAACTCGCCGAACATCCCGGTGACGGCCTCGGCCTTGTCAAGCGTGAAACTGAAAGTGGCGGATTTGACGAGATATTCAATGGCCCATCCGCCCACCACGCTGTAGTAGGAAAGGATGATCAGCGGGGTGACGACCGTCAGAAGACCGAGCCATTTCCATTTGGAATGCGGAGCGAGGGCGTTCATCGCGCCGAATGTGCTGAGATGGGTCTTACGGCCGATCACCGATTCCGAGAACAGGATCGGCAGGGAAAGGACGAAGGAGCACACTATGTAGATAAGTATGAAGGCCGCGCCTCCATATTCACCGACCATATAGGGGAATCTCCAGATGTTGCCGAGTCCGATGGCGGATCCGGCGAAGGCCATAATCACGGCAGCGCGGCTGCCGAAGTTTTCTCTGTCTGACATATTCGTTAAGTTTGTTTATTTGCCCGGCCTGTGGGGGATGCCGGGTTGTCGTTTTATTTATGTGCTATTGACGCTTCGGTGCTTCGACAGGCTCAGTGACCGATCAAATGGTCGCCGAGCCTGTCGAAGTGACCTAAAATCGTCTTTTATAAACTTTAAATTCGTAAGTATAACCAGTTTCAGGATCCGTGGCGGACGGCGTTTCCGATTCCACCATCCAAATCGCCGGATCGATCACCGGGAAGAACGTGTCCGCGTCCTCAATCGCGGTGTGAACGTGCGTTATGTAGAGCTTGTCCGCCGTAGGAAGCGCCTTGCGGTAAGTCTCGCCGCCACCCATTATGAATATTTTCCTTTCAACGTCCGCAGCATTCACTTCCTCGACACTTACCTTCTTCGCCGAAGTCTCAACACTCGCCTCACAACCTCCAACCGCCTTCTCCGCCAATGAATATGCCTCCTCAAGGCTCCGGGCCACAATCACGCCCTCCGGAACATCAGCCCAAGACCGTGTCGAGATAACGATATTCACCCTTTTAGGAAGCGGCCGGCCGATCGAAAGGAACGTCCTGAAACCCATCACCACGGGATTCCCGGTGGTAGTGCGTCTGAAATATTTCATATCCTCGGCAATATGCCAGAGCAGATCGTTGTCCTTCCCGATCGCCCCGTTGTCGGCAACCGCCGCGATGATACATTTTTCCATAAACCAAAACTGTTTTCGGCCGTAAAGTTACAGTTTTTTACCATATCCGCAAAACAGAAAATGAACAAGTTGCGGTCAAAGCGCATAACACTGACACTCTGTGAGACTTTAATTTATAAGCCCCAGAATCCGAAACCCTCGTGCGCGGAAATCCGATCTTCGCTCACGAGGCGACCTCGACAGACCCTCCCGTGCGCAGAACAAGCCTTCCTGCTCACGAGGCGACCTCGACAGACCCTCCCGTGCGCCAGAAAGTCACTTTTGCTCACGAGACCGATGAATATGACGGCCGGTGCGCCGGAAGGACGCTTTCACGCACGGAAAACCATTCTAAGGGAAGGCAATCAATTGGTCGCTGAACTTGACTTTCCGGTCGCTGAGTTTGTCGAAGCGTTGGTCACTTCAACAGGATCAGTCCCTTATATGACTTGAAGCGACCGGAGGAAAGTGTAAAGAATCTTTACACTTACTGTAAAGATTCTTTACACTTTTGCATATTCATAAAATAAGAATATCCCTGAATGACAATCACTTGAATCTTTTGGCATGGTAATGGATTGGCCAAATGACGGTTTTTGCGGAGGGTCGTTTCGACAAACTCAACGATCTCCTGGAAGACAAGCTGGTGACAGTTATCGTGACCAACACATTGCACGTTGAATTTGTTGATTGTTGGTGAGATCGTTGAACCACGGTTGGTGAACATGCCGGACAAGGGCCGCTGAGCCTGTCGAAACGACTTTCGGTGAAGGTCAGCGAAAACCGTTATTAGTAAGCGTTTAAAAATAGGTTGGTAAAGAATTTGAGGCAATGAAATATTTCTTTAGGTTTTTGAAGAACAATCCGCTCTACGCGGTGATCAATGTGGTGGGGCTTGCGCTGTCACTGATGTTTGTGATACTGATCGGGGACTACACCTACCGGCAGTTCAGCATCGACAAATGGCACAAGAACCACGAGAGGATATACGTGCTGGGCACAGAGAACGGGAACTCTCTTCTGTCGTGGCCGGATTGCGCCCACTCGCTCAAGGACAGGTACCCGGAGGTGGAAGATGTGTGCTGCGTCTATATGCACAACGGAAAGATAAAGCACGAGGACAAAGTCTATGAGGAGTCCCAGGGGGACAACGCCGGCAACATAATGCTCGCGGACTCCAATTTCTTCAAATTCTTTGATTTCAAGATGATTGACGGAGACCGTGAGACCGCTCTGGACAGCCCTGAGAAATGCGTTGTCACAGAGTCTCTTGCCAAAGCCTTGTTCCCGGACGGCAACGCTCTCGGTCAGCCGCTTCAAATCGAAGGGACGCGTTATGTCTTAGTAAGTGACGACAACGGCGACCCATACGACAGCTCGCTTGTTTACACTGTCTCAGGGGTCATCAAGGATTTGGACAAGACAGTGTTCCTGAACGAGACGGCGGTCATCGCCAATTTCGAACGCGCACCGCAGGTTCTCGGCTACAGACTCCGCAACGACCTGATGGCCAGCGGGCCGTTAGGCTCCACATTGTCATTCCTGATGCTGAGACCAGGGGCGAGCCTCGAAGATAAGATTGAAGACCTGACCTCCTACTGCATTGAGAGCATTCCGGTGTTCAATTTCTACGGCAACACAAAGGCCGCCATCATCCCGCTTGACGACCTGATGTTCGCGCCGCAGAACAACGGAGCGGGCCTTCAGACCGGCGACAAGAGTCTTTTAGGAATATTACTGGCCGTCGTGCTGGCCATCCTCCTGTTCGCCGTCACCAACTACATCAACCTGACCGTCGCCAACACCGGCTTCCGGGCAAAGGAAATGGCCACCCGAAGGCTTCTCGGAAGCAATGGCTTAGGAATATCCTTGGAGCTGATCGGAGAATCCACCTTGATGGTATTCATCTCGTTCATCATCGGAGGGGCGTTGGCTCTGCTGCTCGAGGACAAGATGGCCGTTCTTTTCAAAGGAAAGATAGACATCCTCAAGGACATCAACCTCGCCACAGTCTCGGTCAGCCTCGTCTTCATCATCCTGACAGGAGTGATCTCGGGAATAATGCCTACCGTCTCGCTCTCCAGGTACAAGCCGATAGATGTCGTGAAAGGATCGTTCCGCTACCATTCCAAGATGGTGCTCAGCAGGATATTCATAATCCTTCAGAACGTCATCACGATGACGATGATGGCCGCGACGCTCACCATCCTGCTCCAGATGAGCCATCTGGTCAAAGCTCCGCTGGGCTACAACACGGAAAACATCTTCCGCGTCAGTTCCGACAACCCCGAGGTTATGCGGAACGCCTTGAAAAGTCAGCCTTTCGTCCAGGAAATAGGCTCATTCTCAGGCACATCCCTGGACGGGAACTACCGTTCAATGAGACCTCGCAAGGACAGGGACAACAATAACATCTTAACCTACCTGTCTACCTGGGACCGAAGCTTCATCGACATTATGGGTATCAAGCTTCTGAAGGACAACCACCTCTCCGGAGATGTGGAATACATCAACGAGGAGCTCGCGGGGAAAATGGCCCTCAAGGACGGGGATTCCGAAGTGCGATGGGGCGACGGAAGCGTGACGCAGGTCGCCGGTGTGTTCTCCAACTTTCACATGACAAACATCCTTGACCCTTATCAGCCGTTCATGATCACGGTCAAGGACACGGATGAGATCGAGGATCCTAACTTCATGGTCAAGACAAACGGTGATCAGCTGGCGTGGAAGAAACTGTGCGACCTGGTCAAAGAGGTTGACGGTTCTACCGAAGACATTGACTGGAAAGTGCAAAGTGTTGATGACAACATCAAGGCCTCGTTGAATGAGGAAAAGAATACGATGAGGATCGTGAGCATATTCACAGGTGTCGCCGTCCTCATCTCCATTCTCGGCTTCATCGGGATGTCGCTGTTCTTCATCAGGCAGCGGAAAAAGGAGATCGGAGTGCGCCGCATCATGGGCAGCACCACGAACGAGGTCCTGTCCCTGCTCCTGACAAAGTTCTGCGCCCCGCTTCTGGTGTCGTTCATATTCGCCGTGCCGCTCTCCTGGTTCGTGATGGGCAAGTGGCTGGAAGGCTTCTCGTACCGGATCGGTCTGAGCCCGTGGATATTCATCGCCTCCGGAGCCGTCTCGCTCCTCATCGCTGTCGTCTCGATCTTCTTCCAGACCCTCCACGCCGCCCACTCCAACCCAGCCGACGCCATCCGCGCGGAATGACGTCCTTAGGTTCATCTTACCAGCAACCTGCACCATAGCAAAAACAGGATTGGGGCACATAAAAGGTGTCAACCACTTGATTTTTGCAATACTATTATTATATTCGCAACATAGTTGCGGTTATTATTAAAAAATCCGCAACCCTACAGAACGAAAACAATTAATGCTATGTATAATAGAATATTTGATATAGATAGCCGTCTTGATGAAGGAATGTTCCTTTTCGGCGCTCGTCAGGTAGGGAAATCCACGCTTCTCAAAGAGAAGTTTAAGGATGCGGTGTATTTTGATTTGCTTGATTCGGATCTGCGAAAGCGCCTTCAACGCAAACCGGAACTATTCAAAGAGGCCCTTGACAAATACCCCGAAAAGACACTTGTGATAGTTGATGAGATTCAAAAAGTGCCGGATCTTTTGGACACGGTTCATAGTTTGATGGTCGAGAAAGGCCTCTATTTCATACTGAGCGGTTCAAGTGCCAGAAAACTGAAAAAGAGAGGAGCGAACACACTTGGTGGACGCGCCATCCCAGAAACCTTGTTTCCTCTTGTAAGTGCCGAAATTCCGGATTATGACCTTTCCCGAGCCATACAAAACGGAATGATTCCAAGGCATTATATGGTAAACAATGCTGAAAGGCGATTGAAAGGATATGTCGAAGTGTACCTCAAAGAAGAGATTCTTGAGGAGGCAGCTGTCAAAGACATCGGTATATTCGAAAGATTTATGGAGGTGGCGGCGATAAGCGACGGCGAGATCATCAACTATGAAAACATCGCGTCAGATTGTGGCGTGGCCGCGAACACCGTCAAGGCATACTTCCAAATACTATATGATACGCTCATAGGATATGAGATTCCAGCCTACCGGAAAGTGATCAAAAGAAAGTTGACGCAAGCCCCGAAGTTTTACTATTTCGATGTAGGAATAGTCAATTATCTGATGGGAAGGAATAATCTGAGAGCAGGCACTCCTGAATATGGCCACGCATTTGAACATCTTGTGATGCAGGAACTTATCGCATACTTGGGTTACAACGACAAGAAAAAGGATCTTTCATATTGGCACACATATTCAGACATTGAGGTAGATGCCATCCTCGGTGACGCCAAAGTGGCGATTGAGATAAAATCCACCGATGATGTTCAAACCAAGCACAAGACCGGACTCAACCGCTTTTCCGAAGAACATCCGGAAGCAAGGCTGATTCTGGTGTCCACCGACCGGCTCACACGAAAAACCGGGAATATCGAACTCATCTACGTGTGTGACTTCTTTAAGATGCTTTGGGCCGGTGAGATCTATTAGATCGCAAAACCTTGACAGAAGCAAATACAAAGATATTTGAGGCATTCCGGCATCCCACACATATTCAGTGACAAACTGTCCAGGATAATTGTAAGCATCTACAAAACGGACAACGCCTTTTATGATGAGTTGGAACAATGCCACGTATGATTAAGATCATCAAGCATATTCAGAAATCAGGAAGGGTGTCGAACAAGGACGTGCAAGCCATAACAGGAGTGTCCAAAGCCTCCGCCACGCGACTTCTTTAAGCCTTGTCTGAAATGGTGCTGGTCAGACATGGTGTCGGGTGGGGCCGGGGCTTACTACTGCTTCAAGTAGGGGTTGAGATGCGCCACTGATTTTCACATCAAGGCAAGTCATTCTGCATCGCAACTAATGCTGATATGACGATGAAGTTTGCTGAGTGTTTTTACATAAGACTATGTCTTTCAGTCACACATATACGATTATCCGCATATGATTTGATGCCATCAATCTAAATCAATGTAACTAATCATCCTTACTAAGCGGTTTCTTGACATCCCAATTTCCATGACCACCACCTAACCACATTCCCGTTGATGCCCAAAGTTCGTAATAATACATCCATTGAATAGCCCAATGAACTATTGTATTTGATATTAACATTGAGGCATTCCATTCAGGAGGTAGGAATAAACATATCTGCTGCTTCCCATCATGATAATTGTATGTGTGAGGCAAAATCTTTGCACCTTCTGCCAATTTTAGTGGTTTTGGAGAATCTATGTATGCTTTGGGGTATTTACCCTGCAAATAAACGATTCTAAGCTTATATCTTTCAGATAAAGAAGATGGCTGAAAGTCTCCAGACCAAACCATACATCCTTTTCTAACAGAACCAATAGACTCTGGAAATTCATGTTTTAGTAACCCCAATTGCTCGCTTGGGGTTAATGATTTAATTCTCACCATAAAAAGTATTTGCAATGTTTATCTTTTTTCCCTCAGCCTCTACTTTTCCAACTGAACTCAAAAGAGTAGCCCCTGTTGCAAGTTTATACTTACGCCGATCTGCAAGAAGGCATACTGCCCGTGATACAATATCTTTCCCGAAAATCTTTCCGATACGATCTTGTATTTGTACTTGTGTAATTCCACCTACAATATCCGCGATGTCCTGTTTCAATGCAGATAGCCATCTGTAAAAATTCTCTCTCCTCTTTGGATGCATAGGCCACTTGTCAGCAAAATTCTCTTCTTGATTTACAGGATTTGCAATCCAATCCTCGCCATCCTTTCCTTTGACAATATGCTTTTCCAAATCATTCACCACATTTACCAGACCATCGACCAGATTGTTTTCACCTCTATAAGCGCGAGCCGCCAACGTCGTTATAATGATTGAAATAGGTTTATCATCCTTGTCGTTATAGAACATCATATCCCTATGTCGCTTCAAGATTTGTACGATTCTTTGTAGGACAGTCTTATTCTTGTTATATTTATCAAATGGGACTACCGCCTCTGCAAGCATTTTTACGCTACTATCCGACTTGCATCTTGTAGCAAACCACAAGGCATAGCCATCAGGATTACTTTTAAGCCAATCATCAATGTACGTAGATGTATCATAACTCTCAGACTTATTGTCTGTAATGCGGATAGCTATCTGATTTATTGTTTGATCCGAATAGTTTTCCGAAAAGAGGCGTATCATCCTTTCTCCATACTTCTTATCGGTGACAGCTGGTAGAATGTCCATATGATACTTTTCTTTTGGGGTATCAGTGTTATCTCGATACAATAATGTCCAACAACGTCGCCCTTCCTTATCATCCAACATTGTCGAGTAACGACCACTCGTTTTTAGTCTGGCGCCTACCTTTCCTTTCAAATCTTTCTGTGTCCAATCAGCATCTTTCTCGGAAAGACGATAAACCAAATCCACATCCAGATCATCGTTAGGACTAATAGGCTGGATAATTGTCCCTAACCTAAGCGACCCCTGTGGAGTAACGAGCGGCTTATATGGAGCAAACGACGGATCCTTTTCCAAGAATTCACCAACTGCCTTATAGCTTTTTGTAAGGTTGTCGTATTGCGTCTGGGTTATATCCAACGCCTCCCCTAAAGTTTCAAGGATATCCTTAAAATCTTCTTTTTGTTCTTTCGTTAACTGTCTCATCTTATTCTATTGTAATTGTTTCAATATCGGCATTTTCCGCCACTTTGTAATCATATAGTTTCCACTTCAAATCCGCTTTCGGCATTCTAATCCGACCAAGTTCTACCGCACACGAAGCAGGAGCGGACATAAATACTCGAAGTGTATCATAACCATTGCTATTTGACTTTATGTCATCCATTACCTTCCGAGCAACGGACATAAATTGATTTAACTGATCCATAGACTTCATCATATCATTATTTGGCTCATTACATGTAATAGTCCAAATGCTGGCATTATTTCCAAAGCGTTGATTAACTCTTTCTTTTATAGCGTTAGCACTTAACGCAATGACAAGAATAGGTTCCTTCCCCTTTTGCTTTGGCTCCACAACTACGATGTCATTCTGATTAGTTGGCTCTAACCAGATCCAAGTATCTGGTTCACGATGCTTCTGATAAACCTGCACATTATATTTGTCATTCAAAACCGTCCCCAACTTCACGAGTAAGGGCTGAGGCCCAATCGGAAACAAAGAGATATGCGCACAAATGCCAGTTTCCAAGGCCTTTATCACTTTATTATTACATAACGTTTCAATCTGACTTTGTTCAGATAACCAGTATGCAGCCATATCTTCATTCAATACAGAATTTTTCATCTGTATCTCAATTGGAATCAAATCGACCGGATACCATTCTGGCATAATTGCATTATTAAGGACATCCTTATGAAAATAAGGAGTGTCATTCCCTATCTTTGGTCCATAAGCTACTACTAGGCTTTTCCGTGTTGGTTGAATGCTTGTCACCAATTCAATCCTATCTTCATGCTCCTTTTTCATTGCTTGCAAGATTTCAACAGTATATCTTTCTTCACCTTGTTTGCTGTCAATGAGTTTATGACATTCAGGACATAAAAGAATAAGATTTGATGGATCTTTTGCTAATGCATCAGAATCCTTATTCCCCCGTGGCCCATTTGCGGAGTCTCCAATAATATGGGCAAAATTAGAGATATTGCACTCTTCCATAGTCACTCCATTAACATATAGGCACTTGTTACATCCTTTGAATTCGCATCTTCCATGAGCCGCAAACCATAAATTGCGTTTTACATCTGGCGGTATCGTTGTTTTACTCATAATTATATTATCTTTATAAAATGCTATTTAGCTTCAAGAGTCAATTGGGTTAAGCCCCAAACATAGCCTAGCTTGGGGAACATCCTAAACAATTACTTGCTCTTTTTAGATGAAGGCTTTTCTCTCTGCGAGAGTGCGCTACCAGCAATGCTCTTTGTTCTGGCACTTGATCTGTCATCCTGGAGAGCCTTTGATGCTATCGTAGCAACTGTTTTCGAAGTTACTTTCTTAGCCATTGCATTATTTCCTGTCCTTGTCAGGGTTCCTTGTGAGAACTATTCCAAGTCCTCGTTATACTTAACTCCACACACAGCGTGCAGATGTCAATCTACATTACAAATATAATGCACTATTGAGGTTTTAGCTCATTTTATTAAAAATATTCAGCTTTATCCGGCATAATATAGGTTAAATATTAAGTTTTTACTCAAAATATGACATCATGTCATAAAATAAGCGCACAATCGCAGACTGACAAAATGTCGCATAATTGAGCGCTTTCCTCAAATCCTTGGAAAAGTAGGCAAATAATTATATCTTTACAGCCAAAATCAAATAGTTCAACATTATGCTGATCAGATTTTCTGTCGACAATTACAGATCGATAGGTGAAGAGAGAGTTCTTGACCTAAACGCCTCGAATGCTATAAAAGACCTTGCAAACAAAGGTTTCTCTACTGTCCAAGACCGAAAGTATCTGAATAGCATCGCATTTTACGGCGCAAATTCAAGTGGCAAAACAAATTTTCTCAAGGCTATTGGACTTATGAGAAGTATAGTATTGCACTCTGTAAGGCTTAATGATAACGAATCTCTTCCATACGAGCCATTTCTTTTGTCTACAAAAGACTCACATCCAACCAAATTCGAAGTATCCTTCATTGACCCAGAAGATAGAGCCCAATTCGACTATGGATTCACATATACTGCAGATGCAATAGTTGAGGAATGGCTCGATGCAAAGTTCCCAAAGAAATCAAAAAAGCACCTATTTAAGCGTTCAGGTGCCAGAATTGAACCAGACCCAACAGCGTTTGCTGAAGGAGAAAAATTCAAAGATGTCAACCTTAATAAAAACAGATTATTCATATCACTTGTGGGTCAACTTGGTGGTGAAATATCCAACAGAATCATAGATTGGTTTAGAACTAAGTTTATCGTGATATCCGGCATCAACGATTCGAATTACTATAGACGTACTAGCAGAAACGTTTACGAAAACCAAGAGTATAGAGCTGGCGTATTAGACTTAATCCGGCAGATGAAATTTGGTTTTAATGATATCAAGGTCGAAAAGGTAGATATGTCAACCATGACTTTTCCACAAGATCTTCCTGCAGAGATTATAGCTAAGATTAAAAATGAGACTTATATCGAAATCTCAACAATTCATAATGTATATGATGAAAACGGGAACATTGCATCAACCAGACTTCTAGAGCTCGAAGGTAACGAGTCGGCTGGAACGAACAAATTTTTCAATCTGGCTGGCCATATCTATGAATCACTAAAAGACGGAAGGACTTTATGCGTTGATGAACTTGACTCTCAAATGCATCCTCTTATCTCTTGGAGGATCGTTGAAATGTTCAATAATCCTAACATCAACAATAACGGTGCACAACTTATCTTTACAACGCATGACACCAACCTGCTCTCAAAAGATCTATTCAGAAGAGATCAGATTTGGTTTGTTGAAAAAAACAAGATGGAGTCTTCTGATATTTACACAATGCTTGAAGCTAAGCAACAATTAAAGCATTCTCCACGCACTGATTCGAACTACCAAAAGAACTATATTAATGGCAGATATGGAGCAATACCTTTCCCAACAAACGACTTATCTGATGATTGAAAACAAGACTAAATAATAAGGAATCCTCTATACAATAACCGAGCAGTTTCATTGCATTGTTGATTTTAACGCATTAGACACCGCTTTTGCAATATACCACATCAAAACAGGTGGAACAGCATTGCCGATGGCCTTATATTGTTTCGAATCAGACACGCTTGTAAGAGTAAATGACTCTGGGAAAGACTGTATCCTCGCTGCTTCACGTGGCGTGAAGCGTCTGTATCGCCCATTGACAAACAGGACTGGATCGGTTGAATTCAGACTAACTTTCGCGAGATGAGAGCTGATCGTATTACAAGGTTCGTCAAGTTCCTGAATACGTCCTTTGTTCATCTTATCTTTAACGCTCAACATACCGGCTACAGCTTTTTCGCTAAAATACCACTTATCTTCATTGTCTGCCTGTTTATCAACAACATCCTGAAGGACATGCTTGATTTTTGACGAATCCGGAAATGAGAAAGATTTCAACATTGCCTCATCCTTAAACCCGACAATTATCACGCGCTCCCTTTTCTGTGGCACACCATAGTCCGAAGCCAAAAGTAACTTATACGTTATATGATACCCAGCTTTCTCAAACTCTTTGATAATCATAGGGAATGCCTTTCCTTTATTAGCAGAAAGCAAGCCTTTGACATTCTCGGCAACGAATGCCATTGGTTGCTTCTCCCTCAAGATACGAACCATTTCAAAGAAAAGCTTCCCCCTATCATCTTTATAGCCAAGCCGTGGAGGATTTTGTGCTGATATAGAAAACGATTGGCAGGGAAAACCACCAACCAACAAGTCGAAATCATCCAATGTAGTTGCATCCAGTTCTTTTACATCGGCAATCTCACATTGCGTTTTGAAGTTATCATTGTATATCTTCGTACAATACGGATCATTATCGACTGCCTTTATGATGTTGAATGGCAGCTTAGCATATCTTTTTCCCAGATAATCAAAACCTCCTACAAGCCCTAGATCCATTCCACCACAACCACAAAAAAGGGAGACTGTCTTTATTGTTGCTGCCATATCTTAAGCTTTACTTTATCACATACATCTTCGGTGAATCCCAAATCAGCCCCATCTTTCGGAATCATCGTAATCTTGTCGGATTTATACATTGCCACTGGATCTTTCAACAAATACAGATACATTTCGCCACTACTTATCATTAACCGATAAATGAAATAGTGTTCCTTCAATGTGGTTGCTGTTTCCCATTCATTTGTCGTAAGATGCACATTGAAATAATGGAGCTTGTTCTTACTAATCGTGCTCTTGACTTCAATATATCGCTTTGCTCTGTCCTGTGTTCCTTCAAGGCTTTGGATATCATATCCAACAGCCAATGCTGTCGGTATCTTCTTTATCAAGTGAATGAAATCTTTCAAACCACATTCTATGACACGCATCTTTTCATGTCCTATTACTAGTGATTCACCGATATCGCCAATATCTTTTGTTTTAACATCATCTGCATTAAATAGACCAAGTATCTTTTCTGTTAACAATTCTGAATACTCATTTGTTGGGTATTGCTCCTGTATAAAGTCGGCAATATTCGTTGTGAATGCCGTACTATCAATATTTGAGTTGACATACTTGAACCAATCTGGACGCACTGACTCAATCTCGCTTAATGCGAATGGCTTTTCGTAGAACGAGTCATATCTAGAAAACCATAAATCAGAAACGAGCAACGATGACACAGACTCGGCCTCAATGCCATTCAGATAATAGTAACCGTGACTCTCTTTCAATAAGTTTGCCAAGACCATATAATCCAAAATATCTCCAGCATATCTTATTGTATCTCCAGCAGAATCGTATTCAATCTTTTTTCGACGATTATCCAAAATCAAGTCTACAACCTCTGACGGAGCCCGGCGATCCCTTGTTACCCTTAAATCGTTGAATATGCAATGCGTGGCCTCAGCCTTCGACATACTGAAAAGTTTACCATTACCCTTATATCTTTCATTCCCACAAATAAAAACAGATGCAATATATTTTGCAGGTTTGAATCTCACGCCATTATCTATCAAGGTCTTTATCTCATGAGACTTAAGATGACCTCCTGGATATTGGAAGGAAAACAAAAAATACTTGAAAAATTGCATTAGATCTTGCTTTTTCGCCAGCATTCTCGCGATTTCGCCTGTTTTTGTCCAGTTGATTTGCTTGTCTTCCACATAAAAGCCAAACAAAGACGATATTTCAGTTCGCCAATTATTTATTGTCTTTATTTTCTTTGACTCATTCCCGGGATATAAACGAATAGAATCATTCAATGCCTTGCTATATTCTTCCACAGTTCCATCAGGAATCTTCGCACATTCCTGAGCTACATACAACAAAACATTCTCCACATCATTTTTAAACCGAGGACGGACATGATGTAGTCTCAAATAATACTCTGTTGGAACTTTATACATCTTATTCGATACTTAATGATTCTTTCACTTTTTCAGCAATCGCATTTGCCATCAAAGGTGGAACAGCATTGCCGACCTGCTTATATTGACTTGTCCGACTTTTTAGGAAAACATACTTGTCCGGGAAAGACTGTATCCTCGCACATTCTCGCACGGTTGGTATTCTATTATAACAGTAATGGAAATGATGCCGATGTCCTGTATCTATTGTAATGCTTGGTTTACCACTATTCAATCTTGTCCAAGCGATATGAACCTTTCTTGTGTTTTGGAACTCTTCTGGAAGATCCTTATAATTCCCCCCATCAGGAACCAACGAGATTATATGAACTGTTCTTTCATTATGAGTTGTAGCCTCCTGATTGTATATCGCGTCTGATCCATATCTTGCCCATTTCTGGTAATCGCTATCAGCATTTGACTTATAGCTAGTTCCATCAGCGACAGTGTTTTCCGGCAAATCAGAAATAGCCTGTGATGTCGTCACTTTATCAACAACTGTTGGTAACGGAAATGAGAAATCCCTATTAAGCGTTCCAACGAATATTGCACGCCGACGGTTTTGTGGCACGCCAAAATCTGAGGCAGTAAGTATTTTACACTCTACATTATATCCAAGTTTTGAGAAGTCTGAAATAATGGAATTCCGAATCTGTCCCTTCCCGATAGATAATATATTGGGAACATTCTCCATTACAAATACTTTAGGATTACACTCTTTAACAAAGCTAACAAATGACTTATAAAGTTTATTCCTAACATCATCAACTATACGTTTACCAGCCACGGAGAACCCTTGACACGGAGGTCCTCCGACTATAAGGTCAACATTCTTGAGGTTATACTTATCAACAATCCCTACTACGTCAGCCGTAGACAGATCCTCACACAAAGTATCTACTCCCGGATTGTTCCTTTTGTAAGTATCTAATGCGTCCTGCCAATTATCAATAGCTAATAGAGGCTTAAATCCAGCCATCTCAAAGCCATAGGACATTCCGCCAGCACCAGAAAACAAATCTATGAATGTATATTGTTTACTCTTTTTCATCGTATATTAACACAAACCATCCCAACACAACTACGGAATAATCTTAATTTACAAAGTTAAGAATTATTTCGTTAAAGCGTTTGTGATATTTTTCAACGAGTTTTTAGGTTTTCAAATGGCAACAAGTAAGAAGCTGTTTTGATTTGTTTGGTTTTAAGAGAAGAGAGAAGCCTGACAGCCGTGGCGCCTAAAGTGTTGATAATGAAAGAAAAGAGCAAACTCGTGGTGCTGTTTTTTGGCACCACGAGTTTTATTAACTCATTAACCAACAACATGTTATCCGCCACGGACTCTTTCGGTGCGGGTGCACTGTCTTGTCGTGTGCCTTAAATCAGAGCTTATGGAGGCACTTATGCAAAGACGGACGATCAGACGGCGACGGGGGCCTTGATGGCCGGCCAGGGGTCGTAGCCTTTGCTGTGGGCTTATGGGTTATGGCTTCAGAAGATTGACAGGAGCGACATAGACTCCGTCTTCTCGTTTGTAGGCACCACCTGCGGCAGTAAGGACCAAAAGGAATGACGGTGAGTTCTCATCGCTGTCGCCTCGATCTTCTTCCAGACCCTCCACGCCGCCCACTCCAACCCCGCCGACGCCATCCGCGCGGAATGATGCGGTCAGTCCCCATGTCGGCCATTTCTATGCAAAAATGTTTGGCGAGCTTTGTCGAGCCGACCAACTCATTGGCCACGGCTTCCGGAAGTCGTGGCGGCTAAACAACTGGTTATCATAGCAATACCTCACATTTCCAGTCTTATCTCGATAGGGAGAAAGGTGACTTTATTTATTGAATATCAGCATCTTAACCTCATCGAAATGCACACCGTTAAACAAGCCATTTGCGTGAGCGTGCTGCGAATGTGCTGCAAATATGGAAATAAGCAACGATAAGCAACACGTACTCAACTGCTGCAAAGGTAGTGCAAATAAATCACATTTATTTTTAAGCACCCGATGGATTGTCACAAAAACACATGATGAAATGCCACAAAAACTACAAATGAAATACATCAAAAATTACAAATGGATTACAACAAATACTTAAAATAAATCACATCAAAAACTTAAAATGCGTTTGGTAATCAAAGTAAAATGAGTACCTTTGCAGCATAAAACAAAATCGAATATGGCATATCTAAATAGAGTCTTTGACGTGCGACTTAAAGAGCATCTTAAAGCAATGGGAGCAGTGCTCATTGAAGGACCAAAATGGTGTGGCAAGACCACCACTGCCAAGCAGTTGGCCAATAGTGTTATTAGTTTACAAGATACTGACCATCGTGAAGAATATTTGGCTACAGCCATTACCAAGCCCTCATTCTTATTGGAAGGGGAAATGCCTCGCTTGATAGATGAATGGCAAGATGCCCCAATGCTATGGGATGCAGTGCGCACAAAGGTTGATGAGCGTGGCTTGCCTGGTCAATTCATATTGACAGGGTCTAACGCTATTGATGACAGTAGAATCCATCATAGTGGAACAGGGCGTATTTCTCGGATGGAGATGCTGCCCATGAGTCTGTGGGAATATGGTGAATCTAACGGCAGCGTATCATTGATGGAGATGTTCGACAATCCTCAAGAAGAAATCTTCGCTACCTCGGAACTAAAAATGGAAGAAATCATATTTGCTGCATGCAGAGGAGGTTGGCCTGCAACATTGAATTTAGGTGACGACAAGTCAAAATTACTTGTTGCCAAAGAGTATGTAAAGTCTGTTTATAAAAATGACATATCACGCATAGACGGGGTAAAGAGGAATCAGAAGTTGGCGCATCTGATAATGAAATCATACGCACGCAACATCTCTACATTGGCGAAAACCACATCCATATTGGCAGACGTTACCGCTGCTGATGATGTGGAATGTACCAGGCCTACGCTTGAAAGCTACATCGAGGCATTGGAAAAACTGTTTGTCATTCAGGACATAGAGGCTTGGTGCCCTTCCATAAGGAGCAAGACAACAATCCAAAGCAGACCCAAACGAGCCTTCTGTGATCCATCGGTTGCAGTCGCATCACTCAACCTGTCGCCAGAATCCTTGAAGACTCAATTAAAGACATTTGGCTTTATTTTTGAGCAAATGTGCGCACGAGATATTAGGGTGTATTCAGCTTCTCACGATAGCCGCCTCTCATACTATCGCGACCGCTACGGACTGGAAGCCGACCTTGTGCTTCATCTTGATGATGGACGCTATGCTCTGATAGAGTGCAAACTTGGCAGCAGTGAGATAGAAGAAGGAGCCAAACATCTTTTGGAAATAAAACGACTCATTCAAGTGCATAATGAGACAGAAAAGCAGGTGCCGTTGCGCGAACCCGACCTGATGATTGTCATGACAGGTGGCAGCATGGCTTACACACGCCCAGACGGAGTTAAAGTCATACCGCTTGCTTGTTTGAAAGATTAAAAAAGACATGTCATGAATGATGCAACGCTTGCTGGATCTTGTTCATTTCTTTACATTTACCTGCCATGGCTCGCTCAATTTATGGTTGAGCTGCAAAGTTAACGGACAAGTGGTGGCCATGCTCCGAAAAGTGGGGCGGCCGCCGGCCTCGCGCGCGCATTTTTAATAAGGTTTTACCGCTTTTTGGGTGGTTATGCTCCGAATTTTGTAGAAAGAGAAGATCGCCCGTGACGAACTCAAGCCCGGCGCCTCGACACCCTCTCTAAGACCGTCATCACCGTCTGGGAATGCGGGCTTTCAAAGAAGAACCGCGACGCCACCATCGTCCGCATAGAGGCCGATTTACGGGCCAGAAAGGAGAAATACGAAAATGAACCGCCCTCCGCCGCGAGCCGCGAATGCGCCCGAGAACAAGCCTTTAAGCATCGTGAAATCATCGCCCAGGTCGAAGCCGAGCCGGGCCTCCCAAAATCTCTCCGCCGCTACGTGAAGAAGTAAGACGAAATACTTTACTGAATCCCGCTTTTCTGGAGACTTTTAGCGGAAAATATTCTCTACGCAAAGAGATCGTCCATCATCACATGGGACTGCACTGCATCAGAGTACATATTCTCCTTCACGCCGTAGGAGGTGACCATTGTTATGAGAATGGACTTCCTGGTTCCGGTCTCACGGATGAAGGCAGCGACCTTGTTCCGGAGTTTCTCATCATAATCCTTGTCGATGACGTATGGCTCGGACGCCCACTTCATCTCGCAGATGTTGATGGTGTCGTCCCTGCGGTCGATGAGCAGGTCTATCTGCGCCCCTCTCTCTCCCGGTCCCAGATTTTTCGAGTCGGAACGCCAGGCGCATTGTTTGGTCATCACTCCTGCAATGCCCAGCGCGGCTTTGATCTGCCCCACATGCTGAAGACATACCCGCTCGAAGGCCAGGCCGGACCAGGCGCGTTGCACGCCCGAATTGAGGGAATGGCTCCAGAAGGCCGGGTCACCGCCGGACTCTTTGATGAACTTGTAATAGAAGAGCGTGTAGTTGTCGATAAGCTGGAAAAGAGCACCTTTCTTCTCCTTGCCGATGGCGGCGTACTTGCGGATGAAGCCGCACTGCTCCAACTCTTCCAGGCAGGTGGTCAGGACACCGCTATTCTCCAGGCCGTAATCATCAATCAGCTCCTGGCGCGTGAGACCTTTGGCCTTGTCCCCCAGAGCCTCCACAATCTTGATGTAACGGTCCGGATTCTTGAAAAGTGACTCGTACAGGGCACTGTATTCCCCGCGCAGTTTCCAGTTCTCCGCAAAGAAGAGATTGTCAATGTTCTGGGCGGCAGATTTTCCCCGCTGCAGCAGGCTCCAGTAGTAAGCCGATCCTCCCATCACCATATAGAGAGTGAGAATCTGATACCGGTTGATACGGATGTTCCGGCTCTGTAGGTACTCCTCGCACTCCTTCAGTGTGAAAGGCATCAGATAGATCTGCGTGTTCACACGGTTGTGGAGTCCTCCCCTGTCCTTGATGACCTTGTTAATGATCCAAGACGTGGCGGAAGCACAGATAATCAGCAGAACGTCCTTGCGGGCGCTGCACCAGCTGTTCCAGAAATGCTCCAGGGCAGAAACGAAATTGGACTTGGGCGTATCCATCCAAGAGATCTCGTCAATGAAGATCACCTTCTTTTTCTTCCGGCTGGATTTGATGCCATCCTTCAGGGAATTGAAGGCATCGTGCCAGCTGGCAAGTTCCGGACAATCCTTGTAGCCGTAGTCAATCAGCGAAGTGCGGAAAGCGGCAAGCTGACCTGCAATCTTCTCCTTCGCGACGCCTGTGTGCTGGAAAGTGAATTCATAGTTGAACGCCTCCCGCACGAGGAAAGTCTTGCCCACACGGCGACGGCCGTACACCGCCACGAATTCGGAGTATTCAGACTTGAAAGCATCATTGAGCTCCCGGAGTTCTTCTTTTCTGCCAATAAGCATAGTCGTATCGTTTTGATGTCGCAAGTTAAACATTCTCTGCTAAATCCCGAAATATTCCAACGATTTAGTGGAAAATAATTTGAAGAACCGTACGAAAACTGCCGCCATCTCATCGCGAGACGACGGCAGGTCATAGATGAAAAATTCACCCAGAAGGGACCTAATACAGATTGATATAACGACGATTTTTACATCACTCAGTAAAAAATATTGGTTAAATCGCTGATTTTTGGCACCTTTGTATTGGCTCCGAGGTTACTATTTGCTACCTCTCAACCCAAAACTTGTAAACTTAGGCTATGCCCCAATTCCGTCCATCCATACTCGTCAGTGACGCCTACGGTTCCGCAGGCAATACCACTTGGTATCATAGGGACGGCAAGTGCTATACCCGGAAGCGTTCGCATCCCGTCTATGGCGGTACTGCGGGCCAGTTGGAGCATCTGGACGTGCATCGCAGGGCATTGGCCGCTTGGAGGACTGTTCCCCACTCTACACAACTCGTCTGGAATCGTCTCGCGGCGGAGGTGGAACCGCATCGGCCTCCATTCGATCACCGGGCACATATCTCCGGCCAGAATCTCTTAGTGTCTGCTTATCATGGATTCTTCACGCTGGGAGACGAGCATCTTCCCGAACCGCAGCGTTTCGACTCCTTCCCTCCTTTCGCCATCCGGCTGTCTGATGCCATTGTGGGTGATACCGGTGTCGGAGTGTTATCGTTTGCTTGCGAAGATTCAACTGACGGAGTCTGGGCGTGGATGTCATCCGGGTATGCTTCGGAATTATCTCGCTGATGAACTCTGTGGAACAGATCCGGTCCACGTCAGGATACCCGATTATGTTTCCCGGGCCGCTGCCGCCTTGAACCAGTATCAGGTATACTGCCGTTTCATCCTTCTGGACACCGTGACCGGCTACCGCAGTCAGTACCACAAGGAATCATTCCTAATTGTGTGTAGAAAGATCTATTGATCCCCGGCCAGAATGTAACTGGTATTCTTGCTACCTTCCTCTCCTTTCACCAAGATTCCCTTCTCAATCAAATCATTGATGTCACGAAGGGCGGTGGCTTGCGAGGTCTTGCAGATTTTTGCCCACTTCACGGTTGTGAGTTTGCCGTCGAATCCATCCCATAAGCGGTTCACGACCTTGACTTGGCGCTCATTCATCGCCACGTCACGATGCTCCTGCCAGAACATGGACTTCTTCACTACGCGACTGACGATGTCCATGCTGCGTTCCATTGCATCCTTCAGTGTCTGAAGGAACCACTCGAGCCACAGGGTAACATCAACGTCTCCTATCGTGGTGCTTTCCAGTGCATCGTAGTAGCCATTCTTATTCCTAAGAATTTCAGCTGACATACTATAGTAGCGATGAGGCATCCCGTCAGCCCTGGTCAGCAGCATATCGGTGATGGTCCTTGTCAGACGGCCATTTCCGTCATCAAACGGATGGATGGCAACGAACCACAGGTGAGCGATGGCTGCTTTCAGGACCGGATCGGTATTGTTCTCATTATTGACCCAATCCAAGAACAGGGACATTTCCTTGGGAATATCCGCTGAAGCCGGGGCTTCGTAGTGAACCTTTTCCTTTCCAAATGCCCCGGAGACAACTTGCATGGGTTCTTCTCCAACCCTCCAACCTGCCACCGTTATCGGATGAATACCGCTACGCCCCGTGGGGAACAAAGCGGCATGCCAATTGAACAGACGCTGTTCGGTCAGCTCCTCGGAGTAATTGCGGACGGCGTCAATCATTACCTGAACTACACCTTCGGTATAGTGATCCGGCTCCGGGAGACCTTCCGTGGGAATACCGAGATGCCTCGCTACCGATGAACGCACCCTGTCTGCATTCAACAGAATTCCTTCTATCTCATTGGATCTGATAACGTCTTCAGTCATTACGTCCAGAGACGTCTTGGATTGAATATCAAACCCCAGGCCGCCCATCATACCGGCGATTCGACCTTCCAAAAGACGCACTTCGGAAAGCAGGTTCAGTATTTTGTCGGACTCCCAACGGAATCTGGGCCAACCGGGGTATTGCCATATGTAGTACGGTCTCATATCTCGCTCATTTTTCTGCAAAAATAAGCAAATGAAGCGAATCTTACGACTATTCTCTTCAAATTTTGATTAGAATGTGGGTGTGATTCACTTCGTCTACCATAACAAATAGGGCAGTTACCTGCATAAAAAAACCTCTGTAATCAAATGACTGCAGAGGGTTCGGATTAGGGTAAGCAAGGCTTCTGCCCTGCTCTTTGGCTACTCACCCGCGGTTCAGGTGACGGAAGCCAGCATGATGCCGGACTTCTCGCCAGTGGCGCTGTTCACGAAGTAGTAACGGAAGAACACCTTGGGAGCGCCGGCACCCAGTGCTCGAAGATGCCGCAGTGCGCGCTGCAGTCGTATACTCTCTTTTCAGCTCGCGCAAGGCCTTGGGCGTCGACGAAAGAGCCTGGCCTGAAGACGTCCTTGTCCGCATGAAGAAGGGCAAAGACGGGAAGGTCTCCAATACTCCGGTGCACTGTCTTGTCGTGTGCCTTAAATCAGAGCTTATGGAGGCACTTATGCAAAGACGGACGATCAGACGGCGACGGGGGCCTTGATGGCCGGCCTGGGGTCGTAGCCTTCCAGGGTGAAGTCCTCGTACTTGAAATCGTACAAGTCCTTCACATCGGGGTTGATGCGCATTGTCGGAAGTGGGCGGGGCTCACGGGAGAGCTGCTCGCGGACCTGATCGAAATGGTTCAGGTAGATGTGGGTGTCGCCGGTGGTGTGGATGAAGTCGCCGGGCTTCAGGCCGCAGACCTGGGCTATCATCATCGTCAGCAATGCGTAAGAGGCTATGTTGAAAGGGACTCCGAGGAAGGTGTCGGCGCTGCGTTGATAGAGCTGGCAGGAGAGCTTTCCATCGGCCACATAGAACTGGAACAGGCAGTGGCAAGGCGGAAGGGCCATCTTGTCAACCTCTCCGGGATTCCAGGCGGTGACGAGCATTCGTCTCGAATCAGGATTGTTCTTGATCATATTCACCACCTGTGTGAGCTGGTCGATGGATCGGCCGTCTGGTGCCGGCCAGGAGCGCCATTGGTGGCCATAGACAGGGCCAAGGTCACCGTTCTCGTCGGCCCATTCGTCCCAGATGGAGACACCGTGGTCCTTGAGGTACTTGATGTTGGTGTCGCCGGAGATGAACCACAGAAGTTCATAAATGATAGATTTCAAGTGAACTTTCTTGGTGGTCAGAAGCGGGAAACCTTCGGAGAGGTCGAAGCGCATCTGGTAGCCGAAGACGCTCTTGGTGCCTACGCCGGTGCGGTCGTGCTTGACCACACCATCGTTCATTATGTGACGCAGAAGATCCTGATACTGTTTCATTTGTGAATATATTCAATTGTTATGGCAACTTCGATGCTTCGGCACTTCGAGAAACTCGATGACCGATGTTGGGAGGTCGCTTCGACAGGCTCAGCGACCGAAAATCAGCGACCGATGTTGACGATAGTGACAAAAAAAGGCTGGTTGCTGAGCCTGCGGTTGCTGAGCTTGTGAAGCATCGAAGCGAACCAGCCTTGTATCATTGTAAAACCAACTACTTCCTGACCGAGAACGCCCAGATGATGGCCTCGCTGAAGGTCTCGCCCGGACGAAGCACGGTCGTAGGGAACTCAGGCTTGTTCGGCGAATCAGGACAGTGCTGGCACTCGATGGCAACACCTTCATAATCGTGGTAGCCACGTCCGCACTTGCCTGCCGGGCAGCCCTCAAGCCAGTTGCCGGTGTAAATCTGGACGGCTGGCTGGGTGGTCAGAACCTCAAGCTGACGGCCGCTCTCCGGAGAGTACAGCTGAGCCGCCGTCTGAAGCTGACCAGCCTCATAGTCGTTGATCATGAAGCAGTTGTCATACCCCTTACCATAGTTGAGAGCCGGGAAGTCAGCCTTGATCTCCTTACCGATTTTCTTGAACTCCCTGAAATCCATAGGTGTACCTGCAACCGGGTCTGGCTCTCCTACAGGAATCAAGGTCTCGTCAGTCGGCAGATAGACCTCGGCGTTGAGTTTCAACTCGTGATCGAGGATATTCCCGTTCCCCTCGCCATTCAAATTGAAATAGGCGTGGTTGGTAAGGTTCACGACAGTTGCCTTGTCGGTCTGAGCCGTGAATGTCAACTTCAACGCATTGTCCTCGCTCCACTCGTAGTGGGCGACAACCTTCAGATTGCCGGGATAACCAGCCTCACCGTCCTGCGAAAAGTACTGGAACTCAACGGCATCACCTTCGACGCGGCTGTCCCACACCTGATTCTGGAATCCATCCGGACCGCCGTGCAGATGGTTCGGACCGTTGTTGACCGGCAATGAATATTCCACCCCGTCAAGCGTGAACTTTCCGAGGGCTATGCGGTTGGCGTAGCGTCCAGGGCACTTTCCGGCGCAAGGGCCGTCGGCGAAATAATCCTCCGGCTTGGTGTAGCCAAGAACCACATCGGCGATCTTTCCGTCTTTGTCCGGCACGGCGATCGACACGATTCCGGCACCTATGCTTGAAAGGCGAACGAACGCGCCACTTTCATTCTCAATAGTATAAAGGAATATCTCCTTTCCGTCAGGGGACGTACCCCAAAGTTCCTTGGTGATCTTCATATTCAGTGTTATTTTAGATTGTCAAGATATGGCAGGACATTCTCCACAGGAGCGTCCTTCATTATCACTTTCTTCTCGGAATCAAGCACATACAGCGATGGAATAGCCCGGACATTATAGGTGACATCGGAGCGGATTATGTAGCTCTGGTCGTAGCCGTTGTACCAGTTCTTCGGATAGACGGAGGCATTTTCACGCCACTTGTCCAATTCCTCGTCAATGTAAACATTCACCACAGCAAGCCTCCCCGAGGCCACCAAAGCGGCAATCTTTCCGTCCGAAGTCAGGCTCTCGATGATCTCCTTGCAGGCAGGACAGCCCGGATTGGTGAAGAACAGAAGGGTTGTCTCAGCCTTGACTCCGTAAAGAGTATGCCGCTTCCCACCCAAATCGGTGAAGGTAAAGTCAGCCGCAGGCGATCCTATCATATTCAGAGAACACATCTGGGCGTCGTGGTCGTAGGCTGGCTTCATATCGGGGTCAACATAGTCCGAGACGGCCAGACGGGAGACGTAAGGCAAGTAGAGATCCTCGTTCCTTACAGGCGAATTAGGGTCGTAGAGGTACTTAGGAACCATCTCCTCGAAAAACTCGAAGACATTCGTTGATGTGTCGGCGGCCTCGAATTTCTCCACCTTGTCGAAGAAACCGGCCATAGCCTTTCTGCCGAAATCTATGCCGCACCCCCTTTCCAGAAGGGTCACGTATGTCCCAAAAGCCTTTTCAACCTCATCCGCCGGCACACCGTTCACGATGCCCGAATCGCACGGATACGCTTTGGCCAGAAACTCGTTCCAATAATTCGAGAGAACATATTCAGTCGCCTCCTTAGGTTCGGTGATCACCGCCGGCGGCTCAGGCATCGATGGGAAATGATGCGGCTGGAACGCGGTCGCCTTGCTGTTCCCGCGCCCTCCGCAACCTACCATCACCAGAGCGCAAAGCATTATCAATGAATATGTCAGGAGGTGTCTCATACTTTAATCGTTCTTTTCCAGCAGGCTCTGGGAGATGTTGATGATGAAGTCACCCATCTTCTCAAGTTCCTGCACTATGTCAATGTAGAACACACCAGTCTGGTAGTTGTAGCCTTCCTTCTCGATGTTGACGATGTGCTCCTCGCGCAGGCTGTTGCGGTACTCGTTGATGTTATATTCAGCGTCCTCGGCGTTGGATATGTCCTTGAGGAAGAGGGCTGAGGATTCGAGATTATCAACCATTGCCTTGAAGGCCACGTCCAGAAGATCGAGCATCCTGTCAAGCCTCTTGACCATCTCGTCATCGAAGGTCTTGCCGTGGTCAAGGGCGCGCTTCATCATCCTGCCGATGGCCTCGCCGGAGTCTCCGATGCTTTCCAGCTCGCCGATCACCCTGTACATCGACTTGATTCTCAATGCGGAGACAGCGCTGATGTCACCCTTGGACACCTCGTTCAGGTAGGAAGCGATCTCATATTCAATCTTGTCCGTGATGCTCTCGTACTTGACAAGTTTCTCATTGACGGACTCAAGTTCGGATTGGGTCTTGGCGCTCACCGCACTGCGGATGAAGCCGACCTCCCGGCAGCATATTTCCGCAAAATGAATGATTTCCTGCTTGGCCTCGTCGAGGGAAAGTTCCGCCGTGGAAAGAGGTCCGCCTTGAATGAACTTGAGGCGATAAACCTCCTCCTCTCCCTTAGGGGTAGGGATGATCCTGTTGACAGCTTTGACGAGCTGAGGGATGAACCAGACGAGAATCAGGGTCGTGGAAAGGTTGAAGACCGTGTGCAGGATGCATATTCCGTAAAGCATCGAGTTCTGCTGCTCGGGTGAGAAACCTCCTGCGGCGGTCGTTCCGTCGAACAGGGTGACAGGATTCTCGAAGCCTATCGCGGTGGTCATCGAGGCGATGATCCTCATCAACGGGTTGAAGAACACCAAAGCCAGGACTACGCCGATCACATTGAACAGGGTGTTGGCGATGGCCGTCCGCTTGGCCGAATAGTTCGCCACGGCGGCGGCGATGTTGGCGGTGATCGTGGTTCCGATGTTGGCTCCCAAGACCATCGCGGCGGCCATCTCGAAATTGATCCAGCCGTTCGCAACAAAAACCATCGTCAGAGCAAGGGAGGCGCTGGAGGCCTGCACTATCACGGTTATCAATGCACCAACAAGGGTGAATATGATCACGGAGAAAAAGCCGTAGCTGGTCAGGTTCTTCACAAGAGCCAGAACCTCAGGATATTGGTTCAGGTCCGGCACCGAATTCTTCATTGTGGCGAGACCTATGAGCAGGAACGCGAATCCGATGATGAACTCACCGATGTTGCTGTTCCGGTTGCTCTTGAGGGTCATCATGAAGAATCCCAAGGCGATGAACGGAACCGCGAACGCTCCGATGTCGTAGCTGAATCCGAACAGGGAGATCATCCACGCCGTGAGCGTCGTTCCGATGTTCGCCCCCATGATCACCCCTATGGCGTTGCCAAGGGCGAGCAGACCGGCGTTGACCATGCTGACGACCATCACGGTCGTTCCGCTTGATGACTGGATGAGGGCAGTGATGACAATACCCGTAATGATACCTTTGAAGGTCGTTGACGTCATCGACGCCAGAAACGATCGCAGCTTGTCACCCGCCGCCTTCTGAAGACCCTCGCTCATCATGGTCATTCCATACAGGAACATGGCCATCGCTCCGAGCAGGGTAAGAATCTGTAGAAAAACCTGCATCTATCTTCTTAAGAATATTCCTACAAATTTACTCAAAATTCTTTTTGGTATTTAAATGATTTCAATAAAAATGAGAAGACTTTCACTAATGTGTCCGCGAAATACACTCGTCTGAAAATCACTGAATTAAGCGATTGTCTTTAGTTAGACTACGCCAAAGGAAATCGTTTAATTCATTACTGTTCAGACATTTACAAAACACCAAACAAAATGCAGAGAGACCGGCTTGTCAAGGATGATGGTGCACCATCAGAAAGACATTCCGAAAGTAAGTCCGTTCCATAAGCTCACATCAACAGCCGTAATACAAAGCACTTTAGAGCCGATTCCGCAGAACGAGTTTTTTTTACGACCAAACCATTGTCTTAACTCTACCCCAAAACCCACAATGAATTTGGTCTGAGTAATATTCCCTGAAAAGGGTCCATACAGGAAACCAGTCTCTATGCTCGGAACAAGCTGAAAAGAACTCTCCCACGCTTTCACGTACGAATAGTTGAGCGTTCCGCCATAAAAAGCTCTTTCCACACCAGAATGCATAAAACATGCGCCAATAAATGAATTATCCGGCAGATGGTAGCCGACAACAAGTTCTTCAAGCACATTTCCGATAGTAGTATTGCCGGATAGATAAAGATTTGCATAGACATCAACTTTTATTTTATCCTGAGCATATAGTCCATTTATGCAGCTGCCACAAAACATGGCAATACCAACAATCGCTGAGTTAAAAATATTTATATTATTCTTTGACCATAACATATTCTGTATTCCATAATCTTGCACTTGCATTAGCTACAGTTAGCCCCTCTTTCAAATTATGTTTGATAGGTTCAGCCACCGCAAAGATATCAATAATACACATAACACGGTCAACATACTCTCCTTTATTTTCTATTGGGTTAACTTTTTGCAAGCCTTCCAGTAATTCTTCCTATAACAACAATAATTAGGAGGTTCTACAATTTATTTTCAGCATTAGCGAGTAGTCAGAACCTCATAAAGCTACTGCTGATGCATCTTTGGCATTTACAAAAGTAGTAGAAAGTCCAAGAAAAGCAACAAAAAGAACTTGCCTTGTGATAAAAGCCTTGTGATAAAATCACTATATTCGCAGATGACTTTTGAATATGATCTTATGGCTAAGACTGGTATCAAGATATTGGCTGTGATTCTTCTCGCATTGACCAGCTTCAAATCCAGCGCGCAGTTCTCGCTGACGGGGAATGATCCGGCGGCGCTGCGGTGGAGGCAGATGGAGACGGAGAACTTCAGATTGATCTTCCCGAAAGGAGAGGACTCACTGGCAAGGGTTTACGGGACGGAGCTGGAGGTGGCGCGGCTAAGGATAACAAGATCATCAGGTTACCTTATCGGGCAGAGTTACAAGGGGAAGATGCCGGTCGTGCTGCACAGCCGCTATGTGCTGCCGAACGCTTCGGTCACATGGGCGCCGAAGAGAATGGACATATTCACAGTCAACGATCCTTATGAGCCAATGGCGATGCCATGGGTGCGAAATCTGGCGATCCATGAGGGGCGGCACGCGGCGCAGATGCAGTTCGGGGCGGACAGAGGCAACAAGGCGCTGCATTGGCTTTTCGGAGAAATGGCGGCCGGAGCTTTCGCTGGAATATACCCGGGACCGGCGTTCCTCGAAGGCGATGCAGTGGTGGCGGAAACGGCGCTCAGTCGGAGCGGACGTGGAAGACAGGCCTCGTTTCTTGAATATATGAGGCCGGCTTTCGACTGCGGCGACCGGCGGGACTACTACAGATGGTTCTATGGATCAAACAAGAACTATACACCTGATTATTACAGGGTTGGCTATATGCTCATCGCCGGGGCGAGAGTATTCTTCAACGATCCTCTTTTCACTCAGGAATATTTTGACCGGGTTGTCCGCAAGGGCTGGCTCTTCAATCTCCAGAAGACCGTCAAGGCCGCCAGCGGAAAAAGTTTCAATGAATCTTTCCGGATCATAGAGGAGAATTTCCAGCAGCTTTGGAATGTTGAGACTGCACTCAGGGAGCCGTTCATGCCGTCAAGGCAGGTCAGCCGGACACCTTCGATGCACACGGAGTACAAAGGGGCTGTCACAGTTGATGGTTCGGGAATATATTCCCTCAAGTCAGGGATGGCCACCGCCAACAGCCTCGTTCGACTGGACGCCTCGGGTAATGAAAAGAGAATCAGGTCTTTCGCCTCCTACACGAGCAGCCTCTTCCTCGATTCAGAAAGTCAACGAATATTCTGGAGCGAATCCGTGGCGGGGCGTCGGTGGACCCTCGGCGGAAGCTCGCGGATTCGTTATGTGGATCTGACAAAACCGAGGAAAGTCCATGATCTGACAAAAAAAGGAAGGTATTTCAATCCGGCACCGGCACCTGACGGAAATGTCATCGCCGCCACTGAATATCCTTACGCGGGAGGATCGTGGATTGTTCTGCTGGCCACCACTGATGGATCCGTCAAGGAATCGTTCATCGCTCCGGACTCGCTTCAGTTCACGGAGTCGGCCTGGATCGGAGACAGGCTTTTTGCGGCAGGATTGTCGGAGAACGGAATGGGAGTCTATGAGATTGTCGGACGGATGGCCAACGGCAAGGCTGCTCTCCGTCAATTACTTGGCCCTAAACCCGTCACCCTCTCACATTTTCGCACCGTTCCGGCTGTTGGATCTGCGGTTCGACAGGACTCACCGAACTTCGGAATGTCTGGCAAAGAAGAAACCTTCAACTCAGGTCACTTCGACAGGCTCAGTGACCGGTCGCCGGGCCATCAGTCCGGCAATGCTCAGGGAACGGAACAGGATCGGGCGCCGAGCCTGTCGAAGCGCCCGGTTTCTGAAGGAACACAACTGTCTTTTCTATGCGACAGGACTGGAGTGACGGAGTTATATTCATTGGACGTGGAGAACTTGACACTGCGGCGGCTGACCTCGACACGCTACGGGATCAGCTCACCGGTGTTCAAGGCTGACACGCTGTATTACAGTTCGTTGGCGGCATCGGACAGACCTCGAGACTACAAGCAAGGACGGATGATGTACGCCACAGCGGTAAGCGACCTGCCGATTACCGAAGTCCGCTACGAGGATATTCATAAATACCCTGTCGCAGATGCGCTTACAGCGCAGGAAACCGCCCTTGGCGACTCAATCGCCGTTGCCGCGGAGGTAAAATTTTCGCAACCGGAAAGATATTCAAAGATCAGACTCCCGCATATTCATTCCTGGGCGCCGGTCTATTTCAACTACGACAACGTCGAGTCCATAAGCGGTGACGACTACTACAAGACCGCCTCGCTTGGCGCCACCGCCATGTTCCAGAACCTGCTCAGCACCGGCTACGGAATGGTAGGCTACGGAGCTCATGAGGATCCGTACAAGGACGGGGATTGGAGACATTCCGGACACTTCAAGTACATATTCACAGGTCTTTGGCCGGTGATTGAGTTCTCCGCCGACTTCAATGACAGAGCCGCGATGGACATTCAGAAAATCCAAGTCTCGAAGGAAAAGATGTACAGGCTTTACAACAAAGGCACTCTGACCGACAAGCCTTATTTTGAAGGAGGGTTGAAAGTCTATATTCCGTTCAATTTCTCGTCAGGCGGCATCAACCGGGGACTGATTCCGCAGGTCAAGTACAAGTTCACCAACGACAGGTACAACGACCAGATTCTGTTCCAGCACATCGTGAAAAAAGACGGAAAGGATGTGACCGAGACCTATAGCACAATCGGCGAAAACAACATCTCTCCACTTCAGACTCTGGATGCATCGATAAGAGGCTATGTCATGAGACAGAAAGCCCCGTCACAGGTCTTTCCGTCGCTCGGATTCGGTGCGGAACTGGGATTTCACTTCAGACCGGGCCATATGAAGGCCTACAATCCGACCGCTTATCTCTACACCTACGGCTATCTTCCAGGGTTCACGGCCCGTCAAGGACTCAGGCTCACCGCGTCGATGGAGGTGTGGTACGGGCCATACGAAGAGGGGGGAATTATGGAAGGAGCATTGACAGCCATCCCAAGAGGGTTCGTGGACACCAACCTTAAAAGCATCATCAACTCCTGCTCGGAGTCCAGATGGAGGGTCACCGCAGACTATGCGATTCCTTTCGCTGACGTGGACTGGTCGTTCCTCAGCCCCGTGGCCTACGTCAAGAACTTCGAGCTGACGCCGTTCTTCGACTGGTCCTACCAGACATTCAGTTGGGACCACAAACTGCATTACAATCCAGGAGCGGTCACGGGCGAGAACCTGTTCAGCGTCGGAGCCGACCTCACCGTCAGGCTCGGCAACTTCTTCTGGCTCCCTTACGACACGCAGATCGGCATCCGCTACGCCCGCAACTTCTGGCACTACATCGACCGCTTCCCGATCTCCAACCTCAACAAGGACTACATCGGCTGGATATTCAGCATAAGTCTTTAGATAGTTTTAGTGGCGCCAAAGGGATCTTCAATGTAGATTTGTACCTTAAAGCCCCCTCTGGCGTACCAAACGCCACCAAAGCCGCACTCGGTACAGGAGACACCCTTCTGGTGTACCAACTGCCACCAAAGCCACACTCGGTACAGGAGACACCCCTCTGGTGTACCAAACGCCACCAAAGCCGCACTCGGTACAGGAGACACCCCTTCCGGCGTATCAAACGCCACTTCAACTTTTGAAAAAGTTTTGCGAGAAACCGTCAGTTATTATATCTTTGCAAAATAGTAAAACATTATACTAATTTTTCTACAGATGGAGAAAGGCAAGACTGTTCCCGCGTTTTGGGGCAAGGAGGACTGGCAGGCAATCTGGATCGGTGGCATCGTGATCGTCATCGCCTGCATCGCTGTCCTGACGAAAGCATTTGATTTTTCGGCGGTTAAATTCGCCACTTGGACTCTCGGAGAGAATCTCTCCGGGGCAGCAGCAGCAAAGGTTGTCCCTTTGGGTGAGCAGCTTGGAGCCTGGGCATTCTGGCGCAAGTTCCTCGTGACGTTCATCACCCTCGGAGCGTTGTTCACGATCGGAGTCAAACTCCAGGGCGAAAGCGTGAAGAAATATATTCCCGCCATCATCGGACTGTTCGTCATCGCTCTGGTGGTTCGTCTCATAAGCGCTGAATATACCCTCAACCGCTACCTCGAATGGGCTTTCTGGGCCCTTCTGGTCGGCCTTCTGATCTCCAACACGGTAGGTGTCCCGAACTGGCTCAAACCAGCCATCAAGACTGAGTTCTACATCAAGTCCGGCCTTGTCATCATGGGATTCTCCGTGCTGTTCTCAAACATCGCAAAGTTCGGTCTCTATGGCCTTGGAATTGCCTGGATCGTGACCCCGATTGTAATCCTGTTCATGTGGTGGTTCGGAACCAGAGTGCTTAAGATCGGCAACAAACCGCTTGTCATAACCATGGCGACGGCAACCAGCGTCTGCGGAACCAGCGCGGCGATCGCCACCGCGGCGGCATCAAACGCCAAGAAGAACGACCTCTCCATCACGGTGTCCATATCCATCATATTCACTATCATTATGATGGTGCTTGAGCCTGTGATCATCAAGGCCTGCGGGATGTCGCAGATCATGGGCGGATCTCTCATCGGTGGGACAGTTGACTCCACAGGAGCCGTCGTTGTGGCAGGTACTGCCCTTGGTCCGGAGGCTCAGCAGGCGGCTGTGCTTGTGAAGTCAATCCAGAACATACTGATCGGTTTCATCGCTTTCTTCGTGGCCGTCTTCTTCGCCACAAGGGTAGAGAACACAGGAACTAAAGTGGGTGCGGGAGAAATCTGGTACAGATTCCCGAAATTCATCCTCGGATTCTTCATCGCCTCGATGGTGGCCTCTTTCCTCATACAGCCTCTCTGCGGAGCAGATCAGGTCGGAGCGATCAACAAGGTGCTTGACCAGTACAAGAACTGGGCTTTCGTGCTGGCGTTCACCAGCATCGGACTGGACACCAACTTCAAGGAGATCATCAAGCAGATGCAGGGCGGCAAGGTGCTATGGCTCTACATCATAGGCCAGCTCTTCAACATCGCGCTGACGTTCTTCGCCGTCTGGTTCCTCCTTTCCGGCAAGTTCTTCCCGATTCCTGTCCTTGACTGATGAATATCCCGGGAAAAAGAATCGTCAAGGTTCTTACCCTGACCGTAATAGGGGCGACCGTTCTGGCCGCCCTTTACATAATGGCGCACGGCCTCGGGCTCCAGGATTCGCTCGACTTCGGGGCGGGTGCATATTACTACGCCGACATCCCGGAGTTCGACAAGTTCACCCAAGGCACACATTATGCAGCCCGACTCCCGTTCTGGGTCTATGTGGTCCTGTTCCTCGCTTGGGGAGCGCTGATGTACAAGGTCTGGAAATGGCTTGATAAGTAGGAGGTTGGAATATTCTGACCGCCAGACAAGGAAGGCACTGAATACCCCTCGCAACGAAGTTCCCGAAAAAAGGTGGTTCACCACTTTTTCAGTGTTCTGCCAGACAAGCCAGCGGCGATGTACAAAGCTGGTGATAATTAGAGAACTCAAGTTTCGCATCTGCGAAACACCTATCTTCTTCACTGCTTGCAGTGAAAGCAAGTCCCTCCCCCGAGGGGAGGGATTTAGGGAGGGGGTAACGTGAAATGATGTGGGTGAGCAATCTCCTCCGAACGTGAGATAATGTGTTTGACAACAGGCTATTGCCTACTTGCGAAAGTGGAGTTAGAGAATATTTAGATTAAACGAATATGTCAGAGAAGGTTACGGCCGCATGTCCGGTCTGCGGAGAAAAGCACGGAATAGAAGTCTGGAACCGCATTAATGTCGGAGAGAATCCGGAATTGAAGGCTAAAGTCAAGGACGGCTCGCTGTTCGTGTGGGAATGCCCCCACTGTGGCAAGGCCAATCTCGTTCAAGGTCAGACGCTTTACCACGACCCGAACGAACGGCTTATGATCTGGCTGATGCCCGACGGGATCCTTCCGGAAGCGCAGGAAAAGGCTCTTGAGGCACAGTTCGAGAAGATTTCGCAGACGCTGGAAGGCTACACGCTCCGCCGGGTGAGTGACATCGGATCACTGATCGAGAAGGTCAACATATTCGACGCAGGCCTTGACGACTGCGTTATCGAGATGTGCAAGTACATCACCAAGATGGAGATGATGGAGAAAGGCGGTTCCAAGGACTTGCTTGACACACCGTTCAAATTCTACCATGTTGACGGCCCGGACAACGACATCGAGTTCTCATACCCGAAAGACGGCCAGATGCACGGTCTCCGCATCGGCTTCAACGTCTATGAAGACTGCGCCGGCATCATCCGCCGCAACCCCTCCGTCAAGCCCTCCCCCGGCTTCTCCCGCATCGACCCCGCCTGGGTCGCCCGCTTCTTCAGATAAAGATCAGAACATATACGAATCCGCTCCCGTTCTATGCGCTGGTGGCTAAATCACTCACCGTCAATTCACTACAAGATACTGGTAGTCAAATCGGAAGGCCAGCGATATACAATTGATTGATAGTCAGCCAGTGATGAACCACGGCTTTATAATCAATGTTTTACGGAATTGATTGATATATAATTGCCTATCTACATTCAAGATTGTAGTAATATTCTAAAAGTTGTAAATTTTAGATTACATTTAGGCGAAACAATCCCCAAAGGTGTTGTTATTTTCGTAAATATACTTATCTTTGTATCGTTTTAAACACACCGTGTCTGAAACTTACATATTGATGAAAGTGTTTACGCGCTATCCTTCAAAAGAAATCTGACAGTTTCAATGGATACAAGGATATGAACGACAACACTTTAAAATTTTCATTATTAGTCTTGAATAAATTATACCTTATTATGAACCTAAAACCATTTTGGCTCTTTTATGCCCGTTGTTGGTTGTTTCATGTGGTAAGGAGTCGCTGCCCATCAGTCCGGAAAAGCAAGATGACATGACGGTCAGCTTCTTAGGGAACATCGGACCTTCGACACGCGCCACAGACTCGAACTTCGAGACAGGTGACGCGATCGGAGTGTTCGCCATCGAGAAGACATCGTCCAATCCGGATGGTGACATCCTGACCAGCAATCACGCCGACAATGTGAAGTACTCCTATTCAGGAGGCAGTTTCAAGGGAGCGTCAACCGTCATCAAACAGATCACATTCCAGCGATTGATGTTTTACAAGGCAATCTATCCTTACACTTCATCTGCCAGAAATGAGTTCACATTCTCGGTCAAGACGAACCAATCCTACGGCGATTACTACACACTGAGCGACCTGATGACCGCGGACACAGAGGCGACCACAGAGGTCACACCTCACTTGGTTTTCAGCCATAAACTGAGCAACATCATCATCAACCTCAAGTACGAGGAAAAACCAGGTGGCTCTGAACAGATGTTTTTTAACAACGTGCTGGTTGAGGCAAAAGCCAACATCAATGAGAACACGTTCACGGCCTTCGGAACGACCAAGACCGTGATCGCATCAGGGAATGGAAACAACAGCTTCAAAGTCATTCTCCCGCCGCAGACTATTGCGGAAAAAGTGACTTTGATCACATTGAAGGTCGGGTCCAAGACATTCACCTTCTTTCCGGAGAGTGATTTTATATGGAAATCCGGAATGCAGTACACCTACGATGTAACTGTAAGCAAGGCCGGCATCATATCCTTCACGTCAAGCATAAATCCTTGGGAAACGGACAATTAGCAATTCCACACAAAACATTCCCCAAAGTTTATACGATATATTCATAATTTGAAAGGGCCGCAGAGGAACAATCCCGTGCGACCCTTTGTCGTATTAAGTAAAATTAGATATTATTCAACTTTTCTTGCACCGTCGCTGATCACTACGTCGTAGAACTTAGGATCGTGACCGAACCTGGCAGGGAACTGCTCCTTGACCGCAGCGATGAACGCGTCGTAGAGCTCATCCTTCACGAGGTTGATCGTACAGCCTCCGAAGCCTCCGCCCATCACGCGGGAACCTGTCACCTCACACTTGCGGGCAAGCTTGTTGAGGAAATCGAGTTCCTCGCAGCTGACCTCGTAGAGTTTGCTCAATCCGAAATGAGTCTGGTACATCATCTCGCCGACGATCTCGTAGTCACCTCTTTCAAGGGCGTCGCACACGTCAAGGACTCTCTGAACCTCTCCGATGACATATTCAGCCCTGAGAAAATCCTCCGCAGGAATCTCCTCACGAACCTCCTCAAGCCAAACTCTCTTGGCGTCGCTGAGGAACTCCACTTCCGGATGATTCTTCCTGATGGCCCTTGCGGCGTTCTCGCAGGACTCCCTCCTCTTGTTATACGCCGAAGAGGCCAGCTCATGTTTCACGCAAGAGTCAACAAGAACCAGTTTGTAGCCCTTTGGATCGAACGGAAAGTACTTGTACTCCAATGTTTTGCAGTTAAGACGGATGAGACTGCCTTTCTTTCCGAAAATCGAGGCGAACTGATCCATGATCCCGCACTTCACGCCGCAGTAGTTATGCTCTGTGGACTGGCCGATCTTGGCAAGGTCGAACTTGTCGATCTTGTTGTCGAACAGGTAGTTGATGGCATAAGCGAATGTGCTTTCAAGAGCCGCGGACGAAGACAGTCCGGCTCCGAGCGGAACGTCTCCGGCGAAGACAGTGTCAAAGCCCTCTACCTTTCCGCCACGCTTCACGGTCTCCCTGCACACGCCGAAGATGTAGCTGGCCCACTGCTGCTTAGGCTTGTCCTCCTCATTGAGTCCGAACTCGACATATTCATCATAGTCAAGCGAGAAAGCCTTTACTTTCTGCGTTCCGTTCAACTTGACCTCAGCCATGATTCCGCGATCAATGGCTCCAGGGAAAACGTAACCACCGTTGTAGTCAGTGTGTTCACCGATAAGATTGATGCGGCCAGCCGAAGCGAACACTTCGCCTTCAGCGCCGAAGAGAGTCTTGAATTTCTCTCTGATTCTTGTTTTCATTTCCATATTATGTGATTTTTTAAGTTTTGTTCGTTTAATGAAATCCTTTCGACCACAACGACCGAGACGGCTTCCAATGAGACAAATTTAACACTTTTTATTGATTATCTACCGAATCCTCACAACAATCGGACAATGATCACTCACTCCCCCTATGTAGCGTGGTCCAGAGTACGTCCGGAGCGGTTTTTCCCCAGAATGAGCATTGTCCCGCGTCATCAGAAACGGCAACCTCAAAACTTTCATTCCATGAATATGCCCGTTCAGCATAAGGTTCTCCGAAGCGAAGAACATGTCAATCATCTCCCATTTACCTGAATATCTTATCGTTCCCTCACCTCTTTCCGCCAACGGAGCCGCAATGTTCAACAAAGGATAAGGCTGTCCGTCAGTCAATATTCCGAAAGCCGGATTATCAGGTGTGTCGTTGAAGTCACCCATCGCGACTATATTCCTTAAACCGGCATTTTGAAGCGAGTCAGTGGCGTTCCTCAATCTCAGGAGAGCCATCTTGCGCCTGTCATTGGTCTTGCCGCCGTATTTGGACGGATGGTGATTCACCAGAAACGCCACACTGTCCCCGTCCTGCCTCCGGAATTTTGTCAAAAGAATATCCCTGGTCCTCAACGGAGGGTCAGCCCCACCCCCGACTCTCAAAGGCACAGCCTGAAGCAGTTCAAGTCTGGATAATCTGTAAAGAAGGGCAACATCAATCCCACGCGGGTCAGGAGAGTCAAAATGCACGATCTCGTAGTCTGTCTTGTAGAGAGGCGTGTCCTCCAAAAGCCTTTTGAGAACAAAACGGTTTTCCACCTCGGCGATTCCTATAACGTCTGGAAGCGCGCCCTCGCGGTCCTTTATCCAGAATATCGACTTCGCTATCGCATTGCATTTCGCCGTGAACCTGCGTTTTGTCCAATGCTTTTTACCGAATGAGGTAAATTCAGCCTCGGACTCGCTTCCGTTAAGGCTGTCCCTGCGCCAATCAAAGAGATTCTCCAGATTCCAGAACATGACAAGTGTCTGACCTTCTCTTCCTGCCACCCTGGATCCAAAACTAAAACTATGAAAGACAGAAACATCGTAGGCTGGCCGGAAGAGAAGAAGCGCAGACAGTATGATGAGCATCCTTTTCATTCCGCCAGCAAATATGCAGAGCAAAAACGTAAATAACGAAAAGAAACAGAAAAACTTTTTTTATGACATGTTCTTTTTGAGATTTGAATGTTTTTTATCCATACCAACCTTGGCAATCATTTGGAAATAAGTTGGCAATCTTTTGCAAAGGGCAGCTTAATTAACTGTAAAATAACATATTGCCAAAGATTTGGTAAAAATTTATCTTCTTAAAAAGGATTACTAAAACAAATCAAAACAGATTCATTATTCGTATCTTTGTCATAAAATTAATTTTATTGATTTAAGAACTTAATAGGATATGTCTTTGAAATGCGGAATAGTCGGACTTCCGAACGTAGGCAAGTCAACTTTGTTCAACTGTGTAAGCTCAGGCAAGGCCCAGAGCGCGAACTTTCCTTTCTGTACAATCGAGCCTAATCTTGGCTCGACGAACGTTCCGGACAAGAGGCTGGAGGTGCTTGCGGACATGTGCAAGCCTAAGAGCGTTGTCCCGGCCACTGTTGACATCGTGGACATCGCCGGTCTCGTGAAGGGAGCCAGCAAGGGAGAAGGACTTGGAAACCAGTTTCTCGCCAACATCCGTGAGACCGATGCAATCCTTCACGTGCTCAGATGCTTCGATGACGGCAACGTTGTTCACGTGGATGGCAGCGTTGACCCTGTCAGGGACAAGGAGGTAGTTGACACGGAACTCCAGATCAAGGATCTTGAGACGGTTGAGTCACGTCTTGCAAAAAGCCAGAAACAGGCCACGACCGGAGGAGACAAGGACGCCAAGAAGCTTGTCGCCCTTCTGCTCCGCTACAAGGAAGCCCTTGAGCAGGGCAAATCGTGCAGGACCGTAGAGTTCACCAACGAGGAGGAGGCCGCTATGGCCAAGGATCTTTTCCTTCTGACCAACAAGCCGGTGATGTACGTATGCAACGTGGACGACGCCTCGGCTGTCAACGGCAACAAGTATGTGGACGCCGTCCGTGAGGCTGTCAAGGAAGAGAACGCGGAGATTCTCGTGATCTCAGCCAAGACCGAATCCGAAATCGCCGAGATGGACTCCTATGAGGACCGTCAGATGTTCCTTGAGGAGATGGGGCTGAAAGAATCCGGCGTCGTAAGGCTGATTCAGGGAGCCTACCATCTGCTCGGGCTGCAGACCTTCTTCACAGCCGGCTCAGACGAGTGTCGCGCCTGGACAATCCACAAGGGTGACAAGGCACCTAAAGCCGCCGGAGTCATCCACACGGACTTCGAGAAGGGATTCATCAGGGCAGAAGTCATCAAGTACGATGATTTCGTCACACTTGGCAGCGAAAGTGCCGTCAGAGCCGCCGGCAAGCTCGCCACCGAAGGCAAGGAATATGTCGTCCAGGACGGCGACATCATGCACTTCCTCTTCAACGTGTAAACTTGCCGAACCAATGTCGCTTCGACAGGCTCAGCGGCCAGAAAAAGCGTGGCACGCAAATATATGAATATCAACGAAATAAGCAAGTTCGTGGTGCTGAATCCCGCACCACGAACTTGCTTTATTCATTGGTCTTCAATTAGTTATCCGCCAAGGGTCCGTTGCGACACACAACGACAGGCAGGTGTAAAAAAACGGCAGGTTCAACAACTGGCAATTCTACTACAGATAGACTTTGTTACAGACAATCTCTGCGACAGGTAGAACAGCTGCAACCGATACACTGCGACAGATGGAGCCGATTGCGGACTTCTACTCGACAGTGTTAAGGATGGAATCCCAGTCAGAGATGCCGAGGGTGGTCTTGTACTGATCAAAGACGGAATCCTCTTCGGCCGTGCCGGCGGCCTTCCAGACGTACCAGACAGGCTTAGGGGTAAGATTTGAGACACTACCTTCAGCGAAAGTGCGAAGACCTATCCTGAGGCCTCCCTCGGCTTTGTTGTCGGCCCAGTTGTGCCACTGGATCGCGTCGATGCCGTCAAGTTTGGAGACCTTTTTCCAAGCCCAGGCTCCACCGGCGGCCTGAAGGGCGAGGTCGCTCTCGGAATAGGACGGTGAGTTCGTACCCTGCTCGGAAAGGAACAGGACGCGCTTCGTCTTGCCCTTGTAAAAATTATCCTTCTGCCTTATCCAAGCGTCGATCACCTCCAGGTTCTTGAAAGTCACGTACTTGGAGTTCAATGAATAGGTCGCCTGCGTGTCATCGATCCAGAACGACGGCTTTGTCAGATTCTGGGGATAAGGATGATAGGCCACACCCCAACGGAAATCGCCCTCGGCGGAAGAATATTCAACCGTCTTCTCCAGCATCATCTTCGGAGCGAAGCTGCCGTCCGCCTTGGCCCAGCAATGGGTGTAGGAGCCAAGCACCGATGCGTTCTGGTCGTACTGACGGGCAATGTTGTAGCAGATTCTCATCGACTTGATGTAGCGGTCCAGATAGCGCATCATCGGCTGATCACCCATGTTCGTCCACTCATTGGCGAAATCCACCTCGTTGTGCATGATCCAATGCGAGATCCTGTTGCCCGGTGTGCAGTGAGTCGAGGCCATGTGCTCAAGGGCGGCGGCGTAGAGATTGAACGCCTTTGCAGTCGTCAGGTTCGGCATGGTGTAGTTGCCGCCCTTATTCTCAGGATCCTTGAATATGGAGTTCGTCTGGCAGAGGATGATGGCGGACACCACGAGATCCATTTCTCCGGCCCGGCGGGTAACGCGGTCAACATAGTCCTTGAAGGCACCCAAAGAATAGTTCTGGCCGCCATAGGAGTAACCGGAGCCTTCTCCCGTGATGTAGTCATTGAGGACAACATTCATCGTGATGCTGCCCACGTTCATCTCCTTGCAGTCACTGAAATAAAGGTCTATGTCTCCAGCCCCGAAACCTTTCTTGTTCCTTAGCGGAAGAGCCGCGGGACTGGCTTTCGGAGCCACCTCGTCGGCATAGCGGGCGTGGGAGTCAAGAACCTGCTTGTCCCCGTCCACCTTTACTACGGCCCATTTGGAGAACACCCGGTCGTACCTGATGCCCTCCCTTGCCGGAACGATTCTCTTCATGGTCACAGTGAAGGACTTGCCGGAAATGCTTTCCGTGTAAGGAAAAATCTCCATCTCGGTCACATCCTGCCAAGGGGTGATCTCGGCAAGAACGTAGTTTCCGGATCCGGAGCAACTACCTTTCACGATGACCTGGTCGGAGGTCACCTCGACATAGGAAACATTTGAGGGATAGTCCTTTGAAAGATATTCCCCAAGATTGGCGGCCATAACCGCCTTCGGATCCTTCGGTCTCACGATGACATTAGGCTCCGGCTTGTCATCACCGCACGAGCAGAGGATGACAAGTGACATCGCGGCACAGAAAAGCCGGGACAAAGAAGTTGTTTTCATGTTCAAAATCAGTTAGACTGTGTTGTATATACATAGTTGAACCTGCCTCCGGGAGCGGTGTCGCCATTGACGTAGAAGTCCATGATGTTACCCTCTTCCTGCATGTTGTCGTTCCACTTGAACTCAAAGTCAAGTGATCCGGAAGACAATCCCAGGGCCTTGCGAGGAATCTTTATTACAAGTTTGTTGCCGAAAGTCCTGAACTCGCACTCGGACGACTTCTCCCACATCCATATTCCTTGAATATTCCTCTCCATGACAGCCTTACGCCCCTTTGGACTGACGCGGTTGATGATGAAATCATAGCCGTTCCAGCCAGTGGACTTGTCCCTGTCAACGTCGATGAGCAGCTGCATCCAGTGCGGGTCGGACTGCGGAGAAAGCTTCCCTGCGGTCTCGACATAGAACCAGATGTTCTCCTGGTCGCGGGCGACCTTGGCTCCCACGATGTCATTGCGTCCGGAATTGTTGGTGTAGTACATGTCATAGCGTCCGCGCGCGTCACGGTGCATGGTGTTGCCTTTGTAGCTTTGATAGTAAGGCAGCACATCATCCCAGTCCATGACATTCCTGAGGCTGATCGTCTTCTCTTCGCTTGCCGACGTGGCAGGAGTCATTCCCTTGAATTTCCTTACCCTGTCAACCAGCTGGAGATAGTAGACATCCCCCTTGTCTCCCCAGCCTTTGTTCGGCTCGATGTCACGGCTGTGATCCCAGTCAAACTGATCCACGAACGAGAACGGATCCCCTTGCCAGCCATGCTGCGGAAGCCACATTCCGGCAGTGTACTCGTTCCATCCGGTCACAAACACCAGTTCCGGATCAAGCTCGTAGGCACGGTCCCACTGCTCGGAGAAGTTCCAGCCATAGAGATAGCCGTCGGGACGAGGGTCGAATCCGTTCCTTACAGAGAAACTGCGTCCCTGGGAATCCTTGACGTTGAATGCCCCGCAATGACCCTTGCGGTCAGGACTCGTGTTCTGGGAGACTCCCACCGTCACCTGCTCGTAGGAAACCTTGCCGTCAACCCCTTTGGAGGCCACATAGCCATGCTGAGGATAGTTCTCCAACCACCCCCACTGGTCATTTCTGGTAGGGCCGTCAACGTAGTCCGGCTGACCTGGACGGAAGGTGAAGAACCCGGCGATCTCCCTGTCAAGCGGCGAATCATCAAGCGCCTCTGGATAAGCCATGATGCAAGGCTTGCCTTTCCAGACAAACCACAGGTTAGAGTATCTGCCCGGCTTGTAAAGATCATTGTAGAGTTCGTGAAGGGAAGTGCGAGTCCAAGAGAACGGGCCGAAATTAAGCATGAAAGCGATCTTCGGGACATTCACGCCGTCCCTCTGAGCCTCGTCCCACGTCTGGAGAAGAGCCTCGTAGGATTCCTTCCAGGTCAGCGAGCCGTTGGTGCAATCGAAGAACACAGCGTCCACGCCGGCGTCTGCCAGAAGCTCCGCCTGTTTGCGGAGAACCCACTTGTCCGTGGTCTTGTAGTAGCCGAACAGCGGTTCCTCCCAGAAAAAGAATCCTGGTTTCTTGCTTCCCCAGGCTGGATGATTGTAATCCTTCATGGCCTCGGGATACCTGCGGACGATCTCGGTGATGTTCTTCACCCGGTAGGTGGTGTCATCGTTGCCCTGATGCCAGGTCCAGAAAAACATCGCGACAAACTTTCCGTCTCGCTTCGACGGAGCGTCATTGTAGGATCTGACCTTTCGGCCAAGAGCGTCAGTAGCGGCCCATGAGTCACTGCTCACCCCTTGGGAGAACAACGGCGACATCGCCAGGGACAAAAGCGCAAAAGCAAGAAAAACTCTTTTCACAATCAAATAAGCGGTTTTAAATGAATATTCTGAATTATTCCACCACAATGTGGTAGGATCCTGACGGGAAGACCTGGAAGTCCTCGCCGTTCAGTGACTTTATTCCAAAGGACACGGCCTCGCCGTCCACGGTTGCCTTTTTCCCTTCAGGAATATGCACGAGGCCGTCGGCGCCGGCAGGAATGACAATGTCCCAGACAAGTTTTCCGGCCTCCTTCCTCCAGGATGTGGATGTGACTCCGTAGCGGGTGTCCACGGTAGCCTTCGCCCACTCAAGGTCGGCGGTGTGCCGAGGACAGAACATGACGGTCTTGAAACCAGGATTATCCTCAACGGGCCTTAATCCGGCGACATCCTCAAGAATCCAGGACTCGTAACCACCCTGCATAGGATGGTTGTGTGATCCGTGGGACTTCGCATAGATGTCACTCTGGACAGGCAGGGTCTCCCACAGTGTGGTCACTTTGAGAGAGTCCACCATCACGCCGAATGAGTTCTCGCCCTTCTTTGTGAAGAGGCCGAAAGCCTGGGCAGAGGCTCCGTTCCTTGAGAGTTCGCTTCCTATCCTTGACAGGCCGAAGACCCCTACATCCAAGAACTTATGGCCAGTGTTGATGTCGTACATAATGGCCTGGGTGGCCTCCTGACGACGATCCTCAGGGAAAAGTCCGAGCTCAAGCGCCATAGCGTCGGCCGTCTGGCCGCCGAAAGAACATTTGAGAGGGTTGAAGAACTTGGAGACGATGGCCTTGCGGACATATTCCTCCTGCTTTTCGAACCATTCCAAGTCTTCCTCCTTGCCGAGCAGCCTTGCCGTCTTGACCATGATCCCGAGATCAAGAAGATGGAAGGCCGAAGAAGAGAACTCGACCACCGTGCCGTTATGCTCGTGGCTGCTGAATGTCGGACACCAGTCGCTCAGACCCTCATAGACTATTCCGTCAACAGCCGTGGACGCTATGTGGCGTACCCAGTGGCTCATCATGTCGTAATAGTCCCGGAGAATCCGCTTGTTGCCGTAGTACACATAAAGATGCCAAGGAAGCTGCACCACCGCCGTTCCCCAATCAGGGGAAGCGACGCCGCAAAGACGCTTTCCGGGGGCGATCATGAAAGGCAGGCCGGCTTCCTTGTCGGCGAAGTAGAACTGATTGTTGTAGTACTTGTGGAACAGGGTGTTGGTGAGGCTGACATCGGATGTCGTCCGGATGTCATCAAGGTACTTGACCCAGAAGTTGTTCATCTGGAAGAGCATGTCGGCAGCGCGGTCGTAGGCATGGGTGTCTCCGAGCCAGCCGCACTTCTCCCGCTGGTTGCAATCGACAGGAAGCCCGACGAAAGCATTGATGAAGGTACGCTCGGCGATGTCATGCAGATAGTTGATCTGATGGTCAGAACACTCGAAAGATCCGATCGTGGCCAGATCCGTGTGCACCGGAGCGCGGGTGATCCAGTCCAAGGCCGGCTCCTCGTCCGAGCCTTCCACGGTCAGTTCCACATACCTCATTCCATGGTAGGTGAAGACAGGCATCCAGGTCTCCTTTCCCCTGCCGGCGAAAGTGTAGGAATCCTTCTGGAGTCCGACATGTTCGACACCTGTTGAAGCCACGTCAATCTCGCGGGTCCTCGGGTCGATCTCCTCGGAGCCTATGGTCTGGAGCCTCACTCCGCGAGGAAGAGACGCGCTGAACACTACTTCCGACGTAAGGTTGGTTCCGAAATCATAGATCCAGACATTTCCTTCCTTTGAAGACCGCCACATGGCGGAGGCCTTCTGAGGAGCGAAAGCCCTCATCGGAGGTATCTCCTGCGCGGCCATCCTCACGGGAATGACACCTCCTGCCTTCACGGCATCGTTCCAGGAACTGTCATCGAAAGAAGCCTCGCACCAGCCGTCAATCTCGCGGGTGGCGTCATATTCATCACCCTGATAGACATTGGAGCTGACAAGCGGCCCGTCCGCCCATTTCCAGGATGTGTCCGTGCCGATGGTCTCGACCTTGCCGGAAGCATATTCAACGCGCATCTGACAGCGGAGGATAGGTCTGCCGTAGGTCATTCCCCCTCCCCAGACCTTGTCCTGGTTGTACCATCCCGCGCCCAGCATGACACCGATGCAGTTCTTGCCGCCCACGAGAAGAGAGGTCACGTCAAACGCGCTGTAAAGGGCTTTCTTGTCGTAGTCGGTCTGCGCCGGATCGAGAATCCTGTCAGGCTCGACCGCCCTGCCGTTGAGGTAGAGCTGCGAACAGCCCAGACCGCAGAGATAGACAACCGCCCTGCGGACCTTACCCTTGCCGATTAAGCAGGTTTTGCGGAAATATGGGAACGGCCCGTCCTCAGTCTTCCCTGTCGCGATCCAGTCAGCCTCCCAGGAGTTGTCTATCGACTTTGTGAAGCTGGCCGCCTTTGTCCACGGAGAGACCTTGCCGGAGCCGTCCCAAATTCTTACCTTCCAGAAGTACCGCTTCCCTTCCTCAAGGGTCACTGTCGGAGGGATGGTAATGTCAAACTGGTCATCGGAGACGACCTTCCCGGACTTCCACACGTCACCGCCGCAATTCGGAGTCGAACCGACCCAGAGCTCATAGGCAGTCTGACGGGCCGCCCTCACATCCGAACGGAGCTTCCAGCTGAAGCTGACATCGCTCACGGCGACAGGATCCACCATGTCGTTACAGCTCAGCGAAACAGGGAAGACAGTAGGCTTGGCCTGGGCGCAAAGACCCGCAAGCAGCAGCAAAGAGGCAAGAACTTTTTTCATGAATATTACTTATTCCAGATGAATCGGTAGTTGAAACGACGGTTCGGTGCGGTGTCGCCCTTCAGGCAAAGGGAGATAGGATCCACCAGTTCTCCGGTGTTGTCGGCCCATTTGAAGTCAAAGGTCATCGATTTTCCGGAGACACCAAGCAGGGCCTTCGGTACCGCAAGTTCCAACTTGTTGCCGCTGACAGCGAAGTTATACTCCCCTGCCTTGATCCATTTTCCGTCTGCATATTTGAGGACATTACCCTTGCCGTCAGATGCTATATCCTTGTTAATCAATATGTCATAACCATACCAACCAGTCGAGGAATCACCATCTGAATCAATCAGCAGCAGCATCCAATCCGGATCGGAATATGGAGTCAAGGCATCTGCGGTCTCGGCATAAAAGAATATGTCCGACTTGCCGACAGCCACCTTGGAGGCCACAATGTCGTTTCTTCCCGAAGAGTCCTTGTAGTGAAGCCCGCCGTAACCCTTCGCGTCACGATGGAACACGTCGCCTTTGGTGTCGCGGTACACGACATCGATCCTGTCCCAATCAGCGAACGACCCGTCAACCGACATTTTATGAATATGCCTGTTCACCGGAACCGGACGGACTCCCTTGTAGCGGCGGATGTTCTGGGCCATCTGCATATAGTAATTGTCGGTGTAGCCTCCTTTCATCGGCTGTATGGTCCTGTTGAACTCGGAATTGTACTGGTCCACGAACATAAACGGATTCTTGCGGCCAAGCCACATCACGTCTCCGTTGTACTTCCCGGCGGTCCACTCATTCCAGTCATTCAGGTAAAGGAACTGCGGATTCGCGGCCAGAGCGTCATCCCAGCGCTCCTGGAAATATATTCCATAGCCTTCCGGATCGGAAACCTTGCGGCCGAGCCACGGAACGTAGGCAGAATCCGGGAGATCATATTCATTGAGCTTCGGCTCGCCGTCGCGCTTCGACCAGGATTTCCCTACTCCCATCGGGACATCGGTCATGGTGACAGGATGCTGGGCAGGGGTGACGGCCGCCTCCTCGATCTTACCGTCATGCTTGGAAGCCAGCTGCTCCGGAGTCATCGACTTGATCCGAGGGTCGGCCATGCTGTAGCCGAAACTCCAGTTGTCCTCCGTGCCGATGAAACGCTTGCCGGCCCACTCGTAGTAGCCCCACCACATGTTCCTGAGTGTGAAGAAGTTCTTCACTTCATCGGAATAGTCGTGAGTTCCGTCCTTGTAGGCGGAACATCCTCCGTTGGCGTCATGGACAGGATCCGCATTGTAGAGAAGCAAAGGTTTTCCGTCCCAGAAGAACCACAAGTCAGGGTACTTGTTCTCCTTGTAGATCCGCTCGTAGAGCTGCTGGACAACGTTGATCACCTCGCCGTTGAACGCCCAGAAACAGAACTGAGGGGTGTTGTTGCCCTCCTCCCGCATCTTCTCCATCGTGGAGAAAAGCTCCTCCCATTCGTCCCAGTAACGCACGGCGTTAGTGACATCCAACACAAGCACATCAACCCCCGCGTCGGAGAGCATCGACATGTCCTTTCTGATGACCCATTCGTCCTGGCTCAGGAAGTAGCCCATCTCGGGCTCTCCCCAGTGATAGGAGCCGTACTTCCAATTCGGATTGTCGGCCTGGAGACGGGCGTTCGGATCGGCGTTAAGAACCTTCGTGACATCAGCCCCGTAAGGTCCCGGTAACGTGGCAAGGTTCTGTGTGTGCCACGTTATGTAGAATATTCCCACAACACGGCGCTGGTCGGTCTTCACAGGGCCTACGGCATCGATTCCGGGCATTGTTCTGCCCAGAGCGTCAGTCGCGACCCAAGTGTCCTGATACAGGTCCAAGGTCTGGCTTTGGACAGTTATGTCCTGTGCCGAAACAGCGCAGGACATAACCACGAAAGCTATTATAGATGAAATTGTCTTTTTTGTCATCTGTAAATATTAAAGTGTCAATGAACTTGGTTTATTCGCCTTCCTCGGCGGCACGCCAGTGCATGAGGCGGACAACGAGCGTGTTCCCTCCTTCGTTACCGATGTCGAAACGGACTCTGTCTCCTTCTTTTCCATCCCACCAACCGTTATTCCATGCACCAACCATGTTAATCTTGAATGTCTTCCATTCGTCTGTCTTTTTCAAGTCAAAGACTGTCTCCTTTCCACCAGCGGGACCAGTGCCTTTCTTACACCAGAAGAATTCACATGCAAGATCAGCACTTGCCTTATACTGGAATACAAGTACTGTTCCCGCCGCGGCCTTCTTAAGTGGAGCAAGACTGACAAATGGGTCTCCGCCTGTCGTCTTGAATGTATATTCCGAAGGATCGTCTGGATTAGTTGCCTCAAATGTCAAGCTATTTTGACCGTCAAGCGGTATCATGTACTCAATCTCTGGATAGTAGGTAGGGTCATCATCCGGATCCGGCTGAAGTTCAAGCTCAGACTCCTTGGCGTAATGGGTGGCCGCATCGGCATAGTAGGCGCAGAACTCGGTGATGCTCACGCGCTGCACGCTTGGGAAGGCGATAAGAATATATCTGGTATCTATCGGATTCTCCAATTTGTAAGCATGGTTATAGATGTGCTCACGATTATATTCAAACATTCCAAGATAATGAGCTTGGGACATATCAGCCACTGGCTCTTTCGAGTCGAAAACCATAAGGGCCACAGGCTGGCCGTCCCGATCCTTTGAATTACCTACCAGCTCAAACCAGTTGATCCGATGAACCCCACCAAGGTCAATGGCGACCCACACAATTTCATTATTCGATCCTGACCAAGCGGTTGAGACATTGTTATCCAAAAGATTTGCGGGAACATTGTCACCATCCACCCCAGAGGCTCCGATCGCCGTCATTCTGGACTGAGGGATCTCTCCCCTTTCCGGGGTCACCTCGACAACCTTTGGCTCCGAAGTGTTCTTGCCGCTCTCGTCAGTGGCCGTGATCGTCACATTTGTCTTGTCCACAAACGGGAAGATCTCCACGCTGCCGTCCTCACTGCCCTTACGGGTCTCCGTAATGGTCTCACCCGCAAGGTTCTTGTAGGTGATGGTGACGGTCACCGGAACGTCATAGTCATTCTTCCAGCTGACCACGCCACCCTCTACGGTCGGCTTGGCCTCCACCGTACCGGTGATGTACTTGAAGGCCTTTGAGGCATCCTCCGGAGTGCAGGAAACGGTCACAGCGTCGCCATAGCGCTCGTCAGAGGTGTAAGGAGTGACAGTGAACTCGTAGGTGTTGGTGTCGGCGAAACCACCGATCCTCACAGCTGTGTGACCCTCTCCCTTGTCGGGATCCACGCTATAGACACTTACCTTCTGCTTCACTTCCTCTCCGGAAGCGTTCGTGTAGGTCACCGTCGCATAATAGTAGTCGCTTGCCGATGGATTGTCCCATTTGAGGACAACCGCACCGATTCTCGGCTCCGCCGTCAGATTAGACAGGACGATGTCGCCATCCTTTGTCATTCCTGAATCCTCCTTGCAGGAAAGGAAGATGGCCGAGCAGGCGATCAATGTCAAGTAGATGATTTTTTTCATATTCATCAATTTTTTTCAATTCAAAAATACAAACCTACTACCAACCAGGATTCTGCCAATCGTTTCCGGTCAGTTCGAGAATCTTGGACGCCTCGGAGAGTTCGAGCGGATAGAGAAGGTACTTGTCAGAGCATGTCATACGCTTGTCGAAGGAGAAGCGTTCGTAGGTGATGTTCTTGCCGGTTCCGGAAACCTTCACTCCAGACACTACCGCTGTGGAAGAGAGAGCCTTCCAACGGCGCAGGCTGAAATAACGGTCAGACTCAAGGGCGAACTCGACCCTACGGTCGTTGCGGTACCTCTTCTCGAAGTCAGACACTGACAGACCGCTCGGGATTCCTGGCATGTTGACTCTCGCGCGTACTTTGTTGACGGCGTCGCGGGCGGACAGGTTCAGTCCGGACACGCTTACAACCTTGTCCGGTCCGACTGCCTGATAGGCAACCTCGGCGAAGTTGTAGTAAAGCTCGGCGAGACGCACCCCGCGCATGTAACCGTCAGAGTTTGAGTTTCTGTTGGATGCGTCATGGGCGAATTTGCGCATGTAGTAGCCGGTGTGGGTGTACCTGATGCTTGTCGCATTCAGTCCGCAGTTGGCACCGGCGACAGTGGAGATCTCATCATTTCCTCTGCTGCTGCCATTGTAGAACACGGTAGCGTAGAAACGAGGATCCCTGTTCTCGTAAGGCTTGGACTCATCATAGCCAGACTCGGTGTTGATGATCGGCTTAAGGTGCTGCTCGTCGCTGTAGCCCGTGATGGCAGGCTTTCCGTTGGCCATCTCGTAGGCATCCACGAGCTCCTGCGTAGGGCAGGTGCCGGCGGTGGAGCTACCGGTGACAATCGGAAGACCGCACTCTTTCCAGACACTCGTGCGCACGCCTCCGAAGATTGTCTCCTTGTCCTTGGCCCTGTAATCATCAGGGTTGTAGAGGAAGTAGGAAGCGTAGGCATTGTAGCCGCCGCTGGCTGTTGTCCAGAGGCTGTAGTCATTGGCAAGAACCTTGGCGAGAGCGTCGGCGGCGATGTCAAGAGCCTGGTCAGCGGTGTAGCCGCCATCACTAAAGAGAGGGCTGATAACGTAGGTCGCGGTCTCGCATCTGATGGCCTGGGCAAGAGCCTTGGTCGCCATTCCCCACTGCTGGGTACGATAGACATAGGAATATGCATCCGAATCCTCCGTGGCGATCGCCGCGTCGCAGTCAGCGAAGATCTGAGCCGCGATCTCGGACACAGACACCTTCTTGTCGGAGGTATAGTCATGGCTGGTGCCAAGATCGGAAGTGATCAGAGGAAGCTGACCGAACCTCTTCATGAGCTGAAGATAGTACCAAGCCCTGAGGGTAAGAGCCTGAGCCTTCCAGCCGGCCCTCTCCTCGTTTGTAATTTCAGCCGTGGCGCCGTCGATGTTGGCGATGAAGACATTGCATTTGCGCACACCCTGGAAGAACTGCCCCCAAGGATTGCCGTCAAGGTTGTTGGCGGCGAAGTTGCTTGAAGTGACATCGGAATTGTACCAGATGTCGAACCCGTGGCCGGCAGTGATGCTTTCGCTGTTCTGCGCGTCGTCGGTGTACGCTCCGGCATGGACATACGGCGCCTTCAAGTAGTTGTAGCAAGCGTTGAGGTAGCCTCTGGTCCTGTTGCGATCCTGGAAAACCTCGGACATGTCAATGGTTCCGTTAGAGCGGAGATCCAAGCTGTCCTGGCAAGAGGACAGGGCCGCGGCGGCCACCATTGCAAGAATAATTATGCGGAATTTTTTCATAACATTCAGATTTAACATATGAACCATTTCCATTAGAATGTAAGGTTGATTCCAAGTCTGTACATCCTATAGACAGGGAAGTTGAGCACACTGCCCTCGACTGGAGTGTCGTTTGTCTTCATACCATCGATGGTGAAGAGATTCTGACCGCTCAGATAGACCTTGAAGGCACTTGCGTTAAGGAAATCGCAGACCTTCTTAGGCATCTTGTAGGAGATCTCGGCTGTCTTCAGGCGAAGGAATGACGCATCCTTCAGGAGGAAGTCGTTCGTTCTGTTGCTGGTCGTCGAGGTCGTGGAAAGAGCAGGGAAGCTGATTTCCTCGTCGTTGAGCCACTTCTCGGCAGTCCATGCAGACTTATGGCTTTCAGTGAATATTCCGTCGTAGGCAGACTGATTGGAGATCAGCTCGCCATAGTTCTTGTCGTAGTCACCGATTCCCTGGAACAGGAGGCTGACCTCGAAGTTCTTGACATTGAAACCTACATTGAAGGCAAAGTTGTACTTAGGAAGAGATCCATTGCCGATCGGTGCGAGATCCTTCTCGTCGATGACACCGTCATTGTTCAGATCCTTGTACTTGATGTCACCCAGACGAGGAGTGCCGAACGAGTACTTAGGACCTGCCTCGATCTCATCCTGGAAATTATACAGACCGCTGCCGTTGCTGTAGTCCGTAAGGTAGCCCCAAGACTGTCCGACAGGATAGCCCTCCGTGCGGTAGCGGTAGGCGTAGGACTCGTTGTAAGCGGTCTCTCCGACGAAGATGACCTTGTTCTTGCTATAGTCAAGATGACCGGCCACGAACAGGGCAAAGTCAGAGTTGAAACGCTTCTTGTAGCTTACGGAGAGTTCCCATCCCTTGTTCTCGTACTCAACCATGTTGGTGATAGGATAGGCTCCAAGAGGAATACCCTGGTAGAGAGGAACCTTGGCGGTTGAGCTGATCACACCGTTGGTCATCTTCTCCTTGAACACATCGAAGGAAACCTGGAGCTGGTTGGCGACACCGAGATCAATACCGATGTTGGCCTTGTGGATCTTCTCTGGCTCAAGGTTAGGGTTGCCATAGGCAGACTCGTTGGTGTAGTAGCCAAGATAAGGGATAAGGCCACCCGTGGTGCTGGTCACCTGATCCTTGTAGGCGTACCTGTCAAATCCTGTGGCGTCGTTACCGGTGATGGCGTAGGATCCGCGGATCTTCAGCAAAGACAACCACGGCATGCTCTCCCTGATGAAGCTCTCGTTGGAGGCTATCCATGCGGCGGAGACACCAGGTGTCCACACAAAGCGTGTCTTTCTCGGGAAATAGTCCGATCCGGAATAGCCGGTGGAAAGCTTGACAGCGTATCTCTTGTCGAAATCGTAAGCCAGCTCGGCTCCGGTGTAGACACGTCTGAAATCGTAGGTGGCGCTACCTGTGAAATTGTCAAATTCCTGATAGGTGGCGTAGGCGTTGGCATTCAGATGATGCTTGCCGAAATCCCTCTGCCATCCGGCCTCTCCTTTGTAAGAGAGGTATCCGTACAATGCCTCCCCTTTGGAATACTTAAGGTTATCATTGATTGTCGTACCGAACTTGGTGAATTCGAGATTGTTCCAATCATCGTTTCTGATGAATCTCGCATATTTCTGGGTAGTGGCCATGTTGGCGGTGATGTAGGACAGATAGCCCACGCTGCCACCAACCCAAAGACCAGGAGTCAGGAATGAAAGATCCAGCTTGATACCTGCCTGACCGTAAATGTTGGTGTTGGTCTCGTTGCTGTAGCCGCTACGGTTCAACATTCCGTAAGGAGAGGCGTTGATGTTGGTTGAAGTCGTGACTTCACCGCCCTGCTCCACAACATTTCCTTCCTCGTCATAGATTGTAGGAGTAACCGGTCCATAGATGTAGGAAGGCATCCTGGTGATCAGGTTGTAGATGTTTCCGTTGTTGTTGACCGCACCGCCCGGAGTGTGGGACTTCACGATAGATCCGGCAAGATTGGCCCAAAGGCTGATGTACTTGCTGACCTTGACATCGACATTCGAGCGGAAATTCACTCTGTACTTCTCGTTGTCAGACTTGTAGTCCTTCTGATCGGTGTTCCAGAAACTGCCCTGACGCAGGACGTTGAAGTTGGAATAGAACCTCACGTTCTCGTTACCACCGGTAGCGTCCAGCGAGATTCTCTGCTGATTTGAGAAATCGCGGACAAGCATGTCGTACCAGTCTGTGTTAGGGTAGAGTTCGTCTCCTCCGTTCTTGAAGCCCTCAAGAGCCTCCTGCGGGAAATAATGGTACTCGCCGAGTCCGTCATTCGCGGCGGCCTGGTTTCTCAGGCCGGCAAATGTGTAGGAGTCAAAACTGCGAATCTTGGATGTAGGTGTCTGGACTGTCTCGGAAATGTTGACTCCGACCTTGAGTTTGCCTGGAGTACCGCGCTTGGTGTTGATGACAATCAGACCGTCGGAGCCTTTCACACCATAGATGGCCTGTGATGCTCCGTCCTTGAGGATGGACACCGACTCAACCTCCTCAGGAGAGATTCGGTAGAGGATGTCATGGGCGAAAGAGTCATAGAGGATACCGTCGATGACCACACCGGCGACTCCGCCGTGGAAAGTGGAGAATCCACGAATGTACATATTCAGTGACTCATAGCCTGGCTCGAACGATGTCTCCATCGTGGTGAGTCCTGAGAACATTCCCGAGAATGATCCCTGAAGACGGGACATCAAGGATTTTCCGAGCTGCTCTCCGGATGCGGTTGAGACCGCGTCTGTCAGAAGTTCCCTGCTCTGCTTGCTCAGTCCGATGTTGACGGTCTCGGCAAGATTGTGGGCGTCATCCTCAAGGACGACATCCGCCTGTGAGGATGCCTTGACAGATGTCGGCTTGTAACCAAGGAGGGTGAACTCCAAATCCTCGGACTTGCCCACCTTGGCGGTGTACTGGCCATTCTTGTCAGTAATGTACAAGTCCTTATGATTAGCCGAGACAATCACGCCAGGCAACGGGTTGCCGTAAACATCCTTTACGGTACCGGCGACAGTGATGTCCTGCGCCTTGACTTGGATGGATGTTCCAAGCAGGATAAGCGCCGCTGCTGTGAATATATTCTTATTCAACATATTTAATGCTCTAATTAAGTGTTCTGTAAGATTTAACCATTACCAGCCCGGATTCTGCCAGTCTTCACCGGTGATGGCTCTCATGTTGTTGACCTCGGAAAGAGGAACCGGCATCTTAAGCCACTTGTTGGTGTAGCACTGACGCTCCTTGATTGTTGTACGTTCGTACTTGTAGGAACCGTCATTCATGTGGGTGATGTGAGCCGCGGTGACCCAACGGTCAGTGTCCGAGAGATCCTCGTCCGGCTTATGCCATCTGCGGACATCGAAGTAACGGTTTCCTTCAAGGGCCAGCTCCACCCTACGCTCGTTGTGGATCCTCTGGCGAAGCGCGTCTCCTGTAAGTCCGGCAGGAAGACCCGGCATCCCGACACGGGCGCGTACCTTGTTCACGTAAGTGATGGCCTCAGCTGAATGGTTGGCCTCCATGGCCGCCTCGGCGAAATTGAGGTAGATCTCCGCAAGACGGTAATCCTTGTGGCGGGCACCTTGGATTCTCATTTCCACACCGCTGTTAGGGTGGAGGAATTTTCGCTGATAATAGCCTGTACGTGTGTTTGTTCGAATTTTTTCTCCAACTACTTTACGTCCCATCAATGGTTCCGCCTCATTCTCAATTGAACCATCCTCTTTCTGATAGGCATCCCATGTAGTTATTATTCTTGTCATGCTTCCTGTACCCTGACCCAAATTCTCAAAAGATGTTTTCTGAGCCGCAGTCGACCAGTTGCAGTATCTTTTGGAACCATTGTAATAGACAGTGGCATAGAACCTTGGATCCCTGTTTGCATAAGGATCGTTGTGGTTATACATAGTGTTGGAACTGTTATAGTTCGGTTTGAGGTGCTGCTCGTCAAGATAAGGCTTGCCCAAATCAAGGACAGTCTCTCCATTTACGGTCTCAAACGCGTCTACAAGCTCCTGAGAAGGACAGGTTCCAGCCTTGTAAGCAAGGATGGCACCAGGAGCGTCAACGTTGGCAAGATCCCAGTTACCGCCATCTCTCAACTGATAGATTGTCTCCTTGTCGGCAGGGTCTGCGGCATAGGCGCCGGAATTACAGAAATATTCATTGAACAACTGGGCATAGGTGTTAGGAAGGTAAGCTCTCTCGGCTCCCCAGACCGCAGTCTGGTTGACCTTGTTGTAAAGAGCGTAGCCGTTGCTCTCAAGAGCCTGGACAGCAGCCTTGTTCACTGTGTAAGCCTCTTCCCAATAGTTGTTGCCGTCGTTGTACAAAGGACTGGCGGCGAACACTGTCATCCTTGATTTGATCGCCCATGCGACAGCCTTTGTCATACGCAATGCCTCGCTGTCAGTGGTGATTCGCCAAGGAAGCTCATCACAGGCAAGGGCGGCGTCACAATCCTCGATGATGAACTGAACCACATCGTGGAATGAGCTGCGCTCAACCTTGGAGAAGTCCGCGTCAAGAGTGTAAGGCTCCTTGATGATAGGAAGGGAGCAACCGAACCACATCAGAAGTTCCGAGTAGTAGTAAGCCCTCAGAAGATGAGCCTCAGCTGTCCATCTGGAGCGGTCGCTTTCCTTGGTCACGTTTGCTGTTGGGATGTTCTGAAGGAACACGGAACAGTTACGTATCCTCTGGAAATAACGTGACCATGAGGCACTCTGGTTTCCGCCATCACCTGCATTATAACTTGCCGGATGGTCAGCGGCCGTGGCGTTCCCGTCATAGTATTTTCTGGACCCAGCCCAATCCACATCAAGATCGTCGGCATCCCATGCGTCGTCACACCAATTCACCGGCCCTCTGCTCCAGAAATACCACATGCATCCTTTGACGTTGATGCTGGAGTAGCAGGAGTTGAGATAGTACATCGTCTTGTCATTATCCTTGAAAACCTCCTCAAGCGAGATCTTTCCGGAAGGAGCCTGATCCAATGCGTCAGAGCAGGAGGACAAGGCCAGAGACAAAACACAAGCTGCAATAATATAGAATTTATTTTTCATATTCATCGTCAGTTTAGAAGTTAATATTAAGTCCAAGACTGACATTCTTGGTGATAGGATAACCATAAGAGTTATTCTGCTCAGGATCAAGATGGGTCACACGAAGATTATCCCATACGAACAAGTTCTGGCCGCTGACATAGACGCGGACACTGTTGACTCCCGCGCGTGAAAGGAAGCGGGAAGGAAGGGTGTAGCCTAACTCAATGTTTTTCAATCTCAGGAAAGAACGGTTCTGGATGAAGAAGTCATTGGTAGTATGGCTGACAGTCTGAGCGGTGGAGATTGCCGGATAGGAGATCTTGTCACCATTGTTGTAACGCTCCTCGGTCCAGCCGTGCCTTGTCCATTCAAAGTAAGTACCGCTCTTGGTGTACTCAACCACACCCTGGCCGCTATAGTACTTGGAATATCTTCCCAAACCGGAGAAGAGCACATTGAAGTCGATACCCTTGAAGTTGAATCCCAAAGTGACACCGTAGTTGATGCCAGGGATGCTTGTCGAGTAACCGATAGGAGACAAGTCCTTGTCATCGATAACGCCGTCACCGTTGACATCCTTATAGACAAAATCACCGACTCTCGGAACACCGAATCCATAATCGTAGTAATTATCTATTTCCTCCTGAGATGTGAAATAACCCTTTCCAGGGGAGTTCCAGTCAATCAGGTAACCCCAAGCCTGTTCGAGACGGAAGCCTTCTTTGCGATACTGATAGGCATATTCCTCTGAACGCATAGGCTCGTCAAACTCAACAAGCTCGTTGTCATTGAATCCGAAGTTGCCCTTGACGGACAGGGAGAAGTCCTTGTTGAACGAGTGGCTGTAGCTTGCCTCGATCTCATAGCCGTGGTTCTTGACAACACCCATGTTCACCTTAGGAATGTAGCTTGAGCTTACACCCTGGAATGAAGGGATGGTCTGACGGGAGATGAGGATCTGGTCACGATTCTCCGTGAAGTAGTCGAAATTGATTCTGAAATCCTTGAAGAGACCGATCTCGAAACCGAGATTCATCTTCTTGGAAAGCTCCCAAGTTATGCTCTTGTTTCCAAGGAGACCTTCGCTGATCGTATGTCCGCCAAGTCCTGAGACATTGGTGCCTCCACCAACCTCAATGTTATCCTGGAACAGGAACCTTAAGCCACCCATAGAGTCGTTACCCACAAGACCGTAAGACCCTCTGAACTTCAACCAGGTGATGTACTCGTTGTCCTTAAGGAACGACTCGTTGCTGGCGATCCATCCAAGTGACGCCGAAGGGAAAAGACCGAACCTCTTCGAAGGGGCGAACTGCTCCGATCCATTGTAACCAAGGTTGGCCTCGACAAGATACCTGTCGTCAAATGAATATGTGGCGCGCGCCGCCGTACCGATAACGTTGTAAGGAATCTCTGCAGCTGTCGTCTCCCAGTACTTTCTGTACGCCGTCACCATTCCGGTGACGTTGTGCTTGCCGAAGGTTCTGGCATAGTTCACGGAACCCTGCACATACAACTGATAGTTGGATGACCTCCATGAAGACATTGTCAAAGGAAAGGTATCTCTCTCGTGCAATGAATAGGAAAGACTGTCATTTTTGTAGTCAACGTTAGCATAGTAGAACTGCTCTTGCTTGAGTCCTTCCAGTATACCTCTGTTGTAGGTGTCGTAAGCAGCCATTCCTGTGATGCTCAATCCCTTGGTGACCAGCTCGCTAAGATCCCAGTTCAAAGAGAACTGGGTGTTGAGGTTCTTCCTCTTGTTGGTGTGGAAACCTCTGCGGTTGATGATCTCGAAAGCGGAGCGGTCAAGGTAATTATAGCCTATAAAAGCACCGCTTTCCGCTCCAAATCTTGAGTCTGTGGTAGGGCCAGGAGAGATAGGAAGAATGGTCTGCGACTGATAGATAAGGTCAGTAATCATCCACTGCTGATTACCGTCAGCGGCAGGATTACCACCGTAAAGAGCGCCAACCGCAGGCATGTTCACATTCTCGGCGTAAGAGGCGATGTTGAGCGAGGCGGTAAGGCTCTTCGTGATGTGGAAATCAAGGTTTGAACGCAGACTGAGCCTGTCCATGTAGCACTGAGGATTGTACCCCAGATAGTCTGGACTCTCGGTGTTAAGGTTTCCTCCCTGATGGATGTAGCCGACATTCACGAAGTAATTGACAAAGTCGGTACCTCCGGAGATGTTGACATTGGCTCGTGACTGAGGAGTGTTCTTCTTAAGATACATCCTGTAGAAGTCATTGTCACAGTAGACAGCCTTGCGCATGGCGACCTGATTATCGTAGTCAGGTGACGTAGGGTCCAAGCCAAGGAGGGGATTCTTGTACTTGGCGATGATCTCCTCTGAGAACTGAGGACCATAACCGTCGTTGGACAACGCCTCGTTTCTGAGTTCGCAATACTCCCACGAATGAAGCCTGTCAGGTTCCTTGGTGAAGGATGTCCAGCTCTGGTCGAAAGAGATGCTCAACTGAGCCTTTCCCTTCTGTCCCTTGCGGGTCTGGATGAGGATCACACCATTCGCACCCTGAACACCGTAAAGCGCGGTCGCGGAAGCGTCCTTGAGGACGGAGATGCTCTCGACCTCATTCATGTCTACGGTGCGGATGTTGTCTCTCTCGACACCGTCTACAAGAATCAGAGGGCTCTTGCCGTTCGTTGTGGCCGCACCACGAAGGTACATTGTGGCGCCATCGACACCCGGCTGGCCGCCTCCACTCTGCATGGATGTAAGACCTGTGACACGTCCTGCAAGAGCGTTATCCAGACGTGTGGACGTGGTCTTGCGGAGATCAGCTGAAGCGACCGTAGAGATCGCACCGGTCACGGAAAGCTTCTTCTGCTGACCGAACGCCACCACAACCGTCTCTTCAAGCGTCTCGGAGTCAGGGACAAGACTCACGACATAATTTGATTTACCCTCAGGAAGAACCTGATTGGTGTAACCAATACAAGACACGATGACAGTGGCTCCGGACGGGACTCCCCCAAGTGTGAATGTACCATCGGGACCGGTCATCGTACCATTGGTCGTACCATCAACGATGATGGTCACGCCAGGCATCGGCTGATTGTTCTCGTCAAGCACCTTACCGGTGATTGTCCTGCCTGATTGCTGGGCCAAGACGGTACCTGTCCCGACAACCATAAGCAAGAGAACAGCCACTATCGCTGCCTTTACCTTTGAAAGACAGGACGCAACTTTTTGGTTTCTATCGTGCATATTAATTAATGTTGTTAAACTACAAGTTATATTTTAAGTACGTTACAGTGTTATCGTTATCAAAAATCTGACAGTACTTTCCCTTTAACGTTTTTAAAGATAGTAACAACTATGGCAAACTTGTGTTTTCCTTGACAATTTTTGAAGTAAAAACGACAATTATAAAAGTCGTCATGCAAAAAAAACGGGGAATAACCCAATCGGATTATTCCCCGCCATGAAAAGTTTATACTATCTACTAATAGAAACGTGCCCTGTGATCCTTGACATCAGATTCCAACATCATCACTGGAAGAATCATCTGAGTGCTGTAGTTGTTGATCTGAGCGGCGGCGTTCTTTGCGTCATCCTCAGTGTAGAAGGCTCCGGTGTCGCGGGAATTAACCTTGAATATATACGTACCGATGGTACCAGCGACAGGTCCGCAGATTGTGCCTTCAGGAGCCACGGAAGCGGCACCTACGAACTTAGGGTCAAGTCCTTGACCAGCCATCGTGGCGAACCTTACATCTACACCTGTGCTGACGGATGAGTGAAGTGTGTCAGCGATAGCCTGAAGGTCATTGATTCCCTGAATCTTCTGGGCGAGGTCAGCGGCGGCCTTCTCGGCGGCCTTCTCGGCATAGAGACGCTGGCGAACCACTTCCTTGACCTCATCGAGTTTGGCGATGCCTTCCTTATGGATTCCGGTCACGGTGGCTATGAACAGATAGTTGTTGTTGACTGTGATGATCTCGGAAACCTTTCCGACCTTGTTGTCAAACACCCATCTTGTGACCTCCTTGGCCTGTGAAATCGAACCGTAAGTGGAGGTTGCCTCGTTGACCATCAAAGGATGTGAGTATAGTCCCATTGAATCAACAGCAGCCTTGTAGTTGTTGTACTTGCCAGCAGCGATCTTTGAGAAATTGCTGGCCTGGGCGTAGTAGCTGTTGAATGTCTCACCACTGGCGAGAGCGGCCTTCTCAAGGATAGCCACCTGCTTCTTGGCGATCGGAGCGGTCTTTTTGGTAACCTCTACGATATGAGTGCCATACTGGGTCTTCACAATATAAGGCTTGCCTGTCTGGGCTGTGAGGACAGATTCAAAACCAGGAATCATGTAAGTCTGGGTCATCCAGCCGATATTGCCCTGCTCACCGTCAGCGGCGCTTCTGCCGTCTGCTGAGAACGCGGCGGCAAGATTGGAGAAGCTCTCTCCCTTTGAAAGCAGGTTAAGAAGGCTGTCAGCCTTGTTCTCCATACCATTCTGAAGGAGGATATGCCTTACATAGGCTGAATCAGGAATCTGGGCTGTAGCCATAATCCTCGCGGCATAGAACACATTATTGTCGGAGACAACAGGAGAAGTACCGGCGGCATTGTTGTCAACAAACTCGCAGATGTCCTTGTTGACGGTTGAAAGCTCACCAGCCTTGAACCAGTACTCACTGTAGTTTCTCTCTGAGTTTCTGGCCAGGAACGACTTCATGTTTTCAGTGGTGGCGAACTCGTCATACACCTTACCCATAGCGTCATTTGTGGCGTTGATGTCAGTCTCTGAAGGCTTCACCTCAAAGACAACATATTCCATATCCCTTGAGGCGTTCTGTCTGAACATCTTTTTGTGGGACTCGTAGTATTTTCTGACCTCCTCATCGCTTACCTTGACTGTTGAGTCAACGCCGTAGTTAGGAACCATCACGAAATCCACATTGGTAGTGTTGTTGTTCTCGGCGATGGCTCTTTTGAGCATCAAAGGATTCTGGAAGTTGCTCTGGGTGAACAAAGAACCATACTTGGCATAGAATTGCTGGGTATAGACTGTGTTCTGAAGGTAGTTCCAATACTCACTGATCCTTCCTGTCTGATCCTGTGAGACACTATTGATGAGATTCTGCAAAGCATCTTTCGAGAAGTTGCCGTCCTCATCCATGAAAGCCGGATTCTGGGAAATGACCGGAGAGATCATGTCTCCTGCAAGAAGTTCCTTCATTTCTTCCTCACCTACCCTGATGCCCGCGGCCTTTGCGTTCTTTATGAAAAGATACTTGTCCAAAAGGCTCTGCCATGCGGCGTTGCGCACCTGCTCCTGCTGCTGTTCGTTCTGGGCTGAGGAGCCGGTCACCATCTCATTGATGGCGGTGAATTTTTCAACATCCTGCTGAAAATCAAGATAAGAAACAGTCTTACCATTAATCACACCCACGTCATTCCTTGAGGACATAGCATTGAACGCGGTCTCAAGTGTCTGCGGGTCAATAATGAATGACAAAAGGGCCAAGGCAATGATGATAGACACTGCCATGCCGGCCTTTTCGCGAGTTTTTTGAAGAATCGCCATTGTGTATTACGTTTTTATAATTTCCAAAAATAGGTATTGGGGTGCGAAGATAGTGATTTTAATTCAATTAACCATTATTTTTTAAGCAAAGGACCAATAAAGTTTACAGAATCAATGATAACCTTTGTCGAATCCTGCACGACAACCAGGTCACTGTTGAACGCCTTGAATATTCTCGCGTTCCTCGCCATTTCGTCTGATCTCATGCCGAATCCCTGCAGAAATCCGTCATTTGAGAACATCCTGACATAACAGTCTGTATATATTTCCTTGTTGGCCTGGTCCCAATAAAGCGTGTCGGTCTCCAAAGTCTGCTGATTGATCACATTCTGAACAACCACATTGCCGAACGCGGACCAATATTCCTCAGTGGACTTTTTGCTTTTGAAATGCTTGGCGTTGTTGGAATGGAGCACTGTCTCAAGCATGTCACCATCCGTATAGGCGAAGGCATGAAGCCCTTTCGGAAAGAGTTCGTAGGAGCAGGTGTCGTTCTCGTACCTTTCCATGACATCGGCCTCCACCCTCATCTGGATACCTCCGTTTCTGGTCTGGACCACAAACATACTATCGACAGTCTGGACCGGGGTCTCGGCAAGATTCAGACGCTCGGCCTCTGACAGTTTTCCCTTGCAGGAAAATACGATGAAAGCAACCGCCGAAGCGGTTGCAATCATCATAAGCCTATGTATGTTTGGTTTCAATTCAAAACTACTTCTGAGTCCTTACGGTTGTCGTCGCGCGCATTCCACCGCAGTTCACGGTATAGGACTGTCCGTCAACAACATCATACATGAATGCCTCGGCCTTCTGAGGATAATAGACACTGTACGCCGAGATGAGTTTGTTACAGTCTTCAGTCAGGGAAGCGTCCGCGGCCTTTGCCTTCTGCAGATAGTCAACGGCAACCCAATACTTAGCCCTGCTTTCGATCTCATTTCCTCCGCAACGGGCGGCGCCCCAGATTGTCGCGATAAGGTAGTAAGCCTTGCCTTGATGGTCTGGTTTAAGGCTGGCGGCCTTATTGGCATAATCCAAAGCCTTGCCTGTGATGTTGTTCTTGAGGCAATATGTCGCAAGCTCAATCATATAGTCAGCCTTTACAGGATCATCATCAGTGCAAAGCGAGACAGCCTCCTCGAAATATTTGATGGCCTCGGAAGACTCATCCTTTGCCGCATGAAGCTTGTAAAGATAGTAAGCAGATGAGGCTGAAGGCTCATTCTTATGCATCTTTGTCACAGCGCCAAGGAACAGATCATTGTTCTGGCATCCATCTGTAGAACCAAGCATCTTCACGATGTTGGTGATGAGATCCATATTGTCAGGATCAGCCTCGAAACGAGGAGTGAACAGAGCGATGAGGTTGTCGCAGCTGGCCACCTGGCTCGTGATGAAGAGCCCTTCGATGTCAGACCTGATCTTGGCGTTCTCCTCAGCGTTTCCCGCCTTGTCAAGAAGAGCGATGGCTTTCTGGTAAGTGTTGATCACATCCTCGGCGCCGATGGCTGATTTCTTGTAAAGTTCTATGGCTGAGTTAAGATCGAGAAGAAGAAGGCTTGGCTTCACATTCTCCTGATTGATCTCGATGATCTTGTTCAACTGATCATAAACTACCTGAGGGTCCTTATAATACTGTGTGATATACTGTCCCTTTGAGTTATAGGCAGCCACAGCGTATTTAGGATAGTACTGCGCCCTGAGGTCATTGAGGGTAAGGACGGTGTCAATCATCGCGGCGCGTGTCTGCGCGTCCTTGGTCTTGACGATTTCCTTACCAAGGAGGGTCATACCGTTAAGCAGCATGTTCTGGCTTGCGGTAGGAGGACAGAGTTTGAAGGCCTTTCTCCAGTTAGGGAGAGCCTCGGTGTAGTTCTTCTGCTTGTAATACTCCTGATAATAAGACAGATACTTAATGCATTCAGCGCTGTCCGCGCCATACTTTCCCTGAGCGGAAACCTTCGTGCCGAAAGTGGCCGCAACAAGAGTCAACAGTACTAGTGTAATCCTTTTCATGGTTGTGTGTTAATATTTTCCTAATTAGTTATACATCGGTTTCAGGAACCAAATGTCGAAGATATTGATTCCTATGTTAAAGTTAACATACCTTTCCCTGACCATATTCCCGGTCAACGCTCCCCTCTGGCCGAAATCAACGCCCAACGTCAGTCCGTTGCTCCATCTGAATACTGGAAGAGTGGCTCCCAATGTGATACCGACAGCGTTTATAGCCTTGCCGTCCAATTTGCATGAAGCCTGATCCCAATAGGCGCCCGCCCTGTAAGTCACTCTCTTACTGTAGTAACGAATATCATTCCGGTTCGGAACTATCGAGAAACCTGCCCTTACGGACTGTGCGGTGGACGCGCTGAACACTGCGTTGCCGACACTTGCGAAACCAGGAATCTTGTTCATTCCGGAGGAACTCCAGTCGGAACGAATGTAATTGATCTCAGCGGTCCATTTGCCACCTCCCTTCAAGGCTATACCGACACCTAACTCGCTGGCCAGCTTGACCTGTCCCCTGCCCAATGTGTCCGTATAACTCCTTGGAGAAGGAGTCGAATCGTTTATCGAGGAAATGGACTGGATCTCATATCTTTCCACTTTTCCTTTCAGGCTTGTGCCCAAACGATAAGTGGCACCGATGACAGCGGACAAACCTTGTGTCAGCCTTGTCTCGTACTGCACTCCGAATCTGGCCGTAACGGCGTCAAGATTCATGTTGAAACCGCTGGATATACTCCTATAAGTGGAGTTTGTCATCACGAAATTATTGGTCTTGTGCAGGTTACCAAAATAGTACTGTCCTTCGACACCTACGGAAAGACCTTTTATGACTTCATAACCGGCTCCTAAAAAAATGTTGGTCATGCCTCCATACCCCTGAACAGTGTTTGTTATCACTCCAGTTGAAGATATGATGGCCGGGTCGGTTATCTTGGAAGTCATCTCGTAGCCTACATCACTGTATGGAGTCACCCCGGCATACATCGCAAGAGATTTATACACAGGGAACGAAATCACAAAATCATAGAAGTTGAACGTGTTGTTGGACGATTTCATGTCGTGCTGGGCATAATACCTGTTACCTTGCGCCACGCCGAAATCGGCCATGAACGATTTTTCCTCCCTGGCCGTGACCGCGGCCGGATTGAGTATATTGATGTGCCCTTTGTCCCTGGTGGCTATGCCGACACCTCCCATACTTTTGTTGTAGGCTGTACCCTGCTTGGAGATGTCCCCGATTCCGAACATGGAATATGGGGTATAGGCATTATACGCGTCATCCTGGGCGCTCAAAGGGAGAACACAGAACGACATCACCACAAACAGGAGTATCTTATTAACCGTTCCTTTCAACATAATACTTGTCAGCTATTAAGGCCAACCCCATCAATACAAGATTGCAGACTGCAAAGATGGAGTTTTTCATTCTTTTTGCAAAATATAAAGCGTCTCCCCCCGTAAAAACCACCATTTTTTCGGGAAATAAAGACAGGTAACCCTTTATTTCAAACATTATGCCTGACACAACGCCGGACTCAATCGACGACTGGAGCGAATCACCTGTCTGTCTGACGGAAAGGGGAGTGTCAACCAGCGGAAGAGTCCTTGAATATCTCGACAGAGACTTGAATCTTGTCCTGAATCCGGGGGAGATGTTTCCTCCCACATATTCCCCGTCTGGCTCGATGACATCAATTGTCAAAGTGGTTCCGAAATCAAAGACAATGCTGCCTTTTCCATTGAAAAGATGCCTTGCTGCAATCACGGAGGCTATCCTGTCCGGAGACAGGTAGGAAGGTAGTGAATATTCATCCGCTATCCCCGTGTGGTTTCTGTCCAAAATCACCAAAGTTCCGCATTTCCGGCCAAGCCTCTCCTCCTCAGCGCGGCTGATGTCAATGGTGGATGAAATGACCATCACCGCCGGCTTTTCCTTCTCCACCAGCGAATCCACATATTCAAACATCTTCTCGCCCTGGTAACGGAAAGTCTTTCCGAGGGTGATTCCTTCGGACCAGGCCGCCTTGAGGGCAGTGTTTCCTATTTCAACCAAAAGATTCGGCATTGTCAAAAACGGGCAAACCTTCAAAGGTAGCAATTTTATTTCAATATATTCAGAGTCTGAAGAGCTTTCGGCAAAGAATCTATTCCCCGGCTCACAATCTTGAGTTTTCCTTCTGACTGCTTGATGTTGAAAAGCCGGTCGTTGGCGTTGATGTTCTGTAATATTCCAGTAAAGACCTTCGACTTGTAGTAAGGCGACATCTGGTTGGCTATGAAGAACATGATCATCATTCCATTCTTTATTATGATCTTCTCGAACCCAAGTTTTCCGCCAAGATTCCTGATTTTGACCACATCAAAGAGGTTGTCCAGCTCCAAAGGCATCTCGCCGAAACGATCCACAAGCTGAGACTTGATCCTGTCTATCTCCTTGTCGCTGGTCATGCCGTCAAGCTGCTTGTAAATTCTTATTTTTTCGGCTGTTATGTCAATGTACGAATCCGGGATCATGGCAGGCTGATCCGTCTCTATGGTGCAGTCCTCGACAAACGACTCGTCGGTGTGGACCGTGGATATTCCGGTCTCGACCCCGAGTTCCTCCATAGCCTCCGCAAGGATTTTCTGGTAGGTCTCGTACCCCATGTCCGTGATGAATCCGCTCTGTTCGGCTCCAAGAAGGTTCCCGGCGCCGCGGATGTCAAGATCCTGCATCGCTATGTTGAACCCGCTTCCAAGGTCGGAGAATTCCTCGATGGCCTTGAGCCTTCTGCGGGCATCGTCGGTGATGGTGACGAGCGGAGGGACTATCAGGTAACAGAACGCCTTTCTGCCAGACCTTCCGACACGCCCCCTAAGCTGGTGCAGGTCGCTCAGGCCGATGTTCTGCGCCTGATTGATGATGATCGTGTTGGCGTTCGGGATGTCAAGACCGTTCTCGATTATCGTGGTGCAAAGAAGCATATCGTAATCCCCACGGATGAAATCCAACATCCTGTTCTCCAACTCCTTGGATTCCATCTGACCATGAGCCACACAAATCTTCATGTCCGGCACAAGCCTGTGCAGAATCTCGTGAATCGAAGGAAGTTCCTCCACTTTATTATGTATGAAGAAGATCTGTCCGCCACGGTTGAGTTCATAATTGATTATGCTCCTGATCTCATCCTTGTCGAACAGGATGATCTCGGTCTGCGTAGGAATCCTGTTCGGCGGGGGAGTGTTGATGATGGACAGATCCCTGGCCCCGAGCAACGAGAACTGCAAGGTACGAGGAATAGGGGTGGCCGTCAGAGTCAGAGTGTCCACAGAGGCCTTCACCTGACGTAGTTTCTCCTTGGTAGAGACACCGAACTTCTGCTCCTCGTCGATGATAAGAAGTCCCAGGTCCTTGAAATCGAAACCTTTGCCGAGCAGCTTGTGCGTACCTATCACTATGTCCAGCTGACCGTTCTTCAACCTATCCTTTATGTCATTTATTTCCTTTGTTGTACGCAATCTGCTCACGTAATCGATGGTACAAGGGAAGTCCTTCAACCGAGACGAGAAAGTCGTGTAGTGCTGAAGCGAAAGTATCGTGGTAGGCACCAGCACGGCGACCTGTTTACCGTCAGTCACAGCCTTGAAGGCCGCCCTGATCGCAATCTCGGTCTTTCCGAATCCGACATCCCCGCAGACAAGCCTGTCCATAGGGCTGTTGTCCTCCATATCCTTTTTCACCGCCTTGTTGGCCGACTCCTGATCCGGAGTGTCCTCGTACATGAATGACGACTCCAGCTCTTCCTGAAGATAGCTGTCAGGGGAGTAGGCGAATCCTTTCGTGGTCTTCCGCTTGGCGTAAAGCTGGATCAGATCCTTGGCGATGTCCTTTATCTTGGACTTGGCGCTGAGCTTGAGATTCTGCCAAGTCTTTGAGCCAAGCTTGTTTACCTTAGGAGGAACGCCATCCTTTGAACGGAAACGGGAAATCTTGTTCAGCGAATGCACGGACACGAACACAACATCCCCGTCCTTGTACATCAGCTTCACTACCTCATGCATCCTGCCTTTGTCATCCCGCATCCTGACAAGACCGCCGAACACCCCGACACCGTGATCGATGTGCACCACATAGTCACCTATGTTGAATGCAGTCAAGTCGTTAAGTGTCAACTGTTCGCTCTTCTCCACTGTCCTTCTGACACTCACCCTGTGGAAACGGTCGAAAATCTCATGGTCTGAGTAGCAGCAGATTCTGTCCTCCTGATCGACGAACCCTGAATGAATGTTCTTTCCAGCCACAAACTCAGGCACAAGCCCGCTGTTCTCGATAAGAATCGACTTCAAACGCTCTATCTGAGAATTCTTATCACTGAATATGAACACCTTGTACCCTCGTTCCATGTTCTGCCGGATGTCCGCCGTAAGAAGCTCGAAGTTCTTGTTGAACACCGGTTGGGGAGTTATGTTGAACGCCACGGCATCCCCAGGATCCGCATCAAGAGGAATCTCAAGAAACACCCTCCTGAACCTGTTCAGATCATGAAAGAAACTTCTGTCCTTGTACATGTCCGAAGAGTCAAGCCAAGCAACCGTACCTTCCGGAAACAGGCTCGCAAGACTCACCCCTTCAGCCTCGGAAGTCTCAGCGGCAAGGTCCGGGAATATCTCGACCTCCTTCCTCTCCTCGACCGAAAGCTGTGTGTTGCAGTCGAACACATGGATTTTCTCAACCTCATCCCCGAAAAATGACACCCTGAACGGATAGTTGAATGAATATGAGAATATATCGATGATCGCACCTCTTATTGAATATTGCCCCGGAGCAGAGACGAAATCCACCCTCTCGAACCCCTGGCTGGCAAGTATGTCGCGGATGGTGTCATGCGAAATCTCCTGACCTTCAGAGATTTTAAGGATAGAGGAGTTGATTTTGTCCGGAGCCGGAACCAGTTCTTCCAGCGCCTCGGGATAGGTCACGATGAACAGTCTTGAGGAATTGTCCGCGTTGGACATAATCCTCCCCACGGCGGAAGTCCTCTGGACCCCGAGCGAAGACTTGTAGTTACTCCTCTCAACACCCTTACCGCTGTCTGGCAGGTAAAAGACTATGTCCCCGTCAGTAAGAGCGTAAAGGTCCGAACTGCAATATTCAGCGCTCTCACGATCAGGAAGCACTATCACGTTGGTGCCACCTGAAGCTACCTGCGAGACCACGAACCATCTGGCGGACAGGAAGAGTCCTTTACAATATATATCCTTCCCCGAGACGAGCTTCCCGGAGAGTTTTTCGGAGGATGCCGAACTTATCAACATAGGCGTCTGAATCATGTTAAAAAGCTGTTGAAAACCCGGTGGAAAACGCCTTGGGAAAAGTTCATAGCAAGGAGCGACCCACTTTTCAACAATCCTTCAAAAGCTTTTCAATAGCGTAACCAACAATCTATCCTATTTGTAACAGTCTAATATTCAATAACGAAAATTAGTTATCAACATATTAACATTCTAATAAGAATCAAAAAGTCTAAATATTTACATTCATTTATATTCATTGACTTTTGGTTTTGCGCCACGTCGCTGCAAGATGTTGCTTTCTTCCGGCGGTTTTCACTATATTTGTACTGATTAAAACACTTTCTGATGACAGAATTTGATCCGCACAGCACAAACGCCGGCAAAGATAAGGATTTAGACGGAATTATCCGCCCGCAAGGGTTGGAAGATTTCACCGGACAGAAGGAGATAGTGTCCAATCTGAACATCTATGTGAAGGCGGCCAAGATGAGGGGCGAAGCCCTTGACCACGTGCTCTTTCACGGGCCTCCGGGCCTTGGAAAGACCACCCTCGCGCACATCATAGCCAACGAGATGGGAGTGAACATGAAGGTGACGTCCGGCCCTGTGCTTGACAAGCCTGGTGACCTTGCCGGCCTTCTGACATCACTGGAGACCGGTGACGTGCTTTTCATAGACGAGATCCACCGCCTCTCTCCTGAGGTCGAGGAATATCTCTACTCGGCGATGGAGGACTATGTCATAGATATTATGATAGACAAGGGCCCTGGAGCGAGATCGGTCAGGATCTCACTCAATCCGTTCACTCTTGTCGGTGCCACGACTCGAAGCGGACTGCTCACCGCGCCGCTGCGCGAAAGATTCGGAATCAACTGTGCCCTTGAATATTACGACACTTCAGATTTGATAAGGATCGTGCGCCGTAGCGCCAGGATCCTGAACGTGACGATCGACGACGAGGCTGCCAAGGAGATCGCTCTGAGAAGCCGTGGAACGCCACGAATCGCCAACGCTCTCCTCAAGCGTGTCCGTGACTTCGCCCAGGTGATGGGGGACGGGCATATAGATCTTGACATATCCCGTTACGCCCTTGACAAGCTGAAGATCGACAAGAGGGGACTGGACTCGATTGATAACAAGATCCTCCGCACGATAATCACCACTTTCAAGGGCGGCCCGGTCGGAGCCAATACAATAGCCACCGCTATCAGTGAGGACCAAGGCACGTTCGAGGAGGTCTATGAGCCGTTCCTTATAAAGGAAGGCTTCATCGTGCGCACCCAAAGAGGAAGAATCGCCACCGAGATGGCTTACCATCATCTTGGACTGGATGCTGAGCTTGAGGCTAAAAAAGATGAGGATGGGACACTTTTCTAAGATATTCATTGCCGCCGCGGCGTTCATATTCATTTCATTCAGAGCTTTTTGCTGCACTTCCGTGATCATTTCCGGGGGAGTGCGGGCTGACGGGCGGCCGGTGATGCTCAAGCATCGCGACACCGGTGAGCTGAACAACAGGATGGAATGGTTCCAAGGGAGCATATATTCATTCATCGGTCTCGTGAACTCGCCGTCGCAGGGTGGGGAAGTGTGGTCAGGAGTCAATTCCGCCGGCTTCTGCATAATGAACACCGCCACCTACGACCTCAAGGATGACGACGTTCCTTCCTCCGAAATGGACAAAGAGGGGATAGTGATGTACAAGGCTCTTGGAATATGCCGCAGTCTGCAAGACTTTGAGAATATGCTCGACTCGCTTCCGAAGCCTTGGGGTGTGGAGGCCAATTTCGGCATCATCGACGCGCTCGGCGAGGCCGCTTATTACGAGGTGAACAACCATTCCTGGAAGAAGTACATCGTGGCCGACCAGCCGGGCGGGTATATGGTCGTGACGAACTTCACGCGGAGTGGCCGCAAGGAGGACCGCAAGGGCGTTGACCGCTTTGAAAAGGCTTCTGACATAATGACTTCCGCTGATGTGGGCACTGCTGATCACATATTCCTTTTTAATGAGATTTCCCGCTCCGGCAAGCCGATTATGCGTGACATCACATCGGCTTCCGTGGTCTTTGAGGGAGTCGCTCCGGGGGAGGATCCTTCGAGGACGGTGATGTGGACGCTTCTCGGCAGCCCGACAAGCACGGTCTATGTGCCGCTGAAGGTTTTCGGGAGCGATCATATTCCTGACTATATGAAAAAGTCTCGTGAAAGTGACAACGCCGCCATTTGTGACGCCGCTCTTGCCTTGAAGGAGGCTTTGGGTTTTGAATATGGTTGCGAGAGTGACTGCCGCGAGGTTGAGAAATATGTCGATCGTCATTTTTCAAACGACATGTCAGTGCGGCGTTATGACCGCTTCACCAGACGGATTTACCGGCGCTATCATAAAATATGTGCAGGTAAATCGCCGAAAATGGTTCATAAAATTGCTGATTACGAGAAAAATGACTAAAATTGCAGACTTATTGCGATTTCATTTGGAATTTTATAAATAACATATTCAGAATATGGCCGATAAATTAATCTCAAAGATTCCTGACGGTCCTTTGGCCGAGAAATGGACCAAACGTAAGTCGGAACTCCGACTCGTCAATCCGAACAACAGAAGAAAGCTTGAAATCATCGTTGTCGGTACCGGACTTGGCGGCGCTTCCGCAGCCGCTACTCTCGGTGAGCTTGGCTACAATGTCAAGGTTTTCTGCATCAGTGACTCACCTCGCCGCGCGCACTCCATCGCCGCCCAGGGTGGTATCAATGCCGCTAAGAACTATCAGAATGACAATGACGCTGTCTATCGTCTCTTCTACGACACGATCAAAGGAGGTGACTACCGCAGCCGTGAGGCGAATGTCTATCGTCTCGCCGAGGTCAGCGCGGCCATTATCGACCAGTGCGTCGCCCAGGGTGTTCCTTTCGCCCGTGAGTACGGCGGCTACCTGGCCAACCGTTCGTTCGGAGGTGTTCAGGTAAGCCGTACGTTCTACGCCCGTGGACAAACCGGACAGCAGCTCCTTCTCGGAGCTTACGCGGCTCTCAACCGCCAGATCGCAGCGGGAACCGTGACGAGCTATCCTCGTCACGAGATGCTTGACCTCGTCATCATCGACGGCCAGGCAAAGGGTATCATCGCCCGCAACCTCGTCACCGGCAAGCTTGAGAGATTCGGCGCCCACGCTGTGGTTATCGCAACCGGTGGCTACGGCAACACATACTTCCTTTCAACCAACGCCATGAACAGCAATGGTTCGGCCGCATGGCAGTGCTACAAGAAAGGAGCCTATTTCGCAAATCCTTGCTTCGCGCAGATCCACCCTACGTGCATCCCGGTACACGGCGAGCAGCAGTGCAAGCTGACCCTTATGTCAGAGTCCCTGCGTAACGACGGACGTATCTGGGTTCCTAAGAAGATGGAGGATGTGATGAAGCTCCGCAAGCACGAGATCAAGCCTTCGCAGATCCCTGAGGAGGACCGTGACTACTATCTCGAGCGCCGTTACCCTGCGTTCGGCAATCTCGTTCCTCGTGACGTGGCCTCAAGAGCCGCCAAGGAGAGATGCGACGCCGGCTTCGGTGTCAACGAGACAGGTCTCGCGGTGTTCCTCGACTTCTCCGACGCCATCAAGCGCCTCGGACACCAGAGGGTACAGGAGCGTTACGGCAACCTCTTCGACATGTACTTCAAGATCAATAACGTAAGCCCTTGGGAGGAGCCTATGATGATCTACCCTGCCATCCACTACACGATGGGCGGCATCTGGGTTGACTACGATCTTCAGACAACCATCCCTGGACTCTACGCCATCGGTGAGGCCAACTTCTCTGACCACGGTGGAAACCGTCTTGGAGCCTCCGCCCTCATGCAGGGTCTGGCTGACGGCTACTTCGTGCTGCCTATCACCATCGCCGACTACCTTTCACACAAGTTCGCCGAGCCTAAGACCGACATCAACAACCCTGCCTTCGACAAGGCCGAGAAAGATGTTCAGGCCAGAATCGACAGACTCTTCGCCATCAAGGGCAAGCAGACTGTTGACTCCATCCACAAGAAGTTGGGAAACATCATGTGGGAGTATGTAGGCATGGCCCGCAGCGAGGAAGGTCTGAAGAAGGCCATCAAGGAGATCAACGACCTCAAGGCTGTGTTCTACAAGGACGTTTGCGTTCCTGGAGAGCAGTATCAGTTCAACCAGGAGCTTGAGAAGGCCCTCAGGCTTGAGGACTTCTTCGAGATCGGCGAGCTCATGGCACGTGACGCCCTGAACAGGAACGAGTCCTGCGGCGGTCACTTCCGTGTCGAGAGCCAGACCGAGGAAGGAGAGGCCAAGAGAGACGACGCGAACTATATGTATGTCGCCGCCTGGGAGTACAAGGGAGAAGGCCAGGAGCCTGAGCTTCACAAGGAGCCTCTCAAGTACGAGTTCATCGAAGTTAAAACAAGAAATTATAAAGACTAGAATCGGCTATGGATTTCAATCTTAAGATATGGCGTCAGAAGAACGCCAAGGAACAAGGTCATTTTGAGACTTATCATATTTCCGGAATAGAGGAGGACGCCTCTTTCCTCGAAATGCTTGACATCCTCAATGAGCAGCTGATCCGTGAGGGTAACGATCCAGTAGCCGTTGACAGAGGCTGCCAGAGCAGCGGTCCTGTGTCTTTCGACCACGACTGCCGCGAGGGTATCTGCGGTGCCTGCTCGTTGTTCGTTGACGGCCGCGCTCACGGTCCGGACGATCACGTGACCACCTGCCAGCTCTTTATGCGTCACTTCAAGGATGGCGCTACCATCACCGTGGAGCCTTTCAGAAGCGCTGGTTTCCCTATCATCAAGGACTTGGTTGTTGACCGCAGCGCGTTCGACAAGATCCTTCAGGCTGGCGGATTCATCTCTGTCAGAACCGGTTCCGCCCAGGATGCCAACAACATCCTTATATCTCACGAGAATGCTGAGAAGAGTATGGACGCGGCTGCCTGCGTTGGTTGCGGCGCTTGCGTGGCGACCTGTAAGAACGGTTCCGCAATGTTGTTCGTGGCCGCAAGGGTCAGCTCCCTCGCTCTGCTTCCTCAGGGCCGTCCAGAGGCCGCCAGAAGGGCCAGGAATATGGTCGCGAAGATGGAGGAGCTCGGCTTCGGTAGCTGCACGAACACCCGTGCCTGCGAGATGGAGTGCCCTAAGGGAATCTCCATCGACCACATCGCCCGTCTCAACCGTGAGTTCCTCAAGGCGAAATTCTCAGAGTAAAACTTTATCACTGAATATCTTAGGTCGGAAAGGCGTTTGCTTTTCCGACCTTTTTTGTTTCCTGTTCTTTAGTCTTTTATAAAAACGATATCGTCAGTGGTTTTAACTTGACAATCCTTTAGGTAATCAACCCTAATGTCTAAGAATCATTCTTGAAACCAAGCCGGTTGTTAATGAATCTGTGGTCACTGAGCCTTCGGCAGCTGAGCTTGTCGAAGCATCGAAGTGACCTTTCTTATGTATTAGTTACTTTAGACGGGCAGAAAAAAAGAAAATTCCAAATTTTGCACGTTACCAAAATTTGAAATTTTATTTTTCAGCCCTTTGGTTATATCTTCGTAAGTTATTATTCAGCCTTTTGGTTATATTACTATAAGACATTATTCTCCCTTTAGAGTTTATATTGTTGTAAGTAATTCTATAACAATTACTTGATATTTTTTTTATTTGCTTTTTAAGCCAATAAAAGTCTCTATCTGAAATTTTTGTCACGTGAAAAATTTCACATAGAGACTTTTTTGGCTATTTATGTTGTTCAGAGACCTTTATTGATAAATTACCAGAGGAAGTTATTGAACGGGTAGCGGCCGGCGTGGATTTCGGCGACCATCTTGTAGATATCGCTGCGGAGCTTCTCGATGTTGGTCTTGTTGATGGCGGAGATGAATATGCACGGGGTCTTCTCCTGCGCTATCCAGCTGTTTTTCAACTCGTCCAGAGAGCGGTTCTCCTTGCCTTTCGGGGTTAGGGAGAACTCATCGTATTCCTCGTAGGTGTAGGCATCTATCTTGTTGAAAATCACGAAGACAGGTTTGTTGCTTGCGCCTATTTCCTGTAGGGTTCTCTCCACAACCTCCATCTGCTCTTCGAAGCCTGGGTGTGAGATGTCCACTACGTGCAGAAGTATGTCAGCCTCACGAACCTCGTCCAGTGTACTTTTGAAGGCCTCCACGAGCTGCGTAGGGAGCTTTCTGATGAATCCTACCGTGTCGCTCAGAAGGAACGGAACGTTCTCGATCACGACCTTTCTGACGGTTGTGTCGAGGGTTGCGAAAAGCTTGTTCTCGGCAAAAACGTCAGATTTGGCCAGTAGGTTCATTATTGTGCTTTTACCTACGTTGGTATATCCTACGAGGGAAAGTCGCACCATAGAGCCTCTATTGCCCCTTTGCGTGGCCATTTGCTTATCGACTTTCTTCAACTGTTCCTTCAGCCTTGCTATCCTCTCCTTGACTATACGGCGGTCGATCTCGATCTGGGTCTCACCCATACCACCTCTCGTGCCCATACCGCCTCTCTGTCTCTCAAGGTGGGTCCACATTCCTGCCAGTCTCGGTAGCATATAGTTGTAGCGTGCAAGCTCGACCTGCATCTTGGCGTAGGATGTCTTGGCGCGCTGAGCGAATATCTCAAGGATGAGACTGGTTCTGTCAATCACTGAACTGCAATTGATTACCTTCTCGATGTTCCTCTGCTGCATTCCGGTCAGCTCGTCATCGAATATCACATACTTGATCTCGTTTTCCTCGCAGTAATCCGCTATCTCCTGCAGCTTTCCGCTTCTTATGTAGGTGGCTTTCTCCGGCTTGTCAAGCCTCTGCACGAATTTCTTGTCTCCCTTTGCCCCGGCGGTCTCCGCCAGGAACTCAAGTTCGTCAAGATATTCCATTACCTTTCTGTCGTCATCGTTCTGTCTGATGATGCCGACAAAAACGGCTTTTTCTATTAGTTCTTCCATATTCAATTAATTCGGTCGCTGAGCTTGTCGAAGCGACATTACCTTTATATTCAAAAAAAGGCCATCCGGTTGGGGACGGCCTTGATATTCATTTAGTTTCTTATTATCTCAGCTGGAAGATAACAGGGAAGGTGTAGGTTACCTTCACAGCGCGGTCACGCTGCTTTCCCGGCTTCCACTTCGGTGACATAGAAACGACTCTGACGGCCTCCTTGTCAAGTGATGAGTCAACTCCACGAAGAACCTTCACGTTGCTTACGGAACCGTCAGGATTAACGGTGAACTGAAGGGTAACACGTCCCTGAACACCATTCTCCTTCGCTATCTCCGGGTACTGAAGTTTGGAGTTAACCCACTTTGAGAACTCATTGGCGTCTCCACCGTTGAATGAAGGCTTCTCCTCAACCAACTGGAACGGAATAGCCTCTTCTTCAACGACTTCCTCCTTTACTTCCTCAACGTAGTCCATAATCTCGACTCCGAGGTTGGCGTCGTCCTCAAGGCTCATAAAGTTGTCATCAACCTTGATGTCGTCCTCAACGATGTCGATCTGGTCGGAAAGCACAGGAATCTTCGGTGCCTCTGGTGGTGGTGGAGGTGTCTCCTGGGTAATAGGAACCATATCCTCAACTTCAACTACCTGAGTGTCTTCGCCCAGGCTGGCTACCGCCTTCTCCTTGGTGCTGTAGGAAAAAGCTCCCCAGACTACGAGAAGAGCAACCACGAGTCCGATCTCCGTGTAGAGAGTCCTTCTGTTCTCAAGATCGGCTTTTGGTGTTTTCTTGATCTCCATATCAGTAATTAATTTTAACAATCATTTCTTATGTGCCTGAAGGCAAAACCTTCCAATAGGCTTTCAAAGATAGAAATAATAATTGTCATTTCAAATTTTTTGAATTATTAGTTGTAGATTTGCGTAAAATTTAGGGTTATGGTCAGGTATTACTGCGAGGACATAAAGTTCGAGTTCAAGAACAAACTTGCCAACAACAGATGGCTTAGAATGGTCGCCGGAAGTGAGATAAAGACTCTTGGCGACATCTCAATTATCTTTTGTTCAGATAATTACATTCTTGACGTGAATATTCGTTACCTTCATCACGACTATTTCACCGATGTCATTACCTTTGATTATTGCGAAGGAAACAAGCTCTCGGGTGACCTATTTATAAGTATAGACAGCGTCCGCGAAAACGCTATCGAGTTCGGGACCGAATTTGATGAGGAACTTCACCGCGTCATAGTCCATGGACTCCTTCATCTTATAGGTTACGATGACCACACGCCAGAGGACCAGAAGGTGATGCGTGAGAAGGAGGACTATTACCTTGGCCTTCGAGGCAACGCCTGATGCTTTTAGGGAATATTCATTTTTAGCATTTTATTTCGCCACTTCGGCGGATGTTCCGTAAAAATTGATTTTTCTTGAATATGACATATTCGTACGATGTGATTGTTGTCGGTGGGGGACACGCCGGTTGCGAGGCTGCGATGGCCGCCGCCAATCTTGGCTCGTCTGTTTTGCTGATCAATGCTGACCTTACGAGTTTCGCCCGTATGTCCTGCAACCCGGCGATAGGCGGAATCGCGAAAGGACAGATTGTCCGGGAGATTGACGCACTCGGTGGAATGATGGGACTGGTCACTGATGCCTCGACTCTCCAGTTCCGGATGCTGAACCGCTCTAAGGGGCCGGCTATGTGGAGTCCGCGCGCCCAGTGCGATAAACTGTTCTTTTCCTCGTACTGGAGGAATATTCTTGAAAAGAATTGTAAATTAGATATTTACGCCGATTTTGTAACTTCTTTCCTCTTTGAGAATGCGAAAATCTGCGGAGTCAAGACAAATACCGGGGCAATTTTTAAATCTCGGGCGGTTGTTTTGGCCACCGGAACGTTCCTGAATGGTCGGATGTTCATAGGCCGCACAACTTTCGAGGGAGGCAGGATAGGGGAGTTGTCTTCTCATGGATTGACTGAGCAACTCGTCGGTCTTGGTCTTCGGACCGGTCGGATGAAGACGGGGACTCCTCCTCGCATTGATATTTCTTCTGTTGACACTTCGAGACTTCTTCAGCAGCTTGGCGACGGCGAGCCTGAAAAATTCTCTTATCTTGATATTCCGTCGGCGGCACAGGGGCGGGGGAGTCAGATGCCTTGCTTCATCCTTCACACGAACGAGAAAGTTCACGACATCTTGAGGTCGGGCTTCAAGGATTCTCCGATGTTCACCGGAATGATCACCGGCCGTGGTCCGAGGTACTGCCCAAGCATCGAAGACAAGCTTCGGGTTTTCCCTGACAAAAACTCTCATCAGCTTTTCCTCGAACCAGAGGGGCGTGACACCAATGAATATTATCTCCAAGGTTTCTCTTCTTCGCTTCCTTTGGATGTCCAGTTGGATGCTTTACACTCCATAGAAGGGCTGGAGGATTCCAAAATATTCAAACCTGCCTACGCTGTTGAATATGATTATTTCGATCCGACGCAGCTGAAGGCCACTCTTGAGTTGAAAGATATTGAAAACCTGTACTTTGCGGGTCAGATTAACGGTACTACCGGCTACGAAGAGGCTGGTGCTCAGGGAATTATCGCCGGAATCAACGCTCATTTGAAGGTCCACGACAAAAATCCATTCATTCTTCGTCGTGATGAGGCTTACATTGGCGTCTTGATAGATGATTTAATCACGAAGGGTGTTGATGAGCCGTACAGAATGTTCACCTCTCGCGCTGAGTATAGGATCCTGCTTCGTCAGGATAATGCCGACTTGAGGCTCACGGAAAAATCTTACAGAATTGGTCTCGCCTCTGAGAGAAGATATGTGTTGATGCAAAAGAAGTATTCAGCAGTTGCATCACTTTCTCAGATGTGCGATAGCGTGAATATGCGTGCTGACATAATTAATGAATATCTTGCCGAACATAATTCCGCTGTCCTTTCGGAGTCGAAGCGCATTTCTGATCTGGCTTCTCGTCCGGAGATTTCACTGGCTAGTTTATTGAATTTTGTTCCACGTGGAACATTTGATAAGTTTTCGGTAGGGTTGCCGGAGGAGGGGAGTGCGGCTGAAAAATATGCACGTAAGGAAATAATCGATTCCGTTGAGATTGGAATCAAGTATAAAGGTTACATTGAGCGTGAAAAATCCATCGCTGAAAAAATCTCACGTCTCGAAGATCTGAAGATTCCTCAGGATTTTGATTTCAGTAAAGTCTCCGGCTTGACGATCGAATGTCGCCAGAAGCTCTCCCTCTACAAGCCCACCACCATCGCCCAGGCCTCACGTATCTCCGGAGTTTCTCCGTCCGACATTTCCGTTCTGCTTGTTTATTTCGGGAGATAACTACGATAATAGCGGCTGAATGAATTTGGCCTGAGCCACCTGCGCTTCGCGCCCTATCCTGGTAAATGGTGGCTTAGGCCATATTCATTCAGCCTATCGTGGAGAGTTTTGCGTAGTGGATTTGTTATGCGTTAAGGCAAAAGTAAAAAAGGCTTTGACTACCTACGCGCTGAGTGTGCCCTATCCGGGTGAATGGTAGTCAAAGCCTTTTTACTTTTGCCGCCGTAAGCGGAAATATATCTACATCATCTGCAACGCAGACTTAATAATCTGCTCAACTTTTGCGTTAGGATTGGCCTTGAGAACAGCCTGAATGGCTTTGTTTACGGCAGGTTTTGCGAAGCCGAGCATAACAAGCGCGCGGCTGGCTTCCTCGACAATCTCACTGCGGTTGCCACCAAATAACTCTGTAGAATCCGCCCCTTCACCCTTGACAATTTTGTCCTTGAGCTCCAAAACAAGCCTCTGCGCACTCTTCACACCAATACCTTTCACACTCTTGATCCTTGCTATGTCCTCGGACAGAATCGCCTGTCTGATCTCTTCGGCTGAGAGCGATGAAAGCATCATTCTGGCCGAATTCACACCAATTCCGGACACGCTGATCAGCAGCTCGAACAGCTCGCGTTCATCCTTCGTTGCGAATCCGTAGAACAGCTCCGCATCCTCACGAAGGTAATGGAATATGTAAACTGTCGCTTCTTTTTTATCCTGTAACGCCTGAAAAGTCTGCAACGAAATCAGAATGCTGTACCCGATGCCGTTGTTCTCCAGAATCAACTCGGCAGGGGAGAGCTCGACTATTATTCCCTTGATGTAATCAATCATATTCAAAGATTTTTGTTCAAGGCAAAATTAGCATTTTTGCGCTAAATACGGAATATTCACACACCATTTCAATAAGCATCCATTCTTCCAATGCTTTTGATTATATTTGCAAGATTGAATGGAGGTTTGACAATGAATATTCGAGAACTTAGGAATATGTTTCCGGCGCTTTCGCGCACTGTCTATGGCAAGCAGTTGGTCTATTTTGACAACGCTGCGACCGCCCAGAGGTCGCAATCGGTGATCGACAAATGGACTCAGCTGACCATTGGCGCGAACGCCAACATCCATCGCGCGGTCCATAAACTCGCCGTCGATGCCACAGATGAATATGAAAGCACACGCGATGCTGTCAAGGAATATATTAACGCCGCCGCTCGCGAAGAGATAGTTTTCACTTCCGGAACTACAGGATCCATCAACCTTGTGGCATTCTCTTTCGGAGAGACATTCGTCAATAAGGGCGACGAGATCATCGTTTCCGAGTCCGAGCACCATTCCAACATTCTTCCGTGGCAGATGCTTTGCCAGAGAAAAGGCGCTGTTCTGAGGGTCTTGCACGTGGACGAGGATGGCCATCTGAATCTTAAGGAGTTGAAATCCTTGCTAAATCCCAAGACCAGGATTGTAGCCGTCACTCAGATTTCCAATGTACTTGGCATTTTGAATCCTGTTAAGGAGATTGTAAGTGTTTGTCACTCAGTTGGTTGTCCTGTTCTTATCGACGGAGCGCAGGGTATGGTTCACGAAGGTGTTGACGTTCAGGGTGTTGACTGTGACTTCTACGCTTTTTCCGGACACAAACTCTATGCGGCCACCGGAACCGGGGTACTTTACGGGAAACGTAAGTGGCTGGATCAGATGGTTCCTTATCAGGGCGGTGGAGAGATGATCGCTACCGTCAGGTTTTCCGGCACGACTTACGCTTCACTTCCTGAGAAGTTTGAGGCCGGAACCCAAAACATCAATGCCATTCCGACGCTGGAACCAGCTATCGAGATGCTTAAATTGATGAAAGATAAAGAGTTACTTAATGCTCAAGAGGCTGTGTCCCAGTACCTTCTCCACGCTTTGACAAGCAACCCGAGGATCCGTCTTTATGGCGTTCCACGTGGAACGGAGACAAAGATTCCGCTCTTTTCTTTCAGCGTTGAGGGGGCGCATCATGAGGACCTGGCCTTGATTTTGGACAAGATGGGGATTGCCGTGCGGTCCGGGCAGATGTGTGCCGAGCCGTTGATGGACAGGTTTGGAGTGACTGGGATGCTCCGTGCCTCGCTCGCTCCGTACAACACGATGGAGGAGGCTGAATATTTCATCAAGTCGCTCGACAAGGCGATCGCGATGTTGGTGTAGTTATGAGTGGTCGCTGAACCTGTTGAAGCGCTGATGTATTGAGATGTTATTTTGATATAAACTTGGATAATATATGAACTCATTAGAGGAAGCTAAACAGTCTGTGATTGAGGATTTCTCGATGTACGATGAATGGCTCGACAAATACGAGTATCTCATCGACTTGGGAAAGAATCTGGAGGCGTATCCTGAATCGGAAAAGACTGAGGATAAGTTGATTAAGGGATGTCAGTCCCGGGTTTGGCTGGATTGGCGCCTGGAGGACGGAAAACTTTGGTTCAAGGCCGACAGCGACGCGATCATCACGAAAGGCATAATATCCCTTCTGATCAATGTCTATTCTGGCCGCACACCGAAAGAGATCGCCGCGGACGATTTCGGATTCATCAACCAGATAGGTCTTAAGGAGAATCTCTCGCCGACCAGAGCCAACGGACTGGTCTCGATGATCGACACCATCAAGGCTGTGGCGCTGGAGAACAGTGACAAATAAGAATTGATAAGAATCTGTTTTGATTTGTTTGAAATGTTCTTTCGAGGTGAAAAAATCTTCATTTTCAGACATACAAATCAAAACAGCGTCTAAAACTTTGATATGTCTTTTGAAGAACTTCTTTTCTATTATTCATAAATGGAATATAAGGTTTATTTTTGGCAAGGCATATCATTAATTCTGAGTAATATTTAGATATGAGTATATTCAAAAATAATAAGGAAGAAGAAAATAGGGTGGCAGCTTCCGAGCCGCATGTTGAACAGGAGAGTGAGGTTCTTTCGGCTGAGGATGTAAAGGCATTGGCACCGCTTTATGACAATGTGGTTCTTGCCTTGAAGCAGGTCTATGATCCCGAGATTCCGGTCAACATCTACGACCTCGGCCTCATCTACGAGCTTGTCATCAACAAGAACCACGAGGCTTTCATCAAGATGACTTTCACCGCCCCGAACTGCCCGATGGCTGACGAGGTGCTGGATGAGGTTCAGAGAAACGTCACCGACGTTCCCGGAATAAAGGACTGCAACGTGGAACTGGTTTTTGACCCGGCTTGGGATCAATCGATGCTCTCTGACGAGGCACGTCTGGAACTTGGTCTGGATGTCATTGATTCTTCATCTGACAGGGTTGATCCTGGTGCCGGCCCGGACTATTCGAAGGAACCGAATTCCTGATCCGGTATATTCAATTTTGGCAGCTTGATTTAGGTTTGAATATTTTTAGGAACATGAAAAAAATAAGTTGCTTCAGATTAAGAGAAGATTTTTGAGGATAGATCTTTTTTTGAAGAAGGAGTGTGCCGGTGGCACATGACTGATGAGAAAAGAGATATAGACCGAAAAGATTCCTTAAGATGATGCAGGTTATTTTTTGAATGTTACTTAGGCCTGTATTATCTGGAACGATGGCATTTGTCAGCATATACTTTTCCCTCGGCAGCAACCTTGGCAACCGCGAGAGGAACATCGAGGAGGCTCTTCATCAGATGGATGAAGCCTTTGAAGGCCACTACACGGCTCTTTCAAGGCTGATAGAGACCAAGCCGATGGGTTTCTCCGGCGGCAAGTTTCTGAACGCAGTGGCGCTTTACCGAACCTTCAGACCGGAAATTCCGGCGGAGGACGCAGCCAAGGATGTGCTGTCCAAGGTCAAATCAATAGAGCGCGCGATGGGCAGAACCGATCCTCCTGAATATGACGGAGCAGGCAACCGCATCTACCACTCCCGCGTAATCGACATCGACATTCTTTTCTACGGCTCCGAGCACATCTCCGCTCCCGACCTGATCATCCCCCACAAGGATATAGAGAACCGCCCCTTCGTGATGATCCCCCTCCAGGAAGTAGCCAAACCATCCCTCAAAACCGCCTTTCCTGAATATTTCGGCACAGAATAGTGGTTTTAATCTACTTTTTCAAGTTTGTGCCGCCATTCTCATTGAAGGTCACAACCGTATAAACTCCGAATATTTTTCGTCAAAATAACACTGTTTCAACAACCGAAAATTGTCAAAATAATGCATTTCGTAATGTTATTTTTGTCAAAATAGCGCAATTGTTCGAAATATTTTCTATATTTGTGCTTATAAATCAAGTGTTTATGGATGAGAAGGTGATTTTGCAGGTTTTGGCGGAGCAAAGAGAGGAAATGTCAGGGTATGATGTCTCTGGCTGGATATCCCGTCCAGAGGAGGATTTTTTCGAGTGGGACAGCGATATGGCACAGGTTGTCATAGGTGTTCGCAGGAGCGGAAAATCAACATTGTGCCATAAGGCACTTATCCAGCACGGAGTAAAGTACGGCTATTCTGATCTGGATGATGATAGGTTGTTGGGAATGGAAGCCAAGGATCTCAACACACTGTTGGGTTGCATGTACCAGCTTTATGGTGTTGATGTGAAGTACTTGTTTTTTGATGAGATTCAGGATGTTCCGGGATGGCATCTGTTTGTGAACAGACTGCTTAGGCAAGGCTTGCGCATTGTGCTTACCGGGAGCAACGCCAAACTGTTAAGTAGTGAACTTGCCACACATCTTACCGGAAGATACAATGAGATAAAACTTTATCCTTTCAGTTATGCAGAGTTATGCGATGCGGAAAAGGTTGATGTCAAAGGGATTACGACAAAGGCTGACGCTGCCAGAAAAATCGCTTTGGAAGCTTATCTTAATGACGGGGGATTCCCTGAATTGATGAAGCTTCGGAATCCTCGCGGTCGCCGAACGTACATAGAGGGGCTTATCGAGACAATCATCACAAAAGACATAGCGAAGCGTTTTAATATTCGCAATCCAGAGAGCATCAGACGCATAGCTTATCATCTTATTAATAATTCCTGTCAAGTTATTGACTATAAAACTTTAGCGGAAATGTCCAACCTCAAGACAGCAGCCACGGCTCAGAAATATACATCTTATCTGGCTCAGGCATTCTTGATCCATCCTCTGCAAAAGTTCTCATACAAAAGCAAAGAGAGGATAACCGGCGAGAAAGCTTATGTGGTTGACCAAGGATTCGTCTCCAACCGTGGCAACTCGCTTCTTGGTGAGAATATGGGCTGGCGTTTGGAGAACGCGGTCCTTATGGAGTTGCTTCGCAGGTATTGTTCCGAGGCTGAGGACATATACTATTACAAGCCTTCCACACGGCAAAAGGAGGTCGATTTTGTCGTGTGCAGACAGAATGTTGTATTGGAACTCATTCAAGTGGCCTATGACATTTCTGACAGTAAGACCTACAGAAGGGAGACCGAATCCCTTATTTTGGCTTCCTCAAAGTTGAACTGCGGAAACCTTTGGCTTATATGTCTGGGCGAAACCCGTGATGTTACAGTCAATAATCAGACAATACATATCGTGAACGCTATTGAATGGTTTTTGAACAAAAGATGATGTATCTTCCTGAAAAGCCGAATATGGAAAGGTGGGCGGAGATGCCGTTCATCGTTCAGATGGCCAACATAGGCAGTGAGGTAGGCAGAACATTTAAATGGAAGCGTAAAGGTAACGAGAATATGGCCAAAGGCGCTTTTGTCCGTGCTCTTGATCTTTTTGACCTGACCATAGCTGTCGGACGAATTAGCGAGCCGTTTTCATTAAGGGGCTCGATGCTCAAAGAGGTAATAAGGGCTCGGGACCAATTCTGTGAGGAATATCTTTCAGAGGACAATGACGCCTTGCTTCTGTCAGACAAGTACTTTTCCCACTTCGCCAAAGCCTGCGCGCTAAGATCCTCCCGATGAATTGATACTGTTGTCCAGTGTCATCAATATGCAGGATCCGGAGATGCAGGAAGAATATGCTGCTACTGCCGCGTTTAAGAATATCGTAGGCTTGTCTCAGAATGGGGTGCTGTGGGTGTTCATATGGTAATCTTGACGAATCGCATTTCTAATAGCGTTATAACCAAAGAGATAAAGGAGAATTTTCCTGTAAGGATGGGGTTCCGCATGTTGGACAAACGAGGTTCTATAGTCACGTTGGATACGCCGGGAGCGGAGTGGCTTAACGGAAAAGGCGACATGCTTCTGCTTCGCGAGTCTGATGTTAAAAGAGAGCTGAGTACCTTCATCTCTTTTAACTTTCCAATTTGTATCAGAATTCGTTCCGGTGTCGAAAGAGTGCAGGGCACGTTCCTCTCCCCTGATGAATGTATGTCGATTAAGGTCAAGGAAGATGTTGTAGAGAATAATGTGAATAAAAGATGAAATACTTGGAAAAGTTGCAAAAATAGCATAGATTTGCCTTGGAAAAGTTGCAAAAACTGTGGTAAAACACATTGCGTAAATTGTGCAATATATGCTTAATAGAAAGATTGACAACGAGATAGATGCGCATTTCTCCAACTCGAAGAAAGCGTTGTTTCTTACCGGCGCCAGACAGGTAGGTAAGACCTATTCTATCCGGAAATATGCTAAACTGCATGGCTTGAATCTCATTGAGTTCAATTTCTTGCTTCAGCCGGAGGCGATGGACATAATCAATGGGGCAGGAGATGTCAAAGAACTGCTGCTCAGGATTTCGGCATATTCGCGAGTCCCTTTGGTACGAAGCAAAACATTGATTTTTTTTGATGAAGTGCAAGAATGCCCGGATGTGATGACCTGGGTTAAAGCATTGGTGGATGAAGGAAGCTATATTTATGCGTTGAGTGGTTCCCTGCTGGGTGTTGAATTGAAAGACATCCGTTCAGTGCCTGTTGGTTATATGTCAGAGATGCAGGTCTATCCCATGGATTTTGAGGAATTTGTCAGTGCCGTGGGGGTGCCGGAGAATGTGTTGGATGCTGTCAAGAAATCTTGGTCGGAAAAAACGCTGGTGGATGCCTATATACATGAAAAGATGATGCAACTATTTCAGTTGTACATCATAGTTGGAGGTATGCCTGCTGCTGTCCAGACTTATATAGATTCCAACAATATTCAGAACGTGGTGAAAGAACAAAGGGATATTATCAATCTTTATAAGAAAGACATAGCCCGTTACGATCAGGATGTCAGAAAGAAACTATATATCAATGAGGTATTTGATCTCATCCCTTCTGAGTTGAATGCCAAGAACAAACGGTTCATCCTCAAACGTCTCAATGAGAATATGACTTTCGGCAGACATGAAAATGATTTCATCTGGCTCAAAGACGCAGACATGGCACTTCCGACATACAATGTCGAAGAGCCAGTCTCCCCGTTGAAACTGAGTGAGCAGCGGAACCTTTTCAAGCTTTTCCAGAACGATGTAGGGCTGCTTTCTTGCCAATATTCATCAGGAGGCATCCAACTGAAGATTCTTCAGGGAAAGGTGAACGTGAACTATGGTAGCGTATTTGAAAATGCTGTCGCGCAAGAGCTTCACGCTCATGGATGGGATTTATACTACTTCAACAGCAAGAAGCAGGGAGAAATTGATTTTATATTGGAAACGGATGATGAAATCATTCCCTTGGAAGTCAAGTCTGGTAAGGATTACGAACGTCATAATGCGCTGTCCAAACTCTTGAGCATCCCGAATTATGGAATACGGAGGGCGATAGTTCTGTGCAATGACAACCTGCACGTGAAGGGCAATGTCGAATACCTACCTATCTATATGACCATGTTCCTAGTCAAGCAAGATGAACTGGAAGATCCTATATATAAAGTGAACCTGGAGTTCTAGAATGCTTTTTGACATGAACATTCTTCATCTCTCGGATACCCATGGGGCGCATCGCAGCCTTGGCAGTCTTCCAGAGGCGGACGTGATTGTCCACTCGGGGGACATTGCCATGAACGGATCATCCTCGGAGGTGCTGGACTTTATGAGGTGGTTCAGCGCACTTCCCTATGCCCATAAGATTTTCGTGGCGGGGAACCACGACGCATGCCTGTATGGTGCCGTCATTGACGGACTTGACTCCAATTGCCATTATCTGTGCAACAGTTCGGTGGAGATAGACGGCGTGACATTCTATGGGGTTCCCATGTTTATGGAGGACTGTAGTTCCGGACTCCAGAAGGAGTTTTATGAAATGATTCCTGACGGCGTGGATGTGCTGATTACCCATGCCCCGCCATACGGAATCCTCGACCGGGACGGAAGCATCCATTACGGCTCCAATGAACTTCTCTCGCGTGTGAAGGCAGTCCGTCCCCGGATACATCTTTTCGGCCACATCCATAAGGCCAATGGCCTGGAGGAAAGCGGCGGAACCGTCTTTTCCAATGCTGCCATGATGGATGAGCATTACGGCATGCTGCTTGAACCGCATTTGATAAATCTGTAGATTATGGAAGAGAATTTGGAAAAATATCGGAAGACGATTGAGTTGTGCAGTTCAATTATGAAAGACATCAAGGCGGAGAGGATGTCCAATACGAAGATGGGCAAGTACGTCAATGTATTTTCCCTTTGGAATGAATTTTCCGGCATAAGTGAACCTATTCATAGCCGAATCCTGCATTTTTTCCTTTCGGATAATCCGATGCATGGACAAGGCAAATTGTTCTTGTCTGCGTTTTTGGAGTATATTGGTTTTGAGAAGGACGAAGGCAATGAGGAATGGATAATAACGGCTGAGGAAGGGCGTGTGGATGTTTTGTTAAGAAGACAGAATCCGTTAGGTGCTGTCATAATTGAGAACAAATCCAATTGGGCAGTAGATCAACCAAATCAATTGTACCGGTATTGGTATGAGAATATTCACAAGTGCGAAGAGGATTGCAAAGAATCTTATTATAAGGAGCACCCTGAGTACAAAATAGTTTATTTGGTGCCAGATGAAGTCAAACATATCAGTGCCAATTCAATTTTACGTCCGGTTGACTATCCTGAATACATGCCGGAAGAACTACCTATGGAACTAAAAGTGATGACTTTTCACGAGGATATCCCTGAGTGGTTAGGAGAATGCATGGGTAAACTTCCGGCAGAGAATACTCCGCTCAGAAATCTGATTGCCCAATATATTGAATATTGTAAACAGTTATAAGAAAATGAATGAGATAGAAAAGGTTTTGAGTTTATTTAAAACTGCAGAAGACTGGAACTCGTTTGTGGAACTCTCCAACATGAAGGACATGATGGTCCGCGAACTAAAGAGACGTCTATTAACGGAGATGCAGAAAATTGCTGAATCCAATTTGTCCGGAGCCGGTTGGGAGTATGATGCTAGTGATGATTATATATCCATTGTTTTACAGAAACATCCTTCACTGAGTATCTGTATAGAGTGGAGACACTGGTCTTGGTATAAACGAGGAGCGGGGATATGGATTAATCCTTCTGAAATCAATCCTGAAAAATTTATTGGGAAGGTTAATGCCAATGCCGATTTGAAAGGTTTTTTGACGGACAAGGGCTTTCATGAGAGTCGGGAAAATGCGTGGTATCCGTTTATGAAGACAATTCCGGCAGAGGTGTTTTTCAGCAATGATTCTTGTAGGCTTGTGGAAGAATGCCTGTTCAGGGCTATACAAGATGCGAAAGGGTTGGCGGACAATTTATGGGAGAAAGTATTCAAACCATTTGTGGAAAATAAAAACGTAATAAGTATGTTGGTTGAAGCTCTTCAATAGCATACTTATTACGCACTGTTTTTGAAATTATTACCATAGAGGCTAAATCTTATAATTCCCTGCCATCCTCCTGATGTCATCAACCATTTCGTCGCGCAGCTCTTACGGCTCCAGCACTTCTACAGAGGGCCCGAGTCTCAGCAGTCCCTGCTTGAAGTCGAAGGTCGGGACCAGTCGGTATCTGTAGACGGTGTGGGTGTCATCCGATTTCTCCTCGATCTTTTGCTGGGAACTGTGGAGAGGCATGGTGTCGAAATCATATTTGAGTATCAGGTCTTTGAGTGTCATTTTTGGTAGGGATTATCGATTTTGTGTTTCAGGGTCTCAAGATAACGGTCAACGTCTGAAATGCCGACCTTGTCAAGGACTTCATCTGCATAGTCCTCGAAGTAGTCCCGGCAGCGCTGCAGGAGTGCGGTTTCCAGCGGAAGACCTTCATCTCGTTCCGGCTCCAATCAAGGAACCGGCGGTAGTGCTGGTAGTCGAGGGAATCGCCGGTGATTCCGAGAATCCGCTGCTCGAGTCCTGCGAGTTCAAGTTTGAGTTTGGCCTCGTTCATCGAACGATAGTCCGGTTTGTCAAGGTTTCTTTTCATGCCGTAAAGATATAGTTTAAAACTGCCAAAGTTGGTGTGCGGATGTGTTCTTAGGACAACCTAGATAGTAAACCGTTCAATGCTATCACAAAATCTTCCTGCTGATCAATATTGGATGTATCAAAAATCAAGAATATTTTTTTCATATCAGAGTGTTTGAAAAAAATCTTATTAATATAGTGAATATATTGAAAAAAGCCTTGGAATTTCGGGTTTCCAAGGCTTTGAGAATGGCAATTCCTACGTTTATTCGGAAATATAAGTGAAAGTCATGTGCTTAGGGTTATGAGAACCAGTATCGGCGAAGAATTTCAGCTTGTGATCGCCAGCCGGTAAGGTAATCTGGAATGAATCATCATTGATGAATTGTCCCCAGTTGCCGCTGCCCTGAATCGGCATGGTTTCGGTAGCCTTGACTCCGTCGATTTCAAAATGATACATGCCCTGAGAGCCGCCACTACCAGATGCAGCGTTTATGGTAATCTTGTAGGTTCCCGCATCTTTCACGCTTATGGAATAGATGTACCATTCTCCACTGGCAAGATAGCCGATGTTGCCGTCACCTTCGATGGTCACCATTGAACTTGTAGGGTCACCATGCTGGGCGCGGTAAGTGTTTCCGCCACCGCCGCCGGTGTCGTAGAACGCAACGTTCATTCCTCCGCGGTCGAAATCCCTGAACCAGATGACGGCAGGCTCATCTTTGCTGATAACGAACGGATGCCCCTTCACGAACGGGAAGGTAACCTGAACGTCAAAGGTCACAAACTTGGCGAACGAGCCCTTGCGGTAGTGGATTTTCGTAGTTCCTGTGCCTATGCCCTTTACGACTCCGGACTGGCTTACCCTGGCGATATTCTCGTCATCAGACCACCAGCCGAAATCCGTAGCTGGAACGTCGTTGGCATCCGATGGAACCATGTACACCGGAATGGTGACAGTGGCACCGATTGCAAGCTCGATCAGGCTGTCGCACTTCATGGCAACGTCGGTCAGTGCAACCTTTTTGCTTACGTAGACCTCAGTCTCGAACGACATGTCTCCCGATTCGCAGAAAATGGACGCAGAGCCCTGCTTTATGGCTTTGATCAGGCCTGAATTGTCGACCGAGGCAATGGATTCGTCGCTCGTAGACCATTTGAACGTAAGACTGGACGGACTAGCCGTCAGCTGAATCTCGTCCCCTTCAAACAACGTAACGGAACTGTGATCCACTGTGATGGTTGGGTAAACATCCGTTCTTTGGAAGTTGTCGCATGAAGCAGAAAGCGCCAACAAAGATACCAACGATATATTCAATATTATTTTTTTCATGTCTGCCTCCTACTTTTTTGTTTCTATGATAGTGAAACCCTCGTCCACATCCTTATCCTCTGAATAAAGAACCCTCGTCTCCTCCCGCATCTCATATACATCATTTCCTATCTGATACTTGTAATGCAGCAGGAAGGTCTTATAGGTATTGTACCCATCGTCTATGATTCCGTACACGTTAGGATATTCAGGGTCATCGTCCAGCTGCGTCACTTTAATATCCCGGTAAGGCTTCAGCGTAACCTTGTGATAGCCTTTCGCATCGGCCGCGGCATCGATGTACGCTATCATCGCCTTTGCCTCCAAGGTGTGCTTGTCTTTGCTGAAAGTCTCATTCCCGGGCATCATCCTCACGCTGTTCGCAGTCCAGCAATGAATCGTCTTGGTTCCAGGCATATTGATAGGAGACCCATCCGGCAAGAGTTTTCTGTTTCCCACCATCTGATAACCTATTCCGCTGGAATTAGACCATTGATTCTTTATCGCTATCTTAAGCAGAAGCGAACTCTTGTCTGGATGAAGTTCGGCGCCATCATAGGAAAGGACTCTCACAGGAATGATGTAATCCTTGTCTGGAGACAGGCCTGCGGGGTGAATCGTGACAGGGATAGTGCCAAGCACCTCGCCAGATTTTATTACGCATGTCATGCTGGATATCTCGTATTTATCAGCAGGCATGACAACTGCATATTTCTCGACATCTACGTCATAGTTCGCCTTATTGTACTCATCTATGAGAGTGGAATCCAAGACGATGTTTATTTTGACGTCATTCTTTGGAGCCTTCGTGCCTCCCATCGATAATGACATGTACGTCGTGGTTGTCTCATAGTGAAGGCTGACCGTCATCTTCTTAGTGTTGTCAGACTCGCTCACGAATCCGAAGATGTTCTTGTACTGCTCTTTCTCGAACACCTCCTTGTCGTTGCAAGAAACGATGGAGAATGCTGCCAGAGCCGCTAATATTATGCATTTGTGTTTCATGATTCAATACGTGTTGATGTTAGCTTTCCCAATCCGGGTTCTGGTCGCAAGAAGGGAGCTTGCGGATTTCGTTCAGTGGAATAGGAAGCAGGTAGAGTTTCTTATGAACCAGGCGAGCTCCGATTCTGGAAGTATTCGGAACTGTTCTTTGATAGAAATTCTCCTTAGAGCCATCCACGTTCATTCCCATGATTGTTTCATTCTCTGTTTCCTCGTAAATTCCCCACCTGCGGACGTCGAAGTAACGCTGCCCTTCGTGCAGGAATTCCTTCATTCTTTCGATTTCAAGGATTTTCTGGAAGGTTTCCTCGTCTGCAAGATCATTATTGCTGATTCCCGGCATCCCGGAACGGTGGCGCACGAGGTTAAACGCCGACTTTATCTCATTCAGGTCCCGCGACACCGAATAAGTCTCGTCGCCGAGCTTTATCTCATAAGCCTTTGTCAGATGATTGAGACTCTCGGCATACATGAGCAGTATGTCAGCATACCTTATGATAGGATAGCCTTTATCCATTCTCCTGGCGTTATCTCCGTCCCAGGCATCATTAGGATGAATGTATTTCACAATGACATAGCCCGTAGGGCTGTAGTCCGTCGCAGAATTCTGCTTTCCGTTAGGGGAGTCATAGTAATATGTCACCGTCTGGTTGTACTTCCCAGACATGGTGGTGGAAGACATCGGCCAAAATCTCTCCGAAAACCCTACGCAGGCATAGAAACGCATCTCCCTGTTGTCGTACATGTTATAGACACCGGCATTGAGCCTGTAGCCCGAGAAAGACTTCTGCTCGTTGGTGAAACCCGATTCCGAGTACGGATAAGCTTCGCTGGAATTGTCTATGGAGCGTCCGTCGTACATGGAATAGCTATCCACTATTTTCTGCGTAAGGGCCATTCCTCCCCATCCTCCGAAGCTGATAGGGAAACTCATCCGGGTATTGTCAACAAGGGTCTGGCTTTTCCTTCCCCAGACATATTCAGGATTTGTGGCTATCACCGCCTCCCCCGTGAACTGCTCCGAATACGACCTCAGATGGTCGATTCCTGCGGCTCCCACAGGATAAGGCTCGTAGAAGTCCGGATCGGAAGTCACTCCCTCTGGCAAAGGCGGAGTCTGCGTATCTTCCTGCACGGTGAATAGACTGTACATCGGAGCTCCGCTCTTTTTCATATTCATCACTCTCTTGCAAGCGGCTGCGGCAATAGCCCAGCGCTCTTCGTCATATTCATCGGTGGTGACATATTTAACTCGGTCCGTTTTCCTGTACCAATTGCCAAAGCACCTTCTGGCTGCTTCCCCTCCATTCCAGAGAGGGCTGGCGTAATAAGTTCTGATTCTTGCGATCAGTCCGTAAGCGGCTCCCTTGGTTGGCCTTCCGAATTCCATCAGAGGATAGGTTTCAGGAAGATATTTAGCTGCCTCCTCAAGCTCGCTGCAGATATATTCCACAGTCTCTTCACTCGTGGCGCGAGCCCTGTCATAATCTCCCAGATCAAGGTTAGAAGGTATTTCCTCGTCCCCTACCAAGATTACCGGTCCATACGCAAGCCAAAGCTTATAGTAAGCATAGGCACGAATGAACCTGTTCAGAGAAAGAAGTTCTGCCCTGTCCTGTGCGGTGAGATCTTTAGCTTCATCTATCCTTGCGAACACAGTATTCGCCCTTCTGATGCACTGGTAGCTTGTCGTCCACACGTTGGAGAAGGAATAAGGGTTGCTGGCAGAGATTTCTCCGAGAACAAGCTTCATTCCATTGTAGCCAAACTGAGTGCCGTACATAGTAAAGGCCTCGTCTGTCGCAAGAGGTCCGGGAAAATCAGCATCCTGATAGAGAGAGCCTTCGTCACGCAGGTCCCCTGTCATGCCCCAGATGTATGCCTGGACATTCCTCTTGTTGGCGAATACTTCGTCAATCTTTATCTCGTCGGAGAAATAGTCATCTATGCTCAGATAGTTGCAGGAAGCAAATCCGGCCGACAAGATCGAGGCTAAAATAACGTATGATATTCTTTTCATGTTCGTGATTTTTTTAGAAGTGCAGATAAACCTGGAATGTAAAAGTGACAGGTATTGGATAAGCCCGGCCGCTGTTTTGAGCCTGCTCAGGATCGAAGAACTTCACAGGCGACCATACGGCCAAGTTATTTCCCACCAGCTGCAGGTCAGCAGACTGGAGTCCGATCTTTTTCATGAATTTTGCCGACCAGTTGTAATTGATGGTAATTTCTTGAAGTCTCAAGTACCTTCCATTTCCTTTCCAGAACGTGGAAGTCTGGGTGTTGTTCGAACTGCTTCCATAGGTCAAGCGTGGATAAATCGCGTCGGGATTCTCAGCCTGCTCGAGCGGAATCCCATGCTTTTCGGCATAATCTTTAGGAATCCATCTGTTCTTGTATTCCATGGCTTGCGCAAGCACGTTTCCGAGCCTTCCGGAAGCAAAAGGAATGTAGCCCGCTCCGCCATAGAAGAAATCTGAATTTCCGGTTCCCTTGAAGAGCACCCCGATGCTGAGCTTTTTGTACTGAAACTCACCGCCGAAGCCGTACATCAGGATAGGAACGATAGCCCCTGACGATGACAGCCCATAAGCGATAGGCACTCGGTCATCGGAATCTATGCGGCCATCTCCATTTACGTCGCGATACTTGATGTCTCCCGGCCTGTATTCACCGAACGTCTGCACCGGGCTTGTATCTATGTCTTGCTGATCTTTGAACAAGCCAAGGGCGTAATAACCCCTTACGACTCCGTAAGGATAGCCTGAGCGCTCCTGATAAGGATAGGCAGGATTCGACTCCTCCCAATTCTTGACATCATTCTTAGAGTATGTGAAATTGGCCCTGAGGGTGAGGTTCATGTCGCTTCCAATCTTCTGCTTGAATGAAACATTGCCATCAGCGCCGTATGAACGCATCTTACCTATGTTGGAGTAAGGCCTGGACATGAGCCCGACATAGAGAGGAACTTGCTGGCGTTCCTGGAATATTCCGTCACGCACGTCATTGAAAAAGTCCAGGACGAAATCCACCTTATCGACGAAAAGCGTTCCCTCGAATCCGAGGTCGAACTTAGTCGCCACCTCCCATTTGAGGTTGTCGGCACCTGTGTACGTTTCCCAAAGAGTTTCCGCAGAGGCCGATCCCCAAGGGGAAGTCGTACCTCGATTGACGATTGTAAGGTAAGGGAATCTCTTGGATGAAATCCGGTCGTTCCCGACCGTTCCGTAAGAAGCCCTGACCTTGAAGAAATTCAGCCAAGGCAGATTGTCCTTCATGAACTTATATTGGGTAGGCACCCAGCCGACAGCCACGGAAGGGAAGAATCCGAAACGCCTGCCTTTCTGGAAGTTCTCCGATCCGGTGTATCCGAAGTTCAGGTCTATCAGATAGGTGTCAGAGTAGCCGTAAGTCAGCCGGCTGGATATTCCTTGATATCTCTTTGGGATGGCGCTCATGTTGCTGACGCTCTCGCTGGAATACTTATCATCGGACATATAGTAGTAGACAAGGCCAGAAACCCTGTGGTCTTTGCCGAACAGACGATCATAATTAAGAGTGGACTCGAAGTGATATTTCCTATAATTATTCGTTGTCTTATTGTAAGAAGCAGCTTGCTCGCTAACCCTCTTGATCGTCACCAGTTCTCCGGTAGATGTCCTGCTCACCGCCTCGTAAAGCTCCGGCTGGACATGGCGGCTCTCGCTGAACCATGAAGTGTAATCGAAAGCACCCTGCGCGCGAATCCTAAGTCCCTTAGTGATCATGCCCAGGTCTTGTTCAAGAGCGACTGTCGTCTTAGACTGGAACTCTGTGTCCAAACGTTTTCCCAAACGGTTGATCATAACGTAAGGGGAAGTCTGCGCACCCTGTCCTACGCCCGGCAACTGTCCATTGGAATATACAGTGGGAAGTCGGAGAGGATGAATATTTGCCTGGGCGGACCAGATGTAATCTGTGTTTGCGACGCCAGGATTCCTGTTCACGGCCAGGTGACCCGTGCTACCGAAATAAAGCTTGGTAGTCGGAGTCAGGTTCATGTCAATGTTGGAGCGGAATCCGTATGTATCGTAACCGACGTTCTGGGCGTAAGGGCTGGAATGGTCCACTTTATAGGCCGCATCTTCCTGATTGACAGACAAAGACAGGAAATATTTCGCAGCCTTGGCTCCTCCTTGCGCACTCACATAGTAGGCCCTCTTCCATGAATTATTCTTCACGATTTCCTTCTGCCAGTTCACGTCTGGATAGAGATCGGGGTCCAGATTATTGCGGATAATGTCCATCTCGACGTTGGAATACAGCGGCTCTTCTCCGCGCACCTCTCTGGCTTCATTTGCAAGAGTTGCATAATCGTATGCACCCACATAATCAGGAAGCCTCCTAAGGTGAGACAAAGTAGTTGAAACCCTGCCAGTGATGCGTACTTTGTCCGTGCTGCCTCGTTTCGTGGTGATAAGCACGACTCCGTTGGCACCCCTGACGCCATAAACTGCGGTGGCAGATGCATCTTTCAGGACGGAGAAATTCTCGATGTCCGAAGGGTCTATCGAGTTGATGTCGCCTTCCAGCCCGTCAATCAGCACAAGGGCAGAAGAATTAGCTCCGAATGTCCCTATACCTCGAATCCAGAACTCGGCAATGTTTTTGCCTGGCTCTCCGCTGGTCAAAGAAGAAATGACGCCAGCGACTCTGCCCCCGAGGAGGTTACTGATGGATGTCGTAGGCTGATCAAGCAGTTTTGCGTCAATGGATGTCACTGCAGCCAGGTTAGATATCTTCCTCTGGGTGGTACCGAGAGCCGTGATGATGACCTGGTCAAGTTCCTGAGTCGTTTCCGTGAACGTTATGCTAATTTTCGTGTTTTCCTTTACGACGATATATTCAATGTCCTTGAACCCCATCATCTGGAAAATCAGCTTGTCGCCTTTCTGAGCCTTGATGGAAAAATGCCCTTTGTCGTCAGTCATCGTTCCCACTGTAGAACCTTGGACTATTACGGCGACTCCAGGCAGTGGGCCATCCTGGTCATAAACCGTTCCTGCCAGCCTGTAAGTCTGGGCATGGGCTTGAAAAGATCCTATCATCAATATGATAGAAATCAGGAAATATAACTGTTTCTTCATTAGAATAATCTTTAGTTGATGGATAGTTTGCGGACTCTCCTGTTGCCGAAGTCAGCCACGTAGACAGAACCGTCTTTGCTTATTCCGATGCCTCTTGGATACTTGAAGAGAGCCTCTTCTTTTGTGCCGTCTTTCCAGCCTGACTTTCCGGGAACTCCCAGCACTGTCTCCACCTGGTTCTCCGGAGTTATCCTCCTGATGCAGTGGTTATCGCAGTCGGCAACGTAGATGTTGCCGTCATTATCGCTGAAAAGCTGGGCCGGGCAATTGAACCGAGCCTCGGCAATCTTGCCATCCCTGTGGCCGGTGATACCGCTCGTCAGTTTCTCCATCTCCGGCTTGTCCTTGTTGAGGTCGACCTTCGCGATTGAATTGGCCATGCCTGTCATATTGCTCCAGCAAGCCACGTAAAGCACGTTAGGGTCTGTTGGCCGGAACGTAAGGCCGAAAGAATCTCCGTTAGGAGTGTCGCAGACAACCTCTGCCTCATAAGTCACAGGATTGATTTTCACTACCTGGCCGTAATAGAAACGCGTGTAAATGAATCCGTCGTAAGGATTCACCACGAAAGTGTGCTTATAGCCGTTCGCAGGACGGCCTGCTGAACTCTTCGACCAGTCGATCTTTGCGCCGAAGTCCCGGACCCTCAGACCCCACATCTCTTTCGGATCCATCTCGACGAACATCCCGACTGTAGTCTCGGTAGGGGCCATGACCTTCTGAGTGACAGGGTCAACGCAAGGCACGTTCGCATAGTACTGAGTCGAAATCGTCACCAGTTCATTCGTCTTGAAATCAATCCTGGCAATGCCATTGACGCTCCCTCCATCTCCGTTTGAGCTGCTGTGGTCTATTACGAACACGTTTTCGCTGCTGTCTACGCAGCAATAATAAGGAGAGACTTGCGCCTCGCTCAGGTCTCCGGCTTTATAGATGCCGGTGCCGTTGCCACAGACCGTGGTCACAGTGGTAGAGACCGTGTAAGCAAATGTTTCTTCGTAGGAAAGAGAGTCCTTGCCGTTCGACACGGAGATGACGCAAGTATCACCGGGGAGCCGCGGAGCCTGCACGTACAATTCCGTGCCATCGCGGCTGACCCCGATGACAGGTGCTTTTCTCTGATTAAAATATACCCGCATCTGGGAAGGGTCACCGAAGCCTTTCCCTTGCAGGATGACCTTCTCTTGATACTTCCCGTAATTAGGATGGAATGACGTAAGCGCCAGAGACTCTTTCGATGATGTGCCTCCTTTCTTGTCATCATCATTGCATCCTACGCATAATGCAAGCGCACATGCCAGGATACAGGCCGGTTTGGAAGAAAAACGAAAGAATGTTACCATTGGTTAAAAATTTAGTGGTGTCATTAATAATTTTATATGGTTCTTTTAATGCAACTTATGTCTTTCATTGTCTCTAAAGTTAATACTTTCTCCTGCAATACTATCGTTATTTAAACAGGTACAGTGTTGTTCTTAGTTAAGACCAAGCTGCCTGACGAATGTAAAGCTTGCTTGGTACTGTACGGTTGATTCCTTGGTGACGACGGTGGTAGTTGTAGTTGTCAATAAATCTCTTGATTCCAAAGAACAGATCCGCGCCGTTTTCCTCCGGCTGGATGTAAATATACTCGTATTTTATCGTTTTACAAAATCTTTCTATCCAGATATTGTCTTTAGCACGGCCGCGGCCGTCCATGCTGACCTTCATTTCAGAGTGCTGAGAGCAGGCGTCAGCCCATTCCTTGCTCGTAAACTGGCAGCCCTGATCGGAGTTGATTATTTCCGGTACTCCATGCCTTGAAATGGCTTTTTTGAGTACCTCTATGCGATGTATTGTGTCATACTGAGAAATTATTGACTTATGAAAATAGATCTATAGGAGGATTATTTCTTAACATAGGCCGTAGCCCTGCCGGTTCCTGTCTTCTCGATGTAACCGGCGGCAATAAGGTCGGACAGGGTGCGCTCGATGGTGGTGAGGCTAATGTCCGGGCAGGTCTGGGATATCTCCTTCTTGGTGATCTTGCCAGGAGTGCGCTCAATGATGGCCTTGATGCGCTCAGGCTTGGATATCTTGCGATAACGAAGGTGCTCAACACGGTTCTCGAATTCATTATAGGCCTTAACCACGACCCCCAGCATGTACTTGAGGAAGGGAAGATAGTTGTTTCTGTCCTCGTGCCAGTCCTGGGAACTGGCCTGCAGCGCTTCATAATAGGAGTCCTTGCTCTTCTCGATGAGCATCTCGATGCTGATGTACTTTCCCACAATGAATCCGGCGCGGTACAGGAGGAGAAGCGTCAGAAGGCGGCTCATGCGGCCGTTTCCGTCATTGAACGGGTGGATGCAGAGGAAGTCCAGGATGAATATCGGCATCAGGATCAGCGGATTATAGGTCGCGGCCTCGATGGCATCATTGTATCTGGTGCAGAGGTTCAGCATGGCATCGGCCGTCTGGAAGGCAGGGACAGGGCGGAAGCGGACTGTTTCCGTGCCGTCGGCGTGCTTCTCTGCAATGATGTTGTCCGAGTTTTTATATACACCACCTACGGCGCTGCTGCTGAAGGAATAGAGGTCCCGGTGCAATTGGAGGATGCTGTTGGGGCGCGGGGTGATGTGTTCGTAGGATTCGTGGATGGTGGCCAGCACGTCGCGGTAGCCGGAGATCTCTTCCTCGTTTCGGTTTCGGGGCTGGACCTTTTCTTGAATGATGGCTTTTAGGCGCTCGTCAGAGGTATAGATGCCCTCGATGCGGTTGGATGCGTCGGTACTCTGGATTTTGGCGACCTCCAGCAGGGCTGTGAGCACATCAGGCTCGGCCTCGATGAAGAGTTCCTGGCGGCCGCGGCATTCGTGGAGGCGGGTCAGCAGAGCCACGACCTCCGGCGTGAGAAGTTCTTTGGGGCGGTTTATGAAATCAAATTCGTGCATAGCGCGTATGGTTTACAGGGCTAAGATAGTGTTTTTCTGCCTCAAAAACGAATTTTCTGCATCAAAATAAAGAAAAATGATGCAGAAAGCAATCGAAATGAGGTAGATTACTTGAAGAAATCGTATTTGTCGGTCAGTTTCTCGAGTTTATACTTTTCCACCATCTCTTTTTTAGGAGTACCGCCCTTGGTTGTTTCGAGTCGCGTAAGAATGATGATGCGAGTCGTGGACTGAAATTTAAGCCTCAGCCCAGCCGTCAATCGTCTTGGAGTGTATTGACTTGAATCTTCAATAATTGGTGTTTACAAATACTAAGCTATAAGCAGAGTGAAGCACTATGATCCAACCATGACAATATAGAATCCTGTTGTGAGTTGTAAAATTCTGTCTGAAATGGTCTGAGACTGGCGTTGAGAGAGTTGTGTTTTTCTTTATTAGAATTTTCCAAAATGGATTATTTGATTTGGATTATTCAATACGGATAATTATTTTTGCTAAAAATGTAGCTCGTTATGAAAACAATTCATAATCCGTTTATAACCAGAGGGTATATCCCAGATGAATGTTTCTGTGACAGAGTCAGCGAGACGCAGAGGTTGGCAAAATCATTGATGAACGGGAATGATGTGGTTCTGTTCTCGCCTCGCAGAATGGGCAAGACGGGGTTGATAACGCACGTGTTCGAGCGGGAGGAAATCAAACGTTCTTACTACACGTTTTTTGTTGATATTCTGCACACTACAAGTCTCAGAGAGTTCACTTTCTTTTTGGGTAAGGAAGTGTTCAGGGCGTTACAGCCTGCCGGAAAAAAAGTCCTTGATAAACTTGTAAGTGCGTTGAAGTCGCTTCAAGGCAAGATAACCTACGATTCCGTTACCGGACAGCCGTCGTTCGGTGTGAGCCTTGGGGATATTCAGCGGCCGGAGTTCACATTGGAAGAGATATTCAATTACCTCGACAATGCGGGGAAGCCGTGCCTCGTCGCGATTGATGAATTTCAGCAAATAAATGAATATGAGGATGGTAACGTCGAGGCTCTCCTTCGCGGGCATATTCAGAAAATGAAGAACTGCCATTTCGTGTTTGCGGGAAGCAAGAGGAGCATTATGAGCGCGATGTTTCAGTCCCCGGCTCGTCCTTTCTATAAAAGTGCTGATCCATTGGAACTGAAGGTTCTCGATAAAGACATTTACTCAGATTTTGTCGGGAAGATGTTCAATGAATATGGCAAGAGGATAGCCAAAGCGGTGGTTGAGTACGTCTATGACTTGTTTGAAGGATATACTTATTACATGCAACGTGTCTTTAATGAGGCTTTTGCGTCGATAGATAGGGGAGAGGAGTGCTCTATTGACGTGATACGGATGTCAATAGACAACATATTGTTGATGAATGAGGTTCAGTTCGCCGAGCTGATGTCTAGCCTGACAGAAAACCAAAAACGAGTTCTGTCCGCCATCGCGAACGAGGCGCACGTGCGTAATGTCAACACGTCCGCTTTTATTAATCGCTATCAGCTATCCACCGCCAGCGTTGTCAATGCCGCCATCCGCAAACTCCTCAAGGAAGACATCATCACCGTTGATTTGAAGGAATATTCCATCCCCGACAAGTTCCTCTGGCTCTGGGTCAATCGGCAGTACAATAACGCTTGATGCTGGATCGATGGCAAGTGGTGGTGTGGCACTTAATGGGTTGATAATAAGCTTAATAAGTAAACTCGTAGTGTCGGTTTTCGTACCACGAGTTTGCTTATAGTACTGATAAATAATAGGTTATCTGCCACGGCCTCTGTGTCATCCTGAAAAAAAGTTTACCAAAAAAAGTAAACTTTTTCAGGACTATACACTCCCTATTTGTCCGGTGAAAGGCTGTGGTCGCCGGACAAAATGGCTAAAAGGCACGGTATGTCCGGCGCAACGGTGCTTTGGGTGGACAAATCGCATTGAGATGCGAAGAGAGGAGGCCCAGGAGAGGAAACGTAGCAATGATGGCAAGTGGCGTGGCAAGCGTCGGTGCGCAAGTGACGTGTTTCCTTCACGATGATTCTTGCGTGAAAATGTGTATATTTCCTCTAAAAAACTGTTTCTTTCTTATGGGACGGGCGTAAAAATCGCAGATTTATATGTAAGTTTGTAAGTTTTTAGTGAGCGTTATGGAATATGCCGGTACGTAGTCGCCGGGAGAGGGGGGAGTTGCCGAGGCATATTCAGATGACTTTGAGAATTTTTAAAGTACAACAATACTATGACACAGGACGAACTGTTCAAGGTGCTGGTGGCACATTGCAAGGAGTACGGGTTCATATTCCCGTCAAGTGAGATTTATGACGGACTGGCCGCGGTCTATGACTATGGCCAGATGGGCGTCGAGCTGAAGAACAACATCAAGCAGTACTGGTGGAACGCTATGACAAGGCTTAACGAGAACATCGTCGGCATTGATTCCTGTGTGTTCATGCACCCTAAGACTTGGGTGGCTTCAGGCCACGTGGCGGCGTTCAACGATCCGCTCATCGACAACAAGGACTCCAAGAAGAGATATCGCGCCGACAATCTGATCGAGGACTATCTCGGCAAGATCGAGGAGAAGATGAACAAGGAGGTCGAGAAGGGTCGCAAGAGGTTCGGAGATGCCTTCGACGAGGAGCAGTTCCGCGCCACTAACCCTAACATTCTGAGGGAGAAGGCGAAATATGACGAGGTTCACAACCGTTATGTTGCAGCCGAGCAGGCCAACGACCTCAAGGAGTACAAGCAGATCATCCTTGACTGCGACATTGTGGATCCGATTTCAGGCACGAAGAACTGGACCGACGTGCGTCAGTTCAACCTGATGTTCTCTACCCAGATCAGCAACACCGGCGAGGCGGACGACAAGATCTACCTGCGTCCGGAGACGGCACAGGGAATATTCATTGAATATCTCAACGTCCAGAAGACGGGCCGCATGAAGATTCCGTTCGGTATCGCCCAGATCGGAAAGGCGTTCAGAAACGAGATCGTCGCGAGACAGTTCATATTCAGAATGAGAGAGTTCGAGCAGATGGAGATGGAATTCTTCTGCCGTCCTGGCACCGAGATGGAGTGGTTCAAAAAGTGGAAGGAGAACCGCATGAAATGGCACGTCAACCTCGGGATGGGTGCCGAGAACTACCGTTTCCACGATCACGAGAAACTGGCCCACTACGCCAACGCCGCGACCGACATCGAGTTCAATTTCCCGTTCGGTTTCAAGGAGTTGGAGGGAATCCACTCCCGTACCGACTTCGACCTAGGCAACCATCAGAGACTCTCCGGAAAGAAGATCCAGTACTTCGATCCTGAGACCAACGAGAGCTACGTTCCTTACTGCGTGGAGACCTCCATCGGTGTGGACCGTATGTTCCTCGCAGTGCTGAGCCATTCCTACAAGGTCGAGCAGCTTGAGAACGGCGAAACCCGCGTGGTGCTGGGCATCCCGGCGCCGCTTGCCCCTGTCAAGGTGGCCGTGCTGCCTTTGATTAACAAAGACGGCCTGCCGGAGAAGGCTCAGGAGGTGATGAACGATCTCAAGTTCGATTTCAACTGCCAGTTCGATCCAAAGGACTCCATCGGCAAGCGCTACCGCCGCCAGGATGCCATCGGCACGCCGTTCTGCGTGACCGTTGACCACGACTCGCTGAACGACAACTGCGTCACCATCCGCGAGCGCGACACCATGGAGCAGAAAAGGGTTCCGATCGCCGAGCTCCGCACCATCATCGACAAGGAAGTGAATATGAACAACCTTCTTAGGAAACTTTAGTTTTTTGAATATTCAAACCGCCCGGTCGCTGTGGTTCGGCAAACTCACCAACCATCAAAGCGGCCGGGTGGTTTTGTTATTGATCATATTCAGCGGTCCCAGAACTAGTATGGTCACTGAGCCTGCCGAAGTGACAGAAACCTTATAACAGAAACCTTATAAGCAAAGAGAACCACTGTTCTGAATTTTTGTAACGTGAAAAATTCAGGTTAGAGGTTCTCTTTGCAGGTTTAGAAGCTGTTTTGAATTGTTTGTTTGAAGGTTTGAGAGTGAAAAACTTCAGTTTCGACCGCTTCTTCCAAGGAAGATAGCGGTGCTATCTGACTGAAGAAGCGGGAAGAAAATGAAGATTTTTCACCTCAAAGAACATTTCAAACAATTCAAAACAGCTTCTTAGTAACCGTAAAAATAACTTGCCTCTTACTTATGACCCAGAAAGACAGGCAGTGAGGTAACTACAATCGTGCAGAGTAACCACTGCAAGGCAATGCCGTCTATGGACCAAATGCCCGTAGATCTAAAATTTCAGCTCCACACGGATCGGGTAGTGGTCGGAAGGTTTGCAGAAGCCCTTGATCTTGCGCGGATCACGGACAGACTTTGCGAAACCGCTACGGATGATCTCCGCGGAACGGACCTTCTTGAAAAGAGGCTCGGTCATGTAAACGAGGTCAATTCTTTTCCCGGAAAGTGTAGTTGGCTGAAAATCATTAGGGTACAACTTCTCAATGATGTCGATGTACGGAGTGTTGTTCCTGATGTAGTCGTGCACGAGGAAATCTTTGTCATCCTCGGCCATCTTGTAAACGTGGTTGTCCACACGTGATCTGGCGTTGAAATCCCCGAGCATCATCCAGTACTGCGAAGCCGCCTCGGGAACGCTCTCGATGGTCTGCTGGCAGATATATTCCATTTCCTTGGCTCTGAACATGGCTCCTTCCTTGCGTTCGGTACTTGCCTTCTTGTCATCAGCCATATATGTGTACTTGTACGGCCATGAGTGGATGGTGACGATGTTGAGGGTCTTGTTGCCGACCTCCACCTGAGCTACTCCGGCTCCATGGACAACAATGACATCATCACCGTTGCCGTTGACCCTCTTGACTATACGGATAGGGTATTTTGAGGTGATCACCTGCGGGAAAGTGTCTCTCTTGCCGCTGACAAGCACATAGTTGTGTCCGTAGCGTTTCGCAAGAATATCCCAGTTCCAAGGGAGATAGGCATCCTCACAGTTCTCGATCCTGTCACCGGAATCCGTGAAGTAACGGGACTCGGCCTCGCACCAGACACAGATGTCCGGATCCTCGGACTTGACGAAATCCACGAAATTGTCATAATTGTTTCCCTGGTCGGACCACATTCCGTTCTGGATGTTCCAGTAAAGGATCTTCAGATCGCGCCCCGCCGCCGGGAAAGCCAGCGCCGAGACGATAACCGCGATGACCGCGACAAATAATTTCTTACGCATAAATATTCTTGTTTTAATATTCTCTGATATGCAAAATTAATAAAATGCTAATGAATATACCCGCTTAGGTTCCATCCTTTTTTGATGTGGCGGATAACTTGTTGATAAACGGATAATAAAACAATCACCTTCAGGGAAAATAATCTGAAGGTGATCGCTTTAATGCTTGATGGATAGACAGTTATCCGCCACGGTCATTATTTCATTGACGTGACCTGATAAGGTGTCTGCAGGGCGTAACGGGCGGCCTGAAGGGCCACAGGGGCGTTGGCATCGGTGACAGGGGTCGAGTAACTGCCGGATGTCGTGCTGGAATTGCCGTACCTGTAGGTGTTCTTGTCAAGCTTCACGTTGTCGAAGGACGGGGAGATGAGTTTCTCGAAGACCATACAGGCGGCAGCGTAACGGCTGATCCCGTAGTCCATATGGTAGCCGTCACGGGTGAGGCACATCCCGTTGTTCAGATCCGATGTCCTGAGGTTCTGGAGGCAGGTGCCTGTGGCGATCACATCCTTGAACGGGATGTCGGCCATTAACTTCTTGGTCATCCCGACGATGACGTTGTACATCTCCTCCGTGGTCGTGAAGTTGATCTGTCCCCGGTCGGCCGTGGCGATCTTGTTCATATCGTGGTAGGCCTGTGACATTATGAAATAGAAGTCCGGAGTCTTGTCCGGGCAGTCCGCCTTTATCTTGTCCACAAGGCCCAGGAACGCCGATTTCTGGCTTGCGGTCCAGTCCCACGCCACCGCGCGTCCGGTGTGCTCCTGAATGGTCACGATGTCCCATTTGTCGCTGGAGACGATCTCGTGCAGGCTGTGGCCGGTGACATCAGTCCAGGATGTCGCCCCGTTCTCGCATCTGTAGCAATGATAGTCAACAGAGGATGTGTAGCCGTCGTTATATTCATAGACACGCCGTCCGCCATAGTACATGTGGTAGAGTTTGATGTCCTTGATTCCGGCCGCCGCGAGGAGACCTGGAATATGCTCGACAGCGTCCTTGGTGAAACTGTTGCCGATGAAGAGGATCTTCAGCTTGGCGTTCGACTCTACAGGCGGCTCGGGATCCTTGACTCCGATGAGGTAGGTGATGTCGTTCAGGGTGGTCTTGCTGGCTCCTTGGACACCGAGGTAGTTCACCTTGGCCGCGTCGGTATATTCATCGGCCACGCCCTTGCCGTCGTTGTAGGTTCCGACGGTGCCTCCGGCGACGCAGCTGCTCCACGATGCCTGGCCGTTGTTGTAGGCCCAGAACAGACCACGGTACTTGTTGTCTGACTGTACGTTACCGTAGTTGGCGCAGTTGGTGAACTCGCAGTTGTTGGAGAGGTTGGCGATGCCGGCAGTTCTGGCGCTGGTGGTGGAGATGATGTCGCCGTAGTTGACGCACCCGGTCATCGAGGACACGTTGGCCACGTTGCAGGCGATGTTGGCGATTCGTCCCTTGTCAGGACCAGGACAGCTGTTCAGCTGGTTGCCCTTGTTGATGCAGTTCACCATCTTGGTCCTGCGGTTGGCGGCCGCGCAGATGCCGGAGGTGCGGCAGGTGGCGGAGGTCATATTCCCCTCGTTGGAGCAGTCGGAGATGGTGACGAAATGCTGGGTGTCCACCGTGGCGGTGGAGAAGCCCACGATTCCGGCTATATGGAAGGCGTTCGCGCCTCCCTGATTGTTTCCGTCAGCGTTCTCGGCGATGATCTCTCCGAAGTTGTCAACGCTGTCGATGGTGACCTCTGCGTTCTGGGTGAACACGTAGCCGATCAGAGCCATAAACTGGGCGGCGTTCTTGACGCCGGTCTTGCTCTGGAACGTCATCGGAGCATAGCTGTGAACATCCCGCACGGTTCCGTCGTAGAGAAGTCCCGCGATCAGGCCGTGGGAAGTGCTCTTGGCCGGAGACTGTACAGTGAGCGAGCAGCTGGACTCGAAGATGAAGTTCTCGACAACGGATCCCGGACCGATTACTCCGAACAGTCCGAATGTGCCTCCGGTCTCGGCCACCTTGCTGACAGCCTTGAAGTTACGGATCTTGTAGCCTTGACCGTTGAACCTGCCTGTGAACATAGGACCAGTCACGGTCAGCTTGTTGCTGACAACGGCGAAAGTGGCGTTACCGATCGGAGTCCAATCCTTTACGGAAGACATATCAATATCATTCAGCAGGTTGATTCCTCCCGCCGCATCCTGCCATTTCTCAAGGGACGCGCCGGCGTTGACAGCGGCGGCGAACTCCACGAAATCATCAGCGGACGCTATGCCCTTTGTCAGAACCTCACCTGCGAACTCGTTGCCTGAGACAATCGACGGCTGGGTCTTAGGAGTAAAGAATATCCAGTCGGCGAAGTTCTCGGCGGTGATTGCAACAACCTTGCTTTCATCTGAATATGGTCCCACCTTGCCACCGACCTTGTTGTTCCTGATGGTGATGGTCTTGTTGTTAGTGTTGGCGATGATGGAGGCGATGAACCTCTTCGTCGCGTCAGTTGCATTGAATATGTCAGAGCGGATCTCACCATAGTTCTCGCAGCCTTCAACCACGTTGGAGTTGTCGTTGGTCTGACCGACGATTCCGGCGGCGTAGCCTTTCGTGGTGTTTCCTGCGACAGCGAATGTGATCTTGCCCTTGTTGACGCAGTTGATAGCCGAGGTCTGGGCATTCAACGCAGAGACGATACCGGCCACACGTGTGTTGGAGGCCTTGATGTCCGTGTTGGTGATGTCAGCGAAGTTCTTGCAGCTTTCGACCGTGGCATTCTTGTTAAGCGTTGCCACGACTCCGGCGTTGCGGGAGGCCTGCACGTTCATCGCACCGTAGTTGTCGCAACCCTTGATCATCACACGAAGGGCTGATGACGCTGACTCGGCGTAACCTACCACGCCACCGATGGAGAAGGCCGTGCCGCCGTTCTTGCTGTTGGTGGTGTTGACAGATTTGAATATTCCGAAGTTGGAACTGTTGGTGACCTGCGCGATAACCTCTCCGGCGGAATATACAGAACCCGCTATTCCTCCGAACCTCTGGCTGATGTTGTCCGTTCCTCCGGAAATGTCGAACGAAGCCGATGAGGTGCAATGATCGACAGTTGAGTTCACTACGGATCCGGCTATGGCACCACCGCAAGTCAGAAGCTTGGCGGATGAAGTGATTGATGATCCTTCGCCTATGTCAAGATCCTTGACAGTCGCTCCGTCAAGCACTCCGAAAAGGCCGTAGGAGGCACCTTTCGCGGCGTCTGCCGGCACGGTGATATTCATACCCTTGATCGTGTGGTTCTGGCCGTGGAAAGTGCCTTTGAAGGCCGCTCCGCTGACGGCTGTTCCGGAGAATGTTCCGTTGCCGATAGGTGTCCAGTCCTTGATTGAGGAGATGTCGATGTCCTTCTCAAGATAGACATCCATGTTCTCTGTTCCGTCCTGGGCGTTGACATTCTGGGCGAACGCCACAAGCTCGTCAGCCGTGCTGATGAGGATCTTTGTCTCCTTGGCCTTGTTGAAGAACACCGGCCTGAGCACCGTTGCCTGGTCCAGATCCGTGGCCATCATAATGAGATGGCCGGAAGAGAAGTCGCTGTCGAAAGAGACGCTGACCTCCTTGGCGGTCTTGTCAAGCTTGGCCTTCACGGACTTGGCCTCGGCGATCGCCACGATGGCTTCGTCAGCCTTGCTTCCGGTGACATTGTAGCCGATCTTCAGTTCCTGTCCGAGATTGGTTATGGTGAGATTCAGGGATGTGGAAAGACTGAGGTTCAGAGAGTTCTGCACTGGTATGGTGATCTGTGAACCGTCTCCGAGGGTGATCGAGAGATTCCCGTCGGCATCCTTTGTGACAGACTTGAGGATGGACGCGCTTCCGTCGGCGGCCTCTATCGGATTGCCGGCCGAATCCAGAATGCGTTTTCCGTCCACGGTCCAGTAGCCTTGCTCATCGGTGGAGATGACCGGAGTCCTGCCGGCGGCCGGGACGCTTTGCCCGTCAACCGTGATGTCCTTTGTCTCGCCACCGGCGGTGACGGTCCAGTAATAGAGACCGTTCTCGTCCTTGCGCACTCCGACCACAGGAACGTTGAGCAGTTGGTCCATAGCCGCCACAACAACGGTCTTTTCCTCGTTCTTGCTGTCCAGATAGGTCAGCACATAGCTTCCGTCGCTGTTCTTGTCGATGGAAGTGACGACATTGCCTGAGGTCAGCAGCCCGAGGGTCTCGACCTGTTTGTTGGCATCATCGATCCTGGACTGAAGAGCCGCGATCCTGTTCTTGATGTCATTGAGCCTGTTTTGGAGCGGATCCTCGTCGAAACCGCACCCGGTGAAGGCGGAAACCATCATCAGAACCGACAGCAATATATTCGTTAATCTTTTCATTGTCTTCATTTTATTGGTTGTCAGAAGCGTTGAAATACTTGGAGTTCTGGTAGCCGTAGGCATTGTAGATCGTCGCGTCCGGAGCGCCTTCCGGATTGCTCTTGAAGTCAGCCCACTCGCCGACCTTTCCGCCACGGGTGCAGCCGGAGATCTTGATGTTGCAGTAGCCTGCCGCCCAACCCGGGCCGTCTCCGCCGCTGTGATCCTCCGCCTGCGGAGTGATGTGGCTGAGGATGATTCCGGTGTTGGAGCATCCGGTGATGATTCCGCCCTTGAAGTGGCCTACGAATCCGCCTGCTCGGCATCCTGTGTGCGAGAATATGTTCCCGCTGTTGACGCAGGACTCCACAGTGACGTCAGCGGCCTCTGAGCCACCGATGATTCCGCCTATTCTCTTGGCGTTGGTGTAGCCGTCATAATCAAGGTAATTGTCCTCGATGAGACCGGCGTTCACGCACTTGCTGATGGTGACCTTGTTGCCGGCCTTTTCGGTTCCCTGGATGGAAGCGAGGATTCCTCCGCTTCGTCCGTTAGGGCCTGTCAGATGACCGTTGTTCGTGCAGTTTATGAACTGGCTTTCCTTGCCGTTCTTCACGTAGGACATTATTCCGGCCACCTGCAAGCCGGTTCCTCCGGCCTGGGCGTTGGCGACCTTGGACTTCACGAGGATGTCTCCGTTGTTCTTCACGGCCTCCTCCTTGGTCTTTCCGCCGACTGTGACATCCGAGCCGCTTCCGATGATTCCGGCGAGACTGGTAGGCATGGCCTGAGGGCATTCTCCCTCAAGGATGATGCTGACATTGTTGGTCACATTGCTGATCGTCACATTCTCGGCGTAACCCACGATTCCGGCCACGGACGGGGTCACATCCGAGCTTCCGGTCAATGTGATGGCGTCTCCGGCCGCTCCGACAACGAGGTTGCTGATGGTCGCTCCGTCAGCCGCTCCGAAGAGTCCGTAAACGTTGTTCTTGCTCATATCGCAGGTCCAGTTGATTCCGGTGATGCTGTGGCCCTTACCGTTGAACTTGCCCTTGAACGCGTTCGCGAACGAGTACGCAGGTATTCCGGAACCCTCTCCGGCAGCGTTTCCGATAGGTGTCCAGTCTATTCCCGTAAGGTCGATGTCGGCGAGCAGGCAGACTTCACCGTCGGCGTTCTCCCAACGTGTCGTCGAGGCCCCGGCATTGACGCTGCGCACAAACTCCATAAATGTGCCCACATCGGAGATTCCCTTGTCCTCGGACGGATCATCTCCGCCTCCTCCGCCACCTTTCACGATAGGGCTCTGCTTAACTATGATGGATGTGGAAACCTCGTAGAGGCTGTTCTTCAGGATGATGCGGCCTTCACGAGGGGTGTTGGTCTTGCTTTCGAAATATTCAGCCACGAAATTGAACTCGGATGTCTGCAAGGCCTTGGTGTTCACAGCCTTGAGCCAGGATGCGTTTTCCTGGGCCACGGATGCTTCCACGTCGATGTTGTGCGAGATCCTGACAGTGAACGGGGTCATATCCCCTCCAAGGTTGATCACAGGCTCTCCCAGCGGGGTGATGAGCTCGTTGTCTTTGATGTAGTTCTCGAAATCGATGACAGTCTTGCCGTAGGAGAAGAACAGAGGCTTGTAAACGATGTCGTCCCCTGCGGTGGCCATAATCACGACATTGCCTTCCTCGGCGCCTTCCTCCATCGTCACGGAGATTGTCTTGAGGCTCTCGTTGACCTTCACCTTCACATTATAAGCCGTCAGGTAGTCCACAACCGCGTCCTTGGCCATAGTGCCGCTGACCTTGTAGCCTACTTCCACAGGCGCGCTGTAGCTTTCCACAGCAAGGAATGACGGAGTCGTGAACGCTATGGCCAGCGACTCGTTGTACCTTACCGAGAAGCTGCTGCCGTCAGTCAGGCTGAACACCACAAGGCCGCTCTCGCTGTCAGCCGCGATGTTCTTGAATATGTTGCCGGTCATATCCTTTGCGAGAACGCCGGTGCTCTCTCCGTTGACTGTCCAGTAACCGTCCTTGTCTATTCCTACGACCGGAGCGGGACCGGAGACTGGCATCTTGTCGCCGTCTTTGTCGGTGATCCACTCCCAGGTGGCTCCGTTGTCCTTGGTCTGCCTCCAGTAAAGGACTCCTTCATATTCAGCGGTGCCGATCATCGGCGACTTGTCAAGGTCGGATGCCTTGGCCAGGGTGACCGTCTTTTTCTCCCCGTTCCTGTCCTGGTAGGTTATGACGAAGTTTCCTTTCTCGTCAGTTCCCACACGGGAGATGAAGTTGCCGGACACGAATTCCGAAACCGCCTTCAACTGCGACTCCAGATAGTCCGCTTTCTGTTCGAGAGCGGCGACACGGTTCTCCAGATCGGTGATTCCGTTCTCTATCTCAGAGGAATCATACGAACAGGAAAAAAGCGTGGCGGCCGCCAGAAATATTGATATTATAGCAGGTATCTTTCTCATAATATGCTATTTCTTACGTACATACATATAATTCATACAACTGCGCTCTCCCTTTCTGTCGCTTGGGCTGCTGACGAGTCCTGAGACCCCGTCTTTCTTAGCCCACATAGCGGATGAGCCGCCACCGTCGAAACGGGTCGAGTTCCAAGCTCCAAGGCGCAGGGCGATCTCTGTGACTTCCTCGGCGTTGACTCCGATGGAGATTCCGACCTGACGGCCGTCGATCTCGGCGATCATAATCCTTGATCCGCTCTTGTCAACGCAGACGAATGTCATCGGGTCGATCAACGTGCGGAAATCGTGGTTCGCAGGGACGGTGTTGAGGGTGTTCTCTCCGTCTGTGACATAGTGCCACATCGTGGAGTTCTGAGTCTGGATAGGCTTCACGACACCTTCAACGTCCATTTGGGCCATCAGCCTGATGTTGTCTCCGACCTTCACAGAGGCGGCGATAGCATCGGCCGTGCTTCCGGTCACCTGGATGCCGACTTCCTTGCGGTCGGTAAGGTAAGGAGCCTCTCCGAGAGCAGTGGTTCTGCCATCGGCGATCGCCGTCACGGTCGCGTCAAACCAACCATCGTTCACGGTCATATTCTTTGATGAATATTTTGCCGTGAGGTATAATGCTTTTGCGCTGAGTGTGTTGGTGATGTTCTGGCGCTCCGGGTGAGGGTATTTGACGTACCTTGAGGTGTAGAGGTTCACAGGGTATGATTTCATTCTGGAGGCGCTTCCGCCGCGCACGATGGTGTCGTTCACCGAGAAGAAAGCATATTCCTTGCCCGCCACTTCGATTTTGCCTGAGAAGGCTTTCTTTCCGCACGAAGCGGTGTTGTCCTTGAAGATCGTGAACGCCCAGGAGTGGTTCACGAGGCTGGAGACAACGGCAGGGTTGTTCATATAGACAAGCTCGCCTTCCTCGATGTGCGCTCCTCTGCTGATTCCGTCATTCGAGTCGAAATAGCCGGTGTTGACTCCGGCGATGACATCCTCTCCGGCAGCGGTCTTGCGCGCGCAAAGCTGGGAAAGGGTCTCGCGGAGGTTGAATCCGTTGTTCTTGTTGGCATTGCCGTTAGGGTTCGGAACGATGTCATCGGCGTAGGATGTCGTGACCTCGATCGCCGGGTTGGTCAGGTCGATCTCCAGTACGTGCATCCTTCTGGTGATGTTCTTGAACTCCATACTGTAGTAGTTGCAGCCTGGCGCGAGGAGTTTCTCCTCCACGGTCTTCCAAAGCTCGTTCTCAGTCTCCACGGAGAAAGTTCCGCGCATACGGACCGTGCGCACGGCCAGATGACCGCTCTCATCGGCCGCCATCAGGGTGAACTGTCCTTTGCGTAGAGGATCAGGAACAGTGACCTTGATCTTGCCGCCAGCCTCGTCCACCGAAGCCTCGACACTCTCGACCCTTGTCACTTTCAAAACAGCGTTCTCCACCGCTTTCCCTGTCAATGAATATGTGAACTCAAGCGAGGTTGTCCCGTCTTCGACCTTCAGTTCGTCCTTGACTTCCTTACCGCCGAAGAACACTTTCAGAGAGAAGCTTTCGGCTGTGTCAACCGTGAATTTGGAGCCGTCGGCCAATGTGAGCGTCACGGAACCGTCCTCGTTCTTCTCCGCTCCGGCTATCAATGAAGCCTTATGCCCGGATGACTTGATCTTGTCACCCTTGCTGTCAAGAATATACGATCCGTTGGCCATCCAGTAACCGTCTTTGTCCGTGGTGAATGACGGAGTGCGTCCCGCCACTGGGATCTTGGCTCCGTCGTTGTCGGTGAGGATTGTCGTCTTACCTCCTACGGTGATGGTCCAGTAAAGGACACCGTTCTCTTCCTTGGTGCCGATGATGTCCACGCTCTTGATGTCATCCTTGCCGGCTATGATGGCCGTGGCCTCTTTGCCATCAGAGGTAGTGTATTTGATTGTGAAGCCACCGTCTGTGTTCTCCTGAATGGAGGTGATCAGACCTCCATTCTTTGCAGCCGAAAGAAGACCTATCTGGCTTTCCAGTTCTGTCAGTGATGCCGTCAGTTCGGCAATCTGTTTCTGGGCCTCGTCCACCTGCTTCCAGAGCGATGAGTCATCGTACTCCGAGCAGGACACCACCAGCATCGCGGCGGCAAGGGCCTGAAACAATATCTTATGTCTTTTCATTTTGTGTTGATTTTGCGGTCTGTTAATAACCTGGGTTCTGTGTCAGGACACTCTTTCCGGTTGTCTCGTCAATCGGATAGATCTGCATCTGCTTGTTAGGGATAGGGTAGAGGTAATCCTTCTCCTCCCACTTGTAGGTCTGGTCCTTGAACTGCACGAGGTAACCGCTTGTGCCTTCCGAAAGGGTGTTTTCCTTGCCCGGAGCCACGTTCAAGGTGTTGTCGCAGTCTGTCTGCGGAGTGCTTCCGCTGTAGATACAGAGGTCAGGTTTACCATCGTTGTTCATATCATATTCCCCGAGTCCAGGGAACCAGCAGCCGATGAATCCAGGTCCGAGAGTGTTGGAGGCAGGGCAGATCTGCTGTCCTTCGTGCCAGCGGAGCATATCCCAAAGCCTGAAGCCTTCGTTGACCAGTTCGACGGTCCTTTCCCTTCTGATCTCAAGGATAAGTCCCTTGTCGGCGCCTTCCAGATGCTTGTCAGTGTAGTAAGAGCTCAGGAACGAGTCCGGAGCGGCGTTGGCCTTGGCCACATCCAGTCCCGGCATGCCTACCCTCGCGCGGATCACATTGACGGTCTCGTCGATCACGCTCTGGTCAGCTTGTCCGAGCTCAGCCTTGGCCTCGACGTAGTTCAGAAGCACTTCACCATACCTGAATATCGCATAGTCGGTGGTCGATGTGGTGGCTCCGTCGTGCGTGTCGTCAGAGAAGTATTTGATCGGACGGTAGCCACTTCTCTCGTAATCCTTGCAGCTCGGATAGTACTTGGACGAAGCGTCAGCGCCTACGGCGACATAGTCCGGAGCGGCGATGGTCTGCGCCATACGAGGGTCACGGCCGTTGAACTCCTGGTTGTACTGCATCGTCTGCCATCCCTCCTGGCTCTGGAACGGAGTTCCGTCAGCCATAAGATAATGATAGGCAAGGGCTCTGGTCAATGAATATCTCTGGTTCTTGTACGTGAACTGGACTCCGTGACGAATTTGCATCTCGGCAGTGTAGAGGAATCTTCTGGACAGGATCGTCTCGCTGGTCTCAGCGTCCTCAAGCACAAAGTAGTCACGGTAAGGCTGGCCTTTTACGATGGTCGCTCCGTTGTACATCCTGTACTTTCCGCTCTCCATCACGGCCTTTGCCGCGTCGGCGGCCAACTGGAGGAAATAAGCCGATGAAAGTGTGATGGTTGTGCCGTCCTCTTTCGTGTAGGACTCGTCGGCGATGTCATGGTACTTTCTCCAGGTTCCCTCAAACAGGGCGATACGGGATTTCAGCGCGTAAGCCGCGTATTTGTTGATCCTGTAAACCCCTTCCGACCAGGAAACCGGCAGGCCGTCTATGGCACGGTCAAGGTCTTCCATGATCTTCTGCATCACGAAACCTCTGCTGTCGCGCGGACGGTAGAGAGACTCTTTGTCGGAGTCGGAGATGACGTGGTCATAGAAAGGAATATCCCCGTACTTGCGGACCTTCTCGTAGTAGAAGACCGCTCTGAAGAAATAGGCTATTCCGTCATATTTCTTGCGCACGTCCTCGTTTGTGCACTTCACGGAATGTTCCAGATAGTAGTTGATGGATCTGAGGTCCGACCAGGTGCTTGCGCTCCAGGTCTCAGTCTCTGCCTGACGTGTACCCCTCTGGATCGAGCTCAGGGACAGATGGAACTGAAGGTCGTTGTCCTGAAGGGCTCCGTCAAAGGAATCGTCCGGTTTAGGCAGCATTGCGTAGAATCCGTTCGTCGCAAGCGTGAGCTCTTTCTCGTTGGTGTAGAACGTCTCAGGAGAAAGGGCTGTCTCAGGGAACTTGTCAAGGAACCCTTCACAGGATGTGAAAGCCAGCACCGACAGCAGTCCCGCCATAAGAATATTGTATGTAGTCTTCATGATCATATTCATTTAGAATGTTATGTCAATTCCGAATGACACTGTCCTTGAGAATGGGTAGATGCAGTCATCGCTCTGCTTTGAGGATGCTGTGGCCACTTCCGGATCGACATATTTGGTGTACTTCTTCATCGGCGACCAGTACCAGAGGTTTTCTCCGGTAAGGTAGAGGCGCACTTTCTCGACCGCCTTGTTCTTCTTCAGAGGAAGTGTGTAGCCGAGGGTGACGTTCTTGAGCCGGAGGTAGGCCGCGTTCTGGAGGTAGCGGTCCGTGTTGACTCCAAGCGCGCAGTTAGCGTAGGTCTCGTAACCCCTTCTTCTTGGGAAGTAGGTGTTTCTGTTATCCTCCGTCCAAGCCTTTGACTCAAAGTCGGTCGGAACGAATGAGGATGCAGGAAATCCGTAGAGGCTCCAGAAGTAGGAACAGTTCTTAGGAGGCATCCAATCACAGTGTCCGACCCCTTGGAAGAACACGGAGAGATTGAAGCCGTACCAGTCCACATCGCCTCTCAATGAATATGTGTACCTTGGCCTGTTGTTTCCGATGATGTAGCGGTCGCCCGGTTCGTCAAGCGTGTTGGCTCCGGTGTTGATGACACCGTCTCCGTTCCTGTCCACGAATTTGACGTCTCCGGCCATCAGTTTCGCCATTGATGCCACGCCGCACTCATAGACCACCTTGTTGACAGCGGTGTCGTTGATTCTGGACTGGTATTCAGCGGCTTCCTCGTCAGTCTTGAAGAGTCCTTCCACCTCGTAGCCCCAGATGTCTCCGAGTCTTTGTCCCACGTAGTGCTGGCTGAGCGACTTGTTCGGGTTGTCGAACTTTGTGATTGTCGTCACATAATCTCCAAGAGATCCCGTGATGGAGTAGTAGAGTGGCTTGCCAGCCGCTGTGATCTGGTCTTTCCATGAGAGGGTGATCTCGTAGCCTTTGGTCCTCAGGTCGGCTCCGTTGATCTTAGGAGAGCTTGTTCCGAACACCGCCGGAAGTTCCTGTGACGAGGTCAGCATATCCTTTGTGTCCCTGATGTAGAAGTCTGCGCTCGCGCTGAGCCTGTTGTTGAAGAATCCGAGATCGAATCCGAGGTTGTAGGTGATGACCGTCTCCCAAGTCAGTCCTTGAGTGATGGCTCCCGGAGTGCTGACCATTCCGGCCTTGTTCGTGCTGTCGAACGTGTAGTTCATCATCGATGTGGAAATGGTGCTGATGTAGGAATAGTTGCTGACCTGCTGGTTTCCGAGCGAACCGTATGACACACGCACCTTGGCGAGATCCCACCAGTTCTTCAGACCGCCCCAGAACTTTTCCTCGGAGATTCGCCAACCGGCTGACGCAGAAGGGTAGAACGCCCATCTGTCACCTTTCGCGAAACGTGACGAACCATCCTCACGCCCTGAGATCTCGAACAGGTACTTGCCGGCGTAGTCGTAGTTCACGCGGGCGAAGAATCCGAGTGTCCTGTAGGCCGTGTTGCTCTCATCGGCCCTCTCGATGGTTCCCTGCGCCATATTGATGAAAGCGAGTTTGTCTGAGATCGAGCCTTTCTGACGGATTGTCGAGGTTGATGATCTGTAGTCCTGGAACTGTGAGCCGGCCACGGCCGTAAAGTTATGATTGCCCCATGATTTGTTCACATTGAGGTAAGCGTTTGCCACATGGCCGTTCAGGTAGGCGCGTGCCTCATGGTAGAAATCGTAGATGGAGCCGTTGGTCATCTCCACGATGTTCTTCATATTCTTGTCCCACGTGTTGGCGGTAGGATAGGAACGGTAGCTGTTGAGGTTGTCACGCCTTCTGTAGGTGTAGTCAGCCGTGATGTTCATCCACTTGGTGAGGTCGAACACGAGCCTGTTGGTGATCACCCAGTAGTTCACCTTTCTGGAGTTCTTGTTCCTTCCGTCCGTGAACACACCGCCACGTCCCGAAGCGATAGGGGAGTCGGCGAACTGGATGCCGTTGGTGTACATCGTGGTTGTTCCGTCCGGGTTGACCGGCACGATGGTCGGGCTGATGTTCTGGGTGATGTTCCAGAGGATGCCTGACGAGGTAAGATCCTCAGAACCGTCCTGCTCCCAGAATCCGCCGTAGTTGTAGGCCGAGCCCTCATAGCTGAGGTTTCCTGTGTAGCGGAGCCACGGTTTCACCTTGGCGTTCACCTTGGCGCGGAATGAATATCCGTTCATAATGTCCTCGCTGGCGTTGTTGAAGACACCTTCGCGGTAAAGATAGCGTCCGCTTACATAGTAGTCGATCTTGTCGTTGCCACCGTTGATGGTCACATTATGCTCTGTCTCCGGACGGGATCTTTTGAATATGTAGCCGTACCAATCAAAATTACCAAGGTAGCGGTACTTACCTTTGTCGTTGGTATAGACCCAAGGCCTGTCAGGATTCTCGGTCTTGTCGTTCCTGCGGTCGTAGAGCATCTGCATCTCCTCGTCCGTGTAGTTCCAGGCGTTGTAGCCCTTGCCGGAATGGAGTGTGAACTCATTGGAGAGGTTCACATAGTCATAACCGGTCGTGATGAAGTCCGTGCGTGTGGTGTTGAAAGCCACACCTCCACGGCCGTTGTAGGTTACTTTCAGGTCTCCGGCCTTTCCGCTCTTGGTGGTGATGAGAACCACACCGGCCGATGCCGTGGCACCGTAGATCGAACAAGCCGAGGCATCCTTCAGCACGGAGACTGACTCGATGTCGTTAGGATTCACCTGCGAGAGCGAGGACTCGATTCCGTCAACGAGGATCAGCGGGCTTCCAGAGTTAAGAGACACCTGCCCGCGGATCTTCACGCTGTATTCCTTTCCTTCAATGGAACCGTTGCTCATGCTCATGACAAGGGATGGATCCGCTCCTTGGAGAGCCTGCGCCGTGTTGGTCACAGGCCTGTTGTTCAGATCCTTGCCGCTGATGACTCCGACCGCTCCGGTCAGGTTCACCTTCTTCTGGACGCCGTAACCCACGACTACTGACTCTTCCAGAAGGTCGATGTCCTCCACAAGGTTGACCACGATTCCCGCTGTCTGGCTTCCGAACGTGGCGGTGTAGTCCTTGTAGCCCATCATCGACACCGTGAACGACCGTCCCGGAGCCGCCTTGATGGAGAAGTTTCCGTCCAGGTCGGTCATCGCCACGTTGTCCTTCTTCCCGTCGAGCAAAATCATAGCTCCAGGCACAGGACCCGACGCGTCAACGACTTTTCCGGAATATTCAGCCGGCGCCTCCGCCTGCTGTCCGTTTTTGACCACGAGGATCATCTTCCCGTCCAGACTTGCCTGCATCCCGGTTCCGTCCAGGATGGCCGCCATCGCCTCCATCACGGTTTTCCCTGACGGAGGAGTGACCTTTCTGTTAACGTCGAGAAGGCTCTCGTTGTAAGCCACAGTCATCCCTAATTGATGCTCAATGGCCTCGAACGCTTGTCTGACGGTCATCGTCCCGGACCGGAAGTTCACGACCTGGTTCTGGGCGTGAAGTCCGATGGCTGGAATGATGACCAGCATAAGCGCGATCAGATAATGTTTAATCTGCTTCATAGACTGTTTTGTTGGTATTTGGTTTTTAACGATTTATATGATATTCGTCAATATATTCATTCATGATTTTCCCGCCTGTTTTCCGCAGGTGGCGATCAGCGGTGGGGATCGGCTTTATCTTATGTAAACGCAGTTGTTCTCGATGCGGTACCTCATTCCCGGCACAAGCTTGCAGATCGCGCTGAGCATCTGGTCCAGCGTCTCTCCATGCACGAATTTGGCCGTCAGGATCATATCATCGTATTTCCCGGAGGTGATGTAGGTGTTGAGTCCGTACTTCCTTTCTATCGCCTTGGCTATTCCGTGAATATTCTCGGACCGGAAACACATATCCCCACGTTTCCAGGCCGTGTCCTCCGCTGCGTTCACGTGTGTGACGGTGGCCTCTCCGGTGGCTCTGTCGTAGGATAGCCTCTCGTTGGGAACCATCAGGAAACTTTCTCCGCTGCTGTTCAGTGTCGCCGAGACGCTACCCTCGCACAAAGTGGCGGCGGTGCTTCCCGACTCCGGATAGGCGTTCACGTTGAAGGTGGTTCCGTGCACCCGAATCGCCAGGTCGGAAGTATTTACCGTGAAAGGAATATTTTGATTATGAGTCACTTTGAATATAGCCTCTCCGGACAGGAACACAGTTCGCTCCGCGGCGGAGAATCTTTCCGGGAATATTATCACGGAGCCTGCGTTGAGCAGAACCTTTGAACTGTCCGGCAGGATGACCTCACGTGTTTCACCGTTGTGGGTGGAGATCTCGCACAGTCTTGCCGGTCCGGCCGAGAGCACCGCTTCCTGACCGTTCAGCTTCTCGTTGACCTTGAGGGTCGCCCAAGGCACAAAGAACAGCACGACCGCGGCCGCGGCGCAGGTCATCGCCGCTCTGAATATCCTGTGCCTTAAACCAGTGCGTATTATCTTGGTCTGCGTCTTCTCAAGATTGTCGGCGGAATTCATCACCTTGGTGAACGCCTTGTCCACTTCTTCTTTCGGAAGTATGTCACCATAGTGTTTTTCCCACTCGTTCCGGATGTCTTTGTCTGTCATAATTATGGGTCTTGTAATCCTATTGGAGTTTCAATGCTTATTGACGGGCATAAGACAACAAAACCGTTTCTTACACCCAAAGAAAATCTGAATTTTTTATAACTTTGTCTCATATAAAATAATATGTTGACAGAAAGCCAGGAAAGACTCTTGATGGAACGCACCGCCGAAGGCGACCGAAGTGCGTTCCGCCAGCTTTTTGACAACTATTATCCGGTGGTCTTCGGCTTTATGAAAAGCCTCCTTCAAGTCAAGGAAGACGCCTCGGATGTAGCCCAGGAAGTCTTCATCAAGCTCTGGTTGATGCGCTCCGCCCTACCTGACATCACATCCCTGCGTTTCTACCTGTACCGGATGAGTCTGAACCAAACCATAAACTTCATCAAGAAGAACAAGTCTAACGTCCGCTCCATCCTGACTGACATCCCGTACGACCAGATGGTCGAGGATGCCATTGATATGAAGGACAAGGAAGCCTTCATCGCCGCCGTTGTGAGCCGTATGCCCGAACAGCGACGCAAGATATTCATAATGAGCCGCCTTGAGCATCGTACCAACGACGAGATCGCCACTCTCCTCCACATCAAGAAGAAAACCGTCGAGAATCACCTCAACCTCGCCCTCAAGGAACTCCGCACCGCCCTCCCGGCCTCGCTCTTCATATTCATCACCTTTTTTCAGTAGTCACCCCCGCCCATCGGCATCCGGAGTGATTTTTATGAATATTTTTGTAGCAAACAGCACTGTCTTTCAGTCTTTATAGCAAACGGTTTTTTTATGAACGCTGACGAACAAGAATTTAGCGGATTGGTCAAAAGGCATAAGGGGACGATCTACTCGGTCTGCATAAAGGAACAGTTGAAAAAGTTTAACGGATAGGAAGCCGAGTCTCGGGGGATTAACCCCGGCACGTTTTCATTAAAAAGATTGAATGAATATGTTGACGAATAATCAAAAGAACGAATTTGACGAGATGAAGTCTCAGATGCAGGTGCTGAAAAACCACCTTTCAGACAGTGAGATCGTATCCAGGGAGATGCTTGACGCCACAATAAAGTCAAGCGCCAAAAATCTGATCAGCAAACGTTTATGGAATATCGTGGCGATAGTCGCCGTCTTGCTTATGGCTGGCTTTATCGCCTATGTCTGCCTGTCCTTGCACAAATGCAGTGTCTTGTTTATGGCCGCCACCATTGTCTGGTGCGTTTTCCTTGCTCTTGTCAACTTCCGGCAGTACAAGGACAACTTCAGGGAGCGTCTGCTTGACGGATCTGTCACTGACACTGTGGGCACGGTGTCGAGATGGAAACTTCAGAACCTCCGTCAAGGCATCAGCATCGCCGTCGCGACGGTCATCTGGAGCGCCTTCTGTCTCAACGAAATCTGGGCCGACATCACGACCGACATATCTCATCTTGTGTTCGTTGCGGTCCTCTACATCTTTGTCCTGAGCACCGTCGGCGGCCGTTATCACCGAATCCACAAAGTCACCACCGACCTCTTGAAGCAAATCGACACCCTCCGGTAATATCCCCGTGCCCCCAACAGAACGCCCTGTACCGTGGCCATCGACTCTTATGTGTGCGAATATATTCACACCTGGAACGCCAACTCGTTAGTTATCAGGTTAATGGTGTTTCAGGTGCGTATGGTTTGTCGCACCTGGAAGTCCGGCCCCCCAACAGAACGCCCTGTACTGGGGGCACCGACTCTTAAGTGTGCGAATATATTCACACCTGGAACGCCAACTCGTTAGTTATCAGGTTAATGG